>LNFM01000101.1_pt1 | contig 474823 bp, 460 predicted proteins | sample 596031 | NCBI WGS metagenome assembly LNFM01 (sample SAMN04254537, study PRJNA301005) | activated carbon metagenome | isolation source: dual media filters at the Ann Arbor, Michigan drinking water treatment plant | place: USA: Ann Arbor
CACGGTGATCTTCGGCTCCGAAAACACCCTGTGATGCCGTGCGCACGATCGCCTGCGGGGTCGCATCCCCGGACTTCCGTCCGGGGCCCCCGCTCCGCCCTGCGGCGATCACGGCAACGGCGGCGTGATGTCCAGCCAGTGCACGGTGATCTTTGTTTCGGAAAATACGCTGTAACACGGTAAGCTGCACCCGGCCGGATGCGGAGCAATCCGCATCCGTTTTTTTCACCTGGAGGAGGCCGAAGTGAAACTCGAGCTGTACTACGCACCGAAAACCTGCGCGCTGGTGCCTTATGTGGCACTGACCGAGGCCAGCGCACCTTTCACGGTGCACAACATGAATTCACGCTCCGGCCAGCTGAAGACGCCGGAGTATCTGAAGCTCAATCCCAAGCACAAGGTGCCGGTGCTGGTGATCGACGGCGAGCCGCTGACTGAAAACGTCGCCATCCAGATCTGGATCCACCGCAATTTCCCGCAGTCACGGCTGCTGCCCGATGATCCGCAACAGGAAATCAAGGCGATCTCGCTGATGGCCTGGTTTGCCTCGACCATCCATCCGCACCTGACACCCAACGCGCGGCCCGAGAACTTCTGCGACCTGCCGGGTTCGGCCGATGCCGTAAAGCGGGTCGGCAACAAATTGCTGTTTGAAGACCTCAAAATCGCCGACGCCATGCTCGCCGGGCGCGACTACTTCTTCGACCGCTTCACCACGCCCGACGCCTACTTTTTCTGGTGTTTCCGCCGCGCGATCAGCTTCAAGCTCGATCTTGCCGCCTTCCCGAACTGCATGGCCCACCAGCAGCGCCTGCTAGAGCGGCCGAGCATCCGCAAGGTGCTGGAGCATGAAAAAGCGGTTGATGCCGAATTCGCCCGCACCGCGCAGCCCCTGAACTGAAAGCCGGCATGGAACTCCGAATACTCACCTCCAACAGCACCCTGCCCATCCTCAACGCGCTGATCCCGGCCTACGAAAAAACATCGGGCAACACCGTCAGCATCAGCGGCGACTCGGCAAAATCGATGATCGCGCGCATCCGTGGCGGTGAATCGGGTGACGTGCTGGTGCTCGGCAGCGGCGCAGTGAAGGAACTGGCCGAAGCCGGTTTCATCGATGGTGCCAGCCGCCACGCCTTTGCCCGCGCCATCGTCGGTGTCGGCGTACGCAGCGGTACGCCGCACCCGGACATCAGCAGCGTCGATGCCTTCCGCAAGACGCTGCTCGAAGCCCGCGCCATCGCCCATACCATCCACGGCGCCAGCGGCATGTACATCCCGACGATGCTGGAAAAACTCGGCATCGCCGAGCAGATGAAAACCAAAACCGTGAATCGTCCCGGCGGCTATATCGGCACCGTGGTGGTTGCCGGTGAGGCTGACATCGCGCTGCAGCAGATTCCGGAACTGCTGGCGGTGCCGGGACTGGACTGCGTGGGCCCGGTGCCCGATGCCGTGCAGAAATCATTTGAAACCTCGATCGCACTGTTCCGCGCCTCGCCCAACGCTGCCACGGCACGGGAGATGATGGCGTTTTTTGCCAGCCCGGCCAACACACCGCTGTTTCGTGAAAAAGGCCTCGAACACGTCATACAGACCTGATCAACCCTGAGGAGAACAACATGAAACGCATCCAGACCCTTGCCCTCGCCGCGCTGCTTGCCGGCCCGCCGCTGACAATGATGAACGCAATGGCGGCGGACAACTGGCCGGCACGCCCGATACGCTTCATCGTCCCTTATCCGCCCGGCGGTACCACCGACATCGTTGCCCGCGGCATCGGCGCCAAGCTCTCCGAAAAATACGGCCAGCAGGTGGTCATCGACAACCGCGGCGGCGCCAGTACCATCATCGGCGCTGAGCTGATGGCCAAGGCCGCGCCCGACGGCTACACCATGCTGCTCGCCACCGCGACCACGCTGTCGATCAATCCCAATGTCGTCGACAAACTGCCCTACGACACGCTGCGCGACTTCGCCCCGGTGACGCAGACGGTCTACGTGCCCTTCGTCATCGCCGCGCATCCCTCGGTTCCAGCGAACAACATCAGCGAACTGCTGGCGCTGGCGAGGAACAAGCCCGGCAGCATCAGCTACAGCACGCCGGGCACCGCCTCGACCAATCATCTCGGCGGTGCGCTGCTCGAATACGTCACCGGCGTGAAGCTGCTGCACGTGCCGTTCAAGGGCTCGGGCCCGGCGGCGGCTGCCGTGGTCGGCGGCCAGGTCAGCTTTGTCATCACCGGCATTGCCACCGTGCTGCCCTTCGTCAAGGGCGGCAAGATCAGGGTGCTGGCCTTTGCATCACCGCAACGACACCCCAACTTCCCCGACATCCCGTCCACCGGCGAGGCCGGCATCAAGAATTACGAGTCCGGCACCTGGTTCAGCGTGGTCGGCCGCGCCGGCACCGCGCGCCCGATCATCGCCCGACTCAACAAGGACATCATCGCCGCGCTGAATACGCCCGACCTCAAGGAACGGCTCACCAACATCGGTTTTGATGTGCGCACCCAGTCGCCGGAGGAATTCGCGAAATTCATCCGTGATGACCTCGCGCTGTCGTCAAAGGTGATCAAGGCGGCGGGCATCCGGCTGGAATGAGCACCAGGCGCCCGCATCGGGAGGGACATACCGGCCTGCTTTCGGCAGGACAGATCTGGAGCAAGCTGTTCCGGCTGTGCGGGCTGGATGCCCACCGCATCTGGCAGGAAGCTGGAGCAGCTTCTCCGGTTTCAGAGGATCCGAACACGCGGGTGCCGCTGCATTTTCTGGATGCCGCGGTTCTGCTTGCCGCGTCTCGCATCTCCAATCCGGCCTGGGCACTGAACATGGCGCAATGCTGGCACCCCGGCAATCTCGGCGTGCTGGGCCATGCCTGGCTTGCCAGCTCGACATTGCGCACCGGCCTGACCAGGCTGGATCGTTACTGGAAAATCGTCACCACCCGCGCGGCGGTGCAACTGCTCGAGTCCGATGCCGGCCTGCGCTTTGTCTATCGCCTGCCGACGGAGAATCCGGTGATCTCCGCAGTGTTTCCGGACGGCGTGTTTTCGGTGCTGATGGACATGTGCCGGGTCAACAGCGGAGACCGCATGAATCCGCTGCAAGTGACACTGCGCCGGCCGCAGCCGGCAGACAATTCGCCCTGGATCAACTGTTTCGGCTGCCCGGTATTTTTCGGAGCGCCTGAAAACAGCATGACCTTTTCCGGCGCCGACCTCGACCGTGTATTACCCACCGCCAACCGTCCGCTGGCCGGCACGCTGGACCGCCTGCTGCTCGAAACACTGTCGGCGCTGGACCGTGATGACATCGAGTCACGTTGCAAGGCGGCGGTACTGAACGAGCTGTCCACTGGTGAACCCGCGGCGCCCGATATCGCGCAAAAACTCAACCTGAGCGGGCGAACCCTGCAGCGTCGCCTGGCCGCGGTCAACACCAGCTATCTGAAGCTGGTGGATGAAACCAGGCGCGATCTTGCCCTGCGCTACATCGCTGATCGTGACAAATCGGTCAGCGAAATCACCTTTCTGCTCGGGTTCTCCGGGCAAAGCGCCTTTACCCGCGCCTTCCGCCGCTGGACGGGCCGCACACCCACCGAATTCCGGCAGCAAGCCCGCTGAATCAATACTTTGGCGCGCGGGGCACGACGCTTGGCGTGCCCGGCCAAGTGTGTATCGCCCGCAGCAGCGATCCTCGACTCCTCATCACAGTCATTGATGTCCGGGGAGGAGTTCACTGCCATGACCCGCTTTTTTCTGCGAGACCCGCGCCAAAAATCAGTCATTTCGGGCAAACCCGACGGTGGCTGGCTCAAATCGCCGCCTTCGCCCGCGCAATGGGTGCACAGGCGCGAGCTCGCCCGCGCATTCAACGCCGGGGAAATCGAAGCGATGCGCCAGCAATGGCCCTATCTCGCCGAATGCGAAATCGTCGCGGAAGACGATGCCGGGGAGGGCCGGTGATGAACCATTACCGGCTGCTGGAAATGCACACCCTGCGCCCGATGGAGCTGGTGGAACTGCACGTGCTGGCGCGTGCCTATCGTGATGCCTGGCGGCTGCTGCACGGCAGTGAACCGCTGCATGATCACGCCATCACCAGCCTCAATCTGCTGATCCATTTTTATCCGGTCAACAAACCGGCTGGCGCGGCGGCATGAAGAGCCGCCCTATACACTGAAGTCCGCGGCGAATTCCTGCTCGGTCCTGGCGATCAGCTTCTTGCGGCGGCAGGCATCGCGGAACTTCTCGAAATCACGCTCGACCTGGTCGGCGTAATCCCCGGAGTAGCGGACCATCGCGTCGGCAAAAGCGCCGCTGTCTCCCAGATAGCCCGAAATCTCCGGCGCAAGGCCTCCCGCCCTGGCATGGCCGCGCGCCAGCACCCAGCCGCAAAGCCGCGCGTAAATCGCGATCTGTCTCGCGTCAAAGCTCTCGAGTTCCGCCGATGTCTTCATGTCGCGCAGCTGGCGGATGTAAAAATGCCGCCCGGAGGGCCCTTTTGCCCAGCCCAGGAAATAATCGCTGGAAGCCTGCATCAGCCTCTGCCCCGCCACCACCCGCTGGCCCTGATGGCTGTACGCCGACCGGCCCGAAGGCACATAAGCCGCCAGCACCGAAGCCCGTGACTCCTTGACCTGCAGGAAAAAAGGATGCTCGTGGTGATCGATCAGCAGCATCACCAGGCATCGCGTGCCGACGCTGCCCACCCCGACCACCTTGAACGCCATGTCCTGGATACGGAAGTTGCCCAGAAGATGGCGATGGCTCGCGCTCAGTGTCTGCCGGTATTCTCCGAACAGCCGGTCAAAAATGGCATCCCATTTTCCCAGCTTCGCCCAGTCATCATTGGCCTTGAACAGGGTGGTTTTGCCGTGAATGTGAAACAGTCCTGGCGGCGCGTCCGACATGCGCCAGCGTCCATCGACCTTGTCGGCGATTTTCGGCAGCAGATTGCCGTGGGTGCGTTGCGAAGCGCGGGCGATGCGGGCTTTCAGGAGTTCGCGATCCTGGTTTTTGCTGAGCGAAGCCAGAATCCGGTCATAGGTGATCCGGTCATACCAGATGTCGAGCGCACCCATGCCGGCGTACTCCGCCATCTTCTGCTGGTAACTGCGCACCGTTGCATGAACGATATCCTGGGCCGCCCCCGCCTTGAATCCGAGATGGCGGGCGGCGACCATGAAACTCGCGGCAAGCCGTTTCAGATCCCATTCCCAGGGGCCGGGATGGGTTTCGTCAAAGTCATTGATGTCAAACAGCAGGCTGCGCTCGGGCGTGGCGTAGCCGCCGAAATTCATCAAATGACAGTCGCCGCAAATCTGCTGCACCAGGCCGGAATCCGGGGTGCCGGCAAGATCGTGGGCCTGGATGATTGCGGTACCGCGGTAAAAAGCGAAGGGGCTGGCAAGCATGCGTCCGTAGCGCAGCGGCACCAGCCGCTCCACCCTTCCGGCGCTGGAAGCCTCCAGCAGCTTTATCGGATCACGCTTCACGTTGCCGATGACCGAATGGGCCTTGCGCGGGGTTTTTTTGCGCAATTCGCGACCGTCACCCAGGCGTTGTTTGTTGTTCCTGAAATCACTCATGGCTAGTCCTGTCTGATGACACCTGAACTTCCGCCGACCGGCGGTCTGCGGTGGCTCCGGCAACAACTTGCAATATACTACTGCTTGATACACTTTCATCGAATCAACCCGCCCGATACAGGCTCATCATGCTGCCCATCTACAAGTTGCTTGCCACAGGGATGAGTGTCGTGGCGCTTGGCGGCATCGCCAGTTGTGAATCCACCACCTCCAGCGGAACGGTCGGAGCCGACCGCAAGCAATTCCTGCTGGTGTCCTCCGACCAGCTGAATCAGATGGCGGCCAAGGCCTATCTGCAGCTGCAGCAGGAGTCGGCCAAGAAGGGCGTGCTCAACACCGACGCGGCGATGACCCGCCGCATTCGTGCCATCGCAGCCCGCATCACCCCGCACACCAAGGTCTTCCGCGCCGATGCGCCCGCCTGGAAATGGGAAGTCAACACCATCACCAGCGACCAGCTCAATGCCTTTTGCATGCCCGGCGGCAAGATCATGTTCTACACCGGCATCGTGCAGCGGCTGAACCTCACGGATGACGAGATCGCGGTAATCATGGGCCACGAAATCGCCCACGCGCTGCGCGAGCATTCGCGCGAGCAGGTATCGCAGGCGGTGGCCGCAGAAGCAGCGATCGGCATCGGCGCCGCACTGCTCGGCCTCGGCGACGGCGCCGCCAACCTCACCGGCACCGCCTATCAGGCGCTGGTCGCAACCCGCTTCAGCCGCAACCATGAGACCGAATCCGACCGTATCGGCCTCGAACTCGCGGCACGTGCCGGCTACGACCCGCGCGCCGGCATCACGCTGTGGAAAAAAATGCTCGGTGCCAGCCAGGGCGGCCGCCCGCCGGAATTCCTGAGCACGCACCCGGCGGAAGCCCGCCGCATCCAGGAAATCGAAGCCCTGCTGCCGACGGTGATGCCGCTGTATGAGGCTGCACGCGGCCGCTGAGCGCCTGCCACCTGGTTTTGATGCAAAAAAATGCAATAGCGCATCGCTTACCGTCATCTCCTTTTTTTGCAATTCTCCAAGCTGCGATTGCCACCACCTTCGCGAACCGTCCTGTTCAAGCTAGGATGCCATCATGGCCAGAACCTACTTCGATGCACCGGGATGCAAAGTAAGGCTCGACCGGATTTCCGCCGAACCACCGCGAAGCCTGAGCAGGAAAAAAGCTGAAAAACGCTTTGCCACGCTGGGCGGGGAACTGTTCAAACTGCAGGATGCGATGTATGGCGCAAGGAAACATGGCGTGCTGGTCGTACTGCAGGGACGGGATACCGCAGGCAAGGACGGCGCGATCAAGCATGTCGCAGGCTGCCTGAACCCCCGCGGGGTCAGCGTCACTTCATTCGGTGTACCGACTACCGAGGAGCGTGGGCATGATTTTCTGTGGCGTATTCACCGCCATGCACCCCGTCATGGTGAATTCGCCATTTTCAACCGCTCGCATTATGAAGACGTACTGGTCGTACGGGTCCATGACCTTGTACCCAAGGCGCTGTGGAGTGAACGCTACGCACAAATCCGGGATTTCGAGAGCCTGCTGACCGTCCACAACACCATAATCCTCAAGTTTTTCCTGCACGTCACCAAGAATGAGCAGAAAAAACGGCTGCTTGAACGCGAGCAGGATCATGAAACCGCATGGAAACTCAACCCGAATGACTGGAAGGAGCGCGACCACTGGGATCATTACACCAGTGCATACGAGGACGCCATATCAAAAACTGCAGCTCGCCATGCCCCGTGGATTATTGTTCCCGCCAACGCGAAGTGGTACCGCAACCTGGTTATTGCCGAGCATATTGCCGATGCGCTGCGCGAACATAACCAGCACTGGCAACAGGCCCTGCAGGAGATGGGCAAAACCGGACGCGCCGAGCTCGACAACTATCGCGCGCCGCTGGCATTGAAAAAAAACCGGAAAACCACATGAAAGAACTGGAAAACTCCAAGTCGGTGACCATCAAAAGTCACCGTACACTCCGATTGTTTCGCCTTGCCACCCGGAAAACATGCGTAAAAACAATCTGATAATTTGTATGGCGCTGTACGGCATTGCGGCACTGATACCAGGCATCGGTGCCGCGCAGATTCCGCCAGCGAGCGAGGAAATCGCACATTACAAGGGGCTGCATGCCGCAGCCTTCAGCGGCGACCTCGCCGCGATCGAAAAACTGATCAAGGCCAAAGCCGATCTGAATTCACGCGATCCCTACGGCCGCACGCCGCTGCATGTCGCCACCCATGCGCGCAAGCCGGACGCGGTGAGGATGCTGATGCGTGCCGGCGCCAACCACGCCCTGCTCGAACGCGACCGCTACGATGCCGTGACCATTGCTTCGGTCGCGGATGACGAGGCCACGCTGCGTGTGCTGCTCGCCGAAGGTGCCAGCGCGAAGCTGACCACCAGCCGCTACGACGGCACCGCGCTGATTGCGGCGGCCCACCTCGGGCACGCCGGTGTGGTCAGGCAGTTGATCGCCGCCGGCGCACCGCTGGACCACGTCAATAACCTGCACTGGACCGCGTTGATCGAATCCATCGTGCTCGGCAACGGCGGCCCGCGCCATACCGAAACCCTGCGCCTGCTGGTGCAGGCCGGCGCCAACCTGCAACTCACCGACCGCAACGGCAATACGCCGCTCAGGCTGGCGAAAGGGCGCGGCTATCAGGCGATGGTGGAGATACTGGAAAAAGCCGGCGCGAAATAAGACCGCCCGTGCCTTATTTTGCGGTCATGGCCTGCCGCTCGGCCTCGAGCTTGGTCTTGAGCAGCCACTCGCGGTAGTCGTCCATGTCACCGTCGTAGGGCTGGAGCTTGCCTTCGGCGACGATCAGGAACTGGTCTGTGGTCGCGCGCAGCAGGTGACGGTCGTGCGACACCAGCACCAGCGTGCCTTCGAATTGCGCCAGCGCCACAGTCAGCGCCTCGCGGGTTTCGAGGTCGAGGTGATTGGTCGGCTCGTCGAGCAGCAACAGGTTGGGCCGTTGCCAGACGATCATCGCCAGCGCGAGACGCGCCTTCTCGCCGCCTGAAAAATGGGTGATCGGATTGAGCGCCATTTCACCTGGGAAATTGAAGCCGCCAAGAAAGCCGCGCAGCTCCTGCTCGCGCACCCGCGGCGCGACCCTGGCCAGGTTCCACAGCGGCGATTCGTCGTCGCGCAGCATTTCCACCTGGTGCTGGGCAAAGTAGCCGATCGCCAGGCCCTTGTTGAAGTTGGCGCTGCCCGACAGCGGCGCCAGTTCACCGGCGATGGTCTTGATCAGCGTCGACTTGCCGGCGCCGTTGATGCCGAGCAGGCCGTAGCGCTGGCCGCTCTGCAGTGAAAACTTGATGCCGTCGAGCACCCGCTTTTCGCTGCCGTCCTCCAACCGGTAACCCGCCACCACGTCCTCCATCACCAGCAGCGGATCCGGCGCGCGCAGCGGCTCGCGGAATTCAAACTGGAATGCCGCCGTGACATGCAGGGGCGCCAGATCCTCCATCTTGGCCAGCATTTTCATCCGGCTCTGCGCCTGGCGTGCCTTGCTCGCCTGCGCCTTGAAGCGGTTGATGAAGGACTCGAGATGGGCACGTTCACGCTGCTGCTTCTCGATCATGCCCGCGGCCAGCACCACGGCGGCGGCGCGCTGGCGCTCGAAGTCGGAGTAATGCCCCGCGTAGCGCTTCAGTTTCTGGTTGTCGATGTGGACGATGACATTGACCACGCCATCGAGAAAATCCCGGTCGTGTGAAACAATGACTAAAGTGCCCTTATATTTCTTTAGCCACTCCTCCACCCACAGGATGGCGTCGAGGTCGAGGTGGTTGGTCGGTTCGTCGAGCAGCAGCAGGTCCGACGGGCACATCAGGGCCTGCGCCAGGTTAAGCCGCATCCGCCAGCCGCCGGAAAAACTCGCCACCGGCTGTTCCATCTGGTCATGGCTGAAACCGAGGCCGTACAACAGGCGCTCGGCACGCGAACGCACGGTCCAGGCATCGGCATCGGCAAGGTCGGCATAGACGGTGCCGATGCGCTCGCCGTCATCAGCGGCTTCGGCGGCGGCGAGTTCGGCCTCGAGCCGGCGCAGCGTGGTGTCGCCATCGATGGCGTAATCGATCGCCGCGCGCTCCAGTGCCGGCGTTTCCTGCGCGACATGGGCCACGCGCCAGCGCTGCGGAAAATCGACCTCGCCCTGATCAGCATGGATTTCGCCGCGCAGCAACGCGAACAGGCTGGACTTGCCGGTGCCGTTGGCGCCGATCAGGCCGATCTTGTCGCCGGGGTTAAGCGCGAGGTCGGTGCCTTCGAGCAGCACCTTGACGCCGCGGCGCAGTGTTATCTGGTTGAAACGGATCATCGGAATGCGGCAGAACGCCGCGCAAAGGGGCGCATTCTACGCAGAATGCCGCCGCCACGCCCGCATGCACTGCGCCGGGGTTCAGCGGCAGGAACTCTCCGGCCAGGCGCCAGCGTCGATGGCCTCGCGGTAGGCATGCCAGGTGGCATGGCCGAGCAGCGGCACCACCAGTGCCAGACCGAGCAGTGCGGTGGCGAAGCCGATGCCGGTCAGGACCACGATCAGCATCGCCCACAGCGCCATCGCGCGCTTGTTGCGCAGCACCGCGTTGACGCTGGTGACGATGGCGGTGACCGCATCGACTTCACGGTCGCAGATCATCGGCAGCGAAAACGCGCTGAACATGAAGGTCAGCAGGGCGAAGATTGAGCCAACCGCGGAACCAATCGCCAGAAACAGTGCGAGCTGTTTGAAGTCGGTGCCGCCACTCGCCGGAAAAAATACGTGCACCATCGAACCCGCGCGCGCCCACACCAGGAACAGCACCAGCAGTGCCAGCGCGAACACCATCGCATTACCCAGCGCGCGGTGCTGATCGGCAAAACAGCGTGACAGACTGGGTTTGCCACCGGCCTCAAGCTGGCGGCTTATCGAATACAGCCCCAGCGCCAGCAGCGGCGCGACAAACACGAAGCCCGACATGAGCACCAATACCGCCCAGTAGCTGCCCAGACGCAGGCCGATGCCGGTCACCACCCATGACAGCAGGACAATGGCAAGCCCGTAAGCGAGGCTTTGCCGGGGGGCACACTTCAAGTCCGACCAGCCCAGACGGATCCAGCCCAATGCGGCAAGGGGCGACAGTTCCCGGCAAGGCGCCACAAAAGGCAGGGCGCCTTCCGGCACTCCGCCGCGGCCGGCAGGTTCTGCGGTCACGACATCACCCCTTCACCAGCTACTTCGCCAGCCCGAGATCGACCAGCACCGCGCGCATCGCGGCGTAGTCCAGCTCGAGGTCCTTGGCGAACTGCGCGCTGCCGGTGAACACATCGGACCAGATGTTCTTCTCCAGCTCATCCTTCCATTCCGGCGCTTCCGACACCTTGCGCAGCAGGCCTTCCCAGTAGGCGATCTGCTGCGGCGTCATACCCTTGGGCCCGAAGATCGAGCGCCAGGCACCGAAGGTGAAATCGGCCCCCTGCTCGCGCCAGGTCGGCACATTGGCGAATTCGCCGGGGAAGCGCTTCGCGGCGGTGATGCCGAGCACACGCATGCGGCCGGCCGCGACATGCGGCGCGATATTGCCGGCCGCCGTGGTGACGAGGTCGATGTGGTTGCCGAGCACCGCGGTCACCGCATCGGCTGAGCCCTTGAACGCCACCACCTTGAGGTCGCGCGCGTTGCCGCCAATGGTCTTCATCAGCACGCCGGCAGCGATGTGGTTGTGGCTGCCCAACAGCGGTGAAAACCCGATCGTCACCGACTTCGGATCCTTGCGCAGGCGATCGATCAGCTCCTTGCCGGTCTTGATCGAAGAATTCGCCGCCACAGCGAATACGGTGTAGTCGTCGAACAGCGAGGCCACCGGCGCGAGATCGCTGTGGCGCAGCGGACTGGAACCGACGATGTGGTTGGTCAGGATCGCGGGCCCGGCAACCACCAGCACATGCGGATCGGGCGCCCGCTGCTGGACATAGGTGTAGGCGATCGAACCGCCGCCGCCCGACTTGTTGCTGATCGACAGCGACACCGGCAGCAGCTTGCCGGCAAGGATCAGCCGCTCCAGGCTGCGTGCGGTCTTGTCATTACTGCCGCCGGGCGGATTGGGCACGACGATTTCGACGTTGCGTGAAGGCGACCAGGCTTGCGCGAAAACAGGCGCCGACACACAGGTGGCGATGATGGCGACGGCGCTGCGTAACACGAGTTGCAGTTGATGCATGGTTTCCTCCTCCGGAAATCTTGCAGATCAAAGCCGGCGGGCATAAAGCCCGCCGGGCGCAACAAAGCTACTGCTGGCCCTTCAACAGGAGTTCCACGACCTGAGGCGCTGTCTCTGCGGCGCGCTGGTCCATCTGCTCCGGCGTCAGGTTGGCGATCGGATGCGGCATCACCAGGAATTTCAGGTCCGGCACGCCCCAGGTGCGCGCCATCGCCTTGCCGGTGACCGTGAACAGGTGCGTCACGATCGACGCCGACGGAATGCCCTGCTGCTCAAATACGATGCTGTCGAGCACACTGCCCGAGCTGCATGACCCTCAATCCCCGACGCCGGCGACGATGATGTCGCAGTTCTGCTTGTACTCGGCGATCATCTCGGGGCTGGGTGCGGAGCCCGCGCTTTTCTTGCGGCGGATCACATGCGCCTTGGCGCCGTGCTCCTTCTCGAGGATACCGGCGATGCGCAGCAGGATCTGGTCGGAGTTGTGTTTGGTGTTGTCGACCAGGCCGATGCGCAGGCCTTTCAGCGACTTCGGCCGCGGCACGAAATGGATCGTGCGGCCAGTGACCTCGGTGGTGGGATCGTAGATCTGGATGCTCATGTCGACCTCCTATAAAAATATCAATAAAAACAAATACTTATAAAATTCTTCATTCCGGACATGCAAAACACGATCCGGAATCCAGTGACCTAGCCAGTACCACTGCTGGACTCCGGCTTGCGTCGGAGTGACAGGATATAGACCTTGAGTGTTCTCTGCGCCCTCTGTGGCTAAAAGGTTTTCGCCTTTGACCTTCAAACAACCTTGATTTCCCGCGTAACACTCTGCGAACCGTTCTTGCCGCCCCAGCCCGGGATGTAGCAGGACTGTACCCCGGCCTTGCCGCCGGCGGCGATGACCAGCAGGTCCTGCGGCGTATGCACCAGCGGCTGCAGCGTGCTTTCAGTTTCGGCGGTGATCGGGCCCGGCTTGATGTTGGCGCGCTGCAGGTCGGCCTGCTTCATCTGCGTGTGCTCGAACACGTAGTTCTGCACGTCCTCGCGCGACCAGCCCGCCTTTTGCATGATCAGCTGGTGTTCGCCGGCGAACACCAGCGCGTACTGCGGCTGGCGGTTGGTGCCGGCGGACATGCGCATCTGTGCGCAGGTGGTGGTGAGCACGCCTTCGGGCGTCGCACCCAATCCGTTGGAATACTGATGCGGCGCATAGGCGGCAAAAATCGTCACCGCGCTCTGCTCGGGCCGGAAGCCGCGCGTGGTGTGAAAGGCCGGCCACGGGCTGTCTTCCTCGTTCTCGGCAATGCAGTAGGTGTATTTCCCGGCATGGCCCAGGCTCGAACGGTCGAGTTCGCCGGGCAGCGTGCCGATGACGTTGCGCATGATCAGGCGGATGGCACGGCCGATGGTGGCGTTGGCGCGCCAGCCGGGACCGAACAGGTTGTCGCCGTTGTTGATGTTGAGCTTTTTTGCAATCGGACCGTTGACCAACATGAACACCGCGGAACCGCCGGTGCTGGTCGCCGGGCCGTGGTAACCGTACAGGGGATCGGCCAGCGCCTCGACGGTGGCGGTGATCACCGGCATGTATTCCGGCTTGCAACCTGCCATCACCGCATTGATCGCGACTTTTTCCGCGGTCACCGAAACCTGGCGGTTTTCGATGAACGAGAGCTGTTTTCCCGGTTCAAGCCCGCCGGCCTCAAGCATCGCCGCGATCCGCGACACAGTCGGCGGAATCACCGGCAAGCCGTCAGTCCAGCCGTTGGCGTAACACAGCTCGATGGCGCTGCCTTCGTCATCCGCCGTCAGCCGGCGCGACTTGAGTTCGATCATGCTGCCCCTCCAAGTAGACCCGGTCTGACGCCGGAAATAATGTAATTCAGTCTACCCGAACACCCGAAATCCGCCGCCTCTGGTTCCAGATGGTGACAACTATGCAAGCCAACCAGTCAGACCGCAGCGTAGAGCGAAGCGACCGGCACACCGGTGGCGCCAGCAGGCAGTCCGCTCAAGGCATGAAAACGGCCTGCAAGCCCGCGCAACAAACCCTCTTCCATCGCACCGGCAACGAAGCAGATTGCAAACGGCAGTCCATCGCCACGGAAACTTGCCGGCACCGATACTGCGGAAAGCTGCATCGGATTGGCAAAATATGTGTAGTAGCCGTTGTTTGCATTCAGTGTGATGGGATCAGCCTCGACTTCGGCAATCCGGTAGATAGTACCGGTTGTGGGCAGTACCAACACGTCACATTTATCCATTTCGACATCGACACGCCGCTTCAGGCGCCGCAACTGATATTGCGCCTTGTAGGCATCAGCCGCGCTGTAACCCAGGGCCTTCGTCGTTACCGCATACGTGGTGTGATGCATGTCCTGCGCACGGGATTCAAAAAAACCGGCGAGGTCAACCAAGCGCTCAGCCAAAACCGGGCTGTCAAAGAGCATGCGTCCAGCCTCGCGGAAGGGCGCAAAGTCGATTTCAACCTTGCGCCCGCCCATAGCCTCAAGCCGCTCCAGCGCCTGCGCATATTGCCGTTCGTGAACACGATCACCAAAGAAAGTAAGATCAGCCGCAGCGGGGACTCCGAACAAAAAATGCTCCGGCTGTCGCGGCGAAATATCATACGCGGCGGCCTCGACCAGGGAGTAGTCATCAGCCGGATCAAAGCCGCGGACGGCTTCGAAGACCCGGCAGGCATCCTCCACGGTCAGCGCAAACACGGGGCATACATCGAAACTGCGGTTGGCATAAAAAAATCCGGCAACACTGATCACACCGGGCGTCGGCTTCAAGCCAACGACATTGCACATCGCTCCAGGCACTCGTCCCGATCCGCCGGTGTCGGAACCGAAGGCAAAACTGACCAGACCGGCGCCAACCGAAATACCGGCGCCCGAGCTGGAACCTCCGGGTATGTACTCGGGATTGAACAGATTGACTGGAAAACCTGTGGGGCTGCGCACACCAACCAAACCGTTGGCAAACTGATCCATGTTGGTTTTGCCAACTAGTATCGCACCACCATCACAAGCGCGGACAATGGCGGTGGCGGTCTGCTCAGCAATGTGCGAGAACGCCGGGCATCCTGCGGTAGTGGGCATGCCGGCGACGTGCAGATTGTCTTTCACCGAAAAAGGCAGACCATACAAAGAGAGCACATCCGGCCCCCGTCTTGGCGGCACCCTGGCCTGCAAATCGCGTGCCGCAGCCAGAGCATCGACCTCAGGAACCAGGTGCAGCCATACGTGATCATCGCCGCGCGCCGCGATCCGCCGGTAGACCTCGGTGACAACCGCCTCGGGAGTCAGCGTTCCATCGCGGTATCCGCGGTGCAGCGTGTTGATGTCGAGGCTCAGCATATCGTTGATTTCATGCGACTTCGTTCAACCTAGAACTCTGAGCACAAACTGACCGACCACCTGTGTCGCCTTGACCAGATCATCGATATTGACGTTCTCGTCGGCATTCATCGCGCGCAGGCCATTGCCGGGACTGAACATGACCACCGGGATGCCGCCAAGTGAGTGAATCCACGACGCGTCAGTACCGGCATCCTTGCCCGCGATACGCGGCTGCGTGCCGATCACGTCCTCGTAAGCGGCGCAGAGATGGCCGATCACCGTCTCGTCGGGATCCAGTTTGTAGCCAGGCCACCAGATCAGCTCGCGCAGGCTGGCGTCAAGCTTCGGGTGCAGTGCTTTCAATTCGGCAAGTATTGCCCCGAATTCGGCATACACCCCTTCTCGCGTCTCATCAGGTAGGCAGCGGCGATCCACCTCAAGACGGCATTTGTTGGGGACCATATTGGGCACCGTCCCACCCTCGATGATGCCTATGTTGATGGTTGCAAAACCGAGCAAGGCATCACGCCGGCCCTCCAACCGCTTGGCCTCCTGCTGCAATCGCAGCATGATGATCATCATGTCCTCGATCGCGTTTTGCCCAAGCCATGGCCGTGCGCCGTGGGTGGCAACACCGCGGGTGGTGATCTCGACGGTCAACCGTGCCTTGGTCGCGATTTCGACTTGCATTGTGGTCGGTTCCGCCACCAGCGCCAGATCGGCCTTGAGTCGCCCCTGGGCTGCGACATGCTGGATGCCGTGTTTGCCGCCGACCTCCTCATCGCAGGTAAACAGCAGCACCAGCTTCCCTCGCAGCGGAATACCAAGGTCTCGGATTGCCCGAGTCGCCATCAACAAGGTTGTCAGCCCGGACTTGGTGTCAATGGTGCCACGGCCGTAAATGCAGCCGTCGGCAATCTCCGCCGCAAACGGTGGATGTGTCCAGTACTCGAGCGGCCCCGGCGGCACGATATCAAGATGATCGTTGAGCAACAGCGTCGGTCCCGGCACCCCGGTATCCCAGGTCGCTAGCACGTTCGGACGCCCTGGCTGGGACTCCAGTATTTCGACCTTAAAACCCATCGCGGCGCAACGCGCTGCCACCACGGCACCAACTTTGGCCTCATCACCGGTAATGCTCGGAATTCGCACCAGCTCCTGCACCGTACTGACGATTTCCGGTGCGATCCGTTCGATTTCCTTATGCAGTGTTTTGGCGACTTCGTCTTTCATCGGTAATCCCCTCGCAAACGATCATTCAAGCCTGATGCCCGCAGTCTTGATGACACCGGACCAGCGACTCATTTCAGATCGGATAAACTTGCCGAACTCTTCGGGCTTATCACCGATTGGAATGATGCCCAGAGAAAGCAGCCGGTCGTTGATTTCCGGCGTTTTCAGCGCTTTTACCACTTCATCATGAAGGCGTGCTACCACTGCCTGCGGGGTTCCGGCTGGAACCAGCAAACCGTTCCAAGATAGAACCTCAAAACCCTTCAAACCCGACTCCGATACCGTAGGTAGATTCGGGACAATCGATACTCGCTTGCCGCTGGTGACCGCAAGCGCGCGCAAGCGACCAGCCTGGACGTGCGGCAGCGAAGACGGCAGGTTATCGAACATGAATTGCAGGCGCCCCGCCACCAGATCGGCAACCGCAGGCGCGCTGCCCTTGTACGGCACATGGACAGTCTTGACCTGAGCCATCACGTTGAACAGCTCACCGGAGAGATGGATCGCCCCGCCGACCGATGACGAACCAAAATTCAGCTGCCCGGGGCGGGCCTTGGCGTAGTTGATCAGTTCAGCGACCGAGTTGACCGGCAGCTCCTGCGGCACCACGAGCATGTTCGGCACCGCCGCGACATTGGCCACGGGCAACAAATCCTTGCCAATGTCATACGGCATCTTGTCAAACAGGTAGGGATTGACCGCGATGCTGGGTGTACCCATCAGCAGGGTATAACCGTCAGCGTTGGCACGCGCGACAAGATCGGCGCCGATGTTGGTGCCCGCACCCGGCCTGTTATCAACCAGCACACGCTGCCCGATATTGTCCTGCATACGCTGGCCCACCAAGCGCGCGACCATGTCCGTAGTGCCTCCTGGCGCGAAAGGCACCACCAGCCGCAAGGCATTGGTTGGATACGCTGCGGTAGCTTGCGCTGCTGCCAGCGGCACAGGCTGGACAGCGATCCCGACCAGGGCTGTCACCACCCCCATTACGCCACCATAGCGGAGTTTCATATCGTTTCCCTTTGTTGATCCAAAATATGGCCCGTACCTGCTCAGTCCGCTGAACCCGCGGACGCACCAGCAACGGGGAAGGCGTACTGACGCTCAATACGCAGGCTGTAGCGGAATGCATCACCGCGGAAAAACAGATGGTCAAAATTCGCCGGTCGGCCACTGGCGAGCCGGGTCAGTCTTTCAATGCAAAGGCAAGGCCGTCCGAGCCGGGTCGCCAGCCATTTCGCCTGTGCCCGGCCGGCAAGTACCGCCTCGATATTGAGATCGGCTACGCCCAGACGCAGGCCATGATCCTGCTCGAGAATGGCAAACAGGTCCCGGGTTTCCAATTGATCACGGGTCAGTAACTGCCCGATATCCAGCGGCAGCCACGACAGCTCGTAGCAATATGGCGCACCGTCGAGATTGCGCAGCCAGATAATTTCGGAAACCGGCTTGTCCGGTGCCACGCCCAGCACCGCGGCTACCGTCGCCGGGGCCAGTGTGCGACGCATCCGCAGCACACGGTTGGAACTGGCGAAACCAAGCCGTGTCATGGCTTCGCCGAAACCTTCCAGCCGGTTGACTGCCTGCTGCACACGCGGCTTGTTGACGAAGGCACCGCGACCGGTGACCTTGTAGATCAGCCCCTCGCGCTGCAGCTCGCCCAGCGCATGACGCACCGTGATGCGACTGACGCCAAACCGCGCCCCAATCGCCGCCTCCGAGGGTATCGGCTTGTCCTGCGGATAACATCCATCATGGATTTCGCTGCGCAATTGATCGCGCACCACACTGTACAGCGGTATTTCGGCAAATCCGTTCAACACAATCCCCTTCGGCCAACCTGTCATGACAGGCTGATGAAGATCAAAGCAAGCGACATGCCACCCTCGATGATCGGACTTGCAAGACAGCATCACGCTAACTGACAATCGACCGGACAATGCTCGATACCCCCTCGCTTATATGATTGAATTAATGCTGATTGTCTTGGTCTCCGCCCTCGCCTGGCTGTGGTGGGACAGCATGCAGGCGCGCGAGGCCGCGGTCGGTGCCGCACGCGCGGCCTGCGAATCCGAAGGCCTGCAATTCCTCGACGATACCGTGGGCATCGCCAGCGTCAGGCCGGCGCGTAATGCCGACGGCCGCCTGCTGCTGCAGCGGGCCTATGATTTCGAGTTCAGCGACACCGGCGACAACCGCATACGCGGCAGCGTGGTCACACTCGGCCGGCGGGTGATCCTGCTCCGGCTGCTGCCACGCCCGACGGCACAGGTGATTCCGCTGCACTGATTTCGGCGCTGATTTCGCGCCGCAGCCTCGGCTACATTTCATGCGTTATCACGGTGCATGCGCACCATCGCGGCGCAGCCCCACCCCTGCGCAGACTGGAACAACTTATGCTTGAGTCCGGAAGGCTACCCGCACAGGAGATCGTCATGCTCGACCGCACTGTTACCAAGTTTTCCCATGTCAAACCCGGTGACACACAGTTCCGCAGCGAGGGATTGCGCGATTTCTTCATCTACCGTGACCTTGGCATCGCCGATGCCACCGCCGGCAAGGTCATCGCCCAGCTGGTACAAGCCCAGAACGCGCCCGAAAAAGGCACCGGCTGGCACCGCCATGAGGCGGATTTCCATATCGTCATCATGCTCAAGGGCTGGGCCAAGTTCATGTACGAAGACCAGGAAACCCTGGTCGCCGCCGGCGACTGCGTGCACCAGCGTCCCGGAATCGTGCACTACCTGTTTGATTACTCGCCGGACATGGAATACCTGGAAATCGTCGGCCCCGCCGATTTCAAGACCGTCGACATGCCCGGCCCCTGTGCGGTGCCAGCCCCCAAACCCTGGACCTGATGCCTTGCAATGGCGCGTTCAGAACTCCATGTCGAGTTCTTCGATGTCGTCGGATTCAAGCCGGGCCGCGGTGATCCATTCCTGCATTTCAGGCGTTGCCAGGATCAGATCGGCATAGGCCTTGCATTGCGCATCGAGCTGCACATGGTAGGTGCGAAAACGGGTCGCCACCGGCGCATACATGGCATCGGCCATGCAGCGTTTTTTGCCGAACAGCCAGGGGCCGCCGTATTGCTTCAGGCATTCGTGCCAGATCGCGGTGATGCGTTCGATGTCATCGCGCGCCTTGGACCAGACCTTGAAACCGGGGAAATCACCCTTCAGGTTCATCGGCAGTGCCGAACGCAGGCTGGCAAAACCGGAATGCATCTCGCCGCACACCGCACGGCAATGGGCACGCGCCGCTCGGGTGGCTGGCAACAGTCCGCTTTTAGGCTTGATTTCATTGAGGTATTCGGCAATCGCCAGGGTGTCCCAGACCTTGATTCCGTCATGCTGCAGGCAGGGCACAAGGATCGAAGGTGCCAGCAACAGCAATTCACGACGCGCATTGACATCGTCCGGCGACACCACCACCTCGCGGAAAGCCAGCCCGGAAAACCGCGTCAGCAGCCAGCCGCGCAGCGACCACGAGGAGTAATTCTTGCTGCTGATGCTCAATGTGGCTTGCGCCATGAAGCCCGTCCCGGTTGCGGTACCACCCCGGCACGCACTGCAGCGGTGCCGGCAGCGACCGCAGGCATGGCTTTAGCAGAAGTCGTGCCATGCCGTTATCGCGGATGGTGCGAATATTGCGTAGCTTATGACCAAGGCAACCCTGCTGCACCGCCCGCCAAGGATTTCTGATGATTTACCATGCTTACCAGACTCAGGAACGCGTCCTCAACCCAATGCGCGAACTGGCGATGCTGGCAGCGCCCGGGCTGCACGATTTCGGTGCCTGGGGCTGGTCACCCCTGCGCCGCTTTGCCGCCGCCTGCGAAGTCATTGCGCTGGCGCGACTGACCCACAAGCGGCCAGCCTTCGGCATCGAATCGGTGCAGACGGGCAAGCGTGAACTGGAAGTCACCGAGGAAATCGCCGATATCACACCATTCGCCACGCTGCTGCGCTTCCGCAAACACGGCGCCCCGGCCCAGCCGCGGGTGTTGATCGTGGCGCCAATGTCGGGACATTTCGCCACACTGCTGCGCGAAACCGCACGCACGATGCTGCGTGACCACGATGTCTACATCACCGACTGGCACAACGCCCGCGACGTGCCACTGGAAGCCGACCGCTTCGGCATCGACGAATATATCGACCACATCATCCGCTTCCTCGATGTGATGGGACCCGGCGCGCACCTCGCGGCAATCTGCCAGCCCTGCGTCGAGGCGCTTGCCGCGGTGGCGGTGATGGCGGAAGACAAACATCCGGCAACTCCGGCCAGCCTGACGCTGATGGCCGGCCCGATCGACTGCCGTGTCAATCCGACAGAGGTCAACCGCCTTGCCACCAGTCAGCCGATCAGCTGGTTCGAGCACAACCTGATCGAGCATGTGCCGGTGCAGTTTGCCGGCATGCGGCGGCGGGTCTACCCCGGCTTCCTGCAGCTCACCGCCTTTCTCAACATGAACCTGCAGCGTCACATCAAGTCGTTCAAGGATTATTACCAGCAGATTGTCGATGGCGACCACGAAAAAGCGGAAGCCACGCGCCGCTTCTACGAGGAGTATTTCGCGGTCTCCGATCTCAGCGCCGACTTTTATCTGGAAACCGTGCGCTACGTATTCCAGGAGCATGCACTGGCGCGCGGCAAACTGAAGTGGCGCGACCGTCCGATCCGGCCCCAGGCGATCCGCCGCACGGCGTTGCTGACGGTCGAAGGTGAACGCGACGACATCTGCGCACTGGGCCAGACGCTGGCCGCGCAGGACCTCTGCGACAAGCTGCCGCAATACCTGCGCACGCATTATGTGCAGGCCGGTGTCGGCCACTACGGCGTGTTCAGCGGCAAGCGCTGGGAAAACCAGGTCTATCCGACGGTGCGCGAGGTCATCCATTCGGCGGAATAGGCGAATTCCGTCATTCCGGCGAAAGCCGGAAAGCCGGGAACTGCTCCGCGCACCGGGGTGACGGAACTACTGCGCAGTCCACCCGCCATCAATCGCCTGCAGCGTGCCGGTGATCGACGCCGCATCATCACCGGCAAGGAACAAGGCCAGCGCGGCCACCTGCTCCACGGTGACAAACTGCCTGGTCGGCTGCGCCGCGAGCAGCACGTCGCGCACCACCTGCTCCTCACTGATACCCCGCGCCTTCGCGGTGTCCGGAATCTGCTTCTGCACCAGAGGCGTCAGCACATAGCCTGGACAGATTGCGTTGCAGGTGATGCCGAAGGTCGCGGTCTCCAGCGCGATGGTTTTGGTGAGGCCGGCCACACCATGCTTGGCCGCGACATAGGCCGACTTGAAGGGCGAGGCCACCAGCGCGTGAGCCGAGGCGATGTTGATGATGCGCCCCCATTTACGCTGCTTCATGCCCGGCACGGCATGGCGGATGGTGTGAAACAGCGCCACCAGGTTGATGTCGATGATGGCCTCCCATTTGTCCGGCGGAAAATCCTCGACCGGCGACACAAACTGGATACCGGCGTTGTTGACCAGGATGTCCGCAGCGCCGAAAATTTCTATTGCCTTACCCATCATGTCCGCGATCTGGTCGGGCCTGCTCATGTCCGCGCCGTGGTATTCGACACGTACGCCGTGTTTCTGCGCTAGCCCGGCGCGCAGCGACTCCACGGCGCCAGGTTCGCCAAAACCATTGAGCATCAGGTTGACGCCGCGCGCCGCCAGTGCCTCCGCGACTGCAAGCCCGATACCGCTGGTCGAACCGGTGATCACGGCACTCCTGCCCTTTAGCATGATCAACACTCCCCTGAAAACAGATTGATTAACAATAAGGTAATGCAAATAGCGAGCCAGGCGCCGCAAAAAAAACCGGCGAGTTGCCCCGCCGGCTTTGACCGTACAGTCCGCTCGGCCTACAGCTTGCGGATTTCAGCGAGCAGCTCCTCGCTGGTCGGGATGGTGCCCTGTGGATAGACCCTGGCGTAACGAACCATGCCCTGGGCATCAATGACATAGGCCGCACGCTTGTCGATGCCGCGCTCCTCGTTGAAGATGCCGAAGGCCTTGCCCGCCGCGCCATGCGGCCAGAAGTCCGACAGCAGCGGAAACGGCACACCGCCGAGTACATCAGCCCATCCCTTCAGGCTCGGCACCGGGTCGATGCTCAGTTGCAGGATCTCGACATTCAGCTTCTTGAATTCTTCGTAGTTCTCACGGAACCCACGGACTTGATTGGTTCACCCACCGGTAAAGGCAAAAGGCATGAACGCCACGACCACCGGCCGCCCCTTGAAACCGGACAGGGTGACCTTCTGGTCTGAATTGTGCGCGGCCAGCGTGAAATCGGGTGCCGCACTGCCAGCTTGAATTTCCATGCAAGTTCTCCAGAAGTTGAAGGGTTGCTGAAGCGCTGTGAGCATACCGGTGGCAACCCGGCGTGGCAATGCGCCGGGCAATGCCGCAGGTCAGCGGCGGCGTTCGTGACGGATCCGCTCTTCGTTGATCATGTGCAGGCTGGTCGCAACCACCACCGCGGCTCCCGCCCAAAGCCATGCATCGGGAACCTCGCCCCAGATCAGGTAGCCGAAGAGCGCGGCCCACAGCAGCGCGGTGTAGCGGATTGGCGCCAGCATCGAGGCTTCCCCGCTGCGCAAGGCTTCGATCATGCAGAAATGAGCCGTGCCGTTGAACACGCCAGCGGCAACAATCCACATCGCGGCAACGCCATCCACCGGCTTCCAGCCCAGCGGCAGCGTGGCAAAACCGCCGGCCATCAATATGATGTTTGACCAGAACAGCATCGACATCGAGCTTTCGCTGCGCGCCATGCGGCGGGTCAGCACGTCGCGCAGTGAATTGATCGCAGCCGCGGCCAGCGGCAGCAGCAGCGCCCACTGAAAGGCGGCCGCGCCGGGACGCAGGATGATCAGCACCCCGACAAAGCCACCGATCACCGCCACCCAGCGGTGCCGGCCGATGCGCTCCTTCAGCATCGGCACCGCGAGCAGGGCCATGAACACCGGGCTCAAAAACAGCATGGTGATCGCCGTGGCCAGCGGCAACTCAGCGAGACTCCACACAATCAGCGCCGAGCCGGCAATGAACAGCAGGCCACGTGTCATTTGCCCGCGCACATCGACCATGCGCAACTGTGACCAGTGACTGAACAACATCACATACGGCAGCAGCACCAGCAGCGTTGCCGCCTGGCGCAGGCCGATCACCTGCCCCACCGGATAGGTCTGCACCAGATGCTTGGTGGCGGCGTCGTTGGCGGTGATGAGCAAAATGCCAAGCGCCATCAGCAGCAGGCTGCGCAACATCGCGGCTTCAGCTCCCGTTATCCGGCTCGCGCAGCAACAGCAGCGCGGTCAGCACCAGCAGCACGGCGCCGAGGACCAGCACCGCGTTGAAGCCGTAACCGGCATCAAACAGTCCACCGGCCACCAAGGGGCCGATGATCTGCCCCAGCGCGAAGGCAGCGGTCATCGCCGCCACCAGCCGCGCCGGATCGCCGCGCGCCGATTCCCGCGCCACCTGCAGACTGGCCATTGTGGTGACCACGAAGGTGCCGCCCACCAGCAGCGCGGAAAGGATGATCGCGGCGAGTCCCGAAAACAACGCTGGCAGCACCAAACCCGCCGCCATCAGCCAGTGGCTGGCCATCCACACCCGGCGGTGGCCGAAATTCGCGGCCAGAGTCGCCGCGACCAGTGTCGATACCAGCGCCGCCGCACCGAACACCGGCCATGACCAGCCGAACAGAGCCGCGTCAGGCACCACCGCCTTTGCCATCACCGGCAGAAAGGTCGCCGGAATGATGTAGCCGAAACCGGAGACGCCGTAGCACAACACCAGCAGTGCGGCGCCGCCGCCGATATGCTTGCGGGTATCCGGCGCGGGTGCTGCCGCCGCGGGCAATTCGATACGCCCCAACACCGGCAGCACAAACAGCGCCGGCAGCAGCGCGAGTATCCCGGCGATGCGCCAAGCCCAGGCCGAGCCGCTGTCGTGCTGCATCAGCGCGAGGCAGATCAGCCCGGTCACCGCAATGCCACTGCCGACGCCGGCATAGACCAGGCCGGTGAGTGGTGTGCGGCCACACTCCGCGAGCGCGCTGATGCAGCGGGTGGACACCGCGATGAACATCAGCGCACTGGCGACACCGGCCGCAAAACGCAGCAGCGACCATGCACCGTAATTTTCGGTGAGACCCATGGCGAAGGTGCTGAAGGCCACCGCCAGCATCGCGGTGACCAGCAGGGCGCGGCTGCGCAAGGGCAGCACCGTGCCGGCGAGCGCTCCCAGCAAATACCCGATGTAATTCACCGACGCCAGCCAGCCGCCGTTGCCGACGCTGACCGCATAGTCGTCCTGCATCATCGGCAGGATCGGTGTAAAGGCGAAACGGCCGATACCCATCGCCACGGCAAGCGCGACCAGGCCGGCGAGGGCGATACGGAGCGGTGGGAGCGGCAGCATGGGCACCGCACTATAACCGATGCCCCCCGGACCCTGAAAAATTTTCCAATATAAACAATGGTTTATAATGTGGCCTGATGATCAGGATCCACACTCTCCGATGACCGCCCCGCCCGACATACTTCCCGGCCGCTACCGCCACTACAAGGGCCGGGAGTACGAAGTGCTCGGCGTCGCCAGCCATTCCGAAACGCTGGAAGCACTGGTGGTCTATCGCAAGCTCTACGACGACGGCGGCCTGTGGGTACGGCCCGCGGCGATGTTCGCGGAGACCGTGGTTGTTGATGGCCGGACACAGCCCCGCTTTTGCAAAATACGATGACGATCAACTGGTTTCCCGGCCACATGGCCGTCGCCGTCGAAAAAATCCAGAAGGCGATGGCCGATCACGACCTGGTGATCGAGGTGCTGGATGCGCGCTGTCCGCAGGCCAGCGCCAACCCGCTGGTGCAATCTCTGCGCATGGCGCGGCAGCGCCCGGTGCTGAAGCTGCTGAACAAGGCCGACGCCGCCGATGCCGGCGTCACTGCGCAGTGGATCGCGCATTTCGAGGCGCAGTCCGGCGTGCGTGCCCTGGCGATCTCGGCCAAAAAACCCGGCGACTCGGCCAAGGTCATCGCCGGCGCAAAACGCATGGCGCCGCATCGCAACGACCCGACCAAACCGCTGCGCATGCTGGTGATGGGCGTACCCAATGTCGGCAAGTCGACGCTGATCAACGCCCTGCTCAAACAGCGCGCGGCCAAGGTTGGTGATGAGCCGGCGATCACCAAGGCGCTGGCGCGTTACACGCTGACGCCCGAACTGAGCCTGACCGACACGCCGGGCCTGATGTGGCCGAAGATCGACCACCCCGAACACGGGCTGATGCTCGCCGCCAGCCACAGCATCGGCATCAATGCCTACATAGAATCGGAAGTGGCGATTTTTCTGGCCGAAAAGCTGCTCGCACGTTACCCGAAGCAACTGGCGGCACGTTACGGCACCCCCGCCGAGGGCAATAGCCTCGATGGTGTTGCACTGATCGAGGCGGTTGCCGCGAAACGCGGCTTTCGCATCAAGGGCGGTGGTGTTGATACCGACAAGGCCGCGGTGGTGCTGCTCAACGACTATCGCAGCGGCGCACTGGGCAGAATCAGCCTCGAAGCACCGCCAGCCCGGGACTGATCCGGCCTAGATCGCGGCGATCACCCGCGGCAGGCACCACCACTGCAGCAGGCCGCGCAAGCCGAGGAATACGGCGACGGCAGCCCACAGCCCGGCATTGCCGAACAACGGTGCGGCACCAAACAGCGCGCCCAGAAACATCACAAAAGCCAGTAGCACGATGTTGCGCATCAGGCGCGTGCGCGTCGCCGCAAGGTAGATGCCATCGTAGGCATAGGCCCACACCGAGATCAGCGGCATCAGCGCCGGCCACAGCAGCCAGGCTTCGGCCTGCACGCGCACCTCGGGCTGGCTGGTCAGCAGCGCGATGATCGCGCTGCCCGCGACGAGATAAATCGCGCAGTTCGCAGCACCAACCGCGAACGACCAGCCGAGCACCGCGCGCATGCCGCGGCGGAATCCCGCGCGGTCGCGCCGCCCCGCCGATTCGCCGAGTATGGCCTCCGCGGCATGGGCCAGCCCGTCGAGCCCGAAGGAGGTGAACATCAGGAAGGTGTGCAGCACCTGGTTCGCCGCCAGAGGCAGGTCGCCGAGGCCGGCGCTCTGCGCCATGAACAGCGCCATCACCGACACCACGCAGAAGGTGCGCAAAACCAGGTCGCCGTTGATCGCCAGCATGCGCCGCAGCCGCTCGCGGTCGAGCAGCGCTGCGCGGCGCTCCGCCGTCGGCAGCCGGCCCAGCGCGCGCAGCACGCACCACAGTCCCGCCGCGAATCCGGCGTACTCGGCGATCAACGAGGCCCAGGCGACCCCGGGCACGCCCCAGCCGAAGCCGTGCACGAAGAGCACGCTGAGCACGATGTTGGCGCCATTGGTGATCACCAGCAGCGCCAGCGGCGTGCGCGCATCGCGCAGGCCGTAAAGCCAGCCGACGATGGCATAGCTGCCGAGCACGGCGGGCAAGGCCCAGGCGCGGATCAGGAAATACTCGCGCGCGTGGTGCTCGACCAGGTCGCTGGCCTCGATCAGCCACAGCGCCGCCTCAAGCAGCGGCCGGTGCAGCAGCAGCAACACCGCGCCGGCCGCCAGCGCCAGCAGCAGCGCGCGGCCGATCATCGCGCGCACCTCGGCAGCATCACCGGCGCCGCGTGCCTGTGCGGTGGGCCCGGTGGTGCCCATGCGCAGGCAGTTGAACAGGTGGTAGATAAAATTGAACAGCATCGCGCCGATGGCCACCGCGCCGATGTAATGCGGAGCGTCGAGATGGCCGACCACCGCGGTGTTGACCGCGCCCAGCAGCGGCACTGACACGTTGGCGAGGATGATGGGCGCGGCCATCCCCCAGATCTGGCGGTGCAGGCGGGTGTCCGCAGTAGAAGCAGTCATGGCGCGCCGATTGTAGACCGCCCCAGCCCGGTCGCCGGGCTGCACGGTTTCTGCATCTCGTGTCGTGGCATCGACACCGGGAAAGCCGCGGTGGTGTTACTCAGTTACTCAATGACCATCGCAGCGGCGCGCCCTGACGGATCAGCCCCGAAACACCGGGAGAACAAGCCCATTGAGACGGTAACAGCCCGGATAATCGTACGCCGCACAGATGCAGGGCGTATAGTGGGTCAGACACTCGAAGAAAGCCCAAGATGACCGACCAGGCCTATATCACCGCTTATCAGAAGATCGCCGACAAATACGAGAACAATCAGTCAACAATGGCCGATTATCTGGAAGCAATGAAAAAACTCAAGGAGAGCTACCAGAAGTCGCGGCCCGGAGCCGCGCTGCCTGCAACAGCCTGACCCGCGCGGCGACTCAGGCATCAACCATGGAGAACCACTTGGCCTCGAAGGTCGGGCGCGGCGCGTCACGCAGCACCAGTTCGTTCTTGCGCCGCTCGCGTGTCGGCAGGTAGTTGCGGTCGATGCGCCCCTCCAGCGTCATCGCCAGATCACGGGCAAAAACGCGGTTGCCGATGTGCCAGGAGTGATTCCACCAGCCGAGCTTGTTCGCCTGTGAAGCCGGATCGAGGTTGGCGAAGTATTCGCTGCAATCGACGTTGACAGCTTTCGGATGGGCGTGCTCGGTGAGGCCGACGCGGCCGACGCGTGGCTCGGTCTCGACACGCTTGGACATGCCGAGCACGTCATCAAAACCGTTCTGGTAATTGGTCAGTCGCATGATGCGGCGGAACATCGGCTCCGCGGCCTGCGAATCGAGGTTGAGGTTGCGCGATGACACATCGCCACCGATGAACACCACCTGGCCGATGCGCCAATCGTTCTTGTAGAACTCGGCCTTTTTCTCGGCCGCAGCGAAAGCCTCCATGATCACGAAGGCGCCGGTTGAATGCCCCAGCAGGTGCACATTGGTCTGGCAGCCGCGATTCTGGCCCTTGATGATCAGACCGAGGCCGCTGGTCACCAGATAGTTCGCAATTTCGGCGGCGTCGGTCCGGTCGTCAAAGTCACGCTCCGGATCGTTTGGCCAGTCGAAGGACACCACCAGCCCGCGCCAGCCTTCGGCGGCCAGATCCTCCTGCAGCATTTCGTGGCGCTGACGGATTTCCTCCAGCGAATGGTTGTAGCCATGCACGAACACCAGCACGTCGCCGGCTTCACTGGCACGGCGACCGGCGCGCGCATCAGCGGTGGTCTGCACACGCTCCAGCCACTGGTGGCCCTTGATCTTGAACTTGCTGATGCCGGTGGTGATCGGCTTGCCTTTGGGCACTTCCAGGAACAGGGGTTTACCCGGCTCGGGCACAAAAGCACCTTTGCTCACCGCACGGGCGCTGAGTATGTAATTCGACATCCGGTTTCCCCTGTTGCTGATCAATCAAGCCGTTTCGTCGGGCTCGCCTTTACCGACCCATGCCTGCGTGAAAAGCATTCCGGCCCGGACAGGCATGAAGAGTGTGCGTTTTTCCACACATGCCCTTCAAACTCGATAAGGAATGATACCGAGCAAATTGTTAGATACCAAACTTATCAAAACGATAAGTTTTGAAGGATTCAGGGGGGTATGAATCCTCAAATCATGATTTTAAGCCATTGTTTTTAATATTTTTTCATAAAAAAATAAAAAAAATACGAAATTGGCGAAAAAAAGCATAAATCGTCTCGTTGTAGACAAAATTCATGAATATGGACTTTCAAAAAACCAAATGCACTCTGGCAGTGCATAGGCACGCGGGCGGGTATCCAGCCAAGCCATTGAAGCCGGGTCACCAGCGCAGGATACGCGGTCCCATCGCGGCGCCAAGGGCGGCCGGAACAAGCATGCCCAGCAAGTACCACAAGCCGATGAATACCGGCGCCAGCTCGGGGCAATGCAGGGCATAAGCCGCAGCACTGATCCCTCCGGACAAGGCACCGGCAGCGGCCCCTGCCAGTGCCGGCCTTACCGGAGCCAGTGTTTTCAGCACACCGAACAGCAGTACAAATGCCGGCACGGCAAGCAACGGCACGCTGATCAGACAGGCTGACCAGGTTTCACCCCAGACCAGCATTGATCGTTCGGCAGCTGATGTGCCCTGCAACGACAGTGCCGCAAGCAACCAGATCACCAGCACCGGGGCGGCCAGGGCAAAGCCGGTGTACCCCAGCGCGAGACCGGGGCGCGCCAGCCGCAACAGCATCATCAGCGCAGCGGCGGCAAACGCCGCAGGAAACGCCAGCTTGACCCAGAACATCGGCAAAGTAACCGCTGCGGCAATATCCGGCCGCAGGCCCAAGAGCAGCACCATCAGCATCAGTGCAAGACCGAGGCCACCGGCGAGCGCCCAGCCAAATCGCCGCCGCCAGCCGCGCAACCCGACCGGCAGCGTGTCACTCGCCAGCATCGAGATCAGCTCATCCGTTTTCATGGCTGCTCCTGACCAATGCGGCCAGTGCCTTCAGGCCGCGATGTACGCCCACTTTGACGGCTGACTCGGTCATGCCGCAGGCCCGCGCGGCTTCGGCCACTGACAACCCTTCGAGCTTCATGTGCACAATCGGAAAACGCTGCCGGTCGGGCAACTGCGCCAGCAGATGATCAAGGTCGCGCCGCGCATCCGCGGCTTCGGAGTCCGATGCCGCGAAGACCGCCAGCCCGTCATCCAGCGGTTCATTGAGCATTTCCCGACCGGCGCGCCGTCGCAGCAGATCGACCAGCTTGTAGCGGGCAATGGCCTGCACCCAGGGGGTCAACGGCTGGGCCGGGTCATAGGTGTGACGCTGGTTGTGAACCGCGAGCAGCGCCTCCTGCACCAGGTCCTCGACCTCATCCTGCATGTTGATCAGCCTTGCCCTCAGGAAAGCACGCAAATGCGCGCTCAACGACTTCAGAAATGAGTGATAGGCCGCGCCATCGCCAGCCATGCCCCGCAGCAGCAAGTCGCGCAGCACGGCCTCACGTTCGTTTAATCCACCTTCACGCATGTATTCGTCGCAGCACCGGATCCGGTTACAAGTCCTGGAAAAAAGAATAGCCGTTCTTTTGAGGAAATTGCATAACCTTCAGTCGCGACACCACGACGACCATCACCGCAAACGGTTCCGCCATCGATGGCAGCGAAGATTCGATCAACAACCTCAGCAATGCCTCGCCTCGGAACCCGGAGCGCAGTTTCACCTCCACCAGAACCGGCATCTTCCCGGATTCATCCTAAGAGTAAAGCACATTATTTTACCGGCGCTGTAACCGGCAGCGTCAGTTGCGCGAACTAACAGCCAGAACGTCCGTTCCAGCGCCTCAGAAGCCGGTGCGAACGTTTGACCGAATCCACCCAATTACCCTTCAGGAGATTTCACCATGCAAGCCAGAACACTCACGATCACTGCAGTAACCCTCGCCGCCCTGGTTTCGGGTGCCGCTGTCGCACAGGACAAGGGCGCATCAATCAAGGGCGAAAAAGAACGCTGCTATGGCATCTCTCTCGCCGGCAAGAACGACTGCGCAGCCGGTCCCGGCACCAGTTGCGCGGGCACTTCCAAGGCCGACTACCAGGGCAACGCCTGGAAATACGTCGCCAAGGGCACTTGCACCGGCATCAAGACCCCGAAGGGTACGGGCTCGCTGAAAGCGATTTGACCAGGGCTTATCACGATCAGATACCAGCATCTCGCGACCATGACCACTTTCCTCACCGCCGGGCTGAGCCTCAAGCCGCAGCATTTTGACGCTGCGTTGGAGTGCAGCGCAGCGGGGTTGTGGTTCGAGGTGCACCCTGAAAACTGCATGGTCGAAGGTGGTCCGCGGCTGGCCTGGCTCGAAGCGGTCCGCCAACGCCATCCGCTGTCCCTGCATGGTGTTGCGCTGTCGCTGGCCGCGGATGCCAGGCCGGACCCGGCGCACCTGCTTCGGCTGTCCGGTCTGGTGCGGCGACTTGAGCCGGCGCTGGTTTCGGAACACCTGTCATGGTCAAGCTGGCGCGGTGCCTACCATCCCGACCTGCTGCCGTTCCCGCGCACGACCCAGGCGCTGCTGCGTATTGCCGACAATATTTCGCGCACCCAGGACAGCCTGAAGCGGCGTATTGCCATCGAAAACCCGGCGCACTATCTGCACATCGAAGGCCACGAACATGAGGAAACCGCCTTCCTCGCCGAGCTGGTGCGGCGCACCGGTTGCGGCCTGCTTCTCGACGTCAACAATGTCCATGTCAGCGCGCGCAACATGGGCTTCGCCGCGCAGGACTACATCAATGCCTTCCCGGGCGATCATGTCATGGAAATCCATCTTGCCGGACATTCACAGGATCCCAACCTGGGTGAGGCGCTGCTGATCGACTCGCACGACGCACCGGTGGCACCTGCGGTGTGGACACTGTACGAATGCCTGATCCGTCGTATTGGCCCGCGGCCGACATTGATCGAACGGGATGACAGCCTGCCCTCCTTCGATGAGCTGATGCGGGAGCGCCGCCACGCCAGCACCTTGCTCGGCGCGGCACTGGCACAAGCAGCATGAACATCGTCGCGGGAAGCCTCGCCAACTTCCAGGACGCCTTCGCCGCGGCGCTGCGCCTGGATGCCGGGTCACCGCCGCCCGCAATCGCCGCGCTGGCCCGGCAGCCGGGTTTTCAGGTGTACCGCAACACCGTGGCCCGATCCTGCATTGACGCCCTGCAGGCAAATTACCCGACGATCAACCGCCTGGTCGGCGATGAATGGATGCGTGCAGCAGCCGCGGTCTACGCCGGAAGCACACTACCCGACCGTCCCATGCTGCTGGCTTATGGCGCAGATTTCGCCGATTTCCTGCGCCATTTCGAACCTGCCGCAAGTCTGCCCTACCTTCCGGATGTGGCGCGGCTCGACCGCTGCTGGACCGAGGCCCATATCGCGGCCACTGAAGCCGGGTTGAATCACGGCGAACTCGGCATGCTGAGTGGGTCGCGCCTCGACCGGTTGCGGCTGGTGCCGCACGCTTCGGCGCGCTGGCACTGGAGCGGGGAACAGCCCGCCTACACCATCTGGTCACGCAATCGCGCCGCCGGGACCGAAACCGGAGACATCGACTGGCACGGTGAAGGCGCGCTGCTGACCCGGCCGCAAGACCATGTCACCTGGCGCGCGCTGGATTTCGCCGGCTGCGTCTTTCTCGACTGCTGCAAAAACAGCGGCAGCGTTGCCGACGCGGCGCAAGCCGCGCTGGATGCCGATGTCAACGCAGACCTCGGCCGGATGATCACCACACTGCTTGAAGCCGGCGCGTTCAGCCGCATCGAACACTATCGGCAATCATGAGCCGCTTGCACGCCTTCAAAAAAGCCCCGGGCCGGCGGCGCAGGAATTTCCGGCATGGCGGCATCATCACGGATTACGGAGAATTGAAATGAATACCGGCCACCGCGGCAACCCGGATGCAGGCAGCACCAACCCGATCTCCTGGTGGAATCAGGCGGCCAACCGGCTCGAGGGCTGGATCGGCCACGACCTGATCGCGGCATCGGCACGCCTCGCCGTGGCGGCGATATTCCTTTTTTCTGCGCGCACCAAAGTCGAGGGCGTGCTGACCATCACCGACTCCACCATCGCGCTGTTTGAAGACGAGTACAAGGTGCCGCTGCTGTCGCCGGAATTCGCCGCGCACATGGCCACTTACGCCGAACACCTGTTTCCGTTGCTGCTGGTGCTGGGACTGTGCACACGGCTTTCCGCGCTGGCACTGCTTGGCATGACCGCGGTCATCCAGATTTTTGTCTACCCCGGCGCCTGGCCCACCCATCTGATCTGGGCGGTGGCGATGCTTTATCTGATCGGCCGCGGCGGCGGCAGGCTGAGCCTCGACCGGGTGTTCGGCCTGCGCTGACCGCATTCGCTCAGGAATCAGCGAGGCGGGTCTGCCCCGGCTGGGGATGGATCACGTACAGCGGCTGCTCTCGCAGCTTGTCGACATAGACCTTGCCCTCCTTCATCACCATGCGGATGTTGTCCTTCTTCTGGAGCACCGTGATGTCGGAGAGCGGGTCGCCGTTGATCGCGATCACATCGGCCAGCTTGCCGACCTCGAGCGTACCGAGATCCTTGTGCAGGCGCATCGCCTCTGCGGCGCTTTTGGTCGCGGTCTGGATCGCCTCCATCGGCGACATGCCGAGCTTCACGTACAGCTCAAGCTCGGTGGCGTTGCTGCCCATTTCGGGATCGAACTGGATGTCGGTGCCCATGAAAATGCGCACACCGGCCTGGTGCATGCGCTTGAAGGAGTCGTAGCAGTACGGCTGCACCTCCTTCATCTTTTTAAGCACATTGGCCGCCGAGCCCATCTTGCGCCGCACCTCGATGGCATGGTCGGTGCGGTGCAGCAGCGTCGGGCTCACCGGCGTGCCGGCCTCGACGACGATGCGCGTTGATTCGTCATCGGTGTAGACCATGTGCTCGATGGTGTCGACGCCGGCCTCGACACACATGCGGTGAGACAGCGCAGTCCAGCAGTGTGCCGCGCAGGGCTTGTGGAAACCGTGCGCCTCGTCGACCGCGGCGTTGAGCTCCTCCTGCGTCAGGTTGCGGGTATCCCCCTCCTCATCCGCCGAGGCGCCGCCGGTGACACAGGTCTTGATGATGTCGACACCGGTGCGCAGGTGTTCACGCACAGCGCCGCGGATTGCCCACGGCCCGTCCACGGTATAGCCGGGATGGCGGTAGGCCGCACGCGGCAGGTTGAGGTCATGGTGCGAAGACGTGGTCATGATGCGCCCCGAGACCTGAAGGCGCGGGCCGGGCACGATGCCGTTGTTGATCGCGTCGCGCACCGCGCACAGCTCCGGCGCAAAATTCGCCCAGGCGTTGTTGCGCCCCATGTCGCGCAGCGTGGTGAAACCCATCTCGAAACAAAGCTGGGCGTGATAGAGGGTATAGAACGACTGCAGCTGCGGGCTGACCTCGAACATCGCTATGCGATGGTTGGCGAAGGACACCGTGTTGTAGGCGGCGATGTGGACATGGCAGTCGAACAGCCCGGGCATCAGCGTCAGGCCCTGGGCATCGATGACCTCGGCGCCCTCGGGCAACGGAAATTCGCCGGCCGTGCCGATGCGGCTGATGCGCTTGCCCTCGATCACCACCACCGGATTTTTGATGGTGGCACCGCCGGTTGCGTCAATCAGGCGCCCGCCGAGGATGACCGTGACCTTGCCCCCCGTCTGCGCACCCGAATTTGATACGGACTGCTCTGCCATGTTGCTCCTCCTGGCGGCTGAACCGCCTGTCATGTCTGCGGTGCTGTTTTTTGTTTTCCTGCAGTCTAACCACAGTTGCCAGTCCGGCGCGGGCCGGAGTTCAATTCATGATCACCGGCTGCGACCGCAGCGCCGCCAGCGCGCGATCGCGCGAGTCCTCAATGTGACCAGTCATCAGTGCCGCAGCCTTGCGCTTGTCGCGGCGCTGGACGGCCTCAATGATCTCGTCATGCCCGCGGCCAAAACGCGGCGACGGCGCAGGTTCGGCCTTGGCCGACAGGCCGAGGTGCATCACCCGGTCCGCCTCCTCCAGCAGCTTGCGTGTGGCCTCATGCAGCCGCGTATTGCCCGAGAGCCGCGCCAGCGTGGCATGGAACTCGCGATTCTCAGCGATCCAGGCGTCAAGATCGCCACCATGGTCATAGGCGCGGAAACGGTCGAGACCGGACAGCGTCGCCGCATTGGCGCGGGCGATCAGGTTGTTCAGCGACTGGCGCTCGTAAACCAGACGCAACTCATAGAGATCGGCGATGTCGGCCAGTGACACCGGCTTGATGCGATAGCCGCGCCGCGCGATCACTTCGACCAGGCCATCAACCCGCAGCCGCAGCAGCGCATCGCGCACCGGCGACTTGCTCACGGCATAACTGCGCGCCAGTTCATTCTCGTAAACCTCGGCACCGGGACGCAGCCGGCAATCGAGAATGGCCCGGCGCAGTTCGACATAGAGCCGCTCACCGAGCCCGGTCTCGCTGCCTGTTGTTGTTGCGGTCATGCTGTTGATTCCATTACTGATATCTCAGGTAGCAGCCTTTAATGCGAAAAGTTTTTCGTTTTATGGCAAAAAATTATATAAATATATGTTTTTATTGAATATTTTATGCAATAGCCTTGCGGAACATCCTCGCCGCATCCTTTTCTTGACGAAGAATATCGCAACGCTAAGATATCAGTAAACCTAAAAACGGCTGCAATGACACTGCGCGCAGCACCATGTCTTGAGGAGAAGCGGATGACACGCAACACGTGGCGCCTCGCGCTGCACACCTGGACCATCGACACCACGCCGCTGGCCGAAGCACTCACCGCCATCCGCGATGCCGGCTGGGACAGCGCCGAGCTGCGTTACGTCGATTTCGAACGCAGCCGTGAGCGCGGCATGGACAACACCGCGATCCTGCAGCTGATCAAGGCCAGCGGCGTCAAGGTCGATGTGCTCGGCACCGAGTACGGCCTGATCTTCGCCGAAGACGCGGAACGCGACCGCCTGCTCGCCTCGCTCGAACTGACCTGCAGCAACGCCGTAACCCTCGGCTGCCCGATGGTGATGATCGCCCCCGGACAGAACACCGGCACAGCGCAGACCGCGGCCGCCAACCTGCGGCTCGCCGCACAGACCGCGGCAAAACACGGTCTGCGTTTTGCGCTCGAATTCAATTCGCAGCATCCGGTGCTCAACAGCTTGGCCATCGCCCGCACCATCCTCGCCGAAGCCGATCACCCGGCCTGCGGCCTGCTGCTTGATGCCTATCACCTGCAGCGCAGCGGAGCCGGCGGCCGCGGTTTTGCCGAGGTGCCGGCAAAGGACATCTTCGCCTTCCAGTTCAGCGACGTGCCGGAAACACCACCCACCGCACGCCGCCCGACCGACCGCCTGTGCCCCGGCAAAGGCATCGTGCGCTGGCCCGAGGTCTTCGGACTGCTTGAGGAAAAAGGTTATCGCGGCCCGATCAGCTACGAGGCACCGAATCCCGCACACTGGGAACGCCCCGCACTGGATACCGCGCGCGAAGGACTGGCGGCGACACGCAAGCTGCTTGGCTGCTGATCGGCGCGGCACTTCATCACTCACCAGGAGTCACGGCAGCACAAACCGAAGCACGAGGAACGACGGCACCACAGAGCGCCGCGGCCTCGCCCTCACCACACAACGAGGAGGAGTTGATGACGCCGCAACACAGGAAACACAGCGCACTGCAAAAAGCCCTGCTGCTGGGCACCTTGCTGGCCATTCCCTTGTTCCTGCTTCAGGCGCAGGCACAAAACTACCCGAACAAGGCGGTGCGCCTGATCGTCGCGCAAAGCGCCGGCAGCGCCACCGACGTTGCGGCAAGGGTGATCGCCACGCCGCTGGCTGCGCTGCTAAAACAGCAGGTGGTGGTCGACAACCGCGCCGGAGCCGGCGGCCTGCTCGGCACCGAAATCGCCGCCAAGGCTCCGGCCGACGGCTACACGCTGATCTTCGCCAACATCTCCACCCACGGCGTCAATCCCGCGCTGTACCGCCGCCTGCCCTACGATGCCATCCGCGACTTCACGCCGATCGGGCTTGCCACCACCACGCCCAACGTGCTGGTGGTCAACGCCTCGTTGCCGCCAAAAAACACCGCCGAGATGATCACGCTGCTGCGCAACCGCCCGGGCCAGCTCAACGTTGCCACACCCGGCAGCGGCAGCTCACAGCACCTCGCGGTGGAACTGTTCATGACCATGGCCGGCGGCCTCAAGTCGCAGCATGTGCCGTACAAGGGCAGCGGACCGGCGATGACCGCGCTGATCGCCGGCGAAGCCTCATGGATGATACCGACGCTTACGCTTTCTCTGCCGCACATCCGCAGCGGCAAGATCCGCGCGCTTGGCGTGACCTCCACCACGCCGCACGAAGACCTGCCGCAGGTGCCGCCGCTCGCCGAAACCCTGCCCGGTTATGAAGTGCTGAGCTGGTACGGTTTTGCCGCGCCGGCACGCACACCGGCGGCGGTCGTCAATCTGCTGAACCAGGCAACCGCCACGGTGCTGGCAATGCCGGAAACGCGCAAGGGACTCGCCGGAGCCGGCATGAGCGTGCAGCACAGCACGCCGGCGCAGTTCGGCGATTTCATCCGCAATGAAATCGAAAAGTGGAGCAAGGTGGCCAAGGGCGCCGGCATCACCCTCGATTAAAATCAGCGACCACCACATTCCGGTTCGCCCTGAGCTTGCCGCAGGGCTCGGCCGGAGCGGTTTGGTATTTTGGTGTGTTCCCCATGAACTCTGTGCCCTCCGTGGCTGGATTTTGATTTTTGATCATGTCCGCGAATCACCCTGATGCCGCGCCACGGCTGCCGGTCACCATCGTCACCGGCTTCCTTGGCAGCGGCAAGACCAGCCTGCTCAACCGGCTGATCGCCGCGCCGGCGCTGGCGCGCAGCCTGGTGGTGATCAACGAGTTCGGCGCCATCGGCCTCGACCATCTGCTGATCGAGGCCCCGGACGACAACCTGCTGCTGCTCGATAACGGCTGCCTGTGCTGCGTCAACCGCGGCGACCTGGTCGAGACCCTGAACAATGCGCTGCAGCGCTGGCAATCCGATGCGCAACCGGCCGCAGTACAGCCAGCCGCATCACAGCCGGCTTTTGACCGCATCATCATCGAAACCTCGGGGCTGGCCGATCCGGCACCGATCATCCTGAGCGTGGTCGGCGACCGGAAACTGTCGGCGAATCTGCGCATGCAGGCGGTGATCACGGTGGTCGATTGCATCAACGCCGAACATCAGCTCGCCAGCCATCCGGAATCGGTGAAGCAGATAGTTGTCGCCGACCTGTTGCTGCTGTCGAAAACCGACCTGGCGGATGCCGATGCCGCAGAGGCGGTGCGCAGCCGCATCGGCACACTCAACAGTGGCGCGCACATCGACACCGTCGGCAATACCGCGGCCATCACCTCAATCATCACCGCCGCAGCCGCCGGCAGCACTGCGCAGTCAGTCCCGCGCTGGCTCGGCTTCCGCCCGCCGGGCACAGGCACGCCGCCGGCGACACTACCGCGCGCCGCGGCCAATCACCTGTCATCGATCAACTCGGTGAGTCTTTACCTGGATGGGCCGGTGTACTGGAACGGCCTCACGCTGTGGCTGCAGATGTTGCCCGCGTTCAAGGGCAGCACGCTGCTGCGGGTCAAGGGCCTGCTCAATGTGGAAGGCCGGCCGGTGGCAATACACATCGTTCACGCCGTGGTGCACGAGCCGCAGGTGCTGGAACGCTGGCCGGATGATGATCGCCGCTCGCGGCTGGTATTCATCGGACAGAACCTGCAGCGCAGCGAACTCGAAAGCGGCCTCGACATGCTGCGTTACGCCGGCCCGCCGGTCAGTGCCGGCTTCAGTGTCGAACCCGGCGCCTATGCCGAATTCCTGCGTGAAGCGGCGCGCTTCCGTTGACGGCCAATTCAACTGCGAATTAACGGGATGTGCAGGATATAAAGGATAAAAACCGCACTGATTGCTGCGTTTTTTTGGGGGTTATCCTGAATATCCTGTCCATCCGGTACATTTTTTTCAGACTCAAACACCGATATCCAGCACCGGCTTGCCGACCATGCGGCGCTCTTCATAGGCCGCATGGGCTTCTTCGACGTTGTCCATGGTGTAGCGTCCGGCAATGTCGATCTTCAGCGAACCGTCGAGTAATGCGCTGAATACCGCCTGGGCACGGCCGAGGATTTCGGCGGCATCACGCAGGTGGTCGGCCAGCCGCGGCCGGGTCAGCAGCAACGAACCCGACTCGCCGAGTTCCAGCGGGTCGAGATCGGTGACTGAACCCGAGACATTGCCGTAATTGACGATCAGCCCGCGGCTACGCGCCGCGCGGAAACTGTCGCGCAGCGTGGCCTTGCCCAACGAGTCATAGACCACATCGACACCCTGCCCGCCGGTCGCCTCGCGCACCGCATCGGCGAAACGGCCGTTGTCATACAAAAACACCGCGTCCGCACCGCGGCGGCACGCGATCTCCGCCTTTTCAGCGCTGCTGGTGGTGGCGAACACCCGCGCACCGGCGCGCTTCGCCATCTGGATCAGTATCTGGCCGATGCCGCCGGACGCGGCATGCACCAGACAGCTGCGGCCCGGCACGAGACTGCCCACATCATGGGCGAGATAATGCGCGGTGAAACCCTGGAACACCGAGGCCGCGGCGAGGTCCAGCCCCACTCCATCCGGCACCGGCACCGCCTGCCAGGCCGGCACCACCGCGTATTCGGCATAACTGCCCCAGACGATGCACCAGGCAACACGGTCACCAACGCGATGCGTGGTCACTCCTTCACCAACGGCCTCGACCACACCAGCCCCTTCCATGCCCAGCGTGCAGGGCAGGCGCACCGGGTAGCTGCGTGACTGCGCATACTTGCCCTGGCGGGTGTGGATGTCCATGAAATTGATGCCGGCATGGTGCATCCGCACCAGCAGGCTGCCTGGCGCCGGACGCGGCACCGGCAGATCAACGTGTTGCAGAACCTCCGGGCCCCCATAGGCCTCAATCCGGATTGCGCGCATGTTCAGGTTCGGGTCAATCGAAAAGGACGGTGGAAAAGCGTGATTATCCGGCATCACCACCGCGGCTTCCACCGCGCTGTAAGGAAAGCTACAGTGCTGCGACCAAACTGCGAACCATCACGGGGTAACGATGGTCAGAGCACCAAACCGGAGGGCACCATGAACAGGCGTTTATTTTTGGGCAGCGGAGCGGTTGCCATATTGGCAACCTTGCTGCAAAACACGGCGCAGGCCTCAGTCAGCACTATGAAGGAGATCACCGCGATGCAGAACAACTGGCGCAACCTGCTGCCTGCCGGCTCCAAGCTGCCGGCGGCGACCGAACTGCTGAAACTGAGCGACGAGGAATGGCGCAAACGCCTGAGCCCGGCACAATTCAACATCCTGCGCGAAGAAGGCACCGAACGCGCCGGTACCAGCGCTCTGAATGCCGAAAAACGTCCCGGTGTCTTTGTCTGCGCCGGCTGCGACCTGCCGGTATTCAGCTCGGAAATGAAATACGAATCGGGAACCGGCTGGCCGAGTTTTTTCACCACCATACCCGGCGCCTTCAAGACCAAGACCGACTACAAGCTGGTGTGGCCGCGCACCGAGTACCACTGCGCGCGCTGCGGCGGCCACCACGGCCACGTCTTCGAGGACGGCCCGCAGCCGACCAAGCAGCGCTGGTGCAACAACGGCCTCGCGCTTAAATTCATCCCGCAGAAAACCTGACAGGGCGCGGCGGACCGGAGTTCCAGCACCGCCGCGACAACAGCAAACACGCGATCAGCGTCCGGTGTATTGCGAGGGAGCGCGGGTTTTTTCCCGATGCTGCTGGCAGGGCATGCAGCGCTTAGCGCTGGGATAGGCTTTAAGGCGCTCGTAGCCCACCGGCTCGGCGCAGTCGGTGCACAGACCATAGCGGCCCCCGGCGATGCGCTGCTCGGCTGCGGTGATGTCGCGCATTTCGCCGATGTCGCGCAGAACCTCGGCCTCGGAAATATCGCGCAGCAGGCGGGCAGCGGCTTCATCACCCATGCTGCCGACTTCGCCGACCTGTTCCGCATGATGCGCGTTGCCGGACCTCGCCAAGACCTCGCGGATTTCATCCATGAGGCGACTTTTGCGTTGGGCCATCCATTCTTTCAGGACGGCCAGCTGCTTTTCAGTAAGTGTGTTCATGCTTGGATGATGCCGCACAGGAGCAGGCGGTCATTTGATCCTGGTCAAATTCCCTGCCGCTGCGCGCCCCGCTTGATCCGCTGCCCCGGCCTTGGGCTACACTGTTTCCGGGAACCCGCACCGTGACCTCTGCCTTCACCCTGCGCCTCGGGCGCCGCAGCGACATCCGCGACATCGCGGTGATGTCGCGTTGCCTGATCGAAGTGGGTCTGCGCGGCTGGAGCTGGCATCCGACGCGGGTGGCGCGCGCGCTGAACGGGCGCGACTGCAGCGTGGTGGTGGCCGATGTCGGGCAGCGGCTGGCCGGATTTGCGATTGCCGAGTTCGGCGACAGCTCCGCCCACCTTTCATTGCTGGCGGTGCAGCCTGCGCAGCAGCGCCGCGGCATCGGCGTGGCGATGATCGACTGGCTGATCGAATCAGCACTGACCGCGGGCATCACCCAGATCAAGGTCGAGATGCGCGCCAACAACTTTGCCGCGCGCAGCTTCTATGAAGCACTGGGCTTCAGCCACAACGGCGAGGTTCGCGGCTACTACCAGAACATCGAAACCGCGGTGCGTATGCAGCGGACTATCGGTCGAGTCACGGCCGTGGAAAAATAGTTAATTAAAACAATTACTTATGACTATTTCCGGCGTGTTGCCGGTTTTTTTGCGGCCTTTTTGGCCTTGCCGCCCGCCTTGGTTCCCGCTTTTTTGCCCGCTTTTTTCCCTTCAGGCACCGTCGGATAAACATCACCGTAGTGCTCGCGGATTTCGTCGATCTGGTCGATGCCGGGTGGTGCGTAGTAGAGCCGCTTGCTGAGGAAATTGCCGCCCATGATGCGGTTCATCTTCACCGCGGCCTCGCCCATTTTCACCAGTGACACGATGCCGTTGAGAATCGGCGTGTTCTTCGCCGCCGAGTGCACGCCAAATTCCGCGAGCAGCGCCATCACCACACCGCCGGCGGCGATGATCACTTCGGCGCCCTGATCAACGTTGGCGTTCGCCGCCTTCATGAACTGGTCAAAAATACGCTTTCTTGCAGCCGGCTTGGTGAAACCTTCATCAAGGTCGTTGATGCGGTCGATGGTCATCCGGTTCACCGCCGCCAGCCGGCGCTCCAGCTTGTAGCGGTGCACGTTGTCGATGATGCGCGGCGTGAATTTCTCGTTGATCGTCACCAGCGAGAAGTTGCGGCCCATCATGCACGCGGTATGCAGCGCGGTTTCGCAGAGACCAAGCACCGGCATGGTGGTGATCTCGCGGCAGGAATGGATGCCGGGGTCGCCGATGTTACCGATCAGGAAGGCGTCAAAACCGCGCCTGGTGGCGATCTGCACGTTCTCCATCACCTCGCCCGATTCCAGGTAATCGAGGTAATGGAACTGGTCGGCCAGCCCGCCGCGCTTGGTGATGCCGTGAACCTCGATCGTGGTCTGCGGATCCTTGACCCGCTCGAGGATGCGCCGCAGCGCGACGTTGTAATGCCCCCAGGATGTCTGGCGCGACATGCTCTGGTACCAGATTTTCATTTTCATGCGCGATCTCCGTGGCGTTTTGCAGCGATGCGAGCGCCGGATGTTAGCAGGCAGTACGGCCGGCGGCAGCAGCAGGTTCCGCATGATGACGCGCCAGCGCCCAGGCCACGTGCTCGCGCACCAGTGCAGAGGCATCATCGGCACGCGCGCGCAGCGCGGCAATGACCGCCGGTGTGGCCGGTGCATTTCCAAGCCCCACCGCGATGTTGCGCAACCAGCGCTCAAAACCGATGCGATGAATCGCGCTGCCGGCCATGCGTGATTCAAAGGTCGCCTCATCCCAGGCAAAAAGCTCCACCAGTGACACATCGTCAAGCCCGTGGCGCACCGCGAAGTCCGGCTCGCCGCTGGTCTGGGCAAAGCGGTTCCACGGACAGACCAGCTGGCAGTCATCACAGCCATAGACGCGGTTGCCGATCAACGGCCGTAGTGCTTCTGGAATCGCCCCCTTCAGCTCGATGGTCAGGTACGAAATGCAGCGCCGCGCATCCAACTGATAGGGCGCGACGATCGCCTGCGTCGGGCAGATGTCTATGCAGCGGGTGCAACTGCCGCAATGCTCACTTTGCGGCGCATCCGGCGGCAGCGGCAGGTCGGTGTAGATCTCGCCCAGAAAAAACGCCGAGCCGGCTTCGCGGTTGAGCAGCAGCGTGTGTTTGCCGCGCCAGCCGAGGCCGGCCTTTTCGGCGAGTGCCACCTCCATCACCGGCGCGCTGTCGGTGAATACCCGGTAATGATGGTTGCCAACCGCCGCGGTGATTTGGTCGGCCAGCCTCTGCAGCCGCGCGCGCAGCACCTTGTGATAATCGCGGCCGGTCGCATAACGCGAGATAAAGGCGCGGCTGCCGTCGCGGATCACCGGCCAGCTCTCCTCTGCCTGCGGTGGCGTGTAATTGATCCGCACGCTGATCACCCGCAGCGTGCCCGGAATCAGCTCGGCCGGACGGCTGCGTTTGACGCCGTGGCGTGCCATATAATCCATGTCACCGTGCCAGCCACGCGCGATCCACTCGGCAAAACGCGGTTCGGCCGCCGACAGGTCGCAGTCGGTCACCCCGAGCTGCTGAAATCCCAATGTCGCGCCCCAGCGTCCGATGTCCTGACGCAGTTTGTTGTAATCAATCATGGTTCAAGAACTTCAAAAACAAGCCACAGAGGGCACAGAGTTCACAGAGTTCACAGAGAAAAACACCCACAGCTGCGCCAGTGTTGGCTTTGCCGCGATGCCGCTGATATCTAGTGCTTTATCTCTGTGAACTCTGTGTCCTCTGTGGCTAATGCTTTTTGCCTTTATGTCTTTAACCAAGGTTAACCGCTTTCTCGCCACCGAAGACGACACGCTCGCCCTCGGCCGCAGCCTCGCTCCGCTGCTCGAACCGGGCATGGTGATCCACCTGCGCGGCGACCTCGGCGCCGGCAAAACCACCCTGGCGCGCGGCCTGCTGCGCGGTCTGGGTTACGAGGGCCGCGTCAAAAGCCCGACCTTCACCTTGCTTGAACCTTACAAGTTTTCTAGGTTAAACTTGTATCACTTTGATTTTTATCGGTTCCTTGACCCTGAGGAACTCGATGATGCGGGCTTCCGGGAATACTTCAATCCGCAGTCCGCATGCCTGATCGAGTGGCCGGAAAAGGCGCCCGACCTGCCACCCGCGGATCTCGACATCACCCTGGACCCGGCGCCCGAAGGACGAGCCGTGACGCTCACGGCACAGACGGAGATCGGCCGGCGTTGTCTCGACTCGCTGAAAACCTGAGACTCACCCGCCCTGCGGCAAGACTGCCGCATACGTCACGCTTTTCGCTGAAATTCCTGCACGCCGCCACACTGCTGCTGGCGCTGCTGTGCGCACTCCCTGCCACGCCGCTGCACGCCAACGAGATTCAGGTCAGCTCGACCCGGGTGTGGCCGGCACCGGACTACACCCGCGTCACCATCGAATCGCCGCAGGCAATCCGCCACACCCTGTTCACACTCGACAACCCGCAGCGCCTGGTGCTCGACCTCGAAGGTGTCGCGCTGAACACCGCGCTGAACGAACTCGCCGGCAAGATCAACGCGACCGACCCCTATGTCAAAGGGGTGCGCGCCGGCCGCTTCAAACCCGGGGTGGTGCGCCTGGTGTTTGATCTGAAGACCCAGGTCAAGCCCGAAGCCTTCACGCTGGCGCCGATTGCCGGTTACGGCCACCGCCTGGTACTCGACGTCTATCCGCTGACACCGCCCGATCCGCTGCTCGCCTTCCTCAACCGCCGCGAAGCCGGCGGCAACGAGCCCCCAGCGGCTCCCACAGCGGCGGAACCCGCCGCTGCACCACCCTCTGCAGTAACACCGGCGACACCACCTGTCGCGCTGAAACCGGAAGCCACACTGCCATCAAAACCCGCGGCGCGCCCGCCTCGCCCCGGCAACGAGCGCCTGATCATCGTTGCCATCGACCCTGGCCACGGCGGCGAGGACCCCGGCGCGATCGGCCGCGCCGGCACCCAGGAAAAACACATCACGCTGTCGATCTCGCAGAAACTGAAAGAGCGCATCGACGCAGAACCGAACATGCGTGCGGTGCTGACGCGCACCGGCGACTATTTCATCCCGCTGCACATGCGCGTGGAAAAAGCGCGCCGCGCCAAGGCCGACCTGTTCATCTCCGTGCACGCCGACGCCTTCATCAAACCCAGCGCCAACGGCTCTTCGGTGTTCGCGCTGTCCGAGCGCGGCGCGACCTCCGTGGCAGCACGCTGGCTCGCCAAACGCGAGAACGACGCCGACCTGATCGGCGGTGTCAATATTGGCGTCAAGGATCCGCATCTGCGGCAGACCCTGCTCGACCTGTCGCAGACCGCGACCATCAATGACAGCCTGAAAGTCGGCAAATCGGTGCTGCAGCAGATGGGCGGGGTCAACCGCCTGCACAAGAACCACGTCGAGCAGGCCGGTTTCGCGGTGCTCAAGGCACCGGACATCCCCTCGATCCTGATCGAGACCGCCTTCATCAGCAACCCGGACGAGGAGCGCAAACTGCGCGACCCCGAACACCAGAACCGTCTTGCCGATGCCATCGTCAACGGCATCAAGGCCTATTTCGCGAAAAACCCGCCGCTGGCGCCGGCGCAGGTCGCCAACAGCCCCTGACCGGCCCGGCAGGCGGCTGAAATATTGGCGGAAAAGACCGCCCGCCGCTTAAGATACGTCGCACAAATTACATCGCAGCCAAAGATGCGCAGCCCATGCGCGCGAACCCGAGGGAATCATGTTCAACCGATGTGCCGCAATGCTGACACTGCTGATCTGCAGCGGCTGCGCGACCACCACCATGCCGGAAACGCCGGCAACGGTGGCCCTGCCTCATGTCAGCAGCTTCTCAAAACACAAAGCCGGCGAGGCGCTGCCGCCGGGCTGGCAGCCGTGGACCCTGTCGCGCTTCAAGCGCCCCACCGAATACCGTCTGGTTGATTACATGGGCCGCACCGTGGTCCGCGCCGGTGCCGAGTCCTCGGCCTCCGGCCTGGTACACCCGCTGAAACTTGATGCCGCCAATTACCCCTGGTTGCACTGGAACTGGAAGGTCGAGCAGCTGATCGCCAAGGCTGACAACACGCAGAAGCACCTCGAGGATTCACCGGTGCGGCTGGTGGTGAGCTTCGGCGGCGACCATGGAAAACTGCCGCTCACCGACCGCATCTTTTTTGACAACGTGCGCCTGCTCACCGGCCAGCAACTGCCTTACGCCACGTTGATGTACATCTGGGAAAACCGCGCGCCGCGCGACAGCGTGATCGACAACCGCCACACCAGCCGCATCAAGATGATCGTCGCCGAATCCGGCCGCGACCGGCTGGGAAGCTGGCAGGCCGTAACACGCAACGTGCTCGAGGATTACCGCCGCGCCTTCGGCGAGGAGCCGGGCCCGGTCATCGCCGTGGGCATCATGACCGACACCGACAACACCGGCGACAACGTACACGCCTGGTACGGCGACATCGAATTCCGCCGCAGCCACCCGGCTGCGCCGGTGCTGGCTACTCAGACGGAATAAACTTACTTCCAGCCGGGATCCGCATCAGCCATTCTTCAGTTCAGCCTGGATCGCCGTCACCGCCCGCTGCAGATCTTCCTCGTTGTTTGAAAAACCCAGTGAAATCCTGATCGCATCGTCCTTGACGTTGACGATCACGCGGTGTTTTTCGCGCAGGCGCTTCATCAGGTCGCCGGGATTGTTCACTGGCACGCTGACGATCTGCGCACGTTCGCTCCACTCCCGCGGAGTACGCGTGGTCAAGCCTGCCTTGTCCACCAATTCGAGCAGGCGGGTGGTCAGCTGCCTGATCCGCGCCTCGATGTTGTGCAGGCCGATCTCCGAAATCAGCGCGGCGCTGCGGCGCAAAACACGCAAGCCGAGAAAATTCGGGTTGCCGACTTCGAAGCGATGCGCAGTGCGGAAATAGTCGAACTGGCTGTTCAGATGCGCGCTCGCCGCTGCCGAACCCGCGGCCACCGGCGCCTTCAGAAAGGGCGCACGCAACTGATCGATGAGTTCCTCGCGGCAGTAGAGCAGGCCCGCGCCGGTCAATCCAAACAGGCTCTTGTGGCCGCTGATCGCGACCAGATCAGCATTAAGGCCCGACAGTGGCGCCGCCAGCACTCCGGCGGCCTGCACGCCATCGACCACCAGACGGATGTCGCGTGAGCGGCAGGCCGCGCCCAGCGCCGGCACATCGACGCGATAACCGTTGCCATAGGTCACGTAAGCGGTTGATACCACCCGCGTGCGCCCATCGATCTGCTCGAGAAAGGCCTTCAGCGGCAAACGCCCGTCACGGTTCTTCGCCTTGCGGATCTCGACACCCTTCTCCGCCAAGTGCTGCCATACCCAGACGTTGGCGGTGTGCTCCATGTCGGTGAGCACGATGTTGTCACCGGGCCGCAGATCGAAGGCATGCGCCGCGATCAGCAGGCCTTCGGTGGTGTTCTTGGTAAATGCAATTTCTGCGGGCTTGGCGCCAAGCAGCCCGGCCATAACCTTGCGGGTTTCAGCAACATTGAGTGCGGACCAGGCATCAGCGCCGGCGGTCTCGACAATATCGTCGCAGTACTCCTCCATGGCCTGGCGCTGGCAGCGCGGGGGCAGCGTCTTGCGCGCCCAGTCAAGATAGGTCCAGTTCGCCAATCCGGGAAATTCGGCGCGCAACGCCGCCCAATCCGTGCTGCCGGTCATGTCCATGCGCTTTTCCTTTTCTCTTCACTCGCCCCAGCTTGAATTGCTGTTGCCACTAAAAAGGGGCACTGTTAGTCTGTGGTGCAAAGCAGCACAAACACCCCGCCTGATTTCAAGTGTAACCGAGAAGGAATAACGCCATGCGCACCTTGGTCCTCGCTGTTGTCTCCGCCGTCGCATGGCTGCCCAGCGCACCGGCCGCCGCCGGCTATCCGGAGCGCCCGGTGCGCGTGATCGTGCCCTACGCGCCAGGTGGCGGCTCGGACACCATCGCCCGGGTCATCGGGCAAAAGTTGTCCGAGCGACTGAAACAGCCCTTTGTCATAGACGCCCGGCCGGGCGCGGCCAGCCTGATCGGCACTGAAATCGCGGCCAAGGCCAATGGTGATGGTTACACCCTGATCCTTTCCGATGTGCCGCATGTGATCAATCCTGCCACCGCCGCCAAACCCTCCTATGATGCGGTCAAGGATTTCACGCCCATCATGCGCGTCGCCACTTCGTCGCAGGTGCTGTCCGCCCATCCGTCATTCAAAAGCGCATCGCTGCGCGATCTGCTGGCGCTGCCGCGCGAGCAGACCGCCAAGCTTTCGCTGGCCACCACCGGTCAGGGTGGTTCGCCGCACATGACTTTCGAACTGCTGCGCATCCGTACCGGGTTGGCGCTGAATGTGGTGCCGTACAAGGGCGGCGCCCCTGCCATCGCTGACTTGGTGGCCAACCAGGTGCCACTGGCCATCACCGGTTCTCCAGTGGTCGTGGGACACATCAAGGCCGGCCGTATCCGGGGGCTGGGCATGACCCGCGATAAACGTCACCCGCTGCTGCCGGACGTGCCCACCTTCATCGAATCCGGGGTCGCCGACTTCGTGGTGGCGCACTGGTACGGTTTCCTGGCGCCGGCGGGTACGCCCCGGCCAGTGGTGAAAATCCTGCATCAGGAGATCGGCCGCGCCCTGGAGCAGGCCGACGTGCAGGAACGATTGGCCAATCTGGCCCTCGATCTCGCGCCGCTGGGACCCGAGGAGTTCGGCAAGATGATTGAAAGCGACGTGCGGCGCTGGAAGGAAGTGGTGGCCAAGTCCGGCATCAAGCTCAACTAAGAGCAGCCATGCAGTATTTGACCCACATCGAAAACGCCACCGGCCAGCGGCTGGATCCCGGCACGCCGCACAGCGCGCCGCCGCAGCAGCGGCTGCGTGCCCGCTACGATCTCGAAAAAATGCGCCGCGAAATCCCGCGTGATGCGATCAGCAAGGGGCCGGCCAGCCTGTGGCGCTACGCACCGCTGCTGCCCGCCGACCCGCAAAACGCGGTGACACTGAGCGAAGGCTGGACGCCGCTGCTGCCGGCACCACGACTCGCGCGCAGCCTCGGCATGAGCCGCCTGCTGATCAAGGACGAAGGCCGCAACCCCAGCGGCACCTTCAAGGACCGCGGAGCCTCGGTGGCGGTGTCGCGTTACCGCGAACTCGGCGTGAACACCGTCGCCCACAACAGCTCGGGCAACGCCGGCGGTTCCTGGAGCCTGTATGCCGCGCGCGCCGGCATCACCTGCGTCAACGTGCTGCCCACCGACGCCCTGCCGGCAAGCCGCCAGCATTGCCGCGCCGGTGGGCAGCCGGTATTCCTGCTCGACAACTGGCATATCGGCGGACGGCTGATCGAAGAAGCCTGCCAGCGCGAGGGCTGGCTCAACATCTGCACGCTGCGCGAACCGTACCGGCTCGAAGGCAAAAAAACCATGGGCCTCGAAATCGCCGAACAGCTCGGCTGGCGCATGCCCGATGCCGTGGTCTACCCGATGGGCGGCGGCCTCGGTGCGCTGGCGATCTACAAGGCGTTTGAAGAACTGCTGGCCCTCGGCTGGATCAATGGCAGGCTGCCGCGACTCTACATCACCCAGTACGATGGCTGCGCACCACTGGTGCGCGCCTGGGAGGAAGGCGCCAGCGAATGCATGCCCTGGGGTGCGATTGAAATTCCGCCGGGCGGACTGAAATCACCGAACCCGCCGGGCGGCAGCGCGATACTCGAACTGCTGCGCGAGCATGGCGGCGGCGCGCTCACCGTCAGTGCGGTGGAGGCATTCGCTGCCGTCGATGAAATGACCTCCGCCGAAGGCATCTTCCCCTGCCCCGAAAGCGCGACCACGCTGGCCGGCCTGCGCAAGGCCCGCGAACGCGGCTGGATCGGTGCCGACGACGAGGTGGTGCTGATCTGCACCGGCTCGGGCCTGAAGTCGATTCCCTCACTCGCAGACTGCGAGTTTCCGATCATCGGCAGCAGCGCGCAGCTGCATGCCTGAAGATTTCAACCCTGGAGTGACACCATGCGCAACGGCTCCCTGACTGGTCTCGCCTTCTGTCTTGCCGCAGCACTGGCCCCCGCCGCGCTCGCCGCCGAGGCGGGTTACCCGCAGCGCCCGGTGCGCATGATCGTGCCCTACCCGCCGGGTGGCGGCTCAGACATTACCGGCCGCGCCATCGGCGCCAAGCTCACCGAGTACCTCGGCCAGACCTTTGTCATCGACAACCGTCCCGGCGCCACCGGCCTGATCGGCACGCTGATCGCCGCGCGCGCGCCGGCCGACGGCTACACCATCCTGCTCGCAGATGCGCCGCACACCATCAACTCGCTGGTGTATTCCAAGCCGCAGTACGACGCGATCAAGGATTTCACGCCGCTCAACCTGGTTGCCACTTCACCACAGGCACTGCTCGCCCATCCCAAATTCAGCGCCAACAACTTCAAGGAACTGCTGGCGATGCCGCGCGCGCAGACCGAGAAACTGGCGATGGGCTCGAGCGGGCTGGCCAGCGGCCCGCACCTGGTCTACGAATGGCTGCGCATCAAGAGCGGACTCACGCTGAACCACGTACCGTACAAGGGCGGCGGCCCGTCGCTCGCCGATGCCGCCGCCGGACAGATTCCGCTGGTGATGAACGCGGTCCCCGCGGCGCTGCCACATGTGCGAGCGGGTCGGCTCAAGGTGCTCGCCATCACCAGCCCGAAACGCCATCCGCTGCTGCCGGATGCCGCGACCTTCGTCGAATCGGGCGTGCCCGACTTCATCAGCTTCCAGTGGTACGGCATGCTCGGCACGGCCGGACTGCCACCCGCAATCACCAGCACGCTCAATGCCGCGATCAACAGGGGCCTCAACGCACCGGATGTGCGGGAACGTTTCACCGGCATGACCTTCGACATCAGCACCGGCAGCCCCGATGATTTCCGCAAGCTGCTGGTCTCCGAGGACCAGCGCTGGAAGGGCGTGCTGAAGCAGGTGAAGATTCAGCTCGACTGAAGTTCGATCCCGAATCGTGCCGTGACCCCGGACGTGCCGGAATGACGGCATCAAACAACAAAGGCCGCTGACGCGGCCTTTGTTGTTTGATGCAATGCAGGAACCGCAGCTCAGCCCTTCAGCGCCCCCAGCACCTCGTCCAGCATCTTTTTCGCATCGCCAAAGAGCATGCGATTATTTTCTTTATAAAACAAAGGGTTATCAACACCCGCATATCCTGAGGCCATGCTCCGCTTCATCACGATCGAGGTCTTCGCCTTCCACACCTCGAGCACCGGCATGCCGGCAATGGGGCTTGCCGGATCATCCTGTGCCGCCGGATTCACGATGTCGTTGGCACCGATCACCATCGCGACATCAGTATCGGGGAAGTCCTCGTTGAGTTCGTCCATCTCGAGCACGATGTCGTAGGGCACTTTCGCTTCAGCGAGCAGCACGTTCATGTGGCCGGGCATGCGGCCCGCGACCGGGTGGATGCCAAAACGCACATTCACACCCTTCTCGCGCAGATGCCTAGTGATTTCCTGCACCGTGTGCTGGGCCTGTGCAACCGCCATGCCATAACCGGGCACGATGATCACGTTCTTCGCGTCACGCAGCAGCTCTGCGGTTTCCACCGCGCTGACTGGAGTAGCCTCACCCTGCGGTTGCGCTGCAGCGCCCGCAGCAGCCGCCGGAGCAGGCGCGCCACCACCGAAACCGCCGGCGATGACGCTGATGAAATTGCGGTTCATCGCGCGGCACATGATGTACGACAGGATCGCGCCACTGGAGCCGACCAGCGCGCCAGTGACGATCAGCAGGTCATTGGACAGCATGAAGCCGGTGGCCGCGGCAGCCCAGCCCGAGTAGCTGTTCAGCATCGACACCACCACCGGCATGTCGGCGCCGCCGATGGCCATGACCATGTGGATGCCGAAGAGCAGCGCAATCACCGACATCACCACCAGCGGTGTCATGCCGGCGCCGATGCTGTCGGCCTGGATGAAGCGCGCGCCGAAATAAAGCACCACCAGCAGTCCGGCGAGGTTGAGCCAGTGCCGCGCCGGCAGCAGCAGCGGCTTGCCGCCGATCTTGCCGGAGAGTTTGCCGAAAGCAATGATCGATCCGGAAAAAGTCACCAGCCCGATCAGGATGCCGAGGTAAATCTCGATTTCGTGGATGACTTTTTCCGCGCCGGCCAGGCTGCCGGACACCACAGGGTCGATGAAAGTGGCGAAGCCGACCAGCGCGGCGGCAAGGCCGACCAGGCTGTGCATCAGCGCCACCAGCTCCGGCATCTGGGTCATCTTGACGGTGCGCGCGGCATAGAGGCCGACCGCGCCGCCAACCACCATCGCGCCAACGATCCAGGCGTAACCCTTGGCGGTGACCAGCGGGCCGGCCACCGTGGCCAGCACGGCAATGGTCATGCCGATGATGCCGTAGAGATTGCCGCGGCGTGAGGTTTCGGGATGCGACAGACCGCCGAGACTGAGGATGAACAGAATGATCGCGCCGATGTAGGCGACCGTGACGAGGCTTGAGGACATTTTTCGGTTTCCCTTTTTTGCGGAACCTTATTTACGAAACCTTATTTACGGAACATGTCGAGCATGCGCCGCGTCACAGCGAAGCCGCCGAACATGTTGATCGTGGTCAGCACGATGCCGGCCACTGCCAGTCCGAGGATCCAGGCACCAGGGCGCCCAACAGCCTCGGTCACCGGCGGCGCCACCTGCACCAGTGCACCGATGCAGATGATGCTGCTGATGGCATTGGTCACGCTCATCAGCGGCGTGTGCAGCGCCGGGGTCACGTTCCACACCACCATGTAACCGACAAAACAGGCGAGCACGAACACCGTGAAGTGGCCGAGGAAGGCCGCTGGCGCGTAGGCACCGACAAACCAGAAGGCCAGCGCACCGATGCCGAACACCGTCGTCAGCGCTTTCGCCGACATCGGTTCGCTGCTGCCGCCGTGGCCGTGGCCTTTTTTCTCGGCAGGCTTGGCCGCGGCCGCGGGTTTGGGCGGCGCGGCGGGCAGCTTGATCGGCGGTGGCGGCCAGGTGATGCCGCCCTCCTTGACCACGGTCAGGCCGCGGATCGCGTCATCTTCCATGTTGACGTTGATCACGCCGTCCTTGGCCTTGCACAGCTCCTCGGTCAGGCGGAACAGGTTGGTGGCATAAAGGGTGCTCGACTGCTTGGCCAGGCGCGAATTCAGATCGGTGTATCCGACAATGGTCACGCCGTGTTTCACCACCGCCTTGCCGGCTTCAGTCAGTTCGCAGTTGCCGCCGCGCTCGGCGGCCATGTCGACGATGACACTGCCCGGTTTCATGCTCTGCACCATCTCGGCGGTGATCAGCCGCGGCGCGGGTTTGCCGGGAATCAGCGCGGTGGTGATGATGATGTCGACTTCGCGCGCCTGCTTCGCGTACATCTCGCGCTGCGCCTGCTGGAAACCCTCGCTCATCACCTTGGCATAACCACCGCCGCCGGAACCTTCTTCCTCGTAATCGACCTTGACGAATTCACCGCCCAGCGACACCACCTGATCAGCCACTTCGGCGCGGGTGTCGTTGGCGCGCACGATGGCACCCAGGCCAGCGGCGGTGCCGATCGCGGCAAGACCCGCGACGCCGGCGCCGGCGATGAAGACCTTGGCCGGCGGCACCTTGCCCGCGGCGGTGATCTGGCCGTTGAAAAAGCGGCCGAAAGCATTGGCGGCTTCGATCACCGCACGGTAACCCGCAACACCGGCCTGCGAAGTCAGCGCATCCATTTTCTGCGCGCGGGACAACACCCGCGGCAGCGAGTCAATCGCAAGCACCGTGGCCTTCTTTGCGGCCAGTTGCTGCATCAGCTCCGGGTTCTGCGCCGGCCAGATGAAGCCGATCAGCGCGCCGCCTTCACGCAGCAGGCCGACCTCTTCGGCCGTCGGCACCGCCACCTTGAACACGATGTCGGATCCGGACCACAACTCGGCCGCGGTGGCCGCGATCTCCGCGCCCGCGGCACGGTAGCTGTCGTCGCTGCAGTTCGAGGCATCACCCGCACCGGACTGCACCATGACCCTGAAGCCGAGCTTGATCAGCTTTTCAACAACCTCGGGCACCGTGGCGACGCGTTTCTCGCCGGCTGCCGTTTCCTTGGGCACACCAATGATCTGTGGCATCACATTCCCCTGATTTGAACTGGCATGGCGCCCGGAAGCCGGCACGCCGCAGGCGGCACATGGAGACCGCACTGAATACACGCACCAAAAGCAATTATTCGCCGGCGATTATACGGCCAGATGATGGAAAAACGCAGTTCCGCGAAGGCTTATAACCGGATAACTCACCCTTATAATCCGGCGATGCCCGCCATCCAGTTATTGCCCGAACTGCTGATCAACCAGATCGCAGCGGGCGAAGTCATCGAACGCCCCGCTTCAGCACTCAAAGAGCTGCTCGAAAACAGCCTCGATGCCGGCGCGCAGGCGATCAATGTCGAACTCAGCGCAGGCGGCGTCAAACTGGTTTCGGTCAGCGATGACGGTAACGGCATCGCCAGTCCTGAACTTAAACTCGCCCTTGCCCGTCATGCCACCAGCAAGATCGGCTCACTGGACGACCTTGAGCATGTCGCCAGCCTGGGCTTCCGTGGCGAGGCGCTGGCGAGCATCGCCTCGGTGTCGCGCATGGAAATCACCAGCCGCCACGGTGATGAGCGCCACGCCTGGCGCATCAGCGCCGAAGGCCCGGCGCTCGGCGAACCCGAGCCGGCAACACTTGCCCGCGGCACCCGTATCGATGTGCGCGAGCTGTATTTCAACACCCCGGCACGGCGCAAATTCCTGAAATCCGAGCCCACCGAATACGCGCACTGCGAGGAGGCCTTCCGCCGCATCGCGCTGTCGCGCCCCGATGTCGCGTTCTCGCTTTCGCACAACGGCCGCGCCCGTTTCCAGTTGAAGCCGCAGCCGCTGCCGGCGCGCATCACCGCCATCCTCGGTGATGATTTCGGCGACGGCGCGCTGCCGGTCGAGGAGTCCGGCGGCCAGATCGCGCTGCGCGGCGCGGTCAGTTCGCCCTCGCACGCGAAAGGCACGCGCGACGCCCAGTATTTTTTCGTCAACGGCCGCTGCATCCGCGACAAGCTGGTGGCCCACGCCATCCGCCAGGCCTATGCCGACGTGCTGCATCACGACCGCCATCCGGCGTTCGTGTTATTTCTCGATATCGACCCCCAGTTGGTGGACGTCAATGTCCATCCGGCCAAGGCCGAGGTGCGCTTCCGCGATTCACGCGCGGCGCACCAGTTCATTTTTCACGCCCTGCACAAGACTTTGGCCCGTTCCGCCGGAGACGCCGCAATACCGGCGGCAGGCGCGACAACAACTTCAGCTGTCACAGCGGCCGCGGCTTCGCCCGCATTTCCAGCCTCAGCACCCGCGCAGTATTCCGGCCAGTCGGCGATGCGCCTTGGCGTATCGCAGCCGCTGGCGCTGTATGAGACGCTGTTTGCACGTCCTTCGCCTGTCGCCGCCACCGCAACAGCAGTCCTGCCGGACATACCGCTGCCACCGGCACTGCCCGCCGGCAATGACGAGCACCCCCTGGGGTTTGCGCTGGCACAACTCGCCGGCATCTACATCCTCGCCGAAAACAGCCAGGGCCTGATCATCATCGACATGCATGCCGCGCACGAACGCATCATGTACGAACGATTGAAAACGGCGATTGATGGCCGCGCGATTCCGATGCAGCCACTGCTGGTGCCGGTGCGCTTCAATGCCGAGGCGCTGGATGTCGCCACCGCCGAGGACGAACATGAAGCACTGCAGGATCTCGGCTTCGATGTCGCACCTGCCGGACCCGGCACCATCGTGGTACGCGGCGTGCCGGCGCTGCTCGCCGATGCCGACACCCAGGCGCTGACGCTGGACGTGCTGCACGAGGTGCGTGAATTCGGCGCCAGCCGCATCGCCACCGAGCGCCGCAACGAACTGCTCGGCACCATGGCCTGCCACGCCGCTGTGCGCGCCAACCGTCGGCTGACGATTCCCGAAATGAACGCGCTGCTGCGCGACATGGAAGCCACCGAACGCTCCGGCCAGTGCAACCACGGCCGGCCAACCTGGCATGCCTTCAGCGTACATGACCTCGACCGCCTGTTCCGCCGCGGCGAATGATATATAACTCGTTGTTTTTATTTAATAAATAATGGCATCGGTCAGCCACCCGCCAGCCATCCTGTTGATGGGCCCAACCGCCAGCGGCAAAACTGCCGTGGCGGTGGCGCTTGCCACCACGCTGCCCTGCGAAATCATCAGCGTCGACTCGGCGCTGGTCTACAAGGGCATGAACATCGGCACCGCAAAGCCGGATGCTGAAATCCTCAAACGCGCGCCGCACCACCTGATCGACATCATCGAGCCGCATGAGAGTTACTCCGCGGCAAAGTTCCGCGACGATGCGCTGGCGCTGATGCGCGAGATCACCGAGCGCGGCAACATCCCGCTGCTGGTGGGCGGCACCATGCTTTACTTCAAGGCGCTGGTCGAAGGCCTCAACGACCTGCCCGAAGCCGACTCAACCATCCGCCTGATCATCGAGACCATGGCCGACGAGGAAGGCTGGCCCGCGGTGCACGAAAAGCTGCGCAAGGTGGATCCGGAAACTGCCGCAAGACTCGAACCCAACGACTCGCAGCGCATCCAGCGCGCGCTGGAAATCTACTACATCGCCGGCAAGTCGATGACCGACCTGCTGAAAAAACCCAAATACGTCTATTTCCCGTATACCCCGATCCGCATCGCGCTGACACCCGGCGACCGTGCCGTGCTGCACGAACGCATCGCGCAGCGCTTCGAATCCATGTTCGAAGCCGGGCTGGTCGACGAACTGCGCCGGTTGCGCGAGGAATACGGGCTCGATCCCGGCATGCCGTCGATGCGCTGCGTCGGTTACCGCCAGGCCTGGGATTTCATCGACAACCGCATCAGCCGTGCCGAACTGCTCGAACAGGGCATCGCCGCCACCCGGCAGCTCGCCAAACGCCAGCTGACCTGGCTGCGCGGTATGGACAACGTCACCGAATTCGACTGTCTCGACCCGCTGCTCGGCGAACACGTGCTGGAATACCTGCGCATGGAGCTCGAAGCGCTGGTGATCGCCGGAGAATCATGATGCCTTACGCCACCACCCGCGACGGGATCCGCCTGCACTTTGAAACCGCAGGAAGCGGGACGCCGCTGGTGTTCGTGCACGAGTTTTCGGGCGATGCCCGCAGCTGGGAGCCGCAACTGCGCTTTTTTGCGCGGCGTTACCGCGTGATCGTCTTCAACGCCCGCGGCTACCCGCCCTCCGATGTACCGAAAGCGCGTTCGAAATATTCCTGGCGCATTGCCGTCGATGACGTCGCCGACCTGCTGCGCCACCTGCGCATCCACAAGGCCCATGTCGCCGGCTGCTCGATGGGCGCCTACACCGCGCTGCAGTTCGGCATCCGTTATCCGGCGATGGCGCTGTCGGTGACGGCACTCGGAGCCGGTGCCGGCTCCGATCCGGCGACCCGCGCCACCTTCCTGCGCGTAACTGAAGCCCATGCCCGCCTGTTCGAAACCGCCGGTACCGCGGCCGCACTGAAGTCGCGCGGCATTTCGCCCTCGCGCCTGCCGCAGAAACTGAAGGACCCGCGCGGTTTTGCCGAATTCCTGCGTATCCACCTCAGTCATTCCGGCAGCGGGCTCGCCGGCGTGCTGCGCGGCGTGCAGGCAAAGCGGCCCCCGGTCTACGCGCTGGAACGGGCTCTAAAGATTTACCGCCCGCCGCTGCTGGTGATGTGCGGCGATGAGGATGACGGCAGTCTGGCGCCGGCGCTGTTCATGAAGCAGGTCTGCCGCAATGCGCGGCTGTGGATCTGTCCGTCCTCGGGACACACGCTGAACACCGAGGAGCCGGATCAGTTCAACCGCGTGCTGCTCGATTTCCTGACGCTGGTTGAAAGCGGGCGCCGGGCACCGCGCGACCCGCGCCCGCTATCGCGAAGCTGAAACGCAGCTGCGGTAAAAAAACAAGGGCGCGAAATTCGCGCCCTTGTTCACATCCTGCCGGTGTGCGCTTATTTGCGCCCGGTGTTGCGCAGGCGAACTGCCAGCGCCTTCAGCAGCGACAGGCCGAAGGCGGGGTTGGTCTTGATAAGGCTCAGAAAATCGTTGCGGTTGATCGACATCAGGCTGCAGTCGCTGCCCGCGGCAGCCGAGGCCGCGCGTTTGGACTGGTCAACCAGCGCCATTTCGCCGAACACGCCGCCCGCCCTCACCAGCTCGACGATTTTTTCGCCGGCGGTAATGCGCACGATGCCATCCATCACCACATACATGAAAATGCCGGCCTCCCCCTCGCGCATGATCACCGCGTTCTTGGGCTGGAAGGCCGGCGGCCTGGCGGGAAAATTGGAGGTCAGGTCCTTCAGCAGTGCCGCGTCAAACACCGTACCCGAGGTCGGGATGGTTTCCACGCCCCCCGCGGCGCCACCCTTGCCCATCATCTGCATTACCAGTGCGAGACGCAGGCGCTTGATCATGATCGCCAGCAGCATCAGCGCGAATTCCGGTGCCTGCTGAATCGCGCTGGAGAAAGCGCTGGCCTCGAGCTCGATCACCTCAATGGCTGAACGCGCGGTGGCGGTGGCGCTGCGCGGTTCACCGGTGAACACCGACATCTCGCCCAGCACCTCGCCGGCCTTGATCACGTCCAGCGGTTTGCCGCCGCGGGCCAGCGCAACCTCACCGCTGGCCAGAAAAAACATGCTCCTGCCCGCAGCGTTCTCGGTGAACAGCACAGTGCCCGCGGCCACGCTGCGCGGCTTGCCATGGGTATGGAAAAACAACCGCGCCACATTGGCGTTGTAAACATCGCTTTGCGCGGTCCTGGGGGTGAAGTCGAGTTCGCCGCTCATATCCAGAGAATTCAGTCGTGATTAAGTCGTGTATTCAGACAGCAGGAGGTTACTGTTCATTCAGTTATAAAGTGCCTTCGGCTGGCGCGTCAAGCATGCAGCGCAGCACCCTGGTTTCAGCCGACCTTCTTCACCCTCACCTCGGCACGTCCCTTCGCCAGCAGCAGTTCCAGCTCCTGCTCCGGTTTCAGTTGTGCGGCTTCGCGGATGATCGTGCCGTCCGCGCTGCGGGTGATGCTGTAACCGCGTTCGAGCACACGCTCGGGATTGAGATGGGTCAGGCTCGCCTGCACTGCCTGCAGCCGCTCGCCGGCGCTGGCGAGCTGCATCCGCGCAGCGATACGCAGCCGCCGAGCAAATTCCTGCTGGCGCTCGCGCAGCGCCGCCACCCCGGGCAGGGCGGAACGCAGGCGCTGCGCCTGCCCGCGCAGTTGCCAGCCGCGATCTTCCGCGCCTCGTGTCCAGGCACCGGAGAGCCGGGTGGCAAGGTGCTGCAGATTGGCCATGCGGTTGCGGATCTGCTCTCCGGGATGCACCAGGCGGCGGCCGAGAAAATCGATGCGCTGCATGCGGTCTTCAAGCTCGCGCTGGAACACGCGCTGCAGTTGCTGGCCAAGCAGCACGGTGTCGCGGCGCAGCTTCGCGCCATCGGGGCTGACCAGTTCGGCGGCAGCGGTCGGCGTCGGCGCACGCAGGTCGGCTGCAAAATCGGCGATGGTGAAATCGGTTTCGTGGCCGACACCGCTGACCACCGGCAGCGGGCAGGCGCGGATCGCCCGCGCCACAGCCTCGTCGTTGAACGCCCACAGGTCCTCGATGCTGCCGCCACCGCGGCAGACGATCAGCACCTCGCACTCGGCACGTTCACCGGCAATACGGATGGCCTCGGCGATTTTTTCACCGGCGCCGTCGCCCTGCACCGGCGTCGGATACACGATCACCGCAATCCCCGGCATGCGCCGGCCAAGCGCGGTGATCACATCGCGCAACGCCGCCGCCTGCGGCGAAGTCACCACACCGACCGTCCGCGGCAGGGCCGGCAATTCGCGCTTGAGTGCGGCATCGAACAGGCCTTCGGCCTCGAGCTTCGCCTTCAGCTTCTCGAAAGCCGCATACAGTGCGCCCAGCCCGGCGCGGCGCATCGCATCCACAACCAGCTGGAACTTGCCGCGCGCCTCGTACACCGTCGCCGTCGCCCGCACCTCGACCTGCAGGCCGTTGGAGGGCTGCCAGTCCAGGTACTGTGCCTTGTGGCGGAACATCACCGCATCGACCTGGGCCTCGCTGTCCTTCAGCGTGAAATAGCAGTGACCGCTGTCGTAGCGCTTGAAATTGGAAATCTCGCCGGCGACCCATGTCAGCGGCACGCTGCGCTCCACCGCGCTGCGCGCGAGGCGGTTCAGCTCGGCCACCGAAATCACCGACTGCGGAGTTGCCTGTTGCTGCGCGCGCTCAAAAAGATCAGCCATGACTGGATTCTACGACGGCAAGGTCAATCATCGCGCAGTGTCAGTTGGCCGCGCGGCGCACCTCGCCGCCGTTGATCAGGAACACCTCGCCGCTGATCCAGCGCGCATGCGGCCCGCAGAGGTAACGCACCAGTTCAGCGACTTCCTGCGGCGTGCCTGCCCGCTTGATCGGAATCGTCGCCAGGCGTTTTTCCCAGCGCCCCTCCTCGCGCAGCATGTCGATGCGCGCGGTGTCGAGAAAACCCGGCGCGATGACATTGGCGGTGATGCCGGCCGGGCCCAGCTCGTCGGCCAGCGACGAGGTCAGCGCATGGACGCCGGCTTTCGAAGCCGCATAGGCGGCAAAGTTGACCGGCGCCTTCAGTGCCGCGCCGGAGGAAATGCTGACAATGCTGCCGCCCTCACCCTGTTTCAGCATCTGCGCCGCCGCGTATTTGGAGCAATACATCGTGCCGTTCAGGTTGACCTCGACAATACGCGCCCACAGCGCGTCATCAAGCGCCTGCACCGGCACCCGGTCGCGGGTGCGCGGATAGGCGGCGTTGTTGACCAGGATGTCGATGCGGCCGAGCCCGGCCACCACCTCATCGACCATGCGCTGCACCGCGGCGGCATCACTGACATCAACAACAACACCATGGGCACGGCGGCCCAGCACGCGGATTTCATCGACCACGCTGGCAAGCCCCAGCCAGCCTTCCTGCCGTTCATCCTCCGTCAGGCTGCCCTTGGCGCTGGCCCCGGTGGCAACCACATCGGCGCCGGCCTGCGCCAGGCACAGCGCGATCGCGCGGCCCAGTCCGCGTTTGCGTGTGGCGCCGGTGACAATCGCCACCTTGCCGGACAGTTCATTGGTGCTCATTGGGCTTTCCCTTCCCGTGTTTCCGTTTTACGCGCCGGCGGCCTGCGTCGCACGCCGGTCAAGCTCGGACCAGCGCATGAATTTTTCTTCGAGCAGGCCTTCGATTTCCGCCAGCCGCTCACGATCGGTCTTGAGCTGCGCCGGCGACTGCCGGTGGTAATCAGCACCTGACATGCGCGCCGTCAGTTCGGCCTGCTCGCGCTCCAGTGCTTCGAGTTCGTCAGGCAGTTGCTCCAGCTCACGCTGCTCCTTGTAACTCAGCTTGCTCCCACCCGGCTTGCTCCCGCCCGGCTTGCTGCGCGAAGCCGCAGGACGCTGCGTCTTTTCGGCTGAGGCGGCCTTTGCCGTTGCAGTTTTCTCCGGCGCCGGCGCCTGCGGCCGCTGTGCCAGCCAGTCGCTGTAGCCGCCGACATACTCCTTCCAGCGCCCGTCGCCCTCGGCGGCCAGGGTCTGTGTCACCACATTGTCGAGAAAGGCGCGGTCATGACTGACCAGCAGCAGCGTGCCGGTATAGGACTGCAGGGTGTCTTCAAGCAATTCCAGCGATTCAATATCCAGGTCATTCGTCGGCTCGTCGAGCACCAGCAGGTTGGCCGGCTGCGCAAACAACCGCGCCAGCAGCAGGCGGTTGCGTTCGCCGCCGGAAAGCATCGCGACCCTGGCCTGCGCGCGCTGCGGCGGAAACAGGAAATCACCGAGATAACTCATCACATGCTTGCGGCCGTCGGCGGTTTCAACCCATTCCGAGCCGGGGCTGATGGTGTCGGCCAGTGTGCGTTCGGGATCGAGTTGCGCCCGCAACTGGTCGAAATAGGCGACACGCAGATTGGTGCCCAGACGCAAGGTGCCGGCGTCGGGCGGCAGTTCACCGAGGATCAGCTTGATCAGCGTGGTCTTGCCGGCGCCGTTGGCGCCGATCAGGCCGATGCGGTCACCGCGCATCACCCGCAGGTCAAGGTCGCGCACCACGGCGCGGGTGCCGAATGACTTGGCCACGCCCTCGAGTTCGGCCACCAGCTTGCCGGAGCGCTCGCCGGCGGACAGTGCCAGCTTAACGCTGCCCATCCGCTCACGCCGCGCCGCGCGTTCGACGCGCAGCGCCTCGAGCCTGAGCACCCTGCCCTCGTTGCGGGTGCGCCGCGCTTCAACACCCTTGCGGATCCATACTTCCTCCTGCGCCCAGAACCTGTCAAACCGGCGGTTGGCCTTTTCTTCCGCGGCCAGTTCGTCCGTCTTGCGAGCCTCATAGGCCGCGAAATTGCCGGGATAGGAGCGCAGCAGCCCGCGGTCGAGTTCAACAATGCGGGTGGCGACACGATCAAGAAAGGCGCGGTCATGGGTGATCACGATCAATGACCGCGGCCCGCCCCCGTTGCCACCTTTTAGCAGCCAGTCCTCGAGCAGCGTGATGCCGGCGATATCGAGGTGATTGGTCGGTTCGTCGAGCAGCAGCAGATCGGGCTGCATCGCAAAAGCCAGTGCCAGCGCCGCGCGCTTGCGTTCTCCACCGGAACAGCCTGCGGGCGACCGCGCGCCATCCAGCCCGAAACGCTGCAGGCATTCGGCAAGGCGCGCGTCGATGCGCCAGCGCTCGCGTTCGTCGTCGATGTCAGTCAGCCCGCCGCGCAAGGTCAGGCTGTCGTGCAGCGATTCCGCGGCTGGCAGCTCGGGTTCCTGCTCGACCAGCACCGTGCGCAGGCCATCAGCGCGGCGGATTTCGCCGTCATCCAGCACACCGCGGCCGGCGATCAGTTGCAGCAGCGAGGATTTGCCGCTGCCGTTGCGGCCAATCAGGCCGATACGCTCATCGGCCTGCACGGTCAGGCGGGCGCGGTCGAGCAGCGGATGCAGGCCGTAGGCGAGTTCTGCGTTGTCAATCGACAGTAAAATCATCGCGCGCAGTATAGCTGCTCTGATGGATTATATAAGTTATTGTTTTTATTGGACTATTTTTAAAGCTCAGGATTTGTGCAAATGACGAAAATCGTGGCCCGCAAACCACTTGGCGCAGTTGTGCGCATATTGCACACAGCCTTATCCACAGCTTTTGTGGACAAGCGGAAATTGTCTTGCGGTTCAAGGGCTTCGCGCCGGCGTGCTTGCTGATTCACAAAGCGGCGGCTACAGTTACGCGAATTTTTTCAGTGCCGCTCGATACACACGCCAGCCGCAACGATCAACTGGCAACACCCACAACGCGATTTCAACCACGGAAACTCCAGAGTGCTCTCCATCATTCAAGCGGCCGGCTGGCCGATCTGGCCACTGATCCTGTGTTCGGTACTGGCGCTGGCGATCATCGGCGAACGGCTGTGGTCTTTGCGCCAGAACGTGGTGCTGCCGAAAAACATGCTCAATCACGCGATGCAGGCCTATCGCCAGAACGGCGCCACGCCGCAACTGCTGTCCCAACTGGCCGCGACCGCGCCGCTGGGCCAAATCCTGGCTGCCGGGCTGAGTCAGGAAAAAAACTCGCCGGCGGTGATGCGCGAAGCCATCGAGGAGGCCGGCCATGTGGTTTCGCTGGAACTCGAACGCTTCCTGACCAGCCTCGGCACCATCGCCGCGATCTCGCCGCTGCTCGGACTGTTCGGCACGGTGATCGGCATGATCGAAATCTTCGGATCACAGGGGCCGCAGGGGAGCAATCCGCTGGCACTCGCCCAGGGCATCTCGATTGCCCTCTACAACACCGCCTTCGGCCTGGTGGTCGCGGTGCCGAGCATGGTGTTCTACCGCTACTTCCGCGCCAAGGTTGACGCGCTGATGGTTGAAATGCAGATGCAGGCGGTGAAGCTGGTCGAACTGGTTCACGGCGAACGCAGCGCCTGAGGCCACGCCGATGAAATTGCGCAGCCGCAGCTTCCGCGAAGAACCCGAGATCAACTTCATCCCGCTGATCGACGTTCTGCTGGTGATCCTGATCTTCCTGATGGTCACCACCACCTATTCGCGCTTCGCCGAACTGCAGATCAACCTGCCCAGCGCCGAGGCCGACAAGGCGCCGGAACGACCGGCGCAGCTTGATGTCGCGGTCGATGCCAAGGGCAACACCAGCATCAACCGCAGCAACGTGCCCTCGGGCAATGCCGCGGCACTCGCCGAATCACTGAAACGCGCCGCCGGCGAGATGAAGGACCCGGTGATCGTGATCAATGCCGACGCCAATGCCTCGCACCAGTCCGTGGTGCGGGTGATGGAAGCCGCGCAGATCGCCGGCTACCCGAAAATCACCTTCACCACCCAGGCCAAGAAGTAAGCCGGTACCGGCCGCCGATGGCGACCCCTTCACACTGGCAGCAAAGCGGCCCCGCGGCCATCCTGCTGCTGCCGCTTGCCCTGCTCTTTGCCGCCGTCAGCGCATTACGCCGTATGGCATGGTCGCGCTGGCTGCAACCGCGGCGGATGCGGGTGCCGGTCATCATTATCGGCAACATCAGCGCCGGCGGCACCGGCAAGACACCGCTCACCCTGTGGCTGGCGCAGTGGTTGCGTACACAAGGCCACCAGCCTGCAGTGATCAGCCGCGGCTACGGCGCGGCGCGGCGCGATCCGCGTCCGGTGCCGCGTGACGGCCTGCCCGACGACTATGGTGACGAGCCCTGCCTGCTTGCGCGCCGCGCCGGCTGCCCGGTGTGGGTTGGCGTCGACCGCGTGGCCACCGCCGAAGCCCTGCTTGCCGCGGAGCCCGGCACCACGGTGATCCTCAGTGACGACGGCCTGCAGCACTACCGCCTCGGCCGTGATTTCGAAATCGCCGTGGTCGATGGCGCGCGCGGCCTCGGCAACGGCTGGCCGCTGCCCGCGGGGCCGCTGCGCGAACCGCAGTCGCGGCTCGGCAGCGTCGATGCGGTGATGGTGAATGGCGGCAAAGCGGCGGCTATACACCCGAACGCATTGCCGATGTCGCTGCGTGGCACCACCTTCCGCAATCTCGCCGATGCCACGATCACCGTCGACGCCGCCTATTTCAAGGGTCGCCGCGTCCATGCCATCGCCGGCATCGGCAATCCCGCACGGTTTTTTGCGCAGCTCGGCGCGATGGGCCTGTCATGCATGCCGCGGGCTTTCGCCGACCATCATCCCTACACCGCACGCGATCTGCTGTTCGCCGAAAACGAAGAGATCGTGATGACGGAAAAGGATGCAGTAAAATGCGAGCCGTTTTCGACTGCACGGCACTGGGCGCTGGTGGTCGATGCCGAACCCGACCCCCGCCTTGGAGACATGATCCTGGCCCGTCTCGAACAGGAACCCCGCGATGGATGACAAACTGCTCGACATACTGGTCTGCCCGCTGTGCAAGGGCCCGCTGCTCTACCGCAAATCCGCCGCCGAACTGGTCTGCAAACCCTGCCGCCTGGCCTACCCGGTGCAGGACGGCATTCCGGTGATGCTTGAAGAGGACGCGCGCAAACTGCCGCCGGAGGAGGAGGTTTAGGATTGCGCGAGGATTGACGATCGCGGATTGAGGCTTGCGTAACCCAAAAAAACCCTCAATCCCCAATCCCTCCACCCTCAATCCTCACCCCTCAATCCTGATGAAATTCACCGTCGTCATCCCCGCCCGCTACGCCTCGACCCGGCTTCCCGGCAAGCCGCTGGCCGACATCGGCGGCAGGCCCATGGTGGTACGTGTCGCCGAACGCGCGGCAAGAAGCGGGGCCTCGGCAGTGGTGGTGGCAACCGATGACCGACGCATCCTCGAAGCGGTGACGGCGCACGGCTTTCGCGCGCTGATGACCCGCGCCGACCATGCCTCGGGCACCGACCGACTCGCCGAAGTGGCGAAAAAACTGCGCCTGCCCGCGCGGCATATCGTGGTCAATGTGCAGGGCGACGAACCGCTGATTGCCCCGGCACTGATCCGCCGTGTTGCCGAAAATCTCGCAGCACACCGCGAAGCCGCCATCGCCACCGCCGCCTGCCGCATCCGCGATGCCGCCGACATCGCCAACCCGAATGTGGTCAAGGTGGTCATCGACCGCAACGGCCTGGCACTGTATTTCAGCCGTGCACCGATTCCTTATGCACGTGATGCCTGGGCTGCGGGCAAAGCGGGACGCGTGCTGCCTGCGGGACTGCCGGCGCTGCGCCATCTCGGCATCTATGCCTACCGCTGCAGCTTTCTCAGGATTTACAACCGGCTGGCACCCGCGGCGATCGAACAGTTCGAAGCGCTGGAACAACTGCGCGCGCTGGCCCACGGCCATCGCATCAGTGTCGCGGTCAGCAGCGCGGCGCCGCACCCCGGTGTCGATACCCCGCGCGACCTGGCAAGAGTGCGACGGCTTTTCAAGGGGCAGGATTGAGGATTGAGCCACACCGCCCCCTCAATCCTCAATCCTGCGGCGCATGGTTTTGCCGGGCCGGGCGGCGGCGGCTATACTGCAGGGGTCTGCAGCGGACTCAGGTCCGCCACCACCACATCACAATAACCGGTTAACCGGTACACACTTACTTTTCAAATCATGCGCATACTGCTGCTCGGCTTGCCTGGCGCCGGCAAAGGCACCCAGGCCCAATTCCTGATCGAACGCTACAAGATCCCGCAGATCGCCACCGGCGACATGCTGCGCGAAGCCATCAAGAACGGCACTGCACTGGGACTCGAAGCCAAGTCGTACATGGACCGCGGCGCACTGGTGCCCGATCTGGTGGTAATCGGCCTGGTACAGGAACGCATCAAGGCCGCTGATTGCGTCAACGGCTTCATCATGGACGGCTTTCCGCGCACCCTGGCCCAGGCCGAGGCACTGCGCGCCGCCGGTGTTGACCTCAATGTGGTGATCACCATCGATGTGCCAGACGCCGAAATCCTGCGCCGCATGAGCGGCCGTCGCGTACACCCTGCCTCGGGCCGCAGCTACCACGTCGACTTCAACCCGCCCAAGGTCGCGGGCAAGGACGACATCACCGGGGAGCCGCTGGTGCAACGCACCGACGACAACGAGGAGACGGTGAAAAAACGCATCCAGACCTACCACGACCAGACCAAGCCGCTGGTCAACTACTACCGCGACTGGAAAGCGGGCGGTGATGCGCGCGCACCGCTGTGCATCCAGATCAACGGCATCGGCGCGGTTGACGCCATCAGCGGGCAGATCACCGCCGCGATCGAGGCCGCGCGCGCGCGCTAGTGCGCCTGACCGACCCAATCAGGCGTTTCTGGCCACGCGCCGCATGGCTGCCGCAAAAAAACTCAATCTGCTCTATGCCCAGTCTGGCGGCGTCACCGCGACGATAAACGCCACCGCCTGGGGCGTGATCGACGCCGCGCGCCGTTCACGGCGCATCGGCAACATCTATGCGGCGCGCAACGGCATTCTCGGCGTGCTGCGCGAAGACCTGATCGACCTCTCGCGCGAAACGCCGTCCGCACTCCAGGCGCTGCGACACACGCCGGGAGGCGCTTTCGGCTCCTGCCGCTACGATCTGCCAGCGCCTGAACGTGGCCGCGCGCACTATGCGCGCATCGCCGAAGTGCTGCGCGCCCACGACATCGGCTGCTTTCTCTACAACGGCGGCAACGGCTCGGCCGAAACCGCGCAGCAACTTGCAACGATCATGCCGCAGCATGGCTGGCCGCTGATTTCGCTGGCCGTGCCCAAGACCATAGACAACGACATCGTCGGCAGCGACACGAGTCCCGGCTTCGGTTCGGCGGCGAAGTTCGCCGCGACCTGCCTGCGCGAAGCCGCCGCCGACCTCGCATCGATGGCCGACAGCTCGACCAAGGTGTTTGTAATGGAAGTGATGGGCCGTCATACCGGCTGGATCGCCGCCGCCTGCGGCCTCGCACTGCCGTCCGGCGAAGATGGTCCGCTGTTGCTGCTGGTGCCGGAGATTGCCTTCGAGCGCAGGCGCTTTCTGGATGCAGTGACGGCGCGGGTCACGCGCCACGGCTGGTGTGTGGTGGCGGTGGCCGAAGGCCTGCGCCTTGGCGACGGGCGACGGCTTACCGCCGCCGGTGGCGACGGCATTCCGGGGCACGAACAACTCGGTGGCGTGGCACCGTTACTGGCGGCGATGATCCGCGGTCAGTTGCGGATGAAGGTGCACTGGAGCGTTCTCGACTATGTACAACGCGCGGCACGGCACCTCGCCTCAGGGGTTGATGTCGCCCAGGCCGAAGCCGTGGGCCGTGAAGCCCTGCGTTACGCCCTTGCCGGCCGCAGCAACGTGATGCCGGTGATCCGCCGCGACAGCAACCGGCCCTATCGCTGGCACATCGCGCCGGCAGAGCTCGACACCCTGATGAATCTGGAGCGACGGCTGCCACGGCGCTACCTCAGCCGCGACGGCTGGCGGCTCTCCGCGACCGGCCGCACCTATTTCTCTCCGCTGATCCGCGGCGAAGCGCCCCAGCCCTTTGCCGACGGCCTGCCGGTACACGCACGGCTGCGCCTGCACCCTGTGGGGCGGCGGCTTGACAGCAGCTGGCGCGAGCCGGGCCACCCAAAAACCGGCAAAAAAACGCTTTGAATCAGCGCTGAACCCCGCCACGGGTGGAGGCGGCGGTCATCCGCGCTTATAATTCGCCGTCCGTAAAATCAGGGAAATCCGGTGCAAACCGGGCACCCGGTCCGCCTCCAAGGCAGGGCCGAATAAATTTGTCAATTAAAACAATAGTTTAGGAGCAATCATGACCGAAGGTTTGATATTTGCGCTGGTCTGCGCCATCGCCGCGCTGATCTATGGCGTGGTGTCGATCCAGTGGATCGTCGCCCAGCCCGACGGCAATGACCGCATGCGTGAAATCGCTGCCGCGATCCAGGCCGGCGCCAAGGCCTATCTGAACCGCCAGTACACCACCATCGGCATTGTCGGCGCCGTGCTCTTCGTGCTGATCTGGATCGCGCTCGGCGGCACCACCGCCGCCGCCTTCGCGGTCGGCGCCATCCTCTCCGGTGCCGCCGGCTACATCGGCATGAACGTTTCGGTGCGCGCCAATGTGCGCACTGCCGAAGCCGCGCGCAACGGCATCAACCCCGCACTCGACATCGCGTTCCGTGGCGGCGCCATCACCGGCATGCTGGTGGTTGGCCTCGGCCTGCTTGGCACCGTGCTGTTCTACTGGTACCTGACCGGCAGCGCCGCCCCCGGCACCAAGATGAGCGACGTGGTCAAGCCGCTGATCGGGCTGGCCTTCGGTTCTTCGCTGATTTCCATCTTCGCCCGTCTCGGCGGCGGCATCTTCACCAAGGGCGCTGACGTCGGCGCCGACCTGGTGGGCAAGGTCGAAGCCGGCATTCCCGAAGACGATCCGCGCAACCCGGCGGTGATCGCCGACAACGTCGGTGACAACGTCGGCGACTGCGCCGGCATGGCCGCCGACCTGTTCGAGACCTACGCGGTGACCATCATCGCGACCATGGTGCTGGCGGCGCTGATGCTGCCAAAGCCCGAAGTCGTGCAGGGCGCGATCATGTATCCGCTGGTGCTGGGCGGTTTTGCCATCATCGCTTCGATCATCGGCGCCTTTTTCGTCAAGACCTCCGACGGCAAGAACATCATGGGCGCGCTCTACCGCGGCCTGATCGTCGCCGGCGTGCTGGCGCTGATCGCCTTCTACCCGATCACCAGCTGGATGCTCGGTAACATCAGCGAGCATTATCCCCAGTTATCGGTGATGAAGCTCTATGGCAGCGCCGTCGTCGGCCTGGTGCTGACCGCCTTCCTGGTGTGGATCACCGAGTACTACACCGGCACCCAGTACGCGCCGGTGCGCCACGTTGCCGCAGCCTCGACCACCGGCCACGGCACCAACATCATCGCCGGCCTCGGCGTGTCGATGCGCTCCACTGCCTGGCCGGTGCTCGCAGTGTGCGTGGCGATCTACGTCGCCTACACCCTGGGCGGCCTCTACGGTATCGCCATTGCCGCGACCTCGATGCTGTCGATGGCCGGCATCATCGTCGCGCTCGACGCCTACGGCCCGATCACCGACAACGCCGGCGGCATCGCCGAAATGTCGGAAATGCCGAAGTCGGTGCGTGACGTGACCGATCCACTGGACGCCGTGGGCAACACCACCAAGGCGGTCACCAAAGGCTACGCCATTGGCTCCGCCGGCCTGGCCGCGCTGGTGCTGTTCGCCGACTACACCCACAAGATCGAGGAAACCGGCCGCGTCGTGACATTCGACCTGTCGAACCCCGCGGTCATCATCGGCCTCTTTGCCGGTGGCCTGATCCCCTACCTGTTCGGCGCGATGGCGATGGAGGCTGTGGGCCGTGCCGCGGGTTCTGTTGTGGTTGAAGTGCGCCGCCAGTTCAAGGAAATCCCCGGCATCATGGAAGGCACCGCCAAGCCCGATTATTCGCGCGCGGTGGACATGCTGACCCGTTCCGCGATCAAGGAAATGATCGCGCCCTCGCTGCTGCCAGTGCTCGCCCCCGTTGCGGTGGCCCTGATCGTCGGCACGCTGATGGGCAAGGACGCCGGTGTGCAGGCCCTCGGCGGCATGCTGATGGGCACCATCATCACCGGCCTGTTCGTCGCCATCTCCATGTGCACCGGCGGCGGCGCCTGGGACAATGCCAAGAAATACATCGAGGACGGCAACCACGGCGGCAAAGGCTCCGAAGCCCACAAGGCCGCGGTCACCGGTGACACCGTGGGTGATCCCTACAAGGACACCGCCGGTCCCGCGATCAACCCGCTGATCAAGATCATCAACATCGTTGCATTGCTGATCGTGCCGCTGCTCTAAGCAGATCTCACTTCAGCAAAAGAACGGCCGGGCGAACCCCGGCCGTTCTTGTTTTTGCAGAACCACTTCACATTTCAATACCGCGCGTCGGTCGAGGTGTCGCTGCCGGTCAGCGCGCGCAGCGTCTGCGAGGCGAACTCGCGATGCTGCAGCACGAACACCACCCAGGCGGTGGCGATCAGCATCAGGTAGGGATGCAGGAACCAGGTCATCGCCGCCAGCGCGAAGTAATAGCCGCGCAGTCCGTTGTTGAAGTTGGTGCCGGCATAGGAGGTGATCGCGGCGATGCGGTTGACCTCGGCCGCATACTGCTCGGGGTTCTCCCTGGGCATCTTCGGTGCCGCGCCGATCAGCGTCGAGCAGAAACCAAGCTGGCGGATCGCCCAGGAAAACTTGAAAAAAGCGTAGACGAAAATCAGCACCAGCAGCAGCATCTTGATCTCGAGCAGGCGCTGCGAGGCTTTCACCGTGAATGGCAGGCCGGACACCACATCCATCGCCTGCTGGACATAACCGAGCAGCGCGATCAGCGCGCCCAGCACCAGCATCGTGGTCGATGCAAAGAACTGCGAGCTGCGCGTCAGGTTGCGCATGATGTTGACGTCAACCATGCGGTTGTCGCGCTCGATCATGCGCAGCATCCAGTCGCGGCGGTAACGGTCCATCGTGCTGTGCAGCGAGGGGTGATGCCGCGCCCGCCACGATGCCAGCAGCGGGTAGCCGCTCCAGCAGACCATGAATACGACCAGTGCGGTGATGTCGAGCCAGGTCAGGCTCAGTTCGAAAAGCAAGCGCTCAAAGGACATCACGAACCCCGCTTTCAGGGAAAACCGGATTAACAGGAAAAATCACAGAAAAAGCATCAGCACACCGGTGTAGCCATAAACCAGGTTGCGCGAAATTTCACCGTTGCCGAAAAATCCGGCGAGCGGCACGTCCCCCATCGCGGCCTCGATCATTTTCAGTTCCGCAGACTCGCCGCCGAGCAGGGCGCCGCCCCGGCCAAGGCAGGAAAAATACAGCGCGCCACGCGGTTTGGTGTAAAGCCCCTCGCGGATGCTGTCGAGCATGCGCTGCATGTCGCTGCGCGCCGACTCATGGTCGCGCCGGAAAAAACGCAGGCGCTGCCCCTTCTGCACCAGATCACCCACCGCAATCAGGCGGTTGGCGGGATCGATGCCGATCAGGTTGCGCACTACATAGTCCTCAATGTCGGCCCCGGTCACCGCCAGGCCGACAAAAATCTGCCCGCCCAGCTGCGACAGCTCTTCGTTGTCGCTGATGCCGACATCCTCGCGCAGCACCTCCAGCGCCGGACGGCCGTCGAGTTCGAGCACGATGTTGTTCTGCGCGCCGGTGATCCGGCGTGCCGCACCCAGAGGCGAACAACCCTGGGTGAGACGTGTGGCCACGGTCACGCCGTCGGAAAACGCCACCCCGGAAAGCGCACCAGCCGCCAGGCCGTTGGCATAGTTGCTGCAGCGCCGTCGTGAACTTGCCAGGCCACCGACCACAAAGCCGCTTTCGGTGAGGGTGGCAAGGGCCTGCACCTGCTTCGTGATGTCTGCCGACTGCGCATCACCGTGAACCACGGCAATACTCGGAGGGCCATCGCCACAACGCAACATCCCGGCGTTCGGGTGCCCGGCTTCGCTGCCAAACAGGCGGAAACTGTCCGGGGCAAAATTGCCGGCCAGCGTCACCAGCGCCGGCTGGTCCAGATACTCGATGCCGGTGGCACAGATGCCGATACCGACGCTGCCAGCCCAGTGCTCAACACCGGTCAACCGCCGCAACTCACCGGCAATCGCGGCAGAGTGGGAGGCAAAGTAATCGGTGACATAGAAAAACCCGAGATTGCCGGGTTGCTCACCAAGCTGGGCTGCGCACTGCGCGGCGAGCTGTCGCCAGTCACCGCCGCTGGCGTGGCCGAGGCGAAAGCGTTCGGTCACCACGGCCCCGCTAAACCGGCAGACGGGCATCAGCCCGGCTGCGGCAGATATCTCCCCTCTCCCCATGGGAGAGGGGCCGGGGGTGAGGGAAAGGAATACCCGGCACTGCGAGGCTTTCTCAGACGCGCTTCACCCAGCCCGGCAGCGCCTCGACCCGCTTCACCCAGGCTGCAACCGAGGGATGCGCGGCGAGGTCAAAGCCGCCTTCGGGCGACACCGAGGTGTAGCAATAACAGGCGAGATCGGCGATGGTGGGCCGGCCGCAGGCGAGCCAGTCGTTGTTTTTCAGGCGGCCCTCCAGCACGGCAAGGCCGCTGCGGCCATACATGGCGTATTCCTCGTAATCGCCGATGGCGCGAATGCCGATCTTTTTGCCGCGCCCCCACTGCAGACCGTAATGCAGCTCGTTGTTCGACAGCGCCAGCCACTGCTGGACTTCGGCCATGCCTGCGGCATCCGTCGGCAGCCACTGCTCGCCGCCGAACTTGCGTGCGAGATAGACCAGGCAGGCGGTCGAATCCCAGAACACCTGGTCGCCATCAACCAGCACCGGCACCTGGCCGCGCGGGTTGAGTTTGAGGAATTCCGGTGCCTTGTTCTCTTTTTTATCGGTATCAAGAACGATGGTCTCGAAGGGCTGCTTCAGCATCGACAGCAGCAGGCGTACTTTCCAGGCATTGCCCGAGGTTGGGGTGATGTACAGTTTCATGAGTGAACTCCGCGTTTCCTGATGATGAACCCTGTTGATGAAATGCCACTGCGCAATGCTAGCACGCGGCACACCGTATAATGCCGGCTCTCCCGGGGGCAAAACATGAATCTCGACCGCGTCAATTCCGGTTTCGACGTACCCAACGACTGCAACGTGATCATCGAGATTCCGATGCACGCCGAACCGATCAAGTACGAAATGGAAAAAAGCACCGGTGCGATGTTTGTCGACCGCTTCATGTCGACCGCGATGCGTTACCCCTGCAACTACGGCTATGTGCCGCACACACTGTCCGGCGACGGCGATCCGGTGGATGTGCTGGTGCTCTCGCCGGTGCCGCTGATCACCGGCGTGGTGGTGCGCTGCCGCCCGGTTGGCATGCTGAAAATGGAAGATGAAGCTGGAGACGACACCAAAATCCTCGCCGCGCCGATCGACAGGCTGACACCGCTGTATTCAAAGATACAGTCTCCACGCGACCTGACCCAGGGCACGCTGGCGCAGATCGCGCACTTTTTCGAGCACTACAAGGATCTTGAACCCGGCAAATGGGTCAAGGTCATCGGCTGGGTCGGCGCCGAGGAAGCCAAGAAGGAAATCCTTGATGGCGTCAAACGCTACGCCAAGGCGGCGAAAAAACCGAAGTTCTGATCAGCCGCGGCGCAGGGCATGACGCAGCAGCGCCAAGCCCACCACCGCCGAGATCGCAGAACCAAGCAGGATGCCGACCCGCTCATCCACCCCCAGCGTTGCCGACGTATCGCCGACAAAGGCCAGGCTGCCGATGAACAGGCTCATCGTGAAGCCAATGCCGCAGATGATCGACACCGCATAGAAACTTAGCCAGGTCGCGCCCTGCGGCAGCCTCGCGACACCCAAGGCAACCAGCACTCCGGCGCACAGCATGATGCCGATCTGCTTGCCCAGAAACAGGCCGGCAGCAATGCCCATCGTGACCGGGTGGCCGAGATCGGACCAGGACATGCCCTGAAAACTGACACCGGCGTTGGCCAGTGCAAACAGCGGCAGGATCGCGAACTGCACCGGCCCGTGCAGGTCGCCTTCAAGCTGGCGGGCGGGCGAAGGCGCATTACCGGTGCGCAGCGGAATCGTCATCGCCAGCAACACGCCGGCAATGGTGGCGTGAACCCCCGATTTGAGCACCGCTGCCCAGAGTATCAGTCCGACCAGCAGATAAGCCGATATCCGGCGCACTCCTGCGACATTGAACACTACAAGGGTGAGCAGGGCCGCACCGGAGATGATCAACGTGAGCGCCGACGGCGTCGCGGAGTAGAACACCGCGATGATGATGATGGCTCCGATATCGTCGACGATGGCCACGGTGAGAAGGAATACCTTCAGCCCGCGGGGCACACGGTCTCCCAGCAGCGCGAGCACGCCCAGCGCAAAGGCAATGTCGGTGGCTGCGGGAATTGCCCAGCCACGCAGCGCGGTTTCGTCTCCGGCATTGAAGGCGGCGTAAATCAGCGCGGGCACGGCGATGCCGCCCAGCGCCGCGGCAGTGGGCAACAGCGCCTGGCGCAGGTCGGACAACTCGCCTTCAATCAGTTCGCGCTTGAGCTCAAGCCCGACCAGGAAAAAAAACATCGCCATCAAGCCGTCGTTGACCCACAGCAGCAGCGGCTTGTCGATGGAAAAGGCATCGATGCGCAGCGAAATCTGCGTCGAGAAAAAGCTGTGGTAGTTGGGCGCAAGCGTCGAGTTGGCGATCAGCATCGCCGCCACCGCGGCAATGAACAGCAGCACCCCTGGAGCGGCCTCCCCCGAAAGGAAATCCCGGACCCGGGCAAAGTGACCGTTGGGAAATGTTGGCGTTACCGGTTTTTTTTTCATGATGGCGACCCGAAATCCGGTCTGATCATAACCCAATGAAACCACGGCCGGGCGCCGAAGCGGCCGGCCGTGGTCCGGACATCAACCCAGCGGATCAGGGCTTGACGCGCTTCTGCCCCGGCCGCGTCACCCAAAGGCTCGCCAGAATCGAGGCCAGCAGCACGATGCCGACCACTGACAGCGCGAAGCCGATGGGAATCTTGTAGATGTCGAGCAGCAGCATCTTGATGCCGATGAAGATCAGGATGAAGGCCAGACCGTACTTCAGCAGGTGGAAGCGGTCGGCAAGGTCGGCAAGCATGAAATACATCGCGCGCAGGCCGAGAATCGCGAACACATTAGAGGTCAGCACGATGAAGGGATCAAGCGTCACGGCGAAAATCGCCGGAATGCTGTCCACCGCGAAGATCACGTCAGTGATGCCGATCATCACCATCACCACGAACAACGGCGTGAACCAGCGCTTGCCGTCCTTGATGATGCTGAAGTTTTCCGCGTGATACTCGTTGGTAATCGGGATGTGCTTGCGCATGAAGCGCATCAGGGGGTTCTTTTCGAGATCGACCTCCGCCTCGGCCATCATCAGCATCTTGATGCCGGTGACCAGCAGGAACAGGCCGAAGATGTAGAGAATCCAGTGGAACTGGGCGATCAGCCATGCGCCGATCAGGATCATGATCGCGCGCAGCACTATGGCGCCGATGATGCCGAGTATCAGCACCCTGCGCTGATACTGGACGGGCACGCCGAAAAACGTGAACAGCATCAGGAACACGAAGATATTGTCAACCGCCAGCGATTTCTCGATCAGGTAGCCGGTAAAGAACTCCATCGAGGTTTCATTGGCGATTTCGCGGCCGTACTTGCCGTCGAGGTACCACCAAAGCAGGCCGTTGAAGATGAACGAAAGGACAATCCAGACGATCGACCAGCCGAGCGCCTCCTTGAAGGAGACTTTCGCGGCACCTTTGCGTTCGAGCACCAGCAGGTCGACGATGATCGCGACCACCACGAAGACGGCGAATGCCGTCCACATCCACCAGGTTCCGATACTTTCCATTTTTATTCCCCTGCAGCAAAACAACCTTCGTCGTTATGCCGGCAAGGGTTTTCCGCAAAGGAACCTTCGCCAGCGCCTGGCGAAGGTCTTGCTCGGACCGGAATCTGTCCCCGCGTCCCGGAGGATGAATATCCCCGTAGTGACGAAACGCGGTTAGTGAGCTACTCCCCTTCGTACAGCTTTTTGCTGCGTGGCCGCCTGGTCATCGACAGCAACCGGCCCCGCCCTGAATCGCCGCGCATTCTACCGTTCTTTGCGAACCCGGCAAGCATTATTTCCTGATCCCCGGAGCCATCCCTGTTCTGTTGATAACACCAGCCAACTTCCGTAAGCTCGGACTCCTTGTCGCATCCTCATTCGAAATAAACCACTTAAAACATAATAAAATCAATTAGTTACTAAATACCTGCTTAATTAATACAGTGACTGCGGCCAATAGCCCCGGCACAGGTCTGACCACGAACATCATCAAGGAACCCCATGCGTCTTGCCACCTATACCCTGCTCTCCGACCCCACCACCGTCCGCATCGGCGCCCGGCTCGACGGCCGCGTATTTGACCTCGTCGCCGGCGAACGTGCGATGAACGACGGCAAGGCGATGATTCCGGGGTCGATGAAAGGCCTGCTCGCGCTTGGCGAACCCGGGATGGCCCGCGCCCGCGCCGTGCTCGAGTACGGCCGCAGCAAAGCCGCAGGACTGGATGAACGCATGCTTGCCGCCGAGGACAAGATCCGTTTCCTGCCGCCGGTGCCCGATGCCGACAAATTCCTCTGTGTCGGCAAGAATTACCGCACCCACCTTGAGGAACTGCGCAAGAACGACCTGATCAAGGAAATGCCCGGCGAGCCCACCGGCTTCATCAAGCTCAACTCCTGCCTCACCGGCCATGGCGCAGACGTGCCCCGCCGGGAAACGGTGAACCGCCTCGACTATGAGCCGGAACTGGTATTCGTGCTCGGCAGGGCGGCGCGCCATGCAAAACGCGAGGACGCAACAACCTACATCGCCGGCATCACCATCCTCAACGACCTGACCTGCCGCGATACGCAGAAGGCCGAAGTCGCCTCGGGCTCGCGCTTCTGGACATCCAAGAACTCGCCCTCCTTCGGCCCGCTCGGCCCGTACATCATCACCATGGATGAAGTGCCCGATCCCTACAACATCTGGGTCACCTGCAGCGTCAACGGCGTGCAGCGCATGCGCGTCAACACCAGCGACCAGATCTGGAAACTGCCGGACATCATTCCGCATTTCTCGCGCCTGCTCGACCTGCAGCCCGGCGACATGTTCGCCACCGGCGCCCCCGGCGGCGTGGCCGTCGGCAAGGCTGATGCCGAATCGCTGTACCTGAAGCCCGGCGACGTCGTCGAATGCGCCTTCGAGGCTCCGGCCATGGTATTGCGCAACCGCATCGTCAATCCCTGATCAGCCCGGGCGCAGTGACTTCAGCCATCCACCTGATTCAACGCTGTGGCGCCATCCTGCTGGCGCTCACGGCACTGCCGGTGGTTGCCGCAGAAGCGCCGAAAATCAGCGAGTGGCAGTTGCCGGCATCGATGTTTGCACGCGCCCTCGCACTGTCACCCGACGGCATGCTGTTCATTGCCGTGCCCAATGACAACCGCGTGGTGCGTTTCGACCCAAGGGCCCAGGCCTTGCGCGACTGGGTGCTGCCGCCCGGCCATCATCCCAACGCGCTGGCCGTGGATCGCAACGGCGCGGTGTGGACCGCCGGCTTCGGCAACGGCAGCATCGGCCGGCTGCGTCCCGCCGGCGGTGTGATCTCCGAGTTCTCGACACCCACGCCAGGCAGCGGTCCGCATTCCCTGGCACTCAGCGAGGATGGCGAAACGTTATGGTTCACGATGCAAAGCGTTAACCGCATCGGCAGCCTCGACACCGCCACCGGCCGCATCGCCGAATACGAGGACAGCGGCAGACCCACCGGCATCACCATCGACCGCACCGGTGCGGTGTGGTGGTGCCGCAGCGCCGAAACACGGCTCGGCCGGCTCGACCCTCAAAGCGGAAAAATCAGTGAGCTTGAACTCGGCCGCGGCAACCGTCCGCGGCGCATCGCCACCGCCCCCGACGGCATGCTGTGGGTCACCATCTACGGGCGCAGCCATGTGCTGCGCATCAATCCGCAAACCCAGCGCGTGCTGCGCAGTTATGCGCTGCCCGCCGGCTCGGCCGAAGCCCACTCGATCAGCATCGACGCAACGGGCATCGTGTGGATCAGCGAAATGCGCAACGACACGCTGCTGCGCCTCGACCCCGCCGCGCCCGATGCGATGCAGACCATACGCCTGCCTTTCGCCAACACCGGTGTCAGCCCAGTGCTCGGTGATGGCAGCCGCGCCTGGTACGCCGGAACCCGCAGCGGCCGTTTCGGTTTCGTGCAGTGAATTTGCACAGATGGCTGCTGAGAGGGCTTCTGGTCCTCTGCAGCCTGCCCGCATCCGGTGCTGAAACGGCGCCCTGGGCCGCCCTGCGTGAGGGCGGCCACGTGATGATCCTGCGCCATGCCGAAACCGACCCCGGCATCGGCGATCCGCCACAGTTCAGGCTGGGTGATTGCAGCACCCAGCGCAACCTGTCGCCGGCCGGGCGGGCGCAGGCACAACAAATGGGCAAAAACATCGCCGGACAGGGCATCAGCGTGACCGAAGTGCTGTCCAGCCGCTGGTGCCGCTGCCTGGATACCGCGAAGCTCGCCTTTGGCAGGGTTACACCGGCACCAGTGCTGGATTCGTTTTTTGGTGAATCGCACAAGGCCGCCGCGCAGACCGCGGCCCTGCGCAAGCGCATCGCGGCCTTCAGGGGACCGGGCAACCTGGTGCTGGTCACCCATCAGGTCAACATCACCGCGCTGACCGGCCTCCACCCGGCAATGGGCGAAGCCGTGGTACTGAGACCCGGGGCCGGCGATCTGGAAATCGTCGGACGTATTGCGCCACCCTAAGAGCGCCTAACAGAATGAAGCACGTGATGCGCTGACACGATTTTGGCTGGAGGCAAGGCGCCGCCTCCGGCGCAAAATTGCGCCAGCCCTGAACGGACCATCAATGCTCAACGAAATCATCGGGTTACGGCCAGAATCAGCCCTGACTTTGTCGCGCAGCTTGCTCATATTCGCACGCGCTTCGTGTCAGGGCTGATTCTGGCTTTAACGCACACGTCTTTCATTCTGTTAGGTGCTCTAACCACGTCGGGGGCGATCGGGTCAACCCGCGTCCCGCGTTGCGATTTCCCACCATACAGAATACCATTGCATCCTTTAAGTTAAGGGGCGGATCCCCTCAAGCAGACCGCCCCGGACCTCAATAACGCTTGAGGAGGATGATTCCCGATGGCCACTCGTAAAATATTGATTCTGGGCGCTTCTTACGGCTCCCTGCTCGCCACCAAACTGCTGATGGCGGGCCACACCGTGAAGATGATCTGCCTGCCCAACGAGGCGGAACTGTTCAACAGCGAAGGCGCGATCGTGCGCATGCCGGTCAAGGGCCGCGAAGGCCTGGTCGAAGTGCGTTCACGCGACCTGCCGGGCAAACTCTCCGCCGGCGGCCCGGACTCGGCCAATCCCGCCGACTATGACCTGATCGCGCTGGCCATGCAGGAGCCGCAGTACCGTTCGCCCGGTGTACGCGAGCTGCTCGACAAGGTCGCCAAGTCGCGCGTGCCCTGCATGTCGATCATGAACATGCCGCCGCTGCCCTATCTGAAGCGTATCCCCGGCCTCAATGCCGACGGCCTGCGCAACTGTTTCACCGACGCCTCGGTGTGGGACAGCTTCGATCCGAAGACACTGACCCTGTGCAGCCCCGATCCGCAGGCCTTCCGCCCGCCGGAAGAAAAAATCAACGTGCTGCAGGTGCGTCTGCCGACCAACTTCAAGGCCGCGCGTTTTGATTCCGATGCCCACACCGCGATCCTGCGCGAATTGGCCGCCGACATCGAAGCCGTGCGTTTTACCGTGGGCAACGAAAAAATCGAACTGCCGGTGAAACTGAAAGTACATGACTCGGTATTCGTGCCGCTGGCGAAATGGGCGATGCTGGTCGCCGGCAATTATCGCTGCGTGCAGGCCGCCGAAATGCGCCCGATCAAGGACGCGGTGCACAGCGATCTTGAAGCCTCGCGCTCGGTCTACCAATGGGTGGTCAAGCTCTGCACCGGCCTCGGCGCCAGCGAAAAGGACATGGTGCCCTTCGAAAAATACGCCAATGCCGCTCTGTCTCTCGGCAGTCCGTCCTCGGCAGCCCGGGCACTCGCCGCCGGCGCGCCGAACATCGAGCGTGTCGACCTGCTGGTGAAAACCATCGCCGCCCAGAAAGGCGAAAAACTCGCCGAGCTCGACAAAACGGTCGAGCTGGTCAACGGTTGGCTGGAGAAAAACCGCGCCAAAGCCGCCTGAGCCCAACCGCAGCAATAAAAAAACCCGGCATCGCCGGGTTTTTTTACGGCCCTCGCTGGAACAGCACCTAGGACCTGGTTTCAGCGCCAAACAAGGACGCACTGGCCTTGAGCAGCCGGTTGACCCCCGCGGGCAGCACCGATACCGGAGCAGCCGCGGCACGGCCAATCAGAAAACCCTGAGCATTGTGGATGCCGAGGTCGCGCAGGATGCAAAAATCAGCCTCGGTTTCGACACCCTCGGCGACCAGCGCCGAACCACAGCCCTCGGCGATCTGCTGAAGTGAATGCAGGAAATGGAATTTCACCCGGTCCTCGCTGACGCCCTGCACAAAATGCATGTCGATCTTGACGAAATCGGGGCGCAGCTCCGACCACAGGCGCAGGCTGGAAAAACCCTCGCCGAGGTCATCCAGCGCGACTCGGAAGCCGGCGCCGCGGAACAACATCAGCGCCTGGCGGAAAATCGAGCGGTCGGGGATGAACTGGTTTTCAGTGAGTTCGATGGTGACCTGCGCCAGATCGATGCCGCAGTCGCGTATAAAACGGGCGATACGCTGCACGTCATCCTTGACCTCAAGCACGGTCTGCGGCGTAACGTTGAGGAACAACTGCCGGCGCAGGCCGAGACGGGCGAACTGGCGCACCACCTTGCGTGCGCACAGCATGTTCAGCTCGGTGAGGAAACCGGCATGAGCCGCCGCCTCGAACAATCGGGTCGGCATGTGCAGCGGGCTATCAGCCGGGCCGCGGATCAAACCCTCATAGGCGAGAATTTCGCCAGTGCCGAAAGCAAGTATGGGTTGGAACACCGGCGTCACTGCCCGGCTCTCAAGGATACGAATCAGCTCCTCCAACTCGCTGAAACGTGTGTTGCCACGGCTGCTGATACCCTGGACAGCGGACCGCTTGGCATCGACAACCAGGGCTTGGGTATTACGGCTCAAGCATCCTCCGGTGATCATTGATCTGATTCTGTTGTTGAAGAATTAGAGCATAAATTCAAGTGCTTGGAATGAATATTGCCCCTTATATTGCATCTTAATGTGACAATCGTCCGCACCCGGCCGTGAACCTTGTCGCATATCTGGCGGATACCGACATTCGGCGAAGCTCAGGGATAATGCGCGAATGAATACACATCGCCCCTGCCACCTGCACCCCGGCACAAAGCTGATCACCGTGCTGGCCCTGCTCCTTGCAGCCGGCTGCGCCGCAGCCCCCGCCAATCCCCTGCCTGCAACAGCCCTGCTGTCCGCTCAAGGCTGGCGTTGTGCAGACGGCAGCACGGTGATCAGCCGCACTCGTGATCGGGGGATTGAATTGCAGGACGGCGCGCTGCTGCACACCCTGCGCCAGGTGCCAGCCGCTTCGGGTGCCCGCCATGAAGGTGCGGGACGGCGGTTCTGGAGCCGTGGCACTGATGCCATGCTCACCCGCGATGGCGGCAAGACCATCGAATGTGTTGAAAATCGCCGGCTGTCACTGAACGAGGATGCGCGCAGTCGTGGTGTCACCCTGCGCGCCCAGGGCAACGAGCCGGGCTGGGTGCTCGAGATCGGGCCGGGCGCAAGGGGGTCGCTGAATGACCGCTACGGCCAATCGCAGCTGGTGTTCGAGCAACTGACAATCCTGGCCGATGGTGGCCTTGAAGGACTCAGCGGCAACACCCGGTTACGCGTGGATGCCCGTGACGAGCGTTGCCGGGACGACATGAGCGAAGAAGAATTCCCGGTCAGCGTGCGCCTGACCCTGAACGGACAAACCCGCCGCGGCTGCGGCGTGCGCCTGCCTTGAAGCCGTCTTTGGGCGACGCCTTATTTCGCGCCCAGCGCCAGCATCAACTGGTTCAGCCGTTTGACAAAGCCCGCCGGATCTTCAAGCTGGCCACCCTCGGCGAGCAGCGACTGGTCGAACAGCACCGCGGCGAGGTCGCCAAAACGCGCCTCGTCCGACTCATCACGCAGACGGGCAATCAGCGGATGCGCCGGATTGACCTCGAGTATGGGCTGGTTCATCGGCACTTTCTGCCCCGCCGCCTTCAACATGCGCTGCAACTGCGCGCTCATGTCCTGCTCATCGGCAACCAGGCAGGCCGGTGATTCGGTCAGGCGCAGTGTCACCCTGACCTCCTTGACCCGCTCACCGAGCGACTTTTTGATGCGCTCGATCAGGTCCTTGTGTTCACTGGCGGCCTCTTCCTGCGCCTTTTTCTCGGCTTCGTCCTCGAGCTTGCCGAGGTCGAGCGCGCCCTTGGCCACCGACTGCAGTTTTTTGCCTTCGAACTCGGTGAAGAAGGACATCATCCATTCATCAACACGCTCTCCCATCAGCAGCACCTCGATGCCCTTCTTGCGGAACACCTCAAGGTGCGGGCTGGCCTTGGCCGCAGCCAGGGATTCGCCCGTGACGTAGTAAATCTTTTCCTGTTCCGGCTTCATCCGCGACACATAATCGGCGAGCGAAACTTCCTCCTCGGCGGTGTCCTTGAGCGTGGAGGCAAAACGCAGCAGCTTCGCGATACGCTCGCGGTTGGTGTGGTCCTCGCCGATACCCTCCTTGAACACCCGGCCAAATTCCTTCCAGAAGGTGGCGAACTTGTCCCTGTGCTTTTCGGCGAGGTCTTCAATCATCGACAGCACCCGCTTCACCGAAGCGGCGCGGATCACCTCGATATCCTTCGACTCCTGGAGGATTTCGCGCGACACGTTCAGCGGCAGGTCGGCCGAATCGATGACGCCACGCACAAAGCGCAGGTAATGCGGCATCAGGTGCTCGGCATCATCCATGATGAACACCCGTTTGACATACAGCTTGATGCCGCGCTTTTGCTCGCGGTCCCACAGGTCGAAGGGCGCTCGCGCCGGGATGAACAGCAGTTGCGTGTATTCCTTGCGTCCCTCGACCCTGTTGTGCGACCAGGTCAACGGCCCCTCGAAATCATGCGCGACATGCTTGTAGAACTCGGCGTATTGCTCGTCGGTGATTTCGGACTTTGGCCGCGCCCACAACGCGCTGGCCTGGTTGACCGTTTCGTCCTTGTCAGTCTCGCGGAAACGGTTTTCCTTCTCATCCCACTGCTCTTCCTTCATCAGGATCGGCAGTGTGATGTGATCTGAATACTTGCGCAGGATGTTGCGCAGGCGGCTGCCCGAGGCGAATTCGTCCTCACCTTCGCGCAAGTGCAGTGTCACCGTGGTTCCACGCCCCGCTTTTTCGGCCGCTTCCAGCGTGTATTCGCCGCCGCCGTCGGAACTCCAGCGCAGGCCTTCGCCGGCCGGCAAGCCGGCGCGGCGGGTTTCCAGCGTGACGCGGTCGGCGACGACAAAGGCCGAATAGAAACCAACGCCAAACTGGCCGATGAGGTTGGCATCCTTGGCGGCGTCGCCGGTCAGCCTGGCCAGGAATTCACGGGTGCCGGAACGCGCGATGGTGCCGATGTTGGCGATGACTTCGTCACGCGACATGCCGATGCCGTTGTCGCTGATGGTCACCGTGCGTGCCGCGGCATCAAAGCTGACGCGGATCTTCAGTTCGCTGTCGTCCTCGAGCAGCGCCTTGTCGGTCAGCGCCTCGAAACGCAGCTTGTCGCAGGCATCGGAGGCGTTGGAAACCAGCTCACGCAGGAAGATTTCCTTGTTGCTGTACAGCGAGTGAATCATCAGCTGCAGCAGCTGTTTGACCTCGGCCTGAAAGCCAAGCGTCTCCTTGACGGATGTATCGCTCATGGTATTTACCGGATGAAAAGTTCAGGAAGCGGGCCGCGCAAAAAACACGGCGACAATTCAGATGCGGACCGCGGTCCGCAATTTCAAGCCCGCGTTGCGGGCACTTGTTTCAAGTACTGATTTCAAGTGCTGGGCCGGCAGCAGGGCACGCCGCCGGCCGACATTAAGTCATTGTTTTTATTTGTTTTTTTGCTTCGCCACGAACAAGACCACGGCACCAGCGGCAAGCACCGCGAGGCCGACCATGGCGTTGCCGCGGTGGTAGGTGAGGCTGGAATACAGCAGGTAGCCGCACATCAGCACAAACACCGCCGGCAGCACCGGATACAGCGGCACCTTGAACGGCCGCGGCGCATCCGGCTCCTTCGAGCGCAGCACGAACAGCGCGATTCCGGTGATCAGGAAAAAGCCCCAGAACACCGGCAGCGAATATTCGACCAGTGCCTTGAAGCCCGATTTTTGCACCGCGCCGAGTCCGACCAGCGCCAGCGCGATCACACCCTGCACCAGCATCGCATTACGCGGCGAGCCGCTGGCCTCATCCCAGCGCCCGAGGTAGCCGAGCAGCGGCCAATCACGGCCCAGCGCGTAGTTGGAGCGCGCGCCGACGATCATCGAGCCGTTGACCGAGGTCAGCGCGGCAATGGCGATCATCACCGCGATCAGCTTTTCGCCGGTGCTGCCCCACACCGTTTTCAGCAGGTCGGCGGCCACCGCGTCGGAACGTGCCATCGCGTCGTAGCCGAGGCCTTTCAGGTAAGCGAGGTTGACCAGAAGATAGAGCAGCGCCACCACGCTGATCGCGATCAGCAGCGAGCGCGCCATGTTGCGGCTGGGATTGCGCACTTCGGCCGAGATGTAGGCGGCATCGTTCCAGCCGCCATAGGTGAACAGCACGAAGATCATCGCCGTGGCGAGACCGGCCCCCATGTACCAGGGACCGCCACCACCGGCCACCGGCGCCGGGGCCGGTGGCGGACCGGCAAACACCAGGCCGGCGAGCACGATCAGCAGCAGGCCGCCGACCTCCAGCGTGGTGAAAAGGTTCTGCGTCGCCTTGCCCTCGCGGATGCCACGGTAGTTCACGGCCGTCAGCAGCACCACAACCAGCGCCGCCCAGATCGCCGAGGAGTATTCCCCGAGGTTGACCACCCGCGACATGTAATCGCCGAACAGATAGGCAAACACCGCGATCGAGCCGGCGACGATCACCGTCATCCGCGCCCAGCCGTAGAGAAAGGCCAGCGAGCGCCCGAAGGCGCGCTGGATGAAATGGTATTCACCGCCGGCGGATGGAAAGGCCGTCGCCAGCTCGGCGTAACACAGCGCGCCGATGATCGAAAACACGCCGCCGATCACCCACACCGCCATCAGCGTGCCGGTGTCTCCGACCGCGCCGGCGACAATCGACGGCGTGCCGAAAATGCCGGCTCCGACGATCAGGCCGACGATCATCGCGCAGGCATCGGTCATCGAAAGTGTCTGCCGCGGCACTGCCGCCTGTTGTTCTGTGCTCGCTGTGCTCATTGCCGGATATCCCCTTGCAGTGGCAGCGTCATGCCGCCGTTATTCGGTTGGCTTGCTGCGCGACCACTTACTGCGCCGGCTCGTCAGCCGCGCGTTTCAGTTCGCCGCGCTGCACCAGCTTCGCCACCCAGGGCAGTTGCTGGCGCGAGGCGCCCTCGCCGATCGCCAGCGTACCCTTGATCTGGTCGCCCTGCACCTGGCCGGTGAATTCGTGGCGTGGCACACCGTCGCGGCCGCCGGCGAGCAGGCGCACACGTTCGCCGGTGAGGCGGCCGCGCAGATTAAGGCTGCGATCACGGATTTCCACCTTGCCATCGACCTCCTGGAAGCTCTGGCCGAGGTTGAACTCCAGCGGTGTTTCGCGGCCATCAATGCTCATCAATGACTGCCAGCGCCCCGGCACCCGCGCCGGCACGATGTAGGCGAAGAGATAGCTGATACCGGGGTTGCCGACTTTTTTCTCGGGCACGATCAGCTCGCGCTGTTCGTCCGGATCCCAGTCACCGAAATTGTAGTCGTGTGCGACCAGCCGGGTACCCGGCTTCAGCGCCATGATGCGTGAGCGCAGGCGCAGGTTCATGTCCGGCAACAGGTAGCTGGTGATCACGGTTGCCTTCGACAGATCGGTCTTGAACAGGTTTTCCTCGACAAAATGAACCTTGTCGGTGACGTTCGCCTTCAGTGCATTCTGGTTGGCCATTTTCAGCAGAACGGTGTCAAGATCGACGCCGAAGCCGCGCGCGCCGTGCTTCGATGCCGCGGTGATCACGATGCGGCCATCGCCGGAACCAAGGTCGATGACAAAATCAGCGGGGGTGACCTTGGCCATCTCTAGCATGGTGTCGACCACGATCTGCGGGGTCGGCACATAGACCACGTCGCCCTTTCCGCTCTGCGCCATTGCCGGGGCCGCCACGATGACCGAAGCCGCGATCACCGCCCCGGCAGACCACTGCAGTATTTTTTTTGCTGCGCTCATCTGGAATCTCCCATGGGACTGCCTGATTTAAACGGGGTCTCGGTGCCGGCATCAACGTCGATGCGGCCACGCTGGATGCGCTGTGCGCGCCAAGCTTGGGGTGCCGCGCCACTGCGACTGAATTCACCCCTGATGGTATCGCCATCGAGTACGCCGCTGTAGGCCTCACCGGCCAGCACCAGGCGCAGCGTGTTGCCGTTGACCCGGCCCTCGACGGAGCCTTTGCCGGCGAATCCGCCGGACAACATCTGGAAACGCTGATCAAGGCGCAACTCGCGCTCCGCCTCACCCGCCACACTGACACGCCACTGCCCGGAAAAATTCGCGGGCACGATCCACAGCATCACGTCGCTGCGCGGGTCGCCATAGGGTTTATCGGGCGCGGTGATGGTGATTTTGCGGTCCGGCTGCCAGTTGCCGAAATGGAATTCATGGGTTACCACGCGGGCACCCGGCTGCAACTTCGCCAGCAGGTACGGCCGCAGCCGCAGGTTCAACGACTGGAACAGATAGGTGGTGAGTACCGTGGCCTTGCTGACATCGGTGTCGAACAGGTCACGCGCCTCGAAGCGCACCTTGTCGGCGACACCCTGCTTTTTTGCGGCGGCATTGGCATCACGCACCAGGTTCGGCTCGATCTCGACGCCAAAACCGCGGGCGCCAAAGCGTGTCGCCGCGCGCAGTGGTATGCGACCGTCGCCGGAACCAAGATCGATCAGGTAATCCTGCGGGCCAACTTGGGCGATTTCGAGCATCGCATCAACCACGCTCATCGGCGTCGACACGTAGGGGGCGTCGGACGCGCGCAGCGGCGCGGCGGCAAGCAGCAGCAGCAGGGCGGCGGCGCGGATCACGGCTTGACTGCGGCGACGCGTTGCGCGCGCCAGTTGTGGACGGTCTGCTGCCTGCCGGTGCCGCGACGCACCTGGCCTTCAATCACATCGCCGTTGATGCGACCCTCGAAATACATTGCGGCCTCGTTTTCACGGTCACGGTCATCGACCATGGCAAAGGTGATGCGGTCACCGCGTAATTTCGCCTCCCACATCTGAGCGTGGCGGCCGGAGAACCGTCCGTAGCCATCGACCTCCTGAAATTTCTGCCGCAACTCGAGTTCCAGTTCGGGCTTGCCGGGCAGTGTGGTTTCGAAGCGCCACTGCCCTGCCACTTTCGCCGGCACCACCCACAGGAAGGTGTTCTTGCGGATCTGCGTCACCGCGTCCGGTTGCCAGTCGCCGAGTCGGAAATCGTGCGACACCAGGCGCGTGCCGGGTTTGAGGTTGTACAGCGTTTGCTGCAGCCGGCCCATGATGCCGGGCAGCAGATAGAGCGTGATCACGGTGGCCTCGCTCAAATCAGCCTTGAACAGATCCTGCTGCAGGATGCGGACTCGATCAGCCACCCCGGCCGCCGCCGCATAGGCCGTGCTCTGCGCGACCAGTTCCGGGTCGAGTTCAACACCGAGGCCGCGCGCGCCATGCAGCAAGGCCGCGGTGACTGGCACGCGGCCGTCGCCGGAGCCGAGGTCCATCACCGTGTCCTTGGCGGTGACGCCCGCCAGACGCAGCATTTCCTCGATCACCACGTAAGGCGTCGGCACGAAGGGCACGTCGAAGAATTGCTTGTCCTGCGCACGCGCCGGCAGCATGAGCATCAACGACAACAAAAATACTTTTAAAATCAATGATTTATTCATTACCATCAGAGGGGAAATTCGCGAATCACCGGCGGTGGCGCAATCACGTGGGCTGGATCGATGATCTCGGTGCGCACCGCCGACCACGGAGATTTCGTGCCACCGGCCACCATCTCGCCATCCAGCGCCTGATTGATGCGGGTGCCGCTGAAACTGACACGGCCCGCGCCCGGAATGTTCAGCACTAGGTCGAGCCGGGTGCCGCTCATCGTCGCCGACTCCACCGGCAGCGCGCGGCCGTCAATGGTGGCCGAGGCTTCGAGCTTCTGGTAATTCTGTTTCAGCAGCACTTCTACCGGCAGTTTGCGGCCGTCCACGGTCATCGACCACAGCCAGCGTCCGGCCATGCGGTCGGGCACCACCCAGAACAGCACCTTGCTGCGCTGGTTGCGGCCCACGGTCTTGCCCGGCGCATCCATCTCGTATTCGACATCCGGCGTCCAGTCGCCCATGCCATAGTCATGCGACACCACGCGGGTGCCCGGCTTCAGCGCGAGAATGCGGCCACGGGTCATCAGATTGACCTCCGGCAGCAGGTAAATGGCCAGCACCGTCGCCGCAGAGAGATCGGTATGGAACAGGTCACGGGCATAAAACTTCGCGCGGTCGGCGACACCGGCCTTGCGTGCGTTGGCGTTTGCCAGCGCGACCAGGCGTTTGTCGAGATCAACGCCGAAACCGCGTGCACCGCGTTTTTTTGCCGCGGTGATCACCATCCGCCCGTCACCGGAACCGAGGTCGATCACGTAATCATCCCGCCCGACCTTCGCCGTCTCGAGCATGGCATCGACCACCGGCTGCGGCGTCTGCACGTAGGGCGTGTCGCCGAAATCCTGGGCCGCCACCGGCAACACGGCGGCAAGCACCATCATCATCAGGCCGCGCATCACAAGACTCATGGCGCGGTGCCCCGCGCCGGCCCGATACGCTCGGCGCTCCACTCCACCCGCGCCGCGACGCGGCTGCCCGAGAGCTGCACCTGGCCGCTCATCTGGCCATCGGCCACGCGCCCGCTGAACTCGTGTTTCAGCGGCGCGCCATTGACCTCCAGCATCAGCGAAAAGCTGATCTGGTCACCACGCAGCCGCGCGTTGTCGATGCGTGCGCTGCGTTCACCCGCACCACGCTCTCCTGTGCGGGCGGTACCGGTCATGAACTGGTATTTCTGGTCGAAGCCGATTTCATAGGTCTGCTGCTTGCCCGACACCGGCAGGCTCACCCGCCAGTTGCCGCCGGCCTTTACCGGCACGAGCCACAGATAAACGTCGCTGTCGCCGCCGGCGCCGCCGTATTTCTCCGGGGCAGGCATACGCACGCTCTCGTCCGGCTTCCAGTCGCCCATGTCGAAATCATGTGACACCAGACGGGTGCCCGGTTTCAGGTCAAGCAGCTTCGGTCGCAGCGCGATGTTGACCCGCGGCAGCAGGTACATGGTGATCACCGTGGCCTGAGACAGGTCGGTCTCGAACAGGTCGCGCTGGTAAAAGGCCACCTTGTCGGCGACGCGGTTCTTGCGCGCGTTTTCGTTGGCCTCGTCGATGCGCACCGGATTGATGTCGACACCAAAGCCCCGGGTGCCGAACTTGCGCGCCGCGGTGACCACGATGCGCCCGTCGCCGGAACCGAGGTCGATCAGGTAATCCTGGCCGCCGACCTTGCCCATCGCCAGCATGCGGTCGACCACCGCCTGCGGCGTAGGCACATAGGGCACCGTGGGCGACACCACCCTCGGCTCTTCGGCTGCCGCCACCGGCAACCCGAGGGCAAAACCGAACAGCAGACACAACACGGCCCGCGCATCAAATCGGAAACACTGCATGAAGACCTCCGCCGTTCGACCATCATCCGGAAACGCCAAAAAAGGCGCCGGAAGGCGTGTGCTAGATTGGCTTCGCATTATAAACTGACCGCTCTACTCCGCCGACTCACGAACATGCTTTTTGCACTGATTTTCATCACCGGCGGCGCGATCCTCGCGCTGGAACTGCTGGCCTCCCGCATCATGACGCCGTACTTCGGCGTCAGCCTTTACATCTGGACCGGCATCCTGTCGATCACGCTGGTGTCGCTGGCGCTGGGCTACTGGTGGGGCGGCCGCCTCGCCGCGGCCTCCGTCACGCCAGCGCGACTGGGACGCCTGTTCGCGCTGATGCCGGCCGCCGCCGGCATGGCCATCGTCGCCGCCTGCCTCGTCTACCCCCACACCTTCCATCTGCTGGCCGGCTGGAGCCTGATTGGCGGCGCTTTTTTCGCCTGCCTGATTCTGCTGCTGGTGCCACTGGTGCTGACCTCGGCGATGAATCCGCTGCTGGTGGCCCTGCGCTCGGAAAAGCGGGAAAAAACCGGGGATGGCGGCGCGGGACTGGTGTTCTTCGTCAGTACACTGGGTTCGGTCGCGGGCGTATTGATCACCGCCTTTTTGCTGATCCCCTCGCTAAGCAATTTCACCGCGACACTGCTGGTTGCAGCGCTGCTCGGAACATTGTCAGTGGTCGCCGCCGGCTCGAAGATGAACATGGCCGGGCGCAACGGCGTGACCGCCTGCGGCGTGATCGCTTTGGCGGGTGCATTGCTGCTGGCATGGCAGGGTGACCGTTACACCGGCCGCAACGGCCCCATCGAATTCGCCGGCGCCACCTGGCGCATCGAAGACCAGAGAAGCTCGCTGTTCGGCACCGTAAAAATCCTGCGCACCGAAGCCGATGGCAACGGCCGTTTCCTGCGCATGTACTTCCACGACGGCCTGGTGCAGAACATGATGGAGTCCAGCCAGCGCTCGGTATCTTTTTACACTTGGGCGCTGGAGGCGCTGGCGCGCGCCTACCAGCCGCGGCCGGACAAGGTGCTGATGCTGGGCCTTGGCGCCGGCGTGGTCCCTGGCCGCTTTGCCGCCAGCGGCAGCAAGGTCGATGTCGTTGAAATCGACCCTTCGTCGATTGCGGTCGCGCAACGCCATTTCGGCCTCGACACGGGCAAGGTGAATGTCATCGAAGCCGATGCACGCGCCTTTGTCAGCCGCTGCCGCGGCAGCTATGACGTGGTGCTGGTCGATCTGTTCCACGGCGACGGCACGCCCGACTACCTGATCACCCGCGAGTTTTTCCGCGACCTGCGTGGCTGTCTCACTGAAAACGGTGTCGCGGTGTTCAACACCTTCGCCCACCTCGACCAGCCGCGGGCCTACGCCCATCTGATGGCGACACTCACCCGCGAACTGCCGCAGGCCGTGGTGCACCGCCCGCCGCTGCCCGGCGCGCGCCACATCAACAGCTTCATCGTCGCGTCAGCCAAAACACTGCAGCCGCTGAAGCCGGTCACGCTGAACGACGTGCCGGAGCAGCACGGCACGACGCTGTGGGACCTGCTGGCGCAGGCGAGGCCGGCCGCTGAATACACCGAAGGCGGCCGCGTGATCAGTGATGCCTGGAATCCGGCTGGCTTTGATCTTGCCGCGAACCAGGCCACCTTCCGCCAGGGCGTGCTGTGGCAGGCGCCACCCGCCCTGCTGATGAATTGAATTAAGGGATTAACCCTGCTGCTTCGCCGCACGCCACTTCGAAGTCTTTCCGTCACCCCAGGTGACCGTACCCTCGATGCGGTTACCCTCGACCTTGCCGACATAGAGACCGCGGCGGTTGCCCTGCTCCATCACGAAGCGGATGTCGGTGCCGTTGAGCTGCGCTTCCTGCAGTGAAGTCTTGTTGCCGCCCGCCGTCGCCGCACCCTGAAAACGCTGGTAGTGCTGGCGCAGCGCCAGCTCGAAGTCGCCGTGGCCATCCACCTGCATCCGCCACTGGCCACCGACGCGCGCCGGCACAATCCACAGGTACAGCGTCGCGCGCGGCACGCCCGAGATGAATTCCTTCTCCGGCACGTCAAAACTGACAGTGCTGTCGTGCATCCATTCCTCGAAGTGGTAATCGTGTGACACCACGCGGGTGCCGGGACGCAACTCCTCGTAAAGCTTGGGCCGCAGCTTGCGCATGAATTCCGGCAGCAGGTACAGCGTGACCACGGTGGCCTTGCTGACATCGGTCTTGAAAATGTCGCGCGCCTCGAAGCGCACGCGCTCGGCAATGCCCAGTTTTTTCGCGCGCTCGTTCGAGAGGCGTATCAGTTCCTCATCGATATCGACGCCGAAGCCGCTCGCCTGCAGTTTCTGCGCGGCAGTGATCACTATCACGCCGTCTCCGGAACCGAGGTCCATCACGTAATCGCGCGGGCCGACATTGGCCAGCGCCAGCATGCGATCGACGACTATGCCGGGGGTAGGCACATACGGCCCGCCGGCACGCTCGTATTCCGGCGGCACGTTCGGCTGCTTCGGCGGCGGCTTCTGCGCCCAGGCCGACAGCGAAACCAGAATTCCCAGCAACAGCACAGCAGCGCGACGGCACAACATGGATCAATCTCCTTGAGACTTGATTAAGCGACGCGCAATTCTACGCGCCTGGCTGCACACCCCAAAAGCGGCTCAGCGCTTCGGTTTGACACCCCGGCTGGCATTGCAGGTTTCAGCCAATTCGTGGATGGAAATCTCGCTGGTGTAACTCATCTGCACCGCCCGTCGCAGCAAAGCGTAGTCCTCGGCACTCAGCCGCTCGCGCAGTTCGGGCCGCTCCAGCTCGGACAACACGCGCGACAGCGAAGCCCCCTGGTCACGCTGGTTGATGCCGGCCTGGGCCGCGGCCACCATCTGCTCGCAGCTCAAACCCCGGGACTGCAGCGGCGGGGTCTGCGCCGGCAGCGCCATCGGCAATACGCACAGCAGGAAAAGAACCATCCGGCGCATCAGAATGCCTCCGGCTCAAGCGCCAGCACGGCATCCGCGCCCTGTGTCACCGTGCCCGAATAAGCCACCGCCTGCGCCAGCAGGTGCTCGAGATAGAAACGCGCGGTGGCCTGCTTGGCCTCAAGGAAGGCCTGGTCAGCGCCGGGCTCCTTGAGCTGCTTCGCGGCGAGCAGCGAAGCCCGCGCCATCAACCAGCCACCGGCGACGGTGCCGAACAGTTTCAGGTACGGCACCGCCACCGCGGCGGCGGCCTCGGGTTTGGCGCGGTAGTGATCGACCAGCCATTGTGTCGCCTGCTCCAGCGCCGCCACCGCCGTGATGAATGCTGCACGCTGCGCCCCGGCCAGCTCCGCATCGAGCTTGCGCATCTCGGCAATCAGCGCAAACGCCGTCGCACCCTTCTCGGCACCGACCTTGCGCCCGATCAGGTCATTGGCCTGGATGCCGGTGGTGCCTTCGTAAATGGTCGAGATGCGTGCATCACGCAGGTACTGCGCGGCACCGGTTTCCTCGATGAAACCCATGCCGCCATGCACCTGCACGCCGAGCGAGGCGATCTCCACTGCGACTTCGGTGCACCAGCCCTTGACCACCGGTGTCAGCAGGTCGAGCAGCGCCTGGTGGCGCGCGCGCTCCGCGCTGTCGGGATGGCGCTTGGCACGGTCGAGCTCACCCGCTGCGTAATAACCCAGCGCGCGCATCGCCTCGGTCTGCGCCTTCATCGTCAGCAGCATGCGCCGCACATCCGGGTGATGGATGATGGTCACGCGGTCGCCGCTTTTCTGGCCGATGGCGCGGCCCTGCACCCGTGTCCGCGCATACTCGAGTGCATGCTGGTAGGCGCGCTCGGCGAGCGCGATGCCCTCCATACCGACGCCCAGCCGTGCATGGTTCATCATCGTGAACATGTATTCGAGCCCGCGATGGGGTTCACCGACGAGATAACCGGTGGCGCCGGGGCCGTCGCCATAGGCCAGCACGCAGGTCGGGCTGCCGTGGATGCCCAGCTTGTTCTCGATCGACACGCAGCGGATGTCGTTGCGCGCGCCGGGTTTGCCGCCGGCATCGGGCAGGAACTTCGGCACCACAAACAGCGAGATGCCCTTCACGCCCTCCGGCGCATCGGGCAGGCGCGCCAGCACCAGATGCACGATGTTGGCGGCCATGTCGTGCTCGCCCCAGGTAATGTAGATCTTGGTGCCCCTGATGCGGTAATGATCACCCTCGGGCGTCGCACTGGCGCGCACCGCCGATAAATCGGAACCTGCCTGCGGCTCGGTCAGATTCATCGTGCCGGTCCATTCACCCGAGACCAGCTTCGGCAGATAGGCATTGCGCAACGCCTGCGATGCATGGTGCGACAGCGCCTCCTGCACACCGGTGGTCAGCATCGGGCAAAGACAGAAGGCCATGTTGGCGCTGTTCCACATCTCCTGCAGCGGCATCGAAAGGCAATGCGGCAGGCCCTGCCCGCCGTATTCAGTCGAAGCACCAAGGCTGTTCCAGCCGGCTTCGGCGAACTGGCGATAGGCCTCCTTGAAACCATCCGGCGCGCTGACCACGCCATCCTGCCAGCGAGCGCCCTGGACATCACCGACACGGTTCAGCGGATCGAGCACGCCCTGCGCGAATTTTCCGGCCTCGGTCAGCACCGCCTCGACCAGTTCGGCATTGACCTCTTCGCAGCCCGGCAGCGCAGCAATGCCGTCGAGCCCGGCAAAGGCGTTGATCGCGAACTGCATGTCTTTCAATGGTGCGGTGTAGGTGGACACAAGCTGCTCCTCGACACTAAAAAACAAAGGGCGCCACACAGGCGCCCTTTGATGTTACTCCAGCTGTCGCAGCTCAGAGCGCGGCCGTGAACTCCGGCACCGCCTTGAACAGATCCTCGACCAGCCAGTAATCGGCCACCGCGAAGATCGGCGCTTCCGGATCCTTGTTGATGGCGATGATCACCTTGCTGTCCTTCATGCCGGCGAGGTGCTGGATCGCACCGGAGATGCCGACGGCGATGTACAGCTCCGGGGCGACGATCTTGCCGGTCTGGCCGACCTGATAGTCGTTGGGCACGAAGCCGGAATCGACCGCGGCGCGTGATGCACCAACTGCCGCGCCGAGTTTGTCGGCCAGCGCCTCGAGGATCTTGAAGTTGTCGCCGCTGCCCATGCCGCGGCCGCCGGAAACAATGATGCGCGCGGCGGTGAGTTCGGGACGGTCGGACTTCGACAGCTCCTGGCTCTTGAAGGTGGTCAGGCCGGTGTCTGCACCTGCGGCAAGGTTTTCCACCACGGCGGAACCACCCTCGCCAGCGGCATCGAAGCCGGTGGCACGCACCGTGATGACCTTGACCTTGTCCACGGACTGCACGGTGGCCATCGCGTTGCCGGCATAGATCGGCCGCACGAAGGTGTCGGGCGAAACCACCGCACTGATATCGGAAATCTGCTGTACATCAAGCAGCGCGGCAAGGCGCGGCATGAAGTTCTTGCCGTAGCCGGTGGCCGGGGCAAGAATGTGGCTGTATTGCGCGGCGATGCCCTGCACCAGCGCGGCAAGGTTTTCGGCGGCGCCGCCGGCATACTGTGCGGAATCGGCGAGCAGCACCTTCTGTACGCCGGCGATTTTTGCGGCAACCTGCGCCGCTTCGGCGCAGCCCGTGCCGGCAACCAGCACCGTGATGTCGCCGCCGATTTTTGCGGCCGCGGTGACGGTGTTGGTGGTGCCGGGCTTGAGTTGTTTGCCGTCGTGTTCGGCAATGACCAGGATAGCCATCAGATGACCCTCGCTTCATTCTTGAGTTTGCCGACAAGCTCGGCCACGTCCGCCACCTTGACACCGGCGCTGCGCTTGGCCGGCTCTTCCACCTTCAGGGTTTTCAGCCGCGGCGCGACATCCACGCCCAGCGCTTCGGGCTTGAGCACTTCGAGCGGTTTTTTCTTCGCCTTCATGATGTTCGGCAGCGTGACGTAACGCGGCTCGTTGAGGCGCAGGTCGGTGGTCACCACCGCCGGCAGCTTGATCGTCAGCTTCTCGAGGCCGCCGTCGATTTCGCGGGTGACATCGGCGCTCGCGCCGTTGATCGCGATTTCCGAGGTGAAGGCCGACTGCGGCCAGCCGAGCAGCGCGGCGGTCATCTGGCCGCACTGGTTGGAATCATCGTCAATCGCCTGCTTGCCCATGATCACCAGGCCCGGCTGCTCCTTGTCGACGATGGCCTTGACCACCTTGGCCACGGCCAGCGGCTGCACTTCGCCGGCAACTTCGACGAGGATGCCGCGGTCGGCACCCATCGCCATCGCGGTGCGCAGGGTTTCCTGTGACTGCGTGGTGCCGATGGACAGCACCACGATCTCGGTGACGGTGCCCGCTTCCTTCATGCGCACGGCCTGCTCGACCGCGATTTCGCAGAACGGGTTCATGGCCATCTTGACATTGGCGGTTTCGACGCCGCTGCCGTCGGATTTGACGCGCACCTTCACGTACGGGTCGATGACGCGCTTGACTGTTACCAGGACCTTCATGGGGACTCCGCGTTGGGGGTTCGTGCGACGGACCTGGACCGGCCCGCGCAAGCCGATGATTTTACCGCATCGACCGCGCCCGACCAACCGCGGACTGCCACATGCTGGTCAGTCCGGAGCAGCTTCGTCCCTGTAATGGCCGGCAGTTGAACCGGAAAAATCCGCATTGCGACCGCATTGTGGTAGCCCGCGGCAGCCGCCTCAGGACCAGCGGTACAGCGGCGCCGGATCCGCGCCCGGCGCCAGCGCCATCACCGCATCGAGAAGCGCGCGGCTGCGCGCCTCGCCGATCAGCGGCGCACTGTTGGCGGCGAATTTGTCGGCAAGGTCGGCGTCGCTCATCGGATTGCCGCCCTCGCCCTTGGGGTCGAGCACGCGCTCCTCAAGCACGCGGCCGTCCTTCAGCCGCACCTGCGCCACGCCGGAGCGCTGGCGCGGATAGATGCGCTCGCATTCTTCGTCAACATAGACCTCGGTCACCTCGACCAGCCGCCTCACATCCTCGCGCTCGAGGTTGGCGCGCTCGAAGCTGGGCACCGTGACGTTGCCGAAGGCCATGGTCAGCGCGGTGGTCACCGGCGCGCTCATCTGCGCTTCGAGCAGGGTCTGTGCCGTCTTCTGGTCATGCCCGGCGGCGCCGGCTTCATACATGCCGATCTTCACCGCCGCCACCTCCTCCGGCTTGAACGGTGTGCGACGGCCGATGATGCGCACCGCATCCAGCGCGGCATGGAAATGGCGGCAGGCCGGATAAGGTTTGAAATAGACATCGCAGATTTCGTAACGCTCGCCCAGCGCGCCGGTGAGCCGCGGCCAGTCGGCCTCGCCGCCGGCGACCGCCTGCACAAAACCGTAGCGGCCTTCGATCACCTGCGCCGGGCCGGTGAGGCCGCGCGCGGCCAGTTCGGCGCAGACGATGCCGTCGCGCGCCGCCTTGCCGGGATGGATGCGCTTCACGTCAGCGCCGTCCTGCAGATAGGCGCGCAGCCCGCCGGAAAAACTGCCGGCCAGACCCAGTGCATTTAGCGTCGTCGCAGCATCAAGTTTCATCAAGCGCGCGACACCGGCCGCGGCGCCGAACACGCCGGCGGTGGGCGTGTTGTGGAAACCACGGCGCGAGGAATGCGGATGCACGGTGGAGGCGATGCGCAGCGTCACGTCATACGCCGCAACACCGGCCGCGATCAGGTCATTGGCGGTGGAGCCGAGTTTTTCCGCCATCGCCAGCAGTGCCGGAAAAATCGAGCCCGCGGGATGCACCGAGCCGCGGGTCATGCCGTCATCGAAATCGAGCGCGTGTGTCGCCGCGCCGTTGACGAAGGCGGCGTTGGGCGCGGCCAGGCGATGCGGCGTCGCCACCACCGCGGCCTCGGTCGAGCGGTCCCAGGACTGCAGGTAGTCGAGCACGATGCGGGTGGAATCCATGCGCGAACCGGCAATCGCGCAGGTCAGGTAATCGAGCAGCGCGCGACGGAAGGCATGGATCGCCTGCGGCGGCAGCTTCGCCACATCAACCGCGGCGACATATTCGGCGAGGCGGCGGCTCGCGGCTTCGGCATGGGGATCGGTGGCCGTTGCGGACGGTTTCATATAAGTATTTGATTTAATTGAATAATTTATTTACTGCGAAGCGATCATCGCGTCGCGGATCACGCGCTGCCACTTGGCGTGTTCGCTGCGGATATAGCTGCCGAAATGCTCGGGCGTGTTGCCTGCGGGTTCGGCACCATCCGCGGTCATGTAATCCACCACCTCTTTCAGCGCGAGGATTTTCAGCATCTCGCCATTGAGCCGCGCCACGATCGCGCGCGGCGTGCCGGCCGGCGCGACGATGCCGTTCCAGCTGTTGGCCTCGTAACCGGGAAAACCCGACTCGGCCACTGTCGGCACATCAGGCAAGGCCCGCGCGCGGCGGTCGCCGGCCACGGCCAGCGCGCGCAGCTTGCCGCTGCGCACCTGCGGCACGGTGTTGATCGCACCGCCGAACATCGCCTGCACTTCGCCGCTGAGGATGCCGGTGAGCGCCGGCCCTGTGCCCTTGTACGGCACATGGGTCATCTCGAACTTGGCCATCTGCTTGAGCATTTCCATCGGCAGGAAGGTCGCCGAGGAACTCGCGCCGTAATTGAGCGGCTTTGCCCGTGCCAGCGCCACCAGGTCGCGCACCGATTTCGCCGGCAGCGAGGGATGCACCACCAGCACGGTCGAGGACGACGTGGTCTGGATCACCGGCGCGAAATCGCGCAGCGGGTCATAGGGCACCTTGCGCAGGTTGGGATTGATCGCCAGCGTGCCGAGGTTGGCCACCAGCAGCGTGTAGCCGTCGGGCGGCGACTTGGCGCCGAGCTCGGTGCCGATGATGCCTTCGGCCCCCGGCCGGTTGTCCACGATGAAGGTCTTGCCCAGCGCATCACCCATGCGCTGCGCCAGCGCACGCGCCACCGTATCGGTGCCGCCGCCGGGCGCGAATGGCGAAATGAAACGCACCGGCTTCACCGGATAGGCGCCCTGGGCTGCGGTGGTGCCGGCAACGCAAAACAGACACAGCATCCACAGCGTACGCATGGCTCAGCCCTCCGGCTTCAGCGCCACCAGCGCATCCACGGCGACCACGCCGTCGGCCTGCACCAGCAGCGGATTGATTTCGGCCTCGGCCACCGCCTCCGCCGCGGCGAGTTGCGACAGCGCCTGCACCACGCGTGCCAGCGCCTCAAGGTCGCCCTTCGGCTGCTTGCGGTAACCGCGCAGCACCGCAAACGCCTTGACCTCATCGATCATTTCGCGCGCGACCTCCAGCGTCACCGGCGCGAGGCGCACCGCATGGCCGCCGCCGAGTTCGGCGAGGATGCCACCGACGCCCACCATCACCAGCGGTCCGGCATCGCGGTCGCGACGGAAGCCGACAATGACTTCGGCAATGCCGCGCGCCATGCGCTGCACCAGCACGCCGTCGAGTTTCGCCTGCGGCATCGCCTTGCGGATGCGCGCGAGCATGCCGTCCACCTCGGTTTTGAGCTGCGCCGCATCGGCAATGTTGAGCACCACACCGCCGGCCTCGGTCTTGTGCGGAATGTCGGCGGAGAGGATTTTCGCGACCGCCGGAAAACCGGTGCTGACCGCCTCGCTGCCATCCTTCACCACCTGCGCGGGGGCAAACGGAATGCCCAGCAGGCCCAGGAAACGCGAAGCCTCATGTTCATTGAAAGGCCGGCCGGCCTGCGCCTTGAGGCCCGCCGCCAGTTTTTCGCGCAGCGCCGCATCCGGCGCGGGATGCACCGACGGCGCGCGCCACTCGCAGTAGGCGCGCACCGCATCGGCACAGGCCTCGGGCGTGCGGAAGGCCGCAGCACCGCCGCGCTGCAGGATGTGCAGCGCCTCGTTCGCCGCCGGCCCGAGGAAGCTCGCCAGCGGCTTGGCCACACGGCCGGCATTGAGAATGCGCTCGCGCACCGAATCCGGTTTCAGGGTCGCGGTCGAGCCCTGCACCGCGACGATGGCATCACAATGGTTCGAGCGCTCCAGCGCATGGATGATGGTCGGATAGACATCGCCCTCGGCGCGACCCATCGGCAGGTCGGTCAGCGGAGCATCGTTGATATGGATGTTCTTGCCCGCGAGCTCGTCAATCACCGTCTGCGGCGGCGGCACCACCGTGATGCCGGCAAGGCCGAGCTGGTCCACCACCATCGCGGCAGCGCCGCCGGTGCCCGTGAAAATCGCCACGCGCTTGCCCCTGGGCGGCTTGAAGCCCATCACCAGCTGCGGTGTCTCGAACAGGGCTTCATACGTCTTCACGCGGATGATGCCGTGGTCGCGGAAAAACGCCTCCGCCACATCATCGGCGCCGGCAATCGCACCGGTGTGCGTGGTGGCGATCTCGCGCCCCACCGCCGAGCGGCCGAGCTTGAACGCGATCACCGGCTTGCCGAGCTCAAAGGCGCGGCGCGCGGCAGCCCCCAGCCGCGGCGCGTCGCGGAACGCCTCGAGAAACAGCAGGATGCATTTCGTGTCGGGGTCATCGACCATGCAATCGACGATCTCGCCGACACCGACATCGCATTCGTTGCCGACCGACACCATTTTCGAGAAGCCGAGGCCGCGTTCCTGCGCCCGCGACACCGTGCCGCCCATCATCGAGCCGCTCTGCGACACCAGGCTCAGGTGCCCCGGCACCAGCGTCTCGCTCTCCAGCACGGCATTGGCCGAGAGCACGGTGTGGCCGGTGACGTTGGCGATGCCCAGGCAGTTGGGTCCGATCAGGCGCACGCCGGCGGCACGCGCGGTCTCGACCATGCGCCGCTGCATGCGCATGCCCTCCTCGCCCGTCTCGGCAAAGCCCGCGGAAAAAATCGTCGCCGCCTTCACGCCTGCAGCGGCGCAGTCCTCGATCACGCCGGGCACGGCCTTGGCCGGCACCATGATGAAGGCGTGGTCGATTTTCTGCGGCACCGAACGGATGTCCGGGTACGCCTTGTCGCCGTTGATTTCGTCGCGCCCCGGATTGATCGGGATGATGGTGCCGTCAAAGCCGTGCTTGCGCAGCACGCGCTGCGGCCGCGAAGCGAGCTTCTTCGTGTCGGCAGACGCGCCCACCAGCGCCACCGTTTTCGGAGAGAACAGGGCCCGGCCCAGGGCCAGGCGGTCTTCGGCGTTGCTCATCGTGTTGCAGTCCTCATGCCATGTCCGGTCATTCGATCTTGATGTCCGCAGCCTTGATCACCTTGCTCCACTTCGCCTGCTCGCTGCGGATGAAGGCGGTGAACTCCTCGGGTGTGTTGCCGATGGCCACAGGGCCGTCGTTGATCAGGCGCTCAAGCACCTTGGGATCCTTGAGGATTTTCACCAGCTCGACATGCAGGCGGTCAATGATCGGCCGCGGCGTGCCGGTGGGCACCAGGATGCCGTTCCAGGAGCTGGCGTCGTATTGGGGAAAGCCGCTCTCGGCAAAGGTCGGCACCTCGGGCAGCGCAATCGAGCGCTTGGGGCCGGTGACCGCAAGCGCGCGCACGCGTCCGTTGCGCACGATCGGCACCGCGGCGAGCATGGTGCCGAACATGGACTGCACCTGGCCGGAGCTCAGGTCCTGCAGCGCCGGGGGCGCGCCCTTGTACGGCACATGCACCAGCTTCAGCTGCAGCTGGAAATTGAACAGCTCGCCCGCAAGATGACCCGAGCCGGCGGGGCCCGATGTCGCGTAATTGATCTCGCCCGGGCGCTTGCGCGCCAGCGCAACATACTCCTTCACGGTTTTCACCGGCAGCGTCGGATGCGTCATCAGCATCAGCGGCTGCAGCGTGGTCTGCGTCACCGTCTGGAAATCCTTGAGCGGATCAAAGCCGAGGTTCTTGTGCAGGAACGGGCCGGTGGCCAGCGTGGTGATGCCGCCGAGGAACAGTGTGTAACCGTCGGGCGGCGACTTCGCCGCAACCTGGCCGCCGATGGCGCCGCCGCCACCGGCGCGGTTGTCCACCAGCACGTTCTGGCCCATGGATTCAGTGAGCCGCTGCGCGAGCAGCCGCCCGAGAATGTCAGTCGGCCCGCCCGGCGGAAACGGCATCACCATGCGGATCGGGCGGCTGGGATAGGCACCGGCCTGCTGGGCCAGCGCAGCAAACGGAACAGCAGAAACCAGAAACAGTGCGGCAACGCCTGCGGCGCGCCGAGTCCATCGGGCTTGCATCGTCTTCCTCCTTGCCCTGCGCTCTGCGGCGCTCAGGCGGTTGCGGGTTTTGGCGGCCTTTGCGAAAACCGCCGTTCAAAAATGATCTCGGCCAGCCGGTTCTTCATCATCTCGATCGAGCCGCCGGCGAGCATCCAGCCGCGGGAGCGGCGCAGGCAGTATTCCACCAGCGTTTCCTGGGTGTAACCCAGCCCGCCCATCACCTGCATGGATTCGTTGGCGACTTCGTAGCCGGTCTGGTTGCACATCAGCTTGGCCACCGTGGTCTCGTCCGGCGCCGGGAAGCCGCGGTCGGCATTGACCGCCGCGCGGTAGAGCAACAGCTGTGCCGCCTCGAGCTTCATTTTCATGTCGGCGAACTTCCACTGCAGCCCCTGGAATTCGCACAGCGGGCGGCCGAACTGCTTGCGGTTCATCGCGTAGTCGCGCGCCAGCGTGTAGCAGTAGCGGCCATAGGCCAGCGAGCGTGCGGCATTGCCGATGCGCTCGGCATTGAAACCGGCGATCTGCTTCTTGAAGCCGCCGGGGCCGAGCAGCACATCCTCTGGCGGCACATAGACGTTGTCGAAATACAGCGTGGCCCAGTCATTGCCGGACATGAACTTCGACGGCTTGCCGGTGCTGAAGCCCGGCGCGGTCCGGCGCAGCATCACCGAACCGATGCCGCCCACACCCGGGCCGTAGCGCACATAGACCAGGTACTGGTCGGCATGCGGATTCGGAAACACCTTGCGGCCGTTGATGCGGTAGCCCGCGCCGTCGGGCGTGGCGCTGGTGACGAGGTCGGTGGTCGCCGAGCCGGCCTCGGGTTCGGTCATCGCCACCGCAATCACCTCCTCGCCCTTCAGGATCGGCGCGAGGTAGCGTTTTTTCTGGTCGGCATTGGCAAAGTGCGCAAGCACGCGGATCGCGCCGAAATTGCCTTCCTGGATCACGTCGGCGCTGCGCGGGCAGACCGTGGCGATGGTTTCAATCGCGATCACCGCATCCATCAGCGTGCCGCCACCGCCGCCATCAGCCTCGGGAATGGTGATGCCGAGCAATCCGGCGTCGGCCATTTTCTTTGCCACTTCATGCGGGAACTGCGCGCTGTGCGCGCGTTCCAGCGCGCCTTCGCCCAGTTCGCGCCGGGCAAAAGCCAGCACGCTGTCGCGGAACATCTGCTGCTGCTCGGTGAAACGGAAATCCATGGACTCCTCCTGCGCGGGCCGTTGCCTGCATCCAGCAGCAAGCTTGCACGGCGCCAGACTATCGTCTACGGTAAATGCCTTATTGTTCGCTTAACGAATAACTATTCGTTTACCGAAACATCATGGCCAGCGCCCTCCACGAAGTCAACGCAAAGTCCACAAAGAAGACCGCCAGCGCGACGGCCACGGCCGCAGCACATGCACCGCGGCGCTCCGACGCCTATGTCGAATCTTTCGCCAAGGGCCTCTCGGTCATCCGCAGCTTCGGGCCGCAGCACCGGCGCATGACACTGAGCGAAGTCGCGGTGCGCAGCGGCCTCACCCGCGCCGCGGCACGGCGCATCCTGCTGACACTGCTGGAACTGGGTTATGTCGCACAGCAGGGCCGCGACTTCGAACTCACGCCGCGCGTGCTCGACCTCGGCTATTCCTACCTGTCATCGATGCCGCTCGCCAACCTGGCGCAGCCGATCATGGTCGAGCTTGGTAATCGTTTCAACCACTCGGTGTCGGTGGCCGCGCTCGACGGCAGCGAGGTCGTCTATCTGCTGCGTGTGCCCAAGCGCAACCTGCTCAACACCCCCGGCATCTCGCTCGCCGGCCTGCGCCTGCCCGCCTTTGTATCGTCGATGGGCCGCGTACTGCTCGCCGCACTGCCTGAAGACGAAATGAAACGCGTACTCGATGCCAGCGACCTGCGCGCACTGACGCCGAAGACGATCTGGCAACGCACCGCACTGGAAGAGGAAATCCGCAAATGCGAACGCCAGGGCTACTCGCTGATCGTGGATGAAATGGAAGAAGGCCTGTCGGCGGTGGCGGCGCCGATCATCGACGCCGGCGGCCGCACCATCGCGGCGATGAATATCGCCGTCAATACCGGCGCAGTGAAACGGCAGGAACTGATCAGCACCATCCTACCCGAGCTCAGGCAGGCAGTGGCGCGACTCAACGGCATTCTTTCGCACAACACAGGATGAGAATCAATAAGTCATTGTTTTATTAAATAATTTTAGGCTGCGCACATCCTGCACTAATCAACGCAGCCGGGCTAGAGCCCTCATGGAGGAGTAAGCGATGCGCTTGAACTGTTTGCGGTGCGGCATTCTGCTGGCATCGATCCTGGCAACCGGCCTGTTGCCGCAACACGCACAGGCCAAAGGCGAGTATCCAATCCGGCCGATCCGGATGATCGTTCCTGTTTCCGCCGGTGGCGGTCTCGACGTCACCTCACGCGCGATCGCCCAGAAGCTGACCCAGGCCTGGGGGCAACAAGTCATCGTGGACAACCGGAGCGGGGCCTCGGGCATCATCGCTTTTGACACGGCGATCAAGGCCGCCCCCGACGGCTATACCCTGCTGATGATCTCGGCGGACCATGTCATCAACTCGGTGCCCTCGGCCAAGCGGCCCTATGACATTACCCGCGATGTCACCGCCGTCAGCCAGGCCACCGCGCTGTCCTACCTCGTCTACGCGCACCCCTCGGTGCCGTTCACGACCTTCAGGGACCTCGTCGCCCATGCCCGCGCCAACCCGGGAAAGCTCAACTACGGCACCCCGGGAGTCGGCAGCCTCCAGCATCTCGGCTGGGAAGTCCTTGGCCAGATGGCGGGCGCGAGGTTCAACCATGTGCCCTTCAAGGGCGGCGCGCCAGCCATCGTCGCCACTATTGCCGGCGATGTGCAGATTGGCTTCATCACCCTGACCAGCGCACGCCCGCACCTGCAGTCGGGGCGGGCGCGCGCGCTGGCCGTGACCTCGGGTGAGCGCATGCGCGCGATGCCTGACCTGCCCACGGTATCGGAGGCCGGCCTGCCCGGCTACGAACTCAACCAGTATTACGGCGCCGTCATCACTGCCAAGGCGCCGCAGCCCATCGTGCGCAAACTGGCCGAGGGCATTGCGGCCGCCGCGCGTGCGCCGGACGTGACTCAACGCTTCGAGGCCGACGGCTGGCGCCTGGTTGGCTCCACACCCGAAGAGTTCCGCACGGTGATCCGCAACGACCTGGACAAATGGATCAAGGTCGTCAAGGACATCGGTCTCTCCATCCACTAGCAACCAGCGCCCCGGCGCAATCATCACCCCAAGGAAAAACCATGGCCAGAACCCTCGACTATTTCAAAGGCAAGACCATCGCAATCACCGGCGCCGGCAGCGGCATCGGCCGCGCAACCGCGGTGATCTTCGCCCGCGAAGGCGCGCGCATCGTCTGCGGCGACATCAACGTGGCCGGTGGCGAGGAAACCGTGCGCATGGTTTCCGCTGCTGGTGGAGAAGCCATCTTCGTGCCGACCGATGTCACCAAGCGGGAGGACGTGCGCCGCTTCATCAGCGCAGGACGTGAGCGCTTCGGCAAGATCGATTTCCTGCTCAACTCGGCCGGCGGCGCAATAAAGCGGTCGACCTTCCTCGAAATTGATGACGCACTCTGGGATCTGAGTTTCGACCTCAACGTGAAAGGCACCTTCTACGGCATGCAGGAAGTGCTGCCGCACATGCTGGAAAACGGCGCCGGAACCATCGTCAACATCGCCAGCATGGCGGTCAAGCGCGGCGGCCCCGGCACCTCCGTGCACTACGCATCAGCGAAGGGCGCCGTTCACACCATGACCCTCGGCGTGGCCCGCGAATTCGCCGACCGCGGAATCCGCTGCCTGTCGATTTCACCAGCCTCCGTCGATACCGCCTTTCAGACGGCCTCGGGCACACCGAAGGAGCAGGCTGCGCGTGCACTGAACAGCATTCCGATGAAACGCATCGCCGATGCGGACGAAATCGGTGAACTGGTGCTGTTCATGTGCTCGGATGCCTGCCAGTTCATGACAGCGGACACGGTGTACGTCAGCGGCGGCGGGGGTTTCCGCTGATAATCAAAGGGGTCAAAGTAAGGTGTAAAAAATTACCCTGACCCATCGATGCTCTTTTTTGCAGAGAAAATAGTGTTCTAAAGACACAAACACCATTTTCTGGGGCGCGGAAATCTTCAGATTCAACCACTTGCCATGGTCCGACCCGGAGTCGTTGGCGTTACATACGGCGCAATGCCCGTTGGTTATTGCGCCCTACTGCGCTTCGAAATCCAACCGTTAGTCTTGGCCTTTTTCAAATTCAATCAGTCGGATTGCAATCAACGAGCAGCTAAGGCTTTTTAGCGCGACATATAGCCCCAAGAGTGCTGGTAGCAATGCCCAATGCCAACCGAAGAAATACCAAACCATACCGGCAATGACTATGTATATCCAAAAAGCTTTAGCGTGTTGATGGGCATGAGAATAATAAAATGCTGCCGTCTCACCGTCCGCCTTGGCCTTTAGTGCGATGCCGTCGAACAAACGCATGAGTTGCCCTTCTCAGAAAGAGAAAGTTACAAAATTCGATTTCACTTCGGCTGCGCTTTGGCCAGCCGGTCCGCCATGCGCGTCTGCCAGCCCGGCCCCGTTGCGCGCCAGCGCTCGATGACATTCTCGGGCAAGCGTATGGAAATGAGCTTTCTTGGATTGGCGGCGCGTGGACGCCCACCCTTGTTGACCTTGCCCCGGGCAAGCATGTCCTCATTCAACTCAGGCAGTTCGTCATACTCCTGCCGCTGAATGACATGGGCGTCCACACGCTTGAGGTCAGAGCCCAAGGAGTGTCTCGATGCGCGCTTTTTCGCGGTCATTTGCTTTCCTCATGCTGAAAACGTGACGGTCCGCGCCACGCGGTGTATAGCCGACTACAACAATCCGTCCACGCAGCACACCGAAACAGATGATGCGGGTTTCGCCGTAACTCTTGCGTTGATCTTCGACTTCAAAAGTCGTCCCGCTGAACACCAGCTCGGCATCCTTGAAATCGAGACCACGGTCAGCCAGTGTGGCCGCGCGCTTCTTCGGATCGAAGGTGACTGCCATAGGTTATTGTAGATACGAAAACAGGCTCTCGCAACGAACCGGCTGACCATGCCAGTCACAGGTGTTCAATCAGATTGAAGCCCTATCGAATCAACGTAAGTGATTGATTTAATTTAATAATTTATGGCCCATCGCATCGCACGAAGAACTCCGTAACCCATTGTTTTTATTGACTATTTTCAAAACCCATCCCGAAACCTTAACACCGCCTCCTCAATCCGCTGCACCGCAATCACCTTGATGCCGGACACCGCCTGCCGCGGCTGATTCGCCGCCGGGATCAGCGCATGGGTGAAGCCGAGTTTCGCCGCCTCCTTCAGCCGTTCCTGGCCGCGCTGCACCGGGCGCACTTCGCCGGCAAGGCCCACTTCACCAAAGACCACCAGCTTTTTCGGCAGCGGCTTGTTTTTCAGTGAACTCACCACCGCCATCAGCACCGCAAGGTCGGCCGCGGGTTCGGTGATGCGCACGCCGCCCACCGCGTTGACGAACACATCCTGGTCGTAACAGGCGATGCCGGAATGGCGATGAAGCACCGCCAGCAGCAGTGCCAGGCGGTTCTGTTCGAGGCCCACACTCAGGCGCCGCGGGTTCGGCGCATGCGCGCTGTCCACCAGCGCCTGCACTTCGACCAGCAGCGGGCGCGTGCCTTCTTGCGTGACCAGCACGCAGGAGCCGGCGACTTCGCCTTCGTGCTGTGACAGGAACAGCGCGGAAGGATTGGCCACCCCCTTGAGGCCCTTGTCGGTCATCGCGAACACGCCGAGTTCGTTGACCGCGCCGTAGCGGTTCTTGAAGGCGCGGATCAGGCGGAAGCTGGAATGGGTATCGCCTTCAAAATAAAGCACGGTATCGACCATGTGCTCGAGCACGCGCGGGCCGGCGAGTGTGCCTTCCTTGGTGACATGGCCGACGAAGATGATGGTGGTGCCGCCGGCCTTGGCCAGCCGCGTCAGCTGCGCCGCACATTCGCGCACCTGCGCCACCGAACCCGGTGCCGAGGTCAGCGCATCGGAATACAGGGTCTGGATCGAATCGATGACGGCGATCTCGGGTTTCTCCGACTGGATCACCGCCTGGATCTTGCCGAGGCTGGTTTCGGGCAGCACCTGCACATGGTGGGCATCGACGTTGAGGCGTTTTGCGCGCATCGCAATCTGCTGCGGCGATTCCTCGCCCGAGACATAGACCACCTTGCGCGCCTTGCCCACGGTGGCCAGCGACTGCAGCAGCAGCGTGGATTTGCCGATGCCGGGATCACCACCGATCAGGATCACCGCGCCCGGCACCAGCCCGCCGCCGAGCACGCGGTCGAATTCGGCGATGCCGCTGGGCATGCGCAATTCCTCGCGCGCATCGACTTCGGACAGGCGCTGCAGCTTGCCGGTTTCGGCGATCAATGAAAAACGGTTGGCGGAAGCGGAAGGTGCGACGGCCTCGGCCACCGATTCGACCAGCGTGTTCCAGGCCTGGCAGTGCGGGCACTGGCCCTGCCATTTGACGGATTGCCCGCCGCACTCGGTGCAGGCATAGACGGTGCGCGCCTTGGCCATCTCAGCCGAGCCTCTTCAGGTCGCGGATCATCGCGGCGTTGATCGGATGCGCAGGGTCGGCCTGGGCGGGAATGGTGCTGAAGTGGCCCTCGTGCGGCACCATGATGACCTCGACGCTGCAGCCGGTGTTGCGGCAAACGGTCGCATATTCGGTAGTCTGCGCCACCCAGCCCGGCGCTTCCTCGGCGCCGGCGGCGAGCACCACCGGCACACCGCGGGGCGGCGGATGGAACTGCGGGCTCAGCGCATTGACGCGATCCGGCGTCAGGCGGATCAGGTCGTTGACGCTGATGTGCAGCACCGGCTCGACGTCGTAGATGCCGGAGACCATGGTTGCGCCGCAGATCAGGTCGGCGGGCAGGCCGTGCTTCGTCCAGTCCTCGGCCAGGCTCATCGCCGCGAGGTGGGCGCCGGCGGAATGGCCGTAGAGATAAATGCGCCGGCCGTCACCGCCGATGCGTTGGGCATTCTTCGCGGTCCAGACGATGCCGCGGATCACCTGCTCGACTATCGTATCGAGTGTCACCGCCGGGCAAAGGTCGGTACCGAGCATCACCACCGGAAAGCCGGCCTGCACCAGCGGCTCGGCGAGGATCGCCTGCTTTTCCTTTTCGCCGACGCGCCAGTAGCCGCCGTGAAGGTAGACCACGATCGGCGCCCTGGCATTGCCTGCGTGGTAGATGTCGAGCTTCTGCCGCGGGGTGTCGCCGTAAGCGATGTCGAATGTGCCTTTCAGCCGCTCGCGCGCGGCCTTGGACAATTTGCCGCGCAGGGCGTGTTGTTCCTCCACGTCAGTGGCCCAGGCCCGCGGGTTGAATTGCCGTTCGATGTCGTGTTGCCAGTCTTTCCAGGGCATGCCCCGCTCCTTCGCCAATTCCTGATTGGCGCGTTATTCAGTTGATTTCGCTGACCGGCACCCGCGCCGTCAGTGCGCACAGCAGTTCATAACTCACGGTGCCGGCGGCCGTCGCCACGTCATCCACCGGATTACCCTCGCCCCACAGCACCACCGGGGTGCCGACCGCGACTTCGGGGCGGTCGCTGATGTCCACGCAGAGCATGTCCATCGACACACGGCCGACGGTGCCGGCGATCCTGCCTCCCACCAGCACCGGCGTGCCGTTGGGCGCATGGCGCGGATAACCGTCGGCATAACCGCAGGCGACGATGCCGATGCGCATTGGCCGCTCGGCGCGGAACAGGCCGCCGTAACCGACGGTGTCGCCGGGTTTCAGGTCGCAGCTGCTGATGATTTCGGAGCGCAGCGTCATCACCGGCTTCAGGTCAAGCGCCGCCGCGCTGATTCCGGCAAAGGGTGATGAGCCGTAGAGCATGATGCCCGGCCGCACCCAGTCAGCATGGGCCTGGGGGTGGCGCAGCACCGCCGCCGAATTGGCCAGCGTGCGCGGCGCGGTGATGCCTGCCGCCGCGCGTTCGAAGGTTTCAAGTTGCCAATCCACGCCGCGCGCACCGTCGGCATCGGCGAAATGGGTCATCAGCGTCAGCTTGCCCACCGCCGGATGTTCCTGCAGCGCCAGCGCGGTGTCGCGCAGCACATCCGGCGCGAAGCCCAGGCGATTCATGCCGCTGTTTACCTTGAGAAGCACGTCGAGCCGCGCGCCGGACTGCAGCGCGCCGAGCATCGCGATCTGCGCCGGGTGGTGGATCACCGTGGCCAGCCGCCGCGCCGCGCCTTCCATGGTTTCGGCACGGTCAAAAAAACCTTCAAGCAGCACTATGCGCTGGGCGTAGCCTGCCGCGCGCAGCCGCACCGCGGCATCGAACTCGACCACCGCAAAACCGTCGGCGCCGTGCAGCGCCGCCGCGGCGCGCAGCAGGCCGTGGCCGTAGGCATTGGCCTTGACCACGGCGAACACCCTGGCATGTGGCGCATGACGGCGCGCGACGGCGAGGTTGTGCGCGAGGGCGGCGCGGTCAATGGTGGCGCTGATCGGACGCGGCATTGCGCTTATCCGTTCATCGCGCCGCGGCCATCGCCTGCATGCGCGTGGTCGCAAACTCGATGAAGGTGGACAGCAGGCGCGAGCGGAAACGGCCGTCGGGTGTAACCACCGACAACGCGCGCACCAGTGGCGGGTCCAGCGGCAGCGCGAGCAAGGTGCCAAGCTTCAATTCCTTGCTCACCGTCGCCAGTGACAGGATCGACACCCCCAGCCCGGTTTCAACCACGCCCTTGATCGCCTCGGGGCTGCCCAGCTCCATCACCACATTGACCGCATCGGGCGTGATGCGGCTGGCGTGGAAATACTGGTCGGCCACCTCGCGTGTGCCGGAGCCGGGTTCACGGCTGACAAAGGGTTCCGCAGCGACCTCGGCAGCGGTGACTTTTTTTGCCGCAGCCAGCCGGTGCCGCGGGCTGCAGATCATCGCCAGCACGTCCTCGCACAGCACCTGGGTGCTGACACCGGGCTGGGTCGAGGGTGATTCGATCAGCCCGAGGTCCAGCGCATGCTCGGCGACCCTGGTCACGATGGTTTCCGAATTGCCCACGGTCATGTGGGTCTGCACATGCGGGTACTGCGCCTTGAATTCACCGAGGATCTGCGGCAGGTAGAACTCGGCCACGGTGGTGCTGGCGCCGAGCAGCAGCGGGCCGCTGATCGCACCGGTGAGTTCGCCGACGCGGGTTTCGAGTTCTTCGGACAGGGAGAGGATTTTTTCGGCATAACCCATCACCAGCTCGCCGGCGGGGGTCAGCGCGATGCGGCCGTGGCTGCGCTCGAACAGCCGGGTGTTGAGGTGCTCCTCGAGCTGCTTGATCTGGAAGGTGACCGCCGGCTGTGTCATGAACAACTGCTCGGCCGCCTTGGTGAAGGACAGTTGCCGGGCCACGGCATGAAAAACCTGCAAACGGCGGTCGGCCATGATCGATAAAGCGCCTTAATCGGGAACAAAGCGGTGAAGTGCGGGAGCGAAGCAGGGTATTAACCCTGATTATCGCCAGTTTACCGGTTCCTCAGTGGCCAGGCGCCGTGACGCGTCCGGGCAAAACGTCACCTAAACGACACAAGATGCACTCTGAACTATGGTATAAAGCCGCGGCTGTCCGGCCGATGCGCCGGCCGGCGGTATGGGGGAAACCCCAAACCGGGACCGCTGATCAAAGGTCCTCAAGGCCCGCCACAAGCCCGCCATCCAAAAAAGCACGGAAATATCCCGCGCGATCCGGAACGGTTCGCGCCCTGAAACGAATGACTGACATCACCCGACAGCTCTGGCTGCAGCGCGCAAAACGCGCGGCATGGTTGTCGCTGGTCGCCGCCGTGCTGCTGTGGTCTTTATGGCTGCTCTATACCAAGCTGCTCGCCGAAGTTTCAGCCGATCCCCTGGTCGAGCAACTGCTGTCCGGGGGCAGCCTGTGGAGCCGGTTGAACGTGATTTTCAACTCAATAGCCGAAAGCGTTTCGGAGATCACCCGCCGCGAATACCTTCAGGCCGGAGCCGCTGCAATCGTCGCCTATGTCGCGCTGGCCTGGTACGACCGCATCGCGCTGATGCACCTGAACCGCCACCAAGGCATTTCCTGGAACTATATCGCCACCTGCTCTTTTGTCACCTACGCGCTGGGCCACAACCTCGGTGCCTCGGTGGTATCCGGCGGACTGGTGCGCTACCGGGCGTACGGCGCCAAGGGCCTCAGCGCGGCCGAGGTCGCTGTATTGGTCGCGCTGTGCTCCTTCACCTTCGCCTTCGGCACGATGATCCTGATGGGCTTCGTGTTCATCATCGAGCCGGAACTGGTGCAGTCGCTGCGGGATGTGATCCCCTTTCTGGCGCTGCCGGAAACGGTGGTGCGCCTGCTCGGCGCCGCGCTGCTGCTGCTCTGCGGCCTTTATGTGCTCGGCTCATGGCGCGGCTTTCCGCCGCTGCGCATCCGCAATTTCGAGCTGTTCTACCCGCGGCTGCCCATCGTTACCCGCCAGCTCATCGCCGCGCCACTGGAAATCATTGCCGCGGCGGCGATCATCTATTACGTGCTGCCCGATGTCGGCAACCCCGGCTTCCTGGTGGTGCTCGGCGCCTTCCTGCTGTCCTTCTCGGCGGGATTGATATCGCAGACTCCGGGTGGAATCGGCGTCATGGAAGCGGTGTTTCTGGCTGTCGTCAACACCGTGCCGGCCTCCGAGGTGATCGCCGCGCTGCTGGTGTGGCGGCTGATGTACCTGCTGATCCCGCTGGCGATTTCGCTGCCGGTGATCGTGGCCTTCGAGAAAGCACAGCTGCGCCGCAACGGCGGCTGAACACGGCAAACACCCAAAAACAAAGGCTGCCTGAGGGCAGCCTTTGTTGTTTGCGCAGTGATGCGCGGATCAAGCGGTTCAGACCGCCACGTACTGCAGCCGCTTCACTTTATCCATATTGGTGCCTTCGATGCGGATCAGGCTGGTCGCGCCGTCACGCTTCGGCGAATGCAGGTCGCCCTCGTTGTAGACATGCGCCACGCCGGGGGTGAGCTTGTAGGTGCGCGTCTGCTCGACCTGGCCGGGCACATCGGGGGTGGCCGGCTTGAGCAGCTTGTAATCGCGCATCAGGGTCTCGCCTCGCGCCTGGCCGTAGATCGCCCAGGAATGGGCGTGGTCGTGCGGCGGGCTGATCTTGGCGTCCTTGTAGTTGTGGCCGAGGATGCAGAAGCCGAACTCGGCGTCCTCGTAGATGATCTTGCGTTCACCCACGCTGTCGTCGAGGTGCTTATCGATAAACGCCTGATCTTTCAGCACTTCCTGCAGCAGCGCGGCCACCTTGGCGCGGCCGGCAGGGCCTGGCTCGGCCTTGATGAAGTCATGGCAGCGGGCGGCGAATTGTTCCAGGGTATGTCCCATGTGGTGATCTCCTCTCAGTGTTCAGTCATGCAGACCTATTGTGCCTGATTCGGTGCGTCGCCGAAAAGATGACGCCCCCCTCAGCGCCGCAGGCGCAGATAAATCTCGGGCAGCTTGTTCGGCAGGCTGTTGATGTGGTCAAGCACGAGATAGTGGCCGGGGCCGAAGATCTGCGGCAGGTACTGGTTGGCCATGGTGTCAACGGTGACGCAGAAGGGATGCACGCCCTTCGCCACGGCCTCCTTCACCGCCATGCGCGTGTCTTCGTGCAGATAACGGCGGTCGCCGCCGTCGTCATAATCCTCGGGCCGGCCATCTGACAGCAACAGCAGCAGGCGCCGCCGGCTTTCGATGCCGTCAAAGGAAGCCGTGGCGTGACGGATCGCCGCGCCCATGCGCGTGGCCAGCCGCCCGGACATGCCGCCGATCTGCGCGCGGATGTCATCGGACATGGTTTCGTCGAAACCCTTCAGCGTGTAGTAGCTGACGTTGTCGCGGTACTTGGAGCAGAAACCGGCGATCGAGTACGCATCACCGACCTCCTCCATGCTCTCCGCGAACAGCAGCACGCCGGCACGGATGCGGTCGACCAGCCGCCCGCCGCCTTCGGGCAGGTGCTGCATGATCGAGGTCGACATGTCGGCAAGCAGCGTCACCGCCACTTCGCGCTGGCGGATTTCGCGGCGCTTGTAGATCGCCGGCCGCGGCGAACGTCCGGCGCGTTTCTCGGCGACATAGGCGACCACCGCGTTGAGATCCATGTCATCACCATCGAGCTGCTGAGTCAGCGGCGCGGCGCGGGTCGGCTTCTGCGACTGGATCGCCTTTTTCAGGCGTTTCAGCGCCAGCGCGTACTGCTTCATCAGGCGGTTGGTCTCGGTCATGTTCGATTCGGCGAGACGTTTTTCCTGCACCCAGCTCCAGTTGCGCTTGTAGCGCGACTCACGGTAATCCCATTCCGGATACGGTATGCCCTTGTCACTGCTGCCGTGGTTGGGGCCCTCCTGGTCACTCTGCCCGGAGGAACGCGCGGCCTGCCCGGAGGAATCGCCGTAACTCGGCACTTCCTGCTTTTCGCCATCCTCGCCCTGCTCGCCGGATTCGGCGTTTTTCGGCGCCTCGGTTTCCTCGCCGCCTTCATCACCCTGCTGGCCCTGCTCCTCGGCGCCGGGTTGCTGCTGCTGGGAGGAGTCGTCGTCGGTTTCCTGCGGATGCGCGAGGCGCATCGCATTCGGACTGCGTCCCGGCAGATAGGCCATGTGGAAGGCCTCGAGGTCGGTCACCGGAGGCAGGGCCTTGCCTTCATTGCCCTCGTAAATTTTTACTGCCGCGCGCCAGGCATCGGCAATGGTCGAGCCCGCTTCGAACAGCCTTGCGAAACGCGGGTCGGCCTTGCCGTTGAACGCGGACTCGATGCTCGCCAGCGCAAGATCGAAGTACGGCGCAGTTTCGGCGTGGCGCACACCCAGTGCATGCGCTGCGCGGGCGAGGCGGCGCAGATAGTTGGGCACGCTGCGCTGGACCACGGCATCGACGCGCAAATCTTCGCAGATATCGAATATCAGCTGGAAGCGCAGCGCATCGTCGCCGTAGCGCAGGAACAGCGGCGCCCAGGACACGGCACCGGATTTCGGAAAATCGAGTTTCGCCTCGGCGAACATTTCCTCCATCGCCACGCGGTCGAAGGTACGCCCGCGCATGTGGCCGGCAGTATGCAGCAGCGCGAGGATGGCTTCCTCGCGGTCAGCCATCACCGCCGGGAAATAGATGGTGCGGCCGTCGGTCTCGATGAAGGGACGGCCTTTTTCCGGCGACCAGGTGCTTTCACGCAGGTCGAATTCGCCACCGAACCAGACATCGAGCAGCATGCCGAGCAGGCGGTTGCGGTCAGTCAGCCGGTAGCCGGGCAGATGCTCCAGCAGCATCGACAGGCTTTCTTCGGACTCAAGGCGGAAGTAGGCCTCGCCACGGGTGCGCCCGGTCTGCAGGATGTCGGCGCCACGCGAGGCCCAGGGCAGGATCGCCTGCGCACCAAGCAGGTTGCGCACACGGATCGCGCCGCCGAGGTAGCTGCCGAGCATCAGCTTGCGCGAATCGTAGAGCTCTTCGGTCGGCGACAGCAGTTGCTCGATCGCGGTGATGCCGCCCTGGCGTCCGGCCAGATCAATGACGGGTGTCGAGAAATACGCCGCACCGCTTTCGATCTGCCGCGAGCACCAGGAAAACCCGATTTCCGCCCAGCGTTTTTCGCCGGCATGGCCCAGCGTGCCGTAGGCGCGTGCGACATTGGCCATGAAACCTTCAAGCGCGCGCCATGACGCGCGCCACTGCATGAAGGCCAGCGCCTGACCGGTCCACGGCCGCACTTCTTCAGAGACCTGCTCCGCCTCGCGGCTGCCGCGGATGAAGGCCAGCCCGGCATCGCGCTCGAAGCTGAACAAGGCGCGGCAGGCGGCCAGCCAATCCAGGGTGTCGGCTTCACCGTGGGGCACGATGTCCGGCAGCACAGCTGAAACTTCGCGGTGCACCGCGGCGCTCAGCTCCTGCAGCTCGGCCAGGGCCTGGTCAATGGCGGGGGTGTGTTTCATTACGCTGTTACCGGTCTTCCATAGGGTACAAACTGCGGGAGAGAGTCGGAATCACTTGTACCGTCATTCCGGCGAAAGCCGGAATCCAGCGTAGTGCAAGCCAAACCCTGGACCCCGGCTTTTCCCCCAAGAGGACTTACTTCGGGGCGTGCCGGGGTGACGACCGCAGTCATTCAGGCAAAGTGCGCGTTGACGATTTCCATCAGCGCATCAGCCAGCTCGGCGTCGTCGGTGATCGGATTGACCATCGCCACCTGGCAGGCCGACACCGGATCGAGGCCGGCCGCGATCATGCTTGCGGCGTAGACCAGCGCGCGGGTCGAAGTCGATTCCTCAAGGCCGTGGTCTTTCAGCAGGCGCGCCTTGCGGCCGATGGCGACCAGCTGCTGCGCCACCTCGGGTTTGGTGCCCGGCACTTCGCTGACCAGCACCTTGCGCTCGACCTCTTCCGACGGAAAGTCGAAATTGATCGCGATGAAGCGCTGTTTGGTCGAAGGCTTCAGGTCTTTCAGCACGGTCTGGTAGCCGGGGTTGTACGAGATCACCAGCATGAAGTCTTCATGCGCGTCGATCTCCTGGCCCTTTTTCTCGATCGACAGCTTGCGCCGGTGATCAGTCAGCGAGTGGATGACCACGGTGGAATCAGTGCGCGCCTCGACGATCTCGTCGAGGTAGCAGATCGCGCCGGCTTTCACCGCGCGCGTCAGCGGACCGTCCTGCCACACCGTGTCGGCACCTTCGAGCAGGAAGCGGCCGACCAGATCCGAGCTGGTCAGGTCTTCGTGACAGGACACGGTGACCAGCGGACGCTTCAGCTGGAACGCCATGTATTCCAGAAAACGCGTCTTGCCGCAGCCCGTCGGACCCTTGAGCATGATTGGCAGGCGGCGCTTGTAGGCGGCCTCGAAAATCGCCACTTCGTTGCCCTGCGGCTCGTAATAAGGCGAAACGTCGCCGACTTGCGGCGACTGGACAATGTCGTGCTCCACGCCGCGCTGGCGGGCTGCTGCAGTCTTCATGTAAGAATCCGCTCTGCTGTTGATTGAAAAAACGGGAACTCGAGTAATACACCAACTGCGCAGCGACTGTCACGGGGCGGGTTCAGATTGCAACACGCCGACTACGACAACCCGCTGCCCAACATCGCGGCTTCACTCGAAAAATACCCGTAATACATTGTTTTTATTATATTTTTATTTTGCTTCTACCCAGGGGGAGACCATGAACATCAACACCCGCCATCTTGTGGCCGTGCTGTGCACACTGGCCGCGCTGCTTGCCGGCTGCGCCACGCCCGGTGCCAATCCGCCGACACGTTATGCCGTCGATCCGTACTGGCCGAAACCCCTGCCCAACCAGTGGGCGCTGGGCCAGGTTGCCGGATTACACGTCGACAGCCGCAACCATGTCTGGATCATCCACCGTCCGCGCACCATCGAAGCGCTGGAACGCGGCGCCGAGCAGAGCCCGCCCACCGCACGCTGCTGCCGCCCCGCGCCGGCAGTGATCGAGTTCGATCCCGAAGGCCGCGTGGTGCAGGCCTGGGGCGGCCCCGGAGAAGGCTACGACTGGCCGACCAACGAGCACGGCATCTATGTTGATCCCAAGGGTGATGTGTGGATCGGCGGCAATGACGTGAAAGACCATCATCTGCTCAAGTTCACCCGCGACGGCAAATTCCTGATGCAGATCGGCAAGCCCGGCAAATCCGAGGGCAGCAACAGCCCCACCCAGCTTGGCCGCCCCGCATCGATGGAACTCGATGCCGCGGCCAACGAGCTGTATGTCGCCGACGGCTATGGCAACAAGCGCGTCATCGTGTTCGACGCCGCCACCGGGCAGTACAAACGCCACTGGGGCGCCTACGGCAACCGCCCCGACGACACGAAGATGCGCATGTTCAATCCCGAATCGCCGCAGTTCGCCAACCCGGTGCATTGCGTGCGACTCGGCGTGGACAACCTGGTCTATGTCTGCGACCGCTCCAACAACCGCATCCAGGTGTTCGAGAAAAATGGCAAGTTCGTACGCCAGTTCGTGATCGATCCGAAAACCCAGATCAACGGCACCGTGCACGACATGATCCTGTCGCCCGATCCGCTGCAGGCCTATCTGTTTGTCGGCGACGGCAGCAACGGCGAGATCTACATCGTGCGCCGCGACACCGGTGAACGCGTCGCCGCCTTCGGCCGCCTCGGCCGCATGGCCGGTGAGTTCTACGGCCTGCACAACCTCGCTGCTGATTCGCACGGCAACATCTTCACCGCCGAGGTGCGAACGGGTCGACGGGTGCAGCGTTTTCGCCCCGAGGCCCCATAAAAATATCAATAAAAACAATGACTTATATATATTCCGGCAGGCAAACACCCTGCCGGCGTTGTTTCAGTCGCGCATCGCCATCACCGCTGTCGCCAGAGCAGCACCTTCACCACACGATGCGGACATCAGGCGCGCAATAACAAACGCTCTGGCTATGATGCGACTCCGCAATAAATTCCGGAGTCCCTCATGTCCCGCGTCACCACCCGTCTGCGCGCCCAGGTCAAGGCCGGCAAATTCCTCGAACTGCCCGCGGTGCATGACCCGCTGACCGCACGGCTCGCCGAAAATATCGGTTTTAAAACCGTCTATAACGGCGGCTTTGTCACCGGCGGCAGCACCACCATCAGCGAGCCGCTGCTGACGATGAACGAACAGTTGACGGTTGGTTCGAACATCGCCAAAGCAATCGACATTCCGGTGGTGATGGACGCCGGCGCCGGCTGGGGCGAGCCGCTGCATACCATGCGCACCGTGCGTGAGTGCATCCGCGCCGGCATAGCCGGGGTGCACATCGAAGACCAGTTGTTTCCGAAGCGCGCGCACTACCACACCTATGTCGCGCACAACATTCCGTTCAACGAATTCCGCGACAAGATCCGCCTCGCCTGCGAGCAGCGCGACCAGACCGACAAGGACTTTGTCATCATCGCCCGCTCCGACGCCTGCCGCGAGCAGGGCTACAAGGAGGCCGTCAAGCGCATGCTGATGTCAAAAGACCAGGGCGCCGACATGGGCCTGATCTTTCCACGCACCGCGGAGGAAACCAAGCGCGCGCCGAAGGACTGCAAGCTGCCGATGGTCTATGTGCAGAGCCGCGGCAACCGCGACGGCCGGCCGCTGTATTCCTTCAAACAGCTCGAGGACATGGGTTATGCCGGCAGCATCGACGCCATCCTGTCGGTGGGTGTGCAGTTCCATTTCATGCGCAAGGCACTGCTGGAGTTGCGCAAGACCGGCGACTACACGGGCATCTCCACCAAGGAATACATCACCGCGCGCAAACAGATCGAAGACCTGATCGGCCTCGAGGCGTATTACAAGATCGAGGAAGAGACGGTGGAGAAGATGTACCGCAGCAAAAAAGGAGGCGGCCGCAAACGCAGCTGAAAAAGCGGTTCATCCTGCAAGCCACAGCAAAAGACAATGCTAAAGTGATGCATGTCCATCAAAATTACCACCCTTAAAACCAACGGCCTCAGCGGCGTCTATCACCAGCAAACCAAAACACTGGCCAGCGATGTCATCAAAAAGCTGGTGCCGCGGAATCTGTTCACGCGCGGCCAGCTGGTGTTTGGCACAGGCAATCCCTACACCCTGCTCAATCCGCAGCAACTGGCCGCCATCGTGGCTGAAAGCCCTCTGTCACTCCCCGATCTGCTGCCGCCCGGCGTGCAGTCCGCCACGGAAATTGCCGACCGGAACGATTTCCTGAACACCCTGGATCAACGCTGGCCGCATTGACGCAAGCAGACAAAAACAGGACCCGGCACCACTTACGAGGCACTGGTCCAGCTGGAAATGCTTGGTGGATGGAGTTTCTACGTCCACGCCATCGGCAAATTTATCGACCGTGCCGCCGAAAAAAAGACCATGGCAACCCTGCTCGACATGCCGGTGCTGTGCATAAAAAAACCGGGCGCCGGCATGATTTACATCAACCCGGTCACGATCAACCGCGCACGCATTTACCACAGCAATCAGGACCCCTTCAAACCCGGCCGGCTGTTCCCGCTGGACCCCGAAGATATTTGAATATTCCCGCAAACCATAACCCCGCCCGCAGCTCATGAAGAAAACCGTCTACTACTTCCACTCCCTGTCCTCACCCTGGGCCTATCTCGGCTGGCCCAAATTCAAGGCCATCATCGAAAAACACGATCTAGATGTGGTTGTCCGGCCGACGCGTGTGCGCACCGAAAACGGCGGCATCCTGCTGCGCACCCGCCCCCAGGCGCGGCAGGATTACCACGAGGTCGAGCTCGACCGCTGGCGCAAGCGCCTGAACATGCCGCTGGTGCTGCGGCCGAAGCACTATCCGACACAAAACGAATTCAGCGCGCGCATGGTGATCGCCGCCGACCGCCTCGGCTGGGACGCGCTGGCGCTTTCACATGCCCTGCTCCACGCACTGTGGAGCGAAGAGCTGGATGTGATGGATGCCAAAGTGCGCGTGGCCACCGCCAACAGGCTGGGCATGGACGGCGCGAAGCTGCTGGCGATGCAGGACACGCCGGAGATCATGGCGGCATGGCAAGCCAGCGAACTGGAAGCACAGCAGCGCGGCTGTTTCGGTACACCGACCTGGATCTACAACGATGTGCTGTTTTGGGGGCAGGACCGCCTCGATTTCCTCGATGAGGCGCTGTCGAAATGAAACAATTTCCGGCCGGCAAATCCCTGCTCGCATTGATGCTGGCCGCGGCAGCACCCGCCGCTTTGGCACAGTCCGCCGCAAACTATCCCGACAAACCAATCCGCCTGGTGGTGCCCTTCTCCGCCGGCGGCGCGCTGGACGTGGTCGGCCGCCTGCTCGGCCAGAAACTCACCGATGCCTGGGGCCGGCCGGTGGTGATCGATAACCGCGTTGGCGCCGGCGGCAACATCGGCGCCGAATTTGTCGCCAAGTCCGCGCCTGACGGTTACACGCTGCTGATGTCCTCGGTGACGACGATGGCGATCAACATGAGCCTGACGCCGAAGCCGCCCTATGATTTCGAACGCGACTTCTCGCCGGTGGCAATGAACGCTGCCGCGCCGCTGGCGTTGATGATTCATCCCGCGCTGCCGGCAAAATCGGTGAAGGAATTCATTGCACTGGCCAAGGCAAGGCCCGGTGAACTCAATTACTTCTCATCGGGCATCGGCACCGGCACCCACCTCGCCGCGGCGATCTTCGACCAGATGGCCGGCGTGAAAACCATGCATGTGCCCTACAAGGGCGCGGGCCAGGCGATCACCGACCTCTTGTCGGGACAGATGCAGTTTGCGTTCTCGACTTTGCAGCTCGCTCTACCGCACGAAAAAACCGGCCGTGTGCGCGTACTCGGCATCGGCTCGCAAAACCGTTATCCGCGCCTGCCGGCGCTGCCGGCCATCGCCGAAACGGTGAAAGGTTACGAAGCGGTGCAGCTTTACGGCGTGGTCGCGCCGCGTGGCACACCGGCGCCGATCGTGCAGAAGCTCGCCAGCGAATTGCGCAACATCAGCGCCTCCGCTGATGTGCAGGAACGGCTGCTCGCCCAGGGCATCGCGCCACTGGCCTCAACGCCGGAAGAATTTACCCGCGATATCAGCCGCAACATCGCGCAGTTCGGCAAGGTGATCCGCAGCCTCGACATCAGGGTCGAGTAAGCGAACTCAACAGCCGCGCTGCCGCAACTGGGATTGCGCGGTGTTAAACAGCACTTCGCTGCCGGTACCGCCGGCCCTGCGTATCTGCGCACAGGTCGAGCGCCCGGCATAAATCACCGCCACCGCAAGAAAATGTTCCGGTTGTTCCCAGGCGGCAAGGCGGTCAAACAGGGGTTGTGGTGTCGCCGGGTTGTTGACCAGCGCGGCCAGCACGAAGGTCTGATATAGCTTGTATTCGATGTCGCTGCGGAAATCGGCGGGCTTCACGCTGCCCAGCCGTTCGGCGATGGCCGGCGTAATGCGCGGATTGCCGGCAAGCCCGGCCACCCGCTCGTAGCCCAGCGGGCCGCCAGCGATCTCTTCCAGCAACGGCAGCGGCGCATTGGGATTGGCACCGACCAGCGACACCAGATAATGCCCGGCGCCGGCCCTGACGATGGCGATGAGCAGATTCGGCGGCGTCGCCGGATTCTTCGCCAGCGCCTTGACCACGTCCTCGCTCCACAGCGGCACCCGGCGCTTGCTGACCTCGATCAGTGCCTGTGGCGTCGCGGAGGAATCAGAGGCAATACGCATCGCATCCCGGTACATCCAGTAAGAGCCACCCCAGGCGCCACCCCCCGCGAGGATTGCCGCGGCCAACATCAGGCGCAGCAGCGCCTCGGTCAAATGCCCGGCACGCCAATCCGCCAGCGTGAACGCCACAAAGGCCAGCGCGCAGGCAAGCGCTGCGGCCAGGCCGCCATACACGGGCACGAACAGCAAGCCGATCGCGGCGGTGGAGTTGGTCGAGGTGAACACCGCATGCAGCACCCAGGCCGCGCCGATCATGAAGCCCGCAAGCGCAACCAGAAAATATTGCAGGCGCCGCGCACCGATGAAAAAAGACAGCATGCTCAGGTCCTCGGCGCGAACATTATGATGGCCATGCCCGCGAGCGCCACCGCGGCACCGGACAGATCCCACGGCGTCGGCCTCACACCGTCCACCAGCCACAGCCACAGCAGCGCGGTGGCCACATAGACCCCGCCATATGCGGCATACACCCGCCCCGCCGCGGTCGGATGCAGTGTCAGCAACCACACGAACAGCGCCAGCGCGGCCGCCGCCGGCAGCAGCACCCAGGCCGGCGCGCGGTTGGCGAGCCACAGCATGGGCAGATAACAGCCGAGGATTTCGGCAAGCGCGGTGACAACAAACAGCGGGACGGTGGAAAGGCTGCCCATGACCAAAGCTTAAATGAAAATCCCGCGGTAAGGATTCATCGTGATCCGCGGTGTCGCATAAAAAACCGGGGACGGCGTCCCCGGTTCTTGCAGCCGGCCGCACGAAGCGGCCTGATGACGCCTTATTTCTTCTTCACCACCTTTTTCGCGGGTGCTTTTTTTGCCTGCGCTTTCCTTGCGGCCGTTTTTTTCGACGCCACCTTTTTCAACGTCCTGCCTTTGGCCCTGCCGCCCACCGCCTCCTTCGCCGCCTCGCGCCCGGCAATACGGCCAAACACGGCGCCGGACATCAAGCCGGTGCCCAGCGGGTAGTTGTAGTGAAACAGGCCGCCGACCATCTCGCCGGCGGTGTAGAGGCCGGGGATCGGCTTCCAGCCGGTGGAGATCACCTGCGCCTGCTTGTTGATCTTGAGGCCGCCGAAGGTGAAGGTGATGCCGCCGGTGACCGGCCACGACACATAGGGCGGCGTATCGAGTTTCTGCGCCCAGTTGGTTTTCGGCGGATCGATGCCTTCGGTATGCAGGCCGTCAAGCGTGGCGGCGTTAAAGGGACCGCCACGGCCGCAGGCGTCGTTGTATTCCTTCAGCGACTTCATTGCTTCAGCGTGGTTGACGTCGAGCTGCTTCACCAGGCCCTCCAGCGTATCGGACTTGAAGGGTTCGCTGGTCGAGTACCGTGGTTCAAGCAGGTGCATCGTCTTTGCGTCGAAGATTTGATAAACGAGGCTCTTGGTCTGCTTGAGAATCAGGCCGCCATACTTGGCGTAGGTGAAGGCCTGGAAATCCACGCCCTCGTCGATCCAGCGCTTGCCCTCGACGTTGATCATCACGCCGTAGGGATAGGACAGGCGGTTGGTCTTGTCGGTGAGTTCCTTCTTGCCGTAGTCGGGCGCGCTGGCGACGATGGGGGTGGCGTGGCAGCCGCCCCAGTGGCCCCAGGGCATGGCGCCGGCGTCAATCGCCATGCGCAGGCCGTCGCCGTAATTGAAGTTGGAGCCGCGCACCTTGGCGTGGCCCCATTCCTGGCCGAGGTAATGCGTACGCCAGGCGGGGTTGGTCTCGAAACCGCCGCAGGCGAGGATCACCGTGCGGGACTTGAGGGTTTCCAGCCCCTTCTCGCCGCGCACCTTGAGACCGCGCACCGCACCCTGCCCGTCGAGATGCAGGTCAAGCACATGCGCCTCGTAGCGGATGTCGACACCCATGTTCTCGCAGGTCTTGAACCACTGCTGCGACAGTCCGACACCTTCGTGCACGGTGCGCACAATCGCGCCCTTGGGCCACTTGATCTTGTCGCCGACCTTGATGCCCATCACCGATTTGGCGAGTTCGAAGTGGTGCTTGCCGCTGTCCTGCAGCCAGCAAGTGGTGTCATAGGATTCGTCGATCAGCAGCTTGGACAACTCGGGATCGCTCTTGCCCTCGGTCACCCGCATCAGGTCTTCGGTGAAGGCCTCGTGCGGATACACCGGCACGCCGGCACGGAAGCCCGGGTATTCGTTCTCGGCATCGGGCACGAAACGGTCGAGCTCATCGACGTGGTTGAACACGAAGCGGAAAATCGCGCCGCTGAAGTGGGTGTTGCCGCCGCGCTGTCCTTTCGGCGCCTTCTCCAGCAGCAGCACTTTTTTGGCGCCGTGTTCGCGCGCCGACACCGCCGCCGCGCAGGCTGCGTTGCCGCCGCCGACGATGATCACATCGTATTCCATTTTTTGGACTCCTGGTCACTGACAAAAAGGCTGGTGCCGTCGGCAACAGCCCGTGATTACGCCGCCTTGTTGGCGATCTTCATTCTGCGTGGCAGTATGCGATTGCCCATAAAGAGGTGTCAAGAAAGCGGCCTCCGTACTGTCTCTATCTGGACTCCACAAAGACATCACCGCCGCTGGGTTAAACTGCCCGCTGCATTCCGGAGGAGCACACAAAAATGAACGACGACCGCCGCGCCTCATTGGCAAAAATCAACGCACCCACCCGCGAACTCGCCGACTGGATCAGCAGCCTGCGCTACGAGGACATCCCGCCGCGCACGCGCGAAGTGGTGCGCATCGCCATCCTCGACACGCTGGGCTGCGGCGTCTATGGCTGGTGCACGCCGTGGGCGGCGATGATGCTGAAATGGGCACGCAGTGGCGGAAGCGGCACTGAAGCCACGGTGTGGGGCGAACACGGCAAAACCATGCGCGTCGCCGATGCCGCAATGGTCAATGGCGTCGCCGCGCATGCCTTCGAACTCGACGACTATCACAACGCCAAGCTGCATGCGGGTGCGGTGGCGGTGCCCGCGGCACTGGCGATGGCGGAAAAACTCGGGGCCGACGGCCGCGCCGTGGTCACCGCAATTGCCGCCGGCTACGAAACCATGATCCGCAGCAGCCTCGCCTCCAATCCCTCGGCGACACGCCTGCGCGGCTGGCACATCACCGGCATCTACGGCCCCTTCGCCGCGGCGGCGGCCTGCGCCTCGCTGCTTAAACTCAATCCCGAGCAGACCAGCTGGGCGCTGGGCCTCGCCGGCACCCAGGGTGCGGGCACCTGGGCCTTCAACGCCGACGGCACCATGAGCAAGCGCCTGCATGCCGGAAAGGCCGCTCACAGCGGCGTACTCGCCGCCGAACTCGCCGCGCTGGGTTTCACCGGCCCGACACAGATTTACGAATACGGCGACGGCGGCGTGCTGAAAGCGCACTCCGACAACCACGATGCCACCCTGCTCACCAAGGACCTCGGCCGCGTCTGGCATACCGAGAAGAATTCGATCAAGCCGTATTCCTGCTGCGGCAGCGCCCATGCATACATCGACGCCGCGCTGGCGGTGCGCGACAAAATCGGCGCCCCCTGGGATGCGCGGCGCCGCGTCAAGGTCGGCCTGTCCAATGTGGTTGATGTGCAATGCGGATTTGCCTACCAGCCGGGCAGCGCGCTCAACGCGCAGATGAGTGTGCGTTACATCATCGCTGCAGCGCTGGTCGATGGCCAGGTGCTGCCGCCGCAGTTTGATGAGGCACGCATGGGCGATCCGGCGCTGGTCAAGCTCGCCGCGCAGCTCGAATGCGAACACGATCCCAAACTCGATGCGCTGTATCCGGCGCATTTCGCCGGCTGGGTGGCCGCCGAGCATAACGGGCAGTGGATACGCCACGACATCCTCAACCCCACCGGCTCGGTCGACAACCCCGTGGATGCCAGGGGCGTCACCGAAAAATTCCGCGGCATCAATCCGGCGCTGCCGGTGGACGAGATTGCCCGCGTCGCGCTCGACATCGAGAACCATTCGGTGCGCGAGCTGCTGGCGCTGGTGGTACCGAAAAAATAATTATCTTTTACGCAGTCATTCCGGCGCAAGCCGGAATCCAGGGGTTTTAAATGCTTGCTGGGTTCCGGCGCTTCCCCCAAGAGGGCTTCCCTCGGGGCGCGCCGGAATGACAATCCAAATCCAAAAGCAAAAATAAATGCAAACACCATGAAAACCCCACCCCGCAATATTGCAGTCCTCGGCACCGGCGCCATCGGCAGCAGCATCGGCGCCGACCTCACCCAGGCCGGCCTCGACGTCACCCTGATCGACCAGTGGCCGGCGCATGTGCGCGCAATGAAAAACAACGGCCTGCAGGTGCAGTTCAAGGACGGTGCGCAGTTCCAGGTGCCGGTGAAGGCGCTGAACCTGTGCGCCCTGTCCGCCGAGCAACCGCAATTCGACATCGTCTTCCTCGCCTGCAAATCCAACGACACGCGGTGGATGGCTGAATTCATCAAGCCCTACCTGAAGGATGACGGCGTCATCGTCGGCACCCAGAACGGCATGAACGACGACAGCATCGCCTCGATCATCGGCCGCAACCGAGTGGTCGGCTGCGTGGTCGAGCTGCAGGCGGAGCTGTTCACGCCAGGTCAGATCCAGCGCAACACCTCGCGCAAGGGCACCTGGTTCACGGTCGGCGAACTCGACGGCAGCCTGACCCCGAGGGTCAAGGAAATCGCCACGATCATGGGCAAGGTCGGCCGCTGTGACGTGACCAACAACATCTACGGCGCGAAGTGGACCAAACTGATCGCCAACACCATGACCATGGGCCCGTTCAGCCTGTTCGGCCTGCGCAACTTCGAGGCCTGCGCCCTGCCCGGCATGATGGACATTTCGGTGCAGCTGGGGCGCGAGTCGCTGGCGGTGGGTGCGGCGATGAACTACCGAATGGAGCCGCTGTTCGGACTGCGCGCCGACGAATTCGCCGGCTCCAGCGACGAAAACCTGGTCACCACGATGAAAACACTGATGTCGCATGTCGGCGGCGGGCGCACCGCGCCGATACACGATCACCTGAAGGGCCGCGAGAGCGAAATCGCCTACATCAGCGGGCTGGTCGCGGCCAAGGGCCGCGAACTCGGCATCCCGACCCCGGCCAACGAGGCGGTGACCGCAATCGACCGCCGCATCAACCGCCGCGAAATCGCGATGGACGCGGCCAACTACGAACTGCTGCGCAAGTCCCTGGGCCTGCCCGGGACTGCCGCCTGACACACGACAACTACGGCGCAAGCCGACAACGAGGAGAGTAACGATGAGCAAGGCTCGCATGGGCCGGCGCCTGCTGGCGCTGGGATTAGCCTGCGCCTGCAGTGGCGCGATTGCCGCCGGTTTCCCGGAGCGCCCGCTGCGCCTGGTCGCAGCCTCGGCCGCCGGCGGCGGCACCGACATCATCGCGCGCCTGCTGGCGCAGCGCATGACCGAGCAATGGGGCCAGCAGGTGATCGTCGACAACCGGCCGGGCGGCGGCGGCGTGATCGCCACCGACATCACCGCCAAGGCGGTTCCTGACGGCCACACCCTGCTGCTGCAGAGTGTCGGCATCTCCTATGCGCCGGCGCTGTACAAAAACCTGCCCTTCGACGTGAAGCGCGACATCGTCGCGATAACCATCGTCGGCACCCAGCCCTTCGTGCTCGCGGTGCATCCCTCGCTGCCGGTGAAATCAGTGGCCGATCTGGTGGCGCTGGCCAAGGCCAGGCCAGGCAGCCTGCGCTATGCCTCGGGCGGCGTCAGCGGCGCCTCGCACCTCGGCGGCGAACTGTTCCGTGTCACTGCGGCGATTGATGTCGTGCATGTGCCGTACAAGGGCACCGGCCCCGGTACCACGGCGCTGCTTGGCGGCGAAGTGCAGATCGGCATTGCCGGCGTTGGCACGCTGCTGCCGCATGCACGGACCGGCAAGGTGCGCGCGCTGGCGGTGACCGGCGCCAAGCGCAGCCCGGCGGCGCCCGAACTGCCGACAGTCGCGGAAAATGGCCTGCCCGGTTATGCTTTCGATGTCTGGTACGGCGTGTTCGCGGCGGCGAAGACCCCGCGCGCCGTGACCGGCCGCATCAACAGCGACATCAACACCGCCTTGCGTGATGCGGAAACGGTCAAGCGCTTCGCCGCATCCGGCGTCGACCTGATCGGCGGCACTTTTGAGGATTCAAACAAATACCTGCAGGCGGAAATCGCCAAGTGGGCCAAGGTCATCCGCGAAGCCGGCATCAAGGCGGAGTGAGTTGTGAACCAGGATTGAGGAGCGGCAGCAGACAGTGAACTGCCCCAATTTAACTGAGGAGAAAAAATGATGTCGATGCATGTCTTCAAATGCTGTACCGCCGCGCTGCTTGCAGCGGTTTTCGCAACACCGCTGAGCGCCGCAGCACAGGCCGAAAAGTATCCAAACCGGCCGATCCGAATGCTGGTGCCCTTCGCCCCCGGCGGCGGCACCGACATCACCGCGCGGCTGATCGCCGCCAACGTCACCGCGGCCTTCGGCCAGCAGGTGATCGTCGATAACCGCGCCGGGGGCGGCGGCACCATCGGCGCTGAAACCGCGGTGCGCGCCGCGCCCGACGGCTACACCATCATCATGGTTTCCGGCAGCTACGGCACCAATGCCGCGCTCTACAAGCTGCCCTACGATCCGGTGAAGGACATCCAGCCGATAGTGATGATCGGCGACACCGGCTTCATCCTTGCCGTGCATCCCTCGGTGCCGGCAAAAACCATCCCCGACCTGATCTCCAGCGCCAAGGCCGCGCCGGGCAAGCTCAACTTCGCCTCCACCGGCACCGGCGGCATCACCCATCTCGCCACCGAGCTGTTCAACCTGCTCGCCGGCACCCAGATGACGCACATCCCGTACAAGGGCACCGGCCCGGCGCTCGCCGACCTGATCGGCGGCCAGGTGCAGCTGATCTTCGGCGCGATGCCGGCGACCCTGCCGCATGTGCGCAGCGGCAAGCTGCGCGGCCTGGGCGTGAGCACGGCCAAGCGCTCGAACGCGATTCCCGAACTGCCCGCAGTGAGCGAAGTGGTGAAGGATTACGAGGCGGTGCTGTGGTACGGGCTGTGGGGCCCGAAGGGCCTGCCCAAGCCGATCATCGCGCGCTGGAACCAGGAAGTGGCGAAGGCGCTGCAGACTGACGAGCTGAAAAAGCGTCTTGCCGCCGACGGCACCGAACCGGCGGGCGGACCACCCGAGCAATTCCTCGCCATCATCGCCCGCGACGTCGAAAAATGGCGGCGGGTGGTCAAGGCGGCCAACGTCAAGGTCTCGAGCTGATCCGCAATACTGAAATTATTTATCAATAAAAACAAATACTTGCAGTGCATTTCAGCAACACCCGGCCGCGCTGAGCGGCCGGGTGTTTTTGGGGTATGTGAAAAAACCTTCAATGCCACCGTGTAGCCGTCAACAGTGGTCACCGGGGACGGGCGCTCATACAATTCAAGGCTTAATCAAACGATCGCGCTGTACAGCAACACTTCACAGCAACGCACCGGGCCACACCCCGTTTTTCAGCAGTCCGTCAACCCGCATCATCAGGAGAAAGCAGCAATCATGAAATTCCGCAGAGTCGTCACTGACACCAACAAGGAAGGCAAGGCCTACGTCAAATCGGACACCATCATCGAGCCGATTCCGATGCGCCCCGGTTTTCACAACCTCCCGATGTGGGCCACCAAAAAACTGCCCGCGGAAATGACCTCTGAAGATCCGAACACCTGGGAGCTCGGCACCAGCCTTGCCGGCGGCAGCGTGTTCCGTCTCGCCAAATACGATCCGGGCGTGCAGAAGCGCTGGCACGTCACCGACTCGGTCGATTACGCGATCTGCCTCGCTGGCGAACTGTGGATGCAGCTCGACGGCGGCGAGGAAGTGCACCTGACGCCGGGCACCGTGATCATCCAGCGCCAGACCATGCATAACTGGGAAAACCGCGGCACCGAACCCTGCATCATGGCCTATGTGCTGCTCGCCACCGAGGGCGCGAAGACCACCGGCTGGGATCACTGATCCGCCACGGCGGCGCGGGAACATCCGCGCCGCCAGCGGCATTCCCCATGTCCTACATCAACGAATCCCTCTCGGCAGGCGAAGAAATTTCCAGCCTGTTTGAACAGCATTGGGTGGTGCGCATACCGATGATGCTGTGGCTGCTTCTCGTCATAACCATTCCGGTTGCAATTTATGAATTCCTGCGCCTGCGTTACACCGAACTCGGCGTCACCAACAAGCGCGTGATCTTCAAGACCGGCATCATCAGCCGCAAGACCGAGGAGATGAAACTCGCCTCCATTGAGACGGTTGAAATCGACCAGGGAATCATCGGCCGCATCCTCGGCTACGGCAACATCCATGTCAGCGGCCGCGGCGTCAGCGATGTGGTGCTGCACGATGTCAGGGATCCGATGGCGGTCAAGCGCGCCATCGAAAGCATCAGTCACCCCGCGCACTGAACAAAAACACCCCGATACACCTCATGAGCGACGACATAGGCAAACTGGTACTGCGGCTGACTCTGGGCATCCTGATGCTGCTGCACGGCATCGCCAAGCTGCGCTACGGCGTAGGCGGCATCGAAAACATGGTGGTCAGCCAGGGTCTGCCGGCATTCCTCGCCTACGGCGTTTTTGTCGGCGAAGTGGTTGCGCCGCTGCTGGTGATTGCCGGCTTCTACGCGCGTATCGGCGGCCTGATCATCACCTTCAACATGGGGGTGGCGATTGCGCTGGCGCACAGCGCGCAACTGATGAGCATCAGCAAGAACGGCGGCTGGGAGCTCGAGCTGCAGGGCTTTTTCCTGTTCACCGGGCTGGTGGTGGCACTGATCGGTCCCGGCAAGTTCGCGATCAACCGGCGCTGACCCCGGCAGGCTTCAGTTTTTCATCGGCGCAATACCCGCCAACCTCACCACTTCCCGCCATTTGACGATTTCGCGCCGCACGCGTTCGTCAAGTTCAGCCGACGACGAGGGCTGGAATTCGGCGCCATGGGCCTGGAAACGTTCGCGGATTTCGCGCTGCCTGGGAATGAGCAGGGTCTCGGTATTGATCCGGTGGATCACCGTGCCCGAAGTCTGCCCCGGCGCAAACAACGCGAACCAGCCGATCGCCTCATAACCGGGCAGCGCGGCTTCGGCCAGTGTCGGCAGCGCCGGCAGCACTGAACTGCGCTTGAGGCTGGTCACCGCCAGCGCCCGTGCACGGCCGGCACGGATCGCCGGCAACGCGGTGGCAACACTGCTGAACAGGATTGAAATCTGCCCGCCTATCAGTTCATAGATCGCCGGCGCCCCGCCCTTGTACGGCACATGGGTCAGGAACAACCCGGCACGTTGCGCAAACAGCGCCGCCGCCATGTGCGCCGCGGTGGCAATGCCGGAAGTGCCGTAATCAAGTTCATGCGGACGGCGGCGCGCGAACTGGATCAGCTCGGGCACTGTCTTCGCCGGCAGCGAAGGATGCAGCAGGAGCACGCTCGGCACCTCGGCGACCATCGTCACCGGCGCAAAATCACGCAGCGTGTCATAGGGCAGTCGTGTCCACAGCGACGGATTAACCACATGCGAGGTATAGGCCATCAGCAGGGTGTAGCCGTCGGGAGGCGACTTGGCGACCAGCTCCGAGCCGATCATGCCGCCGGCGCCCGGCCGGTTGTCCACCACCACCTGCTGGCCCCAGGCCTCGGCATAGTGCACGGCAAGAGTACGCGCGAAGACATCGGTGGCACCGCCCGGCGCGATCGGCGCGATGATGCGCACTGTGCGCGAGGGATAGGCCTGGGCCGCCGCGCCGGCCGCGACCAAGGCCGCGAGCAGCAGCAGGCCGGTCCTCATCAGAAAATTCGGGCTCAGGCAATTCATGCGAAATTGTAATCCGGTGCGGCTGGCGGTCGCGCTAGAATGAACGTCAATTTCCCGCACACAAACATCGGCACCATGAGCTCATTCCCTCCCGCCTCCCCGCTTTTTGAAGGCGAACTGCAGGCCAGCATGCAACAGCTCCACAACGAAATCGTCGAAGCGATGCAGCTCGCCCAGAAAAGCCCCGACCTCGACGATCTGTCGGCGGTGTACGCGGTGGCACTGCTCAAACTCGGCATGGCCACCGGTTTTGTCGAACAGAAATATCCCGGCTTCGTCAAAGAGGTCGAGGAAAAGCGCCAGCGGGTGATCGCCGCGCTGACCGCCGAGCAGCAAAAACACTAAAGGCACGCCGATGAAAACCCCGCGCATCACGACACCAATTTACCTCGACAACTCCGCCACCACCCCGCTCGACCCCGCCGTGGTCGATGCCATGCTGCCCTTCCTGCGCGAGCAGTTCGGCAACCCGGCAAGCAGCACCCACGCCTTCGGCACCGCGGCCAGCCGCGCGGTGGAAAACGCCCGCGCCGAAGTGGCGAAACTGGTCAATGCCGAGGCGCGCGACATCGCCTGGACCTCCGGCGCCACCGAATCGAACAACCTCGCGATCAAGGGCGCCGCGCTGTCCGCGCAGAAACGCGGCAAACACATCGTCACCGTGCAGACCGAGCACAAGGCCGTGCTCGACACCGTGAAATGGCTGGAGCGCCAGGGCTTCACCGCCACCTACCTCGCGCCGCGCAAAAACGGCCTCGTCGATGCAGCGGAATTCCGCGCCGCGCTGCGCCCCGACACCGTGCTCGCCTCGGTGATGCTGGTCAACAACGAGATCGGCGTGATCCAGGACATCGCCGCGCTGGGCGCGATCTGCCGCGACAACGGCACGCTGTTTCATGTCGATGCCGCGCAGGCCACCGGCAAGGTGGCGATCGACCTCGCCACGCTGCCGGTCGACATCATGTCACTGACCGCGCACAAGACCTACGGCCCGAAAGGCATCGGCGCGCTGTACGTGCGCCGCTCGCCGCAGGTGCGCGTTGAATGCCAGATGCACGGCGGCGGCCACGAGCGCGGCCTGCGCTCGGGCACGCTCGCCACCCACCAGATCGTCGGCATGGGTGAGGCCTTCCGCATCGCCGGTGAGCTGATGGCCACCGAAGTGCCGCAGCTGCGCGCCTTGCGTGACCGCTTCTGGAAGCAGATCAAGGATGTGCCGGGCGTGATCCTCAATGGCGACCTCGAACAGCGCATCGCCAACAACCTCAACATCAGCCTCGACATCACCAACTGCGATTCACTGGTGACCACCCTCAGCGACATCGCCGTGTCCTCGACCTCCGCCTGTTCCACCGGTGGTGTATCGCATGTGCTGCAGGCGCTGGGCTCGGATGCCGGCATTGCCGGCAACTCCATCCGCATCAGCGTCGGCCGCTTCAACACCGCCGAGGAAATCGACTGGGCGGCGGATTACCTGCGCAACAAGATCGAGGATTGCCGCGCCGGACGGCTCCGGGCAGCATAAAAATAATTCATTAAAAACAATAACTTATATATCATCCGCCCCCTCGGCGGATGATCAGCGGCGCGAAGGTACGGCCGCCGCTTCGCGCAAATGGATAAAGCTGTGGTCGCAGAACCCCGGCTCGGCCTGCGCCTGTAATTCCTCATACACCTGATCCGGCTCGCGCAGCACCCGCGCATCAAAATGCCGCGCGTTGACCGCGCCGTAGTTGATGCAATGGCCGCTCTGCGCATCACGCGCCAGGCAGGCGTAGATGGTGGTGACCACGAACATCGCACCGCTGCGTTCGATGTAGTGCAGGTAACGCCCCTGCACCATCATGGCATTGCCGGCACCGGCGCGCCGGGTGTCGACTGTGCGCACCCGCCCGTCCCGCTGCCGCTGGTAATGGGTCAGTGAATTGGAACGGCCCTCGACCAGCAGGCGGTCGCCGGTCTGGGGATCGATGTCGTAGTTGCGGTAAAACGCACAATGCACATAGGGGCTGCTGGCGAGATGCCCGAAGTCCGGTGCCCCGGCCGCCGTCACTGCCGCGGGCAGCAAAGCCAGCAGCAACAGCAAACAGTGCGGGCGCGGGATCACCGGCAGCTCCGGCAACTCCGGCAACTCCGGCAACAGACCTATTTCAGCTTGGCCAGCCCGATTTCGGTGAGCACGGCCTTGTATTCCTCGAACTCTTCGTCAAGCCGGCGCTTGGCATCCCGGGCATTGGCGTAGCCGTTGACCCAGAAATTCTCCTCGAGCTCCTTTTTCCATTCCTCGGTCGCCGCCATCGCCGCAAAGACCTTGTCCCAGTAGGCGACCTGCGCCGCAGTGAGGCCGCGCGGGCCCATCATGCCGCGCCAACTCGAGGAATCGGCGGCGACACCCTGATCGCGCCAGGTCGGCACGTTGGCGAAATCGCCCCACATCCGCTTCGGTGAGGAAATCGCCAGCACACGCAGCTTGCCGTCGCGCATCTGGCCGATCATGTTGCCGAGTCCGGTGTTGACCACATCGACGTGGCCCCCGAGCACAGCGGTGGTGGTGGCAGCGCCGCCGGGAAACACCACCGCGCGCAGCTTGCGGATGTCGACGCCGCCGGCACGCAGGCAGGTCAGCAGCGTGGTGTGGTTGGCGCCGCCGAGGCTGGTTGAAATGCCGAAGCTGGCGCTCTGCGGATTCTTTTTCAGCATCTCCACCAGGTCGCGGCCGCTCTTGATCGGCGAATCGGCGCGCACCGTGACCGCGAGGTATTCCTCGAACAGCATCGCCAGCGGCGAGAATGCGGTGTGGTTGTACGGGATCAGTCCGATGATGTTGTTGCTGATCGAGCCGGTGGTGGCGACGATCATGTAATGGCCGTCGCCGGGATGCTGGTTGAGATAGGTCAGGCCGATGGTGCCGCTGCCACCGGGCTTGTTGACCACGTTCACCGGCACATCGACCAGCTTGTATTTGTTGAGAATGGCCGCGACCACGCGCGCGGTGCGGTCGGTGGTGCCGCCGGGCCCGGAGGGCGCGATGATCTCGACCGCGCGCTCGGGTTTCCACTGGGCCAGCGCGGCGCCGCTTTGCGCCGCGATCACCGCCCCCAACACCATCAACAAGCCACGGATGCCTGACATGTGAACTCCTTTGCGAAAAAGGTTGCGGCGAATGCCCAAAAATATAGCACGGGGTTTGCAATGCCGATTGAAGATATAGACAATCCCGGGACACAGCACCAAAACACAGCCGGCAATGCCACCTGCCACTCGTTATCACAACCGGGCACGATACGGACTCCACCATGGGCATGACCGCCGCCGAAAAAATCCTCGCCCGCACCAGTAACCTGCCTGAAGCCAAGGCTGGCGACATCGTCTACCCGCGACCCGACTTCGTGATGATCCACGACGGCGTGGTGCGCGGCGCCAAGGAGGAACTCGACGCACTGGGCATCCACCGTGTGTTTGATCCCGAGCGCGTGCTGATGGTGTCCGACCATGACGTGGTCTACGTCAACGACCGCGCCGCGGCGCGCGGCGCCTACAACCGCAAGGCCGCCGAGGCCTGGGGCATCAAACATTTCTTTGATGCCGGCCAGGGCGGCCACGGCCACATCTTCCCCACCGAACGCGGCTGGGTGCTGCCGGGCACGCTGTATTTCGACAACGACCGCCACTGCACCAACGCCGGCGGCATCGGCGCGCTGGCGATCCGCATGGGCACCGAAATCAACCGCGTACTCGCCACCGGCACCAACTGGACGCTGGTGCCAAAGTCGGTGCAGCTGACGATCAAGGGCAAAATGCCGCACGGCGTGTTTGCGCGTGACCTCGGTTTTGTCATCGGCAAGAAACTCGGCCCCGACGGCGACTTTGGCGTGGATATCGACTACCGCGTGCTCGAATTCGCCGGCGAGCTCGACCAGTTCAGCCTCGCCGCGCGCATCTCGCTGTGCAGCACCCCGACCGAGATGCGCGCGATCGGCGTGTTTTTCCCGCCATCGGCAGCCATCCTCGAATATGCGCAGGTGCGCGCGCAGCGTCCCTTCACGCCGGTCTACCCCGATGCCGATGCCCGCTATGAAGCCAAAATCGAGTTCGATGTCAGCACGCTGAAGCCGCAGGTGGCGCTGCCCGGCGGTCCGCACCTCGCCGCCGACCTCGCCACGGTTGCCGGCACGCCGGTAAGCCACACCTATGTCGGCTCCTGCGGCTCGGGCATGTACGAGGATCTCGAGATGGCCGCCGGCATCCTCAAGGGCCGCAAGCTGGCACGCGGCGTGCGCATGATCGTGGTGCCGGGTTCCGAGGACTCGACGCGGCGGATGACGCGCGAAGGCCTGCTCGATGTCTTCCACGACGCCGGCGCAATGGTGATCCCCGCCGGCTGCGGCCCCTGCGCCAGCGGCCGCACCGGGCTGATTGACGACGGCGAGAATTCGATCTCGACCGCGGTGGCCAACGGCCGCGGCCGCTTCGGCGCCAAGGGTGCCCAGCTCTACCTCGGCAGCCCCGCCACCGTTGCCGCCTCGGCGGTGACCGGATGCATCACCGACCCGCGCGAGTTCCTGTGATGGCCGCGTTGACCACGGCCTTCGCGCTGATTACCCTCGCTGCTTTTTTCCGGGACCCGCCATGGGCATGACCGCCGTTGAAAAGGTGCTCGCCGCAAAAAGCGGCCGCGCTGCCGTGAAACCCGGCGATGTGGTATCTCCGGACCCCGACTTCATCATGATCCACGACGGCGTGGTGATGGGCGCCAAGCGTGAACTCGACAGCCTCGGCATCACCCGCCTGGCGCAGCCGGACAAGGTGCTGATGGTCACCGACCATGACGTGATCTACGGCAGCGCGCGCGCGGCGGAACGTGGCGCCTTCAACCGCAAGGCCGCGGCGGCCTGGGGCGTCAAAAACTTCTTCGACGTCGGCCGCGGCGGCCACGGCCACATCTTCCCGATGGAATCCGGCCTGCTGCTGCCGGGCATGTTCTATTTCGACAACGACCGCCACGCCACCAACGCCGGCGCGATCGGGGCCTTCGGCTTTCGCATCGGCACCGAGATCACCCGCGTGCTCGCCACCGGCACCAACTGGGTGATGGTGCCGAAGACGGTGCGGCTTATGCTGAAAGGCCGGCTGCAGCCCGGCGTTTATGCCCGCGACATCGGTTTCCATTTCGCAGCGATGCTGAAACAGGAACGGCTGACCGCCGACCTCGATTACCGCGTGCTCGAATACGCCGGCGACCTTGAGCAGTTCGGGCTGTCCGAACGTGCCGCACTGTGCTCGACACCGACCGAAATCCGCGCCTATGGCGTATTCGTGCCGCCCTCCGAATCCATTCTTGACCACGCGCGCAGCAAGGCGCAGCAGCCGTTCACGCCGGTGTATTCCGACAGCGATGCGCGTTACGACGCCGACTTGACCCTCGACATCGGCAAACTCGAACCCCAGGTGTCGCTGCCGGGTAGCGTGGAAAATGCGGTCAATGTATCCGAGATCGCCGGCACCGCGGTGGACCACGCCTTCATCGGCTCCTGCGGCTCGGGGATGTGGGAGGACCTCGTGACCGCCGCGAACATCCTGCGTGGCAAACGGCTGGCGCCGAACGTGCGGCTGTTCGTCGCGCCCGGCTCCGAGGCCACCAACCGCAGGCTCGCCAGCGAAGGCCTGCTCGGCGTGTTCATCGAAGCCGGCGCGGTGATGCTGCCGCCGGGCTGTGGCCCCTGCAACGACGCGGTGATCGGCCCCGTGCATGCCGGCGAAGTCTCGATCTCCACCGCCACCAACAACAACGCCGGGCGCTTCGGCGCGCGCGAAGCGAAGCTCTACCTCGGCAGTCCCGCCACCGTCGCCGCCTCGGCGGTGGCGGGCAAGATTACGGATGCAAGAAAACTTCAAGTTCAAAAACTCTAGCCACAGAGGGCACAGAGAACACAGAGAACTGCAAACCCCGGAATACCCTCATGCGCCAAACATTGGCGAGGGTTTTCTCTGTGCTCTCTGTGTTCTCTGTGCCCTCTGTGGCTGCTTTTGATTTTTTAAAAGGTTACGACATGTCCTCTGAATTCCAGTGGGTGCTCAAAGGCCGCTGCTACAAACTCGGCCACGATGTCTGGCATGCCGGCGGCGTGGTGCCGAACTGGATCATCACCGGCCGGCATTTCGACCCGCAGGAGATCATCCCGCACCTGTTCGAGGAAACCGATCCCGGCTTCCACACCCGCTGCAAGCCCGGCGACATCATCGTCACCGGCAGGAACTTCGGCATGGGCCCGAAGATGAACGGCTATATCGCGATGCAGGCGCTGGGCCTGGGCCTCATCTGCGAATCGATGCCCTTTCTCGCCTACCGGGCGGCGGTCGGCTGCGGCCTGCGCGTGCTCACCGACTGCGTCAACGTCAGCGAGTTCTGCGAAACCGGTGACGAGCTGGAGGTTAATTTCCGCGACGGCTTTTTCATCAACCACACAAAGGACATCCGCCGCGAATATCCGCCGCTGCCTGATGCCCTGATGGAAATCGTCGAGCTCGGCGGCAACGCCGGCTGGCTCAAGCACTGGCAGGCGCAAAAGCAGGCTGGCGGCGCCGCGTGAACGCAGGGCTTAACGGATTTGGCCAACCCGTCGGCTTTGCACTGCCGGGCTGGAAGGCACCGCCGGCACCGCCGCGCAGCGTGCTCGAAGGCCGTTACTGCCGGCTCGAACCGCTGGGCACCAGCCATGCCGAACAGTTGCACGCGGCCAACAGTCTGGAGGCCGACGGCCGCGGCTGGACCTATATGACCAACGGTCCCTATGCGACGCTGGCCGATTACCGCGGCTGGGTTGAAACCATGCAGACCCGCAACGATCCGCAGTTCTACGCCATCATCGACCTCGAATCGGGCAAGGCCGGTGGCGTGGCCTCGTACATGCGCATCGATCCGGCCAACGGCTGCATCGAGGTCGGCGGCATCAAGCTGACACCACTGGTGTCGCGCAAACCGGCAATGACCGAAGCGATGCACCTGATGATGAAAAACGCATTCGCCCTCGGTTACCGGCGCTATGAATGGAAATGCGACGCGCTGAATGCGCCGTCGCGCAGGGCGGCGCAGCGTTTGGGCTTCAGCTACGAAGGCATCTTCGAACAGGCCATGGTCACCAAGGGCCGCAACCGCGACACCGCCTGGTTTTCGATCACCGACCGCGAATGGCCGGCGATCCGCGCGGCGCAGGAACAATGGCTCTCGGCAGAGAACTTCGATACCCAGGGCCGGCAGAAGAGCAGTCTTTCAGCACTGACTGCGCCGCTGCTCCGGAAATATACCTAAGATATTGATTTTATTAATATTTTAGTTCAACCGCGATGGCGCTGGCGGCCACGCGCCAGTGCTGCGGCAATAATCCGGCGCAACGCAGCGCCGTGCTCAACACCGGCAAAACACACGTTGTTGCCCATCGCATGCGGATGCAGATCGGGATTGGCATTGGCTTCGATGAATACCAGCCGGCCATCGGGCGTCAGCCGGTAATCGATGCGGCCGTAGTCACGCTGCTCCAGCGCATGAAAAATCGCCCTGCTCGCACTCTCGACATCGCGGCGCAAATTGGAGGAGAGCTTCGCCACCCGCCAGCGTATGCGCCAGCGGCTGCGGTAAGCACCGTCGTTCTTCAGCTTGAACGAGGCAAAGGTCGGCGCACCCGCGCCACGCCGGCCGATCACCAGTTCCACTGCCGGCATCACCCCGGGGTCGCTTCCGCCAACATCAGCGAGCAGTGCCACATAAAGATCGCGGCCTTCGATGAATTCCTCGCAGATCAGCGGCGCGTTGATGCGCCGGCGCAGCACGCGCACCCGTTCGCGCAGCTCGCGTTCGTTTTTCACCAGTGAATTGCCGCGGACTTCGTCGGAGCCATCACCAAACTGCGGCTTCACAATCAAGGGATACGGCACACGCGGATTGCGAACCGGACCTTTTGACGGAATCACGAAATAGCGGGGTACCGCAACACCGAGATCGGCAACGATGTGCTTGGACAGCGCCTTGTCGCGCGCGAGCCTGAGGCCGCCTGGACCGCTGCCGGTGTACGGAATCTTCAGCAGGTCGAGCATTCCGGCAATGGCCGCGTCCTGGCTGCGGTCGCCATCGACACATTCGGTGAGGTTGAACACCACCCGCGGATTCAGTGCGCGCAGTCCGCTGATGGTGACATCAACTCCGGCCTCGAAAGGCAGCATCACCGCCCTGAGGCCCTGAGACTGCAATTCCCGCAAAAGATAGGCTTCAACGCTGCTGCGTTCGGGAACAAACAGGCCGTTGCTTTTGCGCTCGCCGGCTTCGGCATCAACCAGCAGTGCAACATCGCAGCGCGCTCCGGCAGCGGCTCCACCCTTCTCCCTGTGTTTTGCCATGCCCCGATTTTAGCAGCGCAGCCTGATCAGATGACTTGCCCCGCCCGGAACAGACCCCGCGGCAGGCGATGCAGCGACTCGCAGCCGTCACGCGTGATGCGCAGCAGCTCGCCGACCTGCACACCGGAACGGATGGCTTCGTCGGCCTCGGTGGTCACCGGATTGGGCTGCACCACCACGGTCATGTTTTCCTCAAGCACCATGTTCGGCAGTGCCCCGGCCATGCGGCTTTTGCTGCCGATGATCGGCTGAAAATAGCCGCCGCCGAAACCGTGCACCAGGTCATCACAGACGGTGTATCCGCTGCGCTCGATCAGCGCGGTGGCCTCAAGGATTGAGGCCATCGTCGTACCGGGGCGCAGCACCGCCGTCACCGCATCAAAGGTGGCCTCGGCCACTGCATGCAGCTCCCGGTAGCGCGGCGTGGGATCAGCGTCCACCGTGAAGCTGCGCAGCACCTGGCCGGCATAATCCCACCAGAAGGCCGAAAGTTCGCAGGTAACGATGTCGCCGGCGTGCACCTTGCGCGTCGAGGCATATTGCGGCGGCACATGGCGCTGCGGCGCAGCCATCGCGGTGACGCCGATGTAGTGGATCATCGTGGTGCCGCCAAGACCGATATACGCGGCCTCGACCAGCGCAGCCAGCTCCCGCTCGTCCATGCCGGGGCGGGTGCCAGCGACCAGCGCGCGCATGCCGGCATCCGACAGTGCGGCGCCGATACGCAACCAGTCAAGCTCCTCCGCCGATTTGCGCATGCGCAACTGCGTGTACTCGGCATCGAGCAGCACCGTTTCAAAAGCGGCCTCGAGCCTGCGGAACTTGGACACCACCAGCGGGCCGATCACGCCGACGCGCTTCGCGCCGCGGCGCTGCAGTTCCGCGATTGTCAGCTCGATGCCGCGATGCTCGCCCCAGCGCACCTCGACATCCTGCGCGATGCGCCGCGCCAGCGGCACGTGGTTGTGCCACTCCATGTGCATGACCATGCGCCCGCCGGGACGGAAAATGACATAGGCCTCGGCACTGCCCGGCCAGCCGGTGACCCACTGCGGCGCGTTGCCGGCACGGTGGTCGGTCACCACCAGCAGGTGATCGCAGCCGTGTTTGTCCATCGCTGCCGCGAGCGCGGCATGACGCCGCGCATATTCGTCATCCGAGAAGCGCGGGTACTCCTGCGCAAGGATGGCCTGCTGCCGCGGTTCGAGGTGCAGCGGTGGCTGGTTTGCGGTATTGCCCAATTCGGAATCTCCAAAAAAACGGGCGGCGCCCGAATCGCGCCGCCCGCGATGCCTGCCTTGCGCGCTTACTGCGGCTTGATGCCTGCCGCCTTCATCACCGTCGCGTTGGAGACGATCTCCTCGCGCACGAACTTGGCGAACTGCGCCGGCGTCATGTCCATGGGTTCGTTGCCGAGGCTGGTCAGCCTGGCCTTCACCGCGGCGTCGTTGCCTGCCGCCTTGACCGACGTTGCCACCCGGCTGATCACCGGGGCCGGCACACCGGTCGGCGCCCAGATGCCGAACCACAGCGAGAAATCGAAGCCCGGTACGCCGGACTCGGCGATGGTCGGCACATTGGGCAGCACGCTGCTGCGCTTGATCGTGCTGACCGCAATGGCGCGGATCTTGCCGGCCTGGAGCTGGGACTGCATCGTCGACACCGGTGCGAAATAGAACTCGACGCGGCCGCCGACCACATCACCCAGCGCCTCGGCCGAGCCCTTGTACGGAACATGGGTCATGTCCACCTTGGCCATCAGCTTGAACTTCTCGAGGTTGAGGTGGGTGCCGGCGCCGACGCCGGCGGAGGCGAAATTGATCGCACCGGGCTTGGCCATCGCCGCCTTCAGCACATCCTGCACCGTGTTGTGGGGCGAGCTGGGATGGGTGACCAGCACGTTGGGCTGTTGCGCCAGCGGTGCGATGTCGACGAAATCCTTCAGCGTGTCAAAGGGCAGCTTCGAATACAGCGTGGGATTGACGGTATGCCCCGACGAATGCATCAGCAGCGTGTAGCCATCCGGCGTGGCGCGCGCCGCGATCGCGGCGGCGATGGTGCCGCCGGCGCCGGGCCGGTTGTCGGCGATCACCTGATGGCCCCACATTTCCGTGAGCTTGTTGGTATAGAGCCGGCCGACGATGTCGGTGGCGCTGCCCGGCGGGAAAGCCACGATGAAGCGCACCGGCTTGGTCGGAAAATCCGCGGCCTGCAGCGGGACGGCCAGCGCCAGCCCCGCGATAACAAATAAATTATTGATTTTATTCATTATTTTTCTCCTCCTTGGGCTTCCGGATCAGAGTCCGTCGCCAATGTCCACGTTCTCGGACTTCAGTTCAATGCCCGAGGCCTTCGCCTGCAGCAGCAGCAGCTGCGAGAAGTCCTGATCATAACCGTGGCCGATGAGGGTCTGCACCATGTCACGGGTGACGCTGGTGGTTGGCATCGGCACACCATAGCTGCGGCCGGCGGCAAGGCCAAGGTCGATGTCCTTCCTCAGCAGTTCCGGGGTGAAGGTGACATGGAAATCGAGGTTCGACAGCGCCGGCGTCTTGTAGGCGGTGAACATCGAACCCATCACGCTCTTGTTGAGGAAATCAAGGAAGGCGTGGCGCTTCATGCCGGTCTTCTCGGCGAGCACGGTGATCTCGCACAGGTTCTGGATCACCACGCCGAGCATCACGTTGTGGCAGATCTTGGCGATGCGTGACAGCTCGCCGTCGCCGACATAGGACACGCCGCGGCCGATGGCCTCAAGATAAGGGTTTACCGCATCAAAAGCATCCTGCGGACCCGAGGCCACAACCGTCAGCTTGCCGGCCTTGATCACCTTGGCATTGCCCGACACCGGTGCCGCCAGCATCTTGATGCCCTTCTCTCCGAGTTTGGCGCGAATCTCGGCTGACTCCTCCAGCGAGATCGAGGTGCTGTCGACAATGATTTTTGGTTTGCCGCCGGCGGACATCACACCATTGGGTCCGAACAGCACTTCCTTGACGTCCTTGCCGGTGGACACCATGGTGAACACGATATCGCAGCCGGCGAGGTCGGTCAGCTTGTCGGCAACCTTGGCGCCGGACTTCGCCAGCGGCTCGGCCTTGGCGCGGGTGCGGTTCCACACGGTGATGTCGCAGCCGGCCTTGGCCAGGCGCTCCGCCATCGCATAACCCATGCGCCCAATGCCGATCCAGCCCAGTTTGTGTTTTTTCATGTCAGCCATGTCGTTTCCTTAAGGATCAAGTCAAGATCAGGTTCAAAAGCATTAGCCACAGAGGACACAGAGAGCACAGAGAACTGCAAAAGCAGGGGTGTTCAATCCTGCCTCATGGGGATTCTCTTCGGGCTTTCTCTGTGCCCTCTGTGCCCTCTGTGGCTAAAGGTGTTTGTTTTTCAAGCCTCCAGCGCCTGCACCCAGTTGCGGGATTCGATCGCGTTTTTCACCTCGGCGAGGAAGGCACCAGAGTACGAGCCGTCCACCGCGCGGTGATCGAAGCTCTGCGCCAGCACGCCGACCGGGCGGATGGCAATCGAGTCCCCGCCTTCGGACTCGACCACCACCGGCTTCTTGCGGATGCCGTCAGCGGACAGGATCGCCACCTGCGGCTGGTTGATGATCGGCGCGGTGATCACGCTGCCGAAGGCGCCGTTGTTGGTGATGGTGTAGGTGCCTTCGGTCATCTCGTCGGGACGCAGTTTCCCGGCCCGCGCCCGTGTCGCGAGGTCGTTGATCTCGCGGGCGATCTGCGGCAGCGACTTCGCCGGCACGTCCTTGAGCACCGGCACCACCAGCCCGTCGAAATTGAGGTCCACCGCGATGCCGATGTTGATCCGGCGGTGCAGCGTGAGGCCGTCGCCGGCGAGGCTGGCGTTGAGCTTGGGAAACTTGCCCAGCGCGATCGACACCGCGCGCACGATGAACGGCAGGTAGGTCAGCGAATAACCCTCGCGCGCCTTCCACGCCGCGCCATGCGCGGCACGTGCCTGGTCAACCTTCAGGAAATCAGCCTCCACCAGTTGCAGCACGTGCGGCGCGGTTTGCCAGGAACGTGCGGTGTTTTCGGCGACACGCTTGCGGATGGCGTTGAAAGCCACGGTCTGGCCGGCCTGCACGGTTGCCGGCGCCGGCATGGCGCGTGCCGCAGGCGCCGCGCCCGCGGGCCTTGTGCCGCGATTGGCGATGAACGCGGTGACATCTTCGCGGGTGATGCGGCCATCGCGGCCGGTGCCGGTGATGTCAGCGGCGTTGAGGCTGTGCTCGGCGATCAGGCGGCGCACCACCGGCGACAGCCGTTCCGCGGGGTCCACGCGCGAACGTCGCGGCGCCTCGACTGCAGTCACGGAGGCCGCAGCCGCAACCGCCATCGCGGGTTTCGCCGCAACTGCAGGCGCAGACTGTGCAGCCGTTTTTCCATCACCGGCCTCGCGGATCACCGCCAGCGTCGCGCCGACCTTGGCCACCACGCCTTCTGTAACCACGATCTCGGCAATTACGCCAGCCACCGGCGACGGAATCTCGGTGCTGACCTTGTCGGTCTCGACGTCGAACAGCGTCTCGTCGGCCTTCACGCTGTCGCCGACTTTCTTGTACCACTTGGTGACGGTGCCCTCGGCGACGGTCTCGCCGAGCTGCGGCATGATGATGTTCATGGTTGACCCTTAAAACCTTTTTAGCCACAGAGGGCACAGAGGACACAGAGAAAAACCAAATCGGTCACGGTTTCGCTCTTTGTGTTTTTTTGCAGTTCTCTGTGCTCTCTGTGCCCTCTGTGGCTTGCTTTTGACTTTGACTTCCCGTGTCTCAATCAATCTTTTCCACGATCTCGCGCACGATGCGCTCGACCGAGGGAATCGTCGCATCCTCCAGCCGGTCGGCAGAAGGCAGCGGGATGTGCGGCGTGGTGATGCGGATGATCGGGCCGTCGAGTTCCCAGAAACACTCGTCGGCAATGATCGAGGCGATTTCCGCGCCCCAGCCGCAGAGTCGCGGATTTTCCTCGACGGTGACCAGACGCCCGGTCGCCGCCACTTCGGCGAGGATGGTCACGGTATCCAGCGGCACCAGCGAGCGCACATCAACCACCGTGCAGGAAATGCCGTGTTCCTTTTCGAGGATTTCGGCAGCCGCCAGCGCGCGGTGCACCATCAGCGCCAGTGCGACGATGGTGCAGTCCCTGCCCCGGCGCAGCACACGCGCCTTGCCCAGTTCATCGACCAGTTCACCTTCGGGCACCTCGCCCTTCATCGGATAGAGCGACTTCTGCTCAAACACGATCACCGGATCCTCGTCGCGCACCGCGGCGGCGATCAGGCCCTTTACGTCAGCGGGGAAGGCCGGCGCGACGACCTTGATGCCGGGAATCATCATCGCCCAGTTTTCCACCGACTGCGAATGCTGCGCACCAAACCGCGAACCCGCGCCGTTGGCAGTGCGGATCACCAGCGGCACCTGCACCTGGCCATTGGTCATGTAGCGCGATTTCGCAATTTCGTTGGCGACGATATCCCAGCACACCGCGAGAAAATCCGAAAACATGATCTCGGCAATCGGCCTGAGACCCGTCATCGCAGCGCCCATCGCAGCGCCGAGAATCGCCTGTTCAGAAATCGGCGTGTCGCGGACGCGTTTCGGGCCGAACTGGTCGAGGAGGCCCACCGTGGCCTTGAACACGCCACCGGCCGCGGCAATGTCCTCGCCGAGGAAGACCACGCGCTCGTCGCGCGCCATTTCCTGGGCGATGCCTGCGGCGACGGCGTCGCGATAGGTCAGTTCCGCCATGCTGCACCTCCATCGGCCCACACATGCTGCTCGATGCCATCGAGCGAAGGCAGCGCCGAGGCCTTGGCTGTCTCAGTGGCTTCATTGACCTGTTGATTCACTTCATCCTCGATGTCTTTCAGCGTCGCCTCGACAATGCCGAGACCGAGCAGCCGTTCGCGGTAGATCTTGATCGGATCGCGTTCCAGCCATTTTTCCAGCTCACCCTCCGGCCGGTACTTGCCCGGATCGGCACGCGAGTGGCCGGAGTGGCGATAGGTCATGGCCTCGATCAGCGCCGGCCCGCCGCCCTTGCGCGCACGTTCGATGTATCGGGTGGCGGTGCGGTACATCTCATCCGCATCATTGCCGTCAACAACAATCTTCTCGAGGTTGTAGGCCGCAGCACGATCCGCCGCCGGATGCTCAACCGCGGTCACCGCGCTGATCGGCGTGTATTCCATGTAGAGGTTGTTTTCACAGACAAAAATCACCGGCAGCTTCCAGATCACCGCGAAGTTGAGTGCCTCGTGGAAGGCACCGATGTTGGTGGTGCCGTCGCCGAAAAAACACACCGACACCTGCTCGGTGCCGCGGTACTGTGCCGACCACGCCGCGCCCGCCGCCACCGGCAGATGCGCGCCGATGATGGCGTAGGAACCCATCGCGCCCTTGGACACGTCGGTGAGGTGCATTGAGCCGCCCTTGCCGCCGAGCAGGCCGCATTCACGGCCCATCAGCTCGCCGAGCACGCCGCTCATCGAGGCGCCGCGTGCCAGCGTATGGGCGTGGCCGCGGTAGGTGCAGAAGGTGTAATCGTCGGGACGCATCGCCACGCCGAAAGCGGCGGCAATCGCCTCCTGCCCCAGCGACAAATGGCTGGTGCCCTTGATCAGGTTCTGCAGGAACAGATCGTAGGCGCGTTTTTCGCACAGGCGCAGCTCAAGCTGCATGCGGAACAACTCGAGCCGGATGTCGCGACCGATGTCATCGTCCGCGGCTGCTGCGGATTTTGGTCGTTTGCTTGCTGTAGTCATATTTGCTTTCAGGTCAGGCGATTTCAGGGTTATGAGGCTCGCACACTGCGTGCACTCCAAAATCCTCAATCCTCACTAGTATTTATTGGCTATCGGCAGTTCCTGCGCCGGGAACAGCGTGATGATTTTCGCGCCGTCGGGCGTCAGCACCACCTCCTCCTCGATACGCGCCGCCGACACGCCATCTTTCGCCGGGCAGAAGGTTTCGACCGCGAAGACCATGCCGGCCTTCAGCTCGTACGGGTCCTTGAACGAGTTCAGCCGCGAAATCAGCGGCCGCTCGTGCAGGCCGAGACCGAGGCCGTGGCAGAAGTTCAGGCCAAAGGCCGCCATCTCGGTCTCGAAGCCGATCTCGGTGCATTTCGGGAACATCTTTGCCACCTCATCGGTGGAGACACCCGGCTTGAGCATCGCGATGGCATCGTCCATCCACTTGCGCGCGCGCTTGTAGGCATCGTGCTGGGCCGGCGTCGCGCTGCCGACGGTGAAGGTGCGGTAGTAGCAGGTCTTGTAGCCCATGTACGACTGGATCAGGTCGAAATAGGCCTGGTCGCCGGGGCGGATCAGCCGGTCGGTGAAGTTGTGCGGATGCGGGCTGCAGCGTTCGCCGGCAATCGCGTTGACGGCCTCCACGCAGTCCGAACCCATTTCATAAAAACGCTTGGTCGCCATCGCGACGATCTCGTTTTCGCGCACGCCGGGTTTCAGCGCCTCGAAAATGTCCTGATACACGCCGTCACCCATCGCCGCGGCGGTGTTGAGCAGCGTGATCTCGTCGTGGCTCTTGATCTCGCGCGCGTCGAGCATGACCTGCTGGCCGTCCATCACCTTCAGGCCCAGCTTCTGCAGCGCGAACAGGAAGGGCGGCTCGACCACGTCGATGCCGATCGGCATGTCGGCGACACCTTCCTGCTTGAGGATGTCGTAAATCTCCTTGGCAGCCGCCTCGAACAGACCGACTTTCGGCGACACCGCGCCGCGTAATCCGGCAAGGCCCGGGATTGAATGATTCTTCGGCAGCCAGGGCGCATAAAGTTTGTGGTGACGCACCGCGGAGCCAAAGTCCCAGACCCAGGGCTCGCCGTTGCCGGTAAGCAGGCACCAGCGTGTGAGCTTGTCGCGCGCCCACTCGCCAATCACCGTGCTCGAGATGTAGCGCATGTTGATCTGGTCGAACACCAGCAGCGCGCCGAGCTTGGATTTTTTCAGCGCGTTGCGCGTACGCGCGAGGCGGTACTCGTGCAGGCGGCGAAAGTCGATGCGCTCCTCGAAATCCACCTGCATGCGGCCCGGTGCCTGCAGCGGACGGTCCCAGCGATGGTTCGGATTCGCCGGATCGTACAAACCGTCCGGTGCCGAAGACACCCGCTTCTTCGGATCGATCCCCGAAGCCTTGACCAGCTTCGGTTCGACTTTTTTCGGTTTCCGCGCCATTAAAAAATCTCCAATAAAATCAAATACTTATGAATTACACTCATCACCCATCATTACGCACTCATCGCTGCAGCAATCAGTCCGCCCTGATCCCCGCGGCGCGGATGATCGGCGTCCAGCGTTCGATCTCGCTCTTCACGAAGGCCTGCAGTTCCGCCGGCGTCGACGGCGAGGCAATCGCGCCCCGCTGCAGCAGGCCATCACGCACCTCCTGCGTGTTGAGGATGCCGGTGACCTCCTTGTGCAGCTTGTCGACGATGGGCTTGGGCACCTTGGCCGTGGTGAACAGGCCGAACCACAGCTCGGCGACCATGCCCGGAATGCCCGCTTCGGTGGCGCTGGGAATGTCCGGCGCGCCGGGGAAGCGTTCCCTGCCCGAGACCGCCAGCGCGCGCACCTTGCCCGACTTCAGTTGCGCGTAGGCAGTGATCGGCGAGAGGAAGGAAATCTGTGTTTCGCCGGACAGGATCGAGGTCAGCGCAAAACCCGCGCTCTTGTACGGAATGTGCTGGATGTCGGCCTTGGTCACCTGCTTGAACAGCTCGCCGGTGAGGTGGCTGATGGTGCCGTTGCCGGCGGAGGCGTAGGTCAGCGGTTTCTGCCGCGACAGCGCCACCAGCTCCTGCACCGACTTCGCCTGCACCGAGGGATGCAGCACCAGCACGGTGACGCCGGTGGTGGTCTTGGTGATCGGCGAAAAATCCTTCAGCGGGTCATAACCGCGGTTCGGATACAGCGCGACCGCGCTCACCATCGGGCCGGCGTGCCCCATCACCAGTGAATAACCGTCGGGCGCGGCCTTGGCCACCACTTCGGCCGACAGTGTGCCGCCGGCGCCGGCGCGGTTGTCCACCACCACTGGCTGGCCCCAGCGCTCACTGAGGCGCTGGCCGATGTAGCGCGACAGATAGTCGGCGGTGCTGCCCGGGCCCTGGCCCATGATGCGGATCGGGCGCGAGGGATATTTGTCCGCGGGCTCGTTGGCCTGCACCGGCAGCGCGGCCGCGGCCGTCAGCGACAGGGCACAGATCAGGTGGTGTGTGATGCGCATGGTTCTCCTCCGCTCTTTGGTCTTGTGAATACTGTGGCAGCCGGGTCCCGGACTCAGAGGCCGGCCTGCCGCTGGTACGACAGATCCATGTACTGCTCCGGGCTGCCCTTGGGCCTGGTCAGCCCCTCGGCCTGCCAGTAGACATCGATCACCTGGCGCACACCGTCGGCGTCAATCGAAGGCAGCGGCCGCGCGACGAAGGCATCGAAGGCCTTGCCCGCCAGTTCCGGCGCGATGTTCAGGCGCGACGGCAGCAGTGTGATCGCCTCCGCCTTGTGCGCCGGATCCTTGAGCCAGTGGCAGGCGCCGCGGAAGGCGCGGATGAAGGCGACCAGGCGATCGGCATTCTGTTCCGCCCACGGCCGCCGGCAGGCCGCGATGGAACCGGGATAGGTGGGGAAAAACTGCGTGGTGGTGCCGAGCGAGCCGAAACCGAGCGCGAACAGGTTGCGGTCGAAGGGCGGATTGAGCCAGCTCGCCGCGCCCTGGCCCGACTTCATCGCATCAAAACGCTCCTGCGAGCCGCCGATCTCGACAAAGCGGTAATCGGATTTCGACAGGCCGTTCTCGGCGAGCAGCTTGCGCAGCAGCAGCGCGTAGCCGCTGTTGGCGCCGTCAACCACGATGTCGCGGCCCTTGAGATCGGACAGCGCCTTCACATCCTTCGCCGCCACCAGCGACAGCTCGGGGGCATGGCCCTGGGCCATCACGATGCACAGATCACCACCGGTTTCCACCGCGCGCACCACATGGTCGGACTGCTGGAAGCCGATGTCATAGCCACCGGCGCGCAACTGTTCGAGCTGGTGGGTCGAGGAACCGGTCAGCGTGACATCGACTGCGACGCCTTCGGCCTCGAACATCCGGCGACCCTGCGCCACATACAGTGGCCAGGCATTCACACCTTCGGAAATGATCGCCAGCTTGACCGGCGCTGCTGCGGCTGCGGACATGCGTTCCTCGCGTTTTTCTGCTGCTCTGATGTTTTGTTGTTTTCTGTTGAAAACCGGAAGACCGGTGATGCGCCTCTGCCCTGCTGCAGCGCCCGCGCATCCTAGACTTGGGTCAACCAATAGTCAATAATCAAGCCAAATTGGTTGAACGTTGGCGGTGTTTTCCGGCATCCGCCATGATGCGCCGCACAAGGATGGAATGATCACCCCGGGGAGTATCTTGAGCGATCCTGATGGTTGAGTTCACCAGGTCAAACTACAACCAATTAAGCAAATTGGTTTGACCGAATGGTTGCAAGTCGGCACAATCAGCGCTCCCAGCAAATTGCTTGCCCGCTCCGAACCGCTTCTGCGCAATGCCCATGACCAACAGTCGTCGCCCCGCCATTGACACCCCCAGCCTGCGCCGCAACGGCCGACGCGATCGCACCCAGGAAATCCGCAACTTCCTGCTCGATGCGGTGGCCCAGGGCATCGTCGGGCCCGGCGGCAAACTGCCGACCGAGCGCGAGCTGGCGACACGCTTCGGCATGCCGCGCAACACCGTGCGCAAGACCCTCGCCCAGCTCGAGGCCGAAGGCACCATCACCCGTCATGTCGGCCGCGGCACCTTCCTTGCCGGCACCGGCGGTTTCCCCTCGGACAGCATCAACCACACCAGTCCGGCCGAGCTGATGGAAGCGCGGATGCGGCTGGAGCCGTCAATGGCCGAGTTGATCGTGATCAACGCCACGCCGGCCGATTTCGAGCGCATGGAAACCTGTCTCGAGCGCGCCGAGCGCGGCACCTCGCTCGACGATTTCGAAGTCTGGGATGCGGCCCTGCACCAGGCGATGGCCGCGGCCACCCACAACCGCTTCATGATCCGCGTCTTTGACATGGCCACTGCAGTGCGCCACCAGACCGAGTGGGGCAAGCTGAAGGATCGCGTGGTCACCCCGGAGCGCCGCCTCAAATACCAGGAAGAGCACCGCAGCATCGTCACCGCGCTGAAGGCGCGCGACGCCGACAGTGCACGCGCCGCAATCCTCGCCCATCTGCAGCACGCCCGGCGCAACCTGTTCGGTTTCTGAGCCGCCTGTTTTTGACCTTGACAGGCAGCCATTCCTGATATCCGGGCACGGTGTTGATATCTCGGTGCAACCCGGTCATGCATGACGCCTACAAAAAACTGCAATCTGCGTCAATCACCGCCGGCCGGGCTTTATTCGTCACGGGCAAACACGCGCTAAGTGTTTGACGCAAAGAGGCTTTTGCGACATATTTCTGACACATCCCAAGTCATTGTTTTTATTAAATTTTTTGACCCCGTCATAGGGGGAAGCAACACCCTGAAATATATTTTGCGTAAAGCGCGCGTGCAATCCGCGGGACAGCCGGCCCCACAATGCGACAGACTGGCTGGCTGGCACGAAAAACCATGCACATTTTCTGTGGATAAGTCTGTGAGCAAGCCGAAAAAATGCAGGCACGAGAGGGGATGCGCGCCTCACTTAGCTGGAATGCTTACTTTTTCAGCAAAGTCGCGTTTACAGCCGCGTCAGACCCGCATGCGCTTGCTGTGCGCGCTGATATTCGCCTTGATCATGCCGCCGGCACCCCCTGCCGGTGCGCAGGCGCTGGCGGTAGAAGCACTGGCCGTAATCACCGATCTGCCCCGCCCCGCAGAATCCCGCCACTTGCTGGAACTGCGTGTGGTGCTGCTGGACGGGAGCTGGAACCGCGGCGAAATCACGAATGCATTGGGCGAGGCCTCCCGCATACTCGGCCATTGCGGCATCCACAACACCCGCATCGATCTGTTACGCGTCACAGCACCGCAGGCACAGCGTCATTTCGACCCACCGCATTCACGCCAGCTCGCGCGCGCACTCGACCTGCCCAGACCGACGCTGTTTTTCACCGCCGGCACACGGCAGATTCCGGCCTACGACGCTGTCGCCTATGGCCGCAGCAACAGCCGGCGCAGCCCCGAACTGGAGAGCACGGTGTGGATCGCTCCCGGCGCGCGTGACCTCGGCATCGTGATCGCCCATGAACTGGTGCATGTGCTGATGGACAGCGGCGAACATGTCACCACGCCGGGCAACCTGATGGCCGAGGAAACCGCGCCCGGCAATACCGGGCTGACCGCGGCGCAGTGCGGGCGCATCACCACCACCGGCACCCGCCACGGGCTGCTGCGGCCGGGCGTAGACTAGTCTGACGGCACTTGATCATTAAAAACCGTTCGCCTGAGCCTGTTGAAGGGAAGGTGGACATGCCCTGACATCCAGACTGGCAACAGAGCCGTGACGCCACACGCTGACAAGATCGCCGAAGGACCGTGGAACCCCGGACTGCAATCGCAGATCCCCGCACCACTGCTGCCGCTGGCGACGATTCATCGCGCCGAACACGTACACACCACGCTGCACGAGGCGCGCGAACTGGCCGACCTCACCGGACTGCCAGTGGAGGAACTGGTCACCTTCCGCGCTGAACGCCTGGTGCTGCACGAGCTGCTGGCCCATGTCACCGCCGACCTCACCGTTGAAGACGGCACCAGAACCGAAGACCTCGGCATCAACTTCCGGCGCATGACCGAAGCCATCCTCAGCCGGTACATCCTGCCCGAGCTGCCGCGCATCACCGAAGAACATGAAGCGCTGCGCCTGCGCCTGCGCAGCGCGGTCGAGGCTGCGCTCGCGCGCGCACTCGGCACGCAGGCCGCACCGCCCGCCACACGGCGCCGCGGCCTGTTCGTCAGATTGTTTGGACAGGCGAGGACCGCAGCAACCGATACCGACGCCGAAAGCAGTGACATGCGCTGCATCCGGCAGTGGGCACAGGAAAGCGAAACCCTGCGAGAGGCTGCACCGTTGCGGGCCGCCGCCTGCGCCGCACTCGCACGTGTCGCCGACGCGATGCTCACCCGCCACGGCCGGCTGTGGCGCGACACCGCGCTGATCGCGAAGGTGGCCACCGACCTCGCCGCCAACGACTACGGCAGCGAGATGATCGGCCGCGCGATCGAGCCGCTGATCGGGCGCGGCGCCGCGGCCGAGGGGTTCCGCCGCCTGCCGGCGCAGGCGCACCCGGTGGTGATGAACACCAAGGGCGCCTCAGCCGCGGGCAAAAGCACGCTGCGGCCGCTGCAGCGTGAGCTCGCCGCGCGCATCGGCGTGAGCTGGCAGGACTTCGCGCTGATCAGCCCCGACATCTTCCGCAAGTTCCTGCTCGACTACTCGACGCTGGGCGAGGCCTACAAGTACGCCGGCGCCTTCACCGGCCACGAACTGCAGGTGGTGGACCACAAGCTCGACCGCGTGATGGCGCGCAAGGCCGAGCGCGGCGAGATGTCGCACCTGCTGATCGACCGCTTCCGGTTCGACACCTTCGCGCCGGCCTCCGACGTCGCCGGCAGCAACCTGCTCACCCGCTTCGGCGAGATCGTCTATCTCTTTTTCATGGTCACGCCGCCGCACGCCACCGTCGAACGCGCCTGGCAGCGCGGCCTCGAGGTCGGCCGCTTCAAGGCGGTGGACGACCTGCTCGCGCACAACATCGAGGCCTACACCGGCATGCCCGAGGTGTTCTTCACCTGGGCGCTCGCCGCCGACAAGAAAGTGCATTACGAATTCCTCGACAACAGCGTGGCGCTGGGCGACACCCCGCGCAGCATCGCCTTCGGCTGGAACGGCGAGCTCAACGTGCTCGATGTCGGCGGCCTGATCAACATCGAGCGTTATCGCCGGGTGAATGTCGCTGCGCGGGAGGCTGCTGCGGTGTATCCCGGAACTGATGACATGGCCGCCGCGCGCAACACACAGTTCCTCGAACAATGTGTGCGACGCCTGCCCAGGGTCAACTTCGCCGACCACGACAGCGGCCGCATCTGGCTGCGCATGGTGCAGGGCCGCGCGGTGTGGCAGGACCCGGCAGCGCTGGCCGAGGCGCTGCGCAATCCGGAAACCCGCGCCGGCATCACCGCGATTGCGCCGCAAATCATCGAAGCCCGCACCGCCACGGCAATCGCGGAGACACCTGAGCAACTCACCGGGGATGGCCGCACGCACACCCTTGGCGCCTGGGGTCAATTGGCGACACCTTTATAAGGCATTGTTTTTATTGAATTATTTTTTCATCTCCGCAACATCTCCTTACAAACGATTACGCCGCGTTGCGCGGCCCGCGCCTAAGCTTTCGCCGTGACCTGCAATCACGAGTCACGGATCACAACGAAGAGGAACAGGGACATGCGCAACCGCGCACAACCAAGGAGATCGACATGAACAAACTGATCACAGCAGTGTTCTCAGCCTCACTGCTCACCGCCTCGGTGCTGGTCACAGCACCGGCCCATGCCGGCGGCGGCCATGGCCACGGTCATGGCAAGCACCACTGGAAGCATGACAGGCATGCCTATCACCACTACGGCCCGCCGCGGCATGTGGTGCAGCATGTGCATCGCTACCAGCCGCCGCGCGTGGTGCATCACTACTACGCACCGTCCTATTACACGCCGTCTTATCACTCGCAGTATTACGCGCCCTCGGCGGGCATCCACGTCGTGCTGCCGAACGTCTATATTCCCTTCAACTGACGCGGCGGCGCGACCGGCGCTGCGCTTCGCGGGCCTATAATGCCGGCTCCTCCGGCAACCGCGGGCGCAGCGCCATGGATGGCAGCACCTCCCTCGAAATCAGGCTTCCGGCGGCCGATGGCCGCCTTGAAATTTTCCGGCTGCGCGAACCGCACAGCTACACCACCGCCACCTCGCCCGCGCAACTGACACGCATCGCCTACTCGGCGGCACATGTCGTGGCCGATCCGCGCGCCCGCATCAATCCCTGGCTCGACTGCGCGGTGGACTGGGACGCAACACTCGCCTACCGCCGTCATATCTGGAGCCTCGGCCTCGGCGTCGCCGAAGCCATGGACACCGCGCAGCGCGGCATGGGCATGGACTGGCCGGCCTCGCTGGAACTGATCCGCCGCTCGGTGGATGCAGCGAAGGATTTCCCCGGCGCGCTGATCGCCTCGGGCTGCGGCACCGACCAGTTGGCACCCGAAGACGCGCGCAGCGTCGATGACGTGATCCGTGCCTATGAAGAACAGATGGCCGCCATCGAGGCCACCGGCGGCCGGCTGATTCTGATGGCCAGCCGCGCGCTGGCGAAAGTGGCGCGCGGCCCCGGTGATTACGAGAAGGTCTATGACCGCGTGCTGCGCCAGGCGCACCAGCCGGTGATCCTGCACTGGCTGGGCGAGATGTTCGACCCCGCGCTCGCCGGTTACTGGGGCAGCGGCGACGTGCAGTCCGCGGTGGACACCGCGCTCGGCGTGATGGGCGCGAATGCCGCCAAGGTGGATGGCATCAAGATGTCACTGCTCGACAAGGACATCGAGATCGCGGTGCGCCGGCGCTTGCCCGAAGGCGTGCGCATGTACACCGGCGACGACTTCAACTACGCCGAGCTGATCGCCGGCGACGAGATCGGTGACCACACCAACCACCGTCACAGCGACGCCCTGCTCGGCATCTTCGACGCCATCGCACCGGCCGCCAGCGCCGCGCTGCTCGCGCTGGCACAACACGACCGCGCGCAATTCGACGCCATCCTCGCGCCGACCGTACCGCTGTCGCGCCACATCTTCCGCGCGCCGACACGCTTCTACAAAACCGGTGTGGTGTTCATGGCCTGGTTGAACGGGCATCAAGGCCACTTCACCATGGTCGGCGGCCAGCAGAGCGCGCGCGCGCTGATGCACTTCGTGGAACTGTTCAAACTGGCCGATGCCGCCGGGCTGCTGCTGAAACCCGAACTGGCAGTGGCGCGGATGAAGACGCTGCTGGCACTGCACGGCATCGACTGAGCGGCAACCGGCACCATCGCAATAAGGCCGCCAGGCGCATTGCTCGACAGGAAACGCACCAAAAAAGGAAAATGGGTCCGTTCGAAGCTGCCGGACTGATCGAATTCAACCGGTTCCGGTTCGCCAGGATCAATGCCGCGGACGTGCGGTATCCCCCGATTGGCCCGTCAAATCATTGCAGGTATTGGCGGGTCTCCACGCGCCGGGTTTACCGGGCCGCGGAACATCGGCATCAATCCAGCCGCGCAGCAAGGTAAAACGCCGCAGCGGTCAGCAATAGGGCAAGAACAGCCAGGCAGCAGGCAATGGCCTGGATCAACAGGGCGCGGCGGCGCGCGGCATCACCCTCCAGCACGACGGTATCGCGGATCACCGACACACCCGGCGGCGGAAACCGCCCGGTGCGCGCGATGCGCCGGCCGTGCCGGAATACATGCGCCGCGTACGCAATCAGCAGCAGTGCAACCGCGGCCACGGCCCGGCGCAGGCCGATTGCCAGCGCGGCGCGCGCCTCCGTGCGCTCCAGCGCAAGCACGCCATCCAGCCAGCGGTCACCGGCCCATGCCAGAGGCAGCATGACGGCCAGCACAACAGCAAACAGCAGCAGCACGCGGCGCCGCGCGGCGGGATCGGCGTACTGGATTTCCGGCATCGAATCTCGCCCCCTCGGATTGCGTCAAAAAATAACCACGGGCTGCGTTGCCGCATTTGGCAGATGAGTCGCCCCTATTCTCGATAGAGGCTCCGGCAAGCGCCTTGCCCCCCTGACGATTCAGGTCACAACGCATCTCTCGAAATGATTGTCAGCAGGTCCCGACATCAGACGCCGCATGAATCCCGCAGTTATACTCCCTGGCATGAGTATCGCAACCGACCGCCTCCCCGCCTGGACCCTGGTCACCCCCGCCGTGGCGCTGCTGATCGCCATCGCACTTTATGGCGCGTCGGCCTTGCCTGCGGCGCTGGCCATGGGGGCCGCCCTGCTCGCCGCGGTGATGGCTGCGGTCTACCATGCCGAAGTGCTGGCGGCGCGGCTGGGTGAACCCTTCGGAGCCGTATTGCTCGCGCTGGCCGTCACCGTCATCGAGCTCGGCCTGATCGTATCGATCATGCTCGGCGACCGCCCTGAACCCACGCTGGTGCGCGACACCATCCACGCCGTTGTCGTGCTGGTGCTGCATGGCATTGCAGGCCTGTGCATCGTCACCGGGGCGATACGGCACCGCGAGCAGGAATTCAGCACCAAGGGCGCCCAGGCCTATCTGATCGTGCTGCTGCCGATGGTGGCGATCACCCTGGTTCTGCCCAACATGACCACCAGCGCGCCAGGGCCCTTCTACACCAGCGCCCAGCTTGCCTTTGTCAGCGTCGCCTGCTTCGTGTTGTGGCTGGCCTTCACCTTTGTGCAGACCGTGCGCCATCGCGACCACTTCCAGCCCGCGCGGCAGAGCGGAGCCGTGACCGGGCGCCCGCCGCCGCGGGTGGCGGCGGGCGCGCTGCTGATGCTGCTGGTGGCGCTGGCCGCCGTGGTGCTGCTGGCGAAGGGCGTGTCACCGCATCTGCAAGCCGCGGTCGAGGCCATCGGCGCGCCGGTGGCGCTGGTGGGTGTGATTGTCGCGGCGATCGTGCTGCTGCCCGAGGCCCTCACCGCGCTGCGCGCGGCCCGCGAAGACCAGCTTCAGACTTCGATCAACCTTGCGCTGGGCTCGGGCGTGGCCAGCATCGGGCTCACCATCCCGACGGTCGCGGTGATCGCCTGGTGGACCGGAACACCGCTGGAACTCGGCGTGAGTGCAGGCGGTGCCACGCTGCTCGCGCTGTCATTCATGATGGCGCTGATCACCTACGGCACCGGACGCACCAGCCTGCTCTCCGGCGTGGTCCACCTGATCCTGCTCGCGACCTGGCTGTTCCTGATCATCGCGCCCTGAGCAGTGCAGGCGCGCGCCATCCGTACAACCCTGATCGGGATGGCAATACAGACAACGCGATAACCCGAATTCGGGTCGGACCTAGCCAAGTATCTGTATTGAAAAATTGTTTCCCAGATAACTGTACTTGGACGCCTTAAAGCAGCGTTTTCATGGTCAAAAGTGCATCGCCATGAATCCCTCTTTGAATCGGTTCAAATACTTATTCCCGTCATTTTGCTAACAAAACTGCAGTGCCAAGCACGAAGAATCGACCCGATTCCATCTCTTTTTGTTTCAAGACAATGTGTTGCGTTGGTCCGACCCAAGCCGCCCATTAAATTAAAGATTTAAGTATTACCCAGACTTAATCTTGGATGGCCAGGAACATACAACCCATATCTTTCACTTAGCGGAACAGCCTTGAATAAAGAAAGGTTAGGCAGTGCATTTTTCTTAACCCTATCGCACGCAATTTCAAGCGTTTTAAAATTTTTATCAGATATTCGCATTCCAGCAATAACTGAACAAAGAATTTCATCACGTTGGTATGGAAAAATGCCCGCTGAGCGCAGCTCAGACAAAACCCTCTCCTCTTCCTCATACGCCCATACATCGCTCTTTGTGAGAAGAATACTTTCCAGCAATTGCGTCCTATCTGCCTTCGCCACATCCACAACCGGCCTGGCTGATTGATAAGTCACCGGAAGGGGCAAGAGTCTGTCAGCGGCATAAGCGATATCCATCCTCGACCCCATGATAGGTATTCGAAATTCCAGCACGAAACCCTGATGCAATTGAGCGTAATGTGACCACATCAGCACACTAAGTCCATTTTTGCTGAGACTAACCACACCAACTTCCCGCAAAGCATCTTTAGCAAAATCGCCATCACTAATCCGCTTTTTTAAGCGCGCGATGAACTCCCCTTTTTGCTGCAACCGTTGCGCCGGGCTTAAACCCCTGCGCTTCGCAGCGGCCTTAAATAAATCGGGTCTTAACTTAAGCAGGTTTTCAATATTTGAAGTGCCGTAGTAGGGCAAACAGTCAAATGGATCATTAAAATCTAATGGGCACGTAAACTTTATAGTGCCCTCCGAAATAGTCTTCAGAGAATCTTCCGAAAACGGAAGGTATTTATATCTATAAATAACATGCTCTTCTTGAAACACAAGGTTTCCCTTAGGAAAGCTTCGCCGCCTTTTTGATCTGCGCCACCTTCACCATCTCCGGCGATTTCTTGTAGTGCGTATCCAGCGGATAACAGCCGGACACAAGGCCGTGCCGCGGTGCGGTGGTGCAGTCGCTGAAGGTGCGGCACAGGCGCTTGCGCTGCAGTGGACGCCCGGCGAGCACGTCAGCCGGCAGGTCGGGATAAGCCAGCACCATGCGGCCAAGGCCGACGCTGTCGGTCCAGCCGGCGCGCACCGCGGCCTGAGCGACATAGGGCAGGAATTCCTGCAGATAGGTATAGCCGCTGCCGACGAAGGCAAGGTCGGGGAAGGCCTGCTTCAGTTCGCGCACGACGTTCAGATGCCGCATCACACCGATCAGCGGGTCTTCCGGCGGGTGGTAGCCGTCGGAGGGCGGATACAGCGCGGGGCGCGTCAGGTGCGGGTTGTAGTACGGGCTGCCCAGCGTGATGTTGAAGAGTTTGATGCCGAGGTCGCGTGCGATGGCGATCACCGCCCTGGTTTCACCGAGATCGATCACCATCGGATCGGATTCCTTCAAACCAAAACCGTAACGGTAGGGCAGCAGGCCGGCAAATTCCTCGGGAGTGCCCGGCCCCATCGCTTCCGGCGTGGTCAGCGCCGGATCAGGCTTGAACGGCACCAGGTCGGCAGCAGAGAGACGCATGCCGAGTTTCAAGCCCGGCGCTTCGGCCTTGATGCCGGCAACAATCTCGCGCATGAAACGCGTGCGGTTCTGCAGCGAGCCGCCGAATTCGCCTTCACGTGTTTTTGCGGACAGGAATTCATGACCGAGATAACCGTGGCAGGCCTTGACGTCGACAAACTGGAAACCCAGCTTTGCCGCGCGCTTCGCACAATCCACATAACAGTCGATCAGGGCGCGGATGTCGCCGTCGCTCATCAGCGGATGATCGGCCGCGAGCCTGAACTTGCGGTCGAGGATCGGATGCCGGTAGAGGATCATCGGCACCTGCTTGTGGTGGTCGTCGGGTTTGCAGAAGCGTCCCGAGTGCGTGAGCTGCAAGCCGACCACCAGGCCGTCGTCGCTGCCCATCGCTTCCTGGTGCGCCGCGACCAGCTGCTCGCGCATCGTGCCGAGCGCGGCCTCGGTGTGGTCATTGAGCAGCAGCTGGTTGGGATTGGCGCGGCCGTCGGGCCGCACCGCCACCGCTTCGCCGCCCCAGATCAGCTTGGCGCCCGAGAGACCGAAGTTGCGCCAGCGCCGGCGGGTGTTGTCGGAGGGGCGGCCGTCGGTTTCGGCGTCCCAGCCCTCCATCGGATGGATGGTGTAACGGTTGCCGATGGTGAGACCGTCGATATGCAGCGGCTGCGCCATCGGCGAAACCGGTGCCGGTTCCAGCGTGTCGTCGCAGGGCATTGGCAGGCCCATGCGTTGCAGGTTGTCCTTGAAGCCGGCCGGTGTGGCCAGGGATTTGACTTTGACGTAATCACCGAACTTCAACGGAGCCTCCTTGATATCGCTGAGAGAATGGCGGTTACATCCTGAGAATTCCGTCCAGCGGCCGCCCCTCACCCCAACCCTCTCCCCGCTCCGCGGGTAGAGGGCGTCTCAAGTTATTTCTTGACCAGATTCTTCAGCCCTGTCAGCGCATATTTGTAGCTCTCGATGCCCATGCCGTAAACCGAAGCCTTGCACACCGGCTGGAACACCGACACCGTGCCGCGCGCGGTGGGGTTGGACAGGTGCACTTCGACCACCGGAAATTTCATCTGCGCCACCGCCGCGCGCAGCGGACCGGTAACCATGGTGTAGCCGCCAGGATTGATCACCACGCCGGCGAGGTCGCTGTCGAAAGCCTCATACAGCCGGTTGACCACCTCGCCCTCGATATTGGAATGGAAAAACGACAACTCGATGCCGAGTTCCTTGGCATAGCCGCGGATGTGTTCCTCGTATTGCGCCAGCGTCATCGGGCCGAATACCTCGAGTTGCACCTTGCCACGCATGTTCAGACCCGCGCCGTGGATCACCAGCACTTTCATGTTCATTCCTCCCGGATGTTGGCGGCCTTGACCACCTTGCGCCACTTCTCGATCTCGGCCTTGATGTAGGACTGGCTCGCCTCCGGCGTGGTGGCGATGATCTCGGCGCTGTAGCGGGCAAATGTCTGCTGCGCCAGCGGCGTGGCCAGCACCTTGTTGAGGTCGCCGTTGAGGCGGGTGACGATGCTCCGCGGCGTCTTCGCCGGGGCCAGCATCGCGGTGAAGGTACCGGCCTCGACGCCGGCAACTCCGGCCTCACGCATCGTCGGCACCTCCGGCACCTCCGGCGAACGGCTGCCGGCATTGACTGCCAGCGCACGCACCTTGCCGCTTTTGACGTGGCCGATCGCCGAGGAAATCTGGTCGAACATGACATCGATGCGGCCGCCGATCAGGTCGATCATGGCCGGCGCGCCGCCCTTGTACGGCACATGGGTGAAGCGCGTACCGGTGATGCCCTGGAACAGCTCGCCGGCGAGGCGGCCGGTGGCGAAATTGCCCGAGGAGCCCATGATCAGCTCGCCGCGGCTGCGGGCATGGACGATGAAGTCCTTCACCGTTTTCGCGGGCGAGGTCAGCGGCACCAGCATGATCACCGGCACGTTCGACACCAGCGAGATCGCGGCAAAGTCGCGCACCGGGTCGTAGCGCAGCTTGCTCGATACCGCCGGCGCGATGGTCAGCGAGCCGGTCGATGAAAACAGCAGCGTGTAGCCGTCGGACTGGGCAGTGGCGACAATCTCCGAACCCACTGCACCGCCGGCGCCGGAACGATTGTCGATGATCAGGTTGCGGCCAAGCAGCTCGGCCATGCCCGGCGTGATGGCGCGGGCGCTGAGATCGACATTACCGCCCGGCGCGAAGGGCACGATCAGGCGGATCGGCCTCTCGGGCCAGGCCGCAGAAGCCGCCGGCGTCAAAAGCGCGAGCAGGACGCCCGCAAGTGCTGCGTATCTGGATTGCATGAAAACTCCGTTGGGGTTCAAGCCGTGGCGGCAGGGGCTTGGGCAGACCACGCGCATTCCGCTAAACTGGCCCGCGCATTTTACAGGGCGCGCATGGCTGTCGTGCGCCGAAACCACCTAGCCAAGGAAATGATATGGACCCGAAAGCCATCGCCGCGGGCATCGCCATGCGCCGCAAAGTCATGGGGGACAAGCACGTGGCCAAGCGCCAGGGCAGCGATGACCGCTTCACCCGCCAGCAGCAGGAACTGGTCAACGGCTTCTCCTGGGGCCAAATCTGGACGCGGCCTCAGCTCACGCTGAAGGAACGCAGCCTGGTCACCCTCGCCTTCATCTGCGCCGCCGACCGCATGGACGAGCTGCCGGGCCACGTCCGCGGCGCCATTAACAATGGCGCCAAGCCGGAGGAGATCGTCGAGGTCTTCGTGCAGGCCGCGGTGTATTGCGGCTTTCCGTCATCCAACACGGCGGTGCGCCGCTGCGTGGAGATTTTCCGCGAGGACGGCATCCTCTGAACTGGCCGCGGCCGCGTCAGGGCGCCGCCATGCCCAGATCGGCCAGCGCCTTCTTCAGCTCCGCGTACTGGGCCTTCAGGTAGGCGGTGGTTTCACGGCTGCGCAGGAACAGCGGCTCGAACTCGTTGTCGTCGAGATCCTTTTTCCATTCGGGCGTGGCCACCATACGCGCCAGCGCGGATTCCCAGTAGGCCAGTTGCGGCGGCGTCATCGCCTTGGGCCCGACCATCAACCTTCCGTTGTTGATGACGACGGGATAACCCTGCTCGCGCAAGGTCGGCACCGCGGCAAAGGAACCCTCAAGCCGCTTGTCCGAGGTCACCCCCAGCACGCGCAGCTTGCCGCCCTGCAGATGGGGCACCACGTTGTTGGCGGCCGAGGCCATCAGGTCGACATGACCGCCGAGCAGCGCCGTCATCGCCTGGCCGCCGCCCTGGAACACCACCGCGCGCAGTTTCTTCGGATCGCTGCCGGCAAGCCGAGCGAGGCGGGCCATCGCGATATGGTTGGCGCTGCCGAGGCTGCTGCCCACCGAAAAGCTGACCGCGGCCGGATCCTTGCGCAGCAGGTCGGCCAGGTCACGGATGGATCGGATCGGCGATTCCGCCCGGACGCTGATCGTCACCGACTCCGTGAACAGGTTGGCGATCATCGTCAGGTCAGTGTAGTTGGTGTTGGACCGGCCGCTGATGTGGTTGGTGAGCAGCGTCGGATTGGAAATTGCGATGTAATGGCCGTCGTTGCCGCGCTGGTTGAGATAGGTCCACGCCACCAGCCCGCCGCCGCCGGGTTTGTTCACCACCGCGGCCTGCACCGGAAGGATGCGGCCCTCCTGCAGGATGCGGTGCACCGTGCGCGCCGAACGGTCCTGACCGCCGCCGGCGCCGGTGGCGACAATGATTTCCACCACCCGCTCCGGCCGCCATTCCGCGCCCGCCGCCGCGACCAATCCCGGAACCGCCATGGCTGCGAGCATCAGGCCATGCATGACCACACCCATCAGTTGCTTTTGCATCGGACTCCCCCTTCGCCCGTCATTCGACGGTGTTGTTATCGGGCGACCCGCACAGGCAGGCCGCTCTTCAGTGATTCCTCCATCGCCAGCGTCACCGCCAGGGTCTGTCGCGCCTCGCCGGGCGCCGCATGCAGCGCCGGCGTGCCCGCGGTGAGGTGGTCGAGCCAGGCCCGGGTCTCGGTAGCCACCGGGCCCCAGAATTCATCCATCGCCCAGTCGCCGGGCGTGCCGCTGCCGAGGAAGGCCATGTTGACCTCGTGGCCGGGAATATAAACATGGCCCACGCCATGCTCGCTGTAGAGCATGCGGTCGGCGTGGTCATCGTCGAGCAGCATCACGCCATCAGGGCCAAGCAGCTCCACCCGCGCGGCATGGCCCAGCACCGGGAATCCCTTGGGCAGCGCATAGCTCACGCTCATCGCGATCACCGCACCGTCGGCGCAGGTCAGGATGGCGTGGGCGAGATCGGTGGTGTTGTGGCCGGAATCGCGCAGCACGCCGCGCTTGCCGCGTGCCACCACCTCGACCACCGGGTTGTCCGCGAAAAACCAGCCCATCAGGTCGATGTAATAGGTCAGGCCCGAGGTCGGGCTGTTTTCCGGGAGGCGCGACAGCGTCTGCATCGCCTGCGAGCGGGTGTTGAACAGGCGCACCATCGCACCGGTAAGGCTGCCGAGGCGTCCATGGCGCAGCTGCTCCTTCGCGATCATGTAGCGCTTCTTGAAGCGGCGGCTGAAGCCGACATGCAGGCTAGCGCCGCGGCCGGCGTGTTGCACAGCGGCCGCGCACAGGCGGTCGGCGTCGGCCAGCGTGAGGGCCAGCGGCTTTTCCACCAGCACCTTCTTGCCCAGTTCGAGGGCCTGCAGCACCGGCTCGACATGTTCGAGCTCGATCGTGGACACCACCACGGCGCCGACTTCGGGCCGCGACATGATCTCCATATTGCCGGCGGACCAGCACTGCGCACCGGCACGTGCGGCGAGTTTCTCCGCCTTTGCCGGATCACGGTCGGAAACAGCGAGGAAACTCACCGCCGGATGACGGGCCGCCATCAGCGCGCGCAGCGTGCCGATGCGCCCGCAGCCGACCACGGCAACTCCGATACTTTGATGACGCATGGCGGTTCTCCTCAGGCGCTCAGCGCCGCGACGATGCGGTCGCGGGTGAACGGCATGTCGCGCAGCCGCGCGCCCAGCGCGTTGTGAATGGCGTTGCCGATGGCTGCAGCCACCGGACCCTGCGTGCCCTCGCCCGCGCCCACCGGCGGCGCCTCGGGCCGGTTGATCAGCGCGACCTCGATCTCCGGCACTTCGGTGAAGCGCAGTATCGGGTAGTCGTCCCAACTGCGCGTGGTGATGGTGGTCCTGTCGAAATCGACGCGCTCCTTCAGCGCCATGCTGGCGCTCTGGATCATGCCGCCCTCGATCTGGTTGAGCACGCCATCGGGGTTGATCGCCTGACCGACATCCACGGCGCCCCAGAGCTTCGTCACCCGCACCTCCTCCTCGACCCTGACCTCGGCGATCACCGCGATGTACGCTGCGAGATTCTTGTAGCGCGCGAAGCCGATGCCGCGGCCGCGTTCGCCGTCGCCCTGCTCGCCGGCCCGCCATTGCGCCATCTGCACGACCTTCTCGATCACCGCCTTCGCCCGCGCATCCTTCAGGTGGCGCAGGCGGAATTCGACCGGATCGGCGCCGGCGGCCTGCGCCAGTTCATCCATGAAGCACTCGATGGCGAAGGCGTTGGCAAAGCCGCCCAGCGCGCGCAGCGCGGAGGCACGGATCGGCGAACGGCGGATCAGGTGGTTGGTGACCCTCTGGTTGGGAAAGTCATACAAGGGGATCGCGTTGCGGTGGCTGCCGCCGCCGGGCAGCGGCGGGTTGCCCGGCTTCGCCGCGGGCAGCGGTTTCTCCAGGTGCCAGGCCGCGAGCAGGTTGACGCCGCCCTTGCCGCCGGGCCGCGTGCTGTGGGCATGGCTCCACAGTTCATGGCCCCAGTTGACGATGTTGCCATGCGCATCGAGTGCGGCGTTCATGCGCATCACCATCGGCGAGCTGAAAGGCTCCCAGCCGAATTCGTCCTCGCGCATCCACTGCACGCGCACCGGCCGGCCCGGCACCGCGCGCGCGAGCAGCACCGCATCCATCGCCACGTCGTCGGCGGCGTTGTGGCCGTAGCAGCCGGCGCCCTCGGCGTGAGTGACGATGATGTCGGGCTCGGGCAGGCCCAGCGCCTGCGCGAGATCGCCGCGCAGCGGGTAGATGCCCTGGCTGTGGGTCCACACCCTGACTTTCGGTTGGTCATGGCCGCCTTCCCACTGCGCGATGGCACAGGACGGTGCGAGCGAGGCGTGCGCGATATAGGGCTTGGTGTATTCGGCGCTTAGTTGCTTTGCACCGGCGGTTTCCGGCTCATTTTCAGGATTACCCTTGTTGCTGATGACTTCGGTCTCGGCCTCGGCCTGCAATGTCAGCAGCTGGCGCGGATCGTTGGCCGGCAGCTCCGGCCCCGGTATCCACTGTGCCAGCCGCGCGAGGCGCCGCTCGGCGCGGATCGCCTGCTCCTCGCGTTCGGCCACCACACCGAGGAAACTGCCGTCGCGCACCACGGCGACCACGCCTGGCATCTGCTCGACTTCTTTCAGGTCGATCGCCTTCAGCGTGGCGCCGGGTCCGGCGGGACGGCAGACACGGCCGTGCAGCGTGCCCGGCAGGTTCATGTCCTGCAGGAAGGCGGGTTTGCCGGTGACCTTGCCCGGAATGTCGACACGCTCCAGCGAAGTGCCGACCACGACATGCTCCTGCGGCAGCTTGGCCGTGGCGTCGAAACCCGCCTCGCGCGCGAGCAGGTCCGGGGTCGCCAGCTCCCAGTAGGTCACCGAACCGCCGCCGCGCGCGCTGATCACGCCATCCTGCACGCTCAGGCTTTCGAGGGTGACGCCGAGTTTCTGCGCGGCGCGCGCGAGCAGCAGGTCGCGCGCCTCGGCCGCGGCGTGGCGCAGCGCCAGTCCGCTTTCCTGGATCGAACGGCTGCCCGAGGTGATGCCTTCGTCGGGACTGAATGCGGTGGACGCGGGTTTGAGGCGGATGCGCGACACGTCGATGTCGAGTTCTTCCGCGGTCATCTGGATCAGCGCGGTGAGGATGCCCTGGCCGATTTCGACCTTGCCGGTGATCAGCGTCACCGTGCCGTCGGCATTGATCGACAGCCAGCGGTCAAGGCGGCGGTTGGTGTCGAGGCTGCCTGGCAGTTTGCGTGCGGGTGCGGTGTTGTTGGCTTGCGCCATGGTCAGCCCCCCTTCATTTCTTTGGCCGCGCGCTTCACCGCGCGCAGGATGCGGCTGTGGGTGCCGCAGCGGCAGAGGTTGCGCTCGAGGGCTGCGCGGATCTCGGCATCCGATGGATCCTGGTTGACATCAAGCAGCGCTTTCGCCGCCATCAGGATGCCGCTGGCGCAGTAACCGCATTGCGCAGCCTGCTCGGCGATGAAGGCTTTTTGCAGTGGATGCAGGGCTGCGTCGGAAGCCAGCGCCTCGACGGTGGTGATTTTTTTGCCCAGCACCGATGACAGCGGCACATCGCAGGACTGCACGGGCCGGCCGTCGATGATCACGGTGCAGGCACCGCACTGCGCGAGGCCGCAACCGTAACGGGTACCAACGAGTCCGAGATCGTTGCGCAGGGCGTAGAGCAGTGGGGTTTCCGCGTCGGCCCTCACCTCACGCGGTTCGCCGTTTACGGTAATCGTCAGGGGCATAAGATTTGCTCAATCAGGACTATAAATTATTCAATTAAAACAATTAGTTATGAAAAATCCGCCTTGCCGCCGGCAATGACCAGGCCTATACTGCGCATCCCCTGCACTTAATCCTTCATCACGACCATCGCATGCTCAATTCCGAGGACATCGCCGCGATCGAAGCCCGCCTGGCCGAGCTGAAGCTCGAACATCGCGACCTCGACGACGTGATCCAGCGCCTCACGGATACACCGGTGCAGGACCAGCTGCAGATGCAGCGGCTGAAAAAACGCAAGCTGCTGGTCAAGGATCAGATTTCGATGCTTGAGCGGCAACTCACGCCGGACATCCTCGCTTAGCCAGACCTCCCCGCGCGCCAGATCAGCCACAGCGCGTAAATCCCAAGCAGCACGAACCAGGCAAAAGCCCAGCCCGGTATCGTCAGGCCGAGGAAACTCCAGTCCACGCTGGCGCACTCACCCGAACCCGACAGCACTTTTTCGATCATCCGTTGCAGCGGGAACTGTTCAAGCATGTATTGCAGGCCCGGACCGCAGGCCGGCACCTGGTCGGGCGGCAGGCTCTGCAGCCAGACATGGCGTCCGGCGACACCGGCACCCACCGCGGCGGCAATCACGCCGAGTACGCCATAAACGATGGCGCCGCGGCGTCGCGGGCCATGCAGCGCGGCGGTCATGAAAACCAGGCCGAGTGCGATGAAGGCAATCCGCTGGAACACACACAGCGGACAGGGCTCCAGGCCGTCAACATGCTGCAGCCATAGTCCGTAACCAAGCAGCGCGGTGCAGGCCACCGCACCTGCAAGATAGAGCAATCTGATATTGATGGTCATGAGTTTGAGGGTTCAGACATAAGCGAGCAGCCGCCCGCAGGCCAGGATGGCAATCCAGAGCAGCAGCGAAAGCGCGGCATGTATCTTTGCCGCCGCCGGCACCGCAGCATTGGCATCCCAGGACGCCGCGCCGCGAAACACGCCGGCATGAAACAGCGCGGCATTGAGCCCCGCCGCCATCAGCAGCGCCATCTTGGTGATGAAAGCCGGATTGGACACAAAATCACCGGCGTGGGTGATGAACATCAGCAATCCCGAAGGCACGATCAGCAGTAGTGCGCCAGTGCTCCACGGCAGCACATGCGCGGCCAGCGCGCGCACCGGCAGTGTTTTCGACAGGCCGAGCAGGCGCAGATCAAGCACCGCGATGGAGCCGACCAGCAGCACAAAGCCGACGATATGAAAGATTTCCACCAGCGGATACAGCCAGAGGTCCTCGCGCATTGCAACCGCCAGCGGCAGACGCTCGATCGCGGCGAGAGGTGATGTCGGGTCGGAAGTCAAAGAAAAACCTTAAAACCTTTAGCCACAGAGGTCACAGAGAACACAGAGAAAAACCATCGGGTCATGAACTGCACGCTCGAATATGAAGGGTTTGAAGTTCTCTGTGCTCTCTGTGCACCCCTCAAGGGGGTATCGAGAACCTCTGTGGCTTGATTTTGATTTTTATCTCAACGCAACTCGATCGTACGCTCACCGACGATGATGCGCTCGGCCCGCATTTCGTCGGGCTTCGCGCGGTTGGCGTATCCGACGACGGTGACGGTAGCGCCTTTTTTCAGGTCGGCGGGCGGCAGGCCGCGTGCGCTCATGCGCGAGGGTGGCGCGAGCACGGCGTGCCAGGTCTTGCCCGGCGTCACCAGGCGGATGTGGCCGTGCGGATGCTCGTAGCCGGATTCGGCGATGGTTCCGGTGAGCCTCAGCTCCTTGGCGACATCGTATTCAGACCAGCCATGGTGGGCGGCGGCGGGCAGCACCAGCGAAACCAGAGTGATCATGGCAGCGGTCGCGGCGGACTTTGTGATGGATTTTTTCACGGGTTTCTCCTGGTTCGCCCTTGCAGCGCAGCGGCTGCTGCCGGCGGGCGCGTTACTTTATACTCAATCCAATATGCGAGTCACGCGCACCATCATCATCGATGAAACCGAATTGGTTGAGCGCTTCATTCACGCCTCCGGCCCCGGTGGCCAGAACGTGAACAAGGTCGCCACCGCGGTTGAATTGCGCTTTGACGTGCTGCGCTCCAGCGCATTGTCCGGCAGCGTGCGCGACCGGCTGTTTGCGCTGGCCGGCAAAAAAATCTCCGGTGACGGCGTGCTGGTGATCGCCGCGCAGCGCTTTCGCAGCCAGGCTCGCAACCGTGCCGACGCACGTGAGCGGCTCGCCGGGCTGATCCGTGCCGCGGCAACGCCGCCAAAAACGCGGCTGGCCACCAAACCGACGCGGGCTTCGAAGCGGCGTCGGCTGGATGACAAGCGACGCCGCAGCGACCTCAAGCGGGTGCGCCGGGGGAACGATGATTAATTTAATAAAATCAATGACTTGAAATTAATGTGCGGCCGGACAGGCAAACCCTTGGTGACTCGCTGTTACACTGAGCCCACGCAATCAGGCCACGCCGGAATAAATCCGTGCACCACGGCGTTCACCTGATGTCCTGTCAAATGGACACCGGCGGGTTGCGACGGCTACCTCGAACAATTTACAACACACCTCAACAACAGACGGGAGACTGTTTCATGAAGCATGCACTGATCGCAGCACTGATTGCCACCTCCACCCTGCTCGCCAGCGGCAGCGTATTGGCCCAGGTCAAACCGGAAGACGTGATCAAGTACCGCAAGAGCGTCTACACCGTTGCCGCCTGGCACATGCGCCCCCTCGGCGCGATGGTCAAAGGCCAGATGCCCTTTGATCAGGCGGTCTTCCTGAAAAATGCCGAGATGGTCGCCGACATCGCTTCGGTCGCTCCCGAAGCCTTTGCACCCGGTTCGGACAAGGGTGCGGAAACCCGCGCCAAGCCGGAAATCTGGAGCGACGCCGCCGGTTTCAAGAAAGTCATGGACAATTTCCAGGCTGAAACCGCAAAGCTGGTGCAGGTCGCGCGTACGGCCAAGGATGTTGACGCAGTGCGCGGCCAGTTCAGCGCGGTGGCCAAGAGCTGCGGCGCCTGCCACGACAACTTCCGCACCAAGTAAGCAGGCTTCAATGCCCAAAAAAACCGCCTCCGGGCGGTTTTTTTGCATCCGGCTTTTGCTTCCTGTGCCTCCCTAACGCGTCACCAAAAACCACACCGCGGCGGCGCACGCCGCCAGCAGCACCAGCGCCAGCCATGAACTCGCCATCCTCGCCGGAGTGGCGCCCGCCGGCAGTTGCTTGCGGCCGGTGAACATCGGCTTCACCAGGTTCTCGGACTTGTAGAGCAGGTAATAAAGCACTGCCGCAACGTGTACGCCGATCAGCGCAAGCAGGATGTTGATGTTGTACTTGTGGATTGTGGTCAGCCAGTCGCTGAGTTCCTTGGTCACATGTTTGTAGAGCGGCCCCTCGTAGAGGATGTCGTCGTTGGAAAACAGGCCGGTGCCGGTCTGCACCAGCACACAAAGCAGGATCAGCACCACGCTGAGGCCGCCGAGCGGATTGTGACCGGCGAATTTCGCTGCGGTGCGCGAGGGCAGCGTGCGGATGTAACCGATCACCGCGCCCGGCCCGTATAGAAAATCGCCGAAGCGGGCGTGGGTGCTGCCGACAAAACCCCAGAGGATGCGGAACAGGATCAGCGCCAGCACCGCGTAGCCGGAATAGAAATGCCAGTCCATCCACTCCATCTCGCCGGACAGCCAGGAAAATCCGATCAGCAGCACCAGCAGCCAGTGGAACAGGCGCACCGGCAGATCCCACACCGGCGTTGCAATCTTGTTGGCGGATGAATCGGTCATCGTCATGCTCTCCTCAGGCAGTGGCCAGATGCGTCACCAGACTCCGGCCGTTCCAGTAATGTAATAGATACGACGGCGCCGCGTTCAGGTCGGGCTCGAAGCGGCCTCCGCCAAAACGCAGTTGCACCTGGAATGCCGTGCTCGGCGCCACCGCCACCGCGGCGCCCTGCCAGCGCGCCTGCAGCGGACGGTGCAGGTGCCCGCACAGCACCGCCTGCACCGCGGGCCTCGCCGCGATGATTTTGCCGAGGCGCTGCGCCGCCTGCGGCGCCAGCGCGATGCGGTCCATCACCGAGTAGCCGCTGGACACCGGCGGGTGGTGCAGCACCACCAGCGCCGGGATCGCCGGCACGGCATCCAGCGCCTGTTCCAGCCAGCCAAGTTGATCCTGATCAAGATCACCGTCATCCCGCCCCTCGACCAGGCTGTCGAGCATGACGATGCGCAGGCCCGGGAGATCCAGGGCATGGCAAATCGGCCCGTTATTGCCGATACCCGGATGGCCGGCAAACACGGCGCGCAGCGCATCACGGCGGTCGTGGTTTCCGGCGAGCAGGTGATACGGCATCCGCAGCGGCGCCAGCAATTCGCGCAACGCCTCGTATTCGGCGCCCACGCCGTTGTCGGTGAGGTCTCCGCTGAGCAGCAACAGGTCGGGTACGCGGCGCAGGGCCTGCAGATGATCAATGCAGCGGCGCAGCCCTGCCGCACTGTCGATGCCGAAAGCGTTGCGGGCGCCCGATGCCGTGACATGAAGATCGGAAAACTGCGCGATCAGCAGCGCACCGTCCCCGCCTCCATTCATTGCGGCAACCTCATTGCTGCAATGTCTGCTGCTTCAGGGTCACGTAATCCACCTTGCCCGAGCCAAGCAAAGGCAGGTGGTCCACCTTGACGATGCGTTTGGCCACCGCCAGTTCGTGGGCGTTGATCTGCCGTGCCGCCTGCAGCAGCGCCATGCGGTCGAGCGCGGGATCGGTGGTTAGCAGCACCGTGCTCTCACCGCCACGGGTCATCTCGACCAGCGCGGCATGCTTGAACGAGGACGAAGCCTGGTAGGCAATTTGCTCGACACGCTCCAGCGACACCATCTCGCCGGCGATCTTGGCGAAACGCTTGACCCGGCCGTGGATGGTGACGAAACCGTCATCATCGACGCTGACCACGTCACCGGTGTTGTACCAACCCGCGCCGAGTTCCGAACGCGGCGGCTGCAGCACACCGGGCGCATCGGAGAACAGGTAGCCCATCATCAGGTTGGGCCCGCGCACATGCAGCACCCCGCCCTGCTCGATGCCCGGCACCGGCACGATGCGGTACTCGACGCCGGGCAGGAAGCGGCCGACGGTGCCGGCGCGGAAGGCGAGCGGCGTGTTCAGCGACATCGCCGGACCGCACTCGGTGGCCCCATAACCTTCATACACACGCAGCCCGAATTTCGAGAACCACAGCTTCTCGACCTCGGTGTTGAGCTTCTCGCCGCCGGCGATGACAAAACGTGCGCGGTAAAAATCGAAAGGGTCGGCCTGGCGCGCGTAGTTGCCGAGGAAGGTGCTGGTGCCGAAAATGTAGGTGCAGTCGCGGGTGTAGGCGTATTCCGGAATCGCCTTGTAGTGCAGCGGATTGGTGTAGAGGAACAGCCGGGTGCCGGTGACCAGCGGCATCAGCGTGCATGCGGTGAGGCCGAAGGTGTGGTACATCGGCAGCGCGTTCAGGTATTTGTCCTGCGGGCCGAACTCGATCACCGACTGCAGTTGCGCCATCACGCCGAGCATGGTGTCGTGCGAAATCGCCACGCCCTTGGGCCTTGCTTCCGAACCCGAGGTGAAAAGCACGATTGCCGCCAACGAAGGATCCTGGGGCGGCAGCGCGCTGCGCGGGTGCAGCAGGGCGCGCACGATCCACAGCTTGTCGGCCAGCGTCAACGTCTCGCGCAGGTCCTCAAGGTAGATGATCTCGCAGCCGGCCAGCGACTCCAGCAGATATTCGAGTTTCGCCGCCTGCAGGAAGGCGCGCGAGGTGATCACCGTGCGCAGCGTCGCCGCCTGCGCCGCCACGCGCAGCGCCTCGGCGCCACTTGAGTAATTGAGCATCGCCGCGACCCGGCCGCGCGCGGTGAGGCCGAACACCAGGCACACCGTGGCAGCGAGGTTGGGCAGCAGTACGCCAACGCGCTCGCCGGGACTGGTGAAGCGCGCGCTCAGCCGTCCCAGCGCGAACGCGCCCTTGATCAGGTCGTTGTAGCTGCGCACCTGGCCACGCAGGTCCTCGATGATCTGCGTGCGCCGGCCGTGCAGTTGCGCGGCATCGAGCAGCGCCTCGATCAGCGTGCGCCGCGGCACCGCGTCAGCCATCGAACGCTGCAGGATGCGCAGCAGCTCGCCGGCCTGCTGGCGCCGCCGCGCGGCACCCGTGGCGCTGCGCACGGCCAGCCGTGTCGCCGGCTGCACGATCAATGTCACCTGCGGCAGCCTGCGTTTCGGCCAGTAACAGCCAACCCCGGCGGCGCCCGAGAACTGGGTGCCCTCAATACGCAGCGGCACGATGTCGGCATCCGCCCGCGCCGCGACCAGCGCCGCCATGCCGTAGATCTTCATCGGGCCACCGGTGGTGGTGACACGGTCCTGCGGAAAGATCACCACCGGACGGCCGGAGCGCAGCGTGCGCACCAGTCCCTTGACGGTGGTGTTGCCGCCGCTGCCCAATTCGGCGCAGTCGGTGATGCGGCGAAGCAGGCGCAGCACCCTTGTGCCGGCCAGCGCCTGCGGCACCACGATCAGCGGCCGGCCAGGCAGGAACAGCGCGATCAGCAGCGCGTCGATGACCGAGTTGTGATTGGCCACCACCAGCGGGCGGGGACGCTGCAGCTCGCTGACGTGGCCGGCGACGCGCACACGCAGCAGCAGGCCGGCCAGGGATTTCAGGAGGGTGCGCAACACCGGGAAATTCCGATTCCGAATTCGATGCAGGGGGTTGTTAAATAAATCATGGTGACCACGGTCAATAAGAGGGGCAGCGACAGCTTTTAACCAACCTGCCCTTCGCCGTCAAACACCCCGACGGAGTCCTTATGGTCATGTGGGCCGCTGCCGGCACTTTCGAGGGTCAATCGGCGGAAAAAGCATGGTTTCGCAAAAAAAGTCTGGAAATATCCCGCCCCCGGCTTTTTTATCACTTATAAGCCATTGTTTTATATGGCATTTTTTAAAACTTATCATTTTGGTAGATTTGCCGTTGTAGCCCAGCCCCTTTTTAATTGCTGCAGGTGCGTACAAACACACCGAAAAGCACTGCTTCTTCAATTACATACAGGGGTAAGTCAACATGGAAATGCAGATTCCGTCGGCCGTCATCGATATCCATCACGCGTTGGTCAAACCCGATTTCGGCAGCAGTAACGACTTTCGCTTTTCACCACAACTGCAGGCCCATTTTGACCGCCAGACCCGCGCGCTGTGGTCGCGCTGGACTGCCGCACCACGCCCCTGTTTCAACGCCGGCCTGCTCGCCGACATCCGCGCCTATTACAACTTCGTCGCAGAAAGCGAAGGCCTGATCGATTGTGGCGACGCAACAGAGTCGATCGATTACGTGATCCTCGCTTCCGGCATGCCCGGCGTGTTCCAGCTCGGCGGGGACCTCGACCTGTTCCGCCAGAAAATCGACGGCCGTGACCGCGAAGCCCTGTCCAGCTACGGCCGCGCCTGCATCGACGTGCTTTACCGCAACTACCGCGGCCACGACCTGCCGCTGACCACGATCTCGCTGGTGCAGGGTGAATGCCTGGGCGGCGGCTTCGAGGCTGCGCTGTCGAGCGACCTGATCATCGCCGAACGGCGCTCGCGCTTCGGCTTTCCAGAAATATTGTTCAACCTGTTCCCGGGCATGGGCGCCTACTCCTTCCTCGACCGCAAGGTCGGCCAGCGCAGGGCCGAGGAAATCATCTCCTCCGGCAAGATTTACACCGCCGAGGAAATGCAGGCCCTGGGGGTGATCGATGTCGTCGCCGATGACGGCGAAGGCGAAACCGCGGTCAACACCCTGATCAAGCAGCGCTCGCGCTCAAGAAACGGCATGGCGGCATTGGCCGCGGTGCGCCGCCGCGTTCATCAGATCAGCTATCAGGAGCTGGAGGACGTGGTCGATGTCTGGGTTGATGCCGCGCTGCGCCTGACCCCGCGCGACCTGAAACTGATGCAGCGTCTGGTTTCGCGCCAGAATGGCCTGCAGGAACCGGCGGTGGTTCACTGAAAACAGCGATTAACCGCCTTTTTCCCGGGGACATCAGCTCTGCTATAAACTGGCAGGGGGGATTGTTCACGCATGGGGTTCGCGCGCATGTCTGATCTGCGCACGGCCGGCCGAAAGGCATGATCCGCCATGAATGAACCGCCGATGATTAACGGTTTTTTCGCCACCGACGCGATGTCAGACTTCGAGCACTCCTATACCATCGAGCAGACCGCCCAGCTGCTCGGCATCTCACCGCAGAAGCTGCGGCGCTGGGATGAACAGGGTGTGCTCACGGCACTGCGCACCGAGGGCGGCCACCGCCGCTACCCCAAGGAACTGGTCGACCGCCTGATCCAGGCCAATGCCAGCGGGCCGCAGGACATGGCCTCGCTGGAACTCGCCAGCGTCAAACGTTCGCTCGATGAAAAGCGCCGCATCATCCAACTGCTGATCGAAAGCGAAGGCCGTTACCGCGACCTCGTCGAGACCTCGCACGACCTGATCTGGCAGACCGACGCCGAAGGCCGCTTCACCTACCTCAACGCCGCCGCTTACGACATTTTCGGCCTCGCCCCCTCCGACCTGATCGGCCGCTGCTTCTTCAGCTTCGAGACCAACGGCGCGCTGGTGCCGAACCGGCGCTTCCTGTCAACGCTGCGCCGCCACGGCGAAGTACAGAATCACGTCACCCACCTCACCACGGCGCGTGGCGAGGACCGCTGGATCGGCATCAACGCCCGTGTCACCCGCGATGAAAATGGCGGCATGCTCGGCATCCGCGGCACCGCGCGCGACGTGACCCAGCAGCACCTGGCGATCCGCCGTGCCGAACATGTCGCGATGCACGACGCACTGACCGACCTGCCCAACCGCAACGCCCTGCAGCGCCAGATCGAATCAGCGCTGCAGATCAGCCAGGTCGGAGCGCTGCTGCTGGTCGACATGGACCACTTCAAGCGCATCAACGCGGCTTTCGGCCACGGCGCGGCGGAGCAACTCGTGGTCGGCCTCGCCGGTGTGCTGCGCAGCGTCGCCCGCAACCGCAACGGCGATCTCTACCGCGTTGGCGAAGACCAGTTCCTGCTGCACCTGCCGGACGCACTGCGCGAGGATGCGCAAAACGCCGCCGCGGCGGTGCTCGACGCGGTGCAGAACTACCGCCTTGAGCTGGCGCACAACCGGGTGGTTTCCAACCTCACCGCCTCGATCGGCATCGCGATGTACCCCTTCCACGGCGCCGACTGGCCCGGACTGCTCGCCGCGGTGGACAGCGCCACCCACCAGGCCAAGGATGACGGGCGCAACCGTGTCGCGATGTTCCAACCGGTTTCGGATGCGCTGCGTGCGACCCACCGCCGTACTCACTGGACGCAGCTGATCGCCGACGCACTGGAGTTCGACAGGATCTCGCTGTCAACCCAGCCCGCGGTACGGATCCGCGACGGCGCGGTGCTGCATCACGAGATTTTCCTGCGCATCCGCGACGAGCAGGGGCGCTGGGCAGATTCGGCGCAGTTCATGGCCACCGCGGAATCGCTGGGTTTTGCCCCTGCGCTCGACCAGCGGGTGATCGGCCGGGTGCTGACACACATGCATGAACACGGTGGCTGTTGGCGCCAGCCCTATGCAGTCAACGTATCGGCCGCGTCGATCGCCGATCAGGACTGGATGCGTGAACTCTCCGACATGATCCGCGGTTCGCAAGGCGCCGGCGAGCGGCTGGTGTTCGAGATCAGCGAACGCACGGCGATGGAGAACATCGACGCCACCGCGGCCTTCATCAGCCGGGTGCGCAACCTCGGCGCACGCGCCGCACTCGATGACTTCGGCACCGGCTTCAGCTCCTTCTACTACCTGCGCCATTTCGAGGTCGATTACCTAAAGATCAGCGGCGCCTTCACCCAGAAACTGGATGACGACCACGAAAGCCGTGCCTTTGTCCGCGCGGTGAACGCACTGGCGCGTGACCTCAAGCGCCAGGTCATTGCCAAGGGGGTCGAGTCGGCACTGCAACTGCAATTGCTGCGTGAGGCGGGTGCGCTCTATGCACAGGGCCGTTATTTCAGTCCCGTCGCGGCACTCGGCACGACCGAGCCGCTGCAGGTCAGTGCCGGCAGGAACAGCGGCGCAGGCGGCTGAGCGCCAGCCAACTGCCGGGGATGGCTACCACTCCCCACGCCGCAGTTTTTCCGCCCAGAACAGGCCGGTGACGGTCTTCGGATCGGTGATGCGCCCCTCGCGCACCCAGTCCAACGCCTCCATCAGCGGCAGCGTCATCACCTCGAGAAACTCACCTTCGTCCAGCGCGCTGCCGGCTTCGGTAAGTCCGCCGGCCATGAACAGTTCGATGCGCTCATCAGCATAGGCGATGCAGGGGTGCAGCGTAGCCAGATGCCGCCAGTCCCGGGCGATGTAGCCGCATTCCTCGCGCAGTTCGCGCTGCGCGGTGGCGAGCGCCTCCTCACCGGCGTCAATCTTGCCCGCCGGCAGTTCGATGAAATGGCGGCGCAGCGGATAACGGAATTGGCGCTCGAGCACCACGGTATCCGGATCGGGACAGGCAATGATCATCGCCGCGCCGGGATGCAGGATGTATTCGCGGGTGGATACATTGCCATCCGGCAGGCGCACCCGGTCGCGGCACACACGCAGCAGCCGGCCCTCGAACACCGCCTCCGAGTCGAGCGGGGTTTCGCTGAAATCCGTGCCGGACGCGGAAGGCTGCGAAGATTTCACTACCGGGTCACAGCCTTGTTCACAGCCCCGGTTTGCGCCACAGGTAGCGGTAAACGTAACCGGGGTAGGCAAACACCAGGAACAGGCAGACGGTCACCGCGTAGAACTCCCAGCGCTGTGTATGCACCTGTCCGGCACGGCTTTCCAGCAGCCAGGCGAAGAATCCGGTCACGGCATACAGGATGACCAGTTCCAGCAGCCGCCAGCCAAGGTGCTTGCCCGAAGCGGGTGCCGCACGCAGGAACAGGATGCGTTCGCTGAAAAACGGCAGGTTGGCGAGAACCAGCGCGAGCAGCAGCAGTGCGGCGATGCTCCAGTCCATCATGTCAGGGGGGAGTCAATCAGATCGAGGCGCGTACGGCCTCGATGCACAGCACCAGCAGCGGCTGAGGCGCGATGCCGAGAAGCAGCACCGCAATACCGTTGACCGACAGCAGCGCGCGCACGTCGCCTGAAGCTGAAATCGGCGCGGTATCAACCGGTTCGTCGAAATACATCAGCTTGACGATGCGCAGGTAATAGAAGGCGCCGATCAGCGAGAACAGCACCGCGACCACGGCCAGCCACCACAGGCCGATCCCGACCACCGCCTGCAGCACCGACAGCTTGGCATAAAAACCCACCGTCGGCGGGATGCCAGCCATCGAAAACATCAGCAGCAGCATCAGGAAGGCATACCAGGGGCTGCGCCGGTTGAGGCCCTTGTAGTCATCGAGGTTTTCCGCCTCGAAACCTTCACGGGCCAGCAGCAGGATCATGCCGAAGGCACCCAGCGTCATCAGCACGTAGACCGTGACGTAGTACATGCCGGCACCGTAACCGTCGATGGTGCCGGACAACACGCCGAGCAGCAGGAAGCCCATGTGCGAGATCGTCGAGTAGGCGAACATCCGCTTCAGATTGGTCTGCATGATCGCGGTCAGGTTGCCGATGGCGAGCGAAAGCACCGCCATCACCGCCAGCATGTTGCGCCACTCCTCGGTCAGCGCGTCCGCGCCGAGGGCCTGCGCCAGCAGGCGCATCACAATGGCAAAGGCGGCGAATTTCGGCGCCGAACCGATAAACAGCGTCACCGCGGTCGGCGCACCTTGATAAACGTCGGGCACCCACATGTGGAAGGGCACCGCGCCGAGCTTGAAGCCGAGGCCGGCAACGATGAACACCAGCGCGAACACCAGCACCACCTGGGCGCGCACACCCTCGTTGGCAAGGCGGGCAAGTTCGGTGATTTCCAGGGTGCCGGTGGCGCCATAAAGCATCGACATGCCGTAGAGCAGCATGCCGGAGGCCAGCGCGCCGAGCACAAAATACTTCATCGCCGCCTCGGTCGCGCGCACCGAATCCCGCTGCAGCGCGACCATCGCATACAGCGACAGCGACAGCAGTTCGAGGCCGAGGTACAGCGTCAGCAGGTGGTTGGCCGAGATCATCACCATCATGCCCAGCGTCGCGAACAGCGCCAGCGTGAAGAATTCGCCGGTAAAGAGGCCGCGCGCAGCGTTGTAGGCCCGGGCGTAGACCAGCACCATGATCACCGCGACGCAGGTCACGAGCTTGAGCATGTCCGCCATCAGGTCGTCGACGAACATGCCACTGAAGGTGTAGACCGGCTCGGCATTGCCGGTGAAGAAGGTCAGCAGCGCGCAGCCGGCGAGCGTGAACTGGGTCAGCCCGTAGGTGACGATGCGGTTGTCATCGCTGATGAACAGATCGACAAGCAGGATCACACAGGCCATCACCAGCAGGAACAGCTCCGGGTAGGCGGGCCACAGCGGCATTATGTATTCCATGAGATCCCTATTGCAGCGCTCATTGCGTTGGCAATTTGCTGAACGACACGTGCGCCAGAAGGTCATTCACCGAAACATGCAGCACTTCGACAAAAGGCTGCGGCCAGATGCCCATCCACAGCGTCAGCACCGCGAGCACGGCGAGAATCAGGAATTCGCGGGCATTGATGTCCTTCAGCTGCGCGACATGGTCGTTGGCGACCGCACCGAACACCACGCGCTTGTACATCCACAGCGTGTAGGCGGCGCCGAAGATCAGCGTCGCCGACGCGGCAAAGGCGTACCAGAAATTGACTTGCATCGCACCCATGATCACCAGAAATTCGCCGACAAAGCCGCTGGTTCCGGGCAGGCCGGCATTGGCCATCGCGAACAGCATGAACAGCGCGGCAAACACCGGCATGCGGTTGGCCACGCCGCCATAGTCGGCGATGTTGCGGGTATGCATGCGGTCATAAAGCACGCCGACGCACAGGAACAGCGCGCCGGAGATAAAACCGTGGGAGATCATCTGAATGATCGCGCCCTCCACCGCCTGCGCATTGAACAGGAAGGTGCCGAGCGTGACAAAACCCATGTGCGAAATCGACGAATAGGCGATCAGCTTTTTCATGTCGGTCTGCACCAGCGCGACCAGCCCGATGTAAACCACCGCGATCAGCGACAGCGTGATCACCACCGGCGCAAGCAGCAGGCTGGCATCGGGCACGATCGGCAGCGTCAGGCGCAGGAAGCCGTAGCCACCCAGCTTCAGCATCACCGCGGCCAGCACCACCGAACCGCCGGTGGGCGCCTCGACGTGGGCGTCGGGCAGCCAGGTGTGCACCGGCCACATCGGCACCTTGACGGCGAAGGCCATAAAAAATGCAATAAAAACAAGAACTTGTGCAGCCATTGGTAGCTGCGCCTGGTAAAAGTCGAACAGGCTGAAACTGCCGCCAGCGGTGAAGTAAAGATAGATCAGCGCGACCAGCGTGAGCAGCGAGCCAAGAAGCGTGTAGAGGAAGAACTTGACCGCGGCATAGACGCGGTTGGGACCACCCCAGACACCAACGATGATGAACATCGGGATCAGCGTCGCCTCGAAGAACACGTAGAACAGCAGTCCGTCGAGCGATGCAAACACGCCGTTCATCAGTCCCGACAGGAACAGGAAGGCCGCCATGTATTGCGACACGCGGCTCTGGATCACTTCCCAGCCGGCAATGACCACGATCACCGTGGTCAGGCTGTTGAGCAGGATCAGCAGCAGCGAGATGCCGTCGATGCCGAGGTGATAATTGACGTTGAAGGCGTCGATCCACGGCCGCATCTCGACAAACTGGAAGCCGCCCGCCTGCGTATTGAAGCCGGTATAGAGCGGAATGGTCACAGCGAAGCCGATCAAAGCGCCGATCAGTGCGATCACGCGTGAAGCCTGTGCGTTGCGGTCGCCGCCGGTCAGCAGCACCGCGACACCGGCGATGATCGGCGCCCAGATGGCGAGGCTCAGTAGTGGTAATCCCTGCATCATCTCGTCAGTTTTTCTTGTTCATGTTCACGGATCAGCGGGTGTACGCCAGCGTCAGCAGCATCAGGATGCCGATGATCATCGCGAAGGCGTAGTGGTAGATGTAACCCGACTGCACATGGCGGATCACCGCGGCACACCAGCCCACCAGCCGCGCCGAACCGTTGACCAGCACGTTGTCGATCACCGCGATGTCGCCGCCCTTCCACAGACCGGTGCCCAGCGCGCGCGAGCCGCCGGCGAAAAACCAGTCGTTGAAGCGGTCGAGGCCGTATTTCTCCATCAGGATGGTCACCACCACGCCCCACTGGCGGCGCAGCCGGGCCGGCAGTTCGGGCCTTGCGATGTAAAGGAACCAGGCTGTCACGGCACCGGCCACCGCCAGCCAGAACGGCAGCGTGCCCAGCGCATGGCTCATCATGCCGATGACACCGTGGAAGTTCTGCGCCATCACCGCCATAGCGGTATGCGCCGGATTGACGGTGATCGCGCTGCCGAAATAATTGCCGTAGACGAATGTGCCGATCAGCCAGCCCGCCGACACCGAGGGAATCGCCAGCATGACCAGCGGCAGGGTCACCACCCATGGCGACTCCTGCGGCTTGCCGTGGCCATGATCATGGTGTTCATCGTGGCCGTGATCGTCATGGGCATGATCATCATGGTGCGCCGCGGCTTTGGCATCCGCATCCGCCGCCTTGACATCGGGATGGTTGGGGTCGGCGAAGCGCTCCTTGCCGTGGAATGCATAAAACACCAGGCGGAAGGAATAGAAGCCGCCGACAAACACGCCGGCCACCGCCAGCGCGTAGGCAAAACCCGCGCCTGGCACCGTGGCGTGATGCAGTGCCTCGACAATGGTTTCCTTGGAGAAGAAACCGGCAAAGGGCGGCAACCCGGCATTGGCGATGGCGCCGATCAGCACCGTCAGATAGGTGATCGGCATGTACTTGGCGAGGCCGCCCATCTTGCGCATGTCCTGCTGGTGGTGCATCGCGATGATCACCGAACCGGCACCCAGGAACAGCACCGCCTTGAAAAAGGCATGAGTGAAGAGGTGGAAGATCGCTGCGGAATAGGCCGAGGCGCCCAGTGCCATGGTCATGTAACCGAGCTGCGACAGCGTCGAATAGGCAACCACGCGCTTGATGTCGTACTGCACCGTGGCGATCAGCGCCATGAAGAAGGCGGTGATCGCGCCGATGACCAGCACGAACGACAGCGCGGTTTCCGACAGCTCGAACAGCGGCGACATCCGCGCCACCATGAAAATGCCCGCGGTGACCATCGTCGCGGCGTGAATCAGTGCCGAGATCGGCGTCGGGCCCTCCATCGAGTCCGGCAGCCACACGTGCAGAGGGAACTGCGCCGACTTGCCCATCGCGCCGATGAACAGCAGGATGCAGATCACCGTCATCAGCGACCAGGCATGCCCCGGGAACAGCTCGATGGTGTTGCCGCTCAGACGTTCCGCGCCGGCAAACACCGCGGCATAGTCGAGCGTGCCGAAATACATCAGCACCAGCGCGATGCCGAGCAGGAAGCCGAAGTCGCCAACACGGTTGACCAGGAAGGCCTTCATGTTCGCGTAGATCGCCGTCGGCCGGTTGTACCAGAAGCCAATCAGCAGGTACGACACCAGGCCCACAGCTTCCCAGCCGAAAAACAGTTGCAGGAAGTTGTTGCTCATCACCAGCATCAACATCGAGAAGGTGAACAGCGAGATGTACGAGAAAAAGCGCTGGTAGCCGGGGTCGTCTGCCATGTAGCCGATGGTGTAGACGTGCACCATCAGCGAGACGAAGGACACCACGATCATCATCGTCGCCGACAGCGGGTCGATCAGGAAGCCGATCTCGAAGCGGATGCTGCCGGAGACCAGCCAGGTGTAGACCGGCCCGTTGAACAGGTTGCCGGCCATGACGTCCATGTAGACGAACACCGAGGCCGCAAGGCAGACCAGCATGCCGAGGATGGTCACGACATGCGCCGCGCGGCGGCCGATCAGCCAGCCGAACAGGCCGGAAACAATCGCCCCGGCGAGCGGCGCCAGCGGCACCAGCAGATAGAGTTTTTGCATCGAGGTCATGGCCGTCTCAACCCTTCATCCGGTCGAGGTCTTCGACATTGATGGTGCGCAGGTTGCGGAACAGCACCACCAGGATCGCCAGGCCGATCGCCGATTCGGCGGCGGCCACGGTGAGGATGAAGAACACGAAAATCTGGCCGGCGGTGTCGCCGAGGAAATGCGAGAAGGCGATGAAGTTCATGTTGACCGCGAGCAGCATCAGCTCGATCGCCATCAGCAGCACGATGATGTTCTTGCGGTTCAGGAAAATGCCGATCACCGAGATCGCGAACAGCACCGCGCCGAGGATCAGGTAATGGGAGAGGGAAATCATGCCTCGCCCCCCTCTTTCTTCTCGGCCGGCATCGACACGATGCGCACACGGTCGGCGCGTTTCACCTGCACCTGCTGCGCCACATTCATGCCGCGGCTGGAGGACTTGCGCCGGCGCAGCGTCAGCGCGATCGCGGCGACAATCGCCACCAGCAGGATCACCGCGGCCAGTTCGAAGGGGTAGACATAGTCGGTATAAAGCAGGCGGCCGAGTTCCTTGGTGTTGCTGTAGCCCTCGGGGGCCGGCGCCGGTCGCGGTGCCTCACCGAGGCCGAACCACGGGCCGCCAAGCACCAGCGCCATCTCGATCACCAGCAGCGCGGCGACAAGGCCACCCACCGGCAGGTAACTCCAGAAGCCCTGGCGCAGGCGCTCAATGTTGATGTCGAGCATCATCACCACGAACAGGAACAGCACCATCACCGCACCGACATAGACAAGGATCAGCACAATGCCGAGGAATTCGGCCTCGAGCTGTATCCACAGCCCGGCCGAGGTGCAAAAGGCGAGCACCAGGAACAGCGCGGCATGCACCGGATTCCTCGCAGTGATCACACGCAGCGCCGCGAACACCAGCACCGTGGAGAAGAACCAGAAGATGATTTCTTGAAATGTCATGAAGGCTTGGCCACAGAGGGCACAGTGATCACAGAGAAAACCGTGATCACCGTGGAGTCAGTTGCATTTCTCTGTGTTCTCTTTATTTTCTCTGTGATCTCTGTGGCTTAAAGTTTTTAGGTTTTAACGGTATTTCGCATCCGACGCACGGTCGTTGGCAATCTGTTCTTCGTAGGCATCACCGATCGCCAGCAGCATCGGCTTGGTATAAATCAGGTCGCCGCGCTTCTCGCCGTGGTATTCGAAGATGCGCGTCTCGACGATCGAGTCCACCGGGCAGGATTCCTCGCAGAAGCCGCAGAAGATGCACTTGGTCAGGTCAATGTCGTAGCGCGTGGTCCGGCGCGTGCCGTCCTCGCGCTGTTCGGATTCGATGGTGATTGCCAGCGCCGGGCATACCGCCTCGCACAGCTTGCAGGCGATGCAGCGTTCTTCGCCGTTGGGATAACGGCGCAGCGCATGCAAACCGCGAAAGCGCGGACTCTGCGGGGTTTTTTCCTCGGGGAACTGCACCGTGATCTTGCGCGCGAAGAGGTAGCGCCCGGTGAGCGCCATGCCCTTGAGCAGCTCGACGAGCAGGAAGGTATTGAAGAATCTGCTGATGCCCTGGATCATCATTTCCACCATATCCAAAGCGGCGTCTGCATCCAGGCGCCGAGCACCACAATCCACACCAGGGTCACCGGAATGAAGATTTTCCAGCCCAGGCGCATGATCTGGTCATAACGGTAACGCGGGAAGGTCGCGCGGAACCACAGGAAACAGAACAGGATGAAACCGGCCTTCAGCACCAGCCAGTGCAGCCCGGCCGCACCCAGCGCCGGCACCGCAGCCGGGAACGGCGACAGCCAGCCGCCGAGGAACAGCAGCGCGGTGAGCACCGCGATCAGGATCATGTTCAGGTATTCAGCCATGAAGAACACCGAAAACGCCATGCCCGAATACTCGACGTGGAAGCCGGCAACGATCTCCGACTCGCCCTCGGCGACGTCGAAGGGCGCGCGATTGGTCTCGGCCACACCGGAGATCAGGTAGACCACGAACAGCGGGAACAACGGCACCCAGAACCAGCTCAGCAAACCGGCACTGCCCTGCTGCGCATTCACGATCTGCACCAGGTTCATGCTCTGTGCCGCCATCAGCACACCGACCAGCGCGAAACCCATCGCGATTTCGTACGACACAATCTGCGCCGCAGCGCGCAGGCTGCCGAGGAAGGCGTATTTCGAGTTTGATGCCCAGCCGGCGATCAGCACACCGTAGACGCCGAGCGACGTCATTGCCAGCAGGTAGAGCAGGCCGGCATCAATGTTGGAGAACACCGCCTCGGGCGAGAACGGCACCACCGCCCAGGCCGCGATTGCCATCATGAACGCCAGCGACGGCGCGGTCACGAACAGCAGCCTGTTGGCGCCGGTGGGCACCACGATTTCCTTGGTCAGCAGCTTGACCGCATCCGCCCAGGGCTGGATCAGGCCCAGCGGACCAACCCGGTTGGGACCGATGCGCAACTGGATGTAGCCGATGATCTTGCGCTCGGCATAGGTGACATAGGCGAAAGTCACCATCAGCACCACGATCAGCGCGACGATCTTCACCAGCAGCCATGCCACAGAGGAAACCGTGGGCCACAGCGGCCCGAGCAGTTCCTGCGGATAGGCGAGCAGTGTCTCGATCATCAGGCGCTCGCTTTCATGACCTGCGCCACACGTTCCAGCACCAGCGGCGCATCAGCGGCGCCCAGCATCGCGGTCTCGCTGCGAGCAGCGGCCAGACGGACACAATCAGCAGGCAGGCCGTTGTCGATGGCATGGGCAAGCAGCGCTTCGCCACCGTCCTGCACCACACGCAGCAGGTCACCGTCGCGCAGGCCCAGCTTGTCGGCCAGCGCGCGATTCATCGACGCCACCGGCGGCAGGGCATCGCGGGTTTTCTGCAGGCTGGGCGCGCGGCGCGCCAGCGCATCGGCGGCGTAGATCGGCACCTCGGCGATACGGGCCACGGTGGTGGTCGCAGCGGGCAGTGTGCCAATGGTAATGCTTAAGTTATTGTTTTTATTTAATATTTCGTTCTTGCCGTGGAGCGCTTCGCGCTGCGCATCGTCGGCGCCATCGTGCTCAAAGCCTTCGAGGCCGAGCAGGTTGCCGAGTACGCGCAACACTTTCCACGCCGGACGCGTCTCGCCCAGTGGCTTGACCACGCCATTGAAGCTTTGCACGCGGCCTTCAGTGCTGACAAAAGTACCCGCTGTTTCAGTGAACGGCGCGATCGGCAGCAGCACGTTCGCGTATTCGGTGGCGCCATGCTGGAAGGCACTCAGCGCAACCACCAGCTCCGCATCTTTCATCGCAGCAACGGCCGCGCGCGGATTCGCGCAATCGAGTTCGGCTTCGGCACCCAGCAGCAAATAGGCCTTCAGCGGCGACTCGATCATCTGCCGGGCATTTTTGCCGGTGATTTTTCCGGTGGGTACGCAACCCGCAACGTAGCCACCCACGCTGTTCGCAGCAGCGCCGAGGAAACCGAAGCGGCAGTCGAGAACCTGCGCCAGTGCCTGCGCCAGTGCCTGCAGCGTCGCAGCCTGGGCATGCTGTTCGGCAAAGCTGCCGAGGAACACGCCGGTCTTTTCAGCGGTGTTTTCGGCCGCATTTTCGGCAGACACCAGGCTTTCGGCGATACGTTTTGCGGCATCACCAACCGTTACGTCTTCCACTGCGGCGCGCACCGCTTCCGGCAGCACAACGTTCTTCAGCGCAGCCGCGGCCTTCACCACCTGGGCGAGGGTCTGCGGCAGCAGCGACGGCGCAACAATCGCCTTGTGCGCAACACGCATCAACAGATCGTCATCGGCCGCGTGAATGATGTTCAGCTCGGTTTTTTTCTTGGTCGACTGGCGCAGCCGGTGCGCCAGCAGCGGATGGTCTTTGCGCAGCGTCGAGCCAACCACCAGCACGCGATCAAGCTGGGCGAATTCAGTGACGCTCATGCCCAACCAGGGTATACCGGCGCGCTTGCCGTCGGCGGAGAAATCAGTCTGGCGCAGGCGGAAATCGACGTTGCCGGAGCCAAAACCGCGCAGCAGCTTTTGCAACAGGTGCAGCTCTTCAAGCGTCTGCTGCGGGCTGGCCAGCGCGCCGATCGCTCCGGCGCCGTGGGCGGACTTGACGCGCTGCAACTCTGAAGCAACAAATTCCAGCGCCACCGGCCATTCGACATCCTGCCAGCGGCCGTCGCGCTTCAGCATCGGCTTCGCCAGGCGTTTTTCGGAGTTCAGCGCCTCGTACGAAAAACGATCCTTGTCCGAGATCCAGCATTCGTTGACCGCTTCGTTGTCGCGCGGCAGCGCGCGCATCACGCGGTTCTGCTTGATCTGCAGCGTCAGGTTCGAGCCGAGACCGCAGTGCGGGCTCACCGAAGGTTTGCGTGTCAGCTCCCAGGTGCGGGCGCTGTACCGGAAGGGTTTCGAGGTCAGCGCACCGACAGGACACAGGTCGATGGCGTTGCCCGACAGCTCGGAATCGACGGTCTTGCCGACGAAGGTGATGATTTCCGAATGCTCGCCGCGGCCGATCATGCCCAGCTCCATGATGCCGGCGATTTCCTGGCCGAAACGCACGCAGCGCGTGCAATGGATGCAGCGCGTCATGTCGGTGGAGATCAGCGGGCCGAGATTCTTGTTGGCGACAACGCGCTTGTCTTCCTGATAGCGCGACTCGCTGCCGCCGTAACCCACTGCCAGATCCTGCAACTGGCATTCACCGCCCTGATCGCAGATCGGGCAGTCGAGCGGATGGTTGATCAGCAGGAATTCCATCACGCCCTTCTGGGCGGTCACCGCGGCATCCGAATGCGTCCACACCTTCATGCCGTTGGTCACCGGCGTCGCGCAGGCGGGCAGCGGCTTCGGCGCCTTCTCGACCTGCACCAGGCACATGCGGCAGTTCGCGGCGATCGACAGCTTCTTGTGATAACAGAAGTGCGGCACGAAGGTGCCGGCCTTGTTGGCAGCATCCATGATCGTGCTGCCTTCGGGCACTTCCATCAGCTTGCCGTCGAGTTCGATTTCGAGCATGGCTTCAGTCTAGATATAAGGTGCGACCAGGCACTTCTTGTGGTCGATGTGGTGTTGGAATTCGTCGCGGTAGTGCTTCAGGAACGCCCGCACCGGCATTGCCGCGGCGTCACCCAGCGCGCAGATCGTGCGGCCCTGGATGTTCTGCGCCACTTTGTCGAGCATGTCGAGGTCCTCGGGCCGGCCCTTGCCGTGCTCGATACGGTCGACCATCCGGTACAGCCAGCCGGTGCCCTCGCGGCAGGGTGTGCACTGGCCGCAGGACTCCTCGTAGTAGAAGTACGACAGGCGCAGCAGCGATTTCACCATGCAGCGTGTCTCGTTCATCACGATCACCGCGCCGGAGCCGAGCATCGAGCCCGCCTTGGCAATCGAGTCGTAGTCCATGTCGGTGGCCATCATGATCTCGGCGGGCAGCACCGGCATCGACGAGCCGCCGGGAATCACCGCCTTCAGTTTCACGCCGTCACGCATGCCGCCGGCCATTTCCAGCAGCGTCGCGAAGGGTGTGCCGAGCTTGATCTCGTAGTTGCCGGGGCGCGCCACGTCACCCGAGATCGAGAAAATCTTGGTGCCGCCGTTGTTCGGCTTGCCCAGCGCGAGGAAGGCATCGCCGCCGTTGTTGATGATCCACGGCACCGCGGCAAAGGTCTCGGTGTTGTTGATCGTGGTCGGCTTGCCGTAGAGGCCGTAGCTCGCCGGGAACGGCGGCTTGAAGCGCGGCTGGCCCTTCTTGCCTTCCAGCGACTCCAGCAGCGCGGTTTCCTCGCCGCAGATATAGGCGCCGAAGCCGTGGTGCGCATGCAGCTGGAAGGAAAAATCAGTGCCGAGGATCCTGTCGCCGAGATAACCCGCGGCACGCGCCTCTTCCAGCGCCTCTTCGAAGCGCTCGTAGACTTCCCAGATCTCGCCGTGGATGTAGTTGTAGCCCACGGTGATGCCCATCGCGTAACCGCCGATGATCATGCCTTCGATCAGGATGTGCGGGTTGTAGCGCAGGATGTCGCGATCCTTGAATGTGCCCGGCTCGCCTTCATCCGAGTTGCACACCAGGTATTTCTGCCCCGGGAACTGCCGCGGCATGAAGCTCCACTTCAGGCCCGTCGGGAAACCGGCGCCGCCGCGGCCGCGCAGCGAGGATTTTTTCAGCTCGTTGACAACGTTCTCCGGCGGAATGTTTTCGGAGAGGATTTTTTTCAGCGCGGAATAGCCGCCACGCGCCTCGTAATCCCTGAGCCGCCAGTTGGCGCCGTTGATGCCCTTCATGATCACGGCATCCGGCCCGAAAATGTCGCCCGCAAACGGGGGAACCGGCAGACCGATGGGCGCGCCCATTATTTCAGCTCCTTCAGCAGCTGGTCGATCTTCCCGGGACTCATCGCGCACAGCATCTTGTGGTTGTTCTGCAGCAGCACCGGCGCGTCGCCACAGGCGCCCATGCACTCGCCCTCCTTCAGCGTGATGCGGCCATCCGGCGTGGTCTCGTTGAAACCGATGCCGAGGGCCTTTTTCAGGTGTTCCGCGGCATGGGTCGCCCCCTGCAGCGCGCAGGGCAGATTGGTGCACACCGTCAGCTTGTATTTGCCGACGGGCTTCAGGTCATACATCGTGTAGAAGGTGGCGACCTCATAGACCGCGACCGGCGGCATGCCGAGAACCTGCGCCACGGCATCCATGGTCTCGGTCGACAGCCAGCCCTTCTCGGCCTGGGCGATGGTCAGCGCCGCCATCACCGCGGAATCCTTGCGGTCGGACGGATACTTGGCGACAGCCTTGCCGATTTTTGCCAGCGCATCGGCTGACAGCACGTTACCGGGAAGCGGCGCGTTCATCACTTGTTCGGCGCTCATTACCTGTCGATCTCCCCAAACACGACATCCTGGGTGCCGATGATCGCCACCACGTCGGCGATCATGTGGCCGCGGGACATTTCATCCAGTGCCGCCAGGTGCGCAAAACCGGGCGCGCGGATCTTCAGCCGGTACGGCTTGTTGGCGCCGTCGGACACCAGATAGATGCCGAACTCCCCCTTCGGGTGCTCCACCGCTGCATAAGCCTCGCCCGGCGGCACATGCATGCCCTCGGTGAACAGCTTGAAGTGGTGGATCAGCTCTTCCATGTTGGTTTTCATCGCCACACGCGACGGCGGCGCCACCTTGTGGCTGTCCGCCATCACCGGGCCGGGGTTCTTGCGCAGCCACTCGACGCACTGTTTGACGATGCGGTTGGACTGGCGCATTTCCTCGACGCGCACCAGATAGCGGTCGTAGCAGTCGCCGTTCACACCCACGGGAATATCGAATTCCATGCGGTCATAGACTTCATAGGGCTGCTTCTTGCGCAGGTCCCACTCGATGCCCGAGCCGCGCAGCATCGCACCGGTGAAACCCAGCGACAGCGCGCGCTCCGGCGACACCACGCCGATACCGACCGTCCTTTGCTTCCAGATACGATTGTCGGTGAGCAGGGTTTCATACTCGTCGACATAGGCCGGGAAGCGCCGGGTGAAGTCCTCGATGAAGTCGAGCAGCGAGCCCTGACGGTTTTCGTTGAGGCCCTTGATCGCTGCGGCGTTGTGGATGCGCGAAGCGCTGTACTGCGGCATCACGTCCGGCAGATCGCGGTAGACGCCACCCGGACGATAGTAGGCAGCGTGCATGCGCGCGCCGGACACCGCCTCATACATGTCGAACAGGTCTTCACGCTCGCGGAAGCAGTAAAGGAAAATAGTCATCGCGCCGATATCCAGCCCGTGGCAACCCAGCCACAGCAGGTGGTTCAGCAGGCGGGTGATCTCGTCGAACATGACCCGGATGTACTGGGCACGCTCCGGCACCTCGACGCCGAGCAGCTTCTCGATCGCCATCACATAGGCGTGCTCGTTGGCCATCATCGACACGTAGTCGAGGCGATCCATGTACGGCACCGACTGGATGAAGGTCTTGTTCTCGGCGAGCTTTTCGGTCGCGCGGTGGAGCAGGCCGATGTGCGGATCGGCGCGCTCGATGACCTCGCCATCAAGCTCCAGCACCAGGCGCAGCACGCCGTGGGCCGCCGGATGCTGCGGCCCGAAGTTCATCGTGTAGTTCTTGATCTCGGCCATTTAAATACTGAAAAACAAATCAGCCACAGAGAACACAGAGATCACAGAGGAAACCCCTGCAAAGGTCTGGTTTGATGAATTTCCCTGTGTTCTCTTTGTGTTCTCTGTGTCCTCTGTGGCAAAAGTTTTTTGCACGTAATCAACCCTTGCGGAATCCTTCGGAGTCCGCGTAGTTCTCTTCGCGTACGATGCGCGGCGTGATCACGCGCGGCTCAATGGTCACAGGCTGGTAGATCACCCGCTTCTGGTCGGGGTCGTAGCGCATCTCGACATTGCCCGACAGCGGGAAATCCTTGCGGAAGGGATGTCCGACAAAACCGTAGTCGGTCAGCAGGCGGCGCAGGTCCGGGTGGCCGGTGAACATGATGCCGTAGAGATCGAAGGCCTCGCGCTCATACCAGTTGGCGCTAGACCACAACGGCAGCACCGAGGCCAGCACCGGAAAATCGTCGTTCGGCGCAAAGCAGCGCAGACGCAGCCGCAGATTGTGCTTCACGCTCAACAGGTGATAGACCACGGCAAAACGCTGACCTTCATAACCGCCATCACCGTAATCGCTGTAATCAACACCGCAAAGGTCGATCAGCTGTTCGAAGGACAACCGCGGATCGTCGCGCAGCGTCCGGCACACCTCGGTCAGGTCGCCGCCCTTGACCACCACGGTCAGCTCACCCAGCGCAAGGGTGGCGCCCTGCAGGCGCTCGCCGAAAATTTCGCGCAGTGTTTCCCGCAGTTGTTCGGTGCGTGTGCTCATGGTTTCAGCGGCGGATGGTGTTGGTGCGCTTGATCTTGTTCTGCAGCTGGATGATGCCGTAGAGCAATGCTTCCGCCGTCGGCGGGCAGCCCGGAACATAGATGTCGACCGGCACGATGCGGTCACAGCCGCGCACCACTGAATACGAGTAATGGTAATAACCGCCGCCGTTGGCGCAGGAACCCATCGAAATCACCCAGCGCGGCTCGGCCATCTGGTCATAGACCTTGCGCAGAGCCGGCGCCATCTTGTTGCACAGCGTGCCGGCGACAATCATCACGTCGGACTGGCGCGGGCTCGGGCGGAACACGATGCCGAAGCGGTCGAGGTCGTAGCGCGAGGCACCGGCGTGCATCATTTCCACGGCGCAGCAGGCGAGACCGAAAGTCATGGGCCACAGCGAACCGGTGCGCGTCCAGTTGACAAGCGAATCGACCGAGGTCGTGAAAAACCCGCGTTCGCTCAGATCCTGATTGATGGTTTCAACGGCGCCCATGAATATCCTCTTGAATCATTCCCAGTCGAGTGCGCCTTTTTTCCACTCGTAGACAAAGCCCACGACGAGGATGGCGAGGAAAATCATCATTGCGACAAAACCGAACATGCCGATTTCCTGCAGCACCACGGCCCAGGGAAACAGGAAGGCGATTTCGAGATCGAACAGGATGAACAGGATGGCGACGAGGTAGTAGCGCACGTCGAAGCGCATACGCGCATCTTCGAAGGCTTCGAAACCACACTCATATGGAGAGAGTTTTTGCGCGTTGGGGCGGTTGGAACCGACCAGACGGCTGACCACCCAGCCGCCGATGACCGGGCCGATACCGAAGGCGGCGCCCACGGCAAGGAACATCAGGATCGGAAAATAACCGTCCAACATCAGGATTGAGCCCCAAGGATTGAGCATTGCGTCAACGCCGCGGTCAAGCGGCGCTTCCGGCGGTCAATATCAAGACTCGCCGCGTCATCTTTGTTTGCCGGGATCAAAATCCTGTCTTTCACAACTTAATCCTCAATCCTGACAACTCATTCCTGCATTTAATGGTGTCGACGGAGAGACTCGAACTCTCACGACTTTCGTCACCGCCCCCTCAAGACGGCGTGTCTACCAATTCCACCACGTCGACGCTGCACTGCTCCGGCACCCGCCGCCGGCACTGCAAACTGCCTGTTTCGCACATTACTTCGGCAAATCACCGGCTTTCGAGGCGGGCGCCGAAGGTACCGGAATCAGCGGAGCCGGAGCTGCTCCCGGCGCGGTCGTCGGCACCGGAATCTGGCCTGGCGCGGCGTCGGACTTTGCCGGCTCAACAGCTTTCGACATCACGCCCTCGCCGCCCGCTTTCTTGCCGACGAAAACCGTAAGGCCTATGCTGGTCAGGAAAAATATGGTCGCGAGCACCGCCGTGGAGCGGCTCATGAAATTGGCCGATCCCGCCGAACCAAACATGCTGCCCGAGGAACCACCGCCAAAAGCCGCGCCCATGTCGGCACCCTTGCCGTGCTGCAACAGCACCAGCGCGATGATGCCCAAGGCGGCAATTACATGTATCACCAACAACAAAATGTCCATGTTCTGTTCCCCAGTAACCTTTGTTTTACTGCTCTTGCAATCAGTGCCGGACTGCCGCACGGCAGATCGCCGCAAACTCGTCGGCCACCAGCGCAGCACCGCCAATCAGGCCGCCATCAATGTCCGGCATCGCGAACAACAATTCGGCATTGCCGCCTTTTACACTGCCGCCGTACAGAATCCTCACTGCCGCCGCAACCGCCGCATCCGACTTCGCGATGCGTCCGCGGATGAAGGCGTGCACCGCCTGCGCTTCATCCGGTGATGCCGTCTTGCCGGTGCCGATTGCCCACACCGGTTCATAGGCAAGCACCGCATCCTTCAGCGCCGCAGCGCCCGCTTTTTGTAGCACCGCGTCAAGCTGCCGGGCCACCACGGACTCGGTGCTGCCGGCCTCGCGCTCGGCGAGCGTCTCGCCGACACAGAGGATCGGCTTCAACCCGCCCTGCTGCGCCACCACAAACTTTTCCGCCACCAGTGCATCGGTCTCGCCGAACAGCGTGCGCCGCTCGGAGTGGCCAAGAATCACGTGGCTGCAACCCAGGTCACGCAGCATCGCCGCCGACACGCCGCCGGTATAGGCCCCGTTGCCGAACTGGCAGACATCCTGACCACCCAGCGCGACACGCGAACCCTGCAGCGCCTGCCGCACCTGGGCCAAATAGGGATATGGGGGACAGACCGCTGTTTCAACACCGGCCAGCGACTGCAACACGGGCAACAAACCCTGCAAAAGCAGGGTGTTGCCGGCGATGCTGCCGTTCATTTTCCAGTTGCCCGCGACGAACTTGACCCGCATTTCAAACCCGGCCTGAATTAACCCGAGGATTTTACTGGCTGCGGGTAGCCCGGTCAAACCTGCAGCAGCGCTGCTGCAACGCGAAAAGCCTATGAATTTACTGGGGAAATCGTCATTTCAACGGGATCGCCGTCACCCGGCCTGCGCGCACAAAGGCGCTGCACCACCGCCAGCTTGGGATTTGTCACCCGCCCGTGCTCGTAAGCCACCACGCCGAGCACACCGGACACCTGCTCCAAGAGTTCGCCCTCGCGCAGCAGAAAATCCGGATTCGAGGGGCGTCCATGACGCTCGTTACCGACCGCGAAAGTCTCGTAAATCAGCAGTCCGCCGGGCGCCACCACGTCAATCAATGCCGGGAACAGCGGGCGGTGCAGATAATTGGTTACCACCACCGCATCGAACTGCCGCCCGGCATAAGGCCAGGGACCGCTCTCGATGTCGGCGCACAGCGCGAGGATGCCCGGCAGCGCCGCGAGCGCCGCGATTGCCGCGGCATCACGATCCACCGCTGTCACCGCATGACCTGCAGCGGCAAACAGCCGGGCGTGGCGGCCGCTGCCGCAGGCCAGATCGAGCACACTGCCGCCGGCTTTCACCATTGGCGCCCAGCGCTGCACCCAGGCCGAAGGTGCCGCCAACCCCTCATGTCCACTCATCGCCACACGACCTCTTTAAAAAATTCATTGTAATCAAACACATACATTATGACCGCGATCCCCTTGCCTCGGTGCCGCCATCTCCTCTAGGCTGTCCATAGCGGCAAGGCTAGCAATAACAAAACCGCCACCGCATCCCGGCTCATCACGCAGTCCACAGGGAGGAGAACCATGTTCCTGCGCATCCTGCTGTCGCTGTCCCTAACGCTGTCATTGTTGTTATCAATAGCAGGCGTCGCTTCGGCGCAGCCACAGTATCCGGCCAAAGCACTGCGCATGGTCATCCCCTACCCGCCCGGCGGCGGCACCGACACCCTGGGCCGCCCGATCGCACGGCTGCTTGGCGAAAAACTCGGCCAGAACGTGATCATCGACAATCGTGGTGGCGCCTCTGGCATGGTCGGCGCCGAAATCGTCGCGCGCAGCCCTGCCGATGGCTACACCCTGCTGATGAGCACCTCGGGCGAAGCCGCGCTCAACGTCGCGCTGTATCCGAAGATGAACTACGACCCGGTGCGTGACTTTGCGCCGGTAACCCAGGTCGGCATCTCACCGCTGGTGCTGGTGGTGCATCCCTCGCTGCCAGCCAAGGACATCAAGGACTACATCGCGCTCGCCAGACGCCAGCCCGGCGCACTGAGTTACTCCTCGATCGGAGCCGGCAGCGCGCAGCACATCGCCGGCGAATGGATGAAGCTGCTCAACAACATCAACGTGATCCATGTCGCCTACAAGGGTGGCGGACCGCAGATGATCGATCTGCTCGGCGGCCACTCGCCCAGCGCCTTCCTCGCACTGCCGGTTGCCGCGCCGAACATGAAAAGCGGCCGCGTACGCGCCGTCGGCATGACCTCGGCCAAACGTTCCACTGCCTTCCCCGATGTGCCGACGTTCGCCGAAGCGGGCATGCCCGGTTTCGATGTCAGCCAGTGGTGGGCGGTATTCGTACCGCGCGGCACGGCGAACGACATCATCACCCGACTGCACGGCGAACTCGCCGCGATCATCAAAACCCAGGAAATCCGCGGCCGCATGGCCGAACTCGGCGCCGACCCGGTGGGCGGCACGCCCGATCAGCTCGGTGAACTGGTGCGCTCGGAAATCGCCAAGTTCAGGAAGATTGTTGCGGACGCAAAGATCACGCTGAACTGAACACCAGGGAATCCGTTCGTTCTTTGCCAGGCCCAGAGCCTGCCCCGGACTTGCTCCGGGAACGAACGGAGGACAGCCTCAGACAACGCGGATGTTCTTGAACTGCCAGGGGTCCGTCATATCCACATCCTCGGGGAAAGGATGATTGCGCCCCTGCAGCGGCGTCCAGTCTGAATACGCGCCAACCACCTTGCCAAGATAGGGATTGGCGACCTCAAGCACACGGCGGTAATCCATGTCGTCCGGATCGATGATGCCGGCGTCCGGATTCTCCATTGCCCATACGATGCCGCCGAGCACGCCGGCCGCCACCTGCAGGCTGGTCGCGTTGTTGTACGGCGCCAGCTTGCGCGCCTCGCCAATCGACAGTTGCGAGCCATACCAGTAGGCACCTTTCTTGTGACCAAGCAGCAGCGCGCCCAGCTCGTCGGTGCCTTCGGTGATCTCGTCGCGATACAGCCTGCGCTCGTCCTGGCCGATCCAGTTGCGTCCCGCGAGCTCGTGCACCGAAAGCACGGTGTCATCGCAGGGATGGTAGGAGTAATGGCAGGTCGGGCGGTACGCCACCACATCGCCTTTTTTCACGGTCAGGTAATCCGAAATCGAGATCGCCTCGCCGTGGGTGATCAGGAAACCGTGGAAAGCGCCGGCACCCGGCGTCCAGGTGCGCACTTTCACCGAAGCGCCGGGACGGTTCAGGTAAATCGCCGCCTTGCAGCCGTGGTCATGCTCCATGCCCTCGGGCGGGAAATATTTTTCATGCGAACCCCAGCCCAGTTCGCAGGGCTGCGAGCCTTCGCCGATAAACCCGTCCACCGACCAGGTGTTGACGAATTCACCCGGCCGCTTGCGCGGCAGCGCGTACTGGGTATCACGCTCCGAGCAATGGATCGACTTCACGCCGAGCTCCATCGCCAGTTGCGCCCATTCCGCCTTGGATTCCGGAATGTCGCTGCGGCCGAGGATGTCCTGCGACAGGTTGACCAGCGCCTGCTTGACCCAGTGCGAGATCAGCCCCGGATTCGCGCCGTGAGTCGGAATCACCGTCGGGCCTTTGGGGAATTTCCTGCGCAGCGCGAGTACTTCCTCGCGCTGGCCGTAGTTGGATCGCCGCGATGCCGACACCGACTGGTCGGTGTAGCCGCCGGCCCACGGCTCGATGCACGAGTCCGTGTAGAGCACGCCGTTTTCGCAGCAGAACTCGATCAGCGCCGAGCTTGCCACATCTACCGACAGATTGATCAGCAGATCGCCGCGCGTGAGGCGCGGGCCGAGAATCGCGCGATAGTTCCCGCGCGTCAGGGGGTTTATTTCGTAGCGGATGCCGAAGGATTCAGCTTCGGCGCGGCCGCGCTCGTGCGCGGTGATGATGGAAATACGCTCCCTCGGCATGTCGATGTGGCGCAGCAAAAGCGGAAGTACGCCCTGCGCGACTGAGCCGAAACCGATGAAAACGATTTTCCCGTTGAATTTGAAATACTTTTTGTCGGCCATTTCATAAACTGGTGTTGTCGTTTTTCGGGAGCCGCGAGTGTAGCAATTTTTGCCCCTCACGCACAGCTAATCCGGCCGTGCGTGCAACCACGCCAGCGCGAGCCGTACGCTGGCTATAATGCCTTTCAAATCAATCACGCCGGCTGCGGCTAATGCCGCCGACCTGCGCCGCAAAGGCAAGACACAGGGAGAGGAGGACGATGAGCATGCCCGACAACCACCCGCAGGCCACGCCGTCGCCGGCGGCACAGACTGTCGCCGCGCTGGTGCGTCGCGCGCGCAGCGCTCAGGCCATCGCCACCGGCTACAGCCAGGCAAAACTCGACGAACTCGCCACGGCCGCCGGCTGGGCGATCATGGAGCCCGCGCGCAACCGCACGCTGGCCGAACTGGCGGTGCGCGACACCGGGCTGGGCAGCGTCGAGGACAAGATCAACAAAAACCACCGCAAGACGCTGGGCCTGATGCGCGACATCAAGGGCGCGATCTCCACCGGCGTAATCCAGGAAATCCCCGAACTCGGCCTCACCGAAATCGCGCGCCCGGTGGGTGTGGTTGCCGCCGTGGTGCCCTCGACCAATCCCGGCGCGACGCCCGCCAACAACATCATCAACGCGCTGAAATGCGGCAACGCGGTGATCCTGTCGCCCTCGCCCAAGGGTTATTCGACCTCGGCGAAACTGATTGAGTACATCTACGAGGAATTCGCGCGCATCGGAGCGCCGCAGGATCTGGTGCAGACCCTGCCGCATCCGGTGACCAAGGAACTGTCGCAGGAACTGATGAAACAGTGCGATCTGGTGGTGATCACCGGCTCGCAGGCCAATGTCCGCGCGGGTTATTCCAGCGGCACACCGGCACTGGGCGTGGGCGCCGGCAACGTCGCGGTGATTGTTGACGACTCCGCCGACCTCGACGACGCGGCGCAGAAAATCATGCGCTCGAAGATTTTTGACCACGCCACCAGCTGCTCTTCCGAAAACAGCGTGATCATCCATGCCGCGGTGTATGACCAGATGATCGCCGCACTCGCCCGTGCCGGCGGTGTAATGCTCGATGCGCCGGCCAAAGCCACGCTGCAGGCGGCGATGTTTCCCGGCGGCAAGCTGTCGGCGGCCATCACCGCGCAGCCGGTCAAACACATCTGCGCCGTTGCCGGGCTGACCGCGCCGGCGCTGGTCAATGCCAAATGCCTGATGGTCGAGGAATCCGGCTTCGGCAAATCAGCACCCTTCTCCGGCGAAAAACTCTCCCCGGTGATGGCGATCTACAAGGCCACCGACTTCGACCACGCCTTCAATATCCTGAAATCGATCTACGCTTATCAGGGCAATGGCCACTCCTGCGGCATACACACAAAAAATAATCAACATATTCAACGACTTGGAATGGAGATGACGGTCTGCCGGGTGATCGTCAACCAGGCCCACGCCATCGCCAACGGCGGCAACTTCGACAACGGCCTGCCATTCTCACTGACCATGGGCTGCGGCACCTGGGGCCGCAACAGCTTTTCGGAAAACCTCAATTACCGACACTTCATCAACACCACGCGCATCGTGCGCGTGATCCCGCCGCGCGAACCGTCGGTGGATGACATCTTCGGCGACTACCGGAAAAAATACGGGGCTTGAAAATTCAAAACCTTAGCCACAGAGGTCACAGAGAACACAGAGAACTGCAAAAACAGGGCCTCGGATTCACTGAAGTCTTGAATTTGATTTTCTCTGTGCTCTCTGTGACCTCTGTGGCTTGCCTCTGATTTTTCCTTGATGCGCACGATCCGCCACATCGTTGACCACCAGGCGCACGAGCGTCCCGACGCCACCTGGCTGATCACGCCGGAAACCGGCGCAACGATGAGCTTCGCGCAGTTGCAGTGCGAATCACGCGCGCTCGGCCATCACCTGCTCGGCATGGGCCTCAACAAGGGCGACAAAGTCGCGCTGATGCTGCACAACGGCTACCAGACCGCGCGGCTGCTGATCGGCGTGATGTACGGCGGCTTCATGGTCGCGCCGCTGAACCTGCTGGCCCAGCCCTCGCAGCTTGCCTATGTGCTGGAACACTCCGACACCCGCGTCGTGTTCACCAGCGAAGAATTCGCCGGCCGCCTGCGCGAGGCCCTCGCCGGCATCCCGCGTGACATCCGCGTCATTGCCATCGACCCCGATGCCACCAGCATTCCCGGCATTGTTGACACCACAGCCGCCCTGCCCGATGTCAGCGAAGCCGATGACGCACTGCTGATGTACACCTCGGGCACCACCGGCAAACCCAAGGGCTGCGTGCTGTCCAACCGCAGCGTCTGCGCCGGCGGCGAATTCACCAGCAGGGCGCACGAACTCAGCGCCACCGATCGCGTGCTGTGCGCGATGCCGCTGTACCACATCAACGGCCAGATCGTGACCACCGTCGCGCCGCTGGTACACGGCGGCAGCGTGGTGATGCCGCACCGTTTCAGCGTCAGTGGCTACTGGGAACTTGTGGCAAAGCACCAGTGCACCTGGATCAACGTGGTGCCGACCATCATCGCCTACCTGATGAATGCACCGACGCCCCGGGAAAAAAATCTGGACGTCTCACGCGTCAAATTCTGCCGCTCAGCTTCCGCCCCGCTGCCGCCGGAATTACATCGCGCGTTCGAGGACAAGTTCGGCATCGGCATCATCGAAACCTTCGGCATGACCGAAACCAACGCCCCCTGCTTCACCAACCCCTACGATCCGGCCAAACGCAAGATCGGCAGCCCCGGCACCGCCTTCGGCAATGAAGCCAAAGTCATCGACCCGAATACCGGCAAGGAACAACCGCGCGGCACACCCGGCGAACTGATGATCCGCGGCGACAACGTGATGACCGGTTACTACAAGGACCCGGAAAACACCGCGAAGACGCTGGAGCCCGACGGCTGGATGCACAGCGGCGACCTCGGCTACATGGACGAAGACAGCTTCGTCTTTGTCACCGGCCGGATGAAGGAATTAATTATTAAAGGCGGCGAGAACATCGCCCCGCGCGAAATCGACGAAGCCCTGCTCAAACACCCCGCCGTGCTCGAAGCCGCCGCGGTCGGCATTCCCGACGCCAACTACGGCCAGGAGATCATGGCTTGCGTGATCCTGAAACCGGGCGTGGACTGCTCGGTGGAAGAACTGGCCAACTTCTCGGCGCAGGAACTCGGCAAATACAAGACGCCGAAAATCATCAAGCTTGTCAGCGAACTGCCTAAGGGGCCTTCGGGGAAGGTGCAACGGTTGAAATTGCTGGAAAGTTGAAATTCAATGCTGGATGGTTCTAACGATACCGTTGGCATCGTTCGGCCTCGCTTCCGTATAAACATACATACCTCGGTCGCGATAAACCATTTGCGCAGTAGTTCTGGTAGCTGTCGTAGTGTTATTTATTGTGGTTGGCATGCCTAAGGTAGCAATAACGCCACAAGTCGACATACCCACAGCCACACGACGATCACGAATACCGCTTATATCAATTCCATTTAACAAATCTTGATCAAGCAAATACTCGCGAAAAGCAGTAAGTCTTCTCAAATCTCTTTCACTACGAACCTCACGACCATAATCCCTACAAATATCCCACCACTTCATTTTCTTAATTGTTGAGACGTGAGCCTGGTCTGCTGGATTCATTGAAATACTAAAAGCCTTCCAGTTACCTGGAATCGGTTTTTTGTTGTTTTCCTCATCAATCGCCCGCTTTCTTTCACGAGCGACCCGCTCAATCGCCCGCTCTTTTGCAAGCTCTTTGTCAAGAGCTGCCTGTTTCTCAGCATCAACCCGCTCTTTTTCTTTTTGAGCCGCAACGAAAGCCTCTTGCCTAGAACCTTCGTCCCTAATAACTATCTCTCTTTCAGGGCCAGTTAAAGGTGGGCGGCCAAGACGCTCCCTAACCGCATCAATCATCTGAATATCGCTTCTGACGCGCATTGTTAAAATACTTAATGTCCTGCAAGCGGAACGCTCCTCCACACCGACAAATAAGCGACCACACTGGGACTCCTCTTCTTTCTTTTTCTCAGCAAGCTCCTCAAGCTTACGCGCATCTTCTCGCCGCTTGATTTCAGAATCAGCATCAGCAGCACTTTTCCCATAAACCATCTTGCTGATGCTTTCACGAAGATCAGCATCAGAGATTTGCCGAGAATCAATACCTAAAAATGTGCGGCATGTAGAAACGGCACTTGGCTCAATAAATAGACGAGCACAACGCTCGCGATCATCAGCCAGCGCTGTGCCGACTAGAAACAAAAGAACGAGAAAAACGAATTTGGCCATGACTTATTATCGCCAACTCAAACACAAAGCCCAGGTCGAAAAATCATTAAAACTAGGGCTTGATCCCCGAAGCCCTTACCACCTTCCCCCACCGCTCAATCTCCTCCGCCAGCATCTTCCTGAAATACTCCGGCGACTCGGCGATCGGGTCGGAACCCATCTGCAGGATGCCACGGTTCAGCGTATCGACAATGGCCTGCGGGGTGCCGCGGGCGACCAACACGCCGTACCAAGTTTGCGTGACGAAGCCGGGCAGGCCGCCTTCGATCATGGTCGGCACTTCGGGCATCAGCGTTGAGCGTTTTTCGCTGGTGATGCCGAGCACCCTGAAGCGGTTGATCAGTGGCTGCGCGGCGGGGATGTTGCTGAACGAGAATTCGACTTCGCCGCTGGCCAGCGCGGTCAGCGAGGGGCCGGTGCCCTTGTACGGGATGTGCGTGAAGTCGCCCTTGATGAACAGCTTGAGCATTTCACCCGACAGATGCTGGGTGCTGCCGCTGCCCGAGGACGAGTAGTTCATCTTGCCGGGATTCTTTTTGACGACGGCAATGAATTCCTTGACGCTTTTCGCCGGCACCGAGGGATGGGTCATCAGCAGGTTGGCGCTGGAGGCAAACACCGCGACCGGGATGAAATCCTTCACCGGGTCGTAGTTGAGTTTCGGATACAGCGTGGCGTTGACACCCAGCGCCGCGGAACTGAGGAACAGCGTGTAACCATCCGAGGGCTGGCGCACGATGAATTCGGCGGCGATGTTCTGCGCCTGGCCGGCGCGGTTCTCGACGATGACCTGCTGGCCCAGCGCCTCGGTGATCTGCGGCGCGATCAGCCGGCCCATGATGTCGCTGCCGCCGCCGGGGGCGTAACCGACGATCATGCGGATCGGCTTCACCGGATACTTGTCCGCCGACTGAGCTGTCGCCTGCGCCTGCGCGAGGCCGCTGCTGCCGAATGCCGCAAGCAGCGTGGTCAGTATGATTTTTTTATACATGTCTCCTCCACTGAATTTCATCAACTCTTTTTCATCAACTCATTTCATCAACTCACGGGTTACCGAGGTAATCCCGCTTGCCGACCGGCACGCCATTGTGGCGCAGGATGTTGTAGGTGGTGGTGACATGAAAATAAAAATTCGGCAGCGCGTGGCCGAGCAGGAATTGCTGGCCTTTGTAGGTGGTAGTTTTTTCACCACGCTTCAGCACGATGTCCTTGTCTTCAGTGCCGTCGATCTGCGCCGGCTTGACTGTTTCGATGAAAGCCACGGTCTTGGCGATACGCGCCTTCAGCTCGGCAAGCGTCTGCTCGGTGTCTTCGTGCAGGGGAATATCCACACCCGCCAGCCGCGCCACCGCGCCCTTAGCCGTATCGCAGGCTATCTGCACCTGGCGCGCCATCGTGAACATGTCGGGATACAGGCGATACAGGGTCAGTGCAGAGGCGTCGAGCTTGTGGGCATCAACATGGGCCTGCGCCTTGTCGAGGATCGCGGACAGGTTGTTGAGGATGTTGATGAAACGCGGCGCGCTGGTTTGATACATGGATATGGTCATGGTGGCTTCCTCAAAATGGGGTGGCGAATGCAGCGGTGGATTATGGATGGGCAGCACGCTCCGGACCAGAAAAAATTAATCAATAAAAACAAATACTTAAATAATCCACCGGGATACAGTAGGCGCGATGGGCTGATCTAAAAACACAAGGGGGTTGTAACCGCAACTTCGGAGCTGGAATGGCCGCCACACGGAGGCCCAGCCCCTGCTGCTTGAACTGCATGACGGTCACGCGCCAGATCGCGCGCTTCTCGGCCACGAAGAAACGCAGCCTCTGCCTACCCTGATAAGGCGCTTGCAGCTCACGGGGAAAAAGAACACTCGCAGTGGAATTACCAGGCCAGGGGATCTTTTTTACAATTTTCGTCGAATATCGTCGCTTCGCCTTAATTTGTTTCAAAACGTTAAATACATCCCCGGTGCTAGCTGGTGATGCCCTCCGCACTCGCCAGCCTTTCCACCGCGATTTCGCCAATTCTTCTTGCAACGGATTCAATACCCCTGAACGGAACTCTTGCCGATTCTTCCATTACAAATTCCCTCGGGCCAACCCTCATCACCGCTTTGATTTCATCAATCCGGATCATCGACAAGGGGCCGGCAAACCGCAAAATGCCCCGCGCCGAATAAGTGCCGATCGTGATCACTGCCTCCCGCTTTGGATCGATTGTTTTGCCAGTCTTGATTGCCGCCTTGACATACCCCTCCTCCAGGGCCTTGACAACCTCTGACGGAATATCACAATCCTTGCAGGCTATCCGAACAACAAGCGATGGCACATCAAGCACTTTACTCTGCGAAGCCGCTGTGGGCTTGAAACCACAACCGGATAAATGCAGAAACAAAAATAGCGATAAGGTGACAACCAGATGATTTCGCATACAGCCTCCAATTCAAATAACGTTGATGTCAGGTAAGAATTTTTCTTGTCGCTCCAGCAACCGCTATTGCGAATCCCAACCCCCGCCTAGCGCCTTGATCAACTGCAAGGCGGCGAGTTGCCGCTGTCCCGCCGCGTCCGCCATGGCGCGTTCAGCCTGCAGCCAGCTGCGATAAGCCTCCAGGGCATCCAGAAAGCCCGACCGGCCCGCCTTGACGCGCAGCTCGAAATGACGCGCCGTGGTCAGTGCGCTGGCCTGAGCGCGTTCGAGCATCACATAGCGTTCACCATGCTCGCGGATGCCGACCAGCGCGTTTTCGACGTCGCGGAACGCGTCGATGGCTGATTGCCGATATGCCGCAACCGCCTGTTCATACCGTGCCTCGGCGGCGCGCAGGTTGGCCTGATTACGCCCTCCGGAAAACAGCGGCAACGTGACACTGGGCCCAAAAGCCCAGGCCCTGCTGCCCCAGGTCAGCAAATCCTTCAGTTCAATGCTTTCGAAACCCGCAGAACCGGTCAGCTTCACCGAGGGCAAAAAAGCAGCCTTCGCGGCACCGATTTCGGCCGAGCGGCGCGCGGCGGTGTATTCCGCCTCGGCGACATCGGGCCGCCGTAACAGCAACTCGGAAGGCAGGCCCGCCGGGATCCGCGGCGGCTCGCTCAGCGGCCGCGGATCGTAGGCAATCCGGAACAAGGAGGCAGGTTCACCGCATAACACCGCAATCGCGCTTTCCAGCAAGGCACGGCGGCGGCGCGTATCGATCAGTTCGGCTTCAATATTGGCCAGTTCGGTTTGCACACGGGTCAGATCAACCAAGGTGCCGATGCCCTCACGCAGACGCAATCCGCTCACAGTTAAGGCCTCATCGTTCAGCGCAAGCGTACGCTCCAGCACCGCGATTTCGAGATCGAGCGCCCGCAACTTGAAATAGTTTTCAGCGAGATCCGTGCTGATCGTCAGCCACACCGCTTCACGAGCGACTGTAGCGCCGTCGAGCTGCGCCAACGAAGCCTCGATCTGGCGCTTGGTGGCCCCCCACAAATCAAGGGTGACACTCAGCTCCACTGGTGCACGCAGCCGATCACGCACCAAAGGCCTGCCGGCGATCAGTTGGGCGCTGTTGGCTGAAGTTCGGCTGCGTTCAGCGCTGGGTACGGCATTGATTGCTGGATACCGATCCGCCCCTGCGACATTCACTTGCGCGCGTACTTCATCAACCCTGGCGATCGCGGCTTTTAAATCGAAATTGGCGGCGCGGGCTCGGACCTGCAATCCGTTCAGGGTTTCGTCTCCAAAGGCTTGCCACCAGCCCGAAAGGTTCAGATCCACGTTGATCGTATCGCCCTGACGCCAGGCGGCGGGGACCTCTACTGAAGGCGCGGCAAAGTCGGAGCCGAGCGTGGTACAGGCAGTCAGCACCGGCAGCAGCATCGCGGTGCAACCGAGGCACAGGCGTTTCACAATCCGGCTTCCTCAATGAAGACATCGATCTGCTGACCGACATAAACCGGGCGCCGCATCTCCGCCGGGAATCGATAGATCACCTGCAACACCCGGGTATCCACGCGCTCGGTACTGCCACCGGTGAGACTGCGTTTGGGCACAACATAGGGCTCAATACGCACGAATTCCATGGCTATGGGGTTCCGGGTATCGCCCTTGAGGAAACCCACCGCGCGGCTGCCCGTGCGTACCCGCGGTGCGACCTGCTCATCAACATCAGCGCGCACCTGCATTTCCCGGATCGCCCCCAGCAACATCGGCGGCGTGCTTGATCCTGGACTGACGGCTTCACCGGCCCTGGTATTGATCTGCAGCACCACCCCATCCGCTGGCGCCCGCACCAACAACCGTTCTATCAGCACCTGCGTCTGCGCTACCACCGCTGCCGCGGCATCAACCCGGGCCTTGGCGATGGCCAGTTCGTCATGCCGGCTGTCGGCTTCCTCCAGAGAGACGCCACCTTCCGTGCGCAAACGCTCCGCCCGCTCATGCAATTGGCGAGCCTTGGCCAGCTCGGCCTGCCGCACCTGCAGATCGGCGCGCTGGGTGACCAGCTGCGCCCGCAACTCGCGGTCATCCAGCTGGAACAGCGGGGCGCCCTTGCGCACCTCGTCCCATACTTTGACCGATACCGCCTGCACCAGTGAAGTCGCAGGCGCGGCCACGCTGGTGTTCTCGCGCAGCGACTCCACGATCCCTGCTGCGGAGAGGCTGCGCGTGAATGGCTTCACCGGTGGTGAAGCCGGTGGTGGTGGCGTAGCATCGATCGCGGTGGTCTTGCGCACCATGAAAATCACGATCAACACTCCTATTAAAGCCATCCAGACCGAGGCACGTCGCAGCAACAAGATCATCTCCCTGATTCAGTTCAAAACATGATGCCGGCTCTCGCCGACGCGCAGGATGCGGCCATCTTCCATCTCGGCAATACGGTCCGCGTATCCATAAATCCTCGGATCGTGCGACACCACGATCACCGAACGTGAAGCATCCCGTGCGACTTCACTCAGCAATTTCATGATCTGGTGGCCCGACGCCGAGTCAAGCGCCGATGTCGGCTCGTCGCACACCACTATCGGGGGCTCGTGCACCAGCGCCCGGGCAATGGCGACCCGTTGCTGCTGTCCGCCTGAGAGCCGATTCGGGCGCTCGCCCGACTTTTCAGAGATACCCACGCTGGCCAGCATGCGCGAAGCGCGCTTTACTGCTTCGGCCAGGGGGACGCCCTGGATCAGAAGGGGCACGGCGACGTTCTCCGCGGCAGTCAATGTCGGCAGCAGATTGAACTGCTGAAAAATGAATCCGACATTTTTTGATCTAAACTGGGTCACTTCAGGCTGGGGAATGGCATGCAGGGGCATGCCAAGTGCATGAACCTCACCGTGGTCGGCACGAAGTGTTCCGCAAAGTATCGACAGCAACGTGGTTTTGCCGCAGCCAGAAGGACCGACGATGAACATCACCTCGCCCCGTCGCACCGAAAAATCGACACCCCTTAGCACCAGTGTGCTCTGATCGCCGTTGCTGAAGGATTTGCCGACACCGCGCACATCAATCGCGGTCTCTTCATTGATTACATCGAACGTCATATTTCCCCGACCCTAGCCCCTGAACACTATGGCCGGTTCTATTTTTGAAACACGCCACACACTGACCACCGCCGCAGCCATGCAGATCAGCGTGATGGCGGCGAATACGATCAGCGGAATCTGCCAAAGAAGGATCAAGGGCGCCCGCCCTTCCGGCAGGATCGAGAAAAACAGGCTCATCACCCCAACACCAATGCCAAACCCGACAAAACCGACAATGGCGGCCTGCGTGACGATCATCAGGGTGATCTTTAAATCAGAGGCACCCATTGCTTTCAGGGCGCCGAGATGACGGCTGTTTTCAAGCACAAAGGTGTAGAAGGTCTGTCCTGATACCCCGAGGCCAATCACAAAGCCGATACCGACGATCAGACCCACCACATAGGGAATCGGGCTGTTACGCAGCATCCAGTTGGCACTCATACGCTTGAACTGGGCTTCGGTGAGCGCCTGAAGGCCAGTCTGTGCCTTGATTGCCGCGAGCACAGGGGGTACCGCCACACCCTCGGAAGCTGCGACAAGCACATGTGTCATCATTTTTCGTTGTGATGGCACGTAGTCCTTGGCGCGGTCAAAGGTGGTGAAGACATAGGTGGCGCCCCCCATGCCCTGGGCAACACTGGCGATGCCGACGATCTGCGCCCGGCGATCGTTCATTTCGAAGACATCACCCACAGCAAGGCGCTCGCCACGCGTCTGCTGCATCATTTCGATGAAACGGGCGTCAACGATCACGCCCTGCCCCGTTCTCAGGTCGAGGATGTCGCCTTTGATGATCCTTGTTGGCGCACCAGCAAGTGTGCTGGTATCGAGCCCGATCAGGGTGACCGGCTGGGTCGCGCCGCCACCCAGAAGTTTTGCCTGGGCCCCACCCACAAACAGCGGCGCGGCCCAGGCCACGCCCGGCACTGAACGCACCCGATCAACATCGGTGTCTCGCAACGGCTGGTTGTCACCAACCTGTTGCACCATCGGATCCACCACCCAAATCGGCGCGCGGATATTGGTGGCGGTGGCATAGGAAAAACCCAGGATCCCGAAAAACAGCGCCAGACCCTGTGTCATCAGTATGGTGGCGAAACAGACACCGCTGACCAGCATCGCGTATTTCGCGCGCTCGCCAAACAGCATGCGTAATCCGATTTCGTACATCAGTCACCAGCCTCATGCACTGGCTTCAGCGCAAGAACACCACCCGAAAAATCCGGGCCGCGAAGGACCTGTAACTCCCGCAGCGATAAATGCCTGATCAACCCATCGACCGCCAAAGGCAAATCAATGAGACCCAGCTGATAACGATGCATCCAAATTTTCCATTCGATATCATCATTACATGTCGGCGAAGCACCACCCTCACCAACAGCAGCATTTTTTGCCTCCGCCGGCAATGTATGACCATTGAGCACCGCCTCTACTGCGGGGATATTGATGCGGCTCTCCAGGCCATGGCGTTCGCGCCACTTCGCGGCATCCAGCAAGTCGCTCAAGGCCTGAACCGGACATGGTTCAGCATTCATTGGCATTGGAGTGGCTGAACCCAACCCAAAGACTGACCGCCCCTCTTCACTGGCCAGGGATGCATGAGCCATGCTGGCCCATGGCATCAGCGACAATGCAAGGCATGCTGCCGCAGACACAATCACAGCGGCCCATATCCTGGCGAACCAGGCACGCTGCAGGCTCACGGTACAACTTGCAGCCGGATAAAAACCTGCGCTGCCGAACCGGCTGAATCGATTCATGGCGACCCCGTTGATCTATGTTCGGGGCCAGTGTCATCGCTGACCGCGTAAGCCGTGGTAGGGATCAGGTAAAAATATGTAAACGCCACGTGTCGCGGTAACGGACGCCGTTATCATCCAGCTCGCGACCAAACCCGCGGGTTATTTCAGGCTCGACCACCACCTATGGCTAAAGCAAGGGTACTGCTGGCGGATGATGATGCTGTGCTGGCGTCACTGCTGCAGGAATACCTTTGCGGCGATGGTTTTTCAGTTTCCGTCGTCCTGGACGGCTCCACTGCAGTCAAGGCCGCACTCAAGCACGAACACGATCTGATTGTTCTTGACGTGACCATGCCGGTGATGGATGGCATTGAGGCCTTGCGGCACATCAGGAAAAAAAGTGAGGTCCCGGTGATCATGCTCACCGCCCGCGGTGACGACATCGACCGCATACTGGGCCTCGAGCTTGGCGCGGACGACTACGTACACAAGCCTTGCACCCCCCGAGAACTCTCGGCAAGGATCAGCGCGATCATGCGGCGCCTGCATCCAGCCCAGGCAGACTCACGTGCACTTTGCGCCGGCGTACTTTCATTGTGGCCGGCTCAACGCAGGGTAGAACTCCGTGGCAAACCGATGCGCCTGACCAGCACCGAATTCAACATTCTCGAACTGCTTCTGCGCAAAGCCGGCAGTGTGGTGGACAAGCACGTAATTTCCGAACGTGCGATCGGCCGCAAACTCGCCCGTTTCGACCGCAGCATAGATGTCCACCTGAGCAGCATCCGCCAGAAACTGGGGGAAGATGCCGGAATGATTCTCACCGTCCGTGGCACCGGGTATCACCTGATCAAGGAGTAGCACCGTGGGCAGATTATTCTGGAAGCTTTTTTTTGCGTTCTGGTTGACGCTGGGCGTCACCGTCGCCAGCACCGGCGTAACCACTCTATGGCTGGGTGACATGGAAATCAGGGCCAAGGATAGCGTGCTGGCGGCCGACAAGCGGCATAAGTTCGTCTTGGAGATGGCGGCTTCGCTTCTGCGCCATGGTGGCGCCCAGGCGCTGCGCGAATGGATGGCCGAGGCCTCCACAAACGTGGGCATGGTGCCGCCCCTGTATGCCATCAACGAAGCTGGACAGGACATCCTGCAACGCGAGCCGCCCGCTGACGCGCTGGCACGGGCCAGACAGTTGACGCAAGACAGCGACCAGGCCAGCGGTGCCCTCAGGGTGGCGACACCGGTGGACGGTAGACTGCTGCTGTTCATTCCGCTCGCACTCGCGCCGCAACCGCCGGACAATCGCCCGCCACTATGGGTGTTATTGCTGATGGGTACATTGGCCAGCGCTGCGGTCAGCGCAGCACTCGCTTATTACCTGACGCGACCAATACACAGCCTGCGCTGGGCATTCAACGCCGCGGCGGCGGGTGCGCTCGACACACGGGTGGCTAGCCGTATCGGCAAACGCCGCGACGAAATTGCCGACCTCGGTGGCGATTTCGACCGCATGGTGCACCGGCTGGAAATCCTGCTCGCCACGCAGAAAAGGCTGCTTCGTGACATCTCGCATGAATTTCGCTCACCACTCGCCAGGCTTCACGCAGCAGTCGGGCTTGCCCGACAGGATGACAGCAAGCTGGGAATCTCGCTGATCCGTATTGAAAAAGAAGCTGAACGGCTCGACAAAATGCTGGGTGAAACGCTGACACTTGCGCGACTTGAAAACGGTTGCGCTCAAATGCCTCGTGAATCATTCGATCTTGCCGAGCTGATCGAAGACGTGGCCGAAGATGCTCGATTTGAAGCCTGGCTTTCGCACCGCCAGGTACACTTCCTAAAGATTTCTGGCGTTTTTGTCGATGGCAACCCGGAGATGCTGAGGCGGGCCATAGACAACATCATCAGAAACGCTGTCCGCCATACCGCTGAAGGAAGCGCGGTCGAAGTCTCACTAACCGTGGATTCGGCCGCCAACGATCAGATCGAAATCAAGATCAAGGATTACGGCCAGGGGGTCGCGGAAAGCGATCTTGAACATATTTTCGAAGCGTTTTATCGGGGCCAGGCAGAGCGGACGGCCGATGGCTTTGGCCTGGGCCTTGCCATTGCCGACAGTGCGATACGCGCTCATGGCGGCAGCGTCGTGGCCAGCAATGTCGCCGGCGCCGGGCTGCTGGTGACGATCAGGCTTTCAATTTCCTCAATGACCACTCAACTGGCAGCATGAGTATTGCCATCGAAAAAGCCACTGATCAATTATCCTTCCGCAGTTGACAGAATCATCCCTGCCACAAGGATGATCCAAAGCACTAACACCGGTTTAAGGATATTCATCGCGGCAAGACAACCTCTGCCTCAAGCCCGCCTTCTGCGCGGTTGCACAACAAGATTCTTCCACCATGCAGCTCAACCACGTTCTTCGCGATGGCCAGTCCAAGGCCGGTGCCGCCGGTCTCGCGGTTGCGTGAACCTTCGACGCGATAAAAAGGCTCGAATACCTTTTCCAGTTGATCGGCCGGGAGGCCGGGGCCTTCATCCAGCACCCGGATCTGCAGTCTTTCCGGGCCATCTTCGACCACCACACGCGCCGCTTCGCCATACTTGATCGCGTTTTCCAGCAGGTTGGTGAAAGCGCTCTTGAGCGCCTGCGGGCGACCGTTAAAAGGCGCTGCAGCAAGACCCTCAATGGCGACCACACCGCCTGTTTCAGCAAGATCGGTGCGCAGGCTTTCAAGCAGGGCATTGATGTCCACTGGCTGCAGCGGTTCACCGTTGTCCATGCCGCGCAGGAAATCCAGTGCCGAAGACACCATCGACTCCATTTCCTGCAGATCATGGTCGAATTTGTCGCGCAGCCTCGGATCTTCAAGCAGCTCCGCGCGCAGACGCAGTCGCGTAATCGGCGTCTTCAAGTCATGCGACATCGCCGCCAGTACCTGGGTGCGCTCTCGCAGATAAGCAGCGAGTCGCGACTGCATGGTGTTGAAGGCACGCGCCGCCTGTGCCACCTCAAGCGGCCCGGTCTCGGCCAGCGGCGGGCGGTGGATGTTGCGGCCCAGCTCTTCCGCGGCTCCGGCGAGCGTGCGCAGCGGCCGGGTGACCCAGCGCACGGCAAACAGCGAAACCAGCACCACCGCGACCAGCAGCACGGCGATGCTGCCGGCGAGCCGCAACGGCCAGTGCTCGGTGGCCTGCGGGGTGCGCGCGTCGAAGGTAACCAGGGTGCCGTCCATCAGCGCGACCTGGGCGACGAAACTCAGTCCGCCGCCACCGCTGCCGCCGTGGCGCATCATCGGCGGCGACCAGGCCTCACCTTCCTGTGCCATCCATTTCGGGCCGCGCATGGCGCCACCACCCTTGCCGGGCACAGCGGCGGCCATGCCGACCACGATGTCGCGATCCCCGCCGAGGTAACGGCGCAGCAGAGAGGCAAAAATCTGTGCCCGCGCGGCATCTTCATCGCCGGCATCGGCCGGCTTCAGCGGCGACTGTGCCAGGCTCACCATCAACGGCGGCGCCGCCAGCACCTTGACGATCCGCTGCCGCTCGGACGCCGGCAGCGTGTCGAGCAGGCGCACGATGTCGGCGATACGCTGCGCCGACTGCATGCCGCCCGCCTGCGCCAGCAGCTCGCCGCGGTCGTGCATGTGGATGGCAAAACTGAGCAGTTGCGCGGTGAGCAGGCCGCCGAGCAGCACCAGCGTCAGGCGCGCGAACAGCGAACGCGGCAGCAGGTTCACGCGCCGGCCTCGACATGGGCGGCGAACACATAACCCTGGCCGCGCACGGTCTTGATGATCGCCGGTTCGCGTGCATCCTCGCCCAGGCGCTGGCGCAACCGGCTCACCTGCACATCGATGGCGCGGTCAAAGGGGCCGGCCTCGCGCTCGAGCATCAGGTCGATCAACTGGTCGCGCGTCAGCACGCGGTTGGGGTGGTCGACGAATATCTTCAGCAGCCGGTAGTCGGTGCCGGACAGCGACACCACCACGCCCTGTGGCGAGGTCAGGTTGCGCGTCTCCGCTTCCAGGGTCCAGCCGGCAAAGCGGAAGCTTCCGGAATCACCGCTGCGCAGGTTTTCAGGCAGCGCCCGCGCGCGCCGCAACACGCTCTTGATGCGCGCGAGCAGTTCGCGCGGGCTGAAGGGCTTGGCGACATAGTCATCGGCGCCCAGCTCCAGGCCGACAATGCGGTCGGTTTCATCACCGCGCGCGGTGAGCATGATCACCGGCACTTCGGACCGGGCGCGCAGCTCGCGGCACAGTGTCAGGCCGTCCTCGCCGGGCATCATCACATCAAGGATCACCAGGTCGGGTTGCGAATTCGCCATCGCTGCGCGCAAGCCCCTGCCGTCGGCGGCGGTGCTGACCCGGTATCCCTGCTGCCGCAGGTATTCGCCAAGCAGGTCGCGGATATCGCGGTCGTCATCGACGACGAGGATGTGGTCAGGCACGTTCATCAGCCGTTTATACCGGAGGCCGTTTTTGCCTGCCGGAAATTTTGTATCGCAGTGTAACAAGGCGCGCATCCGCAACTCGGCGATACCAAATGCGCCTTGCCGGTAACACTCCGCTTACAGGTTAATGCGTTAATGCAGTCGTCAGGGACGCCGGCGATGCGCAGGACGAACCTGGACACACTCCACAACAGACACAAAGGAAAAAATCATGAATACGCTGAACAAGGTTTCCGCCGCAATCGTCCTCAGCCTCGGCCTCGCGGCCACCGCCTCGGCACATCCGATGGGCGGCAACGCCGGACAGGGCATGGGTCCGGGCGCCGGCCATGGCGGACAGCATCAGGGCATGCAGGGCGGAATGGGACATGGCATGGGCCACGGCGGCATGAATCACGGCATGGGCGGTGGCATGAAGCACGGCGCCGCCCAGGGCGGACACGGCGATGCCCACGGCCAGGGGCCGCGTGGTCCGCAGACGGGCCAGTCTCTGCTGACTCCGGAGGAACGCACTGCCTTGCGCGACAGGATGCGCAACGCAAAATCCCCGGAAGAGCGGCAGCAGATCGCGCTCGCCAACCGGGCCGAGATGGAAAAACGCGCAGCCGACAAGGGCATCGCACTGCCGGAACACCGCGGACCGCGCGGTCAGGGCAGCGGCCCGGCGGCCGGCGAGCACAAGCACTGAGCCTGGCGGCGTCAGCGGGAGGGGTGCGGCACGGCCCCTCCCTTACCCGATCAGGGCGCAGTACCATGCGCCCACCGATTACGGAGTCCCCGATGATGTTCAAGTCAATTGCCATCGCCACTGCCATTCTTGCCGCGGGTAGCGCAACAGCCCAACCCTACGCCCATGAAAACAGCCACGGCCAGAGCCGGCACCACTCCCAGGGCGCGGGCCACGGCCCGATGATGGGCGCCGGCATGGGCCGCGGCCCGGTGGGCATGCTCACCCGCCAGGACGAACAGTCCGCCACCGACATGGGCCTGGTAATGAACCTGGTTCATGACAACGCGAAAATCAGGCGTACGGTCACCCGCCTGCCGGAAGGCATCCGCACCGTCACCGAGTCCGACGACGCCAAAACCGCGCAGGACATCAAGGCCCATGTCGCCAGCATGTCCGGCCGGCTGGATTCGGGCCGGGAATTCAACATCTTCAGCACCACCTTGCCGGTGATTTTCGAAAACGCCAAAAACATCAAGTCGATCGTCGAATACACGGCGAAAGGCGCCGTTGTGACCCGTACTTCAAAAGACCCGGCGGTGATCGCTGCGCTGCAGGCGCATGCCGACGAGGTCACCGAACTGGTCAACGAGGGTCCGGTCGCCTTCCACCGCGGCATTGACGCGCGCATGGCCATGGGGCCCGGTGGGCCGCGGGGCGCACGCGCCGGCGCCCCGAACCCGGCTGGACAGGGCCGGCAACAACAACATGCGCATTGACGCAGATTCACGGCCGCGCAATACGCGCAGCCGGGCCGCCCTGAAACTTCCTGAGGCACTTCAAATCATCAAGAGCAGGCATGAACAGAAAACCCGAACGGCTTACATCGGCCTGCTGCTGCCCACAGGCTGATCGCCCCCTCCAGAAAACGTGACATGAACTTTACGCGGCCGAAGCAGTCCATCCGTCAGGATTGCACCCGCCGCTCCGGACGCCTACACTTGATCACCATGCGCGCAATTCGCAAGCTGTTCTCGCTGTTGCTGATGCTGGCCCTGCCACTGCAGGGCCTGGCTGCGCTGGCATCGACCGCGCCCTGCGGCGATGAACACGCGGCAATGAGCGGAAATGCCCTGCACTCCGCCCCGGCCCCCGTGCACAGCGAAGCGCACGACAACCATCATGTCAGCCACACGCCTGAGCACGGACCCGGGCATGACGGCGGTGCCAGCAACGGCCACAGTTGCTGCCACCATGTCTTCACCGGCGTGCCGCCGGTGGTGTCACCCACCGCGCCGGAAGCACCAAACGCGGTCACGCCGCGTGTTTCACTGCTCGCGACACTCTTCATCCCCGAACTGCCCCAGCGCCCGCCCCGGGCCTGATTCCCGTCCAGCAGTGCATCGGCACGGCTCGCGCCGCGCCACCCCGGGCAGTGTCATGCCCGCCTCATGCATGGGAATTTGTCATGGATTTCAGACTCGCAGTCACCGGCTGCGCGTGGGTGCTGGCCACATCGGCCACACACGCCCTCGCGCAGCCACCGGCACCGCCACGTGCCGACGCCGCCGACCCCGCAGCCCGGGTGCCTGCGGCCTCCTATTCTTCCGCTTACACCGGCTACCGCGGCTGGCGGGACGAGCCGCCTGTCGCCTGGCGTGAAATCAACGACGAGGTCGCGCGTATTGGCGGCCACCTCGGCATGTTCGGCGGCGGCGGCACGACAAGCACCCCGTCGGCACCGGCAGCGGCCACGACCAAGCCGGCGCCACATCACCACCACGGTCACGGGAGCATGAAATGAGCGCCCGCCTTTCCGCCCTGCTCGCCACCGTGCTGCTGCTCGGCGGCTGCGCGAGCTTCTCCGAAGACGGTGGCACCACCGCCGTCAACGAAGCGCTGACCAGCCGCGGCCTGCAGCAGCCGGCGCCGTGGATACGCAGTCCCGGTGAAGCCGAACGCGCTGCGGTTGAAACCGGCAAACTGCTGGCTCAGCCGCTGACCGCCGACACCGCGGTGCGCGTCGCGCTGCTCAACAACCGCGGACTGCAGGCGCGTTATGCCGAACTGGGCATTGCTGAAGCCGATCTGGTGCAGACGGGACGGCTGACCAATCCCGGCTTCTCCTTTGGCCGGCTGCATCGCGCAGATATCGTCGAATACGAACGGGCTTTTCTGTTCGACCTGATGGGCCTGCTGACCATGCCGTTGCGCTCGCAGATCGAGCGTGAGCGTTTTGCCGCCACACAAAGCCGTGTTGCCGCGGAAATCCTGCAGGTCGCAGCAGATACACGCCGCGCCTGGATTCGTGCGGTGGCCTCGCAACAGAGCGCGGCCTATGCCGAACAGGTGCGCTCGGCCGCTGAAGCCGCGGCCGAGCTGGCTCGGCGCATGGCCGCGGTCGGCAATTTCAGCAGGCTCGACCAGGCACGCGAACAGGCTTTTTATTCCGAGGCCACCACGCGGCTTGCCCAGGCAAGGCAGGCCGCAGTGGCCGAACGCGAGGCACTGACCCGGCTGCTCGGACTGTGGGGCGAATCCAGCGCCTTCCGGCTGCCGGAACGGCTGCCGGATTTACCACCGCAATTGCGCGAGATCAACGACATCGAGCGCCTCGCCCTGCAACAGCGACTCGATGTGCAGGCGGCCGCACGCGATGCCGATGCACTGGCCCGCAACCTCGGCCTCACCCGCGCCACCGGCTGGTTCAGCGTGCTCGAGGGCAAATACATGCGCAACAGCGAAAGCGGCGATCCGCGTCAGACCGGCTGGGAAATCGAATTGCGCATCCCGGTGTTCGACTCCGGTTCGGCCCGTATCAGCCGCGCCGAGCACCAGCACCGGCAGGCGGTGAACCGCGCCGCCGATCTCGCGGTGCGCGCGCGCTCCGAAGTGCGCGAGGCCTGGCAGGCCTGGCGCACCCACTACGACATCGCCCGCCATTACCGCGATGAAGTGGTGCCGCTGCGCGCGCGCATCAGCGAGGAAACCCTGCTCCGCTACAACGGCATGCTGATGAGCGTGTTCGAGCTGCTCGCCGAATCGCGGCAGCAGATCGGCGCGGTGTCGGACGCGATCAACGCACAGCGCGATTTCTGGCTGGCCGACACCACACTGCAGTTCGCAATGACCACCCGCTCGCCGGGTGCCGTTGCAGCCGCAGCCGCACCGCATACGCCAGCCGCGGTTGCGGCCCGGCCCGGACACTGAGGACAAGCCATGAATACCCGCAGAAACTTTCTTCGCACTTCCGGCGCCGCGCTGCTCGGCGCCGCGGCGGTCAGCCGCGCCGCGCAGGGCGCGGTGCCCGAGGCGGCCACACAATCAAAACCCGACACGCAACCGCCGCTGATGCCGGCCAACGGCCGCCCGTACAACCCGGTGGTCACCATCAATGGCTGGACCCTGCCCTGGCGCATGAACAACGGCTGGAAGGAATTCCACCTTGTCGCCGAACCGGTGCGCCGCCAGCTCGCCCCCGGCATGACCGCGCACCTGTGGGGCTACAACGGCCAGTCGCCGGGCCCGACCATCGAATGCGTGGAAGGGGACAAGGTCAGGATCTTTGTCACCAACAAGCTGCCCGAGCACACCACCATCCACTGGCACGGCATCCTGCTGCCCAACGGCATGGACGGTGTCGGCGGACTGACCCAGCCGCAGATTCCGGTGGGCAAGACCTTCGTCTATGAATTCGAGATGAAAAAGTCCGGCACCTTCATGTACCACCCGCATGCCGACGAGATGGTGCAGATGGCGATGGGCATGATGGGATTCTTTGTCGTGCATCCGAAGAATCCGGCATTCATGAAGGTCGACCGCGATTTTGTATTCCTGCTCAACGCCTTCGACATCAAGCCCGGCGCGGCCACCCCCTCGGTCAACACCATGCTCGACTTCAACCTGTGGTGCTGGAACTCGCGGGTATTTCCGGCGATCGATCCCTTCGTGGTCCGCCGCAACGACCGCGTGCGCATCCGCTTCGGCAACCTGACGATGACCAACCATCCGGTGCACATGCACGGCTACGATTTCGAAGTCACCTGCACCGACGGCGGCTGGGTGCCGAAGTCGGCGCGCTGGCCCGAGGTGTCGGTCGATGTCGCGGTCGGCCAGATGCGCGCCTTCGAGTTCACCGCCACCGAACCCGGCGACTGGGCGATCCACTGCCACAAGTCGCACCACACCATGAACGCGATGGGCCACGGCGTGCCGACGATGATCGGTGTTGATCACCGCGGTGTCGCCGAAAAAATCATGAAGCTGGTGCCCGACTACATGGTGATGGGTGAACGCGGCATGGCCGACATGGGCGAGATGGAAATGCCGCTGCCAGACAACACGCTGCCGATGATGACCGGCCGCGGCCCCTTCGGACCTCTGGAAATGGGCGGCATGTTCACCGTGGTCAAGGTGCGCGACGGCCTCGCGCGCAACGACTACAAGGATCCGGGCTGGTTCAAGCATCCAGAAGGCACGGTGGCGCGCGAGTGGACGGGACCGCTGCCCGCCGCCCCCGCAGCGAAGCCGGCACCTGCCGCAGCGGGCCAGGCTGAATTGCGCGCGGTGAAACCCGCATCACACAAACACTGACCGTTCATGGAGATCATGATGAAATTACACATCGCAGCCTTTATCGCCGCCACAGCCGCAATCCCGGCGGCTTTGGCGCATGAAGCCCATCAAAAAGCCGCCGGTGCAAAACCGGCAGCCATCAGCGCCGAAGAAAAAGCCTTCGGCCGCCAGGGCGACCCGAAACGGGCCACCCGCACCATTCACGTCGACATGAGCGACGCGATGCGCTTTTCACCAGCCTCGCTCAGCGTGACACAGGGCGAAACCGTGCGTTTTGTGGTGAAGAACTCGGGCAAAGTCATGCACGAGTTCGTGCTCGGCACACTCGCGGAACTGAAGGAACACGCCGCACTGATGAAAAAATTCCCCAACATGGAACACGACGAGCCATACATGGCGCATGTCGCACCGGGCAAAACCGAAACCATCGTCTGGCAATTCAGCAAGGCCGGCGACTTCCACTATGGCTGCCTGCTGCCCGGACATTTCGAGGCCGGCATGGTCGGCACTCTCAAAGTCAACCGGAGGTAGTGCCATGAATTTCGTCAAAATCAATTTCGTCAAAGTCATTGTCGTTGCACTGTCACTGGTGACCGCCAGCGCCGTGGCACAGACCGATATACCGCTCGCCGACGGCGAAATCCGCCGCGTCGATCGCGAGACGCAAAAAATCACCATCCGCCACGGCCCGATCCCCAATATCAACATGCCGCCGATGACCATGGTCTTCCAGGCGGCGAGCCCAGCCCTGCTCGACCAGGCAAAACCCGGCGACAAGGTGAAGTTCTCGGCGGTGCAGGAGCGCGGCGCCTATATCGTCACGCGTATTGAGCCGGCGCCCTGAATCACGCCGGAGACACACCATAAGTAATTGTTTTTATTGAATAATTTTTGTCGCCCCAAGGTGTAGCCAACAACAGCAATGGCGCTGCATTGACAGCAGCTCAGCCGCCCTCAAGAATGCCTGCGACATGGAACGCCGCGACTTCATCGGTTTTTGCGCTTCAAGCTGCGCCGCTTCGAGCCTGGGCTTCAGTGCCGAGGCACTGGCCAATACCGATGCACGTCCGCGCAGCTACGCGCGAACACTGCTGACCGACAGTGGCGGCCAGCCGCTAAGGGCGAAACAGCTCGCAGCAGGGGAAAACTACGTCTTCCATTACCCCTTCGAGAGCACGCCCTGCTTTCTGCTCAACCTCGGCAAGCCGACCACGCAGAACGTCGCGCTGAAAACCCGCGACGGCACTTCCTACCAGTGGCCCGGCGGTGTCGGCCCGCAGCGCGCGATCGTCGCCTACTCGGCGATCTGCTCGCACCAGCTCACCTACCCGACGCGGCAGATCAGCTTCATCAGCTACCGCGAGCGCTCGACCGCGCCGCAGGGCGGCCGCAACAACATGATCCACTGCTGCTCCGAGCACAGCGAATACGATCCGGCCGCCGGGGCCAAAGTCATGGCCGGCCCGGCGCCGCAGCCGCTGTCGGCGATCCTGCTCGACTACGACGCGGCAACCGACCAGCTCCACGCCACCGGCACGCTGGGCGGAGAGATGTTCAACAGTTTTTTCAGCAAGTTCGAGGCACGCTTGGCACTGGAGCACGGCGGCGGCCGCGCGCAGCAGAAGGTCAGCGGACGCACCGCGGTCACCCCGCTGGCGCAGTTCTGCAAGCAGCAGGTGAAGTGCTAGACTCGCCGGAATGTCACACCCATAACAACAAAGCAACAAACCCGCTCAAGCGGAATCATCCAAAGGAGGCCTCAATGAAGCGCATCGCTTTTGCCGCACTTAGCCTGACCCTCGTTTCCGGCTGCGCCGGTCTCGGCGATTCCGGCCCGGCCAGCGTCACCGCAAAACTCGAACCGCTGGCCGGCAGCAAGGTAAGCGGCAGCGTGACCTTCGCCCAGGCGGGCAAGGACATCGTACGCGTCAGCGGTGAAGTCCGCGGCCACACACCGGGACCGAAGGGTTTCCACATCCACGAAAAAGGCGACTGCAGCGACCCCAAGGGCATGAGCGCCGGTGGTCACTTCAACCCCGGCGGCCACAAACACGGCGGCCCCTACGAGCCGGAACGCCACGCCGGCGATCTGGGCAACATCAATTTCAACAAGGAAGGCGTCGCCACCTTCAACTTCGTGGTCGGCGGCATTTCAGTGAGCAGCAGCAAGAAGGACGGCATCATCGGCCGCTCGGTGATCGTACATGCCGCCGAGGACGATCTCGAGACCGACCCCACCGGCAACTCGGGCGGCCGCGTCTCCTGCGGCATCATCCGCTAGGCCGCCGCGGTTTCATCCGGTGCGCTGACCGGAACGGTTCACCGGATCAGTTCGGCCAGCCCCGGCAGATAGCGGCATAACGCGCTGCCGGGCTGTTGCGCGGCAGGTTGCAGCACATGGATCATGCCGTAAAGGCCCACCGCCGCGATCAGCACCGCCGCGGCATAACGCACGCCGTCACCACCCCTTCGCAGCCGTGACCGGGCCCCCTGCCAGGCGATACCAATCGCAAGCACATTGGGTAGCGTGCCGAGACCAAAGGCAGCAAGCAGCAGCGCACCCTGCACCGTACTGCCCGAGGCCAGCGCGGTGAGAAGCACCGCGTAAACCATGCCGCAGGGCAGCCAGCCCCAGACCGCCCCCAGACCGAGCGCCTGCCAGTCCGAGCGCACCGGCAGAAAACGCCGCGACAACGGCTGCATCCGGCGCCACAGTACAGCACCCGCAGCCTCGACACCCCGCGTCACCGGCGCGAAACCGGCAACATTCAGTGCCACCACCAGCAGCGTTGCCCCCATCATGAACATCAGCAGGTGCTGGGCCAGTGCGCCGCCGCGCAATGCGATGCCGGCCTCGCCCGCGGCGCCTGCCAGCGCGCCGGCGCAGACATAACTGGTAATGCGCCCGGCGTGGTAAGCCAGCGTACGCCGCAGGCTGCGCTGCCCGTCAGGCCCCGGCGCGCAGGTCAGCCCGACAATGCCACCGCACATCGCTGCGCAGTGCGCACCACCAAGCAATCCGGCTGTCAGCGCGGCAAGCATCATCACCTGCAGCCAGCCGTCGAGGGCCATGACGTCAGATCACGCGCGAATAACGCATGGTCTCGCGCTCGCGCTGCAGGTAGCGGTCGAACACCATGCACACATTGCGGATCAGCATCCGCCCGCGCGGCGTGACCTGGATCCACTCGTCGTCGATGAAAACCAGCCCGTCGGCAGCGAGGCTTCGCAGCTCCTCCAGCTCGCGTGCAAAGTATTTGTCGAAATCCAGCAGGTAGGCAATGCCGACCGAACGCTTCGAAACCTGGAACTGGCAGCACAGCGCCTGGATAACCGCGCGCCGCAGCAGGTCGTCGGCCGAAAGTTCCATGCCGCGCGCCACCGGCAACTGGCCGCGGTCGATGGCATCGTAGTAATCCTCAAGCTCGCGATGGTTCTGGCTGTAGGTCGGGCCGATGGCCCCGATCGAGGACACGCCCAGCGCCAGCAGATCACATTCGGCATGTGTCGAGTAGCCTTGGAAATTGCGATGCAGATGGCCGTGGCGCTGAGCAACGGCGAGTGAGTCGTCCGGACGCGCAAAATGATCCATGCCGATGTAGACATAGCCGGCATCCGTCAGCCGCTGCACCGCAAGTCCCAGCAGCTTGAGCTTGGTTTCCGGCATCGGCAGATCGGCCTCGGCGATGCGCCGCTGCGGCTTGAAGCGCGTGGGCAGATGAGCGTAGTTGTAGACCGCGATGCGGTCGGGTGCCGCCGAGATCACCCGGCTCAGGGTACGGTTGAAGCTCAGCAGATTCTGTTTCGGCAGGCCGTAGATCAGGTCGACGTTGACCGAGGCAAAGCCCGAATCACGCGCTGAGTCAATGATCGCCAGCGTCTGCGCCTCGTCCTGGATTCGGTTCACCGCGCGCTGCACCCCGGGGTCAAAATCCTGCACGCCGAGGCTCACCCGGTTGAATCCCATCCCGCGCAGTCCGCGCATCGCCGCCGGGTCGACGCTGCGCGGATCGATTTCAATCGAATACTCGCCATCCGGCGAGAACGTGAAATGACGACGCAACGCGTCAAACAACAGACTGAGTTGATCAATGCTGAAAAAAGTCGGGGTGCCGCCGCCCCAGTGCATCTGCTCCACGCCGCGGTCAGCCGCGAACAGGGGGGCCTGCAGATCAATCTCGCGCAGCAGATAGTCGAGATATTTTTCGCCCTTGGCGCGGTTGCGCGTCACCACCTTGTTGCAGGCGCAATAGAAACATACGGTGCTGCAGAACGGCAGGTGAATGTAGACCGAGAGGCTGCGGCGGATGCCGCCGATGTTGCGCCGGCCCACCCAGGAACGGTATGCCTCAGCATCAAAGGCCTCGACAAAACGGTCGGCAGTGGGATACGAGGTGTATCGTGGACCGTTGCGATCAAGGCGGCGGATCAGGTCGAGATCAACCTCGACGGGCAGCGGATCGGGCGCGGAATTTCGGTTGTTCATGCTTTGGACGTATCAGCGACGGAAAACATCTTTGGCGCCATTGTCGCCACCTGTCCGGTGCCGGTTTTTGACCCAGATCAAGCGAGCGTCAGGATTTTGGCGTAAATTGGAACCATCCTCGAACCAGTCCCGACACACTGATATTCATAGAGCCATGCCGAAAACGGCCACCCGCCTGCGCGTCGTCGAAGTCGACCGCCTGAAAACCGCCTGTTCAACCTGCAGCCTGCAGGAGCTGTGCCTGCCCGCCGGCCTCAACGAGGCCGAACTGAAGACGGTCGATCAACTGATCGACCGCCGCCGCCCGGTGAAGCGCGGCGAATATCTGTTTCGCGCCGGCAGCAGCCTGAATTCGCTGTACGCGATCCGCTCCGGCTTCATGAAAAGCAGCGTGCTGCATGACGACGGCCGCGAGCAGGTTGCCGGCTTTCACATGATGGGCGACCTGATGGGCATGGACGCCATCGGCACCAGCCAGCATCTGTGTGATGCTGTCGCGCTCGAAGACAGCGAGGCCTGCGAAATCCCGCTCAAGGATCTTGAGGCTCTGTCGCGCAACATCCCCTCGCTGCAACAGCACTTTCACCGCATCATGAGCCGCGAGATCGCGCGCGACTACGGCGTGATGCTGCTGCTCGGCAGCATGCGCGCCGAAGAGCGTCTCGCCGCCTTCCTGCTCAATCTGTCCCAGCGCTTTGAAGCGCGTGGTTACTCGCCGCTCGAATTCAACCTGCGCATGACACGCGAGGAAATCGGCAGCTACCTCGGCCTCAAACTGGAAACCGTCAGCCGCACGCTGTCCGGCTTCCAGGCCCAGGGTCTGATCGCGGTGCAGAACAAGCATCTGCGCATCCTTAAAATCGAGTCCTTGCGCGAGCTGGTCAGCCCCCAGGGCTGCCGCAACTGAACACCGTTATTTTTCAGTGTGCCGCAGGTAACTGGTCAGCGCACTCGACGCCGCGGCCACCGCCCAGAACAGGAAAAATCCCGTTGAATAGACCGCGGTTGGCGACCAGTGCACCGGTTGCCCGAGCAGGTACAGCTCCTGCGGGTCGATCAGCGTGAAAAACACGCCCACGGCGATGCCGCCGACCAGGAACGACGGCCACAGTATCCACATCAGTTGTTTGCCCACTTCCTAGCCTCCTTTCCTGCCGCCCTGCTCATCCTCTTCGGCGATACGGCTGCGGAAGAACCACCAGAAACCGACGCCAATCGCGATCACCAGAAGGATCGTCACCAGGCTGAACAGGCCAAAATCCGAACTTACCAGCAGTTGCCAGGCCATTACTTCCTCCTCTTGCGTGGTTTCAGCGCCGGTTCGCGGCCAGCGTGGTGCCGGCCTGCTCCGGATGCTTCAACTCCCCATCGATGCGCCAGGTGGCATCCGCGTCTTCCAGCACCAGCAGCCAGCGTCCGGCAGCCAATTCCGGCACCACCCCGAGATAGCTGCCATCTTTGCCACGGCGCAGCAGCACCAGTGCATCACGCCCGGCACGGGTCGGATGCACCACGCGCAACCGAAGAAGTTCCGGTCGCGGCGCATCGGCCGACGCGCCCAGGTTCAGCGTGACGTTCCGCCCCTCCCCGAAATGCAGCTCGCCACGGTAGCCGCGACGCACCGCCAGCGCCCCGCGGTCCAGCGTCTGGTTGATGGCCAGCCCCTGCTTGTAATAATCATCGGTGACCAGACCATCGCTGCTGACCACCGCGATCCAGGTGGTGATCACACCGGCGATGATCACCAGCACCGGCCCCGCCATCAACAGCCAGGGCCACGGCTCGCGGTACCAGGGCAATGTATTCACGGACATGACGGTTTCCTCTTCATTAACGGATGTAAAAACGCGAGCTTTCGTCAGCCCGCACTTCAGGCCGGTCGGCATCTCTGACATGAAAAGTCACCGGATGCGAACCGGTGGCAATACCCGCCGGGTTGAGCCGCAGAAGCACCGGGTACGCCCGGGTGCTGGCCGCAGGCACTTCGATCGCCTGCGGCAGCACCACCTCCAGCCCGGGCAGGCCGCTGGCCTCGACAACATAACGCCGCGGCGCCTCATCGGCATTGATGAACTGCAGGCGATAGACGTTTTCAAGGCGACCGCCGGCGGCATCACGCACCATCGCGCCCCGGTCGCGCATCACATCCACCTTCAGCGGACTGCGCAGCCACAGCCCGCCAAAAAACGCGGCTATGATCAGCCCCAGAAGCACGACATAAACCAGCACCCGCGGCCGCGCGACATGACGCGGAATGTCGCCATCCGCATATTTGCCGTTGACCGCATTCTCGGTCGAGTACCGGATCAGGCCGCGGGCGTAGCCCATCTTGTCCATCACCTGGTTGCAGCCGTCGATGCAGGCAGCGCAGCCGATGCACTCGTACTGCAGTCCCTTGCGGATGTCGATGCCGGTCGGACAGACCTGCACGCAGACGTTGCAGTCCACGCAATCGCCCAGCCCCATCGCCTTCGGATCAGCCTTGCGTCCGCGCGATCCGCGCGGCTCGCCGCGCTGGGCGTCGTAGGTGATGACCAGTGTGTCGGGATCGAACATCACGCTCTGGAAGCGCGCGTAGGGACACATGTACTTGCACACCTGCTCGCGCATCCAGCCGGCGTTGCCGTAGGTGGCGAAGGCGTAGAAAAAGATCCAGAAGGTTTCCCAGGGCCCGAGAGTCCAGGACGCAAACGAGCCCGCCAGCGTCCGGATCGGCGTGAAATAGCCGACAAAGGTGAAGCCGGTCCAAAGGGCGAGCGCGATCCAGATGCCATGCTTGGCGGCCTTGAGGCCGACCTTGCGCGCGCCTGCCGCCTGCTGGTCCAGGCGCATGCGCTGCACGCGGTCGCCTTCGACCATGCGCTCGATCCACAGGAAGATCTCGGTGTACACCGTCTGCGGGCAGGCATAGCCGCACCACAGCCTTCCCGCCACCGCGGTGAACAGGAACAGCGCATACGCCGATATGATCAGCAGCGCCGTCAGGAAAATGAAATCCTGCGGCCAGAACACCAGCCCGAAGATGTAGAACTTGCGCGAGACCAGGTCGAACAGGATGGCCTGGCGGTCGTTCCAGGTCAGCCAGGCGCCGCCATAAAACGCGATCTGGGTCGCCAGCACCAGGGCCACGCGCCAGCCGGCGAACCAGCCGCTGACGGCGCGCGGATAGATCTTCTTGCGGATCTCGTAAAGCGAAGCCTCCAGCGGCTCGGTCGTGCCTGCCGCCGGAGGCTGCTGCGGCGAGGACATGTCAGCGCGCGGCCTGGCCGGAGATGCCGAGCACGTAGGCGGTCAGCAGATGGATCTTGCCCTCGTCGAGGAAACCCTTGTGCGCGGGCATCTCGTTCATGCGGCCCTTGACGATGGTTTCGATGATCGCCGCCTCGGTGCCGCCATGCAGCCAGATGTCATCGGTCAGGTTGGGCGCGCCCAGCTGCTGGTTGCCCTTGCCCTCGGCGCCGTGGCAGGCCGCACAGGCCGTGGCGAACTTGGGCTTGCCGCGCTGCGCGCGCAGGCTGTCATGGGTGCGCCCGGCCAGCGCCAGCACGTGATGCGCGACATCGCGCACATCCTCGGCACCGCCGACCGCGGCGCCCATCGGCGGCATCATGCCCTTGCGGCCCTCGAGCAGCGTGGTGCGGATGGCCTCGGGCGAACCGCCCCACAACCAGTCGCCGTCGCGCAGGTTGGGGTAGCCGCGCGAGCCGCCGGCGTCGGAGCCGTGGCACTGCGCGCAGTAATTCAGGAACAGGCGCTGGCCGATCTCGCGCGCCTCCGGATCGGCGGCGATCACGGCCACATCCTGCTTCAAAAAGCGGTCGATCACCGGACCAAAACGCGCGGCGGCCTGCTTCTGCTCCTCGCGATACTCGCCGGCTGAAGTCCAGCCCAGATAGCCGCCCCAGGCGCCAAGGCCTGGATACAGCACAAGATAGACCAGCGAGAACACGATGGTGATGTAGAACAGCCACATCCACCAGCGCGGCATCGGGTTGTGCCATTCCTCGAGGTCTTCGTCCCAGACGTGGCCCGTGGTGCCGGGATTTTCACCCGGATCGAGCTTGCGTGTGGACATCAGCCTCAACAGAACCGCGCACGCAGCCAGACTCGCCAGCGTGATGATCGCGATGTAAATTCCCCAGGCTTCGTGAACAAAGTCGGCCATTACCGGCGCCCTCCTTCGGCATGGTCGTCATCCAGGGGCAGCCGTGCGGCGGCGTCGAAATCCGCGCGACGGCGGCCGCTCCAGGCCCAGAACACGATGCCGATGAACACGGCAAACATCAGCGCGGTCAGCAGCGAGCGCAAAACGTTCATATCCATGGTTGTTTCCACCTTACCTCACGTTGCGCAGCGCCGTGCCCAGGCCCTGCAGATAGGCGATCAGTGCTTCGAGTTCGGTCCTGCCCTTGACCGCATCGCTGGCTCCGGCAATGTCGGCATCGCTGTACGGCACACCGAGGCGGCGCAGCGCGCGCATCTTGGCAGGCGCGCCTTCAGCATCGGCCGGTGCCGTGGCGAGCCAGGCATAGGCCGGCATGTTCGATTCCGGCACCAGGTCACGCGGATTGATCAGGTGCACCCGGTGCCATTCATCGGAATAGCGGCCGCCGACGCGCGCAAGATCCGGCCCGGTGCGCTTGCTGCCCCACTGGAAGGGATGGTCATAGACGAACTCGCCGGCCACGGAATAGTGGCCGTAACGCTCGGTCTCGGCGCGGAAGGGGCGGATCATCTGCGAGTGGCAGTTGTAGCAACCCTCGCGGATGTAGATGTCGCGCCCCGAGAGCTCGAGCGCGGTGTAGGGCTTGAGGCCCGCCACCGGTTCGGTTGTCGACTTCTGGAAAAACAAAGGCACGATCTCGACCAGGCCGCCGAAGCTGATGGCGACGATGATCAGCACGATCAGCAGGCCCATGTTTTTTTCGATCACTGCGTGGCCGGAACTGTCCATGGTCAGGTCTTTATAAATTTATCAATTAAAACAATGGTTTATATGCATATTCAGCGAATGTTCAGGCAGCGGCCGGGGCGGGAATCGCAGCCTCGGCCGGCTTCTGCCCGGCCACCGTCTTGATGACATTCCAGGCCATGATCAACATGCCGGCGAAATACAGCACCCCGCCGAGCAGGCGAACCGCGTAGTACGGATAGGTCGCCTTCACCGACTCGACAAAGGCATAGGTCAGCGTGCCGTCGGGATTTACGGCGCGCCACATCAGGCCCTGCATCACGCCGGCGATCCACATCGCGGCGATGTAAAGCACGATGCCGATGGTTGCCACCCAGAAGTGCAGCGTGACCAGCTGCATACTGTGCATTTCACTGCGTCCGTAGAGACGCGGGATCAGGTAATAGAGGCTGCCGATGGTGACCATGCCGACCCAGCCCAGAGCGCCGCTGTGGACATGGCCCACCGTCCAGTCGGTGTAGTGCGACAACGCATTCACCGTCTTGATCGACATCATCGGCCCCTCGAAGGTCGACATGCCGTAGAAGGACAGCGAGACAACGAGGAATTTCAGGATCGGATCAGTGCGCAGCTTGTGCCAGGCCCCCGACAGCGTCATGATGCCGTTGATCATGCCGCCCCACGAGGGTGCGAGCAGCACCAGCGAGAACAACATGCCGATCGACTGCGCCCAGTCGGGCAGCGCGGTGTAATGCAGGTGGTGCGGGCCGGCCCACATGTAGGTGAAGATCAGCGCCCAGAAGTGCACCACCGACAGCCGGTACGAGTACACCGGGCGCCCGGCCTGTTTCGGGATGAAGTAATACATCATGCCGAGGAAGCCGGCGGTCAGGAAAAAGCCCACCGCGTTGTGTCCGTACCACCACTGCACCATCGCATCCTGCACACCGGCATAGGCCGAGTACGACTTGGTCAGCGACACCGGCATCGCCGCACTGTTGACCAGGTGCAGCACGGCGACCGTCAGGATGAACGCGCCGAAGAACCAGTTTGCGACATAGATGTGCGACACCCGACGCTTGGCGATGGTGCCGAAGAACACCACCGCGTACGACACCCAGACCAGCGTGATCAGCACATCGATCGGCCATTCCAGCTCTGCATATTCCTTGCCGCTGGTCATGCCCAGCGGCAAGGAGATGGCGGCAAGCACTATCACCGCCTGCCAGCCCCAGAAGGTGAAGGAGGCCAGCCAGTCACCGAACAGGCGCACGTGACAGGTGCGCTGCACCACGTAATACGAGGTCGCGAACAGCGCCGAGCCGCCAAACGCAAAAATCACCGCATTGGTGTGCAGTGGCCTCAGCCGTCCGTAGGACAGCCAGGAAGCAAGATTGAGATCAGGCCAGATCAGCTGGGCGGCAATGATCAGCCCGACCAGCATGCCGACGATGCCCCAGACCACGGTCATCAGCGCGAACTGGCGGACAACGGTGTAGTTGTATTGTTCCTGCGCCTGCATGGCGTCTCCCGTGACGATGACTGACCCGCGCAGGATAGGCAGGAAGGCAGCGACGCGTTTTGATCTATGTCAAGCCGGCGCCGGATGGCCGGGGCTAAATTGATCCCGTAGCAGAGACACTGCCCAACCACAGACAAGGAGACAATCATGTTCCGCAACATCCTGGTCCCGACCGACGGCTCCGCACTCGCCGGTCGCGCGGTCAAGAAAGCCATCAGCATCGCCCGCAGCAGCGGCGCGAGGATCACCGTATTCCACGTCGCGCCGCCGTACCGCTCGATCATTTATTCCGACTACATTCCGCCCGATTTCGTGAGCCCGTCGGTTTTTGAAAAGGGCACCCGCGAAAGGGTGGGCAAGCTGCTTGATGCCGTATGCCGGCAGGCAAAAGCAGCGGGCGTCAAGGCCAGCGGTTCTTACGTCGCCAGCGATTTCGCCGCCGATGCCATCGTCAAGGCCGCGAAAAAACACAAATGTGACCTGATCGCGATGGCGTCGCATGGCCGCAGCGGCCTGAGCAAGCTGCTGATCGGCAGCGAAACCCAGAAAGTGCTCGCCGCCACCAAAATACCGGTGCTGGTACTGCGCTGAAACACCGGTCACGGCTGTAGTTGATCGATATCAACGACAGCCGTGACTGCGGGGGCTAGCCTGTTCCTGCCACAAATCAGCACCGACAGGCAGACCACAAAGCCCTTCAAGGAATGCAGATGACCATTACCGAACGTATCGACAACATCACACGCGTTCCGGCACAGTACCTGCACGCAAGGCCACCAGCACCGAAAAGCGTCAAGATCGAAATTTCACCCCGCTGCAACTATCGCTGCGGCTTCTGCGCGCTGCGCACGCGCGAGGTGCAGCCGAAGTGGGACATGGATTTCAGCCTGTTCAAGCGCATCACCCGTGAGATGCGCGAAGCCGGCGTCGAGGAGGTCGGCATGTTCTACCTCGGCGAGTCCTTCATGAACCCGCGCCTGCTGGTGGACTGCATCAGCCACTGCAAGCAGGAACTCGGATTCCCCTACGTCTTCCTGACCTCCAACGCCTCGATGGCCTTTCCCGAGGCAGTGGAAGCCTGCATGAAGGCCGGTCTTGACTCGCTGAAATGGTCGATCAACGCCGCCGATGAGGATCAGTTCGAGAAGGTGATGGGCGTCTCAGGCCGTCTCTTCCACCGCGCGCTCGAGAATGTTCGCAGCAGCTGGGAACTGCGCCAGCGCGGCGGTTACCACACGGGGCTCTACGCCTCGTCCATCCGCTACGACGGCGCGCAACAGCAAAAGATGGAAGCGTTGCTGCGCGAGAAAGTCCAGCCTTATGTCGATCAGCATTACTGGCTGCCACTGTATTCGATGGGCGCCTTTGCCACTTCACGCGAGGAGGAGCTGGGCTACCGGCCCACTGCCGGCAACCAGGGGCGGCTCGGCGCCCTGCGCGAGCCACTGCCCTGCTGGTCAGCGTTCACCGAAGGTCATGTCACCGCTGAAGGCAAGCTCTCCGCCTGCTGTTTCGACGCAACCGCGAACTGGACCATGGGCGATCTCAACAAGCTCACGTTTATGGACGCATGGAACTCCGAGGTCTTCGCCAGTCTGCGCGCCGCCCACCTCAAGCGCGACGTGCGCGGCACGGTGTGCGAGAACTGTGTCGCCTACGGCTGAACTGCGAGCCCACCCCCGCATTCCATGACTATCCCGCGGCAACGGACACCCGCCCGCGGGCTTCCGGCCGGCAAGGAGGAGAACGCCAGGTCCGCTGCGGCTCGCGTCTTCAGCAAGACCGCATTCCTGTACCAGCAGCCGCTGTTTCGAACGCTCGACACGGACTGCCTGACACGCATCGCCACCGGCACGCAGATCATCGAGGCGCCCCGCGGCAGCGTCCTGTTCCGCCGCGGCGACCGCTGCAGCGGCTTTCATGTGATTGTCCATGGCCAGGTCAAGCTCGCGGTCAGCGGCAGCCAGGGCTCGGAAAAGATCATTGAACTGCTGGGTAGCGGACAGAGCTTTGGTGAGGCCGTGATGTTCCTCGGACAGCCCTACCATGTCGGCGCCGAAACCCTGGCGGACAGCAAACTCCTGCTGGTCAGCCGCGAAGTCCTGCTCGATGAACTGAAACGTGAGCCCGCCCTCGCCCTGCGCATGCTGGCCAGCCTGAGCGCGCGCATGCACGGACTGGTGGCGGAACTGGAGGCGCAGACGGTGAAATCGGGCAGCGAAAGGGTCGCCGCCTACCTGCTCCGCCTCAGCGACAGTCAATCCGGCCCGGTCCGGCGCCTGCAACTGCCGGCGCGCAAAAACGTCATCGCCTCGCGGCTGAACCTGACCAAGGAACACTTCTCGCGCATCCTGCACGCCCTCTCCGGGGCCGGACTGATCACGGTCGAGGGTCAGCAGATCATGATTCACGATGCCCAGTCGCTGCGCCGCCAATCCGGCGACAGCGGGGCTGTCCGGTGACCCTCAACAGGAAGCGCCACACCGGCCCGGCCGGCCATGCGCACGCCGCGAACAAACAGGAATGCCGATGAAAGCACAACTGCCCTGCTGGAACCTGCGTGGACGCGCCCTGCTGCCTGTCGTGCAGGGCGGCATGGGCGTCGGCATTTCCGCGCACCGCCTCGCCGGCAGCGTCGCTGCGCTGGGTGGTCTCGGTACGCTGTCCAGCGTCGATCTGCGCCACCACCATCCGGACCTGCTGGAGCAGACCGCCGGCTGCCGCGACCGCGAGTCGCTCGACCGCGTCAATCTCGTCGCGCTCGACCGCGAAATCCGCCGGGCGCTGGAACTGTCTAACGGCAACGGCGCCATCGCGGTGAACGTGATGAAGGCGGTCGCCGCCCATGCCGACTACGTGCGCCAGTCCTGCGCCAGCGGCACCCATGCCATCGTGATGGGCGCCGGCCTGCCGCTCGACCTGCCGGACATGACGCGGGATTACCCGGATGTGGCCCTGATCCCGATCCTGTCCGATGCCCGCGGCGTCGGCATCGTGGTCAAAAAATGGATGCGCCGGCAGCGCCTGCCCGACGCCATCATCATCGAACACCCGCGCCACGCCGGCGGCCATCTGGGTGCCACGCGCATCGAGGATGTGCCGGATGCCCGCTTCGATTTCAGCCGGGTGCTGCCGGACATCCGCGAACTGCTGCGCGGCCTCGGGCTTGAGCCCGAACGGATTCCGCTGATCGTCGCCGGCGGCATCCATCGCCATCAGCAGGTGACTGATCTGCTGCGCAGCGGCGCTTCAGCGGTGCAGGTGGGCACCGCTTTCGCGGTGACCGAGGAAGGCGACGCGCATCCGCAATTCAAGCAGGTGCTGGCCGGCGCCCGGCCCGAGGACATCGTCACCTTCATGAGCGTTGCGGGCCTGCCGGCGCGGGCGGTGCTCACGCCCTGGCTGCGACAGTACCTGCGCCGCGAACGCACCCTGCAATCCCATGCCAGGGCCGATGCCCGGCGCTGCGTGCAGGGATTGAACTGCCTGACCGTGTGCGGGCTGCGCGACGGCATCGCCAATGCCGGCCAGTTCTGCATTGACCAGCGCCTCGCCTGGGCCTTGAAGGGCGACGTCGGGAAAGGATTGTTTTTCCGTGGCGCCGAGCCTTTGCCCTTCGGCCGCGCAATCCGTAGCGTCGCGGAGCTGCTGGATTACCTGCTCACGGGCACCATGCCTGCAGGCGCAATCTGAAGGGGCGCAACTCCCCAGCCCGGGGCCCACGGCAGGGGACTGCGCGTCAGCGCCACCGCGACAATGTAGAAAAAAACCGCCTGGGCTGCCAGCCACGCCACCGCCCGCTGCTTGGTTGTGCGGCCCCGCTTCAGCGCGACAGATCCAAGAACGATGTAGAGCAGCAAGGCCAGCAGCTTTGCGGTCAGCCACCCGGCGACAAAAGGATATTGCCGGATCATCGATGCCATCGCCATGGCACTGCCGAGCAGTACCGTGTCGACGACATGCGGCACGATGCGCACCCAACGCCGATGCAGCCATTCCGGGCTGAACATCATCCACAGGCCGCGCAACAGGAACAGCGCGTAACTCGTCACCACGCAGCCCAGGTGCAGCATCTTGAATGTCAAATAATCCATTCGCCCGATGGCTGGCGGCATGACCGGTCGCAGGGCCCGGAGGGGTCAGTAGCCATCCGGATCGGGAGCCACCGCGTCCTGCATGAACCCGACAAGGCCATAGTGTTTTGCATACTTGCCATACACGGTATCGAGCACCGCCTGCGCCACCGCCGGATCACACAGCACCTCTATGCGGATGTTGCTCGACAGGAACGACCTTGCGTCACGCACCCCGCGGACGCCCCTGCCGCGGACCGTGCTGACGGTGTAGCCCTTCGCGCCGCAATCCATGATGTCGTGCCCGATCAGAGGCTCGAGCGCCTCCTCACAGACAATAACCACATACTTGACCGGCCCCATCGTGGCCGCGGTCAAGACATCACCCGGTAGAACCATCGCGTCATCTCCCAGTAAAGCGGCACTCCGACAACCACATTGAAGGGAAAGGTAACCCCCAGGGACGCGCCCATGGAAAGCGCGGGATTGGCCTCGGGAATCGCGATGCGCATTGCCGCCGGCGCGGCGATATAGGAAGCGCTGCCGTAAAGCGTGGCCAGCAGCATCGTGCTGCCCTGAGACAGCCCGAGTACCCAGCCGACGGCGATACCGCCAACAGCCGAAATGACCGGCATCACAATGCCGAAACCGGCGAGGAAGGGCCCGACCCGGCGCAGGTCGTCAAACCGTGCAGCTGTCATCAGGCCCATGCCCAGCAGGAACAGCGCCAGGAATCCCTTGAACAGACCCTCGAAAAACATCACCAGCGATGCCCCGCCTTCGCGGCCCCATATCCAGCCGATCAGCAAAGCGCCAACCAGCAGCAGGATCGCCTTGCCGGTCAGCACTTCGCGCGCCATGCGATGGATGCCCGCGTCCAGCTTGAGGCCGCGTGCGAGCAGCACGCCGATGATGATGGCCGGAAACTCAAGGAACACGAGGAACACCGACATGTAGTTGTCGTATTCGATGTCCTGCTTGATCAGGTACGAGGCACCGACGGCGAAAGTGACCACCGATACCGAGCCATAATGCGACGATATCGACGCCGCATCAGGGTGCGACAGCTTCCCGAGACGGTGCAGAAGCTGATAACTCACCAGCGGCGTGAACGCGCTCATCGCCACCACCACCACGATGGGCAGGATCAGGCTCGTGACGCTCGTCTGCGCCAGCTCAAAACCTCCCTTGAGGCCGATGGCGATGAGCAGATAGACGGTGAGCGTGTCATACAGGCCGCTCGACAACTTCAGATCGGAACCAAGCAGCCCGGCCACCAAACCAAGAATAAAAAAACCGACAACCGGATCCAGGCTCAAAACCAGCCTCCATTGCGCAGCGTCACAGGCAGCCTAACCAGGCCTGCCATCGAGGCGCGGCCGTGTCAGCACCGGCCAGTAGCGCAGTGCGTAGAGCGCCCAGGCGGATGACCACAGCACGCCCGAAGCCACGATGCAAGGCAGATGCAGGGCGTCCGCGCTCAGGCCGCCAAATACCCGCAGCAGCGCCGCCGCCTGAACCAGCAGAAAACACGCGACCTCCCAGCCATCCGCTTCGAGCCGCCGCCCGGTATGCCCGCGCGCAGTACGCACCATCATGCCCAGCGTGAGTCCGCCGATCGCGCCGGCGGTCAGCGCATGCCAGGCCGCGGATTCCGCGATCCAGCCCGCAGCAGCAAGGCCGCGCAGCGCCAGGTGGATGACGATCCAGGCATAGGCGGCATGAAGTATCCACACCAGCGGAACGCGCAGGGTCCGCCACGGCCGCCACAGCAGCAGCCGCGCCCCGTGCAGCAGCGTAGCCGTCAGCGCAAGCATTGCGAGCGGCGCGGACGACAGTTGCAGCAGATCGGCGGCGAACAGCAGCAGCACAGATGCCGGCGCCAGCCGTTCCAGCCAGACCTGCTTCGCGGCGCCGGCTCCGGACACGCCGTTGTTGGTGAACATCGGAATCACGCGCCCGCCGATCACCGCCATGATGAACAGCACGATATCGAGTCCGAGCAGCAGCACCCGCCGCGGCGGCACATCCAGTTGCCCGGACACCGCCAGGTGCCACAGTCCCGACAGCAATGCCAGCACGAGCAGCAACAGCGGGAAAAAGGCGTTGCGCAGGTTGCGCGAAAGATACAGCGGCCTCGCAATGGCAAGCGCCAGCGCCAGTGGAAACGCGATGTTGGCCAGCGCCGACCACAGCGGCCATGGCGCCAGCAGGCGTCCGGCCAGCCACAGCGCGGCCAGCCCCGCCAGCGGCAGTCCGGTGGGCGTGTCCACACCGGTCCAGTTGCGCACCGCCGTGAGCAGGAAACCGGCAATCACGGCGAGCGTGAAGCCGAACAGCATTTCATGGCCGTGCCACAGCGGACCGCGCACCAGCAGCCACGGCAACAGTCCCGCATACTGCAGCGCCCATACGAGCACGCTGAACGCGCCATAGGCGGCAGCCAGCAGGTAAAACGGCCGGAATCCGAGGTTCCACAGCGCAAACCCCGGATCGGCACCGCTGCCCGGATGCACGGATCGCGGCGAGCCGGCCGGCAGGTTGTTCAAGGCAATCGACATCGCCGCCTTACTGCACCAGCGGCGTGTCCGCCGCATCCAGATCAACGCCGAGGATGTCAGCCTCACCGGCCAGCACCGAAAGGTACTGGCGCAGCGCGGTGACGAAACTGTGCTGGCGCAAGACACCGGCCACCGCGCCGCGCACCTCCTCGAAGCCGCGCAGCACGCCGATTTCCCGCTCCAGCACCTCGAATACGTGAAAGCCGAAGCGGCTGTGCAGAAGCCGCGGCAGGACGCCCACTTCGCGCGAACCGAACAATTCACGGACCAGTTCCGGCGCGCAGGCCTCAGGCGTCAGCCAGCCGAGGTCGCCGCCCTGCTCTGCGCTCGGGCAATTCGAAAGCTCGCGCGCAGCCGCGGCAAATACACCCTGAACGCCACCGTCGTGACAGCGCACATCAAGCAGTGCCGCCTCGGCACGGCGGCGCAACGCGGCGACATCCACGCCGGGAGTCACCGCAAACAGGATGTGGCGTGCACGCACGCGGTCGCCGCTGCGATAGCGGTCGGGGTACGCCTCGTAATGGCGCCGGCAGTCCGCATCGGAAACCTCGGGCAGCTTCAATTCACGATCGAGCAGCACCTCGATGGCACGGCTGGCCGCCGCGCTTTGCACGCCGTTCGCCGCAGGAAGGTCGTCAGCAGCGAGCAGCCCCAGCGCCTGTGCGCGCTGGCGCAGCAATTCCTGGCAGGCGCGCTGGCGCAGTTCCTGCGCCGTCGGGGACTCCCCCGGCGCCTGCAGCGCGACATCGTTGACCCGGGGAGTCACTGCAGCGTGGGGGATGGTTGCGGTGTTCATTGCACAATCTCCGGAAATCACAGTGGGTGCGGACGGTCATGGCCGGCCGGCAGGTTGAGGCGGCGGCTGCGCACCAGCTGCTGCGGCCGCAATACGTAGAACAGCGTGGCGAAGCCGCTCCAGACATGCACCAGCCGGCTGAACGGAAACAGCAGGAAGATGGTCATGCCCAGCACCAGATGGATCTTGTACGGCCAGGCCAGCGGGATCAGGCCCTCGGCGGCACCGACACGGAACGTCAGCACGCGCTGCGCCCAGTCGGACAACACCAGCATCACGCTGCCGTCCTTGTGCTCCAGCGAGTACGGCAGGGTGATCATGCCGAGCGTGAGCTGCACCCACAGGATGATCAGGATTGCCAGATCGGTGCGATGGCTGGTGAGGCGGATGCGCGGATCAAAGATGCGCCGGTGGATCAGCAGCGACAGGCCAATGAAGCAGATGAAGCCCGCGATGCCGCCGGCGATGATGGCAAGGAGCTGCTTTTGCGCCGGTGTGATGAAGGGCTCATACATCCAGTGCGGCGTGAGCAGGCCGACGGTGTGGCCGAAAAACAGGAAAATGATCCCGACATGGAACAGGTTGCTGCCCCAGCGCAGGGTTCCGGTGCGCAGCATCTGCGAGGAATCGCTTTTCCAGGTGTACTGGTCGCGGTCGAAGCGTGCGAGGCTGCCGACCAGGAACACCACCATGCAGATGTAGGGATAGGCGCTGAAGAAAAACAGGTGCAGATAATGTTCGAAGGTGTTCATGCGACGGCTCCCGTGTTGGCGTTCTTGCGCACGATGCGCACCGGCTGCGGTGCGCCGGGCCTCGACTGCCCGGCGGTGGAGCAGCCGTCAAATACCGGCGGTTCGCGCCAGCTGTCATCGATCGCGGGTTCGGCCGCGGGCTTCACCGCAGTCAGCGTCTCCCCGGCCAGTTCCACCACCGCGGCCGGCACCTCGGCATAGCGCGAACCGCGTCCCGCCAGCGCCCCGTGCAGGGCATTGAGGATGTGCGCGGTCTCGGCGAGAAAACTGCGCGCCACCGCGGGTGGCTGTGTCGAGGCAAATTCGAGCACCACTGGCAGGTAATCGGGCAACTCGCCCGGCGCAAGAAAAAGTCCTGATTTTTCATAGGTTTGCGCCAGATCTATCATGGCCGGCCCGCGGTCGCGGGAATCGCCGTGCACGTGCTCGAACAGATGCAGCGAAGTGGCGCGCCCGCAGTCGAAGATCTGCACGTATTCAGCCTCCGCCTCGAGCGGGTCGGCGACCGCGATGCGGTCAATCAGGGCCTCAAGGCCGGCGAGCCGCGGCGCGCCGAGTGCGCCTTCGGCGCGCAGCAGTTCACGCATGCCGGGCAGGGCCTCGCGCAGCGCGGCGTCCGGGTAGGCAACGAGCGCGGCGAGCACGCGCAGGGTGCCGGCGACCGGCAGGTTGCGGTTGGCGGAAGTGAACAGTCCCATGGTCAGACCTCCAGCTTGATGGGGATGGTGCGTTTGCGGTCGCTGCCGAACAGGCTGGTCTCGGTGGCGCCCTCCGAACAGCCGTTGCCGAACGAAAAGCCGCAGCTGCCGCGCACGTTGAAGGCGTTCTCCGCATATTCGCGGTGCGTGCTCGGGATCACGAAACGGTCCTCGTAGTTGGCAATGGCCATGATGCGGTACATGTCCTCGGCCATGTCTTCGCTGAGGCCCGCCTGCTGCAGCGCCGCGGTGTTGATGCGGCCCTCGACATGCTTGTCGCGCTGGTAAGCGCGCATCGCCAGCATCCGCTCCAGCGCCAGCTCGACCGGGCGGGTGTCGCCGGCAGTGAGCAGGTTGGCCAGGTACTTGACCGGGATGCGCAGCGACTTCACGTCCGGGATCGCGCCGTTGCTGCCGATGTGGCCGGCATTGGCGGCGGCGCTGATCGGCGACAGCGGCGGCACGTACCAGACCATCGGCAGCGTGCGGTACTCGGGGTGCAGCGGCAGCGCCACCTTCCACTCCATCGCCATTTTCCAGACCGGGCTTGCCTTGGCGGCTTCCAGCCAGTTCTCGGGGATGCCGTCGGCGCGCGCCTGCTCGATCACCTGCGGGTCGTTGGGATCGAGGAACAGGCCGAGCTGCGCCTGGTAGAGATCGCGGTCGTGCTCGACGCTGGCGGCCTCGGCGATGCGGTCGGCGTCATAGAGCAGCACGCCGAGGTAGCGGATGCGCCCGACGCAGGTTTCCGAGCATACCGTCGGCTGGCCGGCCTCGATTCGCGGATAGCAGAAGATGCACTTCTCGGCCTTGCCGCTCTTCCAGTTGTAGTAGATCTTCTTGTACGGGCAGCCCGAAACGCACATGCGCCAGCCACGGCACTTGTCCTGGTCGATCAGCACGATGCCGTCCTCCTCGCGCTTGTAGATCGAGCCGGAGGGACAGGAGGCGACGCAGGCCGGATTCAGGCAGTGCTCGCACAGCCGCGGCAGGTACATCATGAAGGTGTTCTCGAACTCGCCGTACATCTGCTTCTGGATGTCGTCGAAGTTCCGGTCGGCGCTGCGCTTCTCGAACTCGCCGCCGAGGATCTCCTCCCAGTTCGGCCCCCACACGATCTTGTCCATCTGCATGCCGGTGATCAGGCTGCGTGGCCGCGCGGTCGGGCTCGCCTTCATCTCCGGCGCGTTCTGCAGGTGCGCATAGTCGAAGGTGAAGGGCTCGTAGTAGTCGTCGATCTCCGGCATGTTGGGATTGGCGAAAATCTTCATCAGCAGCTTCCACTTGCCGCCCTGCCGCGGCTCGATCGAGCCGTCGGCCTTGCGCACCCAGCCGCCGTTCCACTTGTCCTGGTTCTCCCATTCCTTGGGATAGCCGATGCCGGGCTTGGTCTCGACGTTGTTGAACCAGGCGTATTCCATGCCGGGCCGGCTGGTCCACACGTTCTTGCAGGTGACCGAGCAGGTATGGCAACCGATGCACTTGTCGAGATTGAGCACCATGCCGATTTGGGCGCGTATTTTCATGCGTTTTCTCCGTGAGCCTGGACCTGGGCGACACGCTCCGAGCCGACCGGGGTATCCAGCCAGTCGATGCGGTTCATCTTGCGCACGACAACAAACTCGTCGCGATTGGTGCCGATCGTGCCGTAGTAGTTGAAGCCGTAGCTGAACTGCGCGTAGCCGCCGATCATGTGGGTGGGCTTGAGCACCGCGCGGGTGACCGAGTTGTGGATGCCGCCGCGCACCCCGGTGATCTCGGAGCCGGGGGTGTTAACGATCTTCTCCTGCGCGTGATACATCATCACCATGCCCGGATTGACGCGCTGGCTGACCACCGCCCGCGCCGCGATCGCGCCGTTGATGTTGAACAGCTCGACCCAGTCGTTGTCGACGATGCCGGCGCGTTTGGCGTCATCCTCGGACAGCCAGATGATCGGACCGCCACGCGACAGCGTCAGCATCATCAGGTTGTCGGTGTAGGTGGAGTGGATGCCCCATTTCTGGTGCGGCGTGATGAAGTTGAGCAGGATCTCCGGATTGCCGTTGCCGCGGATGCCGTGAATGCCGGCGGTGGTCTTCAGGTCCACCGGCGGCCGGTAGCTCGACAGCCCCTCGCCGAAGGCGCGGATCCACGGGTGATCGAGGTAGAACTGCTGGCGTCCGGTCAGGGTGCGCCACGGAATCAGCTCGTGCACGTTGGTGTAGCCGGCGTTGTAGGACACGGTCTCGCTCTCGATGCCGCTCCAGGTCGGGGAAGAGATGATCTTGCGCGGCTGCGCCTGGATGTCGCGGAAGCGGATCTTTTCATCCTCGCGGTGCAGCGCGAGATGAACATGGTCGCGTCCGGTGGCCTTGCCCAGCGCCTGCCAGGCCTTGACCGCGACATGGCCGTTGGTCTCGGGCGCGAGCTGCAGCACCACCTCGCAGGCATCGATGTCGGTCTCGATCCGCGGCAGGCCTTTGGTCGGCCCGTCCTCGCGCACGGTGCCGTTGAGCTGACCGAGCTGCTCCACCTCGGTCTGCGTGTTCCAGGCAATGCCCTTGCCGCCGTTGCCGGCTTTCGCCATCAGCGGACCCAGCGCGGTAAACCTTTTGTAGACATTGGGATAGTCGCGCTCGACCACGGTCATCTGTGGCGCGGTCTTGCCCGGGACCAGGTCGCACTCGCCGCGCTTCCAGTCCTTCACATCCACCGCCTGCGCCAGTTCCGCCGGCGTGTCATGCATCAGCGGTGTCAGCACCAGTTCCTGCTCGGCGCCGAGGTGGCCCGGACAGAGTTCGCTGAATTTCTTCGCGAATCCCTTGTAGATGTCCCAATCGGAACGCGATTGCCAGGCCGGATCGACGGCGGTCGACAGCGGGTGGATGAACGGGTGCATGTCGCTGGTGTTGAGGTCGTTCTTTTCGTACCAGGTCGCCGTCGGCAGCACGATGTCGGAATAGAGGCAGGTCGTGCTCATCCTGAAATCCAGAGTCACCAGCAGGTCGAGCTTGCCCTCGGGTGCCTGCTCGTGCCACTCCACTTCCAGCGGCTTCGCGTCATCCGCCCCAAGGTCCTTGCCCTGCACACCGTTGCTGGTGCCGAGCAGGTGTTTCAGGAAGTACTCATGGCCCTTGCCGCTGGAGCCGAGCAGGTTGGAACGCCAAACGAACAGGTTGCGCGGCCAGTTCGCCGGGTGGTCGGGATCGGTGCAGCTCATCTTCAGCGAGCCGTCCTTCAGCGCCTTCACCGCATAGTCCTTCGGCTCCATGCCGGCAGCCCGCGCATCGCGCACCACCTGCAGCGGATTGGTCTGCAACTGCGGCGCCGAGGGCAGCCAGCCCATGCGCTCGGCGCGCACGTTGTAGTCGATCATGCTGCCGGCCCATTCCTTTTTGTCGGCAAGCGGCGACAACACTTCCTCCATGCCCAGTTTTTCGTAGCGCCACTGGTCGGTGTGGGCGTAGAAGAAACTGGTCGAATTCTGCTGCCGCGGCGGCCGCGCCCAGTCCAGCGCGAAAGCCAGCGCGGTCCAGCCGGTCTGCGGGCGCAGCTTTTCCTGCCCGACGTAATGCGCCCAGCCGCCGCCGCTCTTGCCGATGCAGCCGCACATCATCAGCATGTTGATGATGCCGCGGTAGTTCATGTCGCTGTGGTACCAGTGGTTCATCGCGGCGCCGATGATCACCATCGAACGGCCTTCGGTCTTCTCCGCGTTATCGGCGAACTGGCGCGCGACCGCGATCGCCTGGTCGCGCGGCACACCGGTGATGCGCTCCTGCCACGCCGGCGTGTACGGCCGGTTGTCGTCGTAATCGCTGGCGCAGTTTTCGCCGGCGATGCCGCGCGCCACGCCGTACTGGGCGACCTGCAGGTCAAACACCGTCGCCACCAGCGCGTTGCCGGCGGCGGCGATGCGCCGCACCGGCACAGCCCGCACCAGCACGTCGCTTTGCGGGTTGCTGGCGAAATGCTCGTGATCAATGCCGCCGAAATACGGAAAGCCGACCGTGGCGGTTTCCGGGGCTGCGGCGCCGTCCTCCAGCAGCGACAGCTTCAGCCTGACCTCGTCCTCGCGGCGTGCATCGCGCGGCTCCAGGTTCCAGCGCCCGGCATCGCCACGGCCCTCGGGACCCCAGCGGAAGCCGATCGAGCCGTTGTGCAGCACGGCCTCGCCGCGCTGGTCAAGGGCGACGGTCTTCCATTCCGGATTGTTGTCCTGGCCCAGGCGGTCGGCGAAGTCGGAAGCGCGCAGATAGCGGTCCGGCACCATCACCGTGCTGCCGTCGGGCAGTTGCTGCGCCTTTAGCGTGACCAGCATCGGCAGATCGGTGTAACGCCGCGCGTAATCGTCGAAATAGGCGCTGCGGCGGTCGATGTAGAACTCCTTCAGGATCACATGCCCCATCGCCATTGCCAGCGCAGCATCGGTGCCCTGCGTGGGATGCAGCCACAGGTCGGAGAGCTTGGCGACCTCGGAATAATCGGGCGTCACCGCCACCGTTTTCGCACCCTTGTAGCGCACCTCGGTGAAGAAATGGGCGTCCGGTGTGCGCGTCTGCGGCACGTTGGAACCCCAGGCGATGATGAAATTGGAGTTGTACCAGTCGGCGGACTCGGGCACGTCGGTCTGCTCGCCCCAGACCTGCGGGCTTGCCGGCGGCAGGTCGCAATACCAGTCGTAGAAGCTCATGCACACGCCGCCGATCAGGCTCAGGTAACGGCTGCCCGCGGCATAACTCACCATCGACATCGCCGGAATCGGTGAAAAACCGATCACGCGGTCGGGGCCGTGTTTCTTCACCGTATGGATGTTCGCCGCGGCGATGATCTCGTTGACCTCGTCCCAGCTCGAGCGCACGAAGCCGCCGAGGCCGCGCACCCGCTGGTAGTCGCGGCGCGCCTCGTCGGACTCGACGATGGAGGCCCAGGCCTCGACCGGGGCCTTGTCGAGGCGAGCGGCACGCCAGCGCTTGAGCAGCCTTCCGCGCACCATCGGGTATTTGACTCGATTTGCGCTGTAGAGATACCAGCTGTAGCTCGCGCCGCGCGCGCAGCCGCGGGGTTCGTGGTTGGGCATGTCCCAGCGTGTGCGCGGATAGTCGGTCTGCTGGGTTTCCCAGGTGACGATGCCACCCTTGACGTAGATCTTCCAGGAGCAGGACCCGGTGCAGTTCACGCCGTGGGTCGAGCGCACGATCTTGTCGCTGGCCCAGCGGTTGCGGTAGGCGTCTTCCCAGGTGCGGTCTTCGCCGTTGGTGACGCCATGCCCGCCGGCGAAGCTTTCGCGCGGCAGCGAGAAATAGTTGAGTCGGTCGAGGAAATGGCTCACGGCTGCTCCTTGCAGTGCTGGTGATGAACTGGAAACCGGACCCGCTGAAGGCCGGCAAAGGCCCGCGTCCGGACGGATGCTTGCGCGCGGATCAGCATGGCGCCTCCGCGCCCCGCCGCAGGTAGAACCACCAGGTGATCCACGCGCAGCTGAGGTAGAACAGGGTGAATACGCACAGCGCCGCAGCGGGGCTGCCGGTGAGCGCGATCGAGGTGCCGTAGCTCTTGGGGATGAAGAATCCGCCATAGGCGCCGATGGCCGAGGTAAAGCCAAGCACGGCGGCCGCTTCGCGCGTCGCCTCGCGCCTGGCGCGGGCCTGGGCGGGCAGTCCGCCCGTCCCTCCAGCCTGTGTGTGTCGCACCCGGAATACCGCCGGAATCATGCGGAATATCGAGCCGTTGCCGATACCCGAGGTGACGAACAGCATCAGGAAGGCGACGAGAAACGTCCCCGCGCTGCCGGCGTCCGCGCTGCCGGGCAGCGCCTGCAGCGTGACCAGCGCGGCGAGCACCATCGCCGCGAAATTCCAGAACGTCACCCGCGCACCGCCCCAGCGGTCGGCCAGCCAGCCGCCGATGGGCCGCGTCAGGGCACCGGCCAGCGGCCCGAAGAAGGCATAGTGCAATCCGTCGAACTGCGGAAACTGGGTCAGCAGCAGCAGCGGAAAACCCGCCGAGTAGCCGATGAAGGAGCCGAAGGTGCCCAGATAAAGCCAGCACATCAGCCAGTTGTGCTTGCGCACAAAAATCACGGCCTGCTCGGCAAAGCCCGCGCGCGGCCCCGGCAGGTCGTTCATGCCGAACCAGGATGCCAGGGCCGAAGCCAGGATCAGCGGCACCCACACGAAACCCGCGTTCTGCAGCCACAGTTCTCCCGCCGCGGCCGGCTGCGGCGGCCCGGCCAGCGGCCCGAACAGGCTGCCCGCGATCGCCACCGGCACCACCAGCTGCGCCAGCGAAACACCCAGGTTGCCCAGTCCGGCATTGAGGCCCAGTGCGGTACCCTTGAGCGAATCCGGGAAAAAAAAACTGATATTGGCCATGCTCGATGCGAAATTGCCGCCGCCAAGCCCGCACAGCAACGCAAGCATCAGCAGCGCGGGATAACTGGTCGAACTGTCCTGCACCGCGAATCCGATGCCCAGCGCAGGCACCAGCAGCAGCGCCGTGGACACCGCGGTCCACACCCGGCCGCCGATCATCGGCACCATGAAGGCATAGAAGATGCGCAGGGTCGCGCCGCTCAGCGCCGGCAGCGCCGCCAGCCAGAAGAGCTGGTTGGTGGAAAAGCGGAATCCGGCCTGGGGCAGGTGCGCCACCACCATGCTCCACACCATCCACACCGCGAACGACACCAGCAGCGCGAACACCGACAGCCACAGGTTGCGCCGGGCGATGCGCTCCCCGCCAGCGCGCCAGAACTCGGGGTTCTCGGGCTCCCATCGGGAAAGCGGGCTGGCATTCATGCGTCATCTCGCGTCCGTCTGTGTCTCAAGGGTTCTTCACGTAGGCGTCGCGGCGCAGGTAGAACCACCAGTTCAGCACCAGGCACAGCGCATAGAAGGCGGCGAAGCCGTACATCGCCAGTTCCGGCGTGCCGGCCTTGATCTGCTGGCCGATCACCACCGGCGCCACGAAGGCGCCGTAGGCACCGATCGCGCTGGTCCAGCCCAGCACCGGCCCCGCCTTGGCGCGGTCGAAGATCACGCCGATGGTGCGGAAGGTGGACCCGTTGCCGATGCCGCTGGCGGCGAAAATGAGCATGAACAGGCCGATGAAGAGGCCGAAATACTGCTCCGGTGTCGCCGAGTTGTAGGCCAGCATCATCACGTAACCGACCGCCACCGAGGCCACCACCATCACCAGTGAAATGACCTGGGTCACGATTGAACCGCCGACCTTGTCCGAAATCCAGCCGCCGATCGGCCGGATCGCGGCGCCGACGAAGGGGCCGATCCAGGCATAGGTGAACACCGAGGGCGCATTGGGGTTTTTCAGTGTGTGTGTCATCACGCCGTTGGCGTCCGGCACATGACTGACACCGAAGATCACCGCTATCGACAGCGGCAACGCCATCGAAAAGCCGATGAAGGAGCCGAAGGTCACGATATAGAGCGCCGTCATCGACCAGGTGTGCTTGTCGCGGAAAATCGCGAACTGGCGGGCAATGTTTTCCTTCACCGTGCCGAAGGCTGCGAGGCGCAGGATGACCAGCGCCATGATCACGTCGAGCGTGATCGCCACCCACATGTTGAGCAGGCCGAGGCCGGTGGGCGCAGGCAGGTACAGATAGAGGATCGCGATCGAGGGAATGAACGCCAGCGAATAGAGATAGGTAATCCTGACGAAGGCCTTCAGCGGATGGCCGGCGTCCGGCGACACCGTCTTCAGGTTGTTCATGCCGAACCAGCAGGCTATCGCGAGCGGCACCAGCGACACCACCCAGGCGAGGCCTGCGTTCTGGATCCAGGTCGGCGTGCCGGCGGGGATCTTGCCGAAAATCCAGCCACTGTCCTTGAGCAGCAGCATCGGCTCGCCCGACAGCGCGCCGAGAAAAGGCACGGTCATCACCAGCGGAATCACGATCTGCATCGTGGTCACGCCGAAGTTGCCGACGCCGGCATTGATGCCGAGCGCCGTGCCCTGCAGCCGTTTCGGGAAGAAGGTGTTGATGTTGGACATCGAGCTGGCGAAATTGCCGCCACCCACTCCCGACCACAGCGCCAGCAGCTGGAACACCCACAGCGGCAGGTCCTTGTGCTGGAGCGCGATGCCGGTGCCCAGCGCCGGCGCCAGCAGCATGGCGGTGGTCAGGAAAATCGTGTTGCGGCCGCCGGCAACACGGATCAGGAACGAGGCCGGAATGCGCATCGTCGCGCCGGAGATGCCGGCGATTGCGGTCAGCGTGAACAGCTCGGCCTGTGTGAACGGAAAGCCGAGGTTGAGCATCTGCACGGTGATGATGCCCCACATCCCCCACACGGCGAAGGCGCACAGCAGCGCCGGCACCGACAGCGCCAGGTTGCGGTAGGCAATGCGCCGCCCGCTACTGTTCCAGAACGCCTCGTCCTCGACATTCCATTCGGCGATGTCGGCGCCGCGGGGGGCGGCACGGTTCGCGGACTGCGGTGCGGCGATGGTCATGATGATGGCTTTCAGTGGTGAGTGCGAAAAGGGTCAGGCGCCTGCGGCAGCTGCGCCCCCCGAAGCCTGGCGCGCCGGCACGATCTCGGTCCAGTACATCCACACCAGGGAAACCAGCGTGATGCCCCACATCAGCATGAAGATGCTGCTGTTGACGCCGGTGATGTCCACCAATGCGCCGAACATGATCGGCAGCAGGAATCCGCCCATGCCGCCGGCGAGCCCCACGATGCCGGAGATCACGCCGATGTTCTGGCCGTATTCGTCGGAGATGTATTTGAAGACCGAGGCCTTGCCCACCGCCCAGGCCACGCCCATCACGAACATCAGCGCGGTGAACACCCAGACATTGAGGCCGATGTGGAAGGACAGGTCGCCTTTCGCGGTGCGGATCACCAGGTCGGTCTGCGGGTAGGACAGGAAAAACAGGCAGATCCAGGACACCAGCATCACCCACCAGGTCACCGGATGCGCGCCATGGCGGTCGGACAGCCAGCCGCCGATCGCGCGCAGCACGCCGCCAGGCAGCGAGAAGCAGGCGGCAAGCAGCGCCGCGTTCTTGATGTCAAAGCCGTACTCGCCGATGTAGTACTTGGTCATCCACAGCGACAGCGCGACATAGCCGCCAAACACGATCGAGTAGTACTGGCACAGCTTCCACACCTTGGGATCCTTCAGCGCACGGAGCTGTTCTCCCACCGACACCGACTTGCCGACCAGATGCTTCTCGTCGTGGTGAGACAGGAACCAGAACGCAAGCGCGGTGACCAGCATCGCCGCGGCGTAAACCTTGGGCACCATGGTCCACCCATAGGCCACCACCAGGGCCGGGGCCACGAACTTGGTCACGGCAGCTCCGGAATTGCCGGCGCCGAACACGCCCATCGCCATGCCCTGCCGGCTTTTGTCGAACCAGCGTGCGACATAGGCAATGCCGACCGAGAACGAACCGCCGGCAAGCCCGACGAACAGGCCGAGCACCAGGAAATGCCAGTACAGGGTCGCCTCGCTGATCAGCCAGATCGGCACCACGGTGGACAGCATCAGAATGAAAAACACGATGCGGCCGCCGAACTTGTCGGTCCACATGCCCAACGGCAGGCGGATCAGCGAGCCGGTCAGCACAGGCGTCGCCGCGAGCAGGCCGAATTCGGTCTCGTTCAGCCCCAGCGTCTTCTTGATCGGGATGCCGATCACCGCGAACATCATCCACACCATGAAGCACACGGTGAAGGCGAGTGTGCTGCCGCCAAGCACCGACCACTGTTTTGATGTTTGCGACTGCATGTCGCGCTCCCCTTCGATGACGTTGCAGCGAAGATATGCCGCACACGCGAAACGCGACATTCGCAAGAGGGCGGAAGTCGTTCAGGCATCCGCACTAGTGCAGGGGGAGGAAGGCTAGTTCGAAAGGACTAGCGCACAGGCCGGAAAGTGGCGGAAGAGTGCTGCCCGAAGCCCCGAAACTCCGGCATCAGCTCCGGAAGATATGCCGGAATTGAATATAACTATTTGTTTTTATTTATATTTTTTTCAGACAAGCCCTGCTCGACCGCGTAAACCGCGGCCTGCACCCTGCTGTTGAGCTTGAGCTTGCGCAGGATGTTCTGCACGTGGATCTTGACCGTGCTCTCGGCCAGATCGAGCTCGCGCGCCAGCTCCTTGTTGCTTGCACCGCGCGCGAGCTTTCCGAGAATCTCGCGTTCGCGGGCACTCAGACTGTCATGACCGGCAGTAGCCGCGGGCGGCCGGGGCTTCAGCCCTGCGACCAGCTTGCCGGTCATCTCCGGCGATACCACCGACTCTCCCTCGGCGGCGCGGCGGATCGCATCGACGAAATACTCGGCGTCGATGTTCTTCAGCAGATAACCTGCAGCGCCGGCACGCAGCGTGTCGAGCAGATCTTCCGCATCCTCGGACACGGTCAGCATCAGCACCCGCGTCTGCGGCAGCTCATTCACCAGCGCGCGCAGGGCCTCGCCGCCGCTCATGCCCGGCATGTGCAGGTCGAGCAGCACCAGGTCGGGGGCGAGCGCATGTGCCTGCTGCACCCCGTCGAGGCCGTCGGCGGCCTCGCCAACGACCTCGATGTCGGACTGGCGCGCGAGCAGCGCGCGCACGCCGCTGCGAAACAGTTTGTGGTCATCAACCAGCAGCACCCGCAACCGGCCGCTCATGCCGCGCGCCCACTTGCTGACACCGCCTTTTTCTCCATCGACTGCAAGGCGGCGAGCGACAGTGTGATGACGGCACCCTGCCCGGGCGCTGAATCAACCTCGATGGTGGCGCCGATGTGCTGGGCGCGCTCGCGCATGATACGCAGGCCGATGTGGCTCTCGCCTGCCGCGGCACCGGCATCGAAACCCCGCCCATCGTCCCTGACGCTGAACCGGTAAGTACCGTCACGCCGCAAGTCTATAGACACATGCCGCGCCGCTGAATGCTTGCGCACGTTGGACAGCGCTTCCTGGAGTATGTGCAGTACCTGCTGCTGGGTTTCAGCCTGCAGCGGCACTCCGGTTCCCTTCTCGGAGAAGGCGGTGGCGATGCCTGTCTGCGCACCGAAACGCGCCAGCATCTGGCGCAGCGCATCGCCGATGTCCTCGCCGCTGCGGACCCGTGCCCGGAAATGCGTCAGCAGCTCACGCACATCGTCATAACTCTCCTGCACCCCCTCGCGGATACGCGACAACACCTCGGTCATCTCGGCGCTGGCACCACGCGCAAGCGAGTCCTCCAGCATCTGCACCTGGATATTGAGAAAAGCCAGGGATTGCGCGATGGAATCGTGCAGTTCACGTGCGAGCAGGCTGCGCTCCTCGAACACCGCCAGTTCGCGCTCGCGCGAGGCCAGGTGCCTGTTCTCGATCGCAACAGCCAGGTGAAGGCCCAGCGCCTCCAGCAAACCACGGTCTTCCTGGGAGAAACGGCGCGGCTCCGGATAATAAAGGTTGAACACGCCGAGCAGGCGCCCCTTGGCGAGGATCGGGAAAATGGCCACCGTGCGATAGCCGGCGCGGCGACAGTCGGCGGCCACGTCAGCCGGCAGTTCGTCGAGTACATCCACGGCGCTGAGCCGCTGCCGTGCCGCAGCGCCGCACAGGCACTCGCCCATGTCGATGCAGCGCTCTTCCGAAGCAAAATCGCTGGTCAGGCCCTCGTGCGCGAAGAGATGAAGCTGCCGGGTGCCGTCGTCGATCAGGCGCACCGATCCGCCCGCGGCCTGCAGCATGTCCATCAGCCGGCGCAGGAAGGCCCGGCACAACTCCTCCGCGGTCGCCGGCTCGCCGAGCAGCCTTGCGACCTCGTACAGCGCGGCCAGCTCTCGGTTGCGCTCGGCCAGGTCGCGGGTCTTTCCGGCCACGCGCTGCTCCAGCGTGTCGTACAGGTTCTGCAGGCGCTCCGCCATGTGGTTGAAGCCGTCGGCCAGTTCGCCGAACTCGTCATTGGTTTCGACCGAAAGTCGTGCGCCGAAATCGCCTGCGCTCATGCGTTGCATGCCCTGTGCCAGATCACCCACCGGTCGCACGACCAGCACGAACATCAGGTAAATCAGCGCCATCGCCCCGGCTATCGCCAGCGCAATCAGGCCGAACTGCATGTAACGCAGTATCGAAATATCACGGGCATTGTTTTCTTCGACCATGCGCACCAGCGCGTCGATGCGCTGCACGAAAACATTGATGTCATGGCGCAGGCGGTCTGAAGCCCTGGCATCTCCTGCGGCGGCGCTGGTCACCAGTGGCTTGACCCCGGCATTCCATTCGTGTTCCAGGAGGTCGAGCGCCTCGACGATCGCACGGTTGCGAGGCAGGAGCAGCGGTCGCACCGGATCCCCTGACTTCAATCCTGCGAGCACCTCCTCGAAACGCAGGATTTCCGCCCGCAAGCCGTCAGCCTCAAAAGAGGCCGGATTGCGCAGGCTCTCGCTGACCAGATATGCGATGTGATAGGAACGCATGCGCTGGCTGCCCATGTCATTGATGACTGCGGCACCGCCCTCAAGCTTCCACGATTCGTATAGCGTAAGACCAATCGCAGTAAGCCCCACACACAGGAAACCGATCACCATCCACAGCAGCTTCGCCCCTAGGCGGGGTTGTGGCATCGAAACAGTCACCACGACAAACCTCGGCCCGCAACCTGTTCAGTGCTTCCGCTCATCTTCGTCCATAAGTATCCGTTGCGCCGGCCCTTCCATGTCCTCGAATTGCCCGCTTTTCAGCGCCCACCAGAATATCGCGCCGATCACAAAGACCAGCAGCAGCGAAAGCGGAATCAGCAGGTACAGGATGTCCATGGTCAATGCATGTTATCGGCAGCAGGCTGCGGGCGCCAGCGCCGACGGCAAATCAGTCGATGGCGGCGCTTGGCCGGCGGGTACGCGCCAGCCGCAGCGCATTGGCCACCACCACCAGCGAACTCGATGACATGCCAATCGCGGCAATAAGCGGCGTCACCAGCCCGGCCAGCGCCAGCGGTACCGCGATCGCGTTGTAGGCCACGGCCCAGGCCAGGTTCTGACGGATCACACGCAGCGTGCGCCTCGCCATCAGCAGCGTGGCCGGCAAAGCCCCGAGTCGATCACCCATCAGCACGATGTCGGCGCTGGTCTGCGCCAGCGCGGTGCCGCCACCGGGCGCCACCGACACCTGGGCCTGCGCCAGCACCGGCGCATCATTGACTCCATCACCCACCATCGCCACCACGGCACCACGCGCCTGCAGCGCGCGCACGTAGTCGAGTTTGCCTGCCGGCGTCGCCGCGCCCTGCCATTGCGCGATGCCGAGTTCACGCGCGGCATGGGCGACACGCTGCGGACGATCGCCGGAGAGCAGCGACACCGCGACACCCGCGGCCTTTAGCGTGGCAATTACCGCCGCCGCATCATGGCGCAGCTGGTCATCCAGCATGAACAGCGCAATCCATCCCTGCCCGTCACCCAGCGCCACCACACTCAGCGCTTCCGGCACCACACTCAACTCTGGCGGCAAGGGCTTGCCGTGCAACGCCGCGACAAACTCCGGCCTGCCGATGCGACAGCGACGGCCACCGATGCAACCTTCAACACCGTCGCCGGCCGTTGTGCTCACCTCACTCGCCACCGGATGTATGCCGGTGGCGGCTGCGGCAATCGCCTGTGCCGCCGGGTGTTCGGACCACGATTCCAGCGCCGCAGCCATCGCCAGGCATTGCCCGCGATCCTCGACCGACAAGGGCGTCACGCCGGCGAGTGTCATGCGACCCGTAGTGAGTGTACCGGTCTTGTCGAACACCACATGCGTGGCGCGGGCCAGCGTTTCCAGGGCATTGCCGCGGGTGATCAGCACGCCTTCACGGTAGGCTGCACCGGTGGCCGCGGTCAGCGCCGCCGGTGTCGCCAGCGACAGCGCGCAGGGGCAGGTCACCACCAGCAGCGCGACTGCGATCCACGGTGCACGCGCCGGATCGATCTGCCACCACAGGACAAAAGCGATCACCGTCAGCAGCAGCAGCCCGGCGACAAAACCCTGGGCGACACGGTCGGCAAGCTGCGCGATGCGTGGCTTGGCGGATTGTGCACGGTCGAGCAAACGCAGGATGCCGGCGAGCACGGTGCCGTCGCCAGCCTGCGTCACCCGCATGGTCAGCGCGCCTTCGAGATTGACCGATCCGCCGGTCAGCTGGTCACCGGCACGTTTGGGCACCGGCCGTGATTCACCGCTCAGCAGCGATTCATCCGCCGCGGATACACCGCTGAGCACCACGCCGTCCGCCGGCAGTGCCGCGCCGGGACGCACCCGCAGACGGTCGCCGGGTTTCAGCGTGGCCGCCGCAACGCGGTGAGTGCCGCCGTCATCAGTAAGCAGTTCCGCAGTCAGCGGCGTCAGCCGCGCCAGGCGGTCCTGGGTGCGCAGCGCCTTCGCCCGTGCGCCGAACTCAAGGTAACGCGCACCGAGCAGCAGGAAAACAAACATCGATACCGAATCAAAATAGACCTCACCTGAAGCCGTCCAGGTTGCCCACAGGCTGGCCGCGAATGCGATGACGATGCCGAGTGACACCGGCACATCCATGCCCGGACGCTTCGCACGCAGGTCGCGCAGCGCACCGCGATAAAAAGGCAGGGCCGCCCACAGTGCCACCGGCAACGTCAGCAGCAGGCCGGCAATACGCATCAACTGTTCGATGTCGGCGGTCATCGCACCATCGGCGATGTACACCGGCACTGCGTACATCATCACCTGCATCATGCCGAAGCCGGCGATGAACAGCCGCCACAAGAGTGCCGAGCGTTCACCCTGCAACTGCGCCTCGGCACGCAGCGGATCGTAGGGCTGGGCCGAATAACCCAGTGCCGACACCGCGGCGAGAATGCGACTCAGCGCCGTTTCGCGCCCGTCCCAGCAGATCCGTGCGCGGCGTGTGCCGTAGTTGACCAGCACTTCTAGCACGCCGGGCAGACGCGACAGCCGCTGCTCGATCAGCCAGATGCAGGCCGCGCAGGTCACGCCATCGATCAGCAGCGAGGCTTCGCGCCGGTGCCCGCCGGCGTCGCTGACAAAACCGCGCTGCACTTCCGGCAGGTCGAACACGCCCAGCTCCGCCGGCAGCAGATCCGCTTGCTGCGCCGATGGCGCCATCGCGCTGCGATTGCGGTAATAGGCCGACAGCCCGCTGTCGGCGATGGTCTTCGCCACCGCCTGGCAGCCGGCGCAGCAGGTATCACGGCTCGCACCATCAATGGTGACAGGAAAAACCTTCGCGCCGACGGGCAGACCACAATGAAAACAACCCGCACCGGCGTTTGCCGGCGCGGGTTCAGAAACGGCATCCTGCCGCGATGCCGCCACCATTACACCTGACTGGTCTTCATGCTCAGAACTTCATGCCGACACCGACACCGAAGATCACCGGATTGATCTTGAAGTTAGCTGCAGTGGCACCGGTAGCGACGGTCTTGACATCGGTATCGATCCAGATTTTTTTCACGTCAACATTGATGAAAAAAGTCTTGTTGACCGGGAAATCGGCGCCCAACTGCAGTGCGCCGCCCCAGCTGCTTTTATCCACGGTGGTCGCGCCGTTTTGCAGATTGATGTCGTAAAAGCGCGTGTAGTTGACCCCGGCGCCGACATAGGGCCGGAACGACGGGCTGTCCGGCGCGAAATGGTATTGCAGCGTCAGCGTCGGCGGCAGGTGGGTGACTTCGCCGATTCGTGTGCCGTTGGAAGTCACATCATGCTGCTTGGTGGCAAGAATCAGTTCCAGGCCGATCTTGTTGGTGATGAAGTAGGTGAAATCGAGTTCCAGCGTGGTCTCGTTGCTGGCATCCAGCCCCAGGGCCGTGGAACTCGCGTCAGGGGCGATATGAATCACCCGCACCCGGCCCAGCCAGTCACCCTGCGCCGCCTGCGCCACACCCGCCGCCAGCGCGAGGGCCAGCACCATCAGCATCCGTAATCCGCCTTTCATTTCTCTCTCCTTGTCAATAAGCCTTGGTCATTGCAGGCATGCTAGCGGCGGCGGGAAAACGGCTTTTTGATGCAGATCAAGAGTGCTCCGCTTAAGGCTTTAGAATTCCCGTCGTGATCCCCTGGCTCGACAAACACATCGAATTCCCGCCGCCGGAGCGTGCCCTGCACGAACCCAACGGCCTGCTCGCCGCCGGTGGCGACCTTTCACCCGGACGCCTGCTCGCCGCGTACCGGCGCGGCATCTTTCCCTGGTACAGCACGGGCCAGCCGCTGCTGTGGTGGAGCCCTGATCCGCGGATGGTGCTGCTGCCGGAGGAATTCCGCATGCCGCGCTCGCTCGCCAAGCGTTTGCGCCGGCGCGATTACGAAGTGCGCACCGACAGCGCCTTCGCCGAAGTCATCGCCGGCTGCGCGCAGCCGCGCGGCGAAGGCGGCGGCTCCTGGATCACGCCGGAAATGCAGGCCGCGTATCGCGACCTGCATGCCCTGGGCCATGTACATTCGGTGGAAACCTGGATTGGCGGCGAACTGGCCGGCGGCCTCTACGGGGTGGCGATCGGAGGTGTTTTTTTCGGTGAATCGATGTTCACCCGCGCGCCCGACGCCTCGAAAATCGCGCTGGCACACCTCGTTCACCAGTTGCGGCGCTGGGGTTACGGCATCATCGACTGCCAGATGAACACCAGCCACCTGGCACGATTTGGCGCCCGCGAAATCCCGCGCGCGGCATTCTCGCGGCAAGTGGCGGAATTGGTAAACTACCCCCAGCCCTCACCCGCCGCATGGTGCTTCGATGGCGACCTGTTCGACAGGCCTTCTTCAATGGACGTGGACACGCTGCGTTGAGCTTCCTTTCCGACTTCCCGCTGTCAGTCCTGCAGTTTTACGCCACGGCGCCCTATCCCTGCAGCTATCTGCCCGAGCGCCTGGCGCGCTCGCAGGTGGCAACCCCGAGTCATCTGATCGACGGCGCGGTCTACAGCGAGCTGGTGCGCGCCGGATTCCGCCGCAGCGGTGCCTTCACCTACCGCCCGCACTGCGACCACTGTCGCGCCTGCGTGCCGGTGCGCGTGGTCACCGATGAATTCCGCGCCGGCCGCACCCAGCGCCGGGCGCAGACACAACATGCCGGACTCGAGCCGCGCGAACTCGAACTGAAATACCAGCCCGAGCATTACGCGCTGTACCTGCGTTACCAGTCGCTGCGCCACGCCGGCGGCGGCATGGACCAGGACAGCCGTGAGCAGTACCGCCACTTCCTGCTGCAGAGCAATGTCGATTCACGTCTCTACGAATTCCGCGAGGATGGCGTGCTGCGCATGGTCAGCATCGTCGACCGCCTGCAGGACGGACTGTCCTCGGTCTACACGTTCTTCGACCCCGAAGTCGCCGGCGCCAGCTACGGCACCTACAACATCCTGTGGCAGATCGAATTCTGCCGCCGCCTCGGACTGCCCTACCTCTACCTCGGTTACTGGATCGCGCAAAGCCGCAAGATGGCCTACAAGATCCGCTTTCAGCCGATGGAAGGCCTGGTCGAGGGCCGCTGGCAGCCGCTCGCAGACTGAGCAGAACCTCCATTGCGCATCCTCATCGTCGAAGACGACGCCACCATCGCCGCCAACCTCTACGACTATCTCGAGGCGCGCGGCCACAGTGTCGATGCCGCCGCCGACGGCCTCGGCGGACTGCACCTTGCGCGCAGGCAGCCTTTTGACGTGATCGTGCTTGATCTCGGACTGCCCGGCATGGACGGACTGTCGATGGCGCGCTCGCTGCGCGAACAGGCGCAGATCGAAACTCCGATCCTGATGCTCACCGCGCGCGACACGCTCGACGACAAGCTTGCCGGCTTTGCCCACGGCGCCGACGACTACCTGGTGAAGCCGTTCTCGCTGAAGGAAGTCGAGGCGCGTGTAACCGCGCTGCACAGGCGCGCCAGCGGCCGCACCACGTCGCGGCCGCTCGAGCATGGCGAACTGTCCCTCGACCCGAAAACGATGACCGTGCGCTGGTCCGGCACCGAAATCAGGTTGCCGCCAAAATGCCTGGCCATACTCGAATTGCTGATGCGCGAACCCTCGCGCGTGGTCAGCCGCGATGAAATCGAGCGTCAGGTCTGGGGGGAGCCGCAGGAGACCAGCGACACGCTGCGCAGCCACCTGCACACGCTGCGCCGCGCGCTGACCGCCGCCGGGGGGAGCGACCCGGTCGAAACCCTGCACGGCATCGGCTACCGCCTGCGCAAGCCCGGCACATGAGCGCAATGCGCCTGCGCGTACGTGTCGCCGCCGCAGTGGCGGTGACCTGCATCGCAGTGGTCGCCGCGCTGGGCCTCGCGCTGCTCGCCGCGTCACAGCGCCTCGAGGACAACCTGGTCAGCCAGATCGTCAACGAGGAAATGACCCATCTGGTGCGCGAATACATGCGCAACCCGCAGGTCGTCGTCTACGAACCCAGTCCCAACATCCAGTATTACATCGCGAGAAGCGCCGCCGAGCGCGGCCTGATGCCGGAAAACCTGCGTGCGCTGGCGGCCGGCCAGCACACCCTGGGCACGGGCCCCCGCAGCGAATTCGTGGTGGTGCGCGATATTGGCAGCGTGCGCTTCGCCGTGGCCTACGATTCAGGGCAGCACAAGGCCCGCGAACAGGAGTTCAAGCGCCTGCTGCTGTTCGCGATCGCCGCGGTGATCGTGATTGCCGCCGGCATCGGTTACTGGATCGCCGGTCTGGTCACGCGACAGATCACCGGCCTCGCCGGCCAGGTTGCGCGCCTCGATCCGGTCGCCCCGCATGTCCCGTTCGCGGCCCTTGGCCAGGACACTGAAGTCGCGGCGCTGGCCGAGGCCTTTGACGATTACCTGCAGCGCATCCGCACACTGATTGAACGCGAACAGGAGTTCACCGGCAACGCCAGCCACGAGCTGCGTACACCACTGACAGCGATCCGCACCAGTTGCGAGCTGCTCGAAGCCGATGCCGGCCTGCCGGACAAGGCGCGCAGTCGCATCGCCGCGATCAGCGCCGCCGCCGAACGCATGACCGGACAGATCGAGACCCTGCTGTTCCTCGCTCGCGCGCAGGCCGTCGGCGACCGCAAGCCGGTGAACATCGCCGAAGCCGTCAACGATGTCGTCGATCCGCTGCGCGGGGAAATCGCACGCAAGGGCCTGCAGTTCGACAACGCCGTCGATTCGGCCGCGCGGATCACGGTGAATGCCCAAGCGCTGCATCTTGTGCTGGCCAACCTGATCCGCAACGCGGTGCAATACACCGATGCCGGACGCATTCGTATTGACTGGCAGGCGCCGACGCTGACCGTCAGCGACACCGGCCTCGGTGTACCCGAGGCGCTGCGCGAGCGGCTGTTCGACCGCCACTTCCGCCGCAGCGACAGCAGCGACGGCTTTGGTCTCGGACTCGCCATCGTCAAGCGCGCCTGCGAGCATTGCGGCTGGAACATCCGCATCGACTCGCCGGCCGAGGGCGGTTCGACCTTCGCGCTGACCTTGAGTTAGCTTTTGATGAAATTATAAGTAATTGTTTTTATTTAATATTTTCAACACCCTCTCTGCCACTGCCCGAACGAAAGCCGACACCGACCATGTATCCCCTGCTGCGCCCGCTGCTGTTCAGCCTTGATGCCGAATCGGCCCACCACCTGACCCTGCAATCGCTGCGGCTTGCCGCGCAAAGCGGCGTGCTGGCGTTGTGTGGCGGCGCGCCTGCAGGCACGCCGCGGCGGGTGATGGGCATCGACTTTCCGAACGCCGTCGGACTCGCCGCCGGCCTCGACAAGAACGGCGAATACATCGATGCACTCGCCGCGCTCGGCTTTGGCCACATCGAAATCGGCACGGTGACGCCGCGGCCGCAGCCCGGCAATGCGCGGCCGCGCATGTTCCGCCTGCCGCAGGCAGAGGCGGTGATCAACCGCATGGGTTTCAACAACCACGGTGTCGATGCGCTGCTCGCCAATGTCGAACGCGCACGCTTTCGCGGCGTGCTCGGCATCAACATCGGCAAGAATTTCGACACCCCGATCGAGCGCGCCGCCGACGATTACCTCGCCTGCCTGCGCAAGGTCTACAGCCGCGCCGGCTACATCACCGTCAACATCTCCTCTCCCAACACCAAAAACCTGCGCCAGTTGCAACAGGGCGACGAGCTTGGCGCGCTGCTCGGCGCGCTGCAGGCCGAGCGCGAGCGCCTCGCCGACAGCCACGGCCGCCGCGTGCCGATGGCGCTGAAAATCGCGCCGGACCTCGATGATGCGCAGATCAACGTGATCGCGGAGCTTCTGGTGCGCCACGGCATTGACGCGGTGATCGCCACCAACACCACACTCGGGCGAGAATCTGTCGCCACCCTGCCCCACGGCAACGAAGCCGGCGGACTGAGCGGGGCGCCGCTGACCGCCGCCGCGCAGCAGGTCACCGCCAAACTCGCCGCGGCGCTCGCCGGTGCGCTGCCGGTGATCGGTGTCGGCGGCATCATGAATGGCAAGGATGCGCAAAAGCGTATCGAGGCCGGCGCGAGTCTCATCCAGCTCTACACCGGTCTGGTCTATGCCGGCCCGTCACTGGTGGCGGACTGCATCCGCAGCATCGGCTGAAGCGGATGGATGAGCTCGCGGCACAGAAGCAATCGACGCTGGAGCAGTCGATTGATGCCGTGCTGCCGCAGACTCAGTGCCGGCAATGCGGCTACCAGGGCTGCAGCCCCTATGCCGCGGCCATTGCCGCCGGTGAAGCCGCGATCAACCGCTGCCCGCCCGGCGGCGATGAAGTGATTGCCGAACTCGCCAGCCTGCTGGGCCGCGCGCCGCTGCCGCTGGATTCCGGCTGCGGCAAAACCGAAGCCCCCGCCGTGGCGCGCATCATCGAAGCGCAGTGTATCGGCTGCACCCTGTGCATCGCCGCCTGCCCGGTCGATGCCATCGTCGGCGCGCGGCAGTTGATGCACACCGTGATCAGCGCCGAATGCACCGGCTGCGCCTTGTGCCTGCCGCCCTGCCCGGTGGATTGCATCGTGCTCGAGCCCACCGGCATGCCGCGCGACCGCGAGCGGCAGCGCCGCGAAGCCCCGCAGCTGCGCGAGCGCCATGCCGCGCTGCTGCGCCGGCGCGGCGCGAAGCCGGCTCTCGCAAAAAATCAGCCGGCAGACAGCCCCTTGAAGCGCAAGCAGGACACCGTGGCGCGCGCCATCGAACGCGCAAGGACGCGGCTCGCCGCACGTGGCGGCAAAGCCTGAACCGGCGGACGCAGGAAATCAGCGTCAGCGGCCGAAAATGCCGCGCAACTGCTGGATGGAGTCGAGCAGCCCCTTGGCGGCGGGCTGCGGCTCGGCTGATGCCGGCGCTGCAGCAGGTGCCGCCGCCGGCGCGGGTGCCGCGACCGCGGATGCAGGCATCGCCGCTGCGGCGGCACTGACCCGGCGGATCACCGGCTCACGCCCGCCGGGCAGCCGCGCCAGTTGCGGTGTGAGCAGATCGGCGAGCGAAGCCAGCCTCTCGCCGGGTTGCGGGTGGGTCTTGAACAGCAGCGCCATCGCGCCGTCGCCGCTGCCGCGCGCCGCCAGCTTGTGCAGCACATCGATCAGGCCATAGGGGTTGTAGCCGGCGCGCGCGGCAAGCACGATGCCGACGGCATCGGCCTCGTGCTCGGCACTCTTGTCGAGGCCGCGGGCAAACACCTCGGCACCGGTGCCGATCATGTTGTTGATCAGCGCACCGCGGTTGTCGCGCTGCGCCAGTTGCGAGCCCGCCGACAGCGCCGCGCTTTTCTGCAGCACCGTGACATGGTGGCGGCGCACGATGTGCGCGATTTCATGCGCCAGCACACCCGCGAGCTGGGCCTCGGTATCGAGGATTTCATACAGGCCGCGGGTCAGCAGCACATAACCGCCGGGCGCGGCAAAGGCATTGATCGCAGGCGACTCGATCACCGCGAAGCGCCACGGCAGGTCAGGACGTTCGCTCTGCAGCGCGATCCAGCGGCCGACGCGGTTGACATAGGCCTGCAGCGCCGGGTCATTGACCAGGGGAGCCGCGCCCAGAACGCGGCCGGCGATTTCGCGGCCCATGCCGATTTCCTCGGCCTCGCTGATGCCGGCGACGGCGGTCACCGCGTCACGGCCGATGCTGAACAGCCGGTTCAGGTCTATGGTCTGCGCAGCGGAAGACAGCGGCAGCAGCAGCGCGCACAGCAGCATGTTGCGGCACATATTCATTCGCGCGCCCCGCCGCCCAGATAATCGACCCGCTCCGCGGCAAGGCCGGCACCGCCGGCATGGGATTGCGCGTCACCGCGGCTGGCGGCAAAGGCATCGAGCTGCCTGACCTGGCCGGCATCGAACTGCGCCTGCTTCAGATCCTCCTCGTCAAGGCCGCGAATGCCGATGGTACTGGTGACACTGACCCGTTGCCGCGGCGCGAAGATGCGGCCGAGCACCGCTCCTGCCCCTTCACCGGCGCCACCCGAGGTGGCTGTGCCAAAACGCAGATTGAAGGAATACAGCCAGCCGGTCAGCGCGCCCGAGCGCACCTGCACCCAGGCGCCCTGGCGGTTGATCGCCTCGCCGGCGGTGCCCAGCGCCAGCTCGCCCACCGTGGCGGCATCAACGCGCGGTTCGCTGCGCAGCACGCTGGCGCGCTCGACCAGCACCGGCTCGGCATGCAGGGGCGATGCCGACAGCAGCAGGAAGAACAGGGGCAATACGCGATGGAATGCGCGTTGGAATGCGCGATGAATCATCAAAGGCTCCGCAAGAGGCTCCGCGCCAGTTCCGGCCATTATAATCAGAACACCCATGAACCCCGCAAAACGCCAGGCCATCTTCGAGCGGCTGCGCGCCGCCAACCCCGAACCGCGCGGTGAGCTTGAATACCGTACCCCCTTCGAACTGCTGATCGCGGTGATCCTGTCGGCGCAGGCCACCGACCGCAGCGTCAACCTCGCCACCCGGGAACTGTACAAAAAAGCCAATACGCCGAAGGCCCTGCTGGCACTCGGGGTCAAGGGGGTGGAGGCTTATGTCAAAAGTATCGGGCTTTACCGCACCAAGGCGAAAAACATCATCGCCACCTGCGCGCAGCTGCTCGAGCACCACGGCGGCGAAGTGCCGCGCGACCGTGAGGCGCTGCAGGCACTGCCCGGCGTCGGCCGCAAGACCGCCAATGTGGTGCTCAACATCGCCTTCGGCGAGCCGACGATCGCGGTGGATACCCATATCTTCCGCATCTCCAACCGCACCGGCATCGCGCCGGGCAAGGATCCGCTGGCAGTTGAGAAAAAACTGCTGAAATTCGTGCCCCAGGAATTCCGCCTGCACGCCCACCACTGGCTGATCCTGCACGGACGCTATGTCTGCCTCGCGCGCAAGCCGCGCTGCCCGGAGTGCCTGATCAGCGGGCTCTGCGAGTTCCGCGGCAAGACCGGCAACGCTTGAACGCGAAAAAAAACCGCGCCGGTAAGCGCGGTTTTTTCAGGGCCGGAAACGCGCAAGTCAATCAGCGCTTGGTGGTCAGGCCCTGCTGACGCGAGTAGTAGGCCGCGAGGTCCTGCATGTCACGGGTGGACAGTCCGGCCGCCAGTCCGTTCATGATCGCGTTCTTGCGCTCCCCCGACTTGTAGTCCTGCAAGGTGCGCAGCAGATAGTCATAGTGCTGGCCGGCAAGCCGCGGAAATTCGCCGCTGGCGCTGTTGCCGTCGGCGCCGTGGCAGGCCGCGCAGGATTTGGATTTTTCCTTGCCTGCGGCAGGATTGCCGGCCTGGGCGGTGCCCGCTGCGAGCGCGGCAATACAACCGGCGATTACGATCATTCTGCTGTTCATGATGCCCTGCTTTTTTGGCATGACTCGATTCCCATCACTTTATTTCTTCGCGGCCGGGGCTGCCGGCGCGGTGTTCGCGTAGTAGGCGGCAATATCGGCCATGTCCTGGTCGGACAGCGTGGCGGCGATGGCGCGCATCGACGGATGCTTGCGGTCGCCGCTCTTGTAGGCCTGCAGCGCCTTGACGATATAGGCGGCATGCTGGCCACCGATCTTCGGCACGTTGTAGGTCGCGGGAAATGCCGTCTTGTAGTTCGGGATGCTGTGGCAACCCATGCACATTGAAATCTTGCCCTTGCCGGCTACTGGATCGCCTGCATTGGCCAGCGCCACCGCCGGAGCCAGCCAGCCGAGGGCGGCAACCAATGCCACGACCAATGTCTGCTTGATCCGTTTCATGAATGCGTTCTTTCCTTTTTGGCAGTCACTTTCAGGTCGCCGATTATAGCCCAAAAGCCGCGCTGATTAACGGTCAAAAATGGCTGATTGTCCTTATCCGCCGTGATCTCCGATAATCAAGTCCGCCATGCGGGAATCCACTTGAGTTCGCCAACACCTCTCGCCAATCCGGTCCGGTCCTGGCCGCAAAGGCTGCTGCCGCTGGCCCCCTTTCTGCGCTGGTGGCCGATGGTCAACCGCGGCACGCTGCGTGCGGACGCACTCGCCGGCCTCACCGGTGCGGTGCTGGTGCTGCCGCAGGGCGTCGCCTTTGCCGCGATCGCCGGGCTGCCGCCTGAATATGGTCTCTACGCGGCGATGATCCCGGCGGTGATCGCCGCGTTGTGGGGCTCGAGCTGGCACCTGGTCTCGGGGCCAACCACCGCGATTTCCATCGTGGTCTATTCCACGGTCAGCGGACTGGCGGTGCCGGGCACCCCTGAATACATCCGTCTGGTGCTGGCGATGACGCTGCTGGTCGGTGTATTCCAGTTGGCGATGGGCCTCGCCCGCCTCGGCGCACTGGTCAACTTCATTTCCCACACCGTGGTCGTCGGCTTCACCGCCGGCGCCGGCCTTCTGATCATCAGCACCCAGGTCCGCCACTTTTTCGGCATCGACATGCCCGGCGGCATCTCCTTCGCCGAAACCCTGCAGCACACACTCGCCGGCCTCGACGACATCGACTGGATCGCCACCGCAATCGGCATGGTCACCCTGCTCTGCGGGCTGCTGGTCAAGCGCCGCTTTCCGCGGCTGCCGCACATGATCATCGCGCTGCTCGCCGGCAGTCTGGTGGCGGCGGCGCTGAAACTGGTGCCCGGCATCGATGCCGCCGGCCATATCCGCATGGTGCAGGCGCTGTCGGGACTGGTGCCGTCTTTCACGCCGCCCGAAATCACGCTGGAGACGCTGCGCAAGACGCTGTCAATCGCGCTGGCGGTGGCGATGCTCGGCCTGACCGAGGCGGTATCGATCGCGCGCGCCATCGCCGGCCGCTCAGAGCAGCGCATCGACGGCAACCAGGAATTCATCGGCCAGGGCCTGTCGAACATCGCCGGCAGTTTTTTCTCGGCCTATGCCTCCAGCGGCTCCTTCAACCGCAGCGGCGCCAACTATGACGCCGGCGCGCGCACGCCGCTCGCCGCGGTGCTCTCCGCGCTGTTCCTGCTGCTGATCGTGCTGCTGGTGGCACCCCTGCTGCAATTCCTGCCGGTGCCGGCGATGGCCGGACTGCTGTTCATGGTCGCCTGGGGCCTGATCGACATCCCTCAGATGCGCGCCATACTGCGCGTGAGCCGCGCCGAGGCCGTGGTGCTGCTGGTGACCTTGCTCGCAACGCTGTTCGTCGAACTCGAATTCGCGATCTACGCCGGCATCCTGCTGTCGCTGATGCTCTACCTGAACCGCACCTCGCATCCGGTGATCCGCGACGTCAAGCCCGACCCGGCGGATGACAGCTACCATTATTCCGCCGATACCGGACTGCCGGACTGCCCGCAGTTGAAATGCCTGCGCATCAACGGCTCGCTGTTTTTTGGCGCGGTTGACCATGTGCAGCAGGCGCTTCTCGAGATCGGCGAGCGCACGCCGCAAAAACACGTGCTGGTGGTGGCGAGCGGCATCAACTTCGTCGATGTCGCCGGCGCCGAACTGATGGTGCAGGAGGCGCGGCGGCGCCAGCGGATGGGCGGCGGCCTGTATTTCTACCGCCTGAAGGACGAGGTGGTGCAACTGCTCGAACGCGGCGGCCACATCGATGAAATCGGCCGCGACCGGCTGTTTCCGGTCAAATCGCGGGCGCTGGCAGCGATCTACCCGAAACTCGACGCCGCGCAGTGCCGGGACTGTACACTTCGCATCTTCCGCGAGTGCCACAACCATCTGCCCGACGGTTCGCCGCGGCAGGCGCCGACATGAACATCAAGGAAAAGCTGCTGCCCTTCCTGTCCTGGTTTCCGCTGGAACGGAAAACCCTGCGCGCGGACTTCGTCGCCGGGGCCACGGTGGCGATGGTGCTGATCCCGCAGTCGATGGCTTACGCCCAGCTTGCCGGCCTGCCCGCCTATTACGGCCTTTACGCCGCCTTCCTGCCGGTGCTGATCGCCGCGATGTGGGGCTCCTCGCGCCAGCTCGCCTCGGGTCCGGTGGCGATGGTGTCGCTGCTAACCGGCTCCGCGCTGTCGCAGTTCGCCGCGCCCGGCAGCGAGCAGTTCATCGCGCTCGCGATCCTGCTCGCGCTGATGGTCGGGGTGATTGAACTGGTGATGGGCGTGTTCCGCCTCGGTGCCATCGTCAGCTTCCTGTCACACCCGGTGATTGTCGGCTTCACCAATGCCGCGGCGATCATCATCGCGCTGTCGCAGTTCAACAAGCTGTTTGGCGTGCACAGCGCGCGCAGCGAGCGTTTCCTTGCCGACATCTGGGATGTGATCCTGCGTCTCGGCGACACCCACTGGCCCACGCTCGCCATGGGCATGCTGGCGATGGCGGTGATCGTGCTGCTCAAGCGCCACCGGCCGGCCTGGCCCGGCGTGCTGGTCGCGGTGGCACTGACCACGCTGCTCAGCTGGGCGGTGGATTTCGAGCGCAACACCAGTGCCGAGGCCGCGCAGTTCAGCGACCCCCAGGTGCGCAATGTCATTGATTCACTGACCGCGCTCAATTCCCGCGCGGCGGAGCTGCGCGGCGACCTCGCGGAAAAAGACGAGGAGATCGACCGCGTCACAAAGGCCGAGGGCCGCAGCCATCCGCGGCTGATCTCGCTCAACGCGGACGTCGAATTCCTGCGTCTGGAGCTGCGCGCGATAGACGCCGAGCGCCGCGTGCGTTTCGCGGAGGCGCGGCGGCTGCGCTTCACCGGCATCACCGATGATGCCGGGATGCCGGCCTTCCGCCTCGCCGGTACGCTGCCGCAGGGCGCTCCGAGCGACGGCCGGCGCTGGGTCATCGCAAAAATCGACAACGGCCGGGTGCAGCTCGCCGGCGGCGGCGAAGTGGTCGGCTCGATTCCCGCGGGGCTGCCGGCGCCGGACATCCCCGAAATCAAATGGGACACGCTGCTCAAGCTTCTGCCGACCGCGCTGGTGATCGCCCTGGTCGGCTTCATGGAGGCGATCTCCATCGCCAAGTCGATGGCGACGCGCACCAAGCAGCGCATCGACCCCAACCAGGAGCTGATCGGCCAGGGCCTGGCCAACATCGTCGGCAGCCTGTTCCAGTCCTTCCCGGTCAGCGGCTCCTTTTCGCGCTCCGCGGTCAATCTCTCCGCCGGCGCCGTCACCGGCCTGTCATCGGTGATCGCGGGCGCGATCGTACTGGTGACACTGCTGCTGTTCACCCCGCTGCTCTACCACCTGCCCCAGGCCGCACTCGCAGCGATCATCATGCTGGCGGTGGTCAATCTGGTTAACTTCAAGGCGATCAAGCATGCCTGGCAGGCGCACCGCCACGACGGCATCGCCGCGGTGGTGACTTTCGCCGCGACGCTGGCCTTCGCGCCCCACCTCGACAACGGCATCCTGATCGGCGCACTGCTCGCGGTGGTGCTCTATCTTTACCGCACGATGCGGCCACGGGTGGCGGTGCTCGGCCGCCATGGCGACGGCACGCTGCGCGACGCGCGCATGTTCAATCTGCCGACCAGTGAAAAGGTGATCATCATCCGCTTCGACGGCTCGCTGTTTTTTGCCAACGTACCCTATTTCGAGGATGCAATCCTCGAGCAGGCGGCACGCCATCCGCAGGCGCGTTACATCCTGGTGGTCGGTGACGCGATCAATGAACTCGACGCCTCGGGCGAGGAGATGATCAGCCACCTGGTGATGCGGCTGCGCGAGAGCGGACTGACCATTGTCTTCAGCGGCCTGAAGCGCCAGGTGCTGTCGGTGATGGAAAGCACCGGACTGTATGACCGCATCGGCACGCAGCATTTTTTCCGCACCGAGGAACTGGCGCTGGAATCGATAAGCCGAGCGCTGCAGGACCCTGACTTTGATGCCACGCTGCACGCGCAACACGCAACACGCAGCCGATCCCCTTGATAATCATAAGTAATTTTTTTAAAACATAAATTTATGGCCAATCGACTCTCCAAAATTGTCACCCGCACCGGTGACGACGGCAGCACCGGGCTGTCCACCGGCACCCGCATCGGCAAACACGAACCGCGGGTGGCGGCAATGGGTGATGTCGATGAACTGAACAGCGCGCTCGGCCTGCTGCTCAGCGAAACCCTGCCGCCCGCGGTGCGTGATGCGCTGGAAGGCATCCAGCACGACCTGTTCGATCTCGGCGGTGAACTGAGCCTGCCCGGCCATACGCTGGTCAGCGACGCACACCTCGCGCGACTTGACGGCCTGATCGAAACCTTCAACGCCGGACTGCCGCCGCTGAAGGAATTCATCCTGCCCGGTGGCAGCCGCGCCGCGTCACTGGCCCATGTCGCGCGCACCGTGTGCCGCCGCGCCGAACGCAGCGTGGTCGCGCTCGACCGCGGCGAACCCCTGCCACCGCTGCCGCGGCAATACCTCAACCGCCTGTCCGACCTGATGTTCGTGCTCGCGCGCGTGCTCAACCGCGCCGCCGGCGGCGGCGATGTGCATTGGCAGCAGGGACGCAACCGGATCTGACAAGCATCACCGCCGGCATCAATACGGCTGACGGCTCGCGCGTATGGCATCTAGCTGCGTACACACCTGCCGCGCCGCTTCGAGGATGCGCGGCGTCGGCCGCTGGATGAGATCGGCCGCGATGTAGTGCGCGGGCCAGCGGTTCATCGGCGGCGGCAATACGCGCCAGCGCGCGGCGAAATCCTGCGGGCGATCAGCCGAGGTGCCGCCGAGCACGAGGTCGGGGCGTGCGGCGATCAGCGCCTCGCGCGAGACTTCCGGCGTCAACGGACGCTCGCCGCCAAAGACGTTGACGCCGCCGCACAGCGCGATGATCTCGCCGATGAGGTGGCGGTCGCTCACCGTCATCAGCGGGCGGTCCCAGATTTCGTAGAACACGCGCGGCGGCTTGCCTTCGCTGCGGCGCTGGCGCAGCGCGGCCAGCCCGGCGGTGAACGCCTCGCTCCGGGACCGCGCTTCTTCCGTGCGGCCGGCGAGCCGCGCAATGGCCGCGAGGTTGGCGGCGATGTCATCAAGGCGCCCCGCCGCGGCGACGAACACCGGCAACCCCGCGCGTTCGATGCGCGCGATGGCTTCGTTGGGGGTGCCGCTGTCCCAGGCCAGCACCAGGTCGGCACGCAGCGCGAGCATGCGTTCGAGGTCGAAATGCAGCGCGTCGCTGACCACCGGCAGGCGGCGTGCCTCGGGCGGATGATCGCTGAAGCGCGCGACGCCCGCGACACGGTCGCCCGCCGCTGCGGCGAAAGCGAGTTCGGTCAGATGTGGTGCGAGGGTGACGATGCGTTGCGCCGGCTGCGCGAGGCGGACAGTGCGGCCGCGCGCATCGGTGGCCTCGACCGGCGCCGCGCGTAACGGAGCCGCAGCCGTCAGCCCGCACAGCGCAAGCGCGGCGCAACTCCAGAGGATTTTCATTGGAAAAACAGGCCGTGACTGCTGCAGCCGCCGGCCGAAGCCATCGAGGATCAGCGCGGCTCCGCCATGTAGCGCAGCAGGCGCGCGCTGGTCTGGCGCAGGCGCAGCGAGAGCATGGTCACCATCTTGACCAGGATCTTCGAGCCGAGGCCGGAATGGTCAAGGATGATCTTGGCCATGTTGTCGCGGGTGAGCACGGCGAAGGTGGTCGGCTGCGAGGCCATGCAGGTGGCGAAGCGCGGCTCTCCGTCGATCATCGACATTTCGCCCAGCGTCATGCCGGGGCCGGAGGTGGTCATGTGCTGCTGCTCACCGCGGTGGTTTTTCTTGAGGATGTCGATCTCCCCGCCGACGATGAGCAGCATGAAGTCGCCCTCGTCGCCCTCGCGGATGATGATCTCGCCGGGCAGCGCGCGAAAGACCTCCATGTAGCCGGCCATGGTCGAAATGTCCTCGCGCGAGAATTCGGTGAAGAACTGCGACTTGCCGACCAGCCCGAAAATCTCTGCGGCGATCGCGGTACCCGCACCGACGCGCTCGAGCTTCTCGAGGTTGCCCTGGTCCGAGGCTGGTGCCCGCTCGACCTCGGCGGCGTCATCCTGCATGTCCATGTCCAGTGCCATAGTGGTCCGCCTTTGCGCGAAATCCGTTGCTGGCGCCGGAAGCGATGTCCGGCGCTCAGTCCTTGCTCACCGCGTTGAGGCGGCGCTTGCGCACGCCCTCAGCGAGGTCTTCGAGTACGCCGCGACTTTCGTCCCAGCCGATGCAGCCGTCGGTGATGCTGACGCCATAGGCCAGCGGCTTGCCCGGAACCAGATCCTGACGTCCGGCCTTGAGGTGGCTTTCCACCATCACGCCGAAAATGCGCTCGTCACCCGCGGCCACCTGCCCGGCGACATCCTTGGCCACGTCCACCTGCTTTTCCGGTTTCTTGCTGCTGTTGCTGTGGCTGAAGTCAATCATGATCCGCGCCGGGATGCCGGCCTCGGCCAGGCCCTTGCCCGCGGCATCGACATTCGCCGCGTCGTAATTCGGCGCCTTGCCGCCGCGCAGGATGACATGACAGTCCTCGTTGCCGGTGGTGGAGACGATGGCGGAATGGCCGGCCTTGGTCACCGACAGGAAATGGTGCGGCGCCTGCGCCGCGCGGATCGCGTCAATCGCGATCTTGATGTTGCCGTCGGTGCCGTTCTTGAAGCCCACCGGGCAGGACAGGCCCGAGGCGAGCTCGCGGTGGATCTGCGATTCGGTGGTACGCGCGCCGATGGCACCCCAGGACACCAGGTCGGCGATGTACTGCGGCGTGATCATGTCGAGGAACTCGCAACCGACCGGCATGCCGGTCTCGTTGAGTTCGAGCAGCAACTGCCGCGCGACACGCAGGCCCTCGTTGATCTGGAAGCTGCCGTCGAGTTTGGGGTCGTTGATCAGCCCCTTCCAGCCGACGGTGGTGCGCGGCTTCTCGAAATACACGCGCATCACCACCAGCAGTTCGGCGGCGAATTTTTTCTTTGCTTCCAGCAGCTTGCCGGCGTATTCCCTGGCGGCCTTGACGTCGTGCACCGAGCACGGGCCCATGATCACCAGCAGGCGGTCGTCGGCGCCGTGCAGGATGCGGTGGATGTCCTGGCGTGCCTGGAAGGTGGTGTCGGCGGCTTTTTCGGTCAGCGGAATCTCGCCCAGCAAATGAATGGGAGGTGCGAGTTCCTTGATTTCCTTGATCCGCAGGTCGTCGGTACGGTGCAACATGACTGAATGGCTTTCCCTAAGTTCTTTAAAAACAATGCATTATAAACGATTGCCGGTCACCGGTCAGACCGTGCCGCCGACGGTCAAGCCATCAATGCGCAACGTCGGCTGGCCCACACCCACCGGCACGCTCTGGCCTTCCTTGCCACAGGTGCCCACGCCCGGATCGAGGCGCATGTCGTTGCCGATCATCGAGACCCGGGTCAATGCGTCGGGGCCGTTGCCGATCAGTGTCGCGCCGCGCACCGGATGGGTCAGCTTGCCGTTTTCGATGATGAAGGCTTCAGAAGCCGAAAACACGAATTTGCCGCTGGTGATGTCGACCTGGCCGCCGCCGAAGTTGACCGCATACAGACCGCGGTCGACCGAGGCGATGATCTCCTGCGGGTCCTTGTCGCCATTGAGCATGTAGGTGTTGGTCATCCGCGGCATCGGCACATGGGCATAGGACTCGCGGCGGCCATTGCCGGTGGGCGCCACCTTCATCAGCCGTGCATTGAGCGTGTCCTGGATGTAGCCGCGCAGCACGCCGTCCTCGATCAGCACGTTGTGCTGCGTCGGGTTGCCTTCGTCATCCACATTGAGCGAGCCACGGCGCCGTTCCAGCGTGCCGTCGTCGACCACGGTCACACCGCGCGCCGCAACACGTTCACCGATGCGGCCGCTGAACGCCGATGTGCCCTTGCGGTTGAAGTCGCCCTCGAGCCCGTGCCCCACCGCCTCATGGAGCAGCACGCCGGGCCAGCCCGGCCCGAGCACCACGGTCATCGTGCCGGCAGGTGCCGGCCGCGCATCAAGATTGGTCAGCGCCTGCTGCACGGCCTTCGCCGCAAAATCATCGAGTATCGCGTCGTCAAAATAAGCGTAATCAAAACGGCCGCCACCGCCGGCACTGCCCTGCTCGCGGCGCCCGCCGGACTCGACGATCACCTGCAGCGACAGCCGCACCAGCGGCCGCACGTCTGCAGCCTGCACGCCGTCACTGCGCGCGACCATCACCACCTCGTATTCGCCGGCGAGTGAAGCCATCACCTGCGTCACCCGCGGATCGATGGCCCGCGCCTTGCGCTCCAGCCGCTCGAGCAGCGCCACCTTCTCCGGCGCGCCAAGGCTGGCCAGCGGATCCTGCGGCGCATACAGCGCACGCAGTTCACCCTGGCGCGCCACGGCCGTGCGGCCTTCGCCGCCCTGGCGCGCGATCGCCCGCGTCGCCTGCGCCGCCGCGCTCAGTGCGTTGAAGCTGATGTCGTCGGAATAGGCGAAGGCGGTTTTTTCACCACTCACCGCGCGCACACCGACGCCCTGGTCGATGTTGAAGCTGCCGGATTTGACGATGCCCTCTTCGAGGCTCCACGACTCGCTGCGCGAATACTGGAAATAAAGATCGGCGTAATCAACGCGGTGCGCCATGATTTCGCCGAATACCCGCTGCAGCCGCGCTTCGTCGAGAGCATGCGGTGCCAGCAGGGTCGCACTGGCGGTTTCAAAGACATTCGCGGATTGCAAAATTATTCCTTTAAAAACAATTACTTATGAATAAAATCAGAGGCCGATGGTACGGTGGCTCAAGGCAGGCAGACTCTGGCGCAGACGTTGTATATGGGCCCGGTTCATGCCGGCCACAACCACCCCAGAGCCGCGCGGCAGACGATCCAGCACGACCCCCCAGGGATCGACAATCATCGAATTGCCGTGGGTTTCGCGACCGTTGAGATGATAACCGCCCTGTGCCGGCGCCAGCACATAGGCGAGATTCTCGATGGCGCGGGCGCGGATCAAAGTTTCCCAGTGCGCCTTGCCGGTGGTTTCGGTGAAGGCCGAAGGCACCACGATCAGATCGACCTCCCCCATCGCGCGATACAGCTCGGGAAAACGCAGGTCATAACAAATCGAAAGCCCGATGCGGCCGAAGGGGGTATCCACGGTTTGCACCTGCCTGCCGTGCTCGATGGTGCGCTCCTCGGAGTAACGCTCCTTGCCCATCTCGAAACCGAAGAGATGGATCTTGTCGTAGCGCGCGACGCACTTGCCCTTATCGTCGTAGACCACGCTGGTGTTTAGCACCTTGTCCTTGCTCGAGGCCACCAGCGGCACCGAGCCGCCAACCAGCCAGATGCCGAATTTGCGTGCGGTGGCGGCGAGAAAGGACTGGATCGGCCCGTCGCCGTAATCCTCGCGCACCGCGACCTTGTCGGTGTCCTTCATGCCCATGATGCCGAAGTACTCGGGCAGCGCGACCAGCCGCGCGCCCTGCTCGACGGCCATCTCGATCAGCCACGCCGCCTCCTTCAGGTTCGACTCGACGCGCGGCCCCGAAGCCATCTGCACCGCGGCTATACGCACCGCGCCGGCCTCGGCCGCGGGCTCACCTTTGCGCTGTGCGCGCGTCGAACGCAGTCTGGTACTCACGGTGAATCACTCCCTTTTGTCTCGTCACTGCAGCGGTTAATTCGCGTCCGGTCTTAAATCCCGCCCATCCCGTCCATCGGGTCCTTTAAATGCGACATTCACTCAACAAACTCCAGCCGCAGTCCCGCTGCCGCGTTATCGGCGCGCAGTTGCAGCCGCGATGGGTCCACCGCCAGCGCCACCAGCCAGGCCCGCAGTTCCTCGGCCTGAGCCCTGGTCTCGGCACGGTTGCCGTGCACCAGTTCAAGCCGCGCCACCGGCCGCGCCTGCAGGCGCTCCACCGCGGCACGCAACTGCGGCTGCGCGAGTATCGCCTGCGCAGTACGCGGACGATCCCACAGCTCGGGCGGCAGTTCAGCGGCGGCGGCTGAGCCGGCAAACAGCCCCATGAAAAAAACGCAGCAACGGATCATGGTGTTAACGCCTCGGTTGCCCTCTCGACCTTGGCCACCTGCGGATCAGCCCAGTTGCCGGTGACATCGTACTCATGGGCGGCGATCTGGTTCAATGGATCCTTGAGCAGGCGCTGCGCGATGAACGCGGCAACACCCGCCACCGGGCCGCCGATCAGCGCGCCGGCCACCGACACGGTATCGGAAAGTTGCGGACTGACCTTCACCCGCAACGCCTGGGTTTCCTTCGCCAGATCAACGGTGCCGCTCATCACGATGCGTGCCGCGGGGCCGGCAATACGGAGGTTGTCGGTGCTGGCAATGCCCTTGACCACCTTCACCGCGCCGACGATTTCATCAAAAGCGAGCCCCTCGCTGAAAATGTCGCGGAAATCCAGCGAGATGCGCCGCGGCAGCGACTGCAGGCTGAGGATACCCAGCAGCTTGCCAATGCCCGGATCGAGTTTGACGAACTGCCCCTTCGCCGCATCGAGCACGAAGTTGCCGGAAAGCGTAGGGTAATCAATGCGCTGCGGGCTGCCGGCCCAGGCCAGTGAACCCTCTATTTTCGCGGTGCCGCGGCGCACCCCCTCGGGGTAACCCAGCCGCGCCAGCATCCTGCCGATGTCGACGACATCTAGGCGGACATTGACCTGGGTGCCGGGCCGCGACAGCCATGACTGCCACAGGCCGTCGATGTTCAGCGTGCCGTCGGGATTGGCCACACGCAGGCGTTCGATGCGCCAGTCGCGACCCTGCGGTGTCGCCTGCAACTCAAACCGGCCCAGCACCTTGTCGGCAAGCTGGAATTCGTCGATCACCACATCCAGCGCGGGCAACTCCAGCGCCGCCTGCTCGGCGGCTGCCTGCTGTGCCGCCGGCTGGGCCGCCGCCACCACCGCGGCCTCGTCGCGCGCAGGCAGCACCAGGCGGCGCAGCCGCGCGGTGACGCGCCCGCGACCCTGGCCGCGCCAGGATGCAGCCCCCTCGACCTCGCGCCCCTTCAGTGTCAGTTGCACCACGCCGGGCTGAGGAGTCGCGGTCACCGCGATCGCGCTGAAGCGGCGGTCGAACCACTCCAGCTCGCCGATGCGCAGATCGGCGGTGACCGGCAGGCTGCCGGCACCTCCGCTGTCCTTGCCGAGCAGCGCGATCCAGCCATCGGCATCGAGCTGGCGGATCGAACCGCCGAGCTGCAGGCCGGGGCGGTCCGGTTCGGTGGCAAGGCCTTCGCCAAAACGCACCGTGCCGCGCTCGATGCGCAGTTCGCCGCCCTGGGACCGGCGCAGCAGCACGCCGTTGGTCACGTTGCCCAGCGAAAACGCCAGCCGCTCCTGCTGCGCGCCGGTGAACCGCCGTTCAACGCGCAGCGGCAATGTCTCCGCGGCGGACTTGGCGAACGGTGCCGGCAGGCTGACGGCGAGGCCCTGCAACGAAGAGTCGATGACAAAATCGGTGCGCTTGTTGCGCAGGGTCAGCGTGCCGCGCCAGTCGGTGGCACCGCGGATGTGGCGCAGCCATTCAATGTTGTTGCCGGCGCGGCGCGCGGCATCGGCATTGATCCGCCCCTGGAACTGGATGCTCACCGCGGCGTCGCGCTGGCTGCCGGCGGACACCGTCAGCGGCCCGCCGAGGAACTGCGCGGTGGCGCCCGGCACACGCACCATGGATTCTGTAAATTCGAGTCTGCCGTTGACCTGCTCCAGCGGCGGAAAGCCGGGTTCGGGCGTAAGCTGGTTATTGATGAACTGATAGTTGCCGGCAACCTTGCCGGCCTTCAGTCTGCGCAGCGGCAGTGTGAGCTTCAGGCCGAGCTTGCCGCGGCCCTGGGCCTGCATGCCGTCGGTGAAGCCGTCGATCATGCCGCGCACCGGACTTTGCGCGATGAATTGCAGGAAGTCCGCGGTCTGCCCCTCGGCCTCACCGCTGACATCCAGCACCTCCTCATGGTGCACCAGGTCGGGAATCTGCGCGCGCACCCTGGACAGCCGGACATCGCCGATCATCGCCTGGCGGACATTGATATCCATGCGCTGACCACGGAACAGCAGGTCACCGTCGATACCAGAGATGCGCGGCCAGCCCTCGCCATAATTCAGGGTGCCGTCCTGCATTTTGGCCGCAACCTCAAACACACCAGCCTTTTCACCGGCAAAAGGGAAATCGCGCAGGTCACCCTTCACCCGGAAACGTACGTCGTTCGAACTGCCCGCGGTAAACGCCTGGTCAAGCCAGCCGCGCGAGGTTTGCGCCACTTGCAGCGGCAGGTAATCGGTGACGCGGCGCGCCACGCCACGGGTCAGGTGACCGGTAAGGTCAGCCACCCCGGGGCCATCGGCAGCCGTGCGAAAGCTGCCGAACAGGGTGCCGGCAAGATCGCTGTTGGCATAGGCGAAATTACCGAAGCGCAGCTCGATGCCGCCGGGCTGGCGTGTCCAGCCGAGCTGGCCGGTCAGTGAATCAAACTGCAAGCGCTCGCGAAACACCCTGGGCAGATCAAGCACCGCCCGCTGGCTGCTCACATTAAGGTTGCCGCCGCGCTCGTTGCCGTCGATGTTGCCGCTGAAACCGGTGAATCCGGGCCAGTTACCGTGGCGACGCAACGACAGTTCGTTAAAACGTCCGCGCAGGCTGTAGGTCTTCAGGTCCGGCCACGCGCCGTCCCACTTGACGCTGAGGTCATGCACACCACCGCCAGGGGAATAGGCTTCGAGCGCGCCGCGGAATCCGGCATGCAGTGGCAGGCGGTCGGCCAGCGTAACCAGCGGCGCCAGATCGAGTGAGGTTGCCTGCAGTTCGCCGCGGGTGTAATCACTGCCGCCGCCCGACAGTCGCAGGCTGATGTCAGCCGGCGGCAGCGCCAGATTGTCGCCGGTGATGAAACCGAGACGGCGCGCGTTGAGTTCAAAGCCGCCGGGTGTGCGTTTCAAACCCAACCGCCCGCCCATCTGCCGCAGGTCGAGTTCGGGCAGGTTGGTGGCCAGCCTCGCCCGCACATCGCGCAACTCGGCATCGGCGGTGCCGGCCTGCATCTTGCCATCGGCAAAAGTCATCCAGGCACGCAGGGCTCCGCTGCCCTGGCTCATCTGCACCGGAAAATCGACCCATTGCCGCCATGCCGCGATGTCGATGCTGGCGACATGAACATACCACTGCCCGTTCATGCGTCCGGTCAGTTCGGACCAGTCCTCGCCACGCAGGTCGGCACGCAGGTCCAGCGGCGCGGAAATTGCCTGCGGCGGCTGCGCGCTCAGCGCGAAACGATGGCGCCCGCCTCTGTTGACGATGCGCAGTTGCACCTTGCGCAACTCAAGAACCGGGGCCGCCCTCATCTCGTCGTGCCAGTCCAGCGCGGCATCGAAAATTTCAATTTCGCGCTGGCTGAGCAGCCATTCCGAGAACGCGCCATCCCCCTGTCCGGCGCCTTCCACGGCGACACCACCCACGGTGATCCGGCCAGCGCTGTCGCGGCGTACCTGCAGCTGGGGACGATGGATGTCCAGCGAGTGGAAATTGACCTGGAACAACAACAGAGAGCGCCAAGACAATGTGGCATCGACCCGCGGCAATTCCAGCGCCGGGCGCCCTTCGGCGTCATGCACCACCACCTTGGACAGGGCGAGCTGGGGCCGCAGTCCATCCCAGTTGGCGCTGATGGCGCCTATGCTGATGTTTTGCGTCGCGCCGCGGCTCAGCGCCAGGGCAATGGCCTCACGGTGCTCGCCAATGTCGGGCAGAATCCAGTAGCGCAGCGCAAGAATCACGGCAGCGAACAGCAGGCCGCATCCGAGCACCAGCCAGGTCAGCACGCGATAAATCAGCAGGGTGCTGTTCTGCAGCCGGCGACGCACTTCGTCTACGCTCATGCGCGGGTTCAAAAAAATAATAAAATATAAAACTGAAACAATGACTTAGAACAACCCTGAGCAGCCCGGCCATTCTAGCAGGAGTCACCCGTGAACGCGGCAATATAAGCCCTCGCCGCCCCCGTTAAGACGCCTGCAACGCAGCCGGGTTCATCACTGCCGGACACCACACAACCGTGACCACCAGCAACACCGATTCAAAGCTGAACATCAGCCGCGCCGCTGAATACAGCCGCTACCTGGCTCGGCTGCTCAACGCCGATCCGGAGCTGCTGAGCGCCGCGGAAACGGAGCAACCCTTCACCGCGACCTGCATGCGCAGCGAACTCGCCGCGGCACCGGTGACCGGTGATGCCGCGCTCGGCCGCGCGCTGCGCCGGCTGCGCCAGCGGGTGATGGCCAGGCTGATCACCCGCGACCTGTGCGGTCGCGCGACGCTGGACGAAGTGGTGACGACGGTGACGGCGCTGGCCGAAGTGGCCATCGAAACCGCCGTGGCGTGGCTGCACTGCGACCTCGCCAAAATTCACGGTGAGCCGCGCGGCAGCCAGGGCGCGGTGCAGGCACTGCATGTGGTTGGCATGGGCAAGCTCGGCGGCGCAGAACTCAACGCCTCCTCCGATATTGATCTGGTGCTGGTCTACCCGGAGGAGGGCGATACCGACGGCGGGCGCCCGCTGAGCAACCACGAGTTCTTCACCCGGCTCGCGCGGCGGTTGATCAACGCGCTCAATGAATGGACCGCGGACGGCTTCGTGTTCCGTGTCGATACCCGGCTGCGGCCCTATGGCGACAGCGGTCCGCTGGTGGTCGGCTTTGACATGCTCGAAAACTATCTGGTGACCCAGGGCCGGCCATGGGAACGTTTCGCCTGGATCAAGGGCCGCGTGCTCACCGGCGACCAGGGCGCGGCGCTGACGGCGATGGTGCGGCCCTTCGTATTCCGCCGCCACCTCGATTTCAGCGCTTTTGCCGCGATGCGCAGCCTGCACAGCCAGGTTCGCCAGGAGGTCAATCGCCGCGACCGCCTTGATAACATCAAGCTCGGGCCCGGTGGCATCCGTGAAATCGAATTCACGGTACAAGTGTTCCAGTTGATCCGCGGCGGCCGCGAGCCGGCGCTGCAGCAGCTGGCGACACTGCCGGTGCTGGAGACACTCGCCGGGCGCGGTTACATCTCCGCCGAAGCGGCGGGCGAACTGCGCGGGGCCTATGTTTTCCTGCGCAACCTTGAGCACCGGCTGCAGTACCGCGACGACCAGCAGACCCAGGAACTGCCGGCGGACGCCGCCGAATATGCGCTGCTCGCAGCCAGCATGGGGTTTGCCGACACGGCCGCATTCACCGCCGCGCTGTCGGCACACCGTGCGGCGGTGACGCGCAATTTCGAAGCCATCTTCGGCGACGATGCGGCAGCCGTGCACCCGCTCGCCACGCTGTGGCTGCGCGCGCCCGATGACGACAGCAGCGCCTGTGCCTCAAGGCTCGCCGAACTCGGCTACCGCCAGCCGGAAGAGCTGTGCCGCAGGCTGGCGCTGCTGCGCCATGGCAACCGTTACCGCCAGATGCCGGCGGCCAGCCAGCAGCGACTCGACCGCCTGGTACCCTCGGCCATCGCCGCGGCGGCAGGCCGGCGCGAACCCGACCAGACGCTGGAGAGGCTGCTCGCCCTGTTCGAGAGCGTCAGCCGGCGCGAGGCTTACCTCGCCCTGCTCTACGAATACCCGCACGCGCTGGACCGGGTCGCCGACCTGATGAGCGCGAGCCCCTGGGTTGCCGAATACATCACGCGGCATCCCATCCTGCTCGACGAACTGCTCGACTCGCGCACCCTGCTCGCGGCACCCGACTGGAAGGCGCTGGGCCACACCTTGCGCGCGAACCTCGACACCGCCGATGGCGACCTCGAGCGGCAGATGGACCTGCTGCGCCACTTCAAGAACACCCAGACCCTGCACCTGATCGCACAGGATTTTGCCGGCACGCTGCCGCTGGAGACCCTGTCGGACCACCTTTCCGATCTCGCCTGCGTGATTCTCGGGGAGGTGCTGCGCCTGTCGTGGCGGGGACTGCGCCAGCGCCATCGCGAAATCCCGCTGTTCGCGGTGGTCGGCTACGGCAAGCTCGGCGGCAAGGAACTCGGCTACGCCTCAGACCTCGACATCGTGTTCGTCTATGACGACCCGGCGCCGGAGGCCGCCGAGAACTACGCGCGCCTCGCCCAGCGCATCAACAACTGGCTGACCAGCGTCACCGCGGCCGGTGTGCTCTACGAAACCGACCTCAGGCTGCGGCCGGATGGTGCAAGCGGCCTGCTGGTGACGCCGCTGGACAGCATGCGCCGCTACCAGCTCGAGCAGGCCTGGCTGTGGGAGCACCAGGCGTTGACCCGCGCCCGTGCGGTGGCCGGCGATGCGGCCATTGGCAGTGCCTTTGAAGACCTGCGACAGGAAGTGCTGTGCGCGCCGCGCGAAGCCAAGGCATTGCGCAGCGGCATCGCCGAAATGCGCGCGAAGATGCTCGAGGCTCACCCCAACACCAGCGCGCTGTTCGATCTCAAGCACGACCGCGGCGGCATCATCGACGTTGAGTTCATGGTGCAGTACCTGGTGCTGGGCCACGCCCGGGAACATCCCGGGCTGACCGCCAATTCCGGCAATCTGGCGCTGCTCAACAGCGCGGCCGGACTTGGCCTGATCAGCGCGGCGGAAGCCAGTCAGGTACGCGACGCCTACCGCCAGTTCCGCAGCCTGCAGCACCAGCTTCGGCTGGCCGGTGAACGTTATGCGCGGGTCGATGCGTCGCAGGTGGCGACAGCCGTTTCCGCTGTGAAAAGCCTGTGGATGCGTTTACTCGGCGGGGGAGAGCAAAACAGCAGGCCCTAGACCGTGACCGGTCGCAGATGCGGCGCGATATCGATCAGTTTGTAGACTTCGATATTGCCCTTGCCCTTGCCGGTGACGGTCAGCGGACCCTCGAATTCGAACTGCTGGCGCGAACGGCGGTAAGTCGTGGCATCAACCAGGATGATGCCGGCCCGCGCCTCGTCGGTGACGCGGCTGGCGGTGTTCACGGTGTCGCCCCACAGGTCGTAGATGAACTTGCGGGTGCCGATGACCCCGGCGACCACCGGGCCGGAGCAGATGCCAACATGGATCGCCAGGTTCATGTCGCGCTCGCGGGCGAGCCGGCCGGCATACTCGCGCATGTCCAGCGCCAGACGCAGGATGGCACCGGTGTAATCACGGGCATCGACCGCGAAGTTGACGCCGTCGTGCTCGAGCAGTCCGCCCGCGACCAGATAGGCGTCACCGACGGTCTTGATTTTTTCCAGGCTGTGATGCTCGGCAAGCGCATCGAATTTGGAGAACAGGTCGTTCAGCAGTTCGACCACCGCCTTCGGCGGCAGCTCCTCGGAAATCCGCGTGAAATCGACAATGTCGGCGAACATCACGGTGACATCGGCAAAACCGTCGGCGATGATGCCCTGCGAGTCCTTGAGCCTGCGCGCAATTGGTGCGGGCAGGATATTGAGCAACAGCGCCTCCGACTTCTCCTGCTCAACACGCAGCAGCTTGTTCTGCTCGTCCACCGCCTCCTGCAGCCGGTCGCGCTGGCGCACGAAATAGCTGATCAGCAGGTACATGATGGTCGACATCGCGGCGAAGTTCAGCGTGAAGAACACAGCGATGCTCTGCATGGTCACGCCGGACTCGACACCGGAGGTCAGCCAGTAATCGAAAAATCCGGATATCGCGGTGAGTACGATATATGCGGCGAACCACGGCAGCGACTGACGCGCGCCCTGGAAAATCATCACCCCGACCGGGGCCAGCAATGCCCACAGCGCGACGCCTGAGGAGCTGACGTAGCTGCCGATGCTCCACTGCATGACAAAGGGCACGAACAGGAACAGGCTCACCTGCAGCGTGCGGAACAGTTCGAAGTTGCGGGTGTAAACGTAGTAGGCGAGGGATGCCGAGGAGATGCCGAGGTAGGTCAGCGGCACGGTGGACGAGAACTTGATGCCCATCGCCCAATACAGCGCCAGCCACAGGATCGAGCCGAAGCCCATAAGGCCGCAGGCAAAGATCAGCAGCGTCTTGTTCAGCCGGTCCTGCTCGCTGTCCTGCTCGTTGATGACGCGCTCGCTCATTTCATTGAGCCATGCGCGTGTCCTTGCCAGCATTGCTTCTCCCTCGCGGCGCCCGGCGTGGCGCAACCGTCATTGTCCCGGCATTTTAACCGCAGGCCGCAGCCCTGGCGCGGCGGTTGTGGACAATTCGGCTAAAATATCCGGGTATTTATTTGGCTGGCACTGCGCAAAGGCTTTGCGGGCAAGCACGGCGCCTGCGACCCGTGCAGGCCACTGCCACACCCTACACACTTACGGAGAATTGCAGCATGTCCATGGCTGATCGCGACGGATTCATCTGGCACGACGGAAAACTGGTGCCCTGGCGCGACGCGACCACCCACGTCCTGACACATTCCCTGCATTACGGACTGGCGGTGTTCGAAGGTGTGCGCGCCTACAATACCGACATCGGCACCGCGATCTTCCGTCTGAAGGAGCACACCGAGCGGCTGTTCAATTCGGCGCACATCTACCTGATGAAGATCCCGTACACGCCGGAACAGCTGATGGACGCGCAAAAGGAAGTCGTGCGCGCCAACAATCTTGAATCCTGCTACATCCGTCCGATCGCCTTCTATGGCTCGGAAAAAATGGGCGTGTCACCCAAGGGTGCCAGCGTCCATGTCGCCATCGCCGCCTGGCCCTGGGGCGCCTACCTCGGGCCCGAGGCGCTTGAAAAAGGCATCCGGGTCAAGACTTCGTCCTACGCCCGCCATCACGTCAACGTGTCGATGTGCCGCGCCAAATACTCCGGCACCTACGCCAACTCGATCCTCGCCAACCTCGAAGCCACCGAGCACGGTTATGACGAGGGCCTGCTGCTCGATGTCGACGGTTTTGTGGCCGAAGGCTCGGGCGAAAACCTGTTCATGGTCAAGAATGGCAAGCTCTACGAGCCGGAGCTGACCAGCGCGCTGATCGGCATCACCCGCGACTCGATCATCACGCTCGCACGCGAGATGGGCTATGAAGTGTCCTCGAAGCGCATCACCCGCGACGACCTCTACATCGCCGACGAGGCCTTTTTCACCGGCACCGCCGCCGAGGTCACACCGATTCGCGAAGTTGACGGCCGCGCCATTGGCCAGGGCAAACGCGGCCCGATCACCGAAAAACTGCAGAAACGCTTTTTTGATGTCATCAACGCCAAAACCGCCGACCACCGCGAGTGGTTGTCGCCGGTGAAGGCCTGACACGGCCGCCGCCATGAGCGAACCCACCGTCAACAAGTCGCGTGAAATCGAGGTCACCGCAACCGACCTGCCGCTGCACTGCCCGACACCGGCGATGCTGCTGTGGAATGCCCACCCGCGGGTATTCCTGCCGATCGAGAAAACCGGCGAAGCGCTGTGTCCATACTGCGGTACGCGCTACACCCTGAAGGGCGGCGCGGGCGCCGGCCACCACTGAACGGGGTGCAGTTGAACACTGCACCCCTGACATGAACATCCCTGTCGCATGAACATCCTGGTTGTCGGCCCGTCCTGGGTCGGCGATACCGTGATCTCGCAGGTGATGCTGCGCCTGCTGCGCGGGCGGCACCCGGACGCGGCCATCGACTACCTCGCACCACCCTGGACCCTGCCGCTGCTGGCGCGGATGCCGGAGGTGCGCACCGGCATCACCAACCCTTTCGGCCACGGCGCGCTGCAACTCGCCACCCGCCGCCGCCTCGGCCTCAGCCTGCGCGCCGGCCGCTACGACCAGGCCATCGTGCTGCCCAATTCCTGGAAGTCGGCCCTGCCACCGTGGTTCGCCAACATCCCCCTGCGCACGGGATTTCGCGGCGAAGCACGCTGGGGCTTGCTCAACGACCCGCGTCCGCTGGACAAACAGGCGCTGCCGGAAATGGCGCAACGCTTCGCGGCACTCGCCCTGCCCGCGAACACCGTGCCGCCATCACCGCTGCCCTTGCCGTGTTTGAAGTCAGACCGGACGCAACAACAGACGCTGCTCGCAAGACTCGGGCTCGATCCGGCCCGTCCTGCAGTGGCCTTCTGCCCCGGCGCCGAATACGGCCCGGCCAAACGCTGGCCGGAGCGGCACTACGCCACCCTGGCCGGTGAATTCGCGGCACGCGGCTACACGGTGTGGCTGCTCGGATCAAAAAAAGACCATGCGGTAGCCGAAACCATCGCCAATCTTGCACCTGGCAACTGCATTAATCTCTGCGGCCGCAGCGACATCGCCGAAGCCGCGGATCTGCTCGCCGCGGCGCGACTGGTGGTCAGCAACGACTCAGGACTGATGCATGTGGCCGCGGCCGTCGGACGACCGCTGATCGCACTGTATGGCTCAAGCTCCCCCGGCTTCACGCCACCGCTGTCACCGCTGGCCAGGGTGCTGTCGCTGAACCTCGACTGCAGCCCCTGCTTCGAGCGTAACTGCCCGCTCGGCCACCTCAACTGCCTGAACGGCCTTGCGCCGCAGCAGGTCATTGCCGGTATCGACTTTGCTAAACTTGAAGCCGAGCCGTAAACGCCCGACGCAAACGCCCGAGCCGCCCTTGAAAAAAAAGCTGTACTCAACCCCCCAGGATGCGGAAGCCGCCTTCTACGAGGCTTTCATCAAGCGCGACCTCGAAGCGATGATGGAAGTATGGGGTGAGGACGACGATATCTACTGCGTACATCCCGGCGCGGCACGTATCTCCGGCTATGCAAAAGTGCGTGAATCATGGCGGCAGATTTTTGCCGGTGGCCAGGACCTGCGTTTCACCCTGCGTGAAGCACAACTGATTCACACCATGATGCTCGCCGTGCACAGCGTCTACGAACACATCAGCATCGCCAGCCAGCCACGAGCGCGGCAGGCAATGATCGCCACCAATGTCTACCAGCGCACCGAACACGGCTGGCGCATGGTCGCCCACCATGCCGGTCCTGCGCCGGCCACGGTGAAAGCGGATGTCACCGGCGAACCGTCCTCAAAAACACTGCACTGATCCGCAGCACCACCGGACTTCGTTCATCCGGGATTCATCCGCAGATCGTGTCCGTAAAATGGATTTGATCACCCCTCTGCGGCACCCCTGAAATATAATTTACAAGTCCGTTTAGTGGACGCCACCAAAATGCTGCCGCCCGCAGCCATTGCAGGTGATTCACAACCCAACTCGCGAAACCATCCGAATACACCGCAACACCGCAACCGGAGCCTTGGCAACACCATGAGTACATCCATTTTTGGCAATCCCGATGTCATCGTCATCGGCGCCGGCAATGCCGCCGCCTGCGCCGCACTCGCCGCCCGCGAACACGGTGGCCGCGTGATCATGCTCGAGGCCGCACCGGTCGAGGAATGCGGCGGCAACAGCCGTTACACCGCCGGCGCGATGCGAGTGCTGTTCAACGGCGTGGAGGACCTCAAGCAACTGGTGCCCGACCTGACCCAGGCCGAGATCGACAGCGCCGACTTCGGCACCTACACCGCCGAGCAGTTCTACGACGACATGGGTCGTATCACCCAGTACCGCACCGATCCCGACCTCTGCGAAATCCTGGTATCGCGCAGCCTTGAAACGTTGGCATGGATGCGCAAAAAGGGCGTGAAATTCCAGGCGAGCTTCGGCCGCCAGGCGATGAAAATCGACGGCAAGTTCAAGTTCTTCGGCGGACTCGCCGCCGAAACCTGGGGTGGCGGCCCCGGCCTCGTTGAAAACGAACACAAGGCCTGCGAACGCGAAGGCATCACCATCTTCTACGAAACCCCGGCGACAGGGCTGATCCAGGATGACGAAGGCCGCGTGATCGGGGTAAAAGCGCGGAGTCAGGGCCGCAATGTCGAAATCCGCTGCAAGGCGGTGGTGCTCGCCTGCGGCGGCTTCGAATCCAACGCCGAGATGCGCACGCGCTACCTCGGCGCCGGCTGGGACCTCGCCAAGGTGCGCGGCACCCGCTTCAACACCGGCGCCGGCATCCGCATGGCGCTGGAAGCCGGCGCACTGCCCTACGGCCACTGGTCGGGCTGCCATGCTGTCGGCTGGGACATGAATGCGCCGGCCTTCGGCGATCTCGCCGTCGGCGACAACTTCCAGAAACACAGCTATCCGATCGGCATCATGATCAATGCCAACGGCGAGCGCTTCGTCGACGAAGGCGCCGATATCCGCAACTACACCTATGCCAAGTACGGCGCCGTGGTGCTGAACCAGCCGGGCATGTTCGCGTGGCAGGTCTTTGATGCGCAGTCGATCCCGATGCTGCGTGACGAATACCGCATCAAGCAGGTGACCAAGGTCCGCGCCGACACCCTGGAGGAGCTGGTGAAAAAACTCGACGGCGTCAACGCCGACAACTGCCTGCGCGAAATCAGGGCCTACAACAAGGCGGTGCGCACCGACATTCCGTTCAACCTGACGGTCAAGGACGGCCGCCGCACCGAAGGCCTCAAGGTCAACAAATCGAATTGGGCGCTGACCATCGAACAGGGGCCGTTCGAGGCCTATGCGGTGACCTGTGGTGTGACCTTCACCTTCGGCGGCGTCAAGGTCAACGGTGACGGCAATGTCGAAGACACTGCCGGCCAGCCGATTCCCGGACTCTTTGCTGCAGGGGAAATGGTCGGCGGGCTGTTCTATCACAACTATCCCGGCGGCACCGGCCTGACCTCGGGCGCGGTGTTCGGCAAACTGGCCGGCGGTGGCGCTGGTGCCTACGCCGCAGCGTGACTCCGGGCGCCCTGTTCCAGACTGTGAGCAACCGCCCATGCACCTGCGATTGCGGGCGTAGAATCCCCGCTGACTTAATGTTTTCCGACTCAACGTAGCCGAAGAATCAACGCACCCGATTTAACGCCCTCTGAGCCCACGAAGGAGCCGCCATGAACGCCCCAGCCATCAAGATCAACAAGCCTGTGCGTGAACAGGTCAGCAAGGAAGAATGGGAAGCCCGTGTCAATCTCGCCGCCTGTTACCGCCTGATGGCGGAATACGGCATGGTCGAGATGGTCGCCAACCACATCTCGGTTCGTGTGCCCGGCACCCACAACGAATTCCTGATCAACCCCTACGGCATGCTCTACGAGGAAATGACCGCCTCGTCGATGCTGAAGATCGACCTCGACGGCAATGTGCTGTTCAACGCCACCGAGTACGGCGTGAACCAGGCCGGCTTCGTGATCCACAGCGCCATCCACGCCGCGCGCCACGACGTCGAGTGCATCATCCACACCCACACCCTGCCGGGCATGGCGGTGTCCGCGATGAAATGCGGCATCCTGCCGATCGCCCAGTCGTCGATGCGTTTCCTCGACATTGCCTATCACGACTATGAGGGCGTGGCGCTGCGCCTCGAAGAGCGCGAACGCCTGGTGCAAAACCTCGGCAACCGCGAAGCGATGGTGCTGCGCAACCACGGCCTGCTGACCTGCGGCGCCAGCATTGCCGAGTGCTTCAACAACATGTTCCGCCTCGAGCGCGCCTGTGAACTGCAGGTGATGACGCTGTCCTGCAACACCGAACTGCAGATGCCGCCCGAGGAAGTCACCAAGTACACCAACAACCTGATGCTGCCCGGCGTGCGCCGCCGCTTCGGCCTGCTGGAATGGCCGGCGCTGCTGCGCAAGCTCGACCGCAAGGATCCGTCGTACCGCGACTGAGCACCCGGTGCGTGCCGCCAAAGAGCCCTGCGGGGCTCTTTTTTTTGGGGCGGGGCACCGCGCTTCACCTAACATGGCGACCATGCCCACCGCTCTGGACTACCGCGCACCACCCTGGCTGCCCGGTGGCAATCTGCAAACCCTCTATCCGGCCCTGCTCGCGCCGCGGCCGCGCCTGTACTACCGGCGTGAGCGCTGGGACACGCCCGACGGCGATTTCATCGATCTCGACTGGACTGAACTTCAGGATCGGGGATTGAGGATTGAGCCGGACCGGAAACCGCTGCTGGTGCTGTTCCACGGGCTTGAAGGCAGCTCGAACAGTCACTACGCGAGGGCGCTGATGGATGCGGCCGCGAGGCGCGGCTGGCATGGCGTGGTTGCGCACTTTCGCGGCTGCAGCGGTGAAATCAATCGCCTGCCGCGGGCCTACCATTCCGGCGACAGCGCCGAAATCGACTGGGTCCTGCGCCGGTTGCGCGCCGCACATGATGGTCCGATCCATGCCACCGGGGTATCGCTCGGCGGCAACGCGCTGCTGAAATGGCTGGGTGAACAGGGCGCGGCGGCTGCGGCCGTGGTCCACCGCGCCGCGGCGATCTCGGCGCCGCTGGACCTGCACGCCGCGGCCAATGCGCTGGAGCTTGGCTTCAACATGATTTACACGCGCAACTTCCTGGCGACGATGAAACGCAAATCACTGCTCAAGCTGGCGCAACACCCCGGATTGTTCGACATCACAAAATTGCAGGCTTCGCGCACGCTGCGCGAATTCGACGATCTGGTCACCGCAAGGCTGCACGGCTTTCGCAACGTCGATGACTACTACACCCGTGCCAGCAGCAAGCCGCTGCTGCAGTCGATTGCGGTGCCGACGCTGCTGCTCAATGCGCGCAACGATCCCTTCCTGCCCGGCACAGCACTTCCGGTGACAGCAATGCTGTCTCCGGCAATCACGGCAGTGTTTCCGCAGACCGGCGGCCATGTCGGATTCCCCGATCCCCGCGGCGGGCTGGGCTGGTTGCCGCAGGCTGTCATCGAATTTCTCGATTCACTCGGGTATAATACCTAAGTTATTGTTTTTATTGATTATTTTATACTCATCACTCGGTATTTCAAACCATGCCCGACACCAAACTGCCACCACCGGGAATCTTCAAGGCCTATGACATCCGCGGCATCGTCGGCGACACGCTGACCGAAGCCGGCGTCGAACAGATCGGCCGCGCCATCGGCAGCGAAGCACGGGCACGCGGACGCAGCAGCGTGGTCATCGGCCGCGACGGCCGGCTGTCGGGACCGGCACTGGCCGCGGCGCTGGCGCGCGGCCTGCAGTCCGCCGGCGTTGATGTCATCGATGTCGGTCAGGTAGCGACACCGATGCTCTACTTCGCGGCACATGAACTGGACACGCTGTCCGGCGTAATGGTCACCGGCTCGCACAATCCGCCGCAGTACAACGGCCTGAAGATGATGCTGGCCGGCGAAACCCTCGCCGGTGAAACCATCCAGGCTTTACGCGCGCGACTCACCGACAACCGGCTCGACAACGGCAGCGGCGGATACCGTACGCACGATATCCGCGCCGCCTACCTCGAGCGCATTGTCTCCACGCTCAAGCTCGCGCGGCCGATGCACATCGCGGTTGATGCCGGCAACGGCGTAGCCGGCGCCACCGCGCCGGAGCTGTACCGCCGGCTCGGCTGCACGGTGCAGGAACTGTTCTGCGAAGTCGATGGCACATTTCCCAACCACCACCCCGATCCCTCGCAGCCGCACAACCTTGAAGACCTGATCGCGGCGCTGCGCCAGGGTGATGCCGAGCTCGGGCTCGCCTTCGACGGCGACGGTGACCGCCTCGGTGTGGTCACCCGATCCGGAAAAATCATCTATCCCGACCGCCAGCTGATGCTGTTCGCCGCCGACGTGCTGTCGCGTGTGCCCGGCGGCGAGGTCATTTTCGACGTGAAGTGTACGCGCCACCTGTTCGGCTGGATCCGCGAACACGGCGGCAAGCCGCTGCTGTGGAAGACCGGGCATTCCTTCATCAAGCAGAAACTGCGCGAAACCGGCGCGCCGCTTGCAGGGGAAATGAGCGGGCACATCTTTTTCAGGGAACGCTGGTACGGCTTTGACGACGGCCTGTATGCGGGGGCACGCCTGCTCGAAATCCTCAGCCGCGGCGACAACCCCTCGGCCGTGCTCGAAGCCCTGCCCGACTCGGTGAGCACGCCGGAACTGCAATGGCAGCTCAGCGAGGGTGAAAACTACGCGTTGATGGAGCAGCTCCAAAAAACCGCGAAATTCCCGGCCGCGAAAGACATCATCAGAATCGACGGCCTGCGCGTGGAATACGCCGACGGTTTCGGTCTCGCGCGGCCGTCAAACACCACGCCGATCATCGTGCTGCGTTTCGAAGCCGATGATGAAACCGCGCTGCGGCGTATTCAGGGCGAGTTTCGCTCGGCACTGCTTGCGCTCAAACCGGATGCGACGCTGCCCTTCTGAAGGGCGTTGCAAAATGCAAAGTACAAAATAAAAAACCCGGCAACGTCTCCGCCCCGGGTTTTACTCTGCATTCTGCACTCATCACCTTGCATTGCTTCTAAGGCTTCCCCGGTTGTAGTCCTTTTCGCCGGGCTGGATGCAGCGGCCGACGCCGAACAAACCGCCCTGACTGCCCGGCGGACAGCCCTGGTTTTCGGGATAACGCTGCGCAACCGCCTTCGCCGCCTCGGCTTTTTGGGCATCGACAAATTCCCAGCGGCCGTTGGGCAGCAGGCGCACCCTGTCGCCGGCGGCGGTGGTGGCCTCAATGACTTCACCACCGTGGTTTTGTGCGAGCACTACCGCAGGTGACATCAGGGCCAGCACCACCAACCACGCCGGAAAGTCCGAAACCTTCACAGCCGCTCGCCCACCCAGGCCTGCACCGACGCCAGCGCCGCCGGCAGCTTCGACGGATCGGTGCCGCCTGCCTGGGCCATGTCCGGCCGGCCGCCACCCTTGCCGCCAACCTGCTGGGCAACAAAGTTGACCAGCTCGCCGGCCTTGACCTTCGCGGTCAGGTCAGCGGTGACACCGGCGATCAGCGTAACCTTGCCGCCCTCGCTGCTGGCGAGCACGATGGCCGCGCTTTTCAGCTTGTCCTTCAGGCTGTCCATCGCCTCGCGCAGTGACTTGGCATCGGCACCGTCGATGGCGGCAGCGAGCACTTTGGCACCCTTCACTTCGGCAGCCTGTGCCGACAGGTCTCCACCCTGGCCCGAGGCCAGCTTCGAGCGCAGTCTGGCGATTTCCTTCTCCAGCGCCTTTTTCTCGTCGGCCAGCATCTGCACCGCCTTCAGAACGCTGCCGGCGCCGGGCTGGGCACGCAACTGGCGCGCCACCTCGCCAAACTCGCCGAGCTGGCTGTCAATCATCATGAGCGCGCTGCCGCCGGTGGTCGCCTCGACACGACGCACGCCGGCCGCCACACCACCTTCCGAGTAGAGCTTGAATACACCGATGTCGCCGGTGCGTTCGACGTGGGTGCCGCCGCAGAATTCGCGCGAACCGCCAATGTCGAGTACCCGCACCTCATCGCCGTACTTCTCGCCGAACAACATCACCGCCCCGGCCTTCTTCGCCTCCTCGATCGGCAGGATGCGCGCACGCGTCGCCACGTTCTGCATGATCTCGGCATTGACTCGCGCCTCAACTTCGCGGATCTCGCCGGAGGTCAGCGGTTTGTCGTGGGAAAAATCAAAGCGGGTCTTGTCGGCATCGACCAGTGAACCCTTCTGCTGCACATGAGTGCCCAGCACCTCGCGTAATGCCTTGTGCATCAGGTGCGTTGCCGAGTGATTGCGCATGGTGCGCCGGCGCTGATCCACATCAACCCGCGCCTCGACATGATCCCCAACCTTGAGTGCGCCGGTCTTCAGCGTGCCGTGGTGGCCGAACACATCAGACTGGATTTTCTGGGTGTCGGCCACGGCAAAGCTGCCGCTGGCGGCCACCAGTTCGCCGCGGTCGCCGACCTGGCCGCCGGACTCGGCATAAAAGGGCGTGCGGTCGAGCACGATCACCGCGGTGTCACCGTGATCAATAGACTGCACGGCCGTGCCCTCACGGTAAATCGCCACCACTTCAGCGCCATCCAGCGCCATCTTTTCATAGCCCTGAAAATCCGTCTTTACACCTTGGTAATCGACCGCGGTGCCCATCTGGAATTTGGACGCGGCGCGCGCGCGCTCACGCTGGCGCTGCATCGCGGATTCGAAACCGGCGTAATCCATCATCACGCCGCGCTCGCGCGCGATGTCGGCGGTCAGATCGACCGGGAAGCCGTAGGTGTCATAGAGCTGGAACACGGTCTCGCCGTCGAGCATCTTGTCTTCGCGACCGAGCGCCTGCTCCAGCAGCTTCATGCCGTTTTCCAGGGTTTCGGCGAAACGCTCCTCTTCCTGCCTGAGGATCTGCGTCACCCGTTCCTGCACCCTGGGCAGCTCGGGATAGGCCTCACCCATGGCCTTGGCCAGATCGGCGACAACCTTGTGGAAGAACGGCTTGGTCTGGCCCAGCTTGTAACCGTGGCGGATCGCACGACGGATGATCCGGCGCAGCACATAGCCACGGCCCTCGTTGCCGGGAATCACGCCATCGACGATCAGAAAGGAACAGGCGCGGATATGGTCGGCGATGACTTTCAGTGAATTGCTGCCGAGGTCTTTCGCTCCGGTCTCGCGTGCGGCGGCCTTGATCAGCGCCTGGAACAGGTCGATTTCATAGTTGGAATGCACATGCTGCAGCACCGCGGCGATGCGCTCGAGCCCCATGCCGGTATCGACAGAAGGCTTGGGCAGCGGATGCAGCACGCCCTTGTCATCCCGGTTGAACTGCATGAACACCAGGTTCCAGATTTCGATGTAACGGTCACCATCGGCATCCTTGGAGCCGGGCGGGCCGCCTTCAACCTTGTCGCCGTGGTCGTAGAAGATTTCACTGCAGGGACCGCAGGGGCCGGTGTCGGCCATCTGCCAGAAATTGTCGGAGCCGCCACCCGGCTTGTCACCGATACGCACGATGCGTTCTTTCGGCACACCGATGTCATTGGCCCAGATGTCGCAGGCCTCGTCATCGGTCTGGTAGACGGTGACCCAGAGTTTGTCCTTGGGCAGCCCGTAGACCGAGGTCAGCAGCTCCCAGGCGTAGTGGATCGCATCCTTCTTGAAATAATCGCCGAAGGAAAAATTGCCGAGCATCTCGAAGAAGGTGTGATGGCGCGCGGTGTAACCGACATTCTCGAGGTCGTTGTGCTTGCCGCCGGCACGCAGGCTGCGCTGCGAAGTGGTGGCGCGCTTGTACGGCCGCGTTTCCTGCCCGAGGAACACGTCCTTGAACTGCACCATGCCGGAGTTGGTGAACAGCAGCGTCGGATCATTGCCGGGCACCAGCGGGCTGGAGGCGACAATGCTGTGGCCCTTGGACTCGAAGTATTTGAGGAACTTGTCGCGGATTTCAGCGGATTTCATGCGGAGGTGCCGGCGAACCGGGAAAGGTTTGGTAAACCGCAGATTTTAAACCACTTTCTTCCGCGTCCCTCCCGGCTCAGTCACCACTGCAGCGGGCCATCAGTTCGGCCGGGCTCAGGCGATCCAGCCCCAGCTCGTGCAACAGCACGTTTTCAGTGCGGAAATCATGTCCGCTGACCGTCGAAAACAGCGTGATTGCGGCGCTGATATTGGGTACCGCGACGCCGACAATTGCCGCCAGGGTTTCGTAGAACACCAGGCCATAGGGCACGTCCTCCAGCAGATACCGGTGCTCCAGCGTGACCGGGCCCAGCGGGCTGCCGCCGCCGGCATCAATGGCGGCCGCCATTTCGGCATAGCTGCCCAGTGGCACATGATAGGAAAGATGAGTGTGCTCGTGGATCGAGCGCACCTCAAGGCCAAAGGCGCGGGCAATCGCCTGACGCTCCAGGTCAATGGCTTCGCCCAGCCGCGCCGCCGAAGGGGTCAGGCAACCGAACAGCGACCAGGCTTCGCGCCGGTCGATACGTGTCAGGTTGGGCAGCACTTCCGCGACATGCGCCACCGGATTGACGTTGAGCAGGGCCGTGGCGAGCAGTGGAGCGACGCTGAAGTGATCACCAAACAGTTCGCGGCAGATCGTCAATGCTTCCCCGCCGCGGCTTTCGGGCAATGCTGCAACCTCAAAACGCGTTCGCACGGTGTTGACCTGAACCCCCGCCGGATCGGGCAGCCGCGCGGTGGCAATGGTGGTGCCCCAGGACAGCAGCAGCGGCCGCGCACCGGGCGCACCGCTGCGCTCATAAAGCCACAACGGCGCCAGTGACAACGCGCCGCTGACGATCACGGTCTGCGCAACACGCAGATGCGGGGTGATACACGGCAGGATCGATGGGTAGGCATTGCCCGGAACGGCGATCAGCACCACATCGTGCTGCGCGAGCTGCGCCGGATCGGTGATGATGCCGACCTCGATGCTGCCGCTGATGCAGCCGGTGTAAGGCAGGCGCGCGCGGCCGGCGGCGGCAGGCGCCAGCGCCGCCGTCTTGCGGCCGCTGGGTGACCACAGTGATGCGGCATGGCCCATGCGCACCAGCAACACCGCGCTGGCGCGGGCCACCGGACCGGCGCCGACTATCGCGACGGAACGCATCGCCGGATCAGGGCCGGATTTCGGCGGTCTTGATCACCTTCGCCCAGCGCTCGCTCTCGTCGCGGATCATTTTGGTGAAGACCTCATGCGTCGCCCCTGAAGGCTCGACACCGAGGCTGGCAAGACGGGCCTTGGTATCCGGCAATTCCATCGCCTTGCCGAATTCCACCGCCAGCCGCTTCGCCACCGCCGGCGGAATGCCCGCCGGCCCGGACACGCCGGCCCATGATGACACTTCAAAACCGGGGAAACCGGATTCGGTCATCGTCGGCACACTGGGCATCAGCGACGCGCGTTTCGGCGTGGTCACCGCCAGCACCCGAACCCGGCCCGAAGCCAGATGCGGCTGCGCCGAAGCGGTGGTGGTGAACATGCTCTCGATCTGGCCGCCGAGCAGGTCGGTGAAAGCCGGCGCGGCGCCCTTGTACGGCACATGGGTCAGATTCGCGCCGGTGGCGATCTTGAACAGTTCCAGCGTGAGGTGGGTGTAGGTGCCGTTGCCGGTGGAGGCGGTGTTGATGCGCCCCTTGTTCGCCTTTGAATAGGCGATCAGCTCCTTGATGCCGGTGACCGGCAGTTTGGTATTGACCAGCACCACCAGCGGCAAATCAATCAGATGAATGATGTGGGTGAAATCCTTCAGCGGATGGTAATCGACATTCGGCTGCAGGTTGGGAATGATCGCCAGCGGCGCGCCGTTGGACAGGAACAGCGTATGACCGTCCGGGTTGGAGCGGGCCACGATCTGCGCCGAGATCAGCCCGCCGGCGCCGGCACGGTTCTCGATCACCACCTGCTGGCCAAGCGCCTCGCCGACCTTCTGCCCGAACAGCCGCGCCACCACATCCTGCGAACCACCGGGGGTGAACGACACCACAAAACGCAGCGGCTTGGTCGGGTAGGCCTGCGCCGTGGCCGGCATCGCCGGCAGCATCAGCACTGGCAGCAAAAACAGCGGGGTAAATACAGTAAAAAAGCGGAAGGTGAAAAAGCAGGATTTCATGCGGCAAACCTCATCGATTGGGTTCAGCCGCGAACGGCGGCCGGTGCCGCCGTGATTTCAGTAGTTCAGGACCGTTGCGCGGTCCATCCGGCGGCATCCACATTGTAGCCTGTGGACGTGCCATCCGTGCGCCGGCTCAGACCACCATCAGCATGAAGGTGATCGCCATTGCGCCGTAAAACACGCACTGGTCGCGGTACTCCTGGGCCTTGTTCCACAGCATCATCATCAGGATCATGATTCGTCTCCGTTATCTTCTGTTTGGCCGCGACCGATGGACCGCAGCAGTTTGGTGATCACTTCGCCACTGAAACCGCGGCCCAGCAGGAACCGCGCCTGTTTCGCCCGCTCCGCGGCACTGCCTGCCGGTTCACGGAATTTTTTCTGCCACACCACACGCGCCGCCTCGAACTCGCCTTCCTTCAGGCCGGCCACGGTACTGCCGATCAATTCGGCCGAAACACCCCTGGCCTCGAGGTCGCGGCGGATACGTGCCGGACCGTAGCGCCCGCGCCGGGCATGCACCAGCTGCTCCGCAGCCCTTGTTTCAGACAACCAGCCGCGCTGCGAGAACTCGTCGAGGACTGCATCGACTTCGGCTTCATTCTCGGCGTGCGGCGCGAGTACACGTGCCAGCTCCTGCCTTGTGTACTCGCGCCGCGGGACCCTCAGCTTGGGTTCTTGAGCCGGCATGGCGCGTGCTGCCGGGGATGATCTGTTGGCTTACCCGCCTGCGTTATTCACCCGATGCCTTCTTGCGGCCCGCGGGTTCGGATTCGACCACCTCGAGCACCGGCTTCTTCGGCTGCGGCCCTCCGGATACACCGACCGCTGCGCGGATCTTGCCTTCGATCTCGTCAGCCACTGCCGGGTTCTCGCGCAGCCAGTCACGGGTGTTGTCCTTGCCTTGGCCGATGCGGTCCTTGCCGTAGGAATACCAGGCACCGGATTTTTCGATGATGTTGTGGGCAACACCAAGCTCGATGATCTCACCTTCGCGCGAAATACCCTCGCCGTAGAGAATGTCGAATTCGGCCTGACGGAATGGCGGCGCCACCTTGTTCTTGACGATCTTGGCACGGGTCTCGGAACCGATGACCTCCTCGCCCTTCTTGATCGAGCCGATGCGGCGGATATCGATGCGCACCGAAGCATAGAATTTCAGCGCGTTGCCGCCAGTGGTGGTTTCCGGATTGCCGAACATGACACCGATTTTCATGCGAATCTGGTTGATGAAAATCACCAGCGTATTCGAGCGTTTGATATTGGCGGTGAGCTTGCGCAGCGCCTGGCTCATCAGCCGCGCCTGAAGCCCCATCTGCGGCTCGCCCATCTCACCCTCGATCTCGGCCTTGGGCACCAACGCCGCCACCGAATCGATGACCACGACATCAACCGAACCCGAGCGCACCAGCATGTCGGCGATTTCCAGCGCCTGCTCACCGTTGTCGGGCTGGGAGATGATCAGCTCGTCCACTTTCACGCCAAGCTTGGCGGCGTATTGCGGGTCGAGCGCGTGTTCGGCATCGATGAACGCCGCCGAGCCGCCGAGTTTCTGCATCTGCGCGATCACCGACAGTGTCAGCGTGGTTTTGCCCGATGATTCCGGACCGTAGATTTCGACCACACGGCCACGCGGCAGGCCGCCGATGCCCAGCCCGATATCCAGCCCCAGCGAACCGGTCGATACCGCCTGGATGTCTTTGGTGATGTCGGACTCGCCCATGCGCATCACCGAGCCCTTGCCGAACTGCTTTTCGATCTGCGACAGCGCCGCCGCCAGTGCCTTGCTTTTGTTTTCGTCCATGATGTCCTCTTTGCCTTTCAAGTCTGCGTGTTCGATTGAATGACTGCGCGCCAGCCTGATGATTGATTCGATCGGTCTTGCTCGATCCGTGATGCTTGTTCTGTTGTGCTTAATGTCTTGCGATGGCTCGCAGTTTACACAAATTTCAGGAAAAGGTGAATATTTATACAGTAGTGTGTAAAAAACCACTCATTGAATAAAAAATTCAATAAAAACAAATACTTATAAATTTTCCGTCATGGCTTGTGTGTACCGGGCAGCAGTTCGAGCAGGCCCTGCAGGGCATCACGCACCGTCTGCCGCCGCACGGCTTCACGGTCACCGGCGTAGTGCCGGGTAAGGCTTTTCGGCTCGCCATTCTTGACGCCCCAGGCGATACACACAGTACCCACCGGTTTCTGCGGCGTGCCGCCACCGGGACCGGCGGTACCGCTGACCGCCACCGCCACCTGGGCATGGCTGTTGGCCAGCGCACCGGTCACCATCTCCTGCACCACCGGTTCGGACACCGCTCCGTGCGCGCCCAGCGTTTGCTGCGTCACGCCGAGCATTTCGCGCTTGGAAATATAGGTGTAGCTGACAAAACCACGCTCGAACCAGTTCGAGCTGCCGTCCACCGAAGTGCAGGCCTGCGCAATCCAGCCGCCGGTGCAGGATTCGGCCGTGGCCAGCATCAGCCCCTGCGCCTTCAGCGCCTCGCCGACCTCGGACGCCAGCCGCACCAGCGTTTGATCATCCACCGCCACTCCCATGCGCAATCTCCCGTCATCCAATCAGGCTGTAGGCCACGGCCATCACCAGCAACGTGTAACCGGCAGCGAGCAGGTCATCCCACATCACACCAAAGCCGTTCTTGAGCAAGCGGTCATAGTAGCGAATCGGCGGCGGTTTCAGAATGTCGAACAAGCGGAAAATCAGGAAGGCAAATGCCTGCCAGTAGCCGGTGGCTGGCACAAAAAACAGCACCAGCAGAAAAGCCACTGTCTCGTCCCACACCATGCCGCCGTGGTCTGCCGCTCCGAGGGCACGCCCGGTCACCGCTGAAGCCCAGACACCGATCCAGAACAGCGCCACCACCAGCACCAGAAAACTCCAGGGCTCAATCTGTGGCGACAGCCAGTGAAAGATCGGCAGCGCCAGCAGCGTGCCGAAGGTACCCGGCGCCACCGGCGCCAGCCCCGCCCCGCCGCCGAAGGCGATGAAGTGCGCGGGATGGCGGAACAGGAAACGGAAATCGGGGCGGACGGTGGTATCAGTCATAAAACGGAAGCTGGTACGTCTAAGGGTGCCCAGCAGAATGAAAAGCTTCCCTCATCCCAAGCCTTCTCCCAGTGGGAGAAGGGCTTTTCTTCCCTCTCCTTCCGGGAGAAGGACCGAGGGTGAGGGGGATTTTTCGGATGGTCAGAATCATTTTGCTAGGCGCTCTAAATGATCAAGGCTTGAATGAGTTTTACCGGGTTGCAGCGGCGTGAAACTCCGGCAACTCAACCGCAAGACCCACCTTGCTGAAACGTGCCGCAATGCGTGAACCCAGCCCTGACCGTGCACAGGAAGATTCCTCTGTCGCAATGCGAGGAAACTGACGGGTTGCCGCCACCTTGCTGCGACCATACTTGGCGCGCTCTTTCACGTGATTTTTAATTCCATGACTTTGAACAGGGTCGGTATAACTTTACCGCCAGCAACGCGTTAAAGCCAGACAATCAACGCGCGGCACTTGTCATGCCCAGACGATCGCCACCAAAGGTACCGACCAAAAGAACGGCCAAAGGAACACCAAAGGAACCGGAGTCAATTTCTTTTCAGCCATGACCATTCATTAGCCTGATCGGCCCCAACCATGCCTCGCCGTCCCCGCGTCAATCTGATCGGCCACCCGCAGCACATCGTGCAGCGTGGACATAATCGCACGGCGTGTTTTTTTAGCGATGAGGACTATCACTGTTACCTGCACTGGCTGAAAGATGCCGCAGCCAAATACGGCTGTGATATCCACGCCTATGCCTTGATGACCAATCACGTCCACCTGCTGGTAAGCCCCCGGCAGGCCGACAGCATTACCTGGATGATGCAATCCCTCGGGCGCCACTACGCACAATACCTCAATCGCACTTATAAACGCAGCGGCTCGGTCTGGGAGGGACGCTTCAAGGCCAGCGTCATCCAGGCTGAAGACTATCTGCTCACCTGCTATCGCTATATTGAACTCAACCCCGTTACCGCGAACATGGTTGATGACCCGGCGGACTATCGCTGGACCAGCTACCGCTGGCATGGCTTGGGCGAAACCAATCCGCTGATCACCGACCATCCACTCTATCTGGCCTTGGCCATCAATGCGGAAGAGCGTCGATCAGTGTACCGCGCCTTGTTTCGCGCTCATCTCGATGAGGCGGCGGTCGCCGATATCCGCAAGGCCCTGAACCACGGGCAGCCCTTGGGCAATGAGCGGTTTCGTGAAGAAATGGAAGCCGCGTTGGGCAAGCGGCTCAAGCCTATGCGGCAAGGGCGACGAGCCAAGGTGGGTGATGTTGAGTCAGTGGATCAACTGGTGTTGGGTTTATAGAGAACGGAGGATTGTGATGGAAAAGAAATCTACTCCGGCACCTTTGAAAGAAATCTACTCCGGTACCTTTGGGATGTGTATTCCTGCTTCGGTATCTTGAACATCAGCTTCCTCCCGTTTCGTCATCCTATCGACTTACTCATGGAAGACGAAATTTCGGGGGAAGCTCAATCCATGTTTCGAGTCCGTCGTCGCCTTGTAGCACCGCTTGTGCCGACCCCGGATGCCATGCGCACGCATCAAACGCTCAACCCGTGCCTTGCTCGCCGGGAAACCACGCCCCCGGATCTCCCGCATCATCCGGGGCGAGCCGTATGCCCCCTTGCGCTGGGTATGGATGGCGCGGATCAGGGCCAGCACTTGGACATCGGTCAGTCGTTTTCGGGTCGGGCAGCCACCACGCTTCCAGGCACGGTAGCCGCTAATGCTCACCGTCAGCGTTTCGCACATCACCGGCAGCGGATACGCTTTGCGCTGCGTGTCGATCCAGGCGTACTTCATAGCGCATCCTTGGCGAAGTACGCCGTCGCTTTTTTTAAAATTTCATTCTCCATCCGCAGACGGGCATTCTCGGCACGCACGCGTGAGAGTTCCATCTGCTCTGCCGTGACCGCCTTGCTGCCAGGCGCGTTGAGCTTGCCTTGCTTGACCGCCTTGACCCAGTTGCGCAGCGTCTGCTCGACCAGACCCAGATCCCGCGCCACAGGCCCGATCCCTTGCCCAGCCTCAACCCGCTTGACCGCCAGTGTCTTGAACTCCGCGGTGTATTCCTGCTTTGGTATCTTGAACATTAATAGCCTCCAATTTCGTTATCCTATCCGCACTGCCTTGGAAGACGAAATTTCGGGGGAAGCTCAGTATTGGATTGCGTGGTGGTGTTGCGCAAATTGACTTGTATCAAGTCTTGGTCCCTGGCGGGGAGGGGCGACCGGAGCAGCGTGTGGTCAGTCAGCGCCTGGTGCTGCCCTTGCCGGCGGCGGCTGAACTCTCTAAAGCACTTAACTCTGTTGGTGCTGCAATTCAGAAAGCGGCGAAAATGCGCCAAGAAAAAACAAGACTTCAACATAAAAATTTAAGCGTATTCGAGAGGTGGTGGCGTGAAGAAAATCCCTTGCATCTTGATCATTGGTTTATGCTTATGGCTTTTGTTGCCTGCGTTCTCAAGTGCTGCTGAGGCCAAGCTTACCGACCCGCTACCTATCGAAACCATGAAGGTGGCGGTTTATACCAAAGCATTCGCCAAGCGTTTTGTCTTGCCCGACCCGGAACCGGGCACCGAGCCAAGCGGGGCGATCCAGGGGATGGAGTTTCGGGTCAGACACCACCGAATCATGGCGGGCTATTCATGCGAGCTGATCCTGTACCTCGACAACACACTGCCTATCGCGTGGCCGGAGGATGCGCGAGCCAGCGTGTCCGGTATTCCGACGCAAGATACCTTGCTGATGAGCAACGTGCCACGGGAAAGGTTTCTTGCCATGAGCGTCGAAGATCGGAGGTATTCAGGTGAACGGAGCAGCCGCTATGGGCGTTTGGTGCGCCTGTCAACTCCTGATTACCAGCGTCTTAAGCAAGGCGGCTCGCTGGACGTCACTATTCGAGAATACGACAAGTCATTCTTTCCCGGCCTTGCCTACCTCAAGCTGGATATCGGATGCACCATGACTGGAACCCAGCTGGAGCGATTTTTGCAATATGGCAAGGGTGTCGAATTGTGGTTTAGGAGGCCTGAAGGGAAGGACTACCGGCAATACCCGGTAATTGATGCAACAGACTTCCTCCGCGTTCCACTCCCCCTACCTTTCCTCGCACACGTGTTGCCTTGGATCAAGGCAGGGCAAGATTACAACATGGTTGAAGCGGAAGCGCGCTGGAAGCGGGAACGACCTGAACGGATGAAAGAAGCCGAGCAGCAAATGAAGGAATGGGACAGGGAATTGGCAGATCCGAAAGTGCGTCGACAAGTGGGTGACATACTGAATCCCAAGAGATGATAGGGGGGGCGATGACAACGAACCTGCAATTGGCAAAACTGAGCGACCTGGTTTATGAGGCTGACGGCGGTGCTAGCAAGATTGGCCAAGAGTGCCATGAGTACCGGAGTCGATTTCTTTTCAGCCATGACCATTCATTAGTCTGATCGCCCCTCAACCATGCTTGGCAGCCCATGTGTAAACCTGATCGGCCACCCGCAGCATATCGGGCAGCGTGAAAAACCTCAGGGGCGATGTAACTTTCAAACCAATTACCCTACCCTCGCCCGCAACCGCCCCAACACTGCAGCAATCTCCTCACGCACCCCTGTATCCGCAATCCCCGCAGCACCACGATAAGGCGTGAGCCTCGCCTCAATCTCTGACGCCAGTTCCCCTGCTTCATCCTCGCCGAAGGTTCCCGCCGATCCGGCGATCTTGTGCACCAGCAGGATCAGCTCTTCCATCTGCGCGACGGTAGCGCTGCCGCCAGCAATTGGCGCCCACAGCGCGTCAATGGCAGTAATGCGCGCAGGCAGGCTGGCACGAAATTCGGCATTGGCTGCGGCCATCATCTGGCGGAATTCTTCGTCACTCATCTGCACTCACAACCCGCATTTACTCGACACGACCGCTGTCGCGGTCGAAGGGATTTTTTGAAATGCCGAGCACGGTTTTTACCGCGGTGATCAGCGCGTCAGGCTGGAAAGGCTTGGTGATGTAGCCGTTGGCGCCACCGGCCAGTCCCTTCAGCACCGATTCGCGGCTGGCCTTGGCGGTGAGCATCAGCACCGGCACCGCCTTCAATGCCGGATGTGCGCGCATCTTCAGCAATACATCGAAGCCATCGGCGTCGGGGAGCATCACGTCGAGCAACACCAGATCGGGCGGTGGTTGCTGGCGCAGCCCGGTAATGATTTCGGCACGGTTGCCGGCGGTGGTGGCGACAAAACCCTCGAGCTGCAGGTACTGGCGCAAAAATTTCGCCAGCGCTTCGTCATCCTCGACGATCAGCACATTGAGCGCACCGGACCGCGCCGTTGCGCTGCCGCGGATCGCGATGCGCACAAAATAGCCGTGCTGCTGCAGCGTGGTCATGCCCGAGGATGCGTCAGATTGTGCCTGGTCAAGCGCGCTGTCTGATGGCGGCTGGGATGTCGCACTGAAAAACTCAATGAAATCGGGCGACATTGTCACCAGGTTGGTGCCGATATCGATGAAGCCACCCGCGCTGAGTTCGTGCACCGCAGCAGCGAACTGTTCGTCGCTCAGCACAGTCTTCAGGCGCTGGCGTATTTTACCCACCGTCGCGCGCCCGTCGATCAGCACCAGCAGTTCCAGTTGCAGGGCCGACAGCGCGGTCTCCGAGGCCTGGAGTTCCTTGTTGCCCCTGAAGGTCAGGACATAAATATCGCGGTCGAGAATCATCGGTTGCGGGCTGGTTGTCATTGCGGGCACCTTCTCAACAATACTGAGGGTTATCGCGCTATGCAGAATTTTCATCATTTGCAGCGGGCGATTTGATCATCATAACCTGTCCATCTCCGCCCCCACCCGCTTCACCACCGCCATCCAGTCACCAGCCCGTGACTGCCGGAACAGGCGTACGTTGGGATACCACAGCGCGACATCACCCTCGGCCTGCCAGTACCAGAACCGACCTTGGGCATGGGGCAGCATCAGGAACACGGTCTTGCCCAGCGCACCTGCAAGGTGCGCGGTGGCGGTGCTGACGGTGACCACCAGATCGCAGCTTTCGACCAGCGCGGCGAGGCCTTCGAGATCGTTGAAGTTATCCACCGAATCGACACGGGTGATTGCCACGCCGGTATCGCGCCGCAGTTCCTCGCGGATCGCACCGGTATCGCCGTACTGCAGGTCGATGAACTGCCAGCCGGCGGCGCCGAGCAGGCTGCGGATAGGCTCGGGACCGAGGCTTTTGTGGTTGCCGATCAGCACATTCTTGCTGAACCAGGCCAGCCCGCAGCGCCGTCCTTGCGGCAACTGCGCCTGCAACGCGGCAACACGCTGCGGGTCTGCGCCCAGATAGGCTTTGCGATTGCGCAGAAAATCATCCCTGCCCTGACGCAACAATCCGCAAAGATCACCCATCGGCAACTGCCAGCGGAAATCACTGCGCCGCTGCGCTGCTTCGAGCGCAATCACTTCAATCTGCGGAAACGAGCGCCGGAACAGCGGAATCAGCCGCGGATCGGTGATCAGCGTCAGCCGCCCGACGCGGGCGCGGGCCTCGTCCAGCATCGACGCAAACATGATCAGCTCGCCCAGCCCTTTTTCCGGCCATACCAGCAGCGCATCCGGCGTTGGTCGACCGTCCCAGAACGGCAGGTTGATCGCGCAACGCACGCCATGCGGCAGATCAAAACGGCCATGCTGCTGCTCATTGCCCAGCCAGAACGGCTGCTCCGCGGCCAGCCGCGGCAGATTGGCCTGCCAGCGCCAGGCAAACTGCGGCCAGCCGCGGGCGAATTCGCCGGTGAGCAGCAGCACATTGCCGAGGTTGTGCTGGGCGGCGGCGGATTGCGGCTCCAGCCGCCGTGCCTCTTCGTGGCAGGCAATCGCCTCGGCGTGGCGGTTCAGGTTGGCCAGCGCCATGCCGAGGTTGCTCAGCGCCCCGGCATGGCCGGGCTTGAGTTCGAGCGCGCGGCGCTGTGCGGCTATGGCTTCGTCATAACGCTTGAGTTTGTTCAGCGCGACGCCGCGATTGACCAGTGCATCAATGTAGTTCGGGTCGGTGGCAATGGCACGGTCGTAATGTTCAACAGCCTCGGCATCGCGGTTCATCTGGCTCAACGCAAGACCGAGGTTGGAATTGGCGATGGCATGTGCGGGATTGAGCGCCAGCACACGGCGCAGTTCAGCTTCGGCCAGATCGGGCCGCCCCTGCTGCAGCGTGATCACACCGAGCAGTTGCAGCGCCTCGACATCTTCAGGGCGACTGGCGATCAGCGGTTCTAGCAGCGCGCGTGCTTCGGCGTAAGCACCACGCTGTGCCAACCGCAGCACTTCAGTGAGCGGTTTTTTTGCACCCGCGGGAGCCCGCGCCATGCCGGATCGCTTGGCCGGTTTCACGCCTGCAGCTTGCGCGCCGCCGCCAGCAGTTGCTCGGCCGGCACCGGGTAGGTCATCTGACCAATATGCTGGCAGCGGATGCCGGTGTGCAGCCTTATCTTGCCGTCCATTTCCAGCCAGCGCTGGCAGAAGTACCAGTCCTCAGACAAATAACGCTTCCAGCCGACAAAGGCATCGAAGCGCACACCAACCGTGAAAAAATCATGGCGCTGCTCGCGCCCGCCGCTGGCATCCATACGATCGGTCTCGTAGGCGATCTCGTCGCGGTAACGTTCGGCCATCCGCACAAACACCTCGCGGTGGATCAGCATGAAGCCGGTGCCGGCCTCGCGGACTTCAATCACCCCATCGGCATCGGGCAGCGCACCCGGCTGGGCGTTGTAGACAAATCCGGATTCGATGCTTTTCAGCGCATAACTGCCGGCGTAGATGCCGGGACCAAACCGCTGCGCGGCGCGGAACAGGCGATCAACATCAGCCGGCGCGAATACCAGATCGGTATCCAGGAACATCAGCCAGTCGAACTGGGTCAGCGACTCGGCGCCCTTGCCGTCAACCGTGGGGATGCCGCGCAGGAATTCGGCGGCGAGGTTGTTGCGTGCGCGGCTGACCAGGGCGTCGTTCTTGATGAAACCGTAATGGCCGATCAGCGGCCGTGCCTTGCCGGCAATGTCGATCTTCAGCTCAGCCACGCTGCGCAGCAGCGATTCAGCGAAAGCGGCGTGGATCATGCCGGCATAGGCCGGCATCGCGACAAAAATGCGCGGGTCCTGATGCACAGGAAGGTTCATCACACCGGCTCCGCAAAATGGTCAAAGCCGCCGCGCAGCGGCGCCAGCGGCAGTCCGTCGCGGTCCACCACCACAACGCGGTACGCGGCCTGCGGCGCGCGCAGCACGCGGCCGATGCAGGTCACCGCGGTTTGGGCGCGCGCGGCGGCACGCAGCACGGCGGCATGACGGTCCGGCGCCGCGGTGAAACACAGTTCGTAATCGTCGCCGCCGCCAAGCACCGCGGCCAGCGCCGCAGGATGCGCGCGGTGGCGGCGCAGCAGCGATGAACGCGGCAGGCGCTCGAGCGACACCACGGCCGCCACCTTCGAGCGTTCGCAGATGTGGCCAAGGTCGGCAACCAATCCATCGGAAACATCGATGGCACTGCGCGCGATGCCGCGCAGCGCCAGACCCAGCGCGACCCGCGGTTGCGGCCAGTCGAGGCGCCGTTGCGCGGCTTTGCGTTCGGCGGGTTTGAGGCGGATGCCACCCTTGCGCGCCGTCACCGCCAGCGCCGCATCCCCCAGCGTGCCTGACACCCAGATGTCATCGCCGGGCCGCGCGCCATCACGGCGCAGTGCCCGGCGCGCCGGCACTTCGCCGATGATCTGCACACAGAGGTTGAGCGGCCCGCGCGTGGTGTCGCCGCCGATCAGATCGACGCCATGCCGGCGCGCGCAGGTGATAAAACCTTGGGCCATCGCGGCCACCCAGCGTTCGTCCGCTTTCGGCAGCGCAAGGCCCAGCGTCACCCAGCGCGGCGTCGCACCCATCGCCGCCATGTCGGAGAGATTCACCGCCAGCGCCTTGTGCCCGACAGCGGCCGGATCGGCATCAATGAAAAAGTGGCGGCCGCCAACCAGCATGTCGGCGGATACCGCCAGCACCTGGCCGCGTGCCGGCCGGATCAGCGCGGCATCATCACCGACGCCAAGCAGGCTGCGCGGCGTGGCGTGGGTGAAATGGCGGGCGATCAGTTCGAATTCGGAAGGCATGGCAGCGGTATTGTGCCCTGAACAGGCCATCGGCTGGCATCACGGCGGGGATATTCCAGTCAGGCTCAGGCCCGCGCCAGCCCGAAAAAATTCCGCTGCCGGCGGCTGGAACCGCCGGCTAGCCCTTCGCCGACTCGTCCCCGGCCAGCGCCTGCGCCGCACGCTCGCGCTGCTGGCGCTCCCACTCGGCTTTTTCCTGCTCGAATTTTCTTTTCAGCGCGATCGGGAACCAGAAATCGACGGCGGCAAAGCCGAAGAAAAAGATGATCATCACCCAGCGCGTCTTCGGATCGAGGTCACCGCCCATGATCAGCACCCAGCAGCCGAGCAGCAGGTTCAGCGCGCCGGCGAACATGAAGATATAGATGCGTTTTTTCAGCTTGTCATCCATGCCCTGAAACTCCGTTGAAGACCCGTGAAAGTTCAGCGCGCCCGGACCTCGACCGCGCGCAGTTGCGCGGCCATCTTGTCGAGCACGCCGTTGACGTATTTGTGGCCGTCGGTGCCGCCGAAAGATTTGGCGAGTTCGATGGCCTCGTTGATCACCACGCGGTATGGCACCTCGGGCTGGTGACCCAGTTCGTAGCCGGCCAGCAGCAGGATGCCGCGCTCCACCGGCGACAGGCTTTTGTAGGCACGATCGAGCAATGGCGCCACCAGTTGCTCGATGACAACCGCGTCAGCGACCGCACCATTGAGCAACACCTTGAAATAATCGACATCAATCTTGTTGAAGCCCTCGGCATCGGCCAACTGCTCGATGATGATTTTGGGTTCGGTGCCTGCAAGCTGCCACTGGTAGAGGCCCTGCAGTGCAAATTCACGGGAACGTCTGCGGCTGGATTTCATCGTTTCATTTCATGCCGCAACAAACGGTATGATTTTTTTCCTTTAAAAACAATTACTTATGATTAATGCCGGAGTAAATCCAGCGACTTACTTCACCAGCCGCGGCAGCAGACGCGCCATTTCGATTGCAGCCATCGCGCAGTCCAGGCCCTTCTGCGCCACGCGCGCTTCGGCCTGTTCGTCGTTCTCGGTGGTGAGGATGCCGTTGGCAATCGGCACGCCGGTTTCGAGCTGCACTTCGGTGATGCCGCGCGCCGACTCGTTGGAGACGATTTCGAAGTGATAGGTCTCGCCGCGGATCACCGCGCCGAGTGCCACCAGCGCGTCAAACTGTCCGGACTGCGCCATGGTTTGCAGTGTCAGCGGAATTTCCAGCGCGCCGGGCACGGTGACCACCGTCACGTCGGTCACACCCTGCTTTTCCAGCGCGGCGCCGCAAGAGGCGAGCAGGCCGTCGCAGACTTCCACATTAAAGCGGCCGGCGACGATGCCGATGCGCAACCCCTTGCCGTTATGGTCAGGTTCCAGTCTGTTCATCTGATTCAAGTTGCTGACTCCTTCAGCGTTTGCCCGGCGGCTGCATGTAGCCGGTCACTTCAAGGTCGAAACCCGCCATGCTCGGCATGCGCAGCGGCTGCGCCATCACGCGCATTTTTTTCACGCCGAGGTCGCGCAGGATCTGCGCACCGATACCGTAGTTGCGCAGCACAATCTTCGCCGGGCCGCCGCGCTCCGAACGCGGACGGGCGCGCTCCAGCAGTTCGGCGGCGCTCTCCGGACGGTGCAGCAGCACGATCACGCCGCGGCCCTCGCCCGCGATCGCCTTCATCGCATCGTTGAGGTTCCAGGAGTGGCTGGTCGCGCCGGTGTCGAGCAGGTCGATCAGCGACACCGGCTCGTGCACGCGCACCAGCACGTCGTCCTTTGCCGTGATGTTGCCGCGCACCAGCGCAAGGTGGGTCTGCGCGCCGGCGGTTTCGCTGTAGGCAACCAGCCGGAACGGGCCGTGCGCGGTCTCGATCTCGCGCTCGGTAGCGCGCTTCACCAGGGATTCGGTGCTGCTGCGGTACTGGATCAGGTCGGTGATGGTGCCGATCTTCAACCCATGTTCGGCGGCAAAGGGAATCAGGTCGGGGAGCCGCGCCATCTCGCCGTTGTCCTTGAGGATTTCGCAGATCACCGACGCGGGCATGAGTCCCGCGAGGCGCGCCAGGTCGCAACCGGCCTCGGTGTGGCCGGCGCGCATCAGCGTGCCGCCGTTCTGCGCCATCAGCGGAAAAATGTGGCCGGGCTGCACGATGTCATTGGGACCGGCATCGGCGCGGATCGCCGCCTGCACCGTCTTCGCGCGGTCGGCCGCCGAGATGCCGGTGGTCACCCCCTCCGCCGCCTCGATCGACAGCGTGAAATTGGTACCCATTGGCGAACGGTTGTTGCTGACCATCAGCGGCAGGTTCAATTGCCGGCAGCGTTCTTCAGTCAGCGTCAGGCAGATCAGGCCGCGGCCGTAGCGCGCCATGAAGTTGATGGCCTCCGGCGTGGCGAACTCGGCCGCCAGCACCAGGTCACCCTCGTTCTCGCGGTCCTCCTCATCCACCAGCACCACCATCCGCCCGGCGCGGATCTCGGCGATGATTTCGGTGGTCGGGCTGATGGCCAATTCCTGGGTTCCTGATTTCAAGGGTCAGTGTCCTGTTTCAGTGCTTCCGGCATCGTGCAGCCGCTCAATGTACCGCGCCAGCAGATCGACCTCAAGATTGACACGCGCCCCCGGTTTCAGGTGCTGCAGCGTGGTTGCGGCGAGTGTATGGGAGATCAGGTTGACCTCGAAGCGCACGCCATTCACGGCATTCACGGTCAGGCTGACGCCGTCGATGGTGATCGAACCCTTGCGCGCGATGTAACGGGCAATCGCCGCCGGTGCTTCGACTTCCAGCCGGCGGTTGTCGCCGGCCGCATCAAAGGCGGTGACGCTGCCGGTGCCGTCGACATGACCGCTCATCAGGTGGCCGCCGAGGCGGTCGGACAGGCGCAGCGCCTTTTCGAGATTCACCGGCGCGCCTGCGGCGAAACCGGCAACCACAGCCAGCGAGGCCTGCGACACTTCCGCTTCAAAATGCACCGCGTCAAAAGCAACCACCGTCAGACAGGCGCCATTGACAGCGATGCTGTCACCCAGCACGACATCAGCCATGTCGAGCCCGCCGCTGACGATGTGCAGGCGCACGCCACCGGGCGCGGGCTCCACACGGTCGATGCGGCCAATCGCGGCAACGATGCCGGTGAACATCAGCCGGTTTTCTCCATATTCAATCTCGCCAGAATGCGCAGGTCTTCACCAACCTGCGTGACTTCGGTGATTTTTACGCTGCGCCGTTCGGCCAGCGATTTCAGCGGGGGCAGGTGGAACATGCCCTGCGCGGTGTCACCGAGAATGCACGGCGCCATGTAGATCAGCAACTCATCGACCAGGCCTTCGTCGATCAGCGATCCATTCAGCTTGTGCCCGGCCTCGACATGGATTTCGTTGCAGCCGCGCCGCGCCAGTTCCTGCAGCAGCGCCGGCAGCTCGACCTTGCCATCGTGATTGGGCAGCACCACCACTTCGGCGCCCTTTGCGCGCAGCGCCACCGAACGCGGCACATCGGCACCGGCGGCGGCGATGATGGTGCCCGGCCCGAGAATCTTCGCCGTCAGCGGGGTCTGCATCCGGCTGTCGACCACCACGCGCAGCGGCTGGCGGCTGGTCTCGACGTCGCGCACGTTCAATTGCGGATCGTCATCCTTGACCGTGCCGACCCCCGTGAGCACCGCGCAGGCGCGTGCGCGCCAGGCATGGCCGTCGCGGCGCGCTTCGGCTCCGGTGATCCACTGGCTCTGGCCGTCGGCCAGCGCGGTACGGCCGTCGAGGCTGGCGGCGACCTTCATCCGCACCCAGGGTGTGCCGCGGGTCATCCGTGATACGAAGCCGATGTTGAGTTCGCGCGCTTCCAACTCCATCAATCCGGTATCCACCCGGATGCCGGCAGCGCGCAACTGCGCAAAACCCTTGCCCGCGGTCTTCGGATTGGGGTCCTGCATCGCCGCCACCACCCGCGCCGGTTTCGCCGCGAGCAGCGCATCAACGCAGGGCGGCGTGCGGCCGTGGTGGGCACAGGGCTCCAGCGTGACATACACCGTCGAACCCGCGGCCCGCTCACCGGCCGCGGCCAGCGCCAGCGGCTCGGCATGCAACTCGCCGGCCTTCGCGTGCCAGCCCTCACCAATCACCATGCCGTCGCGCACGATGACACAGCCCACGCGCGGATTCGGCGTGGTGGTGTGGAGGCCCTGCGCCGCAAGCTGCAGCGCGCGGGCCATGTGGCGTTGATCGTCGGCGGTGAACATCATGGCGGGAAAGAACAACCGGTCACTTGCGGCCGGGCTTGCGTACTTCCTTGATCGCGTCGGTGAAATCATCGACGCCCTGGAAACTCTTGTAGACCGAGGCAAAACGGATATAGGCCACCTCGTCGAGCTTTTTCAGCTCGCGCATCACCATCTCGCCGACGCGGCGCGCCGGCACTTCACGCTCACCCATCGCCAGCAGTTCGTTGGTCAGCGCGCCAATCGCTTCGTCGACCAGCGGCGTCGGCACCGGCCGCTTGTGCAGCGCGCGCATGAAGCTGGTGCGCAGCTTGCCGAGGTCGAACTCGGCGCGGCTGCCGTCCTGCTTGACCACCTGCGGCATGCGCAGCTCCACCGTCTCGTAGGTGGTGAAGCGCTTTTCGCAGGACACGCACTTGCGGCGGCGGCGGATGCTGTCGCCGTCGTCACTGACCCGCGAGTCGATGACCTGGGTTTCGTCGTGTTTGCAGAAAGGACACTTCATCGCCGGCGCGCGCTCAGGCCTTGCGGTAAACCGGGAATTGGTCACAAAGCCGCTTCACCTCGCCCTGCACCTTGGCGATCACCGCCTCGTCCTGCGGCGCGTCGAGCACGTCGGCGATCAGCCCGCCGAGTTTTTCGGCTTCGGGGATGGCGAAGCCGCGGGTGGTCATCGCCGGCGAGCCGATGCGGATGCCGCTGGTCACCGCCGGCGGGCGGGTATCGTTGGGCACGGCGTTCTTGTTCACCGTCATGTGTGCACGGCCCAGCGCGGCTTCGGCCTCGATGCCGGTCACCGGCTTGTCGCGCAAATCAAGCAGGAACAGATGGCAATCGGTGCGGCCGGAGACGATGCGGTAGCCGCGCTGCTGCACCACCTTCGCCATGGTGCGCGCATTGTCGAGCACCAGCTGCTGGTATTTGCGGAACTCCGGGCTCATCGCCTCCTTCAGCGCCACCGCCTTGGCGGCAATGACATGCATCAGCGGGCCGCCCTGCGAACCGGGGAACACCGCGGAGTTGAGGATCTTCTCGTGTTCGGCGCCGGACAGGATCAGGCCGCCGCGCGGGCCGCGCAGGGTCTTGTGCGTGGTGGTGGTGACGAAGTCGGCGATGCCCACCGGGCTCGGATACAGGCCGGCGGCAACCAGCCCGGCGTAATGCGCCATGTCGGCCATCAGCAGCGCGCCGACGCTGTCGGCGATCTCGCGGAATTTTTTCCAGTCGATCACCAGGGCATAGGCCGAGGCGCCGGCAACGATCAGCTTCGGCTTGTGGGCTTGCGCCAGTTCGGCCACCTCGTCGTAATTGATTGCCTGGGTCTGCGGATCAAGGCCATAGGTCACCGCGTTGTAGTACTTGCCGCTGAGGTTGACCTTGGCGCCGTGGGTCAGGTGGCCGCCGTCGGACAGACGCATGCCAAGGATGGTGTCGCCGGGTTTCAGCACGGCGAGGAAAACCGCGGCATTGGCCTGGGCGCCGGAGTGGGGCTGCACATTGGCGTAGCCGGCCTTGAACAGCTCTTTCGCGCGCCCAATCGCCAGCCGTTCGGCGATATCGACGTATTCGCAGCCGCCGTAATAACGCTTGCCGGGATAACCCTCGGCGTATTTGTTGGTCAGCACCGACCCCTGGGCCTCGAGCACCGCCGGACTGGCGTAGTTCTCTGAGGCGATCAGCTCGATATGGTCTTCCTGGCGCTGCGCTTCCTGCGCAATCGCAGCGTGTAATTCAGGATCGACGGCTTGCAGTGTGCTCGATGAAATCGACATGATGATCGCGGGATTCCGGCAACGGTTTGACGGGGCGCAGGCGACGTCGTGTGCGGGCCGCTGCGAGGCGCTGATTTTACCATGCGAAACCGCGGCGACCGGGCGCGCGAGCCCTTATCATGTCGGTCATGGGGAGGGTTTTCAGGTCATGAAAGGCTGGCTGGCGCTGGCGCGCGCCATTGATGCGCTGAACGAGGCTGCCGGCCGCGGCGCGCGCTGGCTGATCCTCGCCTGCATCGTGATCAGCACCGCCAATGCGGTGTCCCGTTACGGGCTCAACCTGAGCTCGAATGCTTTTCTCGAAATCCAGTGGTACCTGTATTCGCTGGTCTTTCTCGGTGCCGCCGGCTACACGCTGAAACACAACGCCCACGTCCGCATCGACATCATCAACGGCCGTCTCCAACCACGCACCCGCGCCTGGATCGACCTCTTCGGCCACCTGTTCATGCTGCTGCCGGTGTGCGCGATCATGCTCTGGTTTGGCTGGACCGCCTTCCTCGAGTCGTACCGCATCGGTGAAATCTCCACCGATGCCGGCGGTCTCGCGCGATGGCCGGTCAAGTTCGTGGTGCCGGCCGCCTTTGCGCTGCTGATCCTGCAGGGCCTTGCCGAAACCATCCGCAAGATCGCGGTATTGCGCGGGCTGCTGCCGGAACAGCCGCCAGCATCGCCGCACGGTGACGCGTGATGGCAATGGAGCTGATGGCACCGCTGATGTTCGCCGGGCTCGCGGTATTCCTGCTGCTTGGCTACCCGGTGGCTTTTGCACTCGCAGCCAACGGCCTGCTCTTTGCCTTCATCGGCTTCGAGATGGGCCTGCTGCAACCGGAGTTGCTGCAGGCGCTGCCGCAGCGGCTGTTCGGCATCATGTCGAATCAGCTGCTGCTGGCGATTCCGTTTTTCACCTTCATGGGCCTGGTGCTCGAGCGCAGCGGCATGGCCGAAGACCTGCTCGACACCGTCGGCCAGATCTTCGGCCCGCTGCGCGGCGGTGTGGCCTATGCGGTGATCGTGGTCGGCGCGCTGCTCGCCGCGACCACCGGCGTGATCGCCGCCTCGGTGATCGCGATGGGACTGATCTCGCTGCCGGTGATGATGCGCTACCGCTATTCGCCGCGGCTCGCCAGCGGCGTGATCTGCGCCTCGGGCACGCTGGCGCAGATCATTCCGCCGTCGATCGTGCTGATCGTGCTTGCCGATGTGCTTGGCGCTTCCGTCGGCGACCTCTATGCCGGCGCGCTGCTGCCGGGCCTGATCCTGGTCGGGCTGCTGATGACCTATGTGTTCATGGTCACGCTGTTTAATCCGGCCGCGGCACCGGCGCTGCCGCCGGAAGCGCGCACCCTGCGCGGCGCCGCGCTGTGGCGCCACGCGCTGCTGGTGATGGTGCCGCCGCTGACGCTGATCCTGGTGGTGCTCGGCTCGCTGTTCGCCGGCATCACCACACCGTCCGAGGGTGGCGCGCTGGGCTCGATCGGCGCGCTGCTGCTCGCGGCGGTGAAGGGCCGGTTCAATCTGAAGATGCTGCGCGAGGCGCTGGATGCCACCACCAGACTCTCCTGCTTCGTGATGTTCATCCTGATCGGTTCGACGGTGTTCGCGCTGGTGTTCCGCGCCGTCGATGGCGACCTCTGGGTGGAGCGCCTGTTCAACCTGGTGCCCGGCGGCGAGATCGGCTTCCTGGCCGTTGTCACCCTGATGGTGTTCGTGCTCGGATTTTTCATCGACTTTTTCGAGATCGCCTTCATCCTGCTGCCGCTGCTGGCACCGGTGGCGGTGAAGCTCGGCATTGACCCGGTGTGGTTCGGCGTGATGATCGGCTTGAACCTGCAGACCTCCTTCCTGACGCCGCCCTTCGGCCTGTCGCTGTTCTACCTGCGCAGCGTGGCACCACCACAGATCAAGACCGCGGACATCTACCGCGGCATCCTGCCCTTCGTCGGCGTGCAGTTGCTGGCGCTGCTTCTGGTGGTGTGCTACCCACAGCTGGTCAGTGTTCTGCGTGAACAGCCGGCGGCCGGCAATCCCGCCATCGAGATCACGCTGCCGCCGCAGGAAAACACATCCGAGAGCCAGGACAACAAGTCGACCGCTGAAATCGAACGCCTGCTACGTGAACAAAAATAGTTAATAAAAACAATTACTTATATCAATCCGGAGGAAAATCATGCACCCGTTTACCCGCATCCCGACACTGCTGCTGTGTTTCGCCATGACATTTGCCATTTCACCCGCACAGGCTGCGACCGCGTACGAAGACAAATTCCTCGACGCCAGCGGCGTGAAAATCCGCTACATCGACGCCGGCAAGGGTGAGGCCATCGTGCTGCTGCACGGCGGCACCTCGCGGCTGGAGAGCTGGATCACACCCGGCGTCGTCGATAACCTGGCGAAGGATTTCCGCGTCATCGCCTTTGATGCCCGCGGTCATGGCAAAAGCGATTCACCGCGCGAACCTTCAGCCTACGGCCGGCAGCAGGCGCTGGACGTGGTGCGCATCCTCGACGCGCTGAAGATCAGCAAGGCGCACATCATCGGCTTTTCGCTGGGCAGCAGCACGGTGGCGCAACTGCTGACGTTGCATCCGGAACGTTTCCTCACCGGGGTGCAGGTCGCCGGCGCGGGCCGCTCGCCGGAAGAAGCCAACGACCCGCGCATCGAAACCGAAGCCGCCGAAATCGCCCGCGACTGCATCAGCCGCAGCCGCGTGATGCGCCAGGCACCCGCCGGCATGAAACCCACCGAAGAGGACATCCAGCAACGCATCGCCGCCTGCCGCGCCGACAGGACTTTTGATCCACTGGCGGTAGCCGCATCGCTGCGCGGCTACAAGGATCAGGCCGTCACCGCCGAACAGATGGCCGCGGTGAAAGTGCCGACGCTGGGCATCGTCGGCACCCTCGACCACACGCTGAAAGCAATGCAACTGCTGAAAACGCTGCGCCCGGCGATGAAACTGGTGCTGCTCGAAGGCATCTCGCACACCGGCAAGACCGGCATCCAGGGCACTCCGGCGCTGGTCAGCGAAATCCGCGCCTTCATCGCCGAGCAGCGCCAGGCCAAAACCTACTGACCCCGTTCCTGACACCCTGACAATGCGTATCAGCGCATTGTCAGCCAATATCCCCCCTCTCCCTGAGGGGGAGGGGCCGGGGGTGAGGGAAAAAGTTTTCACTCAACCAGCCATCCTGTACTGAGCCCGCCATGACCCTCCTCGAACAGACCGCGATCTTCCTGCTCACCGCCGTGCTGCTGGTGCCGCTGTTCCAGCGTTTCAAGCTCGGTGCGATCCTCGGTTATCTCGCCTCGGGAATGCTGGTCGGCCCCTGGGGATTCGGCGTGGTCGGCGATGTCGAATCGACGCTGCACTTCGCTGAATTCGGCGTCGTGCTGCTGCTGTTCCTGATCGGGCTCGAACTGCAACCGGCACGGCTGTGGGCGCTGCGCCGCCCGGTATTCGGCAGCGGCGGCGCTCAGGTCATCGTCACGGCCGCGGTAATCACCGCCATTGCACTCGCCTTCGGCCTCGCGTGGCCGGCGGCACTGATCACCGGTTTTGCCGCGGCGATGTCCTCCACCGCGCTGGTGCTCTCGGCGCTGGGCGAAAAGGGCGAACTCGGCGCGCCGCACGGCCGCGAGTCCTTCGCCATCCTGCTGTTCCAGGACCTCGCGGTGATTCCGCTGCTGGCACTGCTGCCGCTGCTAGCCGGCGAAGCCCAGGCTGGCGGCGGCCTGGCCGCGCTGAAAGGTGTCGCCGTCGTCGCCGCGGTGATCGTGCTCGGGCGCGTCGCGGTGCGGCCGCTGCTCCAGTTCATCGCCACCCACGGCAGCCGGGAAGTATTCACCGCGGCGGCGCTGCTGCTGGTGGTCGGCACCGCGGTGGTGATGCAGAAAATCGGCCTGTCGATGGCGCTCGGCGCCTTCCTCGCGGGCGTGCTGCTTGCCGACTCCGAATTCACCCATGAGCTGCGCGCCGACATCGAGCCGTTCAAGGGACTGCTGCTCGGGCTGTTTTTCATGGCGGTGGGCATGAGTGCCGACCTCGGCCTGCTCATCGCGCAGCCACTCACCGTGATCGGCCTTGCCCTGCTGCTGATGACCGTCAAGAGCGCCGTGCTCTACGCCATCCTGCGCCTGCGCGGTGGCAGCAACCAAACTGCACAGCGCACCGCGGTGCTGCTGTCGCAGGGCGGTGAATTCGCCTTTGTGCTGCTCGCCGCGGCGGCGGCGATGGGCGCCCTGTCATCCGGCCAGTCGCAGCTGCTGGTGCTGGTGGTCACGCTGTCGATGCTGCTCGCCCCGGCGAGCTTTGCGCTGCACGACCGGCTGTTGAAACGCTGGCTGGAACGCAGCGCTCCGCCCGACTACGACAACATCGACGAACCGGCCACCCCGGTGATCATCGCCGGCTTTGGCCGCTACGGCCAGATCGTCGCCCGCGTGCTGCGCATGTGCGGCGTACATTTCACCGCGCTCGAGGCCAATTACCAGCAGGTCGATTTTGTGCGCCGCTTCGGCAACAAGGTGTATTTCGGTGATGCATCACGGCTCGAACTGCTTGAAGCCGCAAAAACGGGCGAGGCCAGACTGTTTGTGCTGGCCATCGACGATGTCGAAGCCTCGGTGCGCACCGCCGAAGTCGTGCGCCGGCATTTCCCGCAGTTGCCGATCCTCGCCCGCGCGCGCAACCGCATCCACTGGTTCCGCCTGCGCGACCTCGGCATCACCGCGGTCTACCGCGAGACCTTCCCGTCGAGCCTGGAAGCCGCGCACCGCGCGCTGCTGCAACTGGGGCTGGGCGTGGCCGCCGCCGAACGCGCGATTGCATTGTTCCGCCATCACGATGAAGAACAGCTCGGCATCCAGTACGCCGTTCACCACGACGAGGCGCAGCTGATCCAGACCGCGCGCGATGCCGCCCAGCAGTTGCAGGAACTGTTCGAGGCCGACGCCACCGGGCCGCAGGCGGGATTTCCGCAGGCCGGAAAATAAACCGCAGGAGGCAAACTCAGGCCAGCGCAGCCGCCACCGCATCAATCACGGGCTGCCAGTCGCCGGCACGCAACTGGCGGTAAATGCGCAGTGACGGATACCAGGGACTGTCGTCACGCCCTTCATGCCAGTACCAGTGCCGCGCCACGCCCCGCGGCAGCATCAGCAGCGTGTTCACACCCAGCGCGCCGGCCAGATGCGCGGTGGTGTTGCTGATGGTCACCACCGCATCACAGGCCGCCACCAGCGCGGCCATGCCGTCGAGGTCGTTGAACAGGTCAAGCCCGTCGATGTGCGCGACATCCGCGCCGAAGCGTTCTCGCACCATGCGCCGCTCCGCCCCGGTGTCGCCGTACTGCAGATCGACAAAACACAGATCGGGCCGGCGCAGCAGCGTTTCGAGCATGGCGAGTTGCAGGCTTTTTGCCGCGCCAACCTTGGGCGCGATGCTGTGCCATGACAAACCGACCAGCCGCCGGCCCTCCTTGCCCAGACGTTTGCGGAACTCGGCCACACGCGCGGCATCGGCCTGCAGATAGCTGCGGCGCTTTGGAAAATCGGCCCAGCTCCTGCGGCACAATCCGCCGAGGCTGCCCAGCGGCATCTGCATGGTGCAGGACTGGCGCTCGGCCGCCCGCAGGCTGGTCACCGCAATGCCGGGCAGGCTGCGCGCAACCAGCGGCTGCAGCTTCTCGCTGACCGCGACCACCAGTTCGCCGCGTCCCTGCACGCCGTCGATCATGCCGAGCTGGTGAATCTGGTCACCCACACCCTGCTCGCCCCAAACCAGCAGCCGGCCTTCGCTGCCGCGGCCATCCCAGCGCGGCAGCGACGGATCGACTTCGGCAACAATCTGGCCGCTGCGCCAGCGGCTTTCGAACAGCGGCCAGCCGCTTTCAAAATCGCCGAGCAGCAGCCGGCACACACTTTCGTTCCATGCGCCCTCGGCATGGCCGGGTTGCAGGCGCTGCACTTGCGAATAGGCCTCGAGCGCCTCGCGGTGACGATGCAGGTCCTGCAGGATGTTGCCGCGGATGTTGTGGTAATCGGCGTTGCTGCCGTCAATGGTGATCGCGCGCTCCACCGCCAGCAGCGCCTCGGCCGGGCGCTCCAGCTCGAGCAGCGAAACCGCGCGGTTGGCATGGGCCCCGGCGTAATTCGGGCGCAGGGCCAGCGCGCGGTCATAGCTGGCGACGGCCTCCGCGTTGCGGCCGAGCCGGCGCAGCGATACCGCGCGATTGTTGTGCGCCTCGGGCAGATCGGGCTTGAGTTCCAGCGCGCGCTCGACGCTGGCCAGCGCCTCGCCGTAACGCTCCATCGCGACCAGCACATCACCACGCAGGCAATGCGCGATGGCGAAGTCGGGCTTCAGCTTCAGCGCGTGGTCCACCGCGGCCAGCGCATCCGGCCACTGCTTCAGCGCGAGCAGCGCATTGGCGCGGTTGCAGTGCGCCTCGGCCATTTCCGGCTTTGCAGCGGCCGCGCGATCGAAGCTGAGCAGTGCTTCCCCGGTGCGGCCCGACATGCGCAGCAGGTTGCCGCGATTGAAATGGGCGTCGCCATGTCCGGGACGCAACACGATCAGCCGGTCCAGCGCGGCAATCGCCTCAGCCTCGCGGCGCAGCGCGCCCAGCGCCAGCGCGCGGCGGAACAATGCATCTTCGTCTTCCGGGCGCAGTTCGAGCACCCGCTCGAATTGCACCAGCGCCTCGGCCGGACGCCCCGAATCGAGCAGCGCCTTGGCATAGTTGGCGCGGCCATCGGCATACAGCGGATGCAATTCCAGCGCGCGCTCGAAGGCACGGCAGGCCTCGTCGTAACGGCGCAGCGCGCACAGCGCGTTGCCACGGCTGTTGTGGATATTGTGGTCATCGGGCCGCAAAGCCGCGGCCGCGGTGAACAGCGCCACCGCTTCCGCCGGTCGCCCGCACTGCGCAACAACGATGCCGAGCATGTGCATCGCATCAAAGTGCGCGGGATCAGCGGCCAGTGCCGCGCGGAATTTTGCTTCGGCGACGTCGGCCCGGCCCTGCTGCAGCGCTGCGCGGCCTTCGCGGTAACAGGTGCCCGCCCCGGCACCCGCTTCCCCTGCCTCACCACCGCGGGTGATCTGGAAGCTGACGTTGCGTGCGCGTGGCGGCCCGCCCTTCCCTTTGCCCGCCTTGCCGGCCTCACTCATCGGCCTGCTCCGGCGAGCATGCGCGGCACTTCGGCACAGACGCGTTCGATCACGTCATCCCAGCGCAGCGGTTCACTCTGGCGCAGGATCGAAAGCCGCGGGTACCATGGGCTGCTGGTTCGATTGTCATGCCAGTACCACTGCCGTCCGGTGGACCAGGGCAGCATCAGCAGCGTCGGCACACCCAGCGCACCGGCAAGATGCGCGGTGAAATTGCTGATGGTCACCACCATGTCACAGGCACGGACCAATGCCGCCAGACCGTCGATGTCCTTGATTGGATCAATGTCATCCAGCCGCTGCAGTGTCGCGACGCCACGCAAGGCCTCACGCTCCGCCGCGGTATCACCGTACTGCAGATCGACAAAGCGGTAACGTTTGTCCGCAAGCAGCGGCATCAGTGTTTTCAGCGGCATGCTTTTCAGGCGGCTGTAGAGCACCGCGCGGCTGTGCCAGGCCAGGCCGATCACCGGCCGCTCATCGCCGGACACCCGCTGGCGCAGTGCCGCAACCCGCAGCGGGTCGGCCTGCAGAAAGGCTGCACGTTGGCGCGGAAAATCATCCAGGCTGCGCCGCACCAGCGCGCCGGTGCTCCAGAAAGCTTTCTGCACGGTGCAGCCGCTGTTGGCCAGCTCGTTCAATCCGGTGAACTGCAGTTGCGGGTAACTGCGCCGTGCCAGCGCCAGCAGCCGCGGCATCACCGCGAACTCCGCCTGCGGCGCGCGCTGTGCCACGGCATCGGCCAGGCTCAGCTGCAGAATCTGGTCGCCGATGCCCTGTTCGCCCCAGACCAGCAGCCGCGCCTGCGTCGGCTGGCCATCCCATTCCGGCAGCGTGGTGTCGATGCGACCGAGATTCAGCGAAGTCCGCCAGCGCGCCTCGTAATCGTTCCAGCCTTCGGCAAATTCGCATTCGACCAGATGGCACAGCCCGGTGTTGAAACGGGCATTGGCATGCGCCGGCTGAATCTGCAGCGCGCGGGCATAGGCCTGCCGCGCCTCGTGATGACGGTTCAGCGCATGCAGGGCATTGCCGTGCAGGTTGTGGAAATCGGCGTTGCCGGGCTTGAGCTGCAGCGCGCTTTCGATGTCGGCCAGCGCCGCGGCCGGCCGGCCGAGATCAATCTGCACCACGCTGCGGTTGGCCCAGGCACCGGCGGCCTTGCTGTCGGCCGCGATCACCGCGCCATACTCGGCCAGCGCGGCCCCGGCCTGTTTGCCGCCCCACAGCGCATTGCCGAGGCAAAAGCGCGCATCGGGATAGGCCGGTTGCAATTCCAGCACCCGCCGGAAAGCCGCAGCCGCGGGTTCAAAACGGCGCAGCGCATAGAGCAGCTCGCCGTGCCCGAAATGCACCGGCGCGTCATCCGGCCGCAGTTCACTGAGCCGCGCAAAATGTGGCAGCGCTTCTTCACCGCGGCCCAGCCGCAGCAGCAGCTTGCCGAGGTTGAGGTGCGCGGCGGCGTAATCGGCATCAATCGCCAGCGCGCCGCGGAAGGCGGCGATGGCTTCGTCACTGCGCCCCAGCGCGTGCAGCGCGCTGGCGTGGCTGTTGTAAAAACCGGGTTCACCGGGATTCGCCGCCACCGCGCGCGCGAACAGCGCTTCGGCTTCGGCGGCGCGGCCGCCCTGCATGCCGATGATGCCGAGCAGGTTCAGCGCATCGGCATGGTCCGGCGCCTTGCCGATGATGCCGCGCAGCTTGCTGATCGCCTTGGCAAAATCGCCGCGGCCGAAAGCTTCGCGCGCCGATTTGTACTGCAGCGACAGTTGCGCGGAAATGGCCGCCGCCTGCGGACGCGACGGCGCAGCCCCCATCATGCAGCGGGAATACGTTGCGCCACTTCGGCGGTGACCTCGGCGGCGATATCGGACCAGTCGCCGACCGCGCGCTGACGGAACAGCTTCATCGACGGATACCAGGGACTGTCGCTGCGCTCTTCATGCCAGTACCAGTGGCGGCCGCTCGAAAACGGCAGCATCAGCAACGTCGGCGCGCCGAGCGCGCCGGCAAGGTGGGCAGTGGTGTTGCTGGTGGTGACGATCAGGTCACAGGCACGGATCAGGGCGGCGAGTCCGTCCATGTCGTTGTACGGATCAATATCGGGCAGGCGGTCGATGCTGATGCCGAGTTCCGCACAAACCGCGGCGCGTTCGGCATCGGTGTTGCCGTACTGGATGTCGACAAAACGCAGCCCGGGCCGGGTCAGCAGCGGCTTCAGTGCCATCAGCTGAAGGCTTTTGAGTTCGCCGAAACGCTCCGCGCGCGACAGCCAGGAAATGCCGACCACCGGCTGGCGGCCGCCACCGAGGCGCGCGCGCAACTGCTGCACCCTGGCCCCGTCGGCATACAGATAGGCCATGCGCTCGCGCGGGAATTCATGCCAGGAGCGGCGCACGAAGCGGCCGATGCTGCCGAGCGGCACCTGCACCTCGCAGCGCTCGCGCTGGGCGCGGGCAAGTGGCACAAACTTCACGCCCGGAAAACTGCGCTCCGCCAGCGGCATCAGCCGCGGCGCCACCGCGAGCAGCAGGTTCGGCGCCTTTTTGCGCAGCGACTCAAGCATGCTCAGATGAAAAATCTGGTCGCCGATGCCCTGCTCGCCCCAGGCGAGGATGCGGCCCCCGACCTGTTCACCCTGCCACTGCGGCTTGCGGAACTTGATGAAACCCAGGCGCTGCCCGGTGCGCCAGCGCGCCTCGTAGCCGGACCAGCCCTGCGCGAACTCGCCGCGCACCAGCGTACACATGCTGATGTTGAATTCAGGCTGCGCATAATCCGGCGCGAGCTTCAGCGAATGCTGGTAGGCCCCCAGCGCCTCGGCGTGGCGATTCAGCGCCTGCAGCGCATTGCCGCGCAGGTTCCAGAATTCGGCATTGTCCGGCGCCAGTTCGAGTGCGCGCTGCATGTCGGCCAGCGCTCCGGCCGGGCGGCCGATGTCCATCAGCGCCACGGCGCGGTTGGCGTAGGCGGCCGAGGCATTGGGCGCGAGACGCACCGCCTCCTCCTGCGCCGCCACCGCCTCTTCCAGCCGTCCGAGCAGGCGCAGCGCGTTGCCGCGGTCGTTGATCGCCTCGATCAGCTTCGGATTCAGCGCCAGCGCCTTGTCAAAGGCCTCCAGCGCCTGCGCGTATTTGGCGAGCCCCATCAGCACCACGCCGCGGATGCGGTGGGCCTGGGCGATGTCGGGCTGCAGCGCCACCGCACGGTCGACGCTGACCAGCGCCTCGGGCAGATGGCCGAGCAGGCGCAGCGCGTTGCCGCGGTTGCAGTGCGCCTCGGCGTAGTCGTTTTTTGCGGAAATCGCGCGGTCGTAACTGACCAGCGCATCACGAAAACGTTTGGCATGGGCCAGAAGGTGGCCGCGCCGGCAATGCGCCTCGGCGTGGCCGGGGCTCAGCTCGACCACGCGGTCGTAGCCGATCAGTGCCTCGTCGCGGCGCATCAGCTTGTCAAGCACCAGCGCGCGCTGGAAATGCATGTCCGCGATATCCGGCTCCAGGGTCACCGCGCGATCAAAAAAAGGCATCGACTCGGCCATCCGTCCGGAATCGCACAGCGCGCGGCCCATGTTGGCGCAGGCATCGGCGAAATCAGGTTCGATTTTCAGCGCGCGCTGCATCATTTGCAGGCCTTCGGCATGGCGTCCGGTGCCGCACAGCGCGACGCCGATGTTGTTGAGCACCGGCGCGCTTTCGGGATCAAGCTTCAGCGCTTCGTTGAGCAGGCGCAGCGCCTCGGGGTAATTCTTCTGCTGGGTCTCGAGCACACCGAGCATGTGCAGCACGTCGAAATCATTCGGATTCGCGCGCAGCACCTTCAGATAACCCTCGCGCGCGGTCTTCATGTCGCCGCTGCGCTGGGCCACCAGTGCCGACTGGTAGATTTCCCATACCGAATCTCCGCTGGCGGCAGGCGCTGCCGAGGGCGCGAAAACCGGCGCATAAGCCGGGGCGGTAGCAAACGCAGGCGACACGATGGGCGCAACCGCCAGCGGCACCGGCAACGCCGCAGCCGGTGCCGCCGCAACCGGCGCGCGCTTCGCAGCCGCGGGCTTTTTCACCGGTTTTTCGGACTTGGATTTCGGCATGGCGAAAGGTCATCGGCGCCATCGGACGCCGGCACTGGAGCAGGGTCGCCCAGTGTATAAAATTTATTTATTAAAAACAATGGCTTAGCAAACCCCCCAAGGGGAAATGCTCAGCGCATCAGCAAATCCGGCTGCCCCAGCTGCAGCAGCAGGCCCAGTTCGTCGGCAAAGGTCCAGCTGTCGATCCAGCGGCCATCGCGGAAAGTCATGATCGCCACGCCATGCACGCCGACCTCGCGCCCGGTCGGCGCAATGCCGCAGAAGGCGCCACGGTGGGTGCCGCAGACATTGAAGCGCATCCACACCTCGTCACCCTCGGCGAGCATGATGTCCAGCCCGTACCGGCGATCCGGAAACGCGCCGTCGAGGTCCAGCGCCACGCCACGCGCCTTGCAGAAATTGCGCAGATGCTCAAAACCCTGGCGCAGCACCTGCCCCGCGCCCTCACGCGCCGCAGGCCCCAGCCGCGTCTTTGCCGCAGCGAGCCGGTTGTGGTCCTGCACCGTCACCGCAGGCCGTTGTTCCAGCGCGCGGATGAAACCTGCCGTATCGGCAGTCTTCGGCACCGGCGGCGCAACGATGCGGCCATCGGGGCGCGGCGGCAACGGGCTGCCCAACTGACGCAGCAGTTCAGCCTCGTCCATCATGAACCAGCCCTCGACCATCTGGCCGTTGACCACACGCAGCAGCGCGACCTCATACACATCCACACGTTTGCCGGTCGGCTCGATTCCGAAAAAATTGCCGGTCTGTGTGCCGGTGACTCGGAACAGCAGGCCGACCCGGTCACCGTCGGCAATCACCCGCTCCATCACATCCACCCGATCCGGGAATGCCGCACGCAGATACAGCGCCGGATGCGGCCAGCCCTGATCCCGCGCGTTGTTGGCCAGATGCAGATTGCCGCCGCGCACCCGGTCGTAATTCGGCGCGAGCACCTCCTTCTCGACCTGCGACATCTCCGGCGTGCCCTGCTTTGTCTTGAAGCGGAGGGCGACTTCGACGTTGCGGGCTTGTTCGCCGGTGCGGTGGGGGTTGGCGTGTCGCACAAACATTCAGCTCTCTCCTTCCTCGAACTCCAGAAGATAGACCTTTTTACAGCTCAAGCATTCATGAATTTGCTGGCCGTTGAGAAAAACATAGAAATTCGTCCCTGCCCCACAAACACGACACGTCTCAGGCTGATCTGATCCAAGAAAAATGGGCTCGCGAGATAAATTCATTTCCTCTCCCGGGATAACCTAGTCGATTAATTAATCGAACTGGAATCTCAAACATACTCAATCACCTAGCAGTGAAAATAAATCTCACTTTAAGTCTTAATCCACAAAACACTTATTTAGCTAATAACCGGAATACCAATGGCCTCGAGATAGGAAAAAGTCGAATCGTAATAACTAGATAAACGGGTCCTATCGCCTTCATCACCAGACGGAACAAAAATAACCATTCCCTGACGTGCACGAGTTAACAAGACACGGTATGCATTCCTTAAATATTGCCGACGATCTTCTTTCTTAACCGAGGTCCATTTTGATCCAACAAAAGAGTGATGAAGCCACCCATTTTTATCGTAACGAAGATCGGCGTCCCATGTCATACAGACCCAATCAAGCTCTAAACCTTGCACCTGAAATTCGGTTGCTGCATCTTCCATGTAATAACTTGATCGAGTGTCATCAGAATCATTCAAAAACCAATGCACTGGATTAATATTTACGCGAACATCAATTGCATGCGGCTTCAAGCGCAGCGCACCTGAAGACGCCACCATCCCAAAACGCTCCGAACCACGCGCTCGATCACGGATCCACTGCTTTGCAACCACCAAATCACGAGTAAGTGCTATCGGATAGTTAGACAGATTACTTGCCAAAATTCGACTCGCTTTATCACTGTCACAATCCAAAACAGCTTTTACGAAAGTTGACACATTTTCCGCCCGGAAAGACCTCATAGACACTGCGAGGTGGAGCGCATCATCCCTAAATACATTTGCACGACCCGCAAGGGACTCCAGGGCATGACCTGCCGCATATTCACTCTCGGTAATATCTGGAGAAACATGAACATCCCAAGCCGGAAATTTATTCTTTATCGCTTCAAACCAAGCTGAAATCCCCGCCTCTCCACGATTGATTTCCTGACCGCCACCAACAAGGCAAATAACGACCGCCCAATCATCGTGCCTGTCCAAATAGGAAATGAGAAATTCGGGCTCAGATTGATCAAAATCTGACCGACCCTTCTTTGTACGCATAAAACTCGAGGTCATTTCTTGATTCCAAGCGCGTTGCGCCTCGTCAAAAATCACCACATGGTCTGCTGGAGGCTCATCACCCCGCAATCCGTCATCGCGGAAATGGTGCACATTCTGGATAAACGCTTTAACTTTCTGCGCAACCTCCCCTTTCCGGGTTTTATCTGAGCGATTTCTAAGCCTACCAACCTCATCCCGTGTCAGAGCCTCCCGCAATACAGCAACAAGTGGACCATTCCCTGACAAAAATACCGCATGCGCTGGCTGCTTAGGATCACGCTTTTTTGTAGCCACATTCAAACCAACAAGGGTTTTTCCCGCACCAGGAACACCTGTAACAAAAATGATTACTTTTCGCCCCTCGCTCCTCGCCCTTTCAACAAGAACATCGATTCTTTGTGAGGTAATTTTTAGATTCCTAGCTCCCGCATCATGCCGCGCAATTGCGTCAACGGAGTGCTGCGAATAGAGGACCTGCGCAGCCTCGATAATTGTAGGAGTTGGAAGGTACGGGGCTTCAATCCATTTAACGGGATCAATGCTAATGCCGCTGGATTTTTCTACGGCCTTCCGAATAATTTGGTCAAGTGAAAATGCATTACAACGAACCGGCGGAAAAACATCGTCTCGGTAAGGATTTCCAATACTTGAGTCAGAACCCGGAAAATTTGTGGCTACTAATATCGGGATAATCTGCGCGCCATGGCTACCCCGGTGAAAATTCTTCAAGTCCAGCGCATAGTCCCAAACCTGATTCAAGTCGCCTCGATTTATTCGTTCTTCACCTACCTTAAATTCGACAACAAATACTATCGAGTCAATCAATAGAACAACATCAATACGACTTCCAATCCGAGGAACAATGAATTCCATCAGAACCCAACCACTGAAGCTCTTGAGTGCGTGTTTTAGAACTTCTATTTGCTCAACCCAAGCGTTTCGTTGTGCAGTTTCAACTGAAAAAGTGCTGTTAGTTGCAAGCCGACCAAGAATGCCTTCATTGTTTTCCGCAATGAAGGTCGATATTTCTGCTGAGTAGTAGGCATTTAATGGCATAAAGTCTGTAACGGACTAGTTTGTTTTGGCACCATTAATGAACGACCATCATGCACTAAATATACCCACACGACACAAAGGGCCGACCTACTTTACTGACCGCTGCCACCTCGCCATAACCCCACCCGCCGCCATCACCGCCGCAATAATCCACAGCACCCCCGATATCCCCACCGTCACGCTGATTGCGCCAAAGACCATCGGGCCGCTCATGCGCACAAGGTTGTTGGCGGTGAGGCGCAGGCCGAGGGTCTGGCCGGAGCGGCCTTCGGCGGAAGCTGAATACATCAGGATCACCGTCAGCGGGATGCCGATGCCCATGCCCAGCCCGAACAGGAAGGCGAGCACGGCGAGCGTGGGGCCACTTTCGGCAAGCGGCAGCAGCGCGAAGGCGATCGTGCCGGTGGCGAACACCGCCATCAGCAGTTTTTCGCCGGGGTAACGGTCCACCAGCCGCGCGAGGAACATGCGCACGATGAACACCGCGGTGGCCAGTGTCGCGAGCACGCCGCCGATGGCGGAGGCCGAAAGGCCGAGGTTGTGGCCGAGGATGGGCACGTAAAACTGGAACAGGTCGTAGCCCAGCTGCACCAGGCTGCTGGTGGCGAGCATGATCAGCAGGCGGCGGTCAATCACCATGCCCGCCTTGTCTGCGGTTTTGGCTTTCGGACGCGCTGGCGGCAGGTGGCGGCCCAGCGTGGCGAGCAGCACCAGCACCACCAGCGACATTGCCCCGGTGATCAGGCAGGCCCAGGCGTAACCGACATGGTCAATCGAAACTCCGGCAAGCAGCGGCCCGGCAAAGCTGGTGGTGGCGCCGGCAAGGCTGAAGTTGCCGAAATTGCGCGCGCGGTCATCCGGACTGGACAGGGTGCCGATCAGGTTCTGCAGCGTGACGTGAAAGAAGGACAGCGCAAGGCCGTTGAGCGCCGCGGCAATGTAGAACACCGTCAGCGTCGGCCAGAGGTACATGATCAGCAGCGACACCGCGGCGCAGGCCGCGGCGAAGGTGAGCAGCCCGCGCGCCGCCATGCGGTCGGCCAGCGCGCCGATCGGCCAGGACAGCAGCAGCGGAAACAGGAACAACAGACCGCCGAGCACGCCAACCACGGTCGCTGAAGCGCCCAGCTCCAGCGCGTACAGCGTGAGCAGCACCTTCATCGCGTTGGCGCCGGTGAAGTTGAACAGCGTCAGCGCGAGGGTGAGGCGAATCGGCAGTGCGTTGTTCAGTGGATGCTCCGTATTAAAAAACAAAGGGCGGGTTCAGCCATGCTGCCCCCGCCCCTGCACTGCAATTTCATGGCTACTTCTTCGCCGCCGGCCGCGTCGCGGTGAAGGTGAAGTTGTCGTAGCTCATCTCGGCGACGCGGAACCACAGGAACTGGTCGGCGCGGAACTTGAGCCACTGCGCGTAGATGCGCTTGAAGTGCGCGCTTTTCGCGGCCATGCCGTCGTAGATCTCGAAAGCGGCCTTGTGCGCGGCTTCCATGATCGGCTTCGGAAACTGGCGCAGTTGCGCGCCGCCGGAAACCAGCTTTTTCAGGGCTTCCGGGTTTTTTGCATCGTAGTGCGCGAGCATGTTGATGTTGGCTTCGGCGCAGGCGGATTCGAACACCGACTTGTAGGCCTTGGGCAGCGATTCCCACTGCTTGATGTTGACGATGGTCGAGAGCTGCGGGCCGCCCTCCCACCAGCCGGGGTAGTAGTAGTACTTGGCAACTTTCTGCAGACCGAGTTTTTCATCGTCATAGGGGCCGACCCACTCGGCGGCATCGATGGTGCCGCGCTCAAGTGCCTGGTAAAGCTCGCCGCCGGCAATCTGCTGGCCGACCACACCCAGCCGCGCCAGCACCTGGCCGGCAAGGCCGGCAACACGCATCTTCAGGCCCTTGAGGTCAGCGACGGTCTTGATTTCCTTGCGGTACCAGCCGCCCATCTGCACACCGGTGTTGCCGGTGGGGAACTGCACGCAACCATAGTCCTTGAACAGTTCGGCCACGGCCTGCATGCCGCCGCCGTGATACATCCACGCATTCTGCTGGCGCGCATTGAGGCCGAAGGGCAGCGCAGTGGCGAAGGCGAAGGCCGGATCCTTGCCGATGTAGTAGTACGGCGCGGTGTGGCCGCATTGCACGGTGCCGTTCTGCACGGCATCGAGCACCTGCAGGCCGGGGACGATTTCGCCGGCGGCGAACACGCGAATCTGGAATTTGCCGTCAGTGGCTTCACTGACGCGGCGCGAGAGGATTTCGCCGGCGCCGTACAGCGTGTCGAGATTTTTCGGAAAGCTCGAAGCCAGCCGCCACTGGATCACCGGCTGCGCCTGCACGATGGCCGGTGCGGCAACCGCGCCGGCGGCCACGCCAAGACCTGCTTTTTTCAGGAACGCACGTCGTTGCATGAATCCTCCGGTATTACATAAGTAATTGTTTTTAAACGATTATTTTATGCGCCTGCGAGGGTCAACCCCTCCACCAGCACCGAACCGCACTGCCGCGAGCTGCGTTTCGAGACATCGCTGCCGATGGCAATGATGTTGCGGAACATGTCCTTCAGGTTGCCGGCAATGGTGATCTCCTGCACCGGGTAGGTGATGACACCGTCTTCCACCCAGAAACCCGCAGCACCGCGCGAGTAGTCACCGGTCACCGCATTGACGCCCTGCCCCATCAGCTCGGTAACAAGCAGGCCGCGGTTCATCTTTTTCAGCAGCGCGGCAAAATCATCGCCGGTGTCCTTCATGATCAGGTTGTGGTTGCCGCCGGCATTGCCGGTGCTTTTCATGCCGAGTTTGCGCGCCGAGTAGCTGGCCAGAAAATAACCCTGCACCACACCATCCTTGACGATGTCGCGCGCCTGCGTGGCCACGCCCTCTTCGTCGAAAGCGCCGCTGGCCAGTGCCTTCGGAATCAGCGGCAGGTCGGCGATCTGCACAATCGGCGCGAACACCGGCTTGCCGAGGCTGTCGAGCAGAAAAGTCGATTTGCGGTAGAGGCTGCCGCCGGAAACCGCCGACACAAAATGCCCCATCAGGCTGGAAGCAATACCCGATTCATAAAGCACCGGCACCTGGGTGGTGGCGACCTTGCGCGCCTTCAGCCGCGCCACCGCACGTTCGCCGGCCTTGCGCCCTATCGATTCCGGCGCCGGCAGTTCAGCGGGGTCACGCGCGGTTTCATACCAGTCATCGCGCTGCATGGCGTCGCCCTTGCCGGCCACCAGCGCGCACCAGATGCTGTGCCGCGAGCTGGGATAACCGGCGAGAAAACCGTGGGTGTTGCCGTAGATGAAATGCGACTGCTGCGTCGACACCGTCGCGCCTTCGGAATTGGTGACGCGCTTGTCCGCGGCAAAACCCGCCGCCTCGCAGGCCCTGGCCATTTCGATGGCGCGCTCCACCGGCATGTCCCAGGGGTGGATCAGGTCGAGGTCGGGAAACTCGCGCGCCAGCATGTCAGGATCGGCGAGGCCGGCGCAGTCATCAATCGCGGTGTGGCGGGCAATCGCCAGCGCGGCATCAACGGTGTCGCGCAGCGCCTGCGGGCTGAGGTCGGAGCTGGAGGCATGGCCGCGCTGCTTGCCGATGTAGACGGTGACACCAATGCCCTTGTCGCGGTTGTATTCGATGGTTTCGACTTCGCCCTGGCGCGCGGTGACGGTCTGGCCGAAACCCTCGCTCACTTCGGCATCGGCGGCGCTGGCGCCGCGCGACTGCGCATGTTTCAGGGCATCGCTGACCAGTTGTTTCAGCGTGTCGTCGGTGTACGAAAACGGGTGGTTGCTCATGGATTTCCGGGGAGAAACAGCATTACATGCAATGAAGCGGGGCGCGGAGCCCGTGCGAGGGCGTTATCATAGCAGTTACTCCTCTATTTCCCGCTCTCAATCCCCCCATTTTCCCCTCATGACGCAAGACCTTCCTGATTACGATGACCCACCCAGCAAGAGCCAGCTCAAGCGCGACATGGATGCCCTGCAGGGCATCGGCGCCGAGCTGGTGGAACTGAACACCCATCAACTCGAAAGCGTGGAACTGCCCGAGACCCTGCGCGATGCGATCATCGCGGCCCAGGGCATGAAAAGAAACGAGGCGCGGCGGCGCCAGCTTCAGTACATCGGCAAGCTGATGCGCCAGGTCGATCCGGCGCCGATCCGCGCCCGGCTTGATGCCTTTCTTTCAGTCTCAGCCGAACACACCGCGCAGCTGCACCACATCGAACGCTGGCGTGACCGCCTGATCGCCGAGCCGCTGGCGGTGTCCGAATTCATCGCCACCTACCCCGAGGCCGACAGCCAGCAGCTGCGTACGCTGATCCGCAACGTTGCCGACGAACGCAGCCGCAACAAGCCGCCGAAACACTACCGCGCGCTGTTCCAGATGATCCGCGCGCTGGTTGAGGAACGCAGCCGCACGGCGGGAAAACTGGTTACAGATACACCCTCACCCCCGACCCCTCTCCCGGAGGGAGGGGGGAGGTTTCAGCCGTAAAGGGTCTGTAAACCCTTTACGGTCGTCCGAACGGCCACCGATATAATCTGCGTCATGTCAAACCCCCCAGAAATTCTCGTCGGCCTGGTCTCCATCAGTGACCGCGCCTCCGCCGGTGTCTACAAGGACGAAGGCATTCCCGCACTCGAAAGCTGGCTGCAGCAGGCGATCAGCGATCCGCCGCTGCGCACCGTGACCCGGCTGATCCCCGATGAACGGCCGGTGATTGAAGCCACGCTGAAGGAACTGGTGGACAAGGAAGGTTGCCATCTGGTGCTGACCACCGGCGGAACCGGCCCCGCGTTGCGCGATGTCACTCCGGAAGCCACCCTCGCCGTCGCCGACAAGGAAATGCCCGGCTTCGGCGAGCAGATGCGCCAGGTCAGCCTGAAATTCGTGCCCACCGCGATCCTGTCGCGGCAGGTGGCGGTGATCCGCAAGCAGTCGCTGATCATCAACCTGCCCGGCCAGCCCAAGGCAATCAAGGAAACGCTGGAAGGCCTGAAGGACGAAGCCGGCAAGCCGCTGGTGCACGGCATTTTTGCCGCGGTGCCCTATTGCATCGACCTGATCGGCGGCCCGTACATCGAAACCAACGATGCCGTGTGCAAGGCCTTCCGGCCGAAATCAGCGATCAGACAAAAACCAACCCCTTAGCCACAGAGGGCACAGAGTTCACAGAGAAAAACCCCGGGTTATCGACTGATTACGGCAAAATGACTCTCTAGGAAATAAACGCCAAAACCCAAAGAAACCTCTGCGCTCTCTGTGCCCTCTGTGGCTAAAGCTTTTGACTTTTAATCCCTTGCCATGACCACACAACTCGAAACCATCGAACTCGAAACCGTCAGCAACCCAACCGCCGCCGTGATCTGGATGCACGGCCTCGGCGCCGACGGCAATGACTTCGTGCCCATCGTCAATGAACTCGACCTTGCCGGCGCGCCCGGCATCCGCTTCGTGTTTCCGCATGCGCCGACACGCCCGGTGACCATCAACAACGGTTATGTGATGCGCGCCTGGTATGACATTTCCTTCGGCGATCTCGAAGGCAGGACGCGTCGCGCCGACGAGAAGGGCGTGCGTGAATCGCAGGCACAGATCGGTGAACTCATCACCCGCGAGCAGTCGCGCGGCATCGCCGCCGCGAAAATCGTGCTTGCCGGATTCTCTCAGGGCGGCGCGATCGCGCTGCACACCGGCCTGCGCCATCCGGAAAAACTCGCCGGCGTGATGGCGCTTTCGACCTATCTGCCGCTCGCCGACAGCTTTGCCGCCGAGGCCAGTGCGGCGAACAAGATGACGCCGGTATTCATGGCCCACGGCACCCACGATCCGGTGGTGCCGTATGCCATGGGCGAGAACTCGCGCAGGATTCTGGAACAGGCCGGCTACACGCTGGAATGGCATGAATACCCGATGCAGCATTCGGTCTGCCTCGAGGAAGTCGCGGACATCGGGCAGTGGCTGGTCAAGGCGCTAAGCTGACCGGCAACAGCAGAACAACCCCAAAAAAACCGATAACACCCGGGAAGGAACAAACATGAAAATCGCAATCACCGTGGGTGCCGTGGCCTGCGCATTCACATTCGCAGCACAAGCCGCCGCCCCCGCCGGTTATCCGGCGCGCCCGGTGCGCTTCATCGTGCCCTTCGGTGCCGGCAGCGCCACCGATGTGGTCGCGCGCACTGTGGGCCAGAGCCTGTCCGAGGCACTGGGCCAGCCGATCGTCGTTGACAATCGCGCCGGCGCCAATGGCACCATCGGCGCCGAACTCGCGGCCAAGGCACCGAAGGACGGTTACACCCTGCTGATGAGCACCAACACGCCCAGCGCCGCGGCGCCGAGCCTGATGAAAAAGCTCAACTACGATCCGGTGAAGGATTTCGCACCGATTGCCCGCGTCGGCACCATCGCCTTCGTGCTGGTGGTGAACCAGTCGCTGCCGGCGAAGACCATGCCGGAGCTGGTCGCGCTGGCCAAAAAGCAGCCGGGCAAACTCACCGCGGGCTCGGGCAGCGCCGGCAGCCTGGTGCCGATCTTCATGCTGCAGCAGATGGCCGGCATTGAGCTCAACCACGTGCCGTACAAGAGCATCCCGCCGGCACTGACCGATGTCATCAGCGGCCAGATCAACATGGTCTATGCGGACATGGTCAACGGCGCGCCGCAGGTGCGTTCGGGCAAGGTGCGCGGCCTCGGCGTGACCTCGCTGAAACGCGACCCGCTGCTGCCCGACGTTCCGGCAATTGCCGAAACGGTGAAGGGCTTCGAGCTGATCGCCTGGTTCGCGATGTTCGCGCCCGCCGGCACACCGCAGGCCATCGTCGACCGGCTCGCCGGTGAATCGGAAAAAATCCTCGCCCGCAGCGAAGTTCGCGAGCGCTTCGCCGGGCTCGGCATCCAGGTCGCGCCGATGAAACCCGCCGAACTCGGACAGTTCCAGAAAAGCGAGCTGGAGAAATGGGCGCGGTTGGCGAAGGCGGCGAATATCGTTCCGGAGTGAGCCGTCGCGTATCAGCAAAAATGGCGCCCTGCGGCGCCATTTTTTTCACCCGGTCACCACTGCCGGGTCAAAACGTGAATTTGACCTTTGATTTCTGGGGCGCGGGCGCCGGAGTAACCGTAACCCTGGGTCTTACGGTGATCGCGGCCTTTTCCGGTGCCTTGCCGGGCTTTTCTTCACGGACAAAAATGTCATAGAGCAGCAACCAGCGCCGGGTACCCGGGTCGGCAATCGGCTCGACACCATGAAACGAATTGTTGGTCTTGAAAAAAGCGAACATCGAATTCGGCAGGAAGGGATTGGTGTGCAGCCGGGTGAATTTTGAATGATCGTGATGCGGTCCGCCGGGACAGGTGAATTCGGGATCGTTGGGCACGTAGATTGAAGTGCCAAGATGGGATTGCGACTCATCCGGCGGCAGGTAAAACAGCAGGGTGACCACCTTGCGCAGGGCATCGGTGTGCGGCCCGAGCTTGTAGTTGGTGATGTCCTGCACCAGCAGCGCCTCGTCGTGGAACATGACCTCGCTTTTGCCGGCGAAGCGCTGATCGATGAAAGGCTTGAACTTGCGCAATATCAGGTCGCGAAAATGGGCGCCGACAAACCAGCGCATGAATCCGGCCCAGAATTCACGTTTTGAATCAGGCAGCACCGTCAGATCCTTGTCGTGCATGCCGAGCACGAAACGTTCGTCGTAACCTTTGACACTGCGCGCCTCGGCGATGGGCCGCAAATCCCGGGGCTCCGGCAGATTGCGCTGGATGTCGTCGTAAAACGCCTTCGGAAAAACATCCGGCACATAGAAATGCGGGTACGGAAACATGTTGAAAGGGGCGTTTCCGACCTTGTACGCAAGCTGCATTTCAGCGTCTAAAAACATGCTCCGCCACCCCTTTGAAAGTGCCCTGCTTGCGTTCGGCGCGCTGCACCTGCACCGGGTCGTGCATGAATCCCATGCCGTTCAGTTCGCGCACCATTTCCATATGGTCGCCAAGGTTCTGGTTGGTTTCGATCAAAAGCGACTTCATTTCCGGTCGTGCCAGCGTCCTGCGCGCGCCGGCGACGACCTTGGGCTCAAAGCCGTCGACGTCGATCTTGATGTGGTTGGGCACCGGAATCGCACCGCTGTCGACGAAGGCATCCAGGGTTCCGGCATAACAGCCCTGTACAAACACCGTGTTCAGCGGCTTGTGTTCAAAGTCGAGGGCCTCACCCACCGAGTGGCAGGAGCCGCCGACGCGCAGGTCGGCCATGTGCAGGTCAAACAGGCCTTCAGCATCGGACAAGCCGATGCAGTAGGCCTTGACCAGATCCTTCAGACCGTTGATCTGGATGTTGCGGTTGAGCAGCGCGTAGTTCTGCGCCTCGGGCTCGAAGGCATAGACGCGGGTGCGCCGGGTGGCTGCGGCCCAGATCGTGTACATGCCGACGTTGGCGCCGCAATCGACGACGATCTCGCCGGGCCTGAAGCTGGCGATCCACTCCAGCGTCCACGGCTCCTTGGTGAAAATCGAATCGACGCGCCAGCGGGTCATCTGACTGGGTGTCGCAAACACCATGTTGACCCCCTCATGCTGCAGTTCGCAGCGGGGATTCAGGCGTTCGTATTCTTCCAGGGTCATGCTCATGCGCGGCGCCGGAGAAACCGGACTTTCGGTGGAAATTGATGCTGTTGATTCTACCCCAAGCCCGCGCCGCGGCCCCCGCTGACATCCTGCGCCGCCGGCAATCACTGTAAAATTCCCGCTCGAAAAACCCTCCGACGGAGCACGCAGTGGCGCAACCCCTCGAAAACATCCGCATCATTGATCTGAGCACCGTGGTCATGGGCCCCTTCGCAACCCAGCTGCTGGGCGACCTCGGCGCCGATGTGATCAAGGTCGAGGCGCCGGACGGGGACATCCTGCGCCATATCGCGCCGATGAAGAACCCGGCGATGGGTCACATCTTCCTGCACCACAACCGCAACAAGCGCTCGATCGTGCTCGACCTGAAGAAGCCCGAGGGCCTCGAGGCGCTGCACAAGCTGATCAAGACCGCCGACGTGCTGTTCTACAACGTGCGGCCTCAGGCGATGAAGCGCCTGAAGCTGTCCTACGAGGACGTGATCAAGATCAAGCCGGACATCGTCTATGTCGGCGCCTACGGCTTCGGCCAGCGCGGGCCCTATGCCGCGCAGCCGGCCTATGACGACCTGATCCAGGGCATGTCGGCAATCCCGGCGCTGTTCCACGAGGCCGGCGCCTCGGCACCGCGTTACGTGCCGCTGGCGATTGCCGACCGCATCACCGGCCTCGCCGCGGTCAACGCGATCACCACCGCGCTGTTCGCGCGCAGCCGCAGCGGCAAGGGCCAGTCGGTGGAAGTGCCGATGTTCGAAACCGTGACCCAGCTGGTGCTTGCCGACCACATGGGCGGCTTCACCTTCGATCCGCCCGACGGCCCCTATGGCTATGCGCGCATGCTCGCCGAACACCGCGCGCCGTACCAGACCAAAGACGGCTATATGTGTGTGCTGATCTACAACGACAAACACTGGCGCGCATTTTTCAAGCTGATCGGTCAGGAAGAAATGTTCGAGAAGGACGCCCGCTTCAGCAGCCACGAGGCGCGTTCGCGCAATATCGCCGAGGTCTATGCCTTTGCCGCCGAAAAGCTGAAGCAGAAAACCAATGCCGAATGGGAGAAACTGCTGCGTGAAGCCGACATTCCCTCGGCGCCGATGAAAGGTGTCGGCGATGTGCTGGATGATCCGCACCTCGAGGCTGTCGGCTTTTTCAAGCGCTCGACCCACCCCAGCGAAGGCCCGCTGCGCGAGATGACACTGGCCAGCCACTGGCCCGATGCCGGCGCGATGCCGCACCGCCCCGCCCCGCGCCTCGGCCAGCACAGCGCCGAACTGCTGCGCGAAGCCGGCTACAGCGACGCTGACATCCAGAACATGGCGGCGGCCGGCGCGACCAGGCTCGCCTAGTCGGGGAAATTCCGGCGGTACTGGATGAAGCCGGAGCGTTCGGCCACGCCGTCATAGAGCCGCCGCGCGACGGTGTTGCCCTCCTGAGTCAGCCAGTACACCCGCGGCGAACCTGCCGCGCGCGCCCTGTCATACACCGCCTCGATCAGCGCGCGGCCGACTCCCTGGCCGCGCAGCGCCGGCACCGCATAAAGATCCTGCAGGTAACACACCGGCGCCAGTGACGAGGTGCTGCGGTGATAGAGGTAATGCACCATTCCGGTCAGCGCGCCGTCCTGCTCGGCGACCAGCGCATGCATCTCTTCCTCCGGCTGGAAAAACCGCGCCCAGGTGCCGCGGGTCACCGCTTCCGGAATGCTGCGTTCGTAAAAACGGTTGTAGCCCTCCCACAGCGGCAGCCAGCCTTCGAAATCTGCAGGACGTGCTTCACGGATCACCGGCATGCCATCACCACTCACCGGTTTTTTGCGAGACCGCGGATCATCGCCGCAGTGTGCTGCAGGGTTTGATCATCCACCGGATGGCGGATCACGCAGGCCGGCGCCAGCAGCAGGCCGCGGCCGCCGGTTTCCGCAACGGCGCGTTCGACATCGGCACGGATCGCCTCAAGATTGCGGTTGGTGATGTGGCCGCGCTGCAAGCCGCCGACCACCGCGCGACGGCCGCCGCTGGCACGATAGTCGGCAATCGCCGGCGGTGTTTCACCAACATGCCAGTTCAGCGCAGTCACCGGATAATCACGCAGCAGGTCGAACATCACCGCATCGCCATGCATGTGTACGGCATTGAACCAGCCACCGGCAGCGGCGGCGGCTTCGAGCACGCGCCGGTCGTACGGTTCGCCGAAGCGGCGGTAGGCGGCCTCGTCCATCAGCTCGAAGCTGGCTTCCTGAATGGCAAAAAACACACCGGCACAACCACGCGCAAGTGCCGCTTCGGCAAAACGGATGGTGACGCGGGTGATGGTTTCCAGTCCCTGCAGCAGCGCCCCGGGTGCCGAAGCCAGATGTTCGCGGTGCAGGCCGTTGGACAGCTTGCCGGCTATGGTCAGCGGCGAAAACACGGTCGCCAGCACCGGCATGCCGGGGCCGACACGCTGCACCAGTTGCGCAAAATGTGACAGCTCGCGGCCGAAGGCGCCGTGCTCCACGTCCACTTCGGTGAGTTTCGCCCAGTCCGCCACCTCGCGTATCGCCGGCACCGTGACCCTGGCCACGCCGCCGCGCTCGATCTCGCTGTAGTCGCAGACACAACCCCAGTCCTCGACGCAGTAAAGGCCGTTGGACATCGACTTCACGAAATCGAGATCATGGCGCGCGGCGAATGCCGCGGTCACCTCCGCCAGCCGCGGCGGATCCAGATCGATGCCCGGCAGATGGGTCCAGAAGCCATAGGGCGGGCGATCCACCGGCGCCCCGGCCAGTGCGGCGCGTACGCGCTCCAGCTTGGTCATCAATCGGAGCGCTGCATGACCTTGAACTTGGCCCAGTCAAAATCCTCGCCGCCTTCAGCCAGCCTCGAGGGCAGCAGCAGGTAGGGCTTGTTGTTGACGGTCATGTTCAGGCTGTCACGGGAATTAAAAATGCCGGCACGCATCACCACGCCGACCTCGCCCTGACTGTCGGGGGTTGTTGACAGCAGCAGCGCCGGATCGGTTGTTCCAGCGCCGGATTTGCCGACACGGATCGGAATCACCACGGTGGACAGCGCCTGGATGCCGACACGGCGCTGCTGATGCTCGTCGCGGGTGACGCGGCGGATGATGCCCACACCCCAGTGTCTGGCCACCTCGGTCTTGACGCCGATCAGCGCGCCGACACGCACCCAGTCGCTTTTTGCGGCGGGAATGATCGCGCCATAGCCGCCTTCACTGACGTTTTCGACAATCCAGCTCTCGGCGGAATTTTCCGCTTCGGCGGGATCGCTGAAATCCAGTTCGTCGCTGCTCTCGGGATCAAGCGCGCGGAGGATTTCATCCATGCCGTGCAGCACCGTCATCCGCGACACCGTCTGCCGCCGCTGCGCGCTGCGTGCCGGCGCGTCATCACCCCAGTACAGCAGCAGGTGGCGCAGCACCGGAATCACCGTGTCCTTGTCATACACGCCACCGAGATGCACATCGGAGGGAATCGCGCCGGTATCGACAACGATGCCCTCGACACGCCTGAGCGCGGCAAACGCCTCGCCGGCGCCGAAATAACGCGCGGTCGGCGAATCGGCCAGACGTCCACCCATCACCCGGAACGGCGGTTTGCCGTTGGCGATGTCAAAACAGTAACCGCAACCCGGCCCCGGTTGTTGCGCCATGCGAAAGCCCGGCGAAAAATGCGCGACCGCGCGCTCCGCCAGTTCCTGGCGCATCGGGCTCAGGCCGTCGGTGGATGACGCGGCCAGCATCACGGCCTTCAGGAATTCCTGGCGCACCGAACCGCCGCCGTGTGAACCGGGATAGATCGCCACCGTGGATTCGGCGAAACCCGTGGCCTCGGCAAACTGGTAGAGGCGGCCGATGTCCGACCACACCTGGGCATCAACCGGGCCGTAACGCACCAGTATCCATTTCAGCCGCAGCGTCAGCGCGCGCAGCGTACGCGCGACGATGATCGGCAGATTCTTGCGGAAGGCGGTGCCGCCGGTATGGGTATCCTCGAAGCGCGCCACGCAATCAAGATAGCCGTCGCTCAAGGCCTTCCAGAAATTGAAGCTGCTGCTCCACAGCCTGTTTTCCTGGAATTTCTGCTGGCGCGCGGTGGCGAAATAATCCTGGGCGAGCCTGCGCTGGTGGTTTTTTGCCGCGCCGTCGAGCAGGTCGATGTTCTCGAACAGCCGGTCGAGCTTGAAGCCCTTGGTTTCGCACAGGCTCTCCAGCCACTGGGTGATCTCGGCCAGTGCCTTCAGCGGATCAGCCGGCAGTTCGGCGACGATTTCCTTAGCCTTGCGCGCATCAGCCATCGGATGATCGACCTTGGCGCCCCCCAGAAAATTCAGCATGCTGGCCCTGCCCCTTGTTTGATCAGACTACTCTAATCCGGAAACTTCCATCCCCAGCCCAACATCTGCACGGACATTTTTCTTCCGCCCGTTTTTCCTGTTCCCTGCCTGCCTATCCCTGTTCGGCGGCCCTGCGCCCGCGCCCGGCATCGATGCCGCCAAGCAGCAGCAACCCGACCACAAAATAGCCGCCGGTGATCAGCATTGCCAGCCGGTGGTCGCCGCCAGTCAGCCACGACACCGCACCATAGGTCAGCGGTCCGAGGATCGATGAACACTTTACAGCGAGCCCCCACAGGCCGAAAAACTCGGCTTCACGCCCGGCCGGACTGAACCAGCCGACCAGCGCCCGCCCCGCGGACTGGCTGGAACCGAGGCACAACCCGACACAGTTGGCCGCCAGCCAGAACAATCCTGCGCTGTCGGCCGACCAGGCGAGCAGCACCGTGACGATCCAGCCCGCCAGCACCACCCCGATGGAACGCACATGACCGAGGCGGTCCTGCACATGACCAAAACCCAGCGCGCCGATGGCGGCGGTTATGTTTACCACCAGGATCAGCTGCAGCGTGTCGCGCAGCGTGAAGCCCATCGCCTGCTGCGCGTAGATCGCGGCCAGCGCAATCACCGTCTGGATTCCGGCCTGATAACAGAGCAGACACAACAGGAAACGGCGCAGGTCGGCAAACTCGCGCAGCACCCGCAGCGCTGCAGAGGCCAGAGCCCTCAGTGATATTGCAGTCACATCGGGGCGTGGCCGCGCGCGTTCGCGCAAAAACACGAAAGTCGGCGTGCTCGCCAGTACAAACAGTCCGGCGGTGATCAGCATCGTCACCGGCACGAACTCGGCGGCACCGGCACCTGCAGCCTGCGCATGACTGACATAGGCCAGGCACAGGCCCAGCGCGGCCAGACCGCCGAGATAGCCCAGACCCCAGCCCCAGCCGGACACCCGGCCCAGCGCCTCACCCCGGGCCAGCTCGGGCAGAAATGCGGCGATCAAATTCTCGCCGGAGCCAAAAAAATAGTTCGATAACACGATCAGCACCATCGCCGCCGCGACATCGCCGCGGCCGACCAGCGACAACGCAGCGGTGAACAGTACGCAGCCGGCGGTGGTCAGCAGCAGCAGGCGTTTTTTCGCGGCATGACGATCCGCCCAGGCCCCGAGCAGCGGCGCGGTGAACATGATCAAGGCATACGACACCGCGAGCGCCGAAGTCCAGGCGAAGGTGGCCCAGGGTTCGTTGCCAGCCACCTCGGCGACGAAGTAGGCGCTGAACAGCGCGGTGATCACCACCGTGGTGTAGCCGGAGTTGGCGAAGTCGTAGAGCGCCCAGGACCAAACCTCGCGCTTGCGTACGCCAGGCGCCAGACCGCTGGCATGACCGTGGTTCAAGCGCGGCCAGCCGGGTTGTTGGCCGACGGAGCCTCGGCGAAATAACCGCAGCCGCGCGCCGCTTTGCGCAGCAGACGGCCGAGCCGCGGACCTGCGACACAGAGGATCAATCCAAAAAACACCCACATCATTATCAGCATCAGGCTCATGGCGTTACTCCCACTCTGGTATTGCTGACCGGACTCTCGCAACTCCCGTACCCGGGCTTGCGTCCGACCAGCGCAAGTCGGCGCCGGATGAACGGTAGACGGCAGGCAAGCAACGGGGAAGCAGCGTCGGATTCCGGACAACACAGCCGGAAAACCGGCGTGAAAAAATACACAAGGCAGGACATGTCCCGCTGTCGCGGGCGGACGACAAAAATACCAAATAAAAACAGGCTGCTGCGTGCGACCTTAGCGGAACGTCGTAGAACGGCGACAGGGCACCCTCTCTTGTATTATATAACCCATTGTTTTTATTGATAATTATATCTGGTACGGCATCTGCATTATTAACGGTGATTTCGATGAAATGAAGGCAAAACCAAGATGACCGGTCAAACCATCCAACGCAGCATGATCCGCAATACAGCAGCGGCCATATTCGCCACGACACTGATGCTTGGCGGCTGTTCATCGAACCCCAGCAATGCCCAGATTGGCGCCACCACCGGCGCAGTCATCGGCGGCGTGGTCGGCTCTGCACTGACGGGCGGCAGCACGGTGGGAACCGTGGCCGGCGCCGGTGCCGGCGCCGCAGCCGGACATGAAATCGGCAAACGGATGAAGTAAGCACGACACCGGGCGCTTCAGCATGGCGCGCCCGGACTGAACACTCCTCAAGGAACCCCTGTTTCCCCGGCGCGCCCCGAAGGAAGTCCTCTTGGGGGGCAAGCCGGGGTCTTTTTTTGTGCGCGTGATGTTGCGCGGGCGGGGTTCAGCCCTGCTCCGGGCGCGGATCAATCGGCGTCAGTTGCGCGTACTGCAGCAGCGACTCGAGCCAGGCGCCCTGTGCAAACAGCGCCGCCTCGCCTTTTGGTTTGCCGATCACCTGCAGGCCCAGCGGCAATCCCGAAGCGGTGAACCCGCCGGGCAAAGCCAGCACCGGACAGGCGGTCATCGTCACGGCAGTGGTCATGATCAGCCAGTCCATATATCCGGAAAACCGCACGCCGTCCCACTGCTCCGGATAACGCCAGTCCGCATCAAAGGGCGGGCACAGCGTGGCCGGACAGATCAGCAGGTCGTAATCCTCAAAAAACGCCGCGGCACGGCGGATCACCTCGCCCTGCGCGATTTCCGCCGACACCACATCGGTCAGTTTGAGGCCGAGCCCGAACTCGACGTTCTCGATCACCTCGGGCTTCAGCAGATGGCGGTGCTGCGCGAGCAGCGGCGCGATACGCGCGATATAGACCGCGCCGCGCAGGGTCAGGAAATTCGGTCCGGCATCATGCAAATCCGGGTGCGCATGCTCGACCTGCACACCGGCGCCCGAGAGTTTCGCCGCCACCGCATCAATCATGGCCCGCACTTCGCGATCGACCACCGGCGCGATGCCGAGGTCGGCGCTGATCGCCACACGCAGCGGCCGTTGCGGCTGTGCGGCGCATTGCGCATAGGAAGGCAGGGGCGCGCGAGGCGACAAGGGATCGCGCGCATCGAAGCCGGCTTCGGCATCAAACATCAACGCGACATCGGCCACGGTGCGTGCCATCGGTCCCTCGACCGACAGCGGATTGAAAGGCTGCTTCTGCAGCCGTGCCACCATGCCCGGGCTCGGGCGCAAACCGCTGACGCCGCAGAACGCCGCCGGTGTGCGGATGCTGCCGCCAAAATCATTGCCGGTGGCCAGCCACACCTGCCCCGCCGCCAGCGCCGCGGCACTGCCGCCGGAAGAACCGCTGGCACTCATGCGCAGGTTCCAGGGATTGCGGGTGACACCGAAGACATCGTTGAAGGTGTTGCCGCCGGCAGCGAACTCCGGCAGGTTGGTCTTGCCGGCAATGATGGCGCCATGGGCTTCCAGCCGGCGCACCACCGGATCAGAAGTGAGTGCGATGCGCTGCTCGAACACCTTTGAACCCGAGGTACAGCGCAGCCCTTCGACATCGGTGTTGTCCTTCACCGCGATCGGCAGGCCGTGCAGAAAACCCCGGGGCTGCCCGCCACGGGGCTTGTTCATCAGCAGCCGCGCTTGGCCGCGCGCGCGTTCGAAGCACAGCGTCACCATCGCATTGACCCGCGGATTGGTGTCGTGGATGCGCTGCTCGGCGGCATCAATCAGCTCCAGCGGCGAGACTTCACCACGGGCCAGCCGGGCCACGGCTTCGGTGGCCGTCCATTTTATGAATTCGTGCATGCTGCCTCCTGCCGGCCAGTATAGCGACCGCACCGCAATGACCCTGGCACAGTGTCAAGACGCAGTGATAACGAAGGCGCAAGAATGGTCGTACGTGTTAGGCTTTCGGCCTTCGCAAAATCCGAATTTTTCTCCAGGAATCCACATGACGGCCAAATCCGCCACCCGCCCGCTGATGCAGACCGGCGCGCAAATTCTTGTCGACTCGCTGATCACCCACGGTGCCAATCTGGCCTTCGGCGTGCCCGGCGAATCCTACCTCGCGGTGCTCGACGCCATCCATGAGCGTGAAGACGAATTCAAGTTCGTGATCTGCCGCCAGGAAGGCGGTGTCACCAACATGGCCGACGCCTACGGCAAACTCACCGGCCAGCCCGGCATCGCCTTTGTCACCCGCGGCCCCGGCGCGACCAATGGCTCGATCGGCGTGCATACCGCGTTCCAGGACTCCACGCCGATGATCCTGTTCATCGGCCAGGTCGGCAATGACGTGGTCGAACGCGAGGCCTTCCAGGAAATCGATTACCGCCGCATGTTCGGCCCGATGGCGAAATGGGTGGCGCAGATCGACCGCGCCGACCGCGTTGCCGAATTCATCAGCCACGCCTTCCACGTCGCCACCTCCGGCCGCCCCGGCCCGGTGGTGCTGGCGCTGCCCGAAGACATGCAGACCGAAATGGCGCCGTCATCAAATGCCGGCCGCTACCAGCGTGTTGCCGCCAACCCCGGCGAATTCGACATGCACAAGCTGCGCGACCTGCTCGGCAAGGCGAAAAAGCCGCTGATGATGGTCGGTGGCGGCGGCTGGAACAGGCAGGCGAGCGAAGACATTCTCGCCTTTGCCCGCGCCTTCAACCTGCCGGTCTGCGCGTCGTTCCGCTGCCAGGATCTGGTCGACAACCGCGATCCGCATTACGTCGGCGATGTCGCCGTCGGCCTCAACCCGAAACTGTCCGAACGCATCAAGGCCTGCGACCTGCTGCTGGTGGTCGGCGCGCGGCTCGGCGAATGGACCACCGCCAACTACACACTGGTCGACATTCCGCGCCCGGCGCAGAAGCTGGTGCATGTACACGCCGGCGCCGAGGAACTCGGCCGCGTCTATCAGGGCGAGCTGCTGATCAACAGCGGCATGCCGGAATTCGCCGCGGCGGCGAAAAAACTCGCACCGGTGAAACCGGCCTGGGATGCGTGGACGAAGGAAGCGCGCGCCGACCTCGAAGCCTGGCAGCAGCCGGTGAAAGTGCCGGGCAGGATGAACATGAGCGAAGTGATGGTTTACCTGCGCAAGCGCCTGCCAACGGAAACGATCGTCACCAACGGCGCCGGCAACTTCGCGATCTGGGTGCATCGCTTCTACCCCTACCCCGGTTTCCGCACCCAGCTCGCACCGACCAGCGGCGCGATGGGCTACGGCGTACCCTCGGGTGTCGCCGCAAAAATCGTGCATCCGAAGCGGCCGGTGATTTCATTCTCCGGTGACGGCTGCTTCCTGATGAACGGCCAGGAACTCGCCACCGCGGCGCAGTACGACGCGAAGGTGATCTTCATCGTCGTCAACAACGGCATGTACGGCACCATCCGCATGCACCAGGAAAAGAATTTCCCCGGTAACGTCAGCGGCACCCAGCTGAAAAACCCGGACTTCGCCGCGCTCGCCCGCGCCTACGGCCTGCACGGCGAGACTGTCGAAAAGACCGAGGACTTTGAAGCCGCCTTCGAGCGTGCCTGGTCGGCGAAAACCGCGGCGCTGATCGAATGCCGCGTCGACCCCGAAGCGATCACCCCGCGCACCACGCTGTCGGCGATCCGCGAAGAGGCGAAGAAAAGCAAAAAAACCTAGCCACAGAGGGCACAGAGAACACAGAGAAAAACCCAGGGCATGGATGACCTTACAGAAAAGATCATTGGTGCCGCCATTGAGGTGCATCGGGTTCTGGGGCCCGGACTGCTTGAATCCGTATACGAAGAGGCTCTGTGTAGAGAATTTGAGTTAAGGGAAATCGTGTTTGCCAGACAAGTTGCTGTTGATATTGATTACAAAGGAAAAACCATATCCGGTCAGCGTATCGACCTCATCGTGGATAACAGCGCGGTCATCGAACTCAAATCATCCAAAAATCTGCCTGAAGTGGCCTCAGCACAAACACTGTCCTACCTGCGCGCAACAGGACTGAAGCGAGCACTATTGATCAACTTCGGCAACACCCGCCTGACTGACGGCATCAAACGCTTTTCTCTGTGATCTCTGTGCCCTCTGTGGCTAAGCCTTTGACCTTGACTTTGGTTTCCTTCAACTCTGCAGCTAAAGGTTTTTATGGCCCTGTTCCTGAATGAAGACAACGTCAAGCAACTGATCACCATGCCGCTCGCGCTGGAGCAGGTCGAGCGCGCGCTGCGTGACCGCGCGCTGGGCAAGGCGACCGACCTGCCGCGGGCACGGATCCAGACGGCGTCGGGCATCCAGCACATGCTGCAGGCTGCGGCACCGGAGCTGGGGTACATCGGTTTCAAGTACTACTTCAGCCCGCCCGGCAAACGCGGCGCGACCTATGTGCACCTGATCAGCATGGAGTCCGGCAAGCTTGAAGCCATCGTCGAAGCGGTGTGGCTGGGCATGACGCGCACCGGAGCCGCCAGCGGTGTGGCCTCGAAGGTGCTGGCCAATCCCGGTGCCACGGTGCTGGCGCAGCTTGGTGCCGGCTTCCAGGGGATGGGCCAGCTCGAAGCCGTGGTCACTGCGCTGAACATCCGCGAAGCGCGTGTCTATGCGCGCACCCGAGACAAACTCGAAGCCTGGTGCAAGCAGATGTCCGCAAAGCTGGGTATCCCGGTGCTGCCCGCCAACTCCGCGCCCGAAGCCATCGCCGGTGCGCAAGTCGTCAACATCATGACCAAATCCGCCTCGCCGGTGCTCAACGGCGACTGGCTGCAACCGGGCCAGCATGTCAACGCGGCCGGCTCCAATGCGCTGTCGCGTGCCGAGATCGATGCCAAAACCGTGCAGCGCGCGAAATTCATCGCCGTCGATTCACGCGGCACCGCGCGCAACGAATGCGGCGACCTGATCGCTTCGGTCGAAACCGGCAAGCTGTCGTGGGACACCCTGCCCGAGATCGGCGAAGTGCTCACCGGCCGTGTGCAGGGACGCCAGCACAAGGACGACATCACGCTCTACGAGTCACACGGCATGGGCATCCAGGACATCTACACCGCGGTGAAACTGGTCGAGCTGGCGCGTGCACGCAAGGTCGGCACTGAATTGCCGATATAAATCGCCACTCCTCAGCGTATACCATGTAAGCCATTGTTTTAATTGATAAAATTATGAACACCGCAGACATCATCGGTTTCGTTGGAATTGGCGCGATGGGCACGCCGATGGCAGGCAATCTCGCCAAAGCAGGCTACAAACTGGTGGTGTTCGACCTCGATGCCGCACGCACCGCGGCACTTGCGCGCGAGCATGGCGTCAGCGTCGCCGCAAGTCTGGCCGAACTCGGCGCGCAATCAAACATCATCATCACCATGCTGCCCGACGGCAAGGCCGTTCGCGCCGCGCTGTGTGGCAAACAGGACGCATTCAGGGACTGCATCCTCGAACGCGCCGCCAAGGACACGCTGGTCATCGACATGAGTTCATCCTCGCCGATGGAAACACGCGAACTCGGCGCAGTGCTGCAGTCGCGGGGATTTCCCTGCATCGACGCGCCGGTGTCCGGCGGCGTCAAGGGCGCGGTCAATGCCACGCTGGCGATCATGGCCGGCGGCGACGTGGCAATCTACGAGCGTGTGAAGCCGACGCTGGCAAAACTCGGCAGCGCACTGTTCCACGCCGGCCCGCTCGGTGCCGGCCACGCAGTCAAGGCGCTGAATAACTATGTATCCGCTGCCGGACTCGCCGCCACCTGTGAAGCCTTGATTGCTGCCGAAGGCTTCGGCATCGATCCCGCGGTGGCCACCGACATCATCAATGCCTCCAGCGGCATGAACAACACCACCAAGAACAAGGTCAAGCAGCAGATGCTCAACGGTGCCTATGCCGCGGGCTTTGCCACCGGCCTGATGGCCAAGGACGTGCGTACTGCGCTCGAAGTCGCGAAGGCGATGGGCGGCCCCTCCGCCACCGCCGAACACACCGCCGCGCTGTGGAATGCGATGGAACGCGAGGAAGGTTTCGCCGCCGACCACACCGCGATGCACCGTTACCTGGCGAAGCAGAAGAAATAGACGATGGAACTGTGGCAGGGCCGCGATGACCCCGGCCGCGACGTACTGCAGGCTGAACTCGCAGCGGCTTATCTGGGCGACGGCCTGCCGCTGGTGCCGCCCACCGCGCAACGCGTCGCAGCCATGCTCGCCACCGGCGGCTGGCAGCACGGCGATGAAATCGCGCTGGTCGCTCCGAGTTTTGAAACCGCCACCGCCGGCGACATCGCAATCTGCGCCGTGCTGGCCGGCTGCACCGCCGAATGTTTTCCGGTGCTGGTGGCTGCCGTTGAAGCCATCGCCGATCCGCAGTTCAACCTGCTTGGCATCGCAACCACCACCGGCTCGGCCACGCCGATCATCATCGTCAACGGCCCGATTGCCGCGCGCATCGGGCTTAACGGTGCCGGCAACGCACTCGGCGCCGGATCCCGCGCCAACATGACCCTCGGCCGCGCGCTGACCCTGGCGATACTGAATATCTGCGGCGCCAAACCCGGCGAGACCGACATGGCCACGCTGGGCCAGCCGGCAAAACGCGGGGTCTGCTTCGCCGAGAACATCAGCGAAAGCCCTTGGCCGCCGTTACATGTCGAACGCGGCTTTGCCGCGGAAGACGGCGTGGTCACCGTCGTAGGCATCGCCGGCACGGTTGAAGTCAATGATTCCGACAGCACCACGGCCGCCGACATGGCGCAGACCTTCGCGCAATCGATGCTGATTGCCGGTGTCGCCGGTGGCTCAGGACTGCTCGGTGGCGGTGAACCGCTGTGTCTGCTGCCGCCAGAGTGGGCGGCAGCATTCGCGCACGACGGGCTCGACAAGGCCGCGGCCAAACGTGCGATCTGGGAACACGCCGTTCTGGATGCCGCAAAACTGCCACCGGCGATGCGCAATCGCCGCCTCGCCGCAGCCGAATCCGGCGCAGACGTTTTGCGTGTCGCGGAACGCCCAGAAGACCTGATGATCGTGGTGGCCGGTGGTGTCGGCCGCAAGGCGGCTTATCTGCCGACCTGGGGTGGCAGCACTCGGGCGGTCAGTCGCAGAATTCGCGACCGCAGCTGAGTACGGCCAGCATCAGGCCACCATCCCCTACTCCACCCGCACCCCCGACTCCTTCACCACCTTCGCCCACTTGGTGAATTCCGCGCGCAGGTATTTCTCGAATTCTTCAGGTGAATTGCCGCGCACTTCAAAGGCATCCTGTACAAAACGCGCGCGCAGGTCGGGCGCCTGCAACACGGCCAGCGTGTCGGCGTTGATCTTGCGGATTAATGCCGCCGGGGTCTTTTTCGGCGCAAGCAGGCCGTACATGTTATCGACTTCGAAACCGGGATAACTTTCGGCGACGGCCGGCACATTGGGCAGCACGTCGATGCGCTTCAGGCTGGTCACCGCGATGGGCACCAGCTTGCCGCTGCGCGCCAGCGCCACCACCGGCGGCACCGCGGTGAAGCCGAGGCGCACTTCGCCGCCGAGCAGCGCGGTCATTGCCGGGCCGGCGCCCTTGTATGGCACCTGCTGCAGATTGGCTTTGGTGATGGTGCGGAACAACTCCGCGGCGAGATGGCCGGCGGTGCCGATGCCGGGCGAGGCATAAGGCAGCGGCGCGGCTTTGCTTTCGCGCAGGATGTCCTGCATGGTCTGTACCGAGACATATGAAGGATGGCGCGAAACCACGGTGGCCGACACGCCGGCCAGCGTAATCGGCGCGAAGTCGCGGAAAGGATCGTAACCGGTGTCCTTGTACAGGCTGGGATTGCAGACAAACACCGAAGTGGTCAGCAGCAGCGTGTAGCCGTCGGCAGGAGCCTGCGCCGCCAGCACGGTGCCGAGGTTGCCGCCGGCGCCGCCGCGGTTGTCCACCACCACCGGCTGCTTCCACTGTTCGGACAGCTTCTGCGCGATCAGCCGTGCGGTGAGGTCCGCAGGGCCGCCAGCGGCAAAGGGCACCACCACGCGTACTGGTTTTTCCGGCCACGCGGCGAACAGCGGCATGGTTGCGAACAGCAAGCCTGACAGGCACAGCATCTTGCGCAGCATGGTGATTCCCCTTTTGTGGTGATGCCTTGTTGTATTTGTTTTGCGGCCCGCTTTTGGGCCTTGATGCGCGATTCAGCCCAGCTCGGGCGCCAGCTTTTTCATCTCGGCATACAGCAGGTTCTGCGCCTCGAAGCCGATGCCGGGGCGGTCGGGCAGTTTCAGCCAACCGTCTTCGACTTTGGCATCGTCGGCGAATCCGGCGAACATGCCGAACACACCCGGATAAGCCTCGCAGCCGCCGAGGCCGAAGCCGCCGACGATGTGCAGCGTCATCTGGTTGCCGCCGTGGGGGAACACGGATTGTGGCGACCAGCCGAATTCCTTCATCATCGCCAGCGTTTTCGCGAACTGCGCGATGCCGTAGGACTGCGGCACGTCGGTCTGGATGATGTCGCGGTCGGCGCGCAGGCCGCCGAAGGTGATCAGGTTGCGCACATCCTGCGTCGAGAACAGGTTCTCGCCGGTGCCAATGGGTGCGTCATAGAGCGCGACAACTTCGGCGAGCAGCGCGTAGTCCAGCGGGTCGGTGGGCTCCTCGAACCAGCGCAGTTGGTACGGCGCGAGTGCTTTTGCGTAAGCCAGCGCGCGACTGCGATCAAAGCCGGCGTTGGCGTCCACCGCGAGGCGCGAGCTGTCGCCGATCAGTTTCAGGGCGGCTTCGACACGCGCGACATCTTCGGCAATGGACAGGCCGCCGACCTTGATTTTCATCGTGCGGTAGCCCTGGCCGAATTTCTCTTCGATCTCCGCCAGCAATTCCGGGATGCCCTTGCCCGGCGCATACCAGCCGCCGCCGACATAACAGGGCACTTTTTTTAACTCTTTGTTTTTATTGTATTTTTTTGCAATCAGCACATGCAGCGGCAGACCGGCGATTTTCGCTGCAGCATCCCAGCAGGCGACTTCGATGGTGCCGATGGCAACCGAACGTTCGGTATGGCCGCCGGGTTTTTCCCGCTGCATCATCGCGGCGAGAATTTTTTCGGGATCGAGATTGCTGCCCGCTTCATCGAGCAGCGATTCCGGCGCCGCTTTCAAAATGCGCGGAATAAAGCGCGCGCGCATCTGCGCGCCACAGGCATAACGTCCGGTGGAGTTGAAGGCAAAGCCGACCACCGGCCGGCCGTCGCGGATCACGTCGGTGACCACCGCGACCACCGAGGTGGTCATTTCACTGAAATCAAACACCGCGTTGCGCAGGCTGGAGTTCAGCGCAATCGCGGTCTCGCGGATGTCGATGATGCGCATGGGCTGTCTTGGGGCCCCTCACCCCAACCCTCTACCCATCCGGGCACCGAGGTCCCCGCAAGCGGGGCGAGGGAGATTGGTTGATTCCGCTTAATTGACTTTGATGCCAGCCGCTTTCACCACCCGGGTCCACTTCTCCACCTCTACCTTCACCTGGGCAGCAAATTCAGCGGGCGAGCTGGCGATGATGTCGAAGCCGAGGCCCTCGACGCGCGACTTCACGTCGGGCTGGGCCATCATTTTCACGATCTGTCCGTGCAGGCGGTCGACAATGGCCTTCGGCGTGCCGGCCGGCACCAGCAGGCCCTGCAGCGTATCCGCCTCCTGGCCCTTGAAGCCGACTTCGGCCATGGTCGGCACATCGGGGATCGCACCGGCGCGCTTGATTCCGGTGACGGCAATGCCACGCAGGCGTCCGCCCTGGATGTGCGGCGTGGTCGGCGGCAGCGCGGTGCAGCCGATGGCCGTCTGGTTCGCCACCACCGAGCTCACCGCCGGGCCGGCGCCACCAAAAGGCACGGTGACAAAGTCGAGTTTGGTGGTCAGCCGCAGCAGCTGCGCCGAAAGATCCGGCGTGGTGCCGACACCCGGCGTGGCCACCGAGAATTTTTTCGGATCAGCGGCGACCAATGACAGCAGCTCCTTCATGTTGCGCGCGGCCAGCGAAGGATGCACGGTGAACACATTGGGCGAAGCCGCCATGTTCGACACCGGGATGAAGCTCTTGTACGGATCGTAGGGGATGCTCGAGTACAGGCCCGGGTTCACCACGAAGCTGGAGCTGACCACAATCAGCGTATGGCCGTCGGCCGGTGCATTGGCGGCCAGCCCCATGCCGAGGTTGCCGCCGGCTCCGGCGCGGTTGTCCACCACCACCTGCTGACCGAGGCCCTCGGTCAGCTTCTGCGCCACCACCCGCGCGATGACATCGGTGGGGCCGCCCGCGGCAAAGGGCACGATCATGCGCACCGGGCGTGTCGGGTAGTCCTGGGCCGCAACAAAACCGGCGTTGATCGTCAGCGCAGCCAGAGCCGCGGCAGCGGAAAGTTTCAGCGAATGTTTCAGATTCAACATGAGCTATCTCCAGGCTGTCAGTCAGCAGTGGCGCCGGACTGGCGCACCACCTTGCCCCAGCGTTCGGCCTCGGAGCGGATGAACTTCGCGAATTCCTCCGGCGTGCTGGTCAGCACGTCGGTGCCTCGGCCGGCGAACAGCTTGCGCGTGGCCGGATCGTTGAGCACTTTTACCAGCTCGGCGTTGTGGCGGTTGATGATCTCGCGCGGCGTGCCGGCCGGTGCGAGCATGCCGTACCAGGTATCAACCTTGAACCACGGCACACCGGCCTCGACCACGGTCGGCACTTCGGGCACCGCGGCATCCCGCTTGTCGCCGAGTGCCGCCAGCGCGCGCAGCTTGCCCGACTTGACGAAGGGTGCCGCGGCCGCGGTGCCGATCACCAGCATGTCGACCTCGCCGGAGATCAGCGCGGTCTGCGCCTGGTTGGCACCCTTGTGCGGGATCATCTCGATCTTCAGTTTGTTTTCGGCGATGAAGTAGCGCGCACCAAGATCGTTGGTGGTGCCGGCGCCGCCGGAACCAAAATTGAGCTTGCCGGGATTCCTGCGTGCCAGCGCAATCAACTCCTGCACATTGCGCACCGGTACTGACGGATGCACCACCAGCAGATTGGGGATCGAGGCCACCAGGCCAATCGGTGCCAGATCTTTCAGCGGATCGTAGTTGAGCTTTTTGTACAGGCTCGGGCTGATCGAGATCGAAGGCGAGCACAGCACGATGGTGTAGCCATCGGGCGCCTGGCGCGCGGTGAATTCGGCGCCAACATTGCCGCCGGCACCGGGCCGGTTTTCGGCAATCACCGTCTGGCCGTAGCTCTCGCCGAGACGCTGCGCGAGCATGCGGCCGAGAATATCGGTACCGCCGCCAGGCGGGAACGGCAGCACCAGGCGGATCGGTTTGGCGGGAAATACCTGCGCCAACACGGTGGCGGGGGCAGCGCAGATGATCATGGCGGCCGCGACTGCGGCCAGCGACGGACGAAACTTCATGGAGGCCTCCGGGTGGATCGTTATCAGCTGCGCGGTGGAGCGCAGCGCGTTGTTCTGCCGCTGATTTTCCACGCTGCCCTGCCGCAGGTCAACGCAAACCGCCGCTCGGCTACAATCAGCGGACAATTCGAACAACAACCTTTGGAGGAACCGCAAATGACCATCACCTGGCGTGGCCTTGCAGCCATCGTTTTACTTGGCAGCTGCAGCGCTTTTGCACAAACCTACCCGGTCAAGCCGGTGCGCTTCGTGGTGCCCTTCGTGCCCGGCGGCCCGACCGACATCCAGGGCCGCATGCTTGGCGAAAAACTCGCCCAGCGCCTCGGCCAGCAGGTGCTGGTGGACAACCGCGGCGGTGCCGGCGGCAACATCGGCATGGAACTCACCGTCAAGGCGCCGCCCGATGGCTACACCATCGTCATCGCCACGGTCGGCACCTGGGCGGTGAACCCGCACCTCTACAAGCTGTCGTTTGACGTATTGAAGGATTTCACGCCGATCATCCAGGTCTCGACCTCGCCCGGCGTGCTGGTGGTGCATCCCTCGGTGCCGGTTAAATCGGTGAAGGAACTGGTGGCACTTGCCCGCTCACGGCCGGGAGAACTGAACTACGGCTCTTCGGGCGTCGGCGGCTTCGGCCATATCAGTGGTGAACTGTTCACGCTGATGACCAACACCCGGATGATCCACGTGCCGTACAAGAGCTCGGCACCGTCGCTGACCGATCTGGTCGCCGGCCAGATCCAGGTGCTGTTCAACAACGCGATCTCGACCGTGCCCTTCGTCCAGGCCGGACGTGTGCGCGCGCTGGCGACCACCGGTGCCAAGCGGCTGGCGGTGCTGTCGGAGCTGCCAACCATCGCCGAAGCCGGCGTGCCGGGTTACGAAAACTCGTCATGGTCGGCGGTTGCCGGACCGGCCGGCCTGCCGGCGGCGATCCAGGGCCGCCTGCACAAGGAGTTCACCGCCATCCTCACCGATCCGGACATCCAGAAACGCCATGCCGATGTCGGCGCGCAGATCATCGGCGGTTCGCCGGAACAGTTCCACGCCTATCTGAAGGCCGAAGTCGAGAAATTCGGCAGGCTGGTGAAGTCAGCCGGCATCAAGGCGGCATCAGGCGGTTGATGAACGGGCGGCCGGTCCTCAAACCGCAATAAAAAAGCGCAGCCAAGGCTGCGCTTTTTTAAGCCTGCAAAGCGCTCAGCGGAAACGTTCGGCGCAGCGATGCACCGCCTGATTGGTATCGAACTTCAGGCACTCACGGGCATCGAGTTTCGCGCGCGCGGTGAGCATCGGCGCGGAGCCTGCGGTACCTGCCGGAGCATCAGCCGCAGCTGGCGCCGATGCAGATGCAGCGGGGGCTGCGACAGGTGCTTTTGCCATGGCCGGTGCGGAGGCCGCACCACCCTTGCGCGCCTTGGCCGCTTCAGCCAGCTTGGCGCCGGCCTGCGTGGCGCTGGCGCGTGACTCTTCGAGGATCGCGCCCATCACCTTGTCCATGAACCACTTGCCGTCTTCAGTGGCGTAGAACCTGGCGTATTCGGCCAGCTCCGCATCCGGCACCGCACGGTAGGTGTAAGCAAAACTGAGCACGGTGGCATCACGCACCGCCTGTGCGAGTTTGCCCTTCTGCTTTTCGAAGGCGGCGTCGAACTTGGTCATCGTCGCCGCATCGCCGCTGACCGCACTCATCATCATTGCACGGGTGATGCCAACGACCATCTCGGTCGCGAATTCCGGCGCACGCGTGGTTTCTGCGAGACCGTTGAGCACCTGCACACGCTCCGGCGGCAGCGGCGCCTTGCCGAGTTCCTTGGCAAAAGCCGCCATGTCCTCGCCTTTCTGTGGCGCGGACTCCAGCTCGATCATTTTTTTCATCGCTGGCGAAGACAGCGTCTTGTTGAGGCTTTCCACGCGCTTGCGGTCAAAATCCGTTTTCAGGGTGCCGCGCACGCGCTGCAGGAAACGATCGGCGCTGAACGCATCGCTCATGATTTTCTCGACATCGGCAAGCAGCGCAGCGTCACGCGGCTTGGCCGAGGACTGGCGCACACCGAGCGCGACCTTTTCCGGGATCTGCGCCAGCTGCTTGCCGAGACCGGAATTCTCCAGCAGCTGATCAACCAGCTTTTCCGGCGGCACTTCGGCGGGCGGCTTGGGTTTGACGGCCACCGGTGGCGGCGGGGGCGGCGGCGGCGGGGGCTCGGCCATGAAGGCATCCCAGCCCATCCAGCCGATGATCGCAATGGTGAGAACACCAACAGCGCCCATCACCATCTTTTTCTTGCGGCCGCCATCTTCAGCAGCCGCAACCGGCGCGGGTTCATCGCCCCCTTTTTTGCCACCGAGTTTGGGCAATTTCAGCTTGCTCAGGTCGAACTTGGCCATTGCGACTCCCCTGCCAACGGTTGATGAAGCGCCAGCTTACGACAAAAAATGTTTCAACTCAGTGGATTATTGCCTGCTCCCGGCATCAGGCCACTGCCCGGTGTTTACAGCGGCTCGCCCAGCAGCGTTTTCGCGGTACGTTCGCAAACCCAGGCCTTCTCTTCCGCAGTCAGCCCCGGAATGCCGTCCACTGCCGCCGGCACATCCAGCGGCGCCATGTCGAAGGGATGATCGGTGCCGATCACCACGCGGTCGGCGCCGACCTGGTCGATCAGGTATTTGGCGGCCTGCGGATCGTGGGTCAGGCAGTCGAAGTAGAAACGCTTGAACAGTTCGCGCGGCGGCGTGGGGTTGTTGACCTTGGGCTCGTTGCGCACCTGGTGGCCGTGGCGGAAACGCCCGATCTGGTACGGAATGAAGCCGCCGCCGTGCGGCAGCACCACGCGGAGCTTGGGCATTTCGTCCATCGCGCCGCTGAACATCAGGTGCGCGACCATCAGCGTGGTGTCGAGCGGGAAGCCGACGAAGTTCGACAGGTAGTAATCCTCCATGCCGCCCTTGGCCAGGCACTGGTAGGGGTGGGCGAAGATGAAACAGCCCAGTTGCTCGATGGTCTTCAGCACCTTGCGGTACTTCTGCGCCGCGAGCGGCGTGCCTTCGATCGAGGTCGCCAGCTCCACCGCCTTGAAACCGTATTCCTTGACCACGCGCTCGAGCTCGGTGATTGCCGCGTCCGGGTCCTGCATCGGCAGGTGCGCCATGCCGCGCAGGCGCGAAGGATGTTTGGCGACCATCTGCGCGATGCCGTCGTTGGCGAGCTGCGCCGCATAAAGGCCGGCTTCCGCCGGCAGCCAGTAGAAATAGATCGGCGGGCCGACCGAAATCGCCGACACGTCGAGCTTGTTGCGGTTCATCCACTCGACCTTGGCGTCGGCATCGTAGAAATCCGGGCTCAATATCGCCGGGCGGCCGTGGACATCAAAATATTTTTTGCCGTCCTTCTCGGTGATACTGGTGTGGAAGCGCTTAGGGTCTTTTTCCATCGCCGCGATGATGGTCGGCGGGATGACGTGGCTGTGCAGGTCGTAACGCTTGGTCATGCTGATCCTTTCGGTGGCCCTTGCGGCCGGTGATAGAGGGTTATTTTAAAGCGAGCAGCGGCCGCAGCGCGCGCGCATCGCGCAGGCGTTCGATGTTCCACACGGTATCGATCAGTTTTCCGCTGCGCCGCGCGCCGAGCAGCGGCCGCAGCAGGTCATGCGCCTTGGCCGCCACCTCGGCCCGCGGCATCGGGTTGGCCGCGGTGCCGCGCACGGCCTTGGTATGGTGGCGCAGCCGGCGGCCGTCGCGGGTGGTGATCTCGACGATGGCCTGGGTGGTTTTTGCCCGGCCCAGCGCGGCGCTGCCCTTGAGCTCGATCTTCTGCTTCAGCTTCAGCACGCGCGGGTCGCGCACGCGGCGGTCGTCATGCGCCGAGGCGAAGCTGATGTCGCCGTCCAGCAGCATCACCGCCACGAGATGCTGGATGTTGATGCTGGCCATGGTGCGCTGGTTGACGGTGCGCGCACCCTGGTCGTCGATGGTGATGTCTACACGTTCGACATCCTTTGCACTGATGCCATGCTTCTCGATCAGGTTCATCACCGCATCCAGCGGCGCCTGGATCGGATAACCGACCGCCCAGCGCTTGATCGATGTGTTCATGATCTCGTAACGGCGGCCGAGGTCCGCCACCAGCTTCTCCGGACTGGCGGTCAGGCCATGGGCGTGGAAAAAGCTGCGGTCGCCGTCGAACACATCCTCGACGCCGGTGAACTTCATCGACGTCATCAGCGCGGCAGTCACCCCATTCCGTGCCGGCATGCCGCCGAAATCAAAGGCCTTTTCGATGTGCTCGATGTCGCGCGCCCAACACGACAGGCCCGAGGCCTGCTGCGCGGTGTACGACAGCAGGTAACGCGTCTGGTCGACGTTGAGTTTCAGAATGGCTGCCGCTGCCGCGGCGGCACCGAACATGTGGCCGAAGCTGTGGGTGGAATGGCCGCGTTCGCGGAAGCGCTCGATGCCGAGCGCGATCGACATCCGCGCGCAGACGTCATAACCCAGCACCGTGGCGCGCAGCAGTGCCGTGCCGTTCGCCCGCTCGCGCTCGGCCACCGCCAGCGCCGCCGGCACCACGCCACAGCCGGGATGGACCAGCGCGAGGTAATAGGTGTCATCGGTTTCGTCGGCATGCGCGTGCATGCCGTTGGCCAGCGCCGCATTGATCGCGGTGGTGACGATGTTCGAACCGATCACCTGCGCCTCGGGCGTGCCGCCCTGGGTGGCGATGAATTCGATCGCGCGCCGTCCGGGCAGCAACTGCGAGCCGGAGAGCATCGCCGCCAGCGTGTCGAGCAGATGGTGTTTGGCGCGCTCGGTGACTTTGGCCGGCAGCGCGCGGCGGGGTGCGCTGGCGATGTAGGTCGCCAGCTTGTGCATCAGCGGGGAGATTTTCGCGGCGGCTCTTTTTCCAGTCATTTTGCTCATTCCGGCTTGATACCCGCGGCCTGTATCACCTTCGCCCACTTCGCCGTTTCACTGCGCAGGTAGGCGGCAAATTCCTCGGGACTGCTGCCCACCGGCTCGGCGCCGTCGTTCAGCAGGCGTTGCCGCACTTCGGGATTCTGCAAAGCCTTGGCCGTGGCACCGTGCAACCGGGTGATGATGTCGCGCGGGGTTCCGGCCGGCGCGAGCAGGCCGTACCACTGCACGGCTTCGTAACCCGGCACGCCGGCTTCGCCGATGGTCGGAATGTCCTCGGCGCCGGGCGCGCGTTTGGCTCCGGTGACGCCGAGCGCACGCAGCCGGCCGCTCTTGATGTGCGGCTGCGCCGACAGCATGTTGGGCATCATTGCGGGCACGTGGCCGGCGATGAGGTCGGTGACGCCGGGGCCGGAACCCTTGTACGGCACGTGCAGCATCTTCAGTCCCGTCATCACCAGGAACAGCTCCATCGACAGGTGCGGGCTGGTACCCACACCGGCCGACGCGAAGTTGACCTGGCCGGGACGCGGCTTCACCAGCGCGACAAACTCCTTCACGCTTTTCGCCGGCAGCGAGGGATGCACCACCAGCACGTTCGACAGCGACACCGCCTGTGAGATCGGTGCGAGATCCTTCAGCGCATCGTACGGAACCTTTTTGTACATCGCCGGATTGATCGCCAGCGTGCTGATGCCCATCAGCAGCGTGTAGCCGTCGGGCGTGGCACGCGCCACCGCTTCGCCGCCGATCATCGTGCCGGCGCCGGCGCGGTTCTCGACCACGAACTGCTGGCCGAGCTGCTGCGTCAGTTGCGGCGCGAGGATGCGCGCGGAAATGTCGGTGCCGCCACCGGGTGCGGAGGGCACGATCACGCGCACCGTGCGCGCGGGGTAATTCGACTGCGCCGCGACGAATCCCGGCCACAGCGCGATGACAATCAATAAGCCGTTGATTTTATTCATATATTTTATAGATGCGAAAAGAGGATTTTCCCGGCCACCGGCATCTTCGCGGTGAGAATTTCGCCGCGATAGGAATCGCAGATGTACAGCGTTTTGCGGTCGGCACCACCGTAGGCCATGTTGGTCATGCGCGCGCCCTTGGTTTTGCCCTGCACCCGTGCCAGCGGTTCACCCATCGGACCGAACAGCCAGATGATGCCGGGCCGAGCATGCGCCGCCGACAGATTGCCGGCTTCATCCATCGCCAGACCGTCGGGACCGTGGATGCCGGGCAGCACCGCAAACACGCCGGCCTTGTTCACCGAACCGCCCTTCAGCGGGCAATGCCACATGCAGTTGGCACGGGTCATCGCGACAAAAAGCACCTTGTCCTGCGGATCGAGCACGATGCCGTTGGGGCTGGGCCCGTTGTTGATCAGGCAGTCGAGCCGGCCTTCCGTGCTGTAGCGATAAACACGCCCGGTCGGATCATGGATGCCGGTCTGTCCCTGGTCGGTGAAATACAGGTCACCGTTCCTGGCGAAGGTCAGGTCGTTGACACCCTTGAAGCCCTCGGACTGGTTGTGCGTCAGCAGGTCTTCGACACGGCCGGTATTCGGGTCGCAGCGCAGGATGCCGCGGCGGTAGTCGGTGATATAGATCGAGCCGTCCTTGTGCACCGCCAGACCGTTGGGCCAGCCGTCATATTCAGCGGCGACATCAAACTCCCCTTTCGGCGACATGCGCAGGATGCGGCCGTAGGGAATGTCGACCAGGTAGAGGTTGCCCTCGCGGTCGAAGGCGGGACCCTCGAGAAAACAGTCGAGCTTCGAGCCCGGATGATTGGCATCGATCCAGCTCGACGGCGCGCCACCCTTGCGCAGGCGCGCGGGCACGGAGGCAAACACTTCGGCTTCGATCAGCGGCGGTGGTTCAAAAAACGACATGCATGGAACTCCCTTGATGACAAGCAGTGGCGGACTTCATTCCGGCGTGATTTTTGCCGATTTGATGATGCCGGCGTAGAGCGGAATTTCATCGCGCACGATCTTCGCCAGGCCTTCAGGCCCGCCGACCACCACATCGGCACCGCGTTTGGCGAAACGCTCGCGGAAATCCGCGCTCTGCACCGCAGCCGCAAAATCGCGGTGCAGTCTGGCGATGACATCGGGCGGCGTGCCGGCGCGGGCAAAGATGCCCATCCAGCCATCGAGGTCGAAGGCCGGCAGCGTCGCCGACACTCCCGGCACATCAGGCAGCACCGAGGCGCCGCGCGCCGCCGAAATCGCAATCGCGCGCACACGCTTGTTTTCGACATGCGGCAGCACACCGACGATGTTGGCGAACTGCAGGTCGATGCGCCCGCTCAGCGTGTCGATGAAGGCCGGCGCCGCGCCCTTGTACGGCACGTGGTTCATCTTCACCTTGGCCAGCGCCTGCAGATGCTCCATGCCGAGGTGCTGCAGGTTGCCGACACCGGCCGAGGCGTAATTGAGCTTGCCGGGATGGGCGCGGGCGAGCGCGATCAGTTCCTTCACCGATTTCACCGGCAGCGAGGGATGCACCACCAGCACCATCGGACCGCTGATGATCTGCGTCACCGGCGCGAGGTCCTTCTGCGGGTCGTAGGGCAGGTCCTTGCGCAGGGACACATTGATGGTCATCGGCCCGGAATTGGCGAGCACCAGCGTGTAGCCGTCGGGCGGCGACTTGGCGACCACATCGGCACCGATGCTGCCGCCGGCGCCGCTGCGGTTGTCGACGATCAGCTGCTGCCCCCACATCGGCGTGAGTTTCTGGCCAACAGCACGCGCCACCTCGTCCAGCGGTCCGCCCGGCGGATAGGGCACGATCAGCCGTACTGGCTTGGCCGGGAAGTTCTGGGCCTGCGCGGGACACACCACAGCAACGAGCGTGGCAAAACCGATACTGATCAGACGCATGAAACCGTTCATGACGATCCTCCGCTGATACATGTCACCCTCTCCCCGTGGACTCACGGGGAGAGGGCCGGGGTGAGGGGCAGCAGCTAGCGATCCCCCTCGAAGGACTTACAGATGCAACGCGATCCAGTCCGCAACATAGGTCGCGCCGAGAAAACGGTTGTCGCCCTGGCAATGCTCCGCGCCGCCCTCTTCCGCGCTGAATATCTTCAGCGTCTTCTGTTTTGAACTGACCGCGTCATACAGCAGCTTCGCGTTGGCCACCGGCGAGATCGAGTCCTCCTCGCCATGCGTGACCAGGAAAGGACAGGTGATCCTGTTCGCGACGCCTTCCAGCTTGTAGGACTCGCATTTTTTCATCGCCGAATCCATGTCCGGCATACCCATGACCCAGGGCAGCTGGTAATGCGGCGCGGACAACTGGGTGCCGCCGGATTCCTGGATTTTGCGGCGGGTGATCCAGGTCGCGTGATAGTCGTAATGCCCGCCCCAGGCGATGCAGGCGGCATAACGCTTTTCGAATGCGGCAACACGCGGCGCGTAATAACCGCCCATGCTGTAGGCCATCACCGCGACACGTTTCGGATCGACATCCTTGCGCGACGCCACATAGTCATAGGCGGCGGCACCCGGCACTTCATAGTCGGGACGGCTGGGAATTTCCTGCAGGCGCAGCGCCTCGCCCTGCCCCGGCCCGTCGATGGCCATGGTGTTGATGCCGCGCAGCGCGAGTTCGACGCCGCCGAACAGGATCGACAGCTCCTTGGTGCTGTCCAGCCCGTCGAAAAACACCACCGTCGGCTTCGGCCCCTCACCCGGCGCCTTCATGAACCAGGCCGGCAGCGTGGTCGCCTTGCCTTCATGGTTGTAAGGCACTTCGACGCGCTCGATATTCGGATAACGGTGCTTGATGGCAAGCCTGAAGCAGCGCAGGCAATCCTGGTAGAGCCCGATTTTTTTCGGACCGAGCCCGACAAAACGTTCACCGACAAAATAATAGGTCGCGGCGCGCAGATAGTGCCCGGCAGCGGACATCACGAACTTGTCCTTCATCGCCGCGTCGCCCATCGCCTCGATGCGCTGCGCCTCTTTTTCCCATTCCGCGCCCCAGGCCTCGTTGTCACCGACTTTGCCCTTGAGGCGGCGGCCAACCCGGTCGACCTCGCTCATCGCGGCGCCACCCCAGCGCGCCATCTCGATGCAGATCATCATGCCCTGCGACCACATGAAGCTCTCGGGAAAGTACTGGAAACCGGCTTTCATGTTGTTCTCCCTGGTGATTGATTATTTTTTATTGCGTGGCGCTGCCGGCAAGGCCGATCTGCTTCAACAAGCCGGCTTGCCGGGCGATGTCGGCCTTGAGCAAGGCCGCAAAATCCTCCGGACTGCCGCCGGCGGGTTCAGCGCCCTGGCTGGCCATGCGCTCACGCACTTCGGATAATTTCAGCACTTCATTGATGTCCCGATTGACCCGGCGCAGGACCGCTTGCGGCACCCCCTTGGGCATCAACACGCCATGCCAGATGCTGCTGTCATAACCTTTCAGCGTTTCACCCACCGAGGGGATATCCGGAAGCCCTTGTGCGCGTTTCGCCGTGGTCACCGCGACCGCCCGAATCCTTCCGGCCCGCACATGCGGCATGGCCGCGATCATCGGTCCCGACATCATTTGCACCTGCCCTGAAATGACATCGGTCATCGCGGGCGCACCGCCCTTGTAGGGCACATGCAGCATTTTTGTTCCGGCCATCACGTTGAACAGTTCCATCGCCAGGTGCGCGGCGCTGCCATTGCCGGAAGACGCAAAATTCAACTGGCCCGGCCTGCTTTTAGCCAGCGTAACCAGCTCCGCCACCGTCCTGACCGGCAGTGCATTGTTTACGGTCAGCAGCAACGCCATGGCATTCAACTGCACCACCGGCGTGAAATCGCGCACGGGGTCATAGGGCAGATTGCGATAAAGCACCGGATTCACCGAAACGCTGGCAGTCAGGCAATACACCCAGGTGTAACCGTCAGCCGGTGCTTTGGCGGCGAGATCGGTGCCGATGATGGCATTGGCGCCGCTGCGGTTGTCGATGATGACCTGCTGCTTCAGGCGCTCGGACAGCGGCCCTGCGATCAAGCGCGCCACGGTGTCGGTGCCACCTCCGGGCGGAAAGGGCACGATGAAACGGATCGGACGGTTCGGATATTCCTGCGCAAAAATCGCCGTCGCTGACAGCATCAGCAGTGTTCCCGCGGCACTTCGCATGAATCCGGTCATGTTGAGAACACGCTCATTCCGCCGGAATGCCGGCGTCCCTGATCACCTTCGCCCACTTGGTGATTTCAGCCTTGATGTATGCCGCGAATGCCGCGGGTGTGCCGCCATCGGGTTCAAAGCCCTGCACTTCAAGGCGTTGCCGCGTCGGACCGGCGAGGATTTTCACGGTGTCGACGTGCAGGCGATCGACGATGGCCTTCGCCGTGCCCGCCGGTGCAAGCAGGCCGTACCAGGTCGCCGCGTCATAACCCTTGACGCCGGATTCGGCGATGGTCGGCAGATCGGGCATCGCCTGCGAACGTTTGGTGGTGGTCACCGCCACCGGCCGCACCTTGCCCGATTTCACATGCGGCATCGCCGCCGGCATGGTTGCGAACATGATCTGCACTTCACCGGAGATGGTCGCCACCAGCGCCGGGCCGCCGCCCTTGAACGGTATGTGCACCATGCTGATACCGGCCAGCGATTTCAGCAGCTCACCGGCGAGGTGCGAAGAACTGCCGACACCGGCGGAAGGAAAGTTGAGCGCGCCCGGTTTCGCCTTCGCCAGCGCGATCAGCTCCTTGACCGTTTTCACCGGCAGCGAAGGATGGGCCACGAGGATGTTCGGCGTGATCGCCACCAGGCTCACCGGCGCAAAATCCTTCACCGGATCAAAGCCGAGTTTTTTGAACAGGCTGACGTTGACCGCGTTCGGCGCGACATTGCCCATCAGCAGCGTGTAGCCGTCGGGCGCTGCACGCGCGGCGAGTTCGGTGCCGATGTTGCCGGTGGCACCGCCGCGGTTGTCCACCACCACCTGCTGGCCCAGCGTCTGCGTCAGTTGCTCCGCCATCACGCGGCCGACCTGGTCAGTGCCGCCGCCCGGCGGGTAGGCGACGATCATGCGGATCGGGCGCGAAGGATAGGCGTCTGCCGCCTGCGCGGCTGTCGGGAACAGCGCCAGGAAAATCACTAAGTTATTGATTTTATTCATATTTTTATTGAGCCAGAGGCAGCGTCACCGGACGGCCGGTGGCCATCGAATGCTCAATCGCCAGCGTCACCTCGAGGTTGTGCTTTGCCTCGCGCGGTTTCGCCAGCGTGCAGGCCTTGCCCATCGCCAGATGATCGAGCCAGGCGCGGGTTTCATTGGCGATCGGGCCCCAGAATTCGCCGAGCGCCCAGTCACCGGGCGTGCCGCTTTGCAGGAACACCATGTTGACGGTGTGATCCGGCAGATAGACATGCGGGATGCCCTTCTCGGTGTACATCAGCTGATCGGTGTGATCATCATCAAGAATCATCACACCTTCGGTGCCGACCACTTCGACACGCGCGGCATGGCCCAGCGCCGGATATTTTTCCGGCAGCGCATAACTGATGCCGAGGTTGACCACCGCGCCGTCTTCGTAGGTCAGGATGGCGTAGCTGATGTCTTCAACGTCGGGATAACCGGCATCCCGCAGCACACCCTTCTGTCCGCGCGCATAGACCTCGACCAGGCGATGGCCTTCATGGAACCAGTTCATCAAATCCACGTAATAGGTCAGCGCATCCACCACCGGTGTGGCGTGCGGATTACGCTGGAGCATGCCCAGCGCCTGCGAGCGAGAATTGAACACCCGTGCCGCGGCACCGGTCATGCGGCCGATGCGGCCCTGCACGATCTGCTCCTTGGCGATCTGGTAACGCTCCTTGTAACGGCGGCTGTAGCCGACATGCACTTCGATGCCGGATTTTTCGATGCTGCGGATCACCTGCTCGGCATCAGCCAGTGTCAGCGCGATCGGTTTTTCCACAAGCACCGGCTTGCCGAGTTCGAGCGCCTTCAGAATCGGCGCAAGATGTTCGCCTTCACTGGTGGAGACAATCACCGCGTTGACTTCCGGATGCGAAATGATCGCGTCGTTGTCGGTGGAATGTGTGGCGGCACCGACTTTTTTCGCCAGCGCCTCGGCTTTTTTGCCGTCCTGGTCGGCGGTGGCAATGAAGCGCACTGCCGGATGTCCGGCCGCGAGCTGCGCGCGCAGGCCGCCGATGCGGCCCGAGCCGATCACGGCGAGACCGATGTTCTTGCGTTCGATGATGTTCTCCTCCGCCACTGCAACGCTCGTGCGTTGCGGACGGCCATGAATTGGACTGCTGGATGGCACTGAAAAATGCTGGCTGAAAGCCGCGTTCAGCGCAGCGAGTTTAGCGCTTGTTATGAACCGCTAAAAATAAACTTGTAAATCAGTGCGTTAAAAATACCCTCACCCCTACCTCTCGTCCCGGAGGGAGAGGGAGGATTTTTGCAAGTTCATAACAGGCTCTAGGAGCGGAGCAGAGTGGCAGAGTAAAGGAAGATTTCGTGCGTCAGGTTAGACGAATCAGACCATCCTGCAGCCCGGTGAATTCACGCAGAGCTTGAGCTTCAGCGCCAAAGCCGGTAGCACCAATCACCTGCTGGGCAGCGGTTACGCCGATACCGCTCAAGGCGTTGTTGCGAGCGTACCAGTAGGCCAGATCACCGCCCAGGGCGCTGTCATCCGAGCCGGACAGATGAAACTGCGTCAGCGCATCCCCCAGCGCCCAGGCGCTGATGCCGGGATTGTTGTTCTGGGCCGCATCAAAAGCGCTTACCATACCGGCGAAGTCAAAGCTCTGCACACGGCGGTTGTAGATCGGATCGGTGGCATCGGCATCAAAATCCGGGCTGGCATCGAGAATGAACTGCAGGTTGGCAAACTTGTTGCCACCGGCGTACCAATCCTTAAATACCACCTGGTCGGTGGCGCTGGCGTTGAGCACCAGATCATTACTGTTACGCGACAGCGAAAGATCTGAATAACGCAGCCCCCCGCCCAGCGACAGCGTGTTGTCAGCACCTTCGCCGGAGTAGACGGTATCGATGCCGCTACCGGCGTTGAAGGCCACAACATTGCTGCCAACGCCGGTGTGGATGTTGTCATTGCCGCTTCCACCAACAAAGAGATCATTGCCAGCGCCGCCGATAGCAGTGTCGTCCCCCGCCCCACCAGAGAACAGGTTGTTGCCATCGCTATCGCTCAGAATATCGGCACCACCCTGTCCTTCAATCAGGGTATTGCCGATCTGACCAAGCAGTTGTGAGGCGCTGTTATCACCACGGAGCAGGCCAGGCATATCGACGGACTGCATCGCCATTGACTCGATCGTCGCCACATCCCAGAACTGACCACCGGCAAATTCGATACGCTCAATCTGGTGCCTGGCCGCGGCGAACCAGTCCTCAATCTCGATGCTGTTCTGATGATCGGCAGTTTCGACCACCAGATCGTTGTTAAGTCGTCCGAGCTTGATATCTGCGGTGGTGATACCGGCACCAAATACGATCTTGTCCAGATTGCCAGCAGTGGCATCGTCTTCGGCAATGACATCGCGGCCAAAGCCAGGATCAAAGCGGTAGATATCATTGCCCAGGCCACCGATCAGTATGTCGTTACCGGCAAGGCCGTTCAGGCTATTTGCTGCACTATTACCGATGAGGGTATTTGCCAGAGCATTACCCGTGCCATTACGGCTGGCAGTACCTGTCAGCGTCAAGTTTTCAACGGAATCGCCCAAGGTGTAAGTCAGCGTCGTGCTGACGGTATCCACACCCTCACCAGCGAGTTCGACCACCAAATCACCCGCATTATCAACAGTGTAGCTGTCATTACCGGTGCCGCCGATCATCGTATCCGCACCAGTGCCGCCATTGATGATGTCGTTGCCGCCGCCGCCAGAAAGCGTATTCGCAGCAGTATTACCGGTGAGTGCATTATCGAGTGCGTTACCGGCCACATTGATCGCAGCAGTCCCAGTCAATGTGGCGTTTTCAAGATTCGCGGCGAGAGTGAATGTGATGGAACTTCTCACCAGATCGACACCCTCATCAGCCAACTCAATAACTTGGTCGCCTGCCTGATCAATCACATAAATATCATTACCCGCACCACCGGCCATGACATCCGCCCCAAGCCCGCCATCCAGCGTGTTGATTCCACTGTTGCCAGTGAGATTGTTGGCCAGGGTATTTCCAGTACCGTTGATATTGGCCGTACCGGTGAGCGTCAAATGTTCCGTATTCGAGACCAGAACATAAGTGATCGAAGAGAAAACCTGGTCAGTTCCCTCGTTGGTATTCTCGGTGATGAGGTCGCCCGTTTGGGCGACATAGTAGGTATCGTCACCAAGGCCACCACTCATCGAATCATTGCCGGCCATGCCATCCAGTATGTCATTGCCACCCAAACCGACGAGCGTATTCGCTCCGCTATTACCAATGATGATGTTGTTACCGGCATTGCCAGTACCTGCGATACCCGAAGTGCCCAAGAAAGTCAGGTTCTCGAAATTACCGCCCAGCGTCCAGGTAAGGCTGCTTTGTATGGTGTCAGTGCCCTCGTTGGCATTCTCAACCACCTGATCACCGGCGTTATCGATCACCAGAATGTCATCACCAAGGCCGCCAATCAGGATATCGGCGCCGGCTTTACCGTCCAAAAAGTCATTACCCTCATAGCCCGTTAAAGTATTTGCGCCTGAATTTCCGGTGATCTGGTTGTTCGAGGCATTGCCAGTGCCATTCAGATTGGAAGTGCCTGACAGTATGAGATTTTCAAATTCCGCACTCAGCGTATGCGTAAAGGGACTATTGACCGTGTCAGTCCCCTGATCGGGCAATTCAATGATCACATCACCCAAAGCGTCCAGGGTGTAAGTGTCATCCCCCTCACCGCCTGACATGGTGTCGTTGCCGGTGCCGCCGTTCAGTGAGTCGTTACCTGCCCCGCCGTCAAGAACGTCGTTGCCGCCGCCACCGATCAGGCTGTCATTGCCGCCGCCGCCAGCAAGATTGTTGTTGCCGTTGTTTCCGGTGATTGAATTGGCCAGCTCATTACCGATGGCGTTCAGGTGACCTGAACCCGTCAGCGTCAGGTTTTCCACTTCGGCGGGCAGCTCGAAATCAATACTTGAATTGATACGATCAACACCTTCACCTGAATATTCAATGACAGAATCGCCAGAGTTATCAACAATATAAGTATCGTTGCCGGCACCGCCTTGAAGTTCATCAGCCCCAGCGAGACCATTCAAAGTATTGTTGCCCGAGTTTCCGGTAATGACGTTGTCCAGCGAATTGCCTGTGCCTTGAAGATTCGCCGAGCCTGTCAATGTCAGATTCTCAAAGTTCTCCAACAAGCTGTAGTTGAATGGCGATTCGACGGTATCCAGCCCTTCATCGGCGCCTTCCTGTACTAAATCTGCAATATTATCAATTGCATAGTAATCATCACCTGTGCCGCCGAGCATCTGATCCAGCCCTTCACCGCCATCCAGATAATCGTTTCCTTCAGACCCGATCAGGTAGTCGTCATCAGGTCCGCCATAAAGCGCGTCATCACCGTCACCGCCATCAATGTAGTCGGACCCCGTTCCGCCCAAAATTTGATCGTTGCCAATAACGCCATACAAAGAATCACCGCCCCCAAAGCCCTGGATTAAGTCATCCCAGTCGAATCCAGTAATGTGATCATCGAACTCGGTGCCCGAGGTCAGTGAAGTGATTACGTCAGCAGCCGTCCAGATGACGCCATTCGAGAATTCAATCTGTTCCAAATTGAACTCTTGATTGGCAAGCCAGCCTTGCAGCGTTACTTGATCAACAGTGTTCGCGATGTTCAGGTAAACGTTATAGCCGTCATGGCTTAGCGTTACATCCTCGGGCGCGATGCCATCCAGCAGTAGCAGGGTGTCCGCGCCTTCGCCGGCGTATTCTGATATCGAGTCAGACTCATAACCTAGGCCAAAACGATAAATATCGTCGTCCAGTCCTCCGTATAGGGCATCACTGCCTGAGCCGCCGTCCAAAGTATCAGCGCCGGACAAACCATGGAGCGAGTCGTCACCCCCGAAGCCATACAATGACTCCCCGGTATTTTCAAAGCCATACAAGGAATCGTTATCTCCGCTTCCGTACCCCAGGCGGGTTATTACGTCACTAGACGTCCAAATATCGCCATTTGAGAATTCAATTAGTTCCAAATTATCTGGATTAGACAACCAACCTTGCAGCACTACCTGATCAGCAGAGTTGGCAATATTCAAGTAAACATTGTAGCCATCGTGGCTAAGCCTCACGTCTTCCGGGGCTATGCCATTGAGGAGCTGTAACTTGTCTATCCCTTCTCCGGCGTATTCATCGATCAGGTCGGCTTCGTATCCCAATCCAAACCGATAGATGTCGTCATCAGGTCCACCGTAAAGGATGTCATTACCTGAGCCGCCATCCAAAGTATCAGCACCTGATAAACCAAAGAGAAAGTCGGAACCCTCGAAGCCATAAAGGGAATCACCAGAATTCTCTAGTCCATACAAGTAGTCACCACCAATACTTCCGTAACCCATGCGAGCACGGATTTCTTGCCAGTCCCAGGTCGTGCCATCTTGAAAATTGGCCTGAATAGTGCCTTGAAATTCAGAATTGATTGCCTCAAACACCGATAAGGTTTCACCTGTGTCATTGATGGTGAATAAAAGCGTGTTACCACCATCATGACTAACCCGAATATCTGATTCGGTTAGCCCTTCTGCAAAAGCTATCTTCGTACCGGACCCGATAAAAAAATCTGAAACAGTATCCGCACCGTAACCGCGTCCAAATACGAATTCATTTTCACCGACACCACCCAATAAAGAATCGCCCTCGCCATCAACACCACCGTCGATCCTGTCGTTGCCGGCATTGCCCTCTATGTAATCGTATCCAGCCCCACCGTACAGAGCATCGTCACCATCTCCTCCAAAGAGATAATCAACGCTTTCCCCGCCATACAAAGTATCGTTACCGCCTTCGCCGTATAGCTGATCACTACCAGCCATACCGTCAATGACATCCCCTCTGCCACTACCGTATATCAGGTCATCGCCAATCGTTGCTGGCGTTACTTGAATTTGTTGGGTTAACTCCTGCGCGGTCCAGCTTGTTCCGTCCGCAAAAACGACACTTTCAACTTCATTGGCTGGATTATCGAACCAGCTAATTATTGAAATTGAGTCATTCGAATTTAGTCGGGAAATAGTCAAGCTCGATGCATCCCGGGTTACCACGACTTCATTGGAAGTAACTCCAGGGCCTATGTGAATGCTGTCGATGTCCGACAAAGCTCCATCTTGCTCTGAAATATAGTCGATGCCGGAGTTGACTCCGAACTTGTAAATATCGCTACCGTTACCACCATATAGCCAGTCCAGTCCGGGGCCACCATCCAAGACGTCGTTGCCATCATCAGCAAATATTTGATCATTACCACCTTGCCCGATGAGGAGATCGTCTCCGGAACTGCCTACCAAAGCTTCACTGATATTAAATTCGACAGCGCTAACATCCCAGGTTGTGCCATCGCTGAAAACCACATTCTCAATTTTGTTGGCGCCGCCGACAAACCAATTGTGAATGGTCAGTTGATCAGCACCATCGTTCAAACTCAAATACAGATGCGCCAAATCCCTGGTGATCTTGACATCTGCCGGATCAACGCCAAAAGCCATCTGAATCGTGTCGCCATCCCCCCCCGTTACATCGCTATCGAAGACTCTATCGTGCCCATAACCAAATCCGAACTTATAAGTGTCGTTCCCAGAACCACCCATCAACTCATCTAATCCTGCCCCTCCGTCCAATATGTCATTTCCGCTATCACTTATCAGATAATCGCCTACGAGATAATCGTTGCCATCTCCACCAGACAAAACGTCATTCCCACCCTTACCAACAAGATAGTCGTTACCGCCAAAGCCTGAAATTGAATCATCACCTGAAGTCCCATAAAGGGCATTATCCCCTTCGTCGGCAACAGAAGCCCTACTCTCGAGGTCCGATATGTCCCAAATAGTGCCGTCGCCGAATAAAATCTGCTCTATTTGAAAATCAGTACTTTCATACCAATCTCTAATTTTCAGTTGATCAGCATTATTGTTGTAGGAAATAAATAAGTTACTAAAGTCGCGGCTTACTTTTATATCGGTTGGTAGCAAACCCTCGGCAATCAAAATAGAGTCGATATTTCCAGTCGTTGAATCAACATCATAAATTTCATCATGCCCCGAGCCGAGTCCAAAACGATACGTATCGTTACCCGACTGCCCCATCAGAAAATCATCGTCAGCGCCACCATCAAGGGTGTCATTACCATCGCCACCACGCAGCTGATCATTGCCAGCTTCTCCAATTAGCGAATCATCATCGATCCCGCCGTCGAGATAATCATTTCCATATCCACCCGACAATTGATCATTCCCATTCTCACCATAAAGAGTATCGTTGCCAGAATCTCCACTCAGAACATCATTATCGAACCCGCCATGCAGATAATCATTTCCGTCCCCACCAGACACAAAATCGCTTCCAGAACCTCCAAACAGAAGGTCATTGCCCGTATCACCTTCAAGATGATCAATACCATCTAGTCCATACAAGTGATCATTACCAGATAAACCACCAATTAAATCGTCCTGATCGGAGCCAACAAGGAAATTATCGCCAGCATCAGCAGTGGCAACAAAATTTTCTAAAGCCTCTGCACTCCACACTGTCCCGTCGCTGAAAGACACGCTCTCTATCTTGTTCGAAGTATCAGTGAACCAATTTTGAACCGTCAGTCGGTCCGTACTTCCGATCAAATCAAAATACATGCTTGTCATATTCCTGCTGACCTTAACGTCAGCAGGCGTAACGTTCAAAGCCATCTGGATCGTGTCGCCGTTATCTTGCGTCGTATCAATGTCGACAATAGTGTCATTACCGTCACCAAATCCGAATTTGTAGGTGTCATTGCCTGCCGCACCTACAAGCATGTCAGAACCCTCCCCGCCAATCAGGACATCGGCCCCATCACCTCCACTCAAATAATCGCTGCCACCACCACCTTCAAGCAAGTCATCTCCAGCATCACCGAATAGTTGATCCGATTCATCACCCCCAACTAAATGATCATTACCTGCATAGCCAGCCAGCCAGTCATTGCCAGAATCACCGGAAAGAAAATCATTCCCATCCAAGCCGTGTAATTGATCGTTGCCGCCGAGGCCTGAAATTGAGTCATTACCCATCGTGCCGTAAAGCGCGTTACCTTCCTCATCAGCAGCTGAAGCTTTACTTTCAAGATCGGAAATACCCCAAATTGTGCCGTTGCCAAAAATAACTTGCTCGACCTGGTAAGCAACACCTCCATACCAATTGCTAACTGCAATTCGATCTGCATTGTTGTTGTAGGAGAGATATAGACTACTGTGGTCCCGAGTAACCTTAAGATCAGCAGGCAGCACATCCGAGGCAATAGCGATGGAATCTATATTACCTACCGTAAAATCAATATCGCTAATTACGTCATGCCCAGAATCGGGTCCGAAATGATAGACATCGTTTCCGTAACCGCCATCAAGTTGATCGACGCCGGGACCTCCGACTAAATAATCATCTCCATCTCCGCCAACAAGACGGTCATTTCCCGAGCCGCCGATCAGCTGGTCATCACCTGAAAATCCGCGAATGTAGTCATTTCCTCCCAAGCCATTCAGTAAATCGTTGCCGGGGTTTCCAAAAATTACGTTATCCCCATCATTGATCGCGTTAGCTAAAGCCTCAATATCAGAGCCTTGCAAAACGGTGCCATCATCGAAAATTAGAGCATTAATTTTTGGATATGTTGAACCTTGAAATCCATGAAACCAGCCATTTATCGTTAAACGATCAGAAGCATCGCCAAGCTCGATGAACAAATTTGAATCATCCCTTGAAATATTGACGTCGCCTTGTTCAATATCCGCTCCTAGAACAATAGTGTTTGTCTCACCGCTGTATTCATAGATAACGTCATGTCCGTAGCCAATGCCAAAATGGTAAATGTCACTATCTGATCCACCCCACAGCAGATCATCCCCCAAGCCGCCATCAAGGACATCGCCACCCTCCGCGCCATAGAGCACGTCGCTACCAGCTCCACCTCTCAAATCGTCATTTCCACCCGCACCATAAAGATAATCGTTGCCGCCACCGCCTCTTAATAAATCATCCCCTGCCAATCCGTAGACGGAGTCGTTACCATCATGTCCATCCAGAATGTCATTTAGGTGAGTACCTACCGGTCGATTATCACCAGCATCTGCGGCAGCTAATTTTTCTTGAATATCTAATACACTCCATACCAATCCATCTTCGAATTCAAAGCGCTCAATCATATGCGCCGGCCCATTCAGCCAACCTGAGAGGGTTAACTGATCTTGGCTGCCAGTCAGTTGCAAACTGACTGAAGACCCTTCCCACGAAACTTCAATATCATCTGCAATCACCCCCTCCGAAAAGCGCACAACATCCTGATGCCCGCTGGTGCTATCGTTTTCGCTAATACTGTCATTACCGGAACCAATACCGAAAAGGTAAGTATCACCCCCCAAACCACCGATTAAAGTATCCGCACCTGTACCGCCATCTAGAACATCAGCATCGTCATCACCACTTAAATAATCATTTCCAGCACCGCCCAACAAAACATCACTGCCCGAACCGCCATACAAAGCGTCAGAACCGTCGCCACCATTCTGTAAATCAGCACCAGCGCCACCATTCAAGTTGTCACTTCCAGCACTACCCAACAAAACTTCAGCCCCGCTATCACCATACCTAAAGCTAAATGAGTCATTGCTATTTTGAGTCCACGAAAAGCCACTGGCTTCGTCCAAAGCTTTTTCAATAAAGCTCAGATAGGTAGCCGGAAGCGTCAGTGCTGTTTTAATAAGCGTGGTGTCCGGTATCAACCCCTCATTTTTCAGGGCAGCGGTTACAACCAAAGCCGATATCACTTGATTGAAATTATTAATATTGTTGAGGTAGCCGATAAAACTTTCACGTAGTACAACCGCATCTGTTACCACAAAACGATCATGGTTTAGCGAGTAACTAGCGCCCTGAATCCAATTATTCGTGGTTTTTTGTAAAACAAAAAATACTGAAAACCGATTTGTAAATTGCCCCCATACGCTGTTTATATAAGCTCGATCCCAAATTGTCCCGGGTGCTGGTTGGATTGAGCTAAAGTTATTTGCTTCGATTAATGGGCTCGAAAAGTATTGGCCATTGAGCTTCTCCAGCATCCAAACCTTGTCCTCGATAGTAGGCGTTAGCCGGCTCAGTCCTCGCTGGGAGTGCTCACTTCTAAGCCCAGTCCATTCGCTCATGAATTCATCAAAGCGTCCAAATACTTTAATTTCATCAAGTGCTGAAAATTCAATAGCTTTCTGGAGAAGTAATGTATTTTCCTGATAAGCCACATGCAGGCTCTTGACGCCGCCATAGCCTCTAAGCCAGGGCAGATCAAATATTTGCGATGAAATGCTGGGCGCCTGATCCAAGGGCCTGTAGGGATTGGAATCTGTGATTGCAAAATCAATGGCAAAACGAATATCTGCAGCCAGGCGCTGCTCGCCATTAACTGTATAAGTGCCAGTAGCAGCTACGACATTGTTTGCGATTGAATAATCTGCAGGCGTTGCTACAAGTCCAATCTCAGAAATGCCTAGCGCAGCCAGTGAACTTATTTCATTTGCCTGGCTAATGCCATCCTGCGAGAGGTCTTTCCAAACCAGTAAGTGGGAAAAAACCGAATCTGATGCGTCAATGCGGCCATCGTTGTTGGAGTCGTATGTGGCTAGTTCGTCAAAGCCATCAATATTTGCTGACCCAAAAAGCTCTGCTAATCCGTCAATAAAGCCATTTGTGTTGGAATCCAGCGCCAAGAAACCATCAGTTGCGTAAAGCCAGCCCGCACGCTCAGAAATTCCATTGTTATCAAAGTCAAAGTAAATCGAGGAAGTGTTGCTGCCATAAGCATCAATCGCATTGTTATTGTTCAAATCGAAAACAAGGGGATCCCACCTCTGCACGGATCGCTGTCGGTTGTAAGGTGGTGGCGATGGACGGCGGTTCGGATCGGAGGGATCCTCTTCCTCATCGAGATAAATACCCAAGTCTTTGTTGGAAAAGTCCTGGATAGTTAGCGCACCGTTAACTATCAAATCGCCATCAATCAGCTCAAATTCATTGTCGCTTGAATCGCGCCAAACACTTTCACCGCTCTGGCGCACTGCCAGTGAAAGCAATTCATTGTTTAGATAGACAACACCCTTGCCATCACTGTCTACAACAGTGTCTTCTTCATCGACGTAGTAGGTATCAACACCATTGCCCCCTAGGAGGTAGTCGGCGCCAGCACCGCCAGTCAAGGTATCGGAACCTTCACCACCAATCAGGATGTCGGCGCCAGCGCCGCCATCGAGTACATCCTGCCCGCCATCGCCGAACAAAAGGTCGCCACCCGCACCACCCGTCAATTGGTCACCGCCATCAAGTCCCGCTATGAGCGCCGGGGAATCGGTGGCAACGTATTGCCTTGTGCCTGCCAGATTCGCATCGCCTTCGGCTAGCATTTGCGCAGGCAGCAATTCGCCCTCTGCGCGATAGGTGGGATTGTCGAGCGCGACGGCTACTCTTTCATCGCTACTTGAGAGCCCCTGCAGGTCCGACCATGTCGAGGCTGCCGCACCGGATACGACATAATCTTGTGTTATTGAAAGCGGGATAGCTCCGTCTGGAATGACACCACTACCCTCAGGCAGATTTGTCATTACCTCAACCATGTTGCCTATTTTGTGCTGGCTGAAGAGGTAGCCGAACATCGGCAACAGGTTGGCTGCCTTCACCGACAGGAGACCGGCCAATACCACCTCGACGGCATCCGGCACCAGCCAGTAGGAGGACACGAGAAAGTTTCTGACTTGTCCTATGCGCGTGCCGACCAGTTTGGCCGGGTCGAAATAGCTGCTGATGGAGCGGATGTTGCCGTACCCGGCGTTCGGGTCGAGCCCCACCTGCTGCCGCTGCATCACTTCCTTGACGCCGATGGCGTTAAAAGCCACTGTTGATTCGCCCGTCAACGCGCCCATCAAGCTAGCGAGACCGCCTCCCAGGGAGTGGCCGGTTTGGATATAAATAGGGCTTAGCATTGACGGGTCAGCGGCTAATTCTTGTGCGGCCTTCACCTTCACCGCATCGACGAATTCTCGTGCACTCGCAAACTGTTCAGGAAGCATACCTTGCGCCGTTTTAAGAACTGCTACGATATCGTTGCCATCCGTCAACTGCATACCACGGTGGGCAATCACGATTTCACCTGTGCCCGCGTTGCGGTAGGCCGTCGCGTAATAGCCAGTGGTGAAAGACAAACCGAGATCATCGAGGTTGGCATATCTCACCCAATTCGTCCCCAATGCGGTCTGCACTTGCAGATTCGTCCCGCCATTTGATTGATAAACCAGGTCGCTCAGTTTCGCCAATTGCAGGTTAGTTATCATCGCTGCCCCCTATCAATACTTGGGTTTCAATGTATCGATCAACTACCGGCGTAATTCCGGATCTGCCAATTCCTTGCCCCATTCCTTCATTTGCTGCTCTGCTTCTTTCATCCGTTGTAGTCGGTTACGCTGCGTCTCTTCCATGAGGACAATCCGGTTGAAATCAGCCCCCGCCTTGATCCAGGGCAAAATTCGTACGAAGAAATTGCGTGGTAATGGGAGGTGAATAAAATCATTGCGATCAACGCCCTGAACGTTGATGTCGGTGTAGTTACGCCCCCCAGTCTTGAGTAGCCACAACTCCGGATATGAAGCGTACGCAAGGTATTTCTCCAACTGACGACCGGTAAGATTGCACCCAATATCCAGCTTTACATACGCCACTCCTGGATAAAACTCCCGGTCGTATTCCAGGTAGGTTGCATCGAATGAGCCGCCACGCTTCTGATACTCATAATCAGGTGTAACAATTCTTGCGCGCATGTTATAAAACGTACCTCGTGACCCCGAATGTCTCCGATCATTCTCGCTCAACTTCAAAAATCGCTCCCTGCTCATATGGCTAAATAATTGCGGATGTCGAGACATAATTTTCCTTGCGCCTGCACGCCCTTCCTCCGGCCACGCAATAGGCAGCGTGTTATCGAGATACAAAATCAAATGACAAGCATATAAGGGACGCGCATAAACGCCACCGGGAGGAATTTCTTCCATTGAAAACTCCATCCCTTGGATCGCCCCCGTCGGCTCGGTACCCGGTTCTGGGTCGGGCAAAACAAAGCGCTTGGCGAATGCTTTGGTATAAACCGCCGCCTTAATGGTTTCGATCGGCAGCGGGTCAGGAAGTCTGGTCTCTGCAGCGACTGACAACGCATGCAACCACAACGACACACATAAACCAACGACCCAGATGCGCGGGATTTTATTCACACGACTACCTCTCGAATGCGCTTAAATTATTTAAGTTGAAATCTTGTTTTTTTCTTGACGCAATTTCGCCGCCTTCTGTATTGCAGCACCCATAGAGCTAAGCGCTTTTGAAAGTTCAGCCGCAGCCGGCAGGGACAACACCAGGCGCTGGCTGACAACACGCTGCTCTGGTCGCCCCTCCCCTTCCTGCACCAAGACTTGATACAAGTCGATGTGCGCGACACCACCGCGCAAACCAATACCGTGAACGCCATCCGCAAACAAAATTTTGCTGGTCAAATCACTCGCGAAAGATATTTGCACCGCCCCTGCTTTTTCTCGATTTTCATTCACTAAGGTTTTGTCGCTCATGATTTTTCTTTCAAAATTAATCTTTCATAAAATGCATCACCAAACTTAGCGGATGACCGATATCGACCTCATGACCACCTTCCTCTTACAGTTACTTTAGATTCATCTGACACAGCGCTTTGAAGCAAATAAAAGCTGCCCCAAGCCAATGAGGCAGTGACAATTGGCCACAGGAAAAAACTGATAAAAATTGCCCACACCACCAGAGGCAATTTGAGACGCATTGATTTTGTGTAATCAGGACAAACGCGGGTAGGGGACATGGCAGCTTCACAGCTGCACAGCAATTAACCGATCGACTATCACAGCACGACCGAATCATTGTTACCCCCGCTCAACCCAGCTATTGCAACTGGGCAGGTATCGCGCCTGGATCGGCGCTTGTAGGGTTCACGATTACTGCATTTTGCTTCAGAGTCAAATCTACCAAAACGATAAGTTTGAAAACTGATAATCAAAAAAATCAATGACTTAATTCTGGCGATAAAGGGCAAAGTCCAACAACCGAAATTATTATTTTTTCTTATGACTGAGATTCAAGTCCGACGACTGATCGCGATGGCTATCGCTGAGACTATCCATCAAGTCAGGCCGTTATGTGCAGGGTTTATCCTGAAAATCAGGGGCTTACTTAGCGTCTGTTATGAAATTGAGAGAAACGGAATACTTCGGTGAAGCATGAGACATGCAAAGGCGAGGTAATGGAAATCAGCCAAGGTTTTAGGCAGGCGCTCGTAGTCTCGCGCCAGACGGCGAAATCTTGCGGCCCAGGCAAAGCTGCGTTCCACTACCCAGCGGCGCGGCAGCAGGATGAAGCCGTGCTTGTCTTCACTGGCGAAGGGGCGCAGGCCTTACAAGCAAAGTGCCAATTGAAAATAACCGGAGATGAAGCCTGGCTCACACCGGCTTCGCACCCGACTGCTTCACCGCACTGCCCCAGTTGCCGATCTCGTCGGCGAGAAAACGTCCGAATTGTGGCGGCGTGGTTGGCGCCACTTCAACGCCCTGCCCCAGCATCTGCTCGCGCAGCTGTGCGGTCTCAAGCTGGCGCACGCTCTCGGCGTTGAGCCGCGCCACTACCGCCGCAGGTGTGCGCGCCGGCACCACGATGCCCCACCACGCGGTGGCGTCGTAGCCGGGATAACCGGACTCGGCAATGGCCGGCAGTTCCGGCGCCACCTTCGAACGTGCCTTGCTGGCCACCGCCAGCGCGCGCAGGCGGCCGGCCTTGATATGGCTGTTCACCGCAAGATAGCTGCCGAAGGTGAATTGCACGCGCCCTGCAAAAATATCGGTCAATGCCGGCGCGAGGCCCTTGTACGGCACATGCAGCACATCGATGCCCGCAGCAGCGCGGAACATCTCGCCCATCAGGTGCGCCGAGCCGCCGGTGCCGGTGGAACCGTAGCTGATCTGCCCCGGCTTCGCCTTGGCCAGCGCCACCAGCTCGGTCACCGTCTTCACCGGCAGTTGCGCGGATGACACCAGCAGCAGCGGCGCCGAACCGATGCGCGTCACCGGCGCGAAGTCGCGCTGCACATCGAAGGGCAGCTTGGGGTACAGCGTGACATTGATCGCCAGCGCAGTCGAAGCCAGCAGCAGCGTGTAGCCGTCGGGCGCGGACTTGGCGACGAGATCGGTACCGATGATGGTGCCGGCGCCGGGCCGGTTGTCGACGATGACCTGCTGGCCCCAGCTCTCGGCGAGCTTATGGCCCAGCGTGCGCGCCATGTAATCGTTGATCGCGCCGGGTGTGAAGGGCACCACGAAACGCAGCGGCTTTGTCGGATAGGTCCCGGAAGCTGCTGCGGGTAAAGGCACCCCGACCGCAGCCAGCAACACCGCGCACACGATTATTTTTCTCGCGTTTTTATTCATGCGTCCTCCTCGTTGACAATGCCGCGAGCATTGCCTAGAACTGTCGCAGTCTAACGCAGCCGAGGATACCGCCTTGATTCACGCACAACCCGGATTGTTCCTGCGCTTCGAGCCCGAAGCCGCGACCGCACCGCTGGTGGTTGATGTCTCGCGCAGCGGCCGCGAATACCCCAAGGAATACCGCTCGCCGCTGCCCTTCACCACGGTGCACGACAACGTGTCGATGTATGTCGAAGACCTGTGGGCAGGCACGCCGGCTGCCGGCGGCACGCTGCTTTACTGCTCGTTCCCGAACACCTGGGTGGACGTGAACCGCAACGAGGCCGACATGGACCCCGCGGTGGTCGACGGCACCTGGCCGAAGCCGCTGAAGCCCACCGCACGCACGCTCGAAGGGCTCGGCCTGATCAAGACCAAGGCGCGCTACGGTGAACCCTTTCAGGAACGCAAGCTGACGGTGGCGGAAATCGAGGAGCGGCTGGAACGTTACTACCGCCCCTATCACGCCGAGCTGAAACGGCTGATTGATGAAACTTACAAACGTTTCGGTGTGCTGCGGCAGATTTCCTGCCACTGCATGTCCGCGGTCGGCGCGCCGACGCACCCCGATGCCGGAAAACCGCGCGCCGATTTCTGCATCAGCGACCTCAAGGGCAAGACCTCATCTCCGCAGACGATGAGCCTGATCGTCGATACGCTGAAGAGCTGGGGCTACAGCGTGTCGGTCAACGAACCCTATGTCGGTAATGAGCTCATCGGCCGCCACGGCGACCCGTCACGCGGCATCGATTCGGTGCAGGTCGAGATCAACAAGAAACTGTTCATGGACACCAAGACCTTCCGCGCCACCGCCGGCCTACCGAAACTGAAGGCCGACCTCGACCGGCTGCTGCGGGTGGTGGTGGACGATGCGCTGAAACGGGTTTAGTCGGCTTTGGCGCCGGATTCCTTCACCACTTTCGCCCATTTCGCCACATCGCCCTGCACGACTTTGGCGAATTCGTCCGGACTGGTGGCATAGGACTCCGCACCCTGCTTCAGGAACAGCTCGCGCACCTCGGCTGAATTGACGATGCGCACGATGTCGGTGTTCAACTGCTGCACGATCTCTCGCGGCGTACCCGCCGGCGCGAACACGCCGTACCAGGCCACCGCCTCGTAACCCGGCAGGCCGGATTCGGCCACCGTCGGATAAGTCTTTGCGCTGGGAAACCGTTTGGCGCTGGTCACCGCCAGGCCGCGCAGCTTGTTGGCCTCGACCAGCGGCAGTGAAGATACGATGGTGGCAAAGGACAGGCCGACCTCACCCGCCACCACCGCCGGCATCGCCTGCGACCCGCCCTTGAACGGCACATGCAGCATTTTCACCTTGGCCATGCTGGTGAACAGCGCGCCGCTCAGGTAGAGAAAATTGCCCGACGAGGCATAGGAAAGGTCGCCGGGCCGCGCCTTCGCCAGCGCGATCAGCTCGCGCACGTTTTTCACCGGAATCGACGGATGCGCCACCAGCATGTTGGGCAGCAGCGCCGAGGGCGTGACCGCGATGAAATCCTTCACCGGGTCATATGAAGGCTTGGCATAAAGACTGGCGTTGATGGCGTGGGTACCGGTGGTGCCCATCACCAGCGTATAACCGTCCGGAGCGGCACGCGCAGCAAGCTCCGAACCGAGCACACCGCCGGCACCGCCGCGGTTGTCGACCACCGCGACCTGGCGCTTGTACTGCTCGTTCATTTTCTGCGCGACAACGCGGGTCACCACGTCAGTGGCGCCGCCCGGCGGGAAAGGCACGATGAAGCGGATGGCGCGGGAGGGATAGGCGCCGGACTGGGCTTGTGCCTGCACAACAGGCAGCATTAAGAATGGCGTAAAAAGTGCAAGAATCGTAACCACACGCATGGCAGCACTCCCGTGAATAGACCTGAAGCTAGCTTAGCAAGCTTCAGGCTATCGCGGGTTCAGCTTTTGGCCTGAAGGTCCGCCGCTCGCGCAGCGCTTTGGCTACCCTGCGGGTGGGTATGCGGCAGTTCGTCGCTCTTATTCGGCTTTTGCACCGGACTCCTTGATGGCGGCCGCATACTTGTTGCTCTCGGCCAGTACAAACTTTGCAAACTCCGCAGTCGTGTTTCCGACGGGCTCGGACCCCAGCTGTTGCAGTCGCTGACGGATGTCAGGGAGCTGCAGCTGACGCACAAATTCTGCGTTGAGCTTGTTGATGATGGGGGCAGGCACACCTGCTGGCGCATGCATCGAATACCAGGCATTCACCTCGTAACCGGGGAGGCCGGCCTCGGCAAACGTCGGTATCTGCGGATAATCGGGAAGGCGTTGCGCGCGCGCTAGCGCCAAGGCCTGCAGTTTTCCAGAACGCACATGCGGCAGGATGGACGCGGCGGTATCGAACATGATCTGGGTTTCGCCACCCATCATGCCGGCAATCGCGGGGCCGCCGCCCTTGTACGGGACGTGTAACAGGCGGGTGCCGGTCATTGATGCAAAAATGACACCCGCCATGTGCGGCGGCGTGCCGCTGCCGCCGGATGCAAAGCGGATTTCCCCCGGCTTCGATTTCATCAGGGCCACCAGATCCTTCAAAGTCGATGCCGCGAGGGAGGGATGTCTGACCAGCACCGTGGGCGCAACCGCGAGCAGGGTAATCGGCGTGAAATCCTTGATCGGATCATATCCAGGCTTGGCATACAGGTTGGGCGCGATGGCGTGTGTCGCGATCGAAGACAGCAGCAGGGTGTGTCCGTCCGGCAGCGCCCGCGCGGCAATCGATGTGCCCAGCGTGGTTCCGGCGCCGGGCCGGTTGTCCACGATCACCTGCTGTTGCCAGGCCTCCACCAGCTTGGCTGCGAACATCCTTGCCAGCGTGTCGTTGCCGCCACCAGGCGGATAGGGAACAACCAGCCGGATTGGCTTGCTCGGGTAGGCTTGAGCCCAGAGCGCACCGGTCCCGGTGAACGCCAGCAAAAACAACAATGCAGCAGACCTCGATAGGTTATTCATGATCCTCCTCCGTCAAATTGCCGCACAATGAGCCGCATGGATCAATAATCACATCCGGAAACGAACGTCCGGTCCATACACCGCATTGTCATTCAACCCAGTATTGAAGCCACGCATCTGCCAAAGTCCCTAGTGCCCAGCTTCCCGCCAAGATCGGCTGTGCGCGTATCCGGGCTCATGACCGCAACATCAATGGCGGCATCAATTTTTTTCCCGGCCATGATCAAGGCGGGGCTTGTATGCCGTCGCCCCAGCCATTCCAGCAGCATCGCCGCCGACAGGATCAGAGAGGCCGGATTGGCCTTGTCCTGCCCCTGGATATCCGGGGCGGAACCGTGCTGGGCCTGAGCGACGCACAGGTCGTCGCCGGCGTTCACCGAACCCGCGAGCCCGATGCTCCCCGAGAGCTCGGAGGCCTCATCGGACAAGATGTCACCGAACATGTTGCCGGTGACGATGACATCGAAGCGCATGGGATCACGCAGCAACAGCGCCGCAGTGGCATCGATGATGGTTTCTTCGAGGGTCACTTCCGGAAAATCGGCAGCGACCTTGCGCACCTCGCGCAGGAACAGCGCATCCGAGATGCGCAGGACATTCGCCTTGTGCACCGCCGTCACCTTTCTGCGGCGCCCCGCGGCAGCTTCAAAAGCGCGTCGGGCTATCCTGTTGCAGCACTTTGCCGTGACCTTCCTGACCGACAATGCCATGTCTTCGTCGGGCATGAACTCGCCGATGCCCATGTACATGTTGCGGTCGGCATAGAAACCTTCAGTACATTCACGGTAAATGATCAGGTCCACGGGTTTGCCGGTCAGGCCGAGGCCCAGCCTGGAGCGTGCTGGGCGGACATTCGCATAAAGATCCAGCTTGACCCGCAACTCTCCCGAGGGATTGAGGCCGCCCTGTTCGCGCGGCGGATAATCATTGTGGGATACCGGCCCCAGAATCACGCCGGCACATTGCCGCGCACGGTCAAGCACCCTCGATGGAAACGTCGTGCCCTCCTTTTCCAGTGCGGCAAACCCGATCTGATCCGACTCCCACTCCAGGCCAAGACCGTACAGATCGCTGGCACGCTTCAACACATCGATGGTTGCGGCAGTGATTTCAGGACCGATGCCGTCGCCTTCCAGAACCAATAACTTCAAGTGTTTCTCCCCCGGACAAGTTGCTGTGGACTTACGATTATTCCCGCGGACATGGCGTCATGGGTTCGGCCATCGCCGCCGCCCATTGATAGCCCCGCCGCTCTTGTTATGGATTGTCGCCGACCATTTCCAAAATTAACAAATCTGTTGACAGATTTATTAAACTATACGTTAATTCATTTGTAAAGCAACAGGGAGCAGGACTAATCTGTTCACCCTGAAAATCCAATCAAATGATGGATAGAACTCAACAAGAAGCCGCCCCGCGGCATTAATCCGAGCAACGCAGAACATGGCCCGTAAAACCCGCCAGCCCGCCAAAAAAAGAAAACGCCGCAGCAAATCCAGGGAGCCGATGAGCGAGATTGCATACTTGGAACTCAGGCGGCTGATACTCGACGATGAACTGCATCCCGGTGAACAACTGCTGGAGCAGGAGCTTGCCCAAAAACTGGCGATGAGCCCCACCCCGCTCAGAATCGCGCTGGCACGCCTGCAAAACGAGGGATTCATCGCCATCAGGCCGCGACATGGCGTGAGAATCCTGCCGCTTTCCGTCACCGATTCACGGGAGATTTATGAAATCCTGACCAGCCTTGAAGCAACCGCCGCCCATCTGCTCGCCAGGCGCGGGTTATCACCCGCTGAACTTGCCCCGCTGGAACAGGCCGTGCTGAAGATGGAGGCGGCGGGTGATGAGATGGATCGCTGGGCGACGGCCGACGAGGAGTTTCACGCAGCGCTGGTCGACCTTTGCGGTAATCGTCGTTTGCAGCAGACAGTGCAACTCTATCGTGATCAGGCCAACCGGGTGCGCAAGGCAACGCTCCGGCTGCGGCTGCATCCGACGCCTCACCAATCAACGCAGCATCACCGGTCTTTGTTTGATGCGATCAAGGCCGGGGACGCCGCCAACGCGCGCGCGCTTCACCTCAGCCACCGGGACGGCTACGAGGAGGCTCTGGTGAAAATTCTTCAGTCGCCCATTCTCTGAGGGCAGCATGAACCGTTTACGGGTCGCAGGCGCAGGCGCCGGATACTATGCCCAGTTTCACGTCGAAGCTTGGAAAGCGATTGATCGCGTCGACTATCTGGGTGTTTGCGATTCGATACCGGAAAAAGCGCGTGAACTGGCGTCCAAGTTCAGTCTTGCTCAAAGCCATGCCGAGGTGGGCGCGATGCTCGACGAGCTGCAGCCCGACCTGTTGGACATTGCAACACCCCCCGGGAGTCATCTGGCTGTAGCACGCGCCGCTTTCGAGCGCGGCATCGCGGTGATTTGCCAGAAACCGCTGGCACCGACTTATGCCGAAGCGGTCCAACTGGTCGAATTGGCGGAGCGGCATCAAGTCCCGTTTTTTGTACACGAAAACTTCCGTTTTCGTTCCTGGTTCCGCGAAACAGCCAATCTGCTGCGCGACAACCGGATCGGTGACATACACGCCCTGGCTTTCAGGTTGCGCCCGGGGGACGGTCAGGGCAAAGACGCCTACCTTGGCAGGCAGCCCTACTTCCGGCAAATGGAACGGTTTCTGGTGCACGAGACCGCGATCCATCTGATCGACACATTCCGTTATCTGCTGGGTGAAATCACCGCGGTGACCGCGCGCCTGCGCCGCCTGAATACGGTGATTGCCGGCGAGGACGCGGGCTACATCATTTTTGAATTTTCCAGCGGCGCAACTGCGCTTTTTGACGGCAACCGGCTCAACGCCCATGCCGCCGCCAATCCGGCCCTGACCATGGGGGAAATGTGGCTCGAGGGTTCAGCCGGGGTGCTGAGACTTGATGGCTCCGCCCGGTTATGGTGGGCACCGCACGGGCAGCCGGAGACTGAACATCCCTATGACCGCCAGGAAAACCTGTTCGCGGGCGGTTCGGTTCATGCGTTGCAAAGCAAACTTGTGAATTGCCTGATCGACAACAAGCCGATGGAAAACAGCGGCAGGGATTATCTGAGAAATATCTGTGTTGAAGAAGCGGTTTATCAGTCCCACCACGAGAGCCGCCGCATCACAGTCCCGCAACAATGACAAAAATTTGCACCCTTGAACCTAAGAGCGCCTAACAGAATGAAACGCGTGATGCGCTGACACGATTTTGGCTGGAGGCAAGGAGTGGTCCGCGGCGAATATCGGGAATATTCGAAAGGACCACGACGCCGCCTCCGGCCAAAATCGCGCCAGCCCCAAACTGACCATCAATGCTTAACGAAATCATCGGGTTACGGCCAGAATCGGCCCTGACTTTGTCGCGCAGCTTGCTCATATTCGCGATATGAGCCGCGCCGCGCTTCGTGTCAGGGCTGATTCTGGTTGTAACGCACACGTGTTTCATTCTGTTAGGCGCTCTAACCCCGGAGGAGAACAATCATGCGATATCTGATCCCCTTGCTTGCCGCTTCATTGCTGTTCGCAGGTTGCGCATCCAATGACCAGAGAACTGAACCTCAAAAAACCGTTGCCGCAGTCAAAGGCCACCAGCTGCTGATCAACGGCAAACCGGAGACGTTGTTCGGCTTCCGCGCCGGTAGCGCTCCCTTGCGCGAAGACTGGACCCGTGAACTGATCGCTCAATTGCCGATGTGGCGTGAATACGGCATCAACAGCTTCACGCTTTGGCTGCAGGGCACCAGCGGCGCCCATCACCGCCTCTTCACCGATGACGGGAAAATCGATCCGGCGCCGGGCGATGTCATTTCACGGGCTGGCTACGGTCTGGTCGAATCTGCGGCGGTTGTCAGCCGCGAATCCGGTGAGGCGATCATCGCCCGCACCCGCCGCATCGTCGAAGCCGCCGACCGCCATGGCATGGTGGTGGTGATCGGCATCGGCTACCGTTCTTCATGGAAAAAAACCGACACTGTTGAAATGGCGACCACGGCGATGTTTTCCGCGGCGGAACCGTTCCGCGATTACCCCAATGTCATTCTCAACGTCTGGAACGAAACCAATACCGGCAATGCGCTGGAAACACCGCAGGCCGTCGCGCGTTATGTCGCAGCGATCCGCAAGGCTGCGCCGCAACGGCTGGTCTGCGCGGGATCCCTGCAGTCCAAAATGAACATCGAACTGGCCAAGGCAGTGGAAGTCGATCTGTATTGCCAGGATGCCGGCCGCAACCTGAAGGACACGCTGGCCGCCTTCGAAGTCCTGCGCGGCTTCGGCAAACCGATCATCAATGTCGAATCCTATGGCGGCAACGGCGGCGGCTATGTCGACGACACCAGCCTCGGCGTCAAGGCGCCCGCCGGCTATTGGGTGGATTTCAACGCCAAGGGCGGCTGGCGCCGGGTCTACGGGGCATGGGAGGAAAAAGACTACCGCGATGCCACCGGCCGGCCGCTGATGGGCAAACATTCCTACCGTGAGCTGATTCGTTATGTCGGCAACGACAGCAGCCGGCAAACCCATTTGTTCGTGCATGTTGCCGGCTGGTTCCAGGGCGCCTCTCGCGTTGAAACCGCATCACAGATCGGGCCGCGAACCACCCCCGGCCGCTGGGACAACACGTTTATCGCAGGTCATGGCGCAGCCAACGGCAGCACCAGCGAGCCGGGCATCCTCTGGCTGCTGGAGGAAATGCGCGCTGCGCGGCGCTAGCCGCCGACCCTGCGCTTATAGGCCGCCCTGAAGGTCCACCGCGCGCGCGCGCAGCGCCTTGTCCTCGCGCAACTGCGCCTTGGCGATCTTGTGGGTGGGGGTGTGCGGCAGTTCGTCAATGAAGGCCACAAAACGCGGCACCTTCTGCGGCGCCAGCCGCGCGCGGCACCAGTCGGCAATCTCCTGCGCGGTCACTGTTGCGCCAGGTTTCAGCGCGCAGATGACAAAGATTTCGTCCTCGCCCATCTCGGAGGGCACCGCGATGGTGCCGGCCTCGGCCACGGCTGGATGCTCGCCGACCACGCGGTCGAGTTCGGCGGCGGCGATGTTCTCGCCGCGGCGGCGGATGATGTCGCGGATGCGCGAGATGAAATAGAAATAACCGTCGCTGTCGCGCTTGACCAGGTCGCCGGTCTTGAACCAGCCGTCGTGGAAGGTGTTTTTCGTCTGCTCGGGGTCGCGGAAGTAACCCTGCATGATGATCGGGGTCTTCACCCACAGTTCGCCGGGTTCGCCGTCGGGCAGGTCGCGCCCCTCATCATCGACTACGCGGCACTGCGCCCAGGGCCGCGCCGGATCGGGATGGCGGCCGATCGGGCCCATGCTGCCGAGTTTTTGCACCCCTTCAAATGGATTGCAGGTCACGCCGGGAATCTCGGTCATGCCGTAACCGCCGATGCGGTGCGGGATCCTGAAATCGTTCTTGAAGGTCTCGTCCATGCTCGCGCGCACGCCATAGACCTTGGTGATCCTGTGCTCGGGCCGGAACTCGCTGCGCGGCCGCGCGCGCAGGATGCTGCCGATGGCCTCGATGATGTTGACCTCGGTGGCGCCGGTTTCAACCGCGGTCTGCCAGAAGGTGGAGGCGGAGAATTTCGGCACGATGATCATGCTCGCACCGGCCGCCAGCGTGCCGGCCACGGAGTAGAACATCGCGTTGATGTGGAACATCGGCAGCACCACCATCACCCGGTCATCATCCTGCAGATAGACCCGCTGCACAAAAGCTTCGCCGCCGGTGACGAAGCTGCGCTGGCTGTGCATCGCACCCTTCGGAAAACCGGTGGTGCCCGAGGTATAGACAATCAGGCAGGTGGCGTCGGCATCCACCGTGGCCGGCAGGTCGGCCTTCGCGCTGTTCAGCAGGTCATCCAGCAGCAGCGCATCGGTGGTAGCGGCATCCAGCATGATGAACCACGCTGGCGTCTTCAGTCCGGCCGCGGCCTTGCGTGCGACGTCCAGCGTGTCGGTGGTGGCGGCGATCGCGCTGACCTCGGCGTGGTGCAGCACATATTTCGCCTCTTCGACACCGAATTCGGGATTGACTGGCACCATGATCGCGCCCAGCCGCGCCAATGCAAACAACATCACCACATGGCCGTCGCAGTTGCGCGCCATCACACCGACACGGTCACCTTTGGCGATGCCGCGTGCGGCCAGCACCTTGGCCGCAGCCTCGGCCTTCAGCGCGAATTCACCCCAGGACCACTGCCGGTCGCCGAAACGCATGAAGGTACGCGCCGGATCGCGGTCAGCACGGCTGGCGAGCACGCCGTTCAGGGTGTAGTCGTGTTCAGCATACAGACGGAGCACTTCGAGCGGTTTTTTCATGGCGTTCACAGTCAGGTGGAGCGCGGATTCTGGCATACAATCAGCGCCACCTTTCCCGCTGAGTCCACATCCCAGCCATGAGCTTTTTCGCCCCGCCCGAACGCTTCACCGCCGACGTTTTCACCGAACTGCCGAAAAAATTCCGCCGCACCCGCGTATCGGCCGAGCGCCTCGCCGCCGGCCGCCCCGCGCCGCATGGCGGCTGCTTTCTCGAAGGCCCGTCCTTCGACCGCAAGGGCAATCTCTATGTCACTGACATTCCCTTCGGCCGCATTTTCCGCATATCGCCGAAAGGCAGCTGGGAGCTGGTCGTTGAATACGACGGCGAACCCAACGGCCTGAAGATCCACAAGGACGGCCGCATTTTTGTCACCGACCACAAGTGCGGCCTGATGCTGCTGGATGCCAAGCGCGGCCGCATCGAAACCATCATCAACCGTTATAACCTGGAAACTTTCAAGGGTCTCAACGATCTGGTGTTTGCCAGCAACGGCGATCTCTACTTCACCGACCAGGGCCAGAGCGGCCTGCAGAATCCGAGCGGCGGGGTGTACCGGCTGCGCTCGAACGGAAAAGTCGAACGCATCGCTGACAACATCCCCAGCCCCAACGGCCTGGTGCTGAACAAGGCCGAGAACACGCTGTTTGTCGCGGTGACCCGCGCCAACGCAGTGTGGCGCCTGCCACTGCTGCCCGACGGCACGGTGTCGCGGATGGGCGTGTTCATCCAGATGTCAGGCGGGCGTGGCCCCGACGGCATGGCGATTGACGAAGACGACGGCCTCGCCGTCGCGCACCCGGACATGGGCGCGGTGTGGGTGTTCAACCACCGCGGTGAGCCGCTGTACCGCATTGACTCGCCGGGCTCCGACGTGGTCACCAACTGCGCCTACGGCGTAAAGGACCCGCACGTGTTGTACATCGTCGATTCCGAAGGTGGCGCGATTCTCAGTGCGGAACTGCCGACACCGGGGCGGAAGATGTATTCGCAGACCTGAAACCTGTTGTCACGGGCAGCCGACAATGTCGATGAGTGAACTGGAAACACGCACAGAAACCGCTGCCCTGGATTATGCGCGCGCCAACAAAAAGGCCATCGCAAAACGGCTGACTGACCCTCACAAATACCCGCCCGAGAAAAATCCGGTCTCGGTGTTCATGGCAGGTTCACCGGGTGCCGGCAAAACCGAAGCCTCCATCGAACTGCTCAAGGAAACCGGCGGAAACTCCGTTATCAGGATTGACCCTGACGACCTGCGCAACGAATTTCCCGACTATTCGGGAACCAATGCCTGGTTGTTTCAAAAGGCCGTGTCAGTGCTGGTTGACCGCATTCATGACATGGCACTGGATCAAGATCAGAGTTTCCTGCTCGACGGCACCCTGTCGCATTACGACGTGGCGAAACGGAACATCGAGCGCTCGCTCAAACGCAGGCGCAGTGTGCAGATTCTTTATGTCTATCAAGAACCGCGGTTGGCTTGGGAGTTCGCGCAAGCAAGGGAAGCCCTGGAGGGACGGCGAATTCGCCCAGAAACCTTTATTGATCAATACTTTGCGGCACGGGATGTGGTCAATCGGCTCAAGCGCGAATTCGGCAAACATGTCAGTGTTGATCTGTTGCTCAAGAATAATGACAATTCCAGTCGGCTCTATCAGGCTGGAATTGATCAGATTGACCACCACATCCCGGAAAAGTACTCCCGCGAAGATGTTGAGCACATCCTGAAGTTTGGCTAAACTGTTGAATATGCTGAAATTTATTAAATCACGCCCCTCCGAAAGCAGCCGGTTTTCGGAATTCATTCGTGAGGCCTCTTCCGAAACGAAGAAAAAGGTCTATACGAAGGTCATGCAGCGCGCGAGTGAAGTACAAAACGCCGTGCTCCATCGCCGCGCCACTGGCGGTAAATAAGCAGCTTCCTTTTCCCGCAGCTTGTCTGCGCCCTAGTTCTACATCGTCGAATCAGCCGCTTTGAGTGTCACAAGTCGCGCTGGACAAAGTAGTTTTCCAGTCCCACAAAATCACCGACTCAGAGCAACTCAAACTCGCCGTTGATTTCCACCGCCTGCCCGCGCGGCAGACCGGCCATGCCCACTGCCGAACGGGCATGGCAGCCGGCTTCAGCACCAAACAGCTGGTAGAACAGGTCCGATGCACCGTCGATGACTTTCGGGTGGTCGGGAAAATCCGGCGTGCTGTTGACCATGCCGAAGAGGCGCACCACACGTTTCACCTTGTCGAGGTCGCCGGCGGCCGCTTTCACCGTCGCCAGGATCGCCAGTGCCGAGGCCTGCGCCGCCTTGTAACCCTCTTCCACCGTCATGTCCTGGCCGAGCTTGCCGTGCTCCTTGAGCTGCATGCCCGGATGGTGCGGGCCGTGGCCGGATACGAAGAGCATGTTGCCGACACGCACGGCGCCGCAGCGGTTGGGATTGGGAAATTTGCGCGGCTGCGGGAGCGTGAATCCCATCGCCGCCAGTTTTTCTTCGATCTTTCCCATCAGCGCACCAGCAGATCAACAAACTCGTTGACCGCCATCGCTTCGAGTGTTTTCGCGTCGGTACAGGCGGCAACGATCGCGGCCTTCTGCTTGGCAGCGAAGACCATCGCGGTGTTTTCGTTGAATTTTTTCATCACCGCCGGGATGCCTTCCTTGCGGCGCTTGCGGTGGCCCAGCGGGTAGTTCACCTCGGACAGCGGCGTTTTTGTGCCGTCCTTGAAGAACACCTGGATCGAGTTGGCGTTGGTGCGCTTGGCCGGGTCGTGGTATTCGCGCTCGTAACGCTCGTATTCGGTGAGGCGGATTTTTGCGCGCAGCTTGTCGATGCGCGGATCGGCGGCGATTTCATCCTCGTAGTGTTTGGCGGTCATGTCGCCGAAGATCAGGCCGATCGCCATCATGTACTGCATGCAGTGGTCGCGGTCGGCGAAGTTGGCGAGCGGGCCGGTCTTGTCGAGGATGACCATCGTCGAGTTGTGGCCGCGGGCCTCGATATGACTGACTTCATCAAGCCGGTCTTTCACCAGCGGATGCAGCTTGATCGCGGCTTCGACACCGGTCTGGCCGTGGAAGGCCGTCGGGTACGGAATCTTGAACAGCGTGTTCTCGATGACATAGCTGCCCAGCGGGCGCTGGAACTTGAAGGGCTTGCCCTTGAACAGCACGTCGTAGAAACCCCATTTCGGCGCGGTCAGTGCCGAGGGATAACCCATCTCGCCTTTTTTCGCGAGCAGCGACAGCCACACCGCACGTGCCGAGGCATCACCCGCAGCCCAGGATTTGCGCGCGCCGGTATTCGGTTTGCGGCGATAGGTCGCCAGCGCATGGCCATCGACCCAGGCGTTGGACAGCGCGTTGACGATCTCTCCCTGCGTGCAGCCGATCAGCGAGGAAATGGCCGCGGTGCTGGCGATCTTGACCAGGATGGTGTGGTCGAGGCCGTTGGCCGTGAATCCGTTCTCCAGGGCAAGGCCGCCCTGCACTTCATAGGCCTTGATGATCGCGGCCAGCACTTCACGCATGGTCAGCGGTTTTTTGCCGGCGGCAACACGCGTGCGCGACAGCCAGTCGGCGGTCATCAGGATCGCGCCGATGTTGTCGGAGGGATGAATCACCGTGCGGCCGTAGAAGGCGTCGTTGAAATCCAGCCAGCGGATCAACGCACCGGCGTTGAAGGCCGCGGTCACCGGATCGAGCACGTAGCTGGTGCCGGGCACACGCGCGCCATTGGGCACGATGGTGCCGGGCACGACGGGCCCGAGGAGTTTGGTGCAGTCGGGATAGGCCAGCGCCTCGAAGGCGCAAGCCAGGCTGTCGATCAGCGTCAGCCGAGCCGTTTCATAGGCGAGCTTGCTCCCCGGCTTGTAGCCGTACGCGTACTTCGCCAGGTCGGTGATGACCCTGTCTGGTTGCGGGCGTTTGTTGTCGACAGCGGCCATACCATAACTCCTTGTTTTAATTCAATAATTTATTCAGGCTTGATGCCGGCCGACTTGACCAGCCTGCCCCACTTCGCAGCCTCGGACTTGAGGTACTGCGCAAATTCCGCCGGCGTGTCACCGACCGGCTCCAGGCCCGCCTTCATCATGCGCTCGGCGATGACCGGCTCCTGCAGCGTGCCGGTGATCTCCTTGTGCAGGCGGTCGATGGCCGCGCGCGGCGTGCCTGCCGGCGCGACGACGCCGTTCCAGTTGTTGGCTTCATAACCCTTGACGCCGGCTTCGGCGATGGTCGGCATTTCCGGAAACAGCGGCGAGCGTTTCGCCTTGCCCACGCCGAGGCCGCGCAGCTTGCCGGCACGGATATGCGGCTGCGCGGTGGTCAGATTGGCCATCATCAGGTTGAGCCGCCCGGCGACGAGGTCGGCCACCGCCGGTGCACCACCCTTGTACGGCACGTGGATCGCATCTACACCGGCCATGCTTTCGAACAGCGCCATCGCGAGGTGGCCTGCACCACCGATGCCGCTGGAACCGTAGTTGTACTTGCCGGGCGCGGCCTTGAGCAGCGCTACCAGTTCCGCCACCGTATTCGCCGGCATCGAGGGGTGCACCGCCAGCAGGTTGGTCGAGCCCGCGACGTTGCCCACCGCGGCGAAGTCGCGCTCGAGCACGTAAGACACCTTCGGATACAGGGAGGGATTTACCGCCAGCGGCGGCGTGGCCATGAGCAGGGTATAGCCGTCGGGACTCGCGCGCTGCACGATCTCGGTGCCGATCAGCGTCCCGCCGCCGGTGCGGTTGTCGATCACCACCTGCTGGCCGAGGCGCTCGGACAGCCGCGCGCCGGTGATGCGGGCCACGGTGTCAGTGGAACCGCCGGCCGAGTACGGCACGACGAGGCGGATCGGGCGCTGCGGGTAGGCAGCCGACTGGGCGGCAGCCTGCAGCGTGGCGACAAGGCCCAGCACGAGAACAACAACACAACGAAACAGTTTCATGTGGCGACTCCTTTCGGAAACGTGGGGCTCCTCCGGGAATCTGTCGTTGTTATGGTCATGTGTTCCGGCGCCTCAATCGCCGCCGGGCGCCGCATCCAGCGGAATGCGCGGCAACTCGAAGCGGTCAGTGGTGCGGCAGTAGCCGCCCTTGCCGGCAAGGCGGCCTATGGGATTGATCGCGCCGACATCGACATGGAAACGCTCGTTGACGATGCCATCGTGGTAATGGAAAAAAACCACCTCGCCGAACACCACGTGATAGGGCTTGCGGCCGAGTTCAACGATCTGCATCAGCCGGCACTCCATCGCCACCGGCGCCTCGGCGATGCGCGGCACTTTGACCTTGCGCGAGGGCACGGCGGTGAAGCCGGCGCGCTTGAGTTCATCCACGCCGTACGGGTAATCCACGGCGCAGACGTTCATCTGGTCCTTGATCGCATCGCTGACGATGTGCACCACGAACTCCGGCGTTTCACGGATGTTGCGCACGGTGTCCTTGTCGCGGCCGCCACGGTCGCCGACCGAGAACATCAGCATCGCAGGGTCGGAGCCCACCGCGTTGAAAAAGCTGAACGGTGCGGCGTTGGGGCCATCCTTGCCGAGGGTGGTCACCAGCGCGATCGGCCGCGGCGTCACTGTTCCCACCATCAGCTTGTACTGGTCCTGCCAGGAAATTTCGGCGGCGTCGAGTTCGGTCATGGTTGCGGGACCCTGAAACGTAAGGTGGCAGAAATGGAGGCGGACAAACTGAATGTCACTGAATGAATGTCACTGAAAGAAAAAAGCGCAGCAAAATTTTTGTGCGCTCGGCGGCTGATTCTAACAGCGCGGCATCCGGCACCAGCGGCTGCGATTCCATATCCTGCGCGGCACATGCTGTACGGATGCGCTGACAATCGACGGCGCGTTATTGAGGACCGGCCCTGATCCGGTGGATTGGCTCACAGGATCGGCAGCGGACCCATGCCGCCTCACCCGGCCATCCGGGTAAGCCACCCCGCGATCCGCTGGAAAAGCAGGCCTTCTGCGAGTGATGGGAGCGTCGCTGATGACTGCCGCAATTTGCGTTGGTGTGTGCGGCGCAGCATGGCTCTGAGCGCCATAATTTCGGACGCATCTTAACTATTTGATTTAAAACAATATTTTATAAATGGATTGTCTCGTAAGCGTGACTTTCAAAATAATGGTCATTTCTACGTGACAATTGACTGTATATTGATCTTGCCCGGATAGAAAAACGCCCGCGGGAAGCGGGCGTTTTATTCAAACACTTGCGGGTGCTTCAGTCGGCTGTCACGTTCGCCGCCTTGATCACCTTGGCGTATTTGTCGGCCTCACGCTTGAAGTAAGCCGCCAGTTCTTCCGGGGTGCTGCCCACCGGCTCGCCACCTTCGCGGCGGATGAACTCGTTGACATCCGAAGCCTTCAGCGCCTTCAGGATTTCACTGTTGAGGCGGGCGACGATGTCCTTGGAAGTGCCTTTCGGGAAAAACATCGCGTACCAGTTGTCGGCTTCGAAGCCCGGGAACATGGAGTTCATCGTCGGCAATTCAGGGAAGGCAGAGGAGCGTTTTGCGGTGGTCACTGCGAGTGCTCGGGCCTTGCCGGACTTGATGAAGGGTTGGGCAGCCAGGGCGGTTCCAAACGAAAAATCGGATTCGCCACTGATCTGCGCCACCATCGCCGGACCGCCGCCCTTGTAAGGCACCGGGGTCACACGAGCGCCGCCAAAGAGCTTGAGCATCTCGATCGACAGGTGGCTGGTGGTGCCGGAACCGTTGTGGGCTCCGATCAGGTTGGCATTGGGCCGTTTGGCCAGGGCCACAAAATCCTTCAGTGTTTTCGCAGGCACGCTCGGGTGGACCACCAGCACCAGCGGCACCGAGGACACCCAGCTCACCGGCTCAAGGTCGGTCAGGGGATTGAATTTGAGGCGTTTGGCAAACAGCTCGACGTTCACGGCCAGCGAAGCGGTGGTGAACAGGATGTTGTAGCCGTCGGCCGGGGCACGCGCGACAAACTCGGCGCCAATCAGGCCCGAAGCGCCGGCGCGGTTTTCAACCAGGAAATTCTGGCCCATGCTCTGCTGGAATTTCTGGCCCAGCAGGCGCCCCTGGATGTCGGTGCCGCCACCGGCGCCAAAAGGTACGATGATCCGTACCGGCTTGACCGGCCAGGCCTGTGCCAGAACCGGACCCGCAGTGACCGCAAGCACGGCAAGCGATGCGGTCAAACCCTGTTTCAACATGTTCATGTGTTCTCCTCGTTGGTGTTTGTAGTGATGCTGGAAAAGACCCATCAGCCGCGGTAAACCGGCTCCGGCTGCGTGAAGAACGCATGCAGGATGTGATAAACAGTCAGGTAGTTGATCTGCTGGAAGCTGGCGTGCGAAATGCCGGCCATCACCGCGAACTGCTTGTCGGGATTGGGCAGGCGGTTGAAAAAATCGATCAGGTCCTCGACGCTGGCGATGCCGTCGAACTGGCCGCGCATGATGATCGTCGCGGCCTTGATCTTCGCCGGATCGACCACCGGCAGCCTGGCGCACATGTCCAGATAGGTGCCGGTGGGCACCGAATCATCAAGCGCGAGAATGGCATCGGCAAAAGCCTCGATCACCTTCTCTTCGGCGCAACCGGCGTGGTCGCGGTTGAAGATCGAATGCACGAAGGCACGGTCTATCGGACGGCGCTTCATCGACTTCCACTGGTCGAGCTTCTTCGCGCGCTCTTCCAGCGTCGGGCTGCCCTTGCCGGTCCAGACGAAGGCATCCAGCGCGAGCCGCGACACGCGCTCGGGATGGCGCTCGGCGAACATCGCCGCACGCAGCGCACCCGAGGAAATGCCGTAGACCATGAACTGTTTGGTACCGCGGGTCTTCATGATGTAGTCGCTGGCCGCGGCCAGGTCATCGGCGCCGTTGGCGATGTCGAAATACAGATCGCGCTTCTTGTCGGAACGGCCGTAACCCTCCATGTCGACGCACCAGGTGTTGAAGCCCTGGCTGGCAAACCAGTCCATCACAGAGGAATGCGGACGCCCCGGCACTTGCAGGTCGAAAGTCGGCTGCGAGGCCATCGACGAGCCGTGAACAAACAGGATGGTGCCGTTGGCGCCCTTGCCGTCGGTTGCGGGTTTTTCCCACAGGAACAGCTTGACGTCGCCCTTGCGGGTCCAGTGTTCGCGTCCGGTAACCGCGGGCGTGGCAGTCGTTTGATCCATGCTGATTCTTTCTGGCTGGGGATGGGTTAAAAAGGTGCCGAAGTCTAGGATACGGAACCCGCTCCGTCAAACCACAGGGTGGCTTTTATAATTGGAATGCTTGTCTTTGTTTTTAATGATGTTTTGTCCTGGACCGCCGTCCACCTGAGCTTGTCCAAGACCGCATCAGGATCATTTTTACGGGAACGATTGTGACCGCCAACTACTCCACCCGGTTCCGCTGCATCCGTGATGAAGTCAGCCCCGCCGAATGGCAGGCCCGCCTCGACCTCGCCGCTTGCTACCGCCTGACCGACGTCTACGGAATGACCGACCTGATCTACAACCACATCACCGCGCGTATCCCCGGTGATGAGGAACACCTGCTGATCAACCTCTACGGCCTGATTTACAGGGAAATCACCGCCTCCAGCCTGGTCAAGATCGATCTCGAAGGCAACATCCTGTGGAAGCCGGACACCGACTACGGCATCAACAAGTCCGGTTATGTGATCCACGGCGCGATCCACCGCGCGCGGCCCGACCTGAAGTGCGTGATGCACACCCACACCCGAGCCGGCATGGCGGTGTCGGCGCAACAATGCGGCCTGCTGCCGATGAGCCAGACCTCGATGCGTTTTGTCGGCCACATCGGCTACCACGACTACGAAGGCCCTGCGATCGACCTCGCCGAACGCGAGCGCCTGGTGCGCGACCTCGGCCCCCACGACGCGATGATCCTGCGCAACCACGGCCTGCTCACCTGCGGCGCCACCGTTCAGCAGGCCTTCAACACCATGTATCAGCTGGAGCTGTCCTGCCGCGCCCAGGTCGATGCCCTCGCCGGCGGCCAGAAGATCCTGCTGCCGCCCCAGGAAGTGCTCGACCACACCGCCAACCTCTACCAGCCCGGCACCCGCCGCCCCTATGGCGTGCTGGAATGGCATGCGCTGCTGCGCCAGCTTGATGCCGAACAGAAAAATTCAGGCTATCCGCCATACTGGCAATAAAAATCAGCGATGACTGCGAAGTGATGAACGATGAGCGGGTGAACAGCCTGTGTTCATCAATCGTCACTCCGCGCTGATCGATGACTTAATAGACCGTTCTTTCCCTGAAGTGGGTTTCGCGCGCAATTGAGCGCACTTTCACCGGCTCGACGCGATTGCCCTTCAGGACATCGAGTGTCACTTCGACGCCGGCCTCACCGCTTTTCCAGAGGCGGATGTAGAGATCGGCCTGTCCGGCGAGCGGCTGGCCGGCAAATCCAACAATGATGTCGCCCGCCCTGAGGCCGGCGACATCGGCCGGGCCCTCGGGATTGACGCGGGTGACAATGACCTTGCCCTGCACCTCCTGCGAGCTGATCCCCAGCCAGGGGCGCGGCTTGCTGGTGGCGCGGCCATTGGCGATGAAGTCACCGAGCACCGGTTTCAGCGCGTCAATCGGCACAAACATGTTGCCGGGGACCGCAGCCTGGCCCACTGCATCACCCACTGCAAGCGAACCGATGCCGAGCAGCTTGCCTTCGCGGGAAAGCAGCGCGGCACCCTGCCAGTTCACCGTTGCCGGCGCGGTATAAAGCGCCTCGTCGAGCAGATATTCCCAGTAGCCGACGAAGGGACGCTTGGACACGATGTAGGCCGGCGCCACGCCATCAAAACCGACGATCAGCACCATGTCACGCAGATTGGCAGCGGATGACTGGCCGAAATCAGCGGGCTTGACCGGCAGCGGCTGCAGCGATTTGACCAGTCCGAGACCGGTGACATTGTCAACGCCGAGCACCGTGGCCGGAAACCTGCGGCCATCGGCGGTGGACAATTCCACCGTTTCCGCCTCGGTCACCAGATAACCGATGGTCATCACCAGCCCACTGGAGTCGATGACCACGCCGGTACCCTCGCGGACCTGCCCGAGCGAACGGGCGCTGCGCGCGCCCGGCACCACCTTGACCGTGAGCTTGACCACCGAAAACTCGTCAACCGTGAGCTCACGCTCGGCGGCAGGCACCGCCAGAGGCAGCATTGCCATGGCGGCGGCCGCGATGACCATATGGACTCTTGCGGACAGGTATTGCAGGGTTCTGGTCATGATGTTCTCCGGATACGGGCGGCACCATGGCCACCACGTGTGGAAATCCTACGACGATTGCGGCCCCAGCAAAAGGTGCTCTGATAAATGGCGCTACAATGCCCCTCTTTTTTTGCGGATTGTGGAGGACAAACGGCATGGACATGGGACTCAAAGGCAAGGTCGCGCTGGTCACCGGCGGCACCGAAGGCATCGGCAAGGCCACCGCGCTGACACTCGCCCGTGAAGGGGTGAAAGTCGCGATCTGCGCCCGTGGCAAGACCCTGCTCGACGTCACAGCCGCGGAAATCATCAAGGCCGGCGGCGAGGTTCTGGCCGTGGCGGCCGACATGAGCAAGGCAGCGGACTGCAAACGCTTTGTCGAGGAAGCCGCGCAGAAATTCGGCCGCATTGACATCCTCGTCAACAATGCCGGCACCTCCAAGCGCGGCAAGTTCCTCGAATTGCAGGACGAGGAATGGGCGGCCGATATCGAACTCAAGGTCTTTGGCGCCATCCGCTGCACCCGCCTCGCCATCCCCCACATGAAAAAGCAGGGCGGCGGACGCATCATCAACATCACCATCTCCGGTGCCAAGCAGCCTGCGGCCGAGTCCTACCCCACCTCGATTTCCCGTGCGGCCGGCCTCGCGATGACCAAGGCGCTGTCCAAGGAGTTCGCGCCCGACAACATCCTGGTCAATACGGTCTGTATCGGCAAGATCAAGTCCGGCCAGCACGAGCGCCGCTTCACCAAGGACGGTACCAGCGCGGAGCAGTACTATGGTGCGCTGGGCAAGGACATTCCGCTCAAACGTGTCGGTGAAGCGCAGGAAGTGGCGAACGTGATCACCTTCCTCGCCTCGAATGCCGCCAGCTACGTCACCGGCACCAGCATCAACCTTGACGGCGGGATCTCGGGAACCCTTTAATTAATCAATTAAAACAATGGGTTATTGATATACAAACAGCCCTGAGATCCGAAATTAAAAACGGCCCCGTAAATTCAGGGCCGTTTTTGGTTTTGGTGCCGGAAATAGGAGTCGAACCTACGACCTTCGCATTACGAATGCGCTGCTCTACCAACTGAGCTATTCCGGCGGGGTGCCGGTCTTGAAGACAGGCGCGGTATTTTAACCCAGCCGACCCTGGCCCACGGCATCCGGCGTCCGCACCCTCACGATGATGTCGACACCTTCGGTGACCATGCCCTCGGGCAATTCAGGCATGGCGTTAAGGCTCAGCGACTCTGCCGGAATATCGGTGATTTCACCGCTATCGATGTTGTACATGTGGTGATGGGGGCTGGTGTTCGGGTCATAAAACACCCGCTTCGGATCAACAATCACTTCGCGGACCAGGCCACGCTCACAAAACAGTTTGAGCGTGTTGTACACCGTGGCTTTGGAGGTCTCGGCATGGCGCTCGTTGACCTGGGCCAGAATCTGCTCGGCTGACAGGTGCTGGCAGCGCGCAAAAAGCACCTGGGCAATTTCAAGGCGCTGATGTGTCGGCGCGATGCCATGCCTGCGCAGCAGCGCAATGAGTGCAGGACGACTGTAAGGCATTGCTTCCATTGAACTTTATTCTAGTTCAATGATTGGACTTTGTCTAATTCAGAAACCTGAAGGCTGGCAGGCGCCCAGTCGCGAAACTTCGTGTGTTCGTAACGTGGCATTTTTCACGAAACAAAGCAGTGTCTTACCGTTGATGCCGCTTATCCGGCCACCCGTCGGCGGTGCGCGACGCCGGCATACAATCTCCTTATTCTTTCACCGGCAAGAAAAGGGGAGTCGCATGAACAAGCATCAAATCAACGGTTTCACGCTGATCGAAGTATTGGTTGTGGTCGCCATCATCGGCATCCTGGCAGCGATTGCCGTGCCCCAATATTCGGATTACGTCACGCGCGGCAAAGTGTCCGAAGCCACCGGCGCCCTCGGCGAACTCCGGCTTCGCGCCGAGAAACATTATTCCGACAACCGCACCTATGTCGGCTTCAATGCCGCCATCGGCAACGCGCGCAACTTCAGCTACGCCTGCACTGCCGTAGTTGCCACACCCAATGAATTCACCTGTACCGCCACCGGCCTTGCCAGCGCAGGCATGGGCGGCTTCTCCTACACCATCAATCACGCCAACACCCGCACCTCAACCTTCACCGGCGTCAGCGGCTGGAACAATTCGACCACCTGCTGGGTCACCAAGAAGGGCGAAACGTGCTGATACACGGCAAGCAGCGCCGGGGCAGCGGCTTCACCATCATTGAACTTGTGGTCACGCTGGCCCTGTTTGGCGTACTGTTGTCCCTGGGTCTGCCGGCGTTCACGACCTTCATCCAGAATACGCAGATCAAGAACGCGGCCGAGAACGCACTGAACGGACTGAACCTGGCCAAAGCCGAAGCGGTGCGCCGCAACGCCCCGGTACGTTTTCAGTTCGTCAGCACGATGACCGCCACCTGCGCGGTGAGCACGGCCAGCGGCAGTTGGGTGGTCAGCCTTGATAATCCGGCAGGACTTTGCGATGTCGCCGCTTCCGACAGCACCGCGCCGCGCACCATCCAGAAATACTCGCTGGGTGACGGCGCGCCCAAGGTCACCATCGCCGCCACCGGCGGCGGGCTGGTGACCTTCAACGGCCTGGGTCGCGTTTCCGGAGCCGGCACCACGCAAATCGACTTCACCCACACCACCGCCGTATGTGAGCATGTCAATGTCGCCGGCACTGCGCGCTGCCTGCGTGTGCTGATCAGCACCGGCGGATCCGCCAAGCTCTGCGATCCCAAGGTCACCGCCACCACCGACCCGCGGCACTGCAGTTGAACGAGGCAATGCCATGACCACCATCCCACACCCGGTTTCAACGCAGCGCGGCGTGATGCTGATCGAGGCCCTGATCGGCCTGCTGATTTTCATGCTCGGCATCCTTGCGCTGATCGGCATGCAGGGCATCGCGATGCAATACACCATCGATGCCAAATACCGCTCCGAGGCGAGCTTTCTAACCAACCAGATCATCGGCACGATGTGGGTGGACCGGGCCAATATCAGCGCCTACGACACCACCTCCGGCGCCGGCACCACCCAGCGCACCGCGTGGATTTCCAGCGTCCAGGAAACCCTGCCCGGGGCGGCGGCCGGTAATGCCCCGACCATAGTGGTCAACGGCCGCCAGGCCACGGTGACTGTTTCCTGGCAACGGCCCGGAGAAACCGCGCCAAGCCGGCACCAGGCTGTCGCCCAGATCAATGATTCCCTGTGATGAACAAGCCACTTCGCGGAGAGCCGCACATGCTGCCTAACCGTCAATCCGGTTTGAGTCTGGTCGAACTGATGGTGGCCGTGGTGATCGGCCTGGTCGGCATCCTGGCGATGACCCAGGCCTACATCATGAGTGATCAGTTCAACCGCTCAACCACCGGCGAAGGCAGCGCCCAGACCGGCGGCCTGGTTGCCCTGTACACGATGGAGCGCGACATCCGCATGGCCGGCTACGGCATCTCCAGCTCCTCGGCGCTGGGTTGCGGCACCATCGACTGGTATTACGACCCCAACTACTCGGCGAGCATCACCGCCGGTTCTCCTTTGCCGACGCTGACCCTGGCCCCGGTGGTCATCTCCAGCAGCGGCACCAATCCGCACAGCATAACCGTGATGTTCTCGACCTCGGCCGAACGGCTGATGCCAACGCAGATCACTTCATTCAATGCAAAATCCTCGGAAATCACCGTTGACGGCACCTACGGCTTCCGCGCCAATGATCTGGTGCTGCTGGTCAACACCACCGGCACCACGCGCTGTACGCTGGCGAAGATCACCCAAGTCCAGCCAGGCCCGCAGAAGTTGCAGATGAATCCCGGAGCCAGTGCGCCGTACAACCCGCCCGCTTGGGGCTCCTTCCCCGGCACCTACGCCAGTGGCGACCTGATGCTCAACCTCGGCAATCCTGCGGTGCGCACCTATTCCGTGAACAACAACAAGCTGCGCGTCAACGATGCCCTGTTGCAGACCGCGGGAGCGGCTGCACTGGACATCGTTGATGGCATCGTCGACCTGCGCGCCCAGTACGGCATGGACAACGGCGCTGGTGGCGGCACCGCCAACGACGGCATCGTCGACCAGTACACCACGACCACCCCCACCACCGCCGCGCAATGGCAGCAGGTGCTTTCCGTGCGGATCGGCGTGCTGGCCCGGATCGGGGTGTACGAGAAACCCGCGGCGGGTGGCAACTGCGACGCGACCACCACCGCGCGCACCTGGTCCGGCGGCACCTATGCCCGTCTTGATGTGGCCACGGCAACCAGCGAGGACCGCTGCTACCGCTACCGTTCCTTTGAGTCGGTGATTCCGCTGCGCAACATGATCTGGAGGGCCGTGTGATGAACACCCGCTCATTCGGTCAACGCGGCGTGGTGTTGTTCACCGCGCTGATCGTTCTGGTGGCGATGACGCTGGCCGGCATCGCCCTGATGCGTCGAGTTGACACCGGCACCATCATCGCCGGCAACCTGGCCTTCCGCCAGACCGCCACCCATGTGGCTGATTTCGGCGTTGAAGCAGCAAGGGCATGGCTCACCAGCACCAGTACCTCGCTGTTCGCTGACTCTTCCGCCAATGCCTACTTTGCCACCTGGCAGGAAAGTATCGACCTCCTCGGTAACGACCCTGGTAAAACCGATTACAACTGGTCAACCGCGATCGCCACCACCGGCGCTTTTGCCGCGCCGACCGGCTACACGGTGCGCTACGTCATCCACCGCCTGTGCGAAGCCGCCGGTGACCCCACGGGTTCGAGCGCGAACTGCGTAAAAACCAATGTGACCTCCAGTTCCACCTCGACCGGCACCAAGGGCGCGGCGGCCTATGGCAGTTATGCCATTACCGTTCCCACCGCTGCGCTGTACCGGATCACCGTACGTGTCGAAGGCCCGCGCAACACCCTGAGCTTCATCCAGAGCACCGTCTTCTAGGACCCGGGGCGAAAGTCCCGGAGTATGACCATGCGCATGAAACTTGTTGCCAAAATCCTCCCTTACGCCATTCCTGTTGCGGTGGTGCTGGGTTCGGCGTTCGCCGCCCACGGCGCGATCACCGACATCTCCAGCGGACCGCTGGCGGCGCCCGCCACCAGCGTCAAGCCGAACATGCTGCTGATCCTGGACGACTCGGGGTCGATGGCGCGCCAGTACACGCCGGATTACCTGGCACTGAGCAACTGCTTCAACCCGCGGGACAGCAACAGTCCGCCGACTTCTTCGCCGGTACCCTGTTTCCCGGGTGATCCGCCGGTGATGTCACCGGACTTCAACACCCAGTATTACAACCCCCGCATCCGTTATTTCCCGGCGGTCAACTACGACGGCACCTCCAAGGGCGACATGACCGCCGCGGCAACCAGCAACTGGACCGCGGTGCCGACCGACAACGTCAGCACCAGCACCACCAATGCCAGTCGCAAATCATTGCATCTGGGCAACCTCAGCAACAACTCCCCTGACGATACACAATGGGGTCTGGACTCCGCCAGTCCCGCAATCCTTACGGTGAACCTGGTCAGCGAATTTCCCGACCGGGTGTGGTGTGACAGCACGGGTGCAACCGCGACCGATACCGCGGCATGCAAGACCAACAGCTCGTACAGCTACCCCAATGACGTACACGGCTTTGGCCGCGACGATTCAAGCAACCGCAAATACAAGCTGGGCGCCCCCTATTACTACAACATCATCCCCACCGAATATTGCTCGGATATCGCGCTGACCAACTGTATTGCAGCCACGACACCCACGGTTTCAGGCGGTGTTACCTATGACAAACCGGCACCGGTGCGCTTTTGCAACAGCGCCGCGCACACCACTTGCCAGGGCACTCGGACCAGCACCTTCCGCTTCCCCAAGTTCCTCGGCACGGTGAATGCAGCCACGCCGGCCAATCCCGGTGCCAAGGCGCGTGGAAAAATCATTCTTTCCAACGACAGCGGTGCCCCGACGATCACCCAGATCACCATTACCAAGCCGGATGCCAGCACCGTCAACCTGATGACTTCCTCACTGACGACTGTTGCGCCCACCAACGACGCCAACCGCCAGGCCGCGGCAACTGCGATCCGCGACAAGATCAATCTGAACGAGGGCGGGCATGGCTATGTCGCCTTGCTGGGCGCGCTTGACGCCAGCAACACCACCGAAATCCTGATCGACGCGCCGGCTGCCGGGATTGTCAACAACGGCTCGACCATTACCGTGACCGCGCCTGTCACCTCCAGCACCTCCCAGGCCAGCCTGTCGTTTGAGGTCAGCGGCTCCGACCAGGGCAACACGCTGAATTCGCTGGGTATTGTCCGGCCCAACTCGACCCTCGACACCCTGATCAGTTCGGTGATCACCTGCTGCGTCACCACCGGCAACTCCAACGCCAGAAACGGCGAAATGGCGACATCCATCCGCAACGCCATCAACGCCGGTACGGGTACGCATGGATACACCGCCTCTGTTGCCACCCGGACGGTGACCATCACCGCCCCTTCCGGAACGGGTTCTGACCGCAACGGCTCGACACTGTCATATGTCCATACCGGTCTTGACAATGAATCGGGCACCATGAGCGGCGGTGTTTCGGTGGGTGACCTTGCCAATACCACCACCAATTTCTCCGGCGGCATCAACGCCATCCCCGCGGGCACATGGTCCCGGCAGAACGTCGGCAACTTTGTCCGCACCAACATCGTGTCCGGACAGACCTACTCCAAATTCCCGGCGCGCACCGATTGCACCGGAGCCACCACCTGCACCTATGCCGAGGAAATGACCAACTTCGCCAACTGGTTCGCCTACTACCGGACGCGGATGATGATGGCCAAGACTTCGATCGGCCGTGCCTTCCTGACACTGGGCAGCGATTTCCGCGTCGGCTTCATGACCATCAATTTCAGCACCAGTCGCTACCTGGCCGTCAACGACTTCACAACAACGGCAGGCGGCCAGAAAGAAACCTGGTTTACCCGGCTATATGCGACCCCGCCCAGCTCCAGCACACCGCTGCGCACCGCGTTGGCCCGCGCCGGCCGCTACTATGGCAACCAGAATCCCGGCGGCAACATGGGGGCCAGCCCGATCCTGCTCGCCTGCCAGCCGAGTTATACGATCCTGACCACGGACGGTTACTGGAACGACAGCTCCGGTTTCGTGCAGTTGAACGGAACCACCAACGTCGGCGACCAGGACGGCGTGAACTCGGGTTACTCGACGCAGGCCATCGGCGCCTTCGATGCCCTCGGCGCCAGCAACACCCTTGCCGATGTGGCGATGTATTACTACAAGACCGATCTGCGCACCGACCTCGCCAATCAGGTACCGGCCACGCAGAAGGACAACGCCTCCCATCAGCGCATGGTCACCTTCACCGTGGGCCTGGGTCTGGCCGGCACGCTGCAATACGACCCGAATTACGAAAGCCAGACGAGCGGCGATTTCTTTGACATCAAACAGGGCACCAAGTCGTGGCCTGTTCCCACCGCAGATGCCGAGACCACGCTGGACGACCTGTGGCACGCCGCGGTCAACGGCCGCGGCACCTTCTTCAGTGCTCAGGATCCGGTGGCCCTCGCCAACGGCATTGCCGACACCCTGAACTCGGTGCAGGCCCGGGTTGGAGCCGGCGCTGCGGCGGCCACCTCGAACCTGCAGCCGGTGGCCGGCGACAACTTCGCCTTCACCGCGCAGTATGAAACCGTCAGTTGGACGGGCGATCTGCGTGCACGCACGATTGACCTGAGCACCGGCACGGTATCCAACCGCGAATTGTGGTCCGCTCAGGAACAGCTCGATCAACGGGTGCACACCTCGCGCAAGATTTTCATTTTTGATGCCAGCGATACGGTGGTCGGGGCAACCGTCACGGTCAACGGCGTGTCGCGCACGCAGAATGTCAACAAGCTGCGCAGTTTCTGCGCTACCGACGCACCGATAGCGGCCTATCCGAACTGTGACGACGGTGGCTTGTTGACGGCCAGCGAAATGTCCACCCATTTCAACCCTCAGGGTGGCGTCAATGGCGCCCTGCTGCAGTCGATACCATGGCCGACCGACGGCAGCCTGCGCCATACTGTCGCCACCAATGCCACGCTGGTCGATTATCTGCGTGGGGACCCCACCAACGAGATTTCCATCGCCGGCGCCACCGGTCTCAATGATCTCTACCGCAACCGCACCCATATCCTGGGAGACATCGTCAACGCCCAGCCTGCCTATGTGAAGGCGCCGCCGTTCAGCTACACCGATCCCTTTTACAGCACCTACAAGTCCAACAACGCCAACCGGCTGGGCACGGTGTTCGCGGCCGCCAACGACGGCATGCTGCACGCTTTCGCCACCGACCCCGACAACAACCCCTACTTCCAGACCGCCGGTATCGGCACCACCACCTCCTCGGACGATACCTTCACCGGCACCCTGAACACCGATCCAATCAATGGCGAGGGATCGGAGCGATGGGCGTACATCCCGAGCATGGTGTTCCCGACGCTGAAGCGGCTGGCCGAAGCCAATTACTCGACCAATCACCGCTACCTGACCGACGGCTCTCCGGTGGTCGGCGATATCTGCCTCGGCCATACCACCGCAGCCCCCTGCTCGAGTGCCAGCAACTGGCGCACGATTATTGTGGCCGGCCTCAACGCCGGCGGTCGCGGCTATTACGCACTGGACATCACCGATCCGGCCAACCCCAAAGGCCTGTGGGAACTGAAAGGCGGCACCGGCGCCACCTGCCTTACGGCTGTGCAGGCCAATGGCGGCACCTTCGGTGAAGACTGCAACATCGGTCTCTCCTTCGGCAATCCGTTGATCGTCAAGCGTCCCTCCGACGGGCGCTGGGTGGTGCTGGTCACCTCGGGCCACAACAACGTCAATCCCGGTGACGGCAAGGGTTATCTGTATGTGGTGGATGCCCAGACCGGGCTGATCCTGCAGCGCATGACCACCGGCGTGGGTTGCGACGGCGTCAGCACCACGGCGCCCTGCACCGCTGGCAATATCGACCCCAGCGGCCTGTCGCGGATCAATGCCTGGGTCAACAATGCCACCGAGAACAACACCGCGCTGACGGTTTATGGCGGCGACCTGAAGGGCAATGTCTGGCGCTTCCAGCTCGAGAACACCACCGATGTCGCGGCCAGCACCGTCACCCGCATCACCACGCTGGTCAACGGCAGCAGCCAGACGCAGCCGGTCACCACCCGGCCCGAGTTGACCCTGATCGGCACCAACCGCGTGCTTTACATCGGCACCGGCCAGTTGCTCGGCGCCTCGGACAAGGACACCACACAGCGCCAGAGTGTCTATGCGATCAAGGATCCGATGGACTCGGTCACATCACCGGTCTATGCGGCAATCCGCGGTGTCACCGGCTTTGTGCAGCAAACGCTGAACCTGATTGGCTCGGAAACCGACCGCCGCACCACCACCAACAACGCGGTCAACCTGCTCACCGACAAGGGCTGGTATGTCGACCTGCCTGATGGCGGCACTGGCACCAATCCCTCGGAGCGCGTCTCGGTCGATCCTGTGCTGCAACTGGGCACGCTGGTGGTGCCGTCGAACATCCCGTCGGATGACGACTGCGTCGCAGGCGGCTTCGGCTGGGTCAACTTCATGGATGCTCGCACCGGCAGTTACATCCCGGGCTCCACCGACAACATGTCGGGTTCGCGCATCGGCGCCTCGCTGATCGTCGGTGTCAACGTGGTGCAGTTGCCGGGCGGCACGGTGAAGACCATCGTCACCACCGCTGACAACCAGCAGTTGACGCAGAACACGCCGGTGGCACCGACCACCACCCAGGGCCGCCGGGTATCATGGCGCGAGCTGACCATCGACTGATGTCACCTTGCCTACGGTCCGCGTCATGACCGCGGCTGAACTCAACCACCCCGCAACCGCGGGGCGGGTTGTTTGGGCCGTCACCGCTTCGCTGCTGGCCCATGCGCTGCTGATCACCGTGACCGGCGGACGCGGCAGCGGCGACGGATGGCCCGCGGCGGTATCAATACAACCGCGACCGGTGATTTCTGCAACACTGACCGGCAATGCTGCGGATACCCTTGCTGTCGCCGATACACTGCCGGTTGCGATAGAAGCCACTGCCAACGCAGGGCCCGGCGCCAATCCGTCGGAACAAGCAGGAGGTGGCCAGCCCGGCAGCAGCATCGGGCTGGCTGCGCCAACACGTTACCACCCGGCCCGTGAACTCGATATCCGGCCGCAGATCCGCAGCCAGGTCGAACCGTCCTATCCGCGCAGCGCCTTCGAGCAGGGCCAGGCGGGCAGCGTCAGGCTGCGCATCCTGATCGATGCCCAGGGCAGGGTCGACGACGTGATCGCGTCGGGCCGCGACGCCGGCGACCCCTTCGCGGCAGCGGCGGTCGCCGCTTTCCGCGCCGCGCGTTATACGCCGGGCGTCAAGAACGGCCTCGCCGTGCCCAGCGAAGTGATGATTGAAGTGCAGTTCGAGACTTTTTCCGCCGTCGATGCCTTCCGTGGCGGCAGTTACCAGCGCTGAGGCCGGCGCCGGAAATTTCAGGCTGCGGGCGCGGCCAGACCCCTGGGCAGCGGGAAGATCACCCGCTCGGAAATACCATCCAGTGTCCGCACCTCGGTGGCGCCAAGACCACGCAGACGCTGGATAACCGCCTGCACCAGCACTTCCGGCGCCGAGGCACCCGCGGTGATGCCCACCGTCTGCTTGCCGGCAACCCAGTCAGGCAGCAACTCCGACGCGTTATCTACCATGTATGCGGCGATACCCTGCTGCTCGGCGACTTCACGCAGGCGGTTGGAGTTGGAGCTGTTCGGCGAGCCGACCACGATCACCACGTCACAACGCTGCGCCAGCGTCTTGATCGCGTCCTGGCGGTTCTGCGTGGCATAACAGATATCGTCCTTTTTCGGGCCGACGATCTCGGGAAAACGTGCCTTGAGTGCTGCCACGGTGCGCGCGGCATCGTCCATCGACAGCGTGGTCTGGGTGACATAGGCGAGGTTCTGCTCGTCGCCGACTTTCAGCGTCGCCACATCCTGCGGGCCTTCGACCAGGTACATGCCACCCTCGCTCTGGCCCATAGTACCCTCGACCTCGGGGTGGCCACGGTGACCGATCATCACGATCTCGCGTCCCTGCTCGCGCATCTTCGATACCTCGACGTGCACCTTGGTCACCAGCGGGCAGGTCGCGTCAAACACCTTGAGGCCGCGTGTCCCGGCTTCGCGGCGCACATCCTGCGACACACCATGCGCACTGAAGATCAGCGTGCTGCCCGGCGGTACTTCATCCAGCGATTCAACAAACACCGCGCCTTTGGTGCGCAGGTCATTGACGACAAAAGTGTTGTGCACAACTTCATGGCGCACGTAGATCGGCGCGCCGTGGAGGACCAGCGCGCGTTCGACGATCTCGATCGCACGGTCAACGCCGGCACAGAAACCACGGGGATTGGCGAGTAATACTTGCATGGCGGGATTATAGCCTGCAGCCCTCGGTCGGTCGCGGTGGCATGATGTTTTTATTAATTAAATCAATTACTTATGTTACTTTTGGTTGTGGCTGGGTGCGCATACCGTCCCAGATCAGCAGCGCGGCCCCACAGCAGATCGCCGAGTCGGCGACGTTGAATGCCGGCCAGTGCCAGCCCGCGGCATGGAAATCGAGGAAATCCACCACTGCGCCAAGCAGCACGCGGTCAATGACATTGCCGATGGCACCACCCAGCACCAGCGCCAGCGCGGCACAGAACAGCGTCTGTTGCGGATGACGGCGCAACAGCCAGACGATCCACGCCGACGCGATCAGCGCGATGGTGATGAAGAACTCGCGCTGCCAGCCACCGGCCCCGGCGAGGAAGCTGAACGCCGCGCCGCGGTTGTAGACCAGCACCAGGTTAAAAAACGACGTCACCTCCACCGCGCCCCTCGCCGTGAGTTCCGCCACCGCAATGTATTTGGTCAGCTGGTCGATCACAACCACCACCGCCGACACTCCCAGCCAGCGCAGCATCAGGCGTAACTCCTCGGTTCACCGGCACCGTACAGATTCGAGGTACAACGCCCGCACAACTCGGGATGCTGCGGATCGTGACCGACATCGGCCCGGTAATGCCAGCAGCGTTCACATTTGATGTAGCCGCTCGGCTGCACCTGGATGATGAGACCGGAACCGGCTTCCCTCGCCACCCCGGCGCTGGAGGTGATCAGCACGAAGCGCAGGTCGTCACCAAGCCGCTGCAAGGCCTCGAACACCGGCCCGGATGTCCGGATTTCGAGCTCGGCCTGCAGCGAAGAACCCACCTTGCCCTGTGCGCGCAATTCCTCGATTTTCTTGTTGGCCAGATCACGCACGTCACGGACATCCCGCCAGGCCCTGATCAGCGATTCCTCGATTTGCGCATCCGGCAGCGGATGCCACTCCTGCTCAAAAATGCTGCCGCCGGCATCGCCGCGGAACACCTGCCAGGACTCCTCGGCGGTAAAACTCAGTATCGGCGACAGCAGCTTCACCAGCGTGGCGGTGATATGCCAAAGGGCGCTCTGTGCGGAGCGCCGCGAGCGGGAATCCGCGCCGGTGGTGTACAGCCGGTCCTTCAGGATGTCGAGGTAAAACGCGCCGAGGTCCTCGGAACAAAACGCGGTCAGTTCCTTGACGACGGCATGGAATTCGTAACGCTCGTAACCTGCCGCCACCCGCTGCTGCAGGGCGCGGGTCAGTTCCAGCGCATAACGGTCGATCTCCAGCCACTGATCCACCGGCAGCGCATGTTTCTCCTGATCGAAGTCGTTGATATTGGCGAGCAGGAAACGCAGCGTGTTGCGGATGCGGCGGTACGACTCGACCACACGCTTGAGGATCTCCTTCGAGATCGACAGCTCGCCGGAGTAATCCGTGCTCGCCACCCACAGGCGCAGGATGTCGGCGCCCAGCTCGTCCATTACCTGCTGCGGCACGATGACGTTGCCCTTGGACTTGCTCATCTTCTTGCCCTGGCCATCAACCACAAAGCCGTGGGTCAGCAGCGATTTGTACGGCGCGCGGCCGTCGGTCATGCAACCGGTGAGCAGCGAAGAATGAAACCAGCCGCGATGCTGGTCCGAGCCCTCGAGATAGAGGTCAGCCGGAAACTTGCTGTCAGCGGCGTGTGATCCGCGCAGCACCGTCAGGTGCGTGGTGCCCGAATCGAACCACACATCCAGCGTGTCCTTGATCTTGTCGTATTGCGCAGCCTCGGCGCCGAGCAGCTCCGCCGGATCAAGCGCCTGCCAGGCCTCGATGCCGTGCTGCTCCACCCGCTGCGCCACCTGCTCCAGCAATTCCAGTGTACGCGGATGTAATTGCGCGGTTTCCTTGTGCACGAAGAACGGCATCGGCACGCCCCACTGCCGCTGCCGCGACAAGGTCCAGTCCGGCCGGTTGGCGATCATCGCGTGCAGCCGCGCCTGGCCCCAGGCCGGGAAAAACTGCGTCGCCTCGACGGCCCGCAGCGCGGTGCTGCGCAGCGTTTCCTTCGGCTTCACGCCGTTGAAGCCGGGCACATCCTCCATCCCCGCGAACCACTGCGTGGTCGCGCGCAGGATGATCGGCGTCTTGTGCCGCCAGCAGTGCATGTAGCTGTGCAGGTCTGTGCGGTTGGCGAACAGCACACCCTTCTCTTCGAGGTGGGCGATGATCAGCGGATTGGCCTTCCAGATCATCAGCCCGCCGAACAACGGCAGCGTCGATACATACTTGCCGTCGCCCATCACCGGGGTGAGTATCTGATCGTCCTTCAGGCCATGCTTGCGACAGGATTGAAAGTCTTCCACACCGTAGGCCGGCGCGGCGTGGACCATGCCGGTGCCGGTCTCAAGCGTGACGTAATCCGCCAGGTACACCGGAGACAGCCGGTCGTAAAAGGGATGATGGAACTTGACCAACTCCAGTGCCGCACCCTTGCATGACGCCAGTGTCGCTCCGGTCAAGCCGTACCGCGAAAGACAGGCTTCCTGCAGGTCGGCGGCGAGGATCAGCAGACCCTTTTCGGTATCGACCAGGTTGTAGCTGAATTCAGGATGCGCGTTGAGCGCCTGGTTCGCCGGCAGCGTCCACGGCGTCGTGGTCCAGATCACCGCAAAGCCGGGCTTGTCCGGCAGTGCCGCCAGGCCGAAGGCCTTCGCCACTTTCTCCGGTTCGGCAAAAGGAAACCCGACATCCACCGCAGGATCCTTGCGGTCTTCGTACTCGACCTCGGCCTCGGCCAGCGCCGAGCCGCAGTCGAAACACCAGTTCACCGGCTTCAGTCCGCGATAGACATAACCGTTCTCCAGCAGCTTGCCCAGCGCGCGGATTTCATCGGCCTCGTTGCGGTAGGCCATGGTCAGGTACGGCTGGTCCCAGTCGCCGAGCACGCCCAGACGCTGGAAATCCTTTTTCTGCCGCTCCACCTGCTCTCCGGCGTAGGTGCGGCACAGCTTCTGTGTTTCCGCGGTCGGCAGGTGTTTGCCGTGCAGTTTTTCGATCTGCACTTCGATCGGCATGCCGTGGCAGTCCCAGCCCGGCACGTACGGCGCATCAAAACCCGACAGCGATTTCGACTTGACGATGATGTCCTTCAGGATCTTGTTGACGGCGTGGCCGATGTGGATATCACCGTTGGCGTACGGCGGGCCGTCATGCAGCACAAAACGTTCACGCCCCTTCGCCGCCGCGCGAATGCGCTGGTAGTAACGCCGCTCGCGCCACTGCTCGAGCATTTTTGGTTCGCGTTTGGCCAGATCGCCACGCATCGGAAACGGCGTGTCGGGCAGGTTCAGGGTATGTTTGTAGTCAGCCATGAGTCTTCTGTTCTGCTGCGGATTTTTCTACGGATTCTTCTGCAAATTTACGCGGCACGGCGCGCAAAATAGGCCCGCGTATCAGCCACGTCACGTGCGATCTGCAGCTTCAGCGTTTCCAGATCAACGTACTTCGCTTCGTCGCGGAATTTGTGCAGGAATTCAATCCGCACCCGCTCCCCATAAATTTCTTCATTAAAATCAAATACATAGACCTCAAGCACGGGCGCAGCACCCTGCGCCTTCACCGTCGGCCGCACACCAAGACTGGCCACACCCTGCAGACGGACACCGCTGGCGCGCAACAGCTCTACCGCAAAAATCCCGGTCATCGGCGGCTGCGGCTGGGTGATGCGCACATTCGCAGTCGGAAAACCGAGCTGACGACCCAGACGGTCGCCACAGACCACACGCCCGCTGATGCTGAACGGCCGGCCGAGCAGATGTGCGGCGTGTTCTACCTTGCCGGCGGCCAGTGCATCACGCACCGCGGTGCTCGACACCCGCTCACCATCACGCTCGACAGTGGCCATACCCTCGACTTCGTAACCAAGCGCGGCAGATTGCGCACGCAGCATCGCAAGGTCACCGGCACGGCGCGCGCCAAAGCGGAAATCATCACCAACCTGCAGCCAGCGCACACCGAGCCCGCGGGAGAGGATGCGCGTCATGAAGTCCTGCGCAGTCACCTGGGCCAGCGCAAAATTGAAACGCAGCACATAGGCACGTTCGACACCCTGCGCCGCCAGCAGCTCGAGCTTGTCGCGCATCGAAGTCAGGCGTACCGGCGCTCGATCCGGCGCGAAAAACTCGCGCGGATGCGGCTCGAAAGTCATCACGCAGGACGGCAGCCCGCGAGCGGCAGATGCCGCGCGCAACTTGGCGATCATCGCCTGATGGCCGCGATGCACGCCGTCGAAATTGCCGATGGTCAGCGCGACGGGGCTGGAGGCAGCGTCAGGCACGCTGCGCAGGATTTGCATGGCACTCGCCCGGGGCCCTGAAAGGCACGCTAAAAGGCTGAATTTTAGCGTGTTTCAGAGGGCTCCGTGGTCACCGGGGACGGCGCACAGTCCGCTCAACGGCCTGCCTGGACAGCCGCTTCATGAAAGTTCTGCGCACCGGCCGGGGTGAATGTTGCGCATTGCTGCGCCCGCCGCAGCACCTCGCCAATGACGATCAGTGCCGGCCCGGCGACCGGACCCGCTGCCGCTACCGTTTCGGCCAAGGTGCCGACGGTGCACCAGCGATCGCTGCGTGACGGCAGGCTGGCATTTTCAACAACCGCCACCGGTGTGTCCGCAGGCACACCGCGCGCGCGCAGCTCTTTCGCCACGGCGGCTGCCATGCCGGCGCCCATGTAAACCACGGCGGTGTTACCGGCGTGGATGCCGGCAGCCCAGTCGCTGCCACGTTCATCCTGGCCAACCCGTGGCGTGGTCAGCACGACGTTGCGCGCCACACCACGCTGTGTCAGCGGCACCTTCAGTTCGGCGGCCACCGCCAGCGCCGCGGTGATGCCCGGCACGATCTCGCAAGGGATGCCGGCGGCCTGCAGCGCATCGATCTCTTCCTGCGCACGGCCGAACAGCAGCGGATCACCGCCCTTGAGCCGCACCACCACGCGGTGGATGCGTGCGGCATCAACCAGCCGCTTGTTGATGAAACGCTGCGCCGTGCTGTGGCGTCCGCAGCGTTTGCCGACGGCAACCTTCTCCGCGTTCACCGCCAGCGCCAGCGTCTCTGGATGCACCAGCGCATCATGGAACACGATGTCCGCGCGCTTGAGCAATTCCGCCGCGCGCAGCGTCAGCAGGTCCGGCGCCCCCGGGCCCGCGCCGACGAGGTACACCGTGCCCCTGCCGTTGATCCCGCCGGGGTTCATCAGGCCGCTTCCGGCACGCGGCGGCGGTAAAGCGGCAACGGCTGGTCCACCGCGGCCTGGTAGCTGTCACTGAAATCGCGGAATGCGGACAGTGCGGCCTGCGCGCTGCGAAGCAGGTCCTCCTGGGGGACATCGATGCCGTCGTTCAGTTCGAAGGCATCAAAACCACAGCGCGCGAGGTAATGCAGCTGGTCACGTTGCACGTCGCCGAAGGCGCGCAGTTCGCCCTTCCAGCCTTGGCGCTCGCGCAGCAGGCGCGCGATCGAGTAGCCGCGGCCATCGGTGAATTGCGGGAAACGCACCGCGATCAGCGCGATGCGGTCAAGGCTGTCCGCAAGCTCGGCCGGATCTTCATGGCTGTCGAGCCAGACGCCAATGCGGCCGCTTTTGCGCTCAAGCAACTCTTCGGCGAGGCCGCGCCACAGGCCCAGCGGAATCAGCACGTCGCCGGTCGCCGGGACGGTGGGCAGGCCGCCATCAGCGGCCCAGTCAAGCCGCTGCCAGCTGTCGATGGTGATGTTCGCGTTTTTGATGAGCGTTGCCATATACGGACTCCTTGAAAGGTTCGATGCCGATGCGGCGCACCACGTCGATGAAGCGTTCTTCCTCGCTGTCGCGGCAGGCGAGGTAGGTCTGAATCAGTCTTTCGATGACATCCGGCACATCGTCCTGCGCGAACGAAGGACCGATCACCTTGCCCAGCGAGGCGGCGTTGCCCTGCGCGCCGCCGATCGACACCTGGTAGAACTCGGCGCCCTGCTTGTCGACGCCGAGGATGCCGATGTGACCGACGTGGTGGTGGCCGCAGGAGTTCATGCAGCCCGAGATGTTGAGGTCGAGCTCGCCGATGTCGTGCTGGTAGTCGAGGTCGTCGAAGCGGCGCTGGATCGCCTCCGCCACAGGAATTGATTTCGCATTCGCCAGCGAGCAGAAGTCGCCGCCGGGGCAGGCGATGATGTTGCTGATCAGGCCGATGTTCGGCGTGGCGAGTCCCAGCGCCTTCGCCTCCTGCCACAGCGCATGAAGATCGCTCTGGCGCACATCGGACAGGATCAGGTTCTGCTCATGCGACACGCGCAACTCACCGAAACTGTAGCGGTCGGCAAGGTCGGCCACGGCATCCATCTGTTCGGCGGTGGCGTCCCCCGGCGCAATGCCGGTTTTTTTCAGCGATAGCGTGACCGCGGCATAACCGGGCACCTTGTGCGCATGCACGTTGCGCCCGGACCAGCGCGCAAAGCCTGACTCGCGTGCCAGTGCTTGCGTGTACTGCACCGACAGCGCATCAAGATTCTGGTACTGCGGACGGGCGAAACGGCGCCCGATGCGGGCGACTTCGGCCGCGTTCAAGGTGATCGGACCATCCTTCAGATGCGCCCACTCGGCCTCGACCTGCTCACGGAACACCGCCGGCGTCGTTTCCCTGACCAGGATCTTGATGCGCGCCTTGTATTTGTTGTCGCGGCGGCCATGGCGGTTGTACACACGCAGGATCGCCTCGAGGTACGACAGCAGATGCTGCCAGGGCAGGAATTCGCGGATCACCGTGCCGATGATCGGCGTGCGCCCGAGGCCGCCGCCAACCAGCACGCGGAAACCGGTCTGGCCATCCTCGCCGCGCACCGCCTGCAGGCCGATATCGTGCACCTGGATCGCCGCACGGTCATTTTCCGCGCCGGACACCGCGATCTTGAACTTGCGTGGCAGGTAGGCGAACTCGGGATGGAAAGTCGACCACTGGCGGATCAGCTCGCACCACACCAGCGGATCAACGATCTCGTCCGGTGCCACGCCGGCGAGGTGATCAGTGGTGGTATTGCGGATGCAGTTGCCGCTGGTCTGGATCGCGTGCATCTGCACCGAAGCCAGGTGCGCCAGGATATCCGGCACCTCCTCCAGCCTGGGCCAGTTGAACTGGATGTTCTGGCGAGTGCTGAAATGGCCGTAGCCGCGGTCCCATTTGCGGGCGATGTAAGCTAGTGCTCGCAGCTGTTTAGACGACAACAGCCCGTAGGGGATCGCGACCCGAAGCATCGGCGCAAACCGTTGAATATAAAGACCATTTTGTAAGCGCAGCGGGCGGAAATTGTCTTCTGACAACTCGCCGGCGAGATGGCGCCGGGTCTGGTCGCGAAACTGCGCCACCCGCTCGTCCACCAGCTTCTGATCGATTGCGTCGTATTGATACATCTGCGGCACCTCTGATTGACGCCGCTGATGGTAAAAACCCCCTTATATATCGTCCAAGAATATGTTATTTATTATTAAGCGTTTTTTGTTATATACAGCCTTATTTTGAGATAACCCATTGAATTTACAGCAATTACGCTATTTGCGCGAAATTGCCCGCAACGGCCTGAAGGTGTCAGATGCGGCCGAGGCCCTGTTCACCTCCCAGCCCGGCATCAGCAAACAGATCAAGCTGTTGGAAGAGGAGCTGGGCGTGACCATCCTGGTGCGCAACGGCAAACGCATCACCGCACTGACCGAACCGGGCAGGATCGTGCTCGACATCGCCGAACGCATCCTGCGCGACACCGAAAACCTGCGCGAGGTCGGCCGCGAATTCAATTCCGGCGGCCGCGGCACCCTGGTCATCGCCACCACCCACACCCAGGCACGCTATGCGCTGCCACCGGTGGTGTCGCGCTTCACCCAGCGCTACCCGCAGGTGCGGCTGACACTGCGCGAGGGCAGCCCGGCACAGATCGCGGACATGCTGCGCGAGGGCAGCGCCGAAGTCGGCATCGCCACCGAATCCGACGAAAGCTTCACCCACCTGGTGACCCTGCCCTGCGCGCAATGGACACGCAGCGTGATCACGCCGCTGCGCCACCCGCTGCTCGGCAGCGGACCGCTGACCCTGGAAAAGATCGCGCAGTACCCGCTGATCACCTACGACTTCGCGTTCACCCCGAATTCACCGATCCAGCGCGCCTTCGACGCCGCCGGCATCAAGCCCAACATCGTGCTCACCGCCATCGCCGCCGACGTGATCAAGGCCTATGTCGAACAGGGCATGGGCATAGGCATCCTCGCCAAGATGGCCTTCGATCCGGCGCGCGACATCGGCATCCGCCTGGTCAACGCCGACCATCTGTTCGAGGCCAGCACCACGCGCATCGCGCTGCGGCCCAATGCCTGGCTGCGCGGCTATGTCTACGACTTCATCGAACTGTTCGCGCCAAAACTGAAGCGCGTCACCGTGGATGCCGCGCTGAAGACCTCGGCCGCCAACACGCTGGCGGCGCAGGCCGGCCTTGAGGGTGTTCAACCCGCGGCATAAATCTTTCCGGCGACACCTTTGCAATTCGCAGGCCGCTGCGGTAGCTTGTCACGCAGCATTGCGCAGGTCGCGCGATGACTTCCGGTTCACATTCAGGACAAACCCATGATCGACCTGAGCCCCTCCCGCACCCGCCGGGTGGTTATCGGCTACGGTGCCCAGCTCCATGCGAGCCAGGCCTGCAGCTCCGACCCCGCCTCTCAACATCCACGTTGCTGAAAGGAAACCCCATGTCATCCCTGTTTTCGCCGTCCGCATTGATCCGCAAGCTGGGCCTTCTGGCCATCACCATCAGCCTTGCAGCACCCGCGCTGGCCCAGCAGACCTTCAAGGTCACCACCATTCCCGAAGAAGCCGCGACCGAACAGATCCGCAAGTTCGGACCGATCACGCGCTATCTCGAACGCACCCTCGGCATGAAGGTCGAGTTCACCCCGGTCAATGACTATCCGGCCGCGGTCGAGGCGCTGGTCAACAAGCAGGTCGATCTGGTGTGGTTCGGCGGCTTCACCCATGTGCAGGCGCAACTGCGCTCGGGTGGCAAGATCATCCCGATCGCACAGCGCGAGGAAGACACCCAGTTCCGCTCGGTCTTCATCACCCAGACTGACTCCGGCATCAAGACGCTGGCTGATCTCAAAGGCAAACAGGTGAGCTTTGGCTCGCAATCAAGCACTTCCGGGCACCTGATGCCGCGCAGCTTCCTGCTTGACGCCAAGATCGATCCCGACAAGGACTTCAAGCGTGTCGCCTATTCCGGGGCACACGACGCCACCATCGCCTCGGTGGTCGGTGGCCGCGTGGATGCCGCGGCACTGGACATCACCGTGTGGCGCAGATTCGTCGAAGACAAAAAGGTCGACACCAGCAAGGTCAACGTATTCTTCACCACACCACCGTTCTACAACTACAACTGGTCGGTTCACGCCGACATGCCGGCAGCCCTGCGCGAGCGGGTCACCAAGGCACTGCTGGCGCTGTCGATGAACGATCCCGAGGGCAAGGAAATACTGACCCTGAACCGGGCCACCAAATACATCCCGACCCGCGCCGAGAACTACAAGGGCCTCGAAAACGCGGGACGCAGTGCCGGCCTGATCAAGTAAGCCTGATCAGACCACCCAGCACTCAGCGATGCGCATCAGTCTGCGCGGGCTTGCCGCCCGCCATCCTGCCGCCACGATGGCGAGCGTACCGGCGCTCAAGCCGGTCACGCTCGACATCGCGGTTGGCGAACAGATCGCCGTGATCGGCCCCTCGGGTGCCGGCAAGACCACGCTGCTGCACGCGCTGGCCTGCGCCCTTAAACCCGCGGCCGGCTCATTCACGCTGGACGGCGTTGATCCCTGGACGCTGCCGGTTTCACAACTGCAGAAACTGCGCGGCCGGCTGTTCCTCGGCCCGCAGACACCACCGCTGCCGCCGCGACAGCGGGTGATCACCGCGGTGCTCGCCGGAAGGCTGCCGCGACAGTCTCTGCTCGCCAGCCTGCGCTCGCTGATCTATCCCACCGGCATCGCCGAAGCGGAAACGGCGCTCACCCGCTTCGACCTCGCACACAAGCTGTGGGACCGCGTCGACCGCCTCTCCGGCGGCGAACGCCAGCGGGTCGGCCTCGCGCGTGCGCTGCTTTCATCGGCCTCGTTGTGGCTGGTGGACGAACCGCTGTCCTCGCTCGATCCGTCCCGCTCCCGTCTCGCCATCGACACCCTGACCACAGCCGCACGTGAGGCTGGCGCGACCCTGGTTTGCACCCTGCACCAAGTCGATGTCGCGACCCGTTTTCCGCGCGTGCTCGGACTGCGTGACGGCGAATTACATTTCGATTTGCCCGCTGCGGACGTCACGCCCGAACGGCTGCGCCAGCTGTACGCCCAGCACGAGCACGAACTGCTGGGTGCGCCCGCGGCAGATGGCGATACCCCGCCCGCACCGCCACAGACGCCGGCAATGTACTGCCGCTGATGTGTTGCGCCTGATGAACCGAGGCTGATCATGTCAACCTCGCAAGCCCCGGCAACCATCGCAGCGCCGCAACTGCGCGACCCGGCCTGGATCGGCCGCGTGTTCTGGCTGCTCGCCGCCTGCGTGCTGATCGCACCGGCGCTGGTCGCGACTGAATTCAAGCCCTGGCTGCTGTTCGAGCCCGACGCGCTGAAATCAACACGGCGCTTCATCGCCGATTTCCTGCCGCCGAAAATCGACGGCGAGTTCCTGCTGATGGTGTTGACAGAGTGCTGGCGCACCGTCGCCATCGCCACCGCCGGCATGGCACTGGCGATGGTCATCGCGATTCCGCTGACGCTTCTCTCCACCAGTGCGATCTCGGTGTCCGCACTGTCCGGCCGCATGCACACGCTGCCGCTGATCCTGCGCCAGGCCGTGCGCTGGCTGCTGATCCTGTTGCGCAGCATCCCGGAGCTGGTGTGGGCGCTGGTTTTCGTGCGTGTCGTCGGCCTCGGCCCCACCGCCGGCGTGCTGGCCATCGCGTTGACCTATGGCGGCATGCTCGGCAAGGTCTACGGCGAGATCCTCGAAAGCGACGAAACCCATTCCACACGCACGCTGCTGCGCAATGGCGCCGGCCGCCTGCAGGCCTTTTTCTACGGCCTGCTGCCGCACAGCGGCCCTGAACTGACCAGCTATACCGTCTATCGCTGGGAATGCGCGATCCGCTCCTCCGCGGTGCTCGGCTTCGTCGGTGCAGGCGGTCTCGGCCAGCAGATGGACAACTCGATGAAGATGTTCCAGGGCTCGGAAGTTGCAACGATGCTGATCGTGTTCATGCTGCTGGTGGCACTGGCCGACCAGGTCAGCGCGTGGCTGCGCCGGAACCTCGCATGAACGACCCGCACAAGGATATCAACCAGGCCGCCAACGAGGCCTGGCGCATGCCGCCGAAGCTGTTCAGCGCTCGCTGCGCGATGTGCTGGTTCCTGTGCGGACTGGTCGTGCTGACCGCCGCCAGCTTCTGGTCGCTGGACCTGCAGTGGGCGAAGTTCCTGTCGGTGGACGCGCTGCGCAAGATGGGCCGCTTCTTGGGCGAGCTGATGTCGCCTTCAACCGACAGCGCATTCCTGCTCAAAGTGATGCGCGCCAGCTTCGAGACGCTGGCGATGTCGGCGCTCGGCACACTGCTCGCGGCCATCGCCGGCATCCTGCTTGCATTGCCGGCGAGTCGCACACATGCCGGCGATCCGGCGTACTGGCGCACGCCGACGCGGCTGGTGCTCAACGCACTGCGCTCGATTCCGGAACTGGTTTGGGCTGCCCTGCTGATCATCGCCGCCGGCCTCGGCCCTTTCGCCGGCACGCTGGCGCTGGCGATGCACACCACCGGTGTGCTCGGCCGGCTGTTCTCCGAGGCGGTCGAGAATGCACCGGCCGGGCCTGGTTTCGCGCTGCGTGCCCGCGGCGTGGCCGAAACACGGGTGTTCTGCTATGCCACGCTGCCGCAAATCCTGCCGCAACTGCTGTCGTACACACTCTACCGCTGGGAGAACAACATCCGCGCCGCGGCCGTGCTCGGTGTCGTCGGCGGCGGTGGGCTGGGACAGATGCTGGCCTTCCACATGGGCCTGTTCCACATGAATGAAACCAGTTCGATCCTGATCGCGATGCTGCTGCTGGTGGCGCTGGTTGACGCGCTGTCGTATGTAGCGCGGCGGGTAATGCAACGCTAGGCGTAGGCGTGACGCCCAGTTACGGCGACTCAGTTTCGGCGACTCAGTTACGACGATATCAGCTGCGTTTATTAAAGTCGCGCCAGCGGAATCCGCACAGCCACAACATGCCGAAATAGGTGCTGCTGCCCGCCAGCACCAGCAATGCCAGTTTCAGCATCCGGTTCCAGGCGCTTGCTGCGAGCCATTCCGCCGGCGCACCGGCCAGCCACCACAGCACCATCCCCATTGCATACACCGCCAGCAAGAGCTTCAACGAGAACACCGCCCAGCCCGGCTGCGGTTGATAGATGCCACGCCGGCGCAGTCCGCGCAGCAGCAACGCAGCATTGAGGCAGGCACCAAGACTGATCGCCAGCGCGAGCCCGGCATGGCGCAACTGCCAGACCAGCACCAGATTGAGCAATTGGGTCACCACCAGCGTCACCACCGCGATGCGCACGGGCGTGCGGATGTCCTGCTGCGCATAAAAACCAGGTGCCAGCACTTTGACCGCGATCAGCCCGACCAGGCCCACGGCATAGGCGATCACCGCATGGTGGGTATTGATGACATCGGTGGCGGTAAAAGCCCCGTAATGAAACAGCGTTGCCACCAGCGGTACCGACAACACCGCCAGCGCCACGGCCGCCGGCAAGGCCAGCATCAACGTCAGCCGCAGCCCCCAGTCGAGCAACTCGGAATAGGCCTGCGCTGAACGTTCGGCGTGGCTTTTGGCGAGGCTGGGCAGCAGCACTGTGCCCAGCGCCACACCAAGCAGGCCTGCCGGAAACTCCATCAGGCGGTCGGCAAAGTAGAGCCAGGTCACACTGCCGGTAACCAGAAAAGAGGCAAAGATGTTGTTGATCAGCAGGCTGACCTGCCCCACCGACACGCCGAACAGCGCCGGCGCCATCTGCCTCAACACCCGCCGCACACCTTCATCGCGCCAGCTGAAACGCGGCCGCGGCAACACGCCGGCCCGGGCCAGAAACGGAATCTGGAAAGCCAGTTGCAGCACGCCGCCAACAAACACCGCCCAGGCCAGCGCTTTCACCGGCGGGTCAAAATAAGGCGCGGCCAGCAGCGCAAAGCCGATGAAGGAAATATTGAGCAACGTCGGCGTGAAAGCCGGCACCGCGAAACGGCTCCATGTGTTGAGGATGCCACCGGCCAGCGCCGTCAGCGCAATGAACAGGATGTAGGGGAAGACGATGCGCAGCAGTTCCACCGTCAGAGCAAATTTTTCCGGCGTCGCGCTGAAACCCGGCGCGGTGACGGCGATGATCCACGGTGCTATCAATATGCCCAGCGCACTGACCAGCAGCAGAACCAGCAACAACGCGCCGCTGACCTGGTTGATCAGCGCCCGGACATCGTCCTCACCGCGCCGGTTCTTGTATTCGGCGAGGATCGGCACGAAGGCCTGGGAGAAGGCGCCCTCGGCAAACAGCCGGCGCAACAGGTTCGGAATCTTGAAGGCGACAAAAAAAGCGTCGGTGGCAAGCCCCGCACCGAAAACCCGGGCAATCACCGCGTCGCGCACGAAGCCCAGCACCCGCGACACCAGCGTCATGCTGCTGACTGTCGCTAAAGCCTTGATTAAATTCATTATTTTTGGCCGGAACGAACTGGCGCCACAGAGTGATGCGGCTTGCGGAAAAGGCCCAAGTTCTTTATCATTGCGCCCTTTTTCCGAACGAAATCCGGAGTTTACATGGCCAACACTGCTTCAGCCAAAAAAGCCGCCCGTCAGGCCGTGAAACGCCGCGCGCATAATAATTCACAGCGTTCCGAGCTGCGTACCGCAATCAAGGATGTGCGCAAGGCGATCGAGGCTGGCGACAAAACCGCTGCCAGGACGATTTTCCAGAAGTCGGTGAGCACCATCGATTCGATCGCCGACAAGGACATCATGCACAAGAACACCGCCGCCCGTCACAAAAGCCGCCTGTCGGCCGCGATCAAGGCGATGGCCTGATCGGTTTTCCGCGGCGCCTTCAGTTCCCGTACTGCAGCGCCGCGTTTGGCAATCCCTCAGGATTGCCCTATGGCGGCGGGTTCATCCGGCCGCCTGACCCGGCGCCCCGGCCGTATCTTCAGCCGGTTGTCCTTCGCAAATTGCAGCAAAAAGGCGAACGCCGCGGGGTTCAGCGCCTCGAGTGCGCGGTCGACGGCAACACAATGGTTGCCGCCGGCAAAAATCGGCTTCAGGTACGGTGAATATTCGAGATAGCCGCTGTCGCTGAACACCGAGAGCATCCCGGAAAGGCGCTCCGCCCAGTCGCTGGGCCGGAACTTCTCCCCGAGATCGGTGATGCCTTCGATGACAATTTCAGGTGCGCCTTCGAACATGCCGGATTCCCCTGCGTTCCACTGCCGCTGATGGAAAAAAGTCTAGCAGAAGCCGCTGCAAAACCGGGACATGTCCCCGGAAAATTCACTTGCCAAGCCGCGCCGGCTTGGCCGAGAATCAGTTTTACCGGCGGCGTAAAGCCGCCGTCTGCTTTTGCAGCGCGTGCCGTGTCATTTCAGACGGGAAAAACTCCCGTTGATTACACGGCGATTGCAGTAACCGGCCGTCTCCAACGGCTGCTTTTTCTGGCGGGTGCGAGACCATGTCACATGTGATGAATACCTACGGCCGGCTGGCCGTGGCTTTTGAGCGCGGCGAAGGCGTCTGGCTGTGGGACACCCAGGGCAAACGTTACCTGGACGCGCTCGCCGGCGTGGCCGTGAACGCGGTCGGCCACAGCCACCCGAAGCTGGTGGCGGCATTGCGCGACCAGGTCGGCAAGCTGATCCACACCTCCAACATCTATCAGATCACGGCGCAGGAAAAACTCGCCGATCGTATCGCCGCGGCCTCCGGCATGGACAGCGTGTTTTTCTGCAATTCCGGCGCCGAAGCCAATGAAGCGGCGATCAAGCTCGCGCGCTACTACGGACACAAGAAGGGCGTCGAGACCCCCGCAGTGGTGGTGCTCGAAAAATCATTCCACGGCCGCACCATGGCGACACTGTCAGCCACCGGCAGCCGCAAGGTGCAGGCCGGCTTCGAACCGCTGGTTACCGGCTTTGTGCGTGTGCCGTTCAATGACCTTGAAGCCGTGCAACGCGTTGCCGCCTCCAACCGCAACGTCGTCGCCGTACTCGCCGAACTGGTGCAGGGTGAAGGCGGCGTCAGCGTCTGCGGCGACGGCTACCTGAAGGGCCTGCGCGAAATCTGCGACGCCAACGGCTGGCTGCTGATGCTCGACGAAGTGCAGACCGGCATCGGCCGCACCGGCAGAATGTTCGCCTTCCAGCATTACGGCGTGATGCCCGACGTGGTCACCCTCGCCAAGGGTCTTGGCGGCGGCGTACCGGTCGGCGCCTGCATCGCCCGCGGCGAAGCGGCCACGCTGTTCAAGCCGGGCAGCCACGGCTCGACCTTCGGCGGCAACCTGCTCGCCTGCACGGCGGCGCTGACCACCCTCGAGATCATCGACTCCGAAGACCTGTGCCGCAACGCCGCCGAGGTGGGACAACACATCCAGACCAGCCTGAAGCGCGCGCTGGCCGAAACCCCGGGCGTTCGCGACATCCGCGGCAAGGGCATGATGATCGGCGTCGAACTCGACCGGCCCTGTGGTGATCTCGTGAAAACCGCACTCGAAGCCGGGCTGCTGATCAATGTCACCGCCGAAAACGTCATCAGGCTGGTGCCACCGCTGGTGATGTCGCGCGCAGAGGCCGACCAGCTGGTCGGCCAGCTGGCTCCGATGATCCGCTCGTTCCTGTTGAAGGCCGCCCCGGCAGCCGCCTGACCGCGCAGCGCGACCGCTGCGCCGGAAACCATCATGCAACTCCGCCACTATCTCCAGTTCAGGGATTTCACCGCCGACGAATACGCCCACGTATTCGAGCGTGCCGCCTGGATCAAGACGCGGTTCAAACGCTACGAGCCGTACCTGCCGCTGCACGACCGCACGCTGGCAATGATCTTCGAGAAGAACTCGACGCGCACCCGGGTCTCCTTCGAGGCCGGCATGCTGCAGATGGGCGGCTCGGTGATCAACCTCACCTCCAGCCAGACCCAGCTTTCACGCGGCGAACCGATCGAGGACGTCGCACGCGTGATCACGCGCATGGTCGACGTGGTGATGATCCGCACCTTCGAGCAGCAGATCATCGACCGCTTCGCCGCCTACTCGCGGGTGCCGGTGATCAACGGCCTGACCAACGAATACCATCCCTGCCAGATCCTCGCCGACATCTTCACCTACATCGAGCATCGCGGCGCCATCCGCGGCAAGACCGTGGCCTGGATCGGCGACTCCAACAACGTCTGCAACACCTGGTTGCAGGCGGCGGAAGTGCTCGGCTTCAACGTGCATGTATCCACGCCCCCGGGCTACCAAGTCGAACCCGAGCGTGCGGGACTATACGGCACCGACCACTACGAGGAATTCCCGGACCCGATGGACGCGGTGAAGGATGCCGACCTGGTGACCACCGACGTCTGGACCAGCATGGGCTTCGAAGCCGAAAACGAGGAGCGCAAACGCGACTTCGAGGACTGGTGCATCGATGCCGAGATGATGCGCGCCGCAAAAAAGGACGCGCTGTTCATGCACTGCCTGCCCGCCCACCGCGGCGAGGAGGTCACCGCCGAAGTCATCGACGGGCCGCAGAGCGTGGTCTGGGATGAAGCAGAGAACCGCCTGCATGCGCAGAAGGCGCTGATGGAGTTTTTGTTGCTGGGCAAAGTTGAATCCAAGTAATTTCAGCAAAGTGAAGAGTCATGAAAAAATCCAATAAAATCAATAAAGTAGTGCTCGCCTACTCGGGTGGCCTCGACACCTCGGTCATCCTCAAGTGGCTGCAGGATGTCTATGACTGCGAAGTCATCACCTTCACCGCCGATATCGGCCAGGGCGAGGAACTCGCACCGGCGCGCAAGAAGGCGAAGATGTTCGGCGTCAAGCAGATCTTCATCGACGACCTGCGCGAGGAATTTGTCCGCGACTTCGTGTTCCCGATGTTCCGCGCCAACGCCGTCTACGAAGGCGAATACCTGCTCGGCACCTCGATCGCCCGCCCGCTGATCGCCAAGCGCATGATCGACATCGCACGCCAGACCGGGGCCGACGCGATCTCCCACGGCGCCACCGGCAAGGGCAACGACCAGGTGCGCTTCGAACTCGGCGCCTATGCGCTGATGCCTGAAGTGAAAATCATTGCGCCGTGGCGCGAATGGGACCTGCTGTCGCGTGAAAAACTGCTCGCCTACGCCGACCAGCACAAGATTCCCGTCGACTACAAGAAACGCAAAGGCGGTGCGCCGTACTCGATGGACGCCAACCTGCTGCACATCTCCTATGAGGGCGGCATCCTCGAAGACCCGTCCTTCGAGCCGGAAGATTCGATGTGGCGCATCACCGTGTCGCCGGAAAAGGCGCCGAACAAGCCCGAGTACGTCGAACTGACCTACGCCAAAGGCGATATCGTCGCCATCAACGGCAGGAAAATGTCGGCGGCGCAGGTGTTGACCCAGCTGAACAAGCTCGGCGGCAAACACGGCATCGGCCGCCTCGACCTGGTCGAGAACCGTTATGTCGGCATGAAGTCGCGCGGCTGCTACGAAACCCCGGGCGGCACCATCATGCTGCGCGCCCACCGTGCGATGGAATCGATCACCCTCGACCGCGAAGTGCTGGCACTGAAGGATGACCTGATGCCGCGTTATGCGCGGATGATCTACAACGGCTACTGGTTCAGCCCCGAGCGCATCCTGCTGCAGCAGCTGATCGACGAATCGCAGAAGCCGGTCAATGGCACCGTGCGCTTAAAACTCTACAAGGGCACGGTGACCACGGTGGGGCGCGCCTCGAAGACCAACTCGCTGTTCGATCCGGCGATCTCGACCTTCGAGGACGACAAGGGCGCCTACAACCAGGCCGACGCCGCCGGCTTCATCCGTCTCAATGCGCTGCGCATGCGGATTGCGGCGCGCCTGCGTAAAAAGCGTTAAGCAACCATCCCGTTCGCCCCGAGCCTGTCCGAGGGCGAACGCATCCGGGCGCCCGGGCTTCGGCAGGTCCAGCATCAACGGTTTAATCCAAGGAAATTTCCATGCAATTCGACAACGTCTCCGTCATCAAAAAGGCCAACGTCTACTTCGACGGCAAGTGTGTCAGCCACACCGTGATCCTCGCCGGGGGGGTGCGCAAATCCGTGGGCGTGATCCTGCCCGCCACCCTCAACTTCAACACCGACGCACCGGAGCGCATGGAAATCATCGCCGGCAACGGCCGTTACCGCCTTGCTGGTGCCGACTGGAAAACCGTCAAAGGCGGCGAGAGCTTTGACGTGCCCGGCAAATCGGGCTTCGACATCGAGGCGGTCGAAGCCCTGCACTACGTCTGCCATTTTGGTTGATAAAGCGCTGACTCAATGACCACCATCGTTGTGGTACGCAAGGGACGTTCGGTGGCAATCGCCGCGGACACCATGACCAAATGGGGCGCGGCCAAGGAAACCGCCGAATACGTCGCCAACAACGGCAAGCTGCTGCAGGTTGGAGACACCTGGCTGGGTCTCACCGGAAACGCCACCTTCAAGACCATCCTGCGCGATTATTTCGGCAAACCGAAGGTCCGCGCGCGCTTCGATTCGCCACTGGAAATCTTCCGCACCTGGCAGGCGCTGCACGCCGCGCTGAAGAATGACTACTTCCTGCACATCGGCGGCCAGGATGACGAACCGCTGGAATCGACGCGCTTTGATGCGCTGGTCGCCAACCCGCACGGCATCTTCGGCGTGGTTGCACACCGCACGGTTCAGGAATTCACCCGCTACTACGCCTTCGGCAGCGGCAGCACCTACGCGATGGGTGCGCTGCACGCCCTGTACAACGATCCCAAACTCGACGCCGAAACCCTGGCACGGCGCGCGGTGGAGACCGCCGCCGAATTCGATGACGCCACCGGCCTGCCGCTGCAATCGCACCGCATCGCGCTGAAAGCCACCCGCGCCTGATGCTCCACGGCCGCGGCGTATAATCCGCGCTGTTTAATCGCGGCCGCTTCAGCAGCCTTTCACCAAGCATCCAAGCCGCATCAACCGCAGGGAGCCGCTCATGCCCTCGTTCGACATTGTTTCCGAGGTCAATCAGGTCGAAATACGCAACGCCGTCGACCAGACCAACAAGGAAGTCTCCACCCGCTTTGATTTCAAGGGCTCCGATGCCCGCGTCGAAATCAACGAAAAGGAAAAAACCCTCACTGTCTTCGCCGACGATGATTTCAAGCTGAGTCAGGTGCGCGACGTGCTCACCGGCAAACTGGCCAAGCGCGGCGTCGACACCCGCTGCCTGAAACTCGGCGATGCCGAGACCATCAGCGGCAACAAGATGAAGCAGCCGGTCACCGTGCGCGAAGGCATCGAGCAGGAACTGGCCAAGAAAATCGTCAAGACGATCAAGGACAGCAAGATGAAGGTGCAGGGCAGCATCCAGGGCGACGTGGTGCGCGTCTCCGGCGCCAAGAAGGATCTGCTGCAGGATGCCATCGCGCTGATCCGCAAATCCATCACCGACTTTCCCCTGCAGTTCAAGAATTTCCGGGACTGATCCCGTCTGCGGCATTGACGCGGCATAACCCGTAACGCAGAATCGTTGTTGTTTCACGGGGATATCGGCAGGCTCCCCGGCTCAGACGCCCCGCGTCCAAGCACTGCCTTCGTGTGTATTCGCCATCGCGAAGGAGCCGGCATGGACCACATCACCCCTGAGCAACTTTCCACCCTCCGCCGGCAAGACCCCGCCCCGCTGGTCATCGATGTGAGGCGCGAGGCCGTGTATGTCGTCGCCCCTGACCGCATTGCCGGCGCTATGCGCCGCGACCCCGAAGCCGTCGCCGCCTGGGGCCCGGCCCTGCCGCGCGATACACCGGTGGTGGTGTATTGCGTGCACGGCCACCAGGTCAGCCAGAACGCCGCCGCCGCGCTGCGCGCGCAGGGCCTGCAGGCACGGTTCCTGGAGGGCGGCCTTGAGGCCTGGCGTGCCACAGGTGGCGCAATCGAAGCCCGCAGCGGGGAACCGCGATGAGCGCAGCCGCACCGGAAGGCGAAACACGCAGCATCTCCTTCGCCGAAGCCTTCCGCTTCTGGCTCAAACTCGGCTTCATCAGCTTCGGCGGCCCTGCGGGGCAGATTTCGATCATGCACCAGGAGCTGGTGGAGAAAAGGCGCTGGATCTCCGAGCGCCGCTTTCTGCATGCGCTCAACTACTGCATGGTGCTGCCCGGCCCCGAGGCGCAGCAACTGGCCACCTACATCGGCTGGCTGATGCACCGCACCTGGGGCGGCATCGTCGCCGGCGGGCTGTTTGTGCTGCCCTCGCTGTTCATCCTGATCGCGCTGACGTGGATCTACATGGCCTGGGGCGACGTGCCCGCCATCGCCGGCATCCTCTACGGCATCAAGCCCGCGGTGACCGCCATCGTGGTCTTTGCCGCCATCCGCATCGGTTCACGCGCGCTGAAAAACGGCGTGTTGTGGGGTTTTGCCGCGGCAGCCTTCATCGGCCTGTTCGCGCTGGATTTGCCGTTCCCGCTGATCGTCATCGGCGCCGGCATTGCCGGCTGGATCGGCGGCCGGCTGCGGCCGAAGCTGTTCGAGATGGGCGGCGGACATGGCGCGGCGGACAAGGACTACGGCCCGGCGGTGATCGACGACGACACGCCGACGCCCGAACATGCGCGTTTCTCCTGGGGCCGCTTCTACCGCGTGCTTGCCTTCGGCCTCGCGCTGTGGGCCACGGGCATGGCGATCATCGTCGCCAGCTTCGGCTGGGACAGCACGCTGCGCCAGATGGGCTGGTTTTTCACCAAAGCTGCGTTGCTTACCTTCGGCGGCGCCTACGCCGTGCTGCCCTATGTCTACCAGGCCGCGGTGGAGCACTTCCAGTGGGTGACGCCCCACCAGATGATCGACGGCCTCGCGCTGGGCGAAACCACGCCGGGCCCGCTGATCATGGTGGTGGCCTTCGTCGGTTTCGTCGGCGGCTGGACCACCGAATTCCTCGGTACTGACCGGCTGGTCGCGGCCGGCGCGCTCGCCGCCGCGGTGGTGACCTGGTTCACCTTCCTGCCCAGCTTCATTTTCATCCTGCTCGGCGGCCCTCTGGTCGAGACCACCCACGGCGAACTCAAATTCACCGCCCCGCTCACCGGCATCACCGCCGCCGTGGTCGGCGTGATTCTCAACCTTGCAGTGTTTTTCGCCTACCACGTGCTGTGGCCCGAAGGCCTGCAGGGCCGCTTCGACTGGCCTTCGGCGGTGATCGGCATCGCCGCCTTTGTCGCGCTGTGGCGCTACAAGGTGGGCATCATGCCGGTGATCGGGGTGTGTGCCGTTGTAGGCGCCGCGTGGACTTTACTGACCTGAACCGTTACGGGCTGGTAACAAGTTCCGCGGTAGCCCTCACCCTAAACCTGCTTCGCTTCAAGTGCGCCCTTGTCTCCACGCAAGACTGCGGTGAGAGGGGATCTGATGTGAAGTGGGCTGCTCATCTTGAACAACTTCACAGTTGGAGCAGCGCTAATGGTTTTAATCCCCTCTCCCCATCGACTGATGGGGAGAGGGTTAGGGTGAGGGGCAACAACGCAACTCACTCAGGCCCAAGCTACTCCGCCAACCCACACACCCACCGGTCATAAATCCGGTCAGCCACGGCATTCAGCGCCCGCACCTTGTCCTCGATGCCGTCTTCCATCTCGGCGGGCGTCTGCACCGAAGCCACGCGTCCGGCCAGCGCCTCGACTTCCTGCGCCCAGTCGCGGCACCAGGTCCGGATCAGCGTCGGCGTCATCTCGACATGGCACTGCATGCCGATGTGGCGGTCGTTCAGCACATAAGCCTGGTTGGCGCACCAGGCGCTTTCCATCAGCCGCGTCGCCCCCGGCGGGATGGCGAAGGTTTCGCCATGCCAGTGGAAGGACAAAAAGCGCTGCAGGTCATCCCCCAGCCATTGCCGAGCCAGCGGTTCATCCAGCACACGCACTTCACCCCAGCCGATTTCCTTGACCGGGTTGCGCGTCACTGGCGCCCCCAGGGCCTTGGCCATCAGCTGACCGCCGAGGCAATGCCCGATCACCGGCACATCCTGCGCCACCGCGTCGTGGATCAGCGCGCACGCCGGTGCCACCCAGGGCAGATCGTCATTCACACTCATCGGTCCGCCCATGAAACACAACCCGGCAAAATCGTCCAGAGACGCCGGCACCGCCTCGCCGGCATCAAGCCTGATGATGCGGTACGGCATCCGGTGCCGCTCGAGGTACATGGCAAAATAAGCCGGACCTTCCGTCGGCGAGTGGCGAAAAATGGCAACGGGCTTCATGGGGACAATGGCGATGCGGCGATTCAAACGGTGGATGGATTGTAGTGCCTGCGTGGTGGCCGGACTGCTGCTGATTGCAGGCATGGCCCATGCCAATGACATCAGCGTCGCGGCGCTGTTCCCCGGCAAGGCTGTGCTGGTGATCAACAGCGGTGCGCCGCGCACCGTTTCGGTGGGCCAGACCACGCCCGAAGGCATCCGCCTGATCAGCGCCGACAGCAGCAGCGCGGTGATCGAATTCCAGGGCAAACGCCAGACCCTGGTGCCCGGCGCCAGTGGGCGTTTTGCCGGCGGCAGCCCTGCCTCGGCCTCCAGCGGCCGCGTCGTGCTCAGCCCCGACGCCCGCGGCCACTATCTGACGCTGGGCCAGATCAACGGCGGCACCGTGCAGTTCCTGGTGGACACCGGTGCCACGATGATCGCGCTACCCGCCGCCGAAGCGCGCCGCCTCGGCATCAACTACCTCTCCGGCCAGCGCGGCTTCACCGAAACCGCCAACGGCAAAGCCGCGGCCTACCGAGTCACGCTGGATTCGGTGAAGGTCGGTGACATCACGCTCTACAGCGTGGAGGCGGTGGTGATGGAAGGCGACGGCCTGAAGGTGGTGCTGCTGGGGATGAGTTTTCTGAACCGCACGGAGATGCAGCGGGATGGACAGACGCTGACGCTGGTGAAGCGGTTTTAAGGCAGTCGCGAAAAAAATCAGGGGCGACTAATTTTTAGTTTATACAATCTCTCCGAACCGACTTATCGAGACTCACAGCAGACGCTCAAATAAACGCTAGAAAACAATTATGAACTGGCGCAACCGAACCCGGCAAAGAATGAAAGATCTCAATCTAACCCATAGCGAAATGGGAAAGATACTTGGAATCACTCAGGGAGCGGTGAGCCACTACCTTACCGGCCACAACGAGCCCTCAGTGGAACGCTTCATGCAGATCTGCCAAGCACTAGATGTGTCAGCAGATTGGCTTCTTTTTGGAGATGCCCGTTCGCGACCGCCTAGTAACCTATCTAAAGCAGCTCAGCGGATTGCTATTGGGTGGGAAAGGCTGTCTAAGGAACGGCAGCGCGACATTGAAGGCGCGATCAAAGTATTTACCATTGATCCCCTTAAACATGACTAGCACCAGAACCTAAAGTTACAGGGGTCAATTTCTCTTTTAGCGTCCGCATGTAACAAACGCTAAACGACCAACCCTACTTTTTCTCCGGCGCCCCACCCACCATCGACAGCAGGTGTCCAAACTTGCTGCGCTTGGTAGCAAGGTAGTTTTCGTTGGCCTTGCGCGGCGGCACTTCCACCGCGACACGCTCCACCACTTCAAGGCCGTAGTCGGCGAGCGCCGCGACCTTGTCGGGATTGTTGGTCATCAGAAGCACGTGGCGGGCACCAAGGTCTGAGAGGATGTGTGCGCCGGCGCTGTAGTCGCGCATGTCGGCGGCAAAACCCAGCGCGTGGTTGGCTTCGACGGTGTCGTGGCCCTGGTCCTGCAGCGCGTAGGCGCGGATCTTGTTGAGCAGGCCGATGCCGCGGCCTTCGTCGAACATGTAGACCAGCACGCCGCGGCCGGCTTCTTCGATTTTGGTCAGTGCAGCATCGAGCTGTTCACCACAGTCGCAGCGCTCGGAGCCGAAAACGTCACCGGTCAGGCACTGCGAATGCAGGCGCACCAGCACCGGCTCACCGTCGTTCACTTCACCTTTGACCAGCGCCACGAAGAGCTGGGTTTCAAGGTTATCGGCATAGACGATCATCCTGAACTCGCCGGCCTTGCTGGTCGGCAGTACGGTCTCGGCCTTGCGCCGGATGTCGCGCTCGCGCTCGCGGTGTTTGGCGAGGTCGTTGATCTTCAGGATCAGGATGTTGTGCTTTTGCGCAAAGGCTTCCAGCTCGGCCATACGCGCCATACTGCCGTCGGGATTCATGATCTCGCAGATCACGCCGGCGGGTTTGAGGCCGGCGAGCCGCGCGAGGTCCACCGCGGCTTCGGTGTGACCGCGCCGCGACAACACACCGCCATCCACCGCACGCAGGGTCTGCAGGCGGCCGGGGCGGATCAGGTCGGTGGGTTTGGCGTTGTCGGCAATCGCCACCGCGATGGTTCGCGCACGGTCTGCTGCTGACATGCCCGAACCCACACCCTCGCGCGCATCGATCGGCGTGGCGAAGGCGGTGCCGAATTTGGTCTGGTTGCCGGTGTCGTCCGTAATCAATGACAGCCCCAGCGTGCGCAGCCGGTCTTCACTCAGCGCCAGCGACACCAGGCCGCGCGCCTCGGCGGCCATGAAGTTGATCGCCTCGGGTGTGGCGCGTTCGGCGGCGACATAGAGGTCGCCCTCGTTCTCGCGCTCCTCGCTGTCGACCAGAATCACCATCTCGCCACGACGCACCGCGGGCAGCACCTTCCCGGTGATGTAATCGCTGATCCGGGCGTCGGCGCTCATGGGATTATTACGCAAGTATTTGTTTTGATTAATATTATTTGGCAGCGATCAGGCGCAGGAATTCGGAGCGGGTGACGTCCTTGTTGAACTCGCCGGTAAAGGCGGAGGACGTCGCCACCGAATGCTGCTTCTGGATGCCGCGCATGATCATGCACATGTGCTGCGCCTCGATCACCACCGCGACACCCGCGGGCTGCAGCGTGTCCTGGATGCAGTCGCGGATCTGCACAGTGAGGCGCTCCTGCACCTGCAGCCGGCGCGCAAACGCATCGACCACTCTGGGCAGCTTCGACAAGCCGACGATACGGCCCTTCGGAATATAGGCGACATGCGCCTTGCCGAAGAACGGAAGCATGTGGTGCTCGCACAGCGAATACACCTCGATGTCGCGCACGATCACCATCTGCTGGTAGTCCTCGGTGAACATCGCGGACTTGAGGATTTCCGCGGGGTCGAGGTCGTAGCCGTGGGTCAGGAACTGCAGCGCCTTGGCCACGCGCTCGGGCGTTTTGACCAGGCCTTCTCGGTTGGGGTCTTCGCCGATGTCCTCAAGGATGCTGGTGTATTTCTTGGCGATGCTGCGGATGGTCTTCGGGTTGTACTGGTCGATCTTGGCGTAGCCGTCCTTCAGGTTTTCCTTGGACATGATCAGCTCCGCTGCGCAACCTTGCCGGCCGCCATTGCCGCGAGGCGCTTGCGGATCGACTGGGCGATGCCCTCGGCATCGAGTCCGACACTGGCGAGCTGCACCGCCGGGTCACCCTGCTCGATGAAACGGTCGGGCAGGCCCAGCTGCAGCACCTGCACCGTGCAGCCCTGGCGCTCCAGCGACTCCATCACCGCACTGCCGGCGCCACCCATCACCACATTCTCCTCGACGGTGACCAGCAGCGAGTGTGTCAGCGCAAGGTCGCGCACCAGATCTTCGTCCAGCGGCTTCACGAAGCGCATGTTGGCAACGGTGGCATCGAATTCATCGGCAATCGCCAGCGCCGGTGCCAGCATCGAACCAAAGGACAGGATCGCCACCAACCCGTTGCCGCGGCGGCGCACTTCACCCTTGCCCACCGGCAGCGCGGTCATTTCCTTCTGCACCGGCACGCCGGGGCCGGTGCCGCGGGGATAACGCACCGCGACCGGCGAATTCATCTGGAAAGCGGTATGGAACATCTGCCGGCATTCGTTCTCGTCGGCCGGTGCCATCACCGTCATGTTCGGCAGGCAGCGCAGATAGGAAAGATCGAAACTGCCGTTGTGCGTGGCGCCGTCAGCGCCGACCAGACCACCGCGATCCAGCGCAAACACCACCGGCAGGTTCTGGATCTGCACGTCGTGAATCAGCTGGTCGTAACCGCGCTGCAGGAAGGTGGAATAGATCGCCACCACCGGCTTGTAGCCCTCGCAGGCGATACCCGCGGCAAAGGTCACCGCGTGTTGTTCCGCAATACCCACGTCGAAATAACGCTTCGGATACTGCTGCGCGAACTTGACCATGCCCGAACCTTCGCGCATCGCCGGCGTGATCGCCACCAGCCGCGGATCGCGCTCAGCCATGTCGCAGAGCCATTCACCGAAGACCTGGGTATAAGTCGGTTTGCTGCCGGATTTGGCGCCCGCTTTTCCCGTTGAAATGCCGGCCTTGTGGTCGAACTTCGACACGCCGTGGTACAGGATCGGATCGGCCTCGGCCAGTTTGTAACCCTGGCCCTTGCGCGTGACCACGTGCAGGAACTGCGGGCCCTTGAGGCGTTTGATGTTGTGCAGGGTCGGCAGCAGCGCATCGAGGTCGTGGCCGTCGATCGGTCCGATGTAGTTGAAACCGAACTCCTCGAACATCGTGCCCGGCGTAACCATGCCCTTGACGTGTTCTTCGGCGCGGCGCGCCAAGTCACCGAGCACCTTGGTGCCGAGGTCTTTGGCCGCAGCGTAAAAGCGTCCGGACATCAGCTTGGCAAAGTATTTGTTCAGCGCGCCCACCGGCGGCGAAATCGACATGTCGTTGTCGTTGAGGATCACCAGCAGGTTGACATCCATGTCGCCGGCGTTGTTCATCGCCTCGAAGGCCATGCCCGCGGTCATCGCACCGTCGCCAATGATCGCCACCGCGCGGCGCGGTTCACCTTTCAGCTTCGCCGCCACCGCCATGCCCAGCGCGGCGCTGATCGAAGTGCTGGAATGCGCGGTGCCGAAGGTGTCGTATTCGGATTCGCCACGCTGCGGAAAACCCGACAGGCCCTGCCACATGCGCAGGTTCCTCATGCCCTCGCGGCGGCCGGTGAGAATCTTGTGGCCGTAGGTCTGGTGGCCGACATCCCACACCAGGCGGTCATGCGGCGTATCAAAGACGTAGTGCAGCGCGATGGTGAGTTCCACCGTGCCGAGATTGGATGACAGATGGCCGCCGGTCTGGCTCACCGACTCGACCAGATACTGGCGCAACTCGTCGGCAAGCCGCGGCAGTTGGCTGCGCTCAAGCAGGCGCATGTCCGCCGGCGATTCGATCGATTTCAGCAATTCATACATCGGCCGCTCCGGTTCACCAGCGCCATCAATGGTCAGTGTGCCGCTCATTGCCGTCTCATCACCGGCTTCATTGCCCAATTACCTGCGTCATTGCCCCATTCTCTCAGAACTTGCGCAGCACGATGAAATCGGCGAGCTGCGCCAGCCGCGCGCCGCGCGCGCCAAAAGGCGCAATGGCGGCATGGGCTTCGCCGCGCAACTGCTCCGCCAGCGCCCTCGCCTGCACAATACCCATCGCGCTGACATAGGTGGGTTTGCCCTGCGCGGCATCCTTGCCCGCGGTCTTGCCCAGCGTCGCCGAGGGTGCATCGGCATCGAGCACGTCATCCACCACCTGGAAGGCAAGACCCACCGCCTTGGCATAGGTATCGACCCGTGCGAACTCGGCTTCACTCAAACCGCTGCCGCAGCGCGCACCGAGCACGGCCGCGGCACGGATCAGCGCGCCGGTCTTGTGGATGTGCATGAATTCGAGTTCCGGCACCGACAGTGTCTTGCCCACAGCGGCCAGATCAATCGCCTGGCCGCCGGCCATGCCGCGCGATCCGGAGGCAGCCGCGAGCAGCTTCACCATCTCGAGCTGCGCCGATGCCTCATCGGCCAGGCGGTATTCACCCACCAGCTGGAAGGCAAGGCTTTGCAGCGCATCACCGACCAGCAGCGCGGTGGCTTCGTCGAATTCAACGTGGCAGGTCGGTTTGCCCCGGCGCAGCACGTCGTCATCCATACACGGCAGATCGTCGTGCACCAGCGAATAGGCGTGGATCAGTTCGACTGCGGCACCGGCGGCGGTGACACGCTCGGGATCCGCCTGCGACACCTCACCCGCGGCATAGGCGAGCAGCGGGCGCACCCGCTTGCCGGCGCCGAGCGCGGCGTAACGCATGGCGGCGTGCAGGCGCTGCGGCGCGATCTCCGGCGCAGGCAGCACCTTTTGCAAAAACGCTTCGATGAGGGCCTGCCCGGCGGCAGCCCAGGACTGAAAATCGGCAGCGGTCACGATGGGGGAGGTTTGCGAGGGGGAAACTGACCGCCCGATTACTGCTCGGTCGCACTGAAATTCTTCAGCACGCCGTTTTCGAGGATCTTCACCTGCTGCTGGGCATCCTGCAGCTGTGCCTGGCAGAACTTGAGCAGCTCGGCGCCGCGTTTGTATGCCGTCAGCGACTGCTCGAGCGGCATCTGCCCCTCTTCCATCGCCTCGACAATTTTTTCGAGCTCGGCCAGCGCGGATTCGAAGCTGGGCTCGGCGGCGTTTTTACTTGTTTTGGACATGCCGGTGAACCCCGCGAAAAGGAGCAGAAATGTAACGCAATCAGGGGCTTGCGGTCAATGTCAGGCGCGCCGGAGCCGGCACGGCGCGCCCGCTGATTCAGGCTGCAGATTTAGCGTGGCCGGCCCTCCGCCACCGCTCGCGGAATCAGGCTGAGCTTGCCCAGCGGCCTGAGCGAAGGATCGCTGCTGCCCAGGCAGATATCGCGAATCGCAAACAACGCTCGCGCAGCGGCGGTGTCGCTCCAGAACCAGCGATCGATTGCCGCCGAAGACAGATTTCCCGGCTGCGCCGCGGCCGCCTCGAAGTAATAGGCCCTGAGATCGTCGCAGGCGCGTTTGATCGCGGTGCCAGCGGTCATGCCCTCAACCGGCGGCGTCTGCGGATGCTGATCAAGAAATGAAACCACATGCTCCACGGCGGCATCCACCGTGGGGCCGAACACGCCGACCGTACTGCGGCCACGCCGGCGCAAAGCCAGTCCGTGCCACGACGCGAGCTGCCTCACCTCATCCCTCAGCGCTTCGGCCAGCCCGCGATCCGCCGCGGCACTGCCGGCAAAACTCACCGGGCAGGCAAAGCCGCCGGCGTCCAGCGATTCCGCGGGCGCGTCTTCAGCGTAATCCTCGAGCAGCGGACCCGCTTTGCGTTCGAACAGCGACAACAGCGCCACCAGCACGCGGCGCTGGAAAGCGGCATCACCCGGCACGCCAAAGGGGCGGCCCAGCATGAACGGCACCCACAGCGCGCGTGGCGGCCGAATCGCCGCGGTTTGTTCGCGGATCAGGCTGATCTGCGCGGTGGGAATGCCTTCGCGTTCCAGGTAATGACCGAGTGCGCCCACGGCGCACGTGCAGTTCGGTCAGACCGGACTGAGCAGCACCGCATCGACACGGTCTTTTTTCAGCAGCCCGGCCAGTTCACGCGCCTTGGCCTCCAGCGCGCGCATCTGCGTCGCCCCCATGAACGAGTAATGGATGTCAGCCACGGCGCCAACCATGCCTTCGTCCGCCAGCTCGCGCAGGCGGTCCAGCGGAAACACCACATTGAGGTCTTCCTGGAAACCGGTGCGGTCGAAGTTCACCGAGACATGGCTCATCACCAGGTCCGCGGCCGGCGCATCGCCGGGAATCACCCGGTAATCGGCGGCGCCGCCGTCAAACGGCCGGTCATTACGCAGATGCAGGCCGGCGGTGGTGATAATCGCCACCCGGCGCTGCGCCAGCGCCGGACCTTCCGCAATGGGCGTCTCGCCGAAATCCGGAAAATCGAGGATCTTGTCGAGGTGGTGTTTTTTTTCAGCTTCCGAAAAATCAGACAATCGGGCCATGTTCAATCCTTTCTTGGGGTTTCAACGCTGGTGCTTGCCCACGTTCCAACCGCTTTTTGCGAGATGCTTCTCGCCGACGTGGACCGGCTCCTCCTCCAGTGGCGTCGCCATCGTGTCGTTCCAGCGGTTCATGAAGCCGAACATCGAAACCACGCCGACGATCTCGACAATCTGGCCTTCGCTCCAGTGCTTTTTCAGTTCAGCGAACATCTCGTCGGTCACCGCGTTTGGCTGCGCCGCCGCCGCGATGGCCACTTCCAGCGCCGCGCGCTCCGCGTCCGTGAACAACGGATTACTGCGGAACTCCCATACCGCTTCCAGCTTTTTATCGTCATAACCCAGCCCGAGCGCCGCCCCGGCCGTGTGCGCCATTCAGTAATGGCAGCCGTGGGCGCGGCTCGCGACATGGGCGAGCATGCGCTTGAACGCGATCGGCACCTCGCTCTGCGGATCCCAGGTCGCGGCGGCGAGTTGTGACAGGGCCTGCACCAGCTTCGGCTTGCGCTGCATGATCAGCACGCTGTTCGGCACAAAACCAAGCACGCGCACATAGGTCTGAAAAGCGCCGGCGAGCTCAGGCGTGGTTTCCTGCGGCAACGGTGCGAGCCGCGGATCGGGTTTTCGGTTTTGCATGAGTCCTCCTGTTGTCATGGATCGGTTGCAGTCTCAGCGGTCGAGACAGCGCAGCATTACAGAGGCAATGTCGCCCAGCACTACACGGTCGGGATTGGCCTTGCCCACCAGCCGCAGCCCCTGGATACCGGACACCAGAAACCGTGCCAGTGATGCGATGTCCGCGTCGGCGGCGATCTCGCCATTCACCCGCGCACGGGCGAGGCCCTCGCTGAACGCCGCCTCGATGCTGGCAAGGCTGCGCCGCACCCGCGCCGCGGTGGCGCGGTCGCCGGACAATTCCGCGGCGCAGTTGCCGATGAAGCAGCCGGCACGCCCGGGGCCGGCGACGATACGCTCGATCTGGCCGTCGATGAACGCGGCGATGGCCTCGCGCACCGGCAGCGGCTGCGCCAGCACGGCGCGGATGCGCCTGAGCGCATCCTGCTCGTAACGCTCCAGCGCGAGGTGCAGCAGCGCGCGCTTGCCGCCGTAGGCCGCGTACAGGCTGGAACGGCTCAGCCCGGTGGCCGCGCACAGATCGTCGATTGAGGTCGCCCTGTAACCACGGGCCCAGAACGCCTGCATTGCGCTGCCAAGTGCCGCATCAGCGTCAAATTCACGCGGCCGTGCCATCAGCGCACGGCCTCTTGGGCCAGGCCGGCCAGCGCCTTTTGCAGGCTGGGCACCACGGCACAATCCGCGGCGGCGTGACGCTTCGCGAGATAAGCCGGATCGTTGTACCCGAGCCAGACCTGTCCGGCCGCGTCCTGCCAGGCCAGCGCCTTCAGCGGCAGATCGATGCCGGCACCCTGCGCGCATTCCATCAGCGGCGTTCCGCCCTGGGGGTTGCCGAAGACCAGCAGCTCGGTCGGTCGCAGGGTCTTGCCGACCTTCAGCGCGCCGGCGGCGTGGTCAACGCGCAAGAACACATTGAGCCCGCGCTCCTTCGCCGCGGCTTCGAAGCGGTCCAGCGTGGTCTTCACGTTGTGCGGGCTTTTCAGGGCAATCATGCCGTCGGTGGCATTGACAGGTCCAGCCAGCATCGACAGCAGCGGCAACAGCATCCAGAACGGTTTCATCTCGTCTCCTCGTGGCGGAACCGGTTTTTTTTCATTATAGACTGCTCATTCCATAACAGCGTGTGGTTGAATCCGGCGAACGGTTTTGCGCAATCCGCGGCACTGCGCCAGCGATGCCGGCACGACTGACAAGTCATGACTCGAAGCCACGATCAGCATCAAAAATAAATAAACAAAATCAATTACTTATGAAATATCATCGGTATACACCAACGAGCCCGCCAGCGTTGTAAGGTTGGCGCGGCATACTCGACTGACTTATTTATTTGAATACCCAGTTCCCGGCCAGCGATACCACAGGCCATCCCGGAGACCCGACTGATGCGCGCGACGCTGCCCCTGCTTGAACAAAGTGACTTTCCGGCGCTACGCCGCCGCGCGCCGGACACGCTGCAGGCCAACCTCGGCTACAAATGCAACCAGAGCTGCCTGCACTGCCACGTCAACGCCGGCCCCACGCGCACCGAGCTGATGGCGCGCGACACCATTTTTGAAGTCGTTGCCTTTCTCAAGGCCGCGGCCATCAAAACCCTCGACCTCACCGGCGGCGCGCCGGAACTCAATCCGCATTTCCGCCTGCTGGTCCAATCGGCGCGGCGGCTGGGCGTGCGCGTGATCGACCGCTGCAACCTGACCATCCTTTTTGAGCCCGGACAGGAAGGGCTCGCCGGATTCCTCGCCGCCCAGCAGGTCGAGATCACCGCCTCGCTGCCCTGTTACCTTGAAGACAACGTTGACCGCCAGCGTGGCGACGGCGTGTTCAAGGCCAGCATCCGCGCGCTGCAAACCCTCAACGCACTCGGCTACGGCAAACCCGGCTCCGGGCTGGTGCTCAACCTGGTCTACAACCCGCAGGGCCCGGTGCTGCCGCCCGCCCAGCAAAAACTCGAGCAGGACTACAAGCAGCGCCTCGGTGCAGCCCACGGCATCGTCTTCAACCAGCTCTATGTGCTGGCCAACATGCCGATCCAGCGCTTTGGCAGCACGCTGGTCAGCAAAGGCCAGTTCGATCCCTATATGCAGTTGCTCAAAAGCGCCTATCGTCCCGAAAACCTGGATACCGTGATGTGCCGCTCGCTGCTGTCGGTGGACTGGCAGGGCTACGTGTACGACTGCGACTTCAACCAGATGCTCGGCCTGCCCCTGGAGTGGAAGGGCAGGCCAGGCACGCATTTGCGCGAGCTGATCGGCGCCGATCTCGACGGCAATCCGATCGTCGTCAAGGACCATTGTTATGGCTGCACCGCCGGCCAGGGCTCGAGCTGCGGCGGCGCGCTGGGGCACGAATCATGATCGAACCGGCCTTCGCCATCTACTTCTGGGGCTTCCTGCTGCTCTACGGCGGGGTGATGTATGCGATCTCGCCCAACGCGCGCAGCGAGGCCAGTTTTTTTACCGGCAGTGACGATGCCGGGCGCCCCGCAACCGAATGGGCGCTGATGTGCAGCATCTTCATCAGCTGGATTTTCGCCAAGTCGGTGACCAACGCCGCAAACCTCGGCGCGGCCTGGGGCGTCGTCGGCGGGTTGGCTTACGCCACTTACTGGCTGTCGATTCCGGTCGCAGGGCTGGTCATCTACTGGCTGCGCACCCGACACGGCGCGACCGGCATGGTGTCTTTCCTGATCCAGCGCTACGGCCGGCTTGCCGCGCTGGCCTTCACGCTGGCAATCCTGATCCGGCTCTACAACGAGGTATGGAGCAACACCGCCGTGGTCGGCGCCTATTACGGCAAGGCCGGGGAATGGACTTTCATCGGTTCGGCGCTGCTGTTCACCGCGGCCACCCTGTTCTACAGCTTGAAGGGCGGGCTGCGCAGCTCGATCTTCACTGACGTCATCCAGGCGGTGCTGTTCGTGGTGGTCCTCGGCGTGGTGCTGTTCCTGGTATTGCCGCAGCACGGCCTCGGCACACTGCTCACCGACGGCGACTTCCGCCTCAACGCCGGCGTCGACCTGATCCTGGTGGCGCTGCTGCAGGTGCTGTCCTATCCCTTCCACGATCCAGTACTGACCGACCGCGGATTCATCACCCGCGAAAAAACCATGCTGCGCGCGATGATCACCGCCGGCGTGCTGGGCTTTGCATGCATCTTCGCCTTCAGCCTTGTTGGCGTACATGCCAGGCTCGAAGGACTGCCCGCCGGTGACAACATGCCGGGCGCGGTTGCCGGCGCCTTTGGCGTGCTGCCCTACCTGCTGATGACGGTGGTGATGATCATGGCCGCGGGCTCCACGCTCGATTCAACTTTCTCCTCGGTGGCGAAATCCATCGGTCAGGAACTGCCAATGCTGGCCGGCCGCAAACCCGGCCCGCGGGCGATGCTCATTGGGATGTGGACCATGTGCGCCTTCGCGCTGCTCGGCAACCTGCCGATGATCGCCGGCACTGACATCCTCAAGGCCACCACGGTCAGCGGCACCATGGTGATGGGCCTCGCACCCATTTTCCTGCTGGCGCCGCTGGTGAAACATTCGCCATCGAGCTTCCACCTCGCCTTCTGGCCCGGCGTGATCCTCGGTGTGTTGCTCGCCGCGGGACAGATTCCGCAAAGCTGGGCGATCGGGGACGGCAAATACGCGCTGCTGCTTGGCACCAATCTTTACGGCCTGCTGATCTGCATCGCCGGCTTCCTGCTGCCGCTGGCGCTACAGCGGCTGCGCGGCCCGCGATGAACAGCCATGAGCCCGGTCGCAGCTGCCCGCTGCATTACCGCTATGCGGCGACTTCGCTCGCACGCGCGCCGGAGATCGTCAGCGACACGCTGTATGTGATCGGCGGCCTCTACGGCAACCGCCCTGCGCTGCGCGCCGTCGAAACCATGGCCGCCGAAGAAGCATCGCCCGCCACCCTTGCCTTCAACGGCGACTTCAACTGGTTCAACATCGATGCCGGCGCCTTTGTCGACATCAACGACGGTGTATTGCGCCACCACGCGCTGCGCGGCAATGTTGAAACCGAACTCGCCGGCGACGATGATGCCGCGGGTTGCGGTTGCGGTTATCCCGAATCAGTTGGCGCGGCGGAAGTCGGCCGCTCCAACGCCATACTCGCGCGGCTGCGCGGCACGGCAAGTGACATGAGCGTGCTGCGCCAAAAGCTGGGCGCGCTGCCGATGACGCTGGTCGCCGAGGTCGGCGGCCTGCGCGTGGCCATCGTGCACGGCGACTGCGAATCACTGGCCGGCTGGAGTTATGACGAATCTGCGCTGCGTGATGCCGCCGGCATCAGCCGCCTCGCCGCGCACTGCGTGGCCGCGCGCGCGCGTGTGATCGCCAGCAGCCACACCTGTCTTCCGATTGCGCTGCGCTTCAGCGCCGATGGCCGCGACTGCGCGCTGTTCAACAACGGCGCCGCCGGCATGCCCAATTTCGCCGGCACCGGCTTCGGCGTGATCACCCGCATCGCCACCACCGCGACATCACTGCCTGCGCTGTACGGCACGGTGATTGACGGCATCCATGTCGATGCACTGCCGCTGCACTACGACCGCGCTGCCTGGCAGACAGAATTCGATACGCAGTGGCCGGCCGGCAGCGACGCCGAACTGTCGTATGGCGCGCGCATCCGCAACGGTCCGCGCTACGGCCTGAACCGCGCGATGGGCGCTGGCGTCACGGTGAACGGCATGCTGCTGCGAACACTCCAAGCCTCACAGGAAAAATAATGAATAAAAACAAGATGTTACTGGGAATCATCGTGGTCACCGCGGTGATCACCTTCTTCGCGCTCGATCTGCAGCGCTTCATTTCCCTGGAATATTTCCAGACCCAGCGCGCCACGATCGAGGCCGGGGTCGCCGCGCATCCGCTGCGCGCGGCGCTGCTGTTCTTCGCGATCTATGTCGCCGTCACCGGGCTGTCGCTGCCGGGTGCCGCGATTCTGACGCTGGTCGCCGGCGCGATCTTCGGGCTGCTCTGGGGCCTGGTGATCGTGTCGTTTGCGTCAACCATCGGCGCCACGCTCGCCTTTGTTGCATCGCGTTTTCTGCTGCGTGACTGGGTGCAGGGCCGGTTTGGCGAAAAACTCAAATCGATCAATGACGGCGTGGCGCGGGAGGGGGCGTTCTACCTGTTCGCCCTGCGGCTGGTGCCGGTGTTTCCGTTTTTTGTGATCAACCTGCTGATGGGGCTGACCCCGATCCGCACCTGGACCTATTATTGGGTGAGCCAGCTCGGCATGCTCGCCGGCACCGCGGTGTATGTCTATGCCGGCACCCAGCTCGGCGCATTCAAGATCGGTGCCGGACTGATAGGCGCCTTTGTGCTGCTAGGCCTGTTTCCGCTGATCGCAAAAAAAGTGCTGGATGTGCTGAAGGCGCGCAAGGTCTACGCCGGCTGGACCCGGCCGGCGCGCTTTGACCGCAACCTGGTGGTGATCGGCGCCGGCTCGGCCGGCCTGGTGTCCTCCTACATTGCCGCCGCGGTGAAGGCGAAGGTGACGCTGATCGAGCGGCACAAGATGGGCGGCGACTGCCTGAACACCGGCTGCGTGCCATCGAAGGCGCTGATCAAGTCGGCGAAACTGGTGGCGACAATGAAGCAGGCCAGCCATTACGGCCTGAAGGATACGCAGGTCGACTTCGATTTCGCCGAAGTGATGGAACGCGTGCAGCGCGTGATCCGCGACATCGAGCCACATGACTCGGTCGAGCGCTACAGCCAGCTGGGTGTCGAGTGCATCAGCGGCGAGGCCAAAATCACTTCGCCATGGTCTGTTGAAATCACCACGGCCACCGGCAAACAGAGCCTGACTAAAACGCTGACTACGCGCGGCATTGTCATTGCCACCGGCGCGCGGCCCTTTGTGCCGCCGATTCCCGGCATCGACGAAGTCGGCGTGCTGACCTCGGACACGGTATGGGACCTGCGCACACTGCCGAAGCGGCTGGTGGTGCTCGGCGGCGGCCCGATCGGCTGCGAATTGACGCAGTGCTTCGCACGCCTCGGCGCACAGGTCACCCAGGTCGAGATGCTGCCGCGGGTCATGGTGCGCGAAGACCCTGAAATCTCGGCGATGGTCGAGGAAAAATTCCGCAGCGAAGGTATCACCGTGCTTACCGGCCACAAGGCGCAGCGCTTTGCCGTTGAAAATGGTGAGAAGGTGCTTTACTGCGACCACGCTGGCGGTGCGCTGCGCATCGCTTTCGACGCCGTGCTCTGCGCGGTGGGCCGCATCGCCAACACCACTGGCTACGGCCTCGAGGAACTCGGCATCCCGGTGACCAGGGCACGCACCGTCGAAGTCAACGAGTTCATGCAGACCAAATACCCCAACATCCTCGCCTGCGGTGATGTTGCCGGTCCATACCAGTTCACCCACACCGCGGCGCACACCGCATGGTACGCGGCGGTCAACGGCCTGTTCGGCGGCTTCAAGAAGTTCCGCGCCGATTTTTCAGTGATTCCCTGGGCCACCTTCACCGATCCCGAGGTTGCGCGCGTCGGCCTCAACGAAACTGAAGCCCGCGAAAAGAACATCCCGCACGAAATCACCACCTACGGCATCGACGACCTCGACCGCGCCATCGCCGACGGCAACGCCCACGGCCTGGTGAAAATACTCACCGTGCCCGGCAGCGACAAAATCCTCGGCGCCACCATCGCCGGCGAACACGCCGGCGACCTGATTACCGAATTTGTCAGCGCCATGAAACACGGCATCGGCCTCAACAAGATCCTTGGCACCATCCACATCTACCCGACGCTGGCGGAAGCGAACAAATATGTGGCGGGGAACTGGAAGCGCGCGCATGCGCCGAAACGATTGCTGGAATGGGTGGAAAAATTCCACGCATGGCAAAGAGGATGAGTCGCGCCACCGGTTTTGAATTTAAACCCCTTGTAAGCCGCTGAGCAGCGCAGGGGAGTCCGAAGGACCGGCGAGCCAGAGTTGCCTTCTCTTTGGTTACTTTCTCTTGGCGAAGCAAGAGAAAGTAACTAGCCGCCGGGCTACGCCCGGCCAACAAGCCTTTCAAAGGAAAGAATCATGAAAATCTTGGGATTAGCTCTACTGATACTGTTTTTTCCGGCGGGTGGCCTGGCCCAATCCTTCGACCACGACCACAAAGCCTGGTCCGCCCTGCTCAAAAAACACGTCGTCCTTATCGACGGCGGCAAATCCTCGCAGGTCCGCTACGCCGGCTTCAGCCAGGACCGCGCTGAACTCAGGGCCTACCTCGCCACGCTGTCCAAGGTCAGCCAGGCCGAGTTCAACGGCTGGAGCAAACCGCAGCAGATGGCCTTCCTGATCAATGCCTACAACGCCTACACCATTGAAAAAATACTGACCCGTCATCCGAACATCAAGTCGATCTGGGATTTCGGCAAGGTCTTCGGCAACCCGTTCAAGGACCGTTTTTTCACGCTGTTCGGCCGCGAGTTCTCTCTCGATGGCATCGAGCACGACACGCTGCGCAAGCCGGGCGCCTACGACGAGCCGCGCGTACACTTCGCGGTGAACTGTGCCTCGGTCGGCTGCCCGATGCTGCGCGAGGAGCCCTATGTCGCCACGCGCCTGGATGCCCAGCTCGAGGAACAGACCCGGCGCTTCCTGTCGGACCGCAGCCGCAACCGTTACAACGCACAGGACAACACCCTCGAAGTCTCGGAAATCTTCAAGTGGTTCAGCGTCGACTGGACGAGTGGCTATCGCGGTTTCGACGGCAAGACACCCGCGGTCACCTCGCGCGAGCAGTGGTTCGGGCGTTACGCGAACCTGCTTACCGATAATGCCGAACAGCAGAACATCCTGCGCGCGGGCAAGGCCGCACTGCGCCATCTCGACTATGATTGGACACTGAATGACATCAAAAAATGATCCCGCATGCCGCTGTCCCTCATCGTCCCGACGCTGAACGAGGCCGAAGGCATTACCGCCGCGCTTGAAGCCCTCGCGCCATTACGCGCGCGCGGCTGCGAGGTCATCGTCGTCGACGGCGGCAGCAGTGACGATACGGTGGTGCTGGCCAGGCCGCTCGCCGACAAAGTGCTGCCTGCCGATGCCGGCCGTGCCCGACAGATGAATGCCGGCGCCGCGGTGTCCGGCAAGGAAATCCTGTGCTTCCTTCACGCCGACACCCGCCTGCCCGAAGGTGCCGACGGCCTGATCCGCGACGGGCTGGCGCGCAGCCGCCGCAGCTGGGGCCGTTTTGATGTGCAGATCAGCGGCAGTCATCCGCTGCTGGGCATGGTCGCCGTGATGATGAACTGGCGCTCGCGGCTCAGCGGCATCGCCACCGGCGATCAGGCGATCTTTGTCACCCGCTCCCTGTTCGAGGCGGCAGGCCGCTTCGCCGACATCCCGCTGATGGAGGACATCGCGCTGTGCCGGCAGCTCAAGCACTATGGCGCGCCGCTGTGCCTGAGCCATCGCGCCATCACCTCCGGCCGGCGCTGGGAGCGCCACGGCCTGTGGCGCACCATCATGCTGATGTGGCAGCTGCGTTACGCCTACTGGCGCGGCGCCGACCCCGCGCTGCTGGCACAACGTTATGCGCGCCGCTGAACACGGCGATTTCACGCTGGTGATCTTCGCCAGGGCACCGCTGCCCGGCGCCAGCAAGACCAGGCTGATACCGCTGCTCGGTGCCGAAGGTGCGGCAGCGGCGCAACTGCGCCTGCTCAACCATGCCCTCGACACCGCGGCCGCCGCGGCTCCAACGCGGCTGCAACTGTGGTGCGCACCGGATGCAACACATCCGCAGTTGATCGCCGCGGCGGCACGTTGTAGCGCCAGCCTGCATGTGCAGCAAGGTGCAGATCTCGGTGCCCGGCTCGCCCACGCCTTTGCTTCGGCGCTGGAGGATGCACCACGCGTGTTGTGCATCGGCAGCGATTGCCCGGCATTGACCGCGGCGCATCTGCTTGCGGCTGCGAAGCAGCTGGAGGCTGGCAACGATGCAGTGCTGCTCCCGGCAGAGGATGGCGGTTATGTGCTGATCGGACTCTCGTGTGATGAGCCGCGGCTGTTCGGCAGCATCAGCTGGGGCGGCGATCAGGTGCTCGCGCAAACCCGCGCACGCCTGCGCGACTGCGGCCTGCGCTGGCAGGAACTCGAAACGCTGTGGGACATCGACCGCCCGCAGGACTGGCTGCGCCTGCAGGCGAGCGGCCTGCTCGGCGGCGATGGCTCATTCGCAACAAGCGAGGGATAAAAATAATAATTAAAACAATGAGTTACAAAAATACATCGCTGGCTCACCACCGCACTGTCGGGAAAATCTTGTTGCCTTTTGAGGGGGTGTGGGGAAAAATAGCGCCTCATTTTTGCTGTCCGTCGGGCACGCAAAAACCCTTTTAGAATCAGGCCCTTAAAACCCAGCCCCAACCAGCTCAACCGCCCCTCCCCAGACACCCTGCTGCATGTCCGATCTTTCCAGCGTTTCCGCACTCATTCACTCGGGAACGCAACTCCCGGTCCACTGGTACTTCGATCCGAAGATCCACGCGCTTGAGCTGCAACTGCTGTTCGACCGCGGCCCCGGCTACGTCGGCCACGAACTGATGGTGCCGAACAACGGCGACTATCACGCGATCTCCTGGCTCGACAACTCGCAGGCTCTGGTGCGCAACAGCAACGGCGTCGAGCTGATCTCGAACATCTGCCGCCACCGCCAGGCGATCATCCTCAAGGATCGCGGCAACACGCAGAACATCATCTGCCCGCTGCACCGCTGGACCTACGGCCTCGACGGCAAGCTGCTCGGTGCGCCGCATTTTCCGGAAACACCCTGCCTCGACCTCGCGCGTACACCGCTGCAACGCTGGAACGGCCTGCTGTTTGCCGGCCGCCGCGACATCGCACGCGACCTTGCCGCGCTCGGCGTGATGAAGAACCTCGACTTCAGCGGCTACATGCTCGACCGCGTCGAGATCGAGGAATACGCCTGCAACTGGAAAACCTTCATCGAGGTCTACCTCGAGGACTACCACGTAGAGCCCTTCCATCCGGGCCTCGGCCGCTTCGTCAACGTCAACGACCTGCGCTGGGAATTCGGCGACTGGTACAGCGTGCAGACCTGCGGTGTCGCCAACCGGCTGGCACGTCCGGGCAGTCCGGTCTACCAGCGCTGGCACGAACAGCTGCTGCGTTACAACGAAGGAAAACAGCCCGCGCACGGCGCGATCTGGCTGACCTATTTCCCAAACATCACGGTCGAGTGGTATCCGCATGTGCTGGTGGTCAGCACCATCGTGCCGCGCGGCCCCGAGGCCTGCAGCAACGTGGTCGAGTTCTACTACCCCGAGGACATCGCGCTGTTCGAGCGCGAGTTCGTCGAGGCCGAGCAGGCGGCGTACCGCGAAACCGCGATCGAAGATGCCGAGATCATCGCGCGTATGACAGAGGGCCGCCGCGCGCTGTGGAAGCAGGGACGCAGCGAAGCTGGCCCGTACCAGACTCCCTATGAGGACGGCATGGTGCACTTCCACCAGTTCCTGCGCCGTGAAGTTGCCCCGCACCTGTCTTCAAAGATTGAAAATAATCAATAAAAACAAATATTTGTCCTGGCTGTCCTGATGCCGGACCGGCAGCATTGATCGATTGGTCAGGCTGCCGGTGCTGTTTTCAGCGCTTGATTTTCGTTCGGCGTTTGCTACCTTTGCCGCTCCCGCAAACCCAGCTCCGGATTTTCCTGACGCCGCAATGCCTTTCACCACACTGATCAACGCCACCGATGCCGCCGAACACCTCCGCGACCCGTCCTGGGTGTTCTGCGACTGCCGCCACGACCTGGCCGACTACAGCGCGGGATACCGCGCCTATCGCAGCGGCCACATTCCCGGTGCGCGCTTCCTGCACCTCGACGTCGACCTCTCGGGCCCGAAGACCGGACTCAACGGCCGCCATCCGCTGCCACATCCGGCCACCTTCTGCCTGCGCCTTGGCGCACTCGGCATCGACAACAGCAAGCAGGTGGTGGCCTATGACGACAGTGGCGGGCCTTTCGCTGCGCGCCTGTGGTGGATGATGCGCTGGCTGGGCCACCAGAACGTCGCCGTGCTCGACGGCGGCTGGGCTGCATGGAACCGCGCCAAGCTGCCGTACACCGTCGAGCAGCCGCAGTTTCCGTCGGCGATGTTCGCCGGCAAACCGCAGCTCCAGCTGTCGGTCGACAGCAGCCAGGTGCTGGCACAACTGAAGGATGCGCAGTCGAAGATCATCGACGCCCGCGCGGCCGACCGTTTCCGCGGCGAAAACGAAACCCTGGATCCGGTGGCCGGGCACATCCCGGGGGCGACGAACCGTTTTTTCAAATCCAACCTCGATGAGGACGGCTGCTTCAAACAGCAGGACGCGCTCAAAAAAGAGTTCGAGGCGACGATCAACGGCGCTGCACCCCAGTCGGTGATCCATCAATGCGGCTCCGGTGTCACCGCCTGCCACAACCTGCTGGCGATGGAGGTTGCCGGGCTCGGCGGCTCTCGCCTCTATCCCGGCTCATGGAGCGAATGGGTCAGCGACCGCCGGCGTCCGGTAGCCACCGGGGCCGCCTGATCCGCCAGGGAGCGGGACCCCGGGTCAGCTCCCCGGGTCTGCGCAATGAATCTGCTCCTCGCCGATCTCGTCCTCGTTGTGCATTTTGGCGTCGCGCTGTTCATCACCGGCAGCCTGCCGCTGATCTGGCTCGGTGCCGCGGCCAACTGGCGCTGGGTGCGCCATTTCGGATTTCGTGCGCTGCATCTGTTCGCCATCCTCTTTGTCAGCGCCGAGGCACTCGCAGGTGTGTGGTGTCCGCTGACCCTGCTCGAGGATGCGCTGCGCGGCGGCGTGGCCGAGCGCAGTTTTGTCGCACGCTGGGTCCATGCACTGCTTTTTTACGATCTGCCGCTGTGGGTGTTCACGGCGGCCTACCTCGCCTTTGCTGCACTGGTGGCGGTGACCTGGTGGCGGGTGCCGCCGCGCAGGATGGATGGAAAGCCAAGGACATAAACAACAAGGGGCGCCGCGGCGCCCCTTGTTGTTTATGCCAGAAAAACCGTCAGGTCAGCGCTTCGGCCCAGATGTTTCTGGCCCAGCCCCAGGCATACAGGCCTTCGGCCTGGCTCGCCGCGGTGGAAACACCACCACTGCCCTTCACCGGCGCAATCGTCTTCTGCGCCGGATCGTAGCGATGCACGGAAGCGACGTGCATCGCGCTGTCACCGCTGACGAAGCTGTAGCAGGTGTTCATCATCATGGTGTCGGTGTTCACCGGCCCGCCCTTGATCATCTCGATCACCGCCGCCGCGCAGACCTTGGCATGCTGGTTGGCCATGCTGCCCGACTTCGGCATCGCGGGTCCGGACAGAGTGGCATCACCCAGCACGTGTACGCCCTTCACCGCCAATGATTCGCAGGTGGTCCAGTCCACGCCGCACCAGCGGTTGTTGGCGGTGATCAGGCCGCTGCGCAACGCGACATCTCCGGCGCGCTGCGCCGGCACCACATTGATGACATCGGCCTTGACATCATCGAACTGCAGCTTGATCGTCATGCCCTTGGTGTCGACATCGGCGATCTCGCTGTTCGGACGGTATTCGATCATGCCCTTGTACAGGCCATCCCAGGCGGCGAGGAACAGGCCTTTTTTCGATACCAGGTCGGGGTTGGCGTCGAGCACGAGAATCTTCGACTTCGGTTTCGCCTTCTTGAAATAGTCGGCCACCTGGCACACGCGTTCGTAGGGGCCGGGCGGACAGCGATAAGGCGCCATCGGAATCTGAATGGCGTAAACGCCGCCGTCACGCATCGCCTCGAGCTGCTTGCGCAGCGCCACCGTCTGCGGACCGGCTTTCCAGGCATGGAAAAAGCGCATCTGCGCCTCCCGGGTGTTGAGGCCGGGAATCTGGTCATACAGAAAATCAACGCCGGGGGACACGATGACGCGGTCAAAAGACACCGAGCCGCCGCTGGCCAGCGAAACCACTTTTTTCACCGGGTCGATGCCCATGGCCTCGTCGCGGATGACGCGGATGCCGCGCTTGCGCAGGCCGTCGTAGCTGAAGGTGATCTGGTTCATCTGGGCGTTGCCGCCGAGCACCAGGTTGCTGATCGGGCAGGAGACGAAATAATCGTTCATCTCGATCAGCGCAACATCGATGTCCGGCGCCCACAGCTTGATGAACCTCGCCGCGGTCGCGCCGCCATAACCGCCGCCAATCACCACCACGCGGCCCGCGCTGCCGCTGCCGGCGGTTGCACAGCCGCCCATCGCGGCAACACCTGTGCCAGCCGCGGCCCATTTCAGGAATTCACGTCGCTTGAATGTCGTCATCGCGTTTTTCATCACAACTCTCCTAGCGGGCCGCCGGCGCGGCGGCCGCGGGACCGGGGGTGATACCGGCAAAGTAGCCGGCGATCAGCACCAGTTGTTCATCGGTATAGCCCAGCGCGTGCTGGTGCATGATCGTCGCCGGCCGTTTGCCATTGCGGAATTCGCGCATCTGCTGCAGCAGATAGTCGCGGTTCTGACCGGCGAGGCTGGGCGGGACGCCGCCGACGCTGCGGCCGTCGGTGCCGTGGCAGGTGAAACAGGTCGCGGCGAGGCTGCGCGCATAAGTCGGGTTCGCGGCTTCGGCAGCCTGCACCGGAAGGGGGCTTAGCACGCTGAAGAACAGCATTGCCAGCAGGGTCGATTTGCTCGACATGATTGATCTCCTGAAACTGGGGGAAAGACCTTGCGCCGTCGCCTCCGTCAGCAGAAGACGCGGCAATCCGTTTTTATTGATGTTGTGAAGGCAGTGTCCACGGGCTGGCAGACACTGTCAAGACGCCGCCGCGGACATCTCCACGGCGCCACCCCGGACCGGGGTCAATCAGGAAACCGAGGCCGAAACGGTGCTGACAGCCTCTTCGGCAAACTCGAGGCGCACCTTGCCGGCGGCATCGATATCGACGGTGACCTTGCCGCCGTTGGCGAGGCGGCCGAACAGCAACTCATCGGCGAGTGCGCTGCGGATGGTGTCCTGGATCAGCCGTGACATCGGCCGCGCACCCATCTGCGGGTCAAAACCCTTCTCAGCCAGATGGTCACGCAATGCCTGGGTGAAGCTGATATCGACCTTCTTCTCGTGCAACTGGTCTTCGAGCTGGATCAGGAATTTGTCGACCACGCGCAGGATGATGTCGCGGTCCAGAGCCTTGAACGAAATGGTGCCGTCGAGCCGGTTGCGGAACTCCGGCGTGAACATGCGCTTGATCTCGCCCATTTCGTCGCCGGTCTGTCTGGCCGCGGTGAAGCCCATCGAGGTCCTGGTCAGCTCCGCCGCCCCCGCGTTGGTGGTCATGATGATCACCACGTTGCGGAAATCGGCCTTGCGCCCGTTGTTGTCGGTCAGCGTGCCGTGGTCCATCACCTGCAGCAGGATGTTGAAAATGTCCGGGTGCGCCTTCTCGATCTCGTCGAGCAACAGCACCGAGTACGGATTCTTGGTGACCGCCTCGGTCAGCAGGCCGCCCTGGTCAAAGCCGATGTAACCGGGGGGCGCGCCGATCAGCCGCGACACCGCGTGGCGCTCCATGTATTCAGACATGTCGAAACGCAGCAGCTCGACGCCCATCACATAGGCGAGCTGCTTGGCGACTTCGGTCTTGCCGACTCCGGTCGGGCCGCTGAACAGGAAGCTGCCTATCGGTTTCACCGGGTTGCCGAGGCCGCTGCGCGCCATGCGGATCGCCGCGGTCAGCGCGTCGATCGCCTTGTCCTGGCCGAACACCACAGACTTCAGGTCGCGGTCCAGGGTTTTCAGCGCGTTGCGGTCATCGACCGACACGGTCTGCGCCGGGATGCGCGTGATCTTGGCGATGATCTCCTCGATCTCATGCTTGCCAATGACGCGCTTTTGTTTCGATTTGGGGAGTATCTTCTGCGCGGCACCGGCCTCGTCAATGACGTCGATCGCCTTGTCCGGGAGGTGGCGATCGTTGATGAAGCGTGCAGACAGTTCAGCCGCAGCAGTCAGGGCACCCGGCTGGTATTTGACGCCGTGGTGCTCCTCGAAGCGCGACTTCAGGCCCTTCAGGATCGCAACCGTCTCGGCCACCGTCGGCTCATTGACGTCGACCTTCTGGAAACGCCGTGACAGCGCGTGATCCTTCTCGAACACCCCGCGGTATTCGTTGTAGGTGGTGGCGCCGATGCACTTGAGTTGTCCGCTCGACAGCGCGGGCTTGAGCAGGTTCGAGGCATCAAGCGTGCCGCCGGAAGCCGCACCGGCCCCGATCAGGGTGTGTATCTCGTCGATGAACAGGATCGCGTGCGGGTTTTCATGCAGCTGCTTCAGCACCGCCTTCAGCCGCTGCTCAAAATCGCCGCGATACTTGGTGCCGGCGAGCAGCGCGCCCATGTCAAGGGCGTAGACCACGGCCTTTTTCAGGATGTCCGGCACGTCGCCCTCGACCACGCGCCGGGCCAGGCCCTCGGCGATCGCGGTCTTGCCGACGCCGGCCTCACCGACCAGCAGCGGGTTGTTCTTGCGCCGCCGGCACAGTATCTGGATCACGCGCTCAAGTTCATGGTCGCGGCCGATCAGCGGATCGATCTTGCCAGCAGTGGCCTGGGCATTGAGGTTCTGGGTGTACGACTCAAGCGCACCGCCGGACTGCTGCTCCTGCTCGGCCTCGGCGGCTTCGCCTTCCTGCGGCTTCGGCTGTTGCGCCTGCGGCACCTTGCTGATGCCGTGGGAGATGAAATTGACCACGTCGAGACGGGCCACGCCTTTCTGATGCAGGAAATAGACTGCGTGTGAATCCTTCTCGCCGAAGATCGCCACCAGTACATTGGCGCCGGTGACCTCCTTCTTGCCGGAGGACTGCACATGCAGGATCGCGCGCTGGATCACTCGCTGGAAACCGAGCGTCGGCTGGGTGTCCACTTCCTCACCGGCGAGGATCGGGGTGTGCTCGGTGACAAAGTCGGCGAGCAGCTTGCGCAGCTCGTCCACATTGGCGGCGCAGGCACGCAGCACCTCGGAAGCCGAGGGATTGTCGAGCAGCGCCAGCAACAGGTGCTCAACGGTGATGAATTCATGGCGCTTTTGCCGCGCCTCCATAAACGCCATGTGCAAGCTGACTTCAAGTTCCTGGGCAATCATGGTGTCCTGTTCCTGGGCTGTTGGACGGTTTAATTCTCTTCCATCACGCATTGCAGCGGGTGCTGGTGCTGCTTCGAGTACGACTTTACCTGTTCGACTTTGGTCGCCGCAACATCCCTGGGGAAAACACCGCACACCCCCATGCCCTCGCGGTGCACTTTGAGCATGACCTGGGTGGCGCGTTCCCGACTCAAGCCGAAAAACCTCTGCAAGACGCTGATGACGAAGTCCATTGGGGTGTAATCGTCATTGAGCAGCAGCACCTTGAACATCGGTGGCGGCTTTGTCTTGCTGCGTTTCGCCTCAAGGACGGTGTCTTCACGCTGCCTGTTCGCCATGCCTGCGGGGGTCGGGAAATTTCCGTGTCCATTCAGTGGGTATGCACAACTATTGTGTCTGGAATCAGGAATTTTTCAAGTGTTGAAATGGCACCAAAAAAGGGCCCTGCGAACCCATCGCGGTGCGTCGGCTCTGGAACTTGACTTTCCCGGACAAATACCCTAGAAAGCAGTCGGGTGTTGGGGTTCAGGCTTCATCGCAAGACCAGGGCAGTCCCAGATTTTGGCCGGTGCGATCCTTGGAACTCGAACAAATCGCGGAGCCCATCCGCTTTTCTATCAAGGCAGGCATATGGCAACTGGCACTGTGAAATGGTTCAATGACTCCAAGGGCTACGGTTTCATCACGCCGGATGATGGCAGCGAAGATCTTTTCGCCCATTTTTCGGCGATTCAGATGAACGGCTTCAAGACGCTGAAAGAAGGTCAAAAGGTGTCTTTCGAAGTCACCCAGGGTCCGAAGGGTAAACAAGCCTCTAACATCCAAGCAGCCTGAAGCTGTGATTCCCTGCCGCGGCCGGAACTCCCGGAAGCGGCCCTGCTGAACTAAGCCCGCGCACTTTGCGCGGGCTTTTTTCTTTGCCATTGACCGCCGCCTCCAGTTCCCCGCTGAAGCAAACCGGTGTGGCAAATAATGCGATAATCACGGGCCCGGCCCGGCGGCAAACCTTGTCAGACCGGGCGGCTACGGCGACCGGACAATCCGCGTCGGTCATCCCGGGCGCGACCACGCACCGATCAGACGCATCTGACTGCAAGACTGCCCACAAGACCCAATCCGAACGGAGACTGAAATGAGTGGAAAACTGGACCTGCTGAAAATCGCGCAGGAAGAAGCCAACGGCGATCTTTTCAAATACTTGGACGGCGTGTTCAAACGCTCCAAGACCCAGCCGCGCGGCATCAGCGACGCCATTATCTGGGAAGGCGGCAACTTCTCCGGCGGTGTCAATCCGGTCGCCCACGCCCTCACCGACACCTTCGCGCTGAATGGCACGATCATGGCCCTCGACGTACTCGGCCTGCCCTTCCTCGGCGTCCCGATGATGGCCCAGTTCCGGCACGACACCAAGCTGAAGTCGCTGGAATGGTTCGGCAAGATGGACTACACCTGCCTGAAATGGTCCACAGCGGGTGACTTCATGGTCAATGACGGCGGCAAGAAAGTCGTCGTAGCCGGCAAGTCGGCCAACGCCCCGCTGCGCACCGCCGCCGGCGTCTACTGCAATGTGCGCCCCTATGGCTCGATCACCAACGTGCGCTTCATGCCCGGCCTGCCGTACTCGCAGGACAACAAGAAATTCGTCGTCGAGAAAGCCACCGGCAACATCCACTCTGAAATGAACACCCCGGGCGTGCGCATGGCCTACGCTGCGCGGCTGTTCCTGAAACTGGTTCACGACCGCGGCTGCATCGGCCGTGTCGCCACCAAGCCGACCCAGGCCAAAGAGGACGCGGTCAACGCCGGCCTGTTCCGCTGGCTGATCCAGGGCACCAAGTTCCAGCTGAAGCGCCAGTATGCGGTGGATGCCTACGAAGAGCACAAGGACAACGTGCACGCCATCGTCGCACTGCTGCCGAAGGACTTCAAGGCCGGCATGGAAAACTGGGGCGGTGACATTTATGAGCACATCTCCGACACCAACTTCGGCCTGCTGCTGCACGACATGATCGAGCAGCGTGAGTGCATCGTCTACTCGACCGACCTCGACGGCGACCGCCTGACCGACCTGATGGCCGATGCACCGGACGTGCTGCGCAAGTGGGGCCAGATCGTTCTCGACTACGCCAAGACCGGCAAGAAAATGGGCGAGGTTTGGAAGGACATGGGCTTCACCATGACCAATGGCAAGGACATGACCAGTGTCATGTACCGCATGGAAGGCGCGCCGATCTACGAACAGACCCTCGGCTCCGCCGATGCGATGCTGCAGCGTCTGCTCAACGGCGACGAGACCGTCGGCGGCACCAAGGACCCTTACGATCCGCGCATCCACTTCGTGCTGATCAACGAAGCCTACAAGGCCGCCAACCCAGGCAACAAGCAGCTCGCCGACTGGCTCGATGCGCAGCTCGCGACCTTCGACAAGCTCTACAGCACCAAGCGTCCGCGCTACATCGACGGCTATAACCAGCTGAAAGCGGCGATCAAGCCCTGGGGCAGCCAGTAACCCGGCAACCCCCCTCCGGCCTCCCGGCCGGCAGCAGCATCCACAACGCCCGCAATCGCGGGCGTTGTTTTTCCAGGCTTTTCCCCGGTTTTTCAGCGCCACGCTGCGGCTTGAACTTGCCGGTTATTTCGCATTGCACAATAGCCGATGTCCTACCCGCCAGCACCCGATTCCAATCAGCGATGCGGCGCAACAAAACAAATGCTGGACTTGCCGGAATTGTGTCTATAATGCATTGCAACACTAATTTCATAATTACATTTTGTCATGTGAAATTGATGGAATGACCGCATTCGGCCGTTCAGCACTCTTCAGCAGCGTCGCTTCGAACCATCCTTCGATCCACTGCTTCAAACCAACGTTCAAACCCTCAACCGAGAGAGGCCGTCATGTCGATCAATGCACCGGAACGCATCCAGATTCTCGACGCGACACCCGCGCCATACCCTGAAATCCTCAGCCCGCAGGCGCTGGCTTTTGTCGCCAAGCTGTCGCGTAAATTCGAGGCCCGGCGACGCGAGCTGATGGCGAAACGGGTCGCGCGTCAGGCCGAATTCAACGCCGGCAAGCTGCCGGACTTCCTGCCCGAAACACGCGGGATACGCGAAAGCGAATGGAGCGTCGGCGGCATACCCACCGACCTGCAGGACCGCCGCGTCGAAATCACCGGCCCCACCGACCGCAAGATGGTGATCAATGCCCTGAATTGTGGCGCCAATGTATTCATGGCCGACTTCGAGGATTCGAACGCCCCGACCTGGTCGAACATGATCGAAGGCCAGATCAACCTGCGCGACGCCATCCGGCGCACGGTCACTTTCCAGAGCCCCGAGGGCAAGGGCTACAAACTCAACGAAAAAATCGCCACACTGCTGGTGCGGCCGCGCGGCTGGCATCTGATGGAAAACCATCTGCTTGTCGACGGCGAGCCGGTGTCCGGCGCGATATTCGATTTCGCGCTGTACTTGTTCCACAACGCCAAGGAGGCACTGGCGCGCAACACCGGCCCGTACTTCTACCTGCCCAAGATGGAAAGCCACCTCGAAGCACGGCTGTGGAATGACATTTTCGTGATGGCGCAACGCGAGCTGGGCCTGCCCCAGGGCACGATCAAGGCCACGGTGCTGATCGAAACCGTGCTCGCCGCCTTCGAGATGGATGAAATCCTCTTTGAGCTGCGCGAACACTGCGTCGGGCTGAACATCGGCCGCTGGGACTACATCTTCAGTTGCATCAAGAAATTCCGCTCGAACAAGGATTTCTGCCTCGCTGACCGCAGCCAGGTGACGATGACCGCGCCGTTCATGCGTGCCTACGCGCTGCTGCTGGTCAAGACCTGTCACAAGCGCAAGGCCTTTGCGATGGGCGGCATGGCAGCGCAGATCCCGATCAAGAACGATGCGGCCGCCAACGAAGCCGCATTGTCCAAGGTGCGTGCCGACAAGGAGCGCGAGGCCACCGACGGCTGCGACGGCACCTGGGTCGCGCATCCGGGCCTGGTCGGCATCGCGAAGGAGATCTTCGACAAACACATGCCGGGATCCAATCAGGTCAGCCGCCAGCGCCCCGATGTTCAGGTCACCGCAAAAGATCTGCTCGACTTCAGGCCGGAAGCGCCGATCACCGAAGCCGGCCTGCGTAACAACATCAGCGTCGGTATCCAGTACATCGGCGCCTGGCTCGCCGGCAACGGTTGTGTGCCGGTGTACAACTTGATGGAAGACGCCGCCACCGCCGAAATTTCGCGCTCGCAGATCTGGCAGTGGACACGCAGCCCGAAGGGCGTACTCGACGACGGTCGCAAGATCACTGCGGAGATGTTCCGCGCGATGCTGCCCGAGGAACTGGCCCGCGTGCGCCGCGAACTCGGTGAAACCGCCTGGTCGGCCGGCCGTTACGAAGAAGCGGCAAAACTGTTTGAACAGATCACCAGCAGCGATGACTATGTCGACTTCCTGACCTTGCCTGGTTATGCACAACTGGTCAGCCGCACGGAAGACACCGTCGCCGCCTGAGGACTGCCGTCTCATCAGGGCCCCTGCCGCGGCAGGGGCTTTTTTTCGGCAGGCGCAAACCCGGAGCGCCTAAAATCCGCGCATGTCCACGCTGATCCTCTTCAACAAACCCTGTGGCGTAATCTGCCAGTTCAGCCCCTCCGGCGACAAACCGACGCTGAAGGATTTTGTCACCACACCCGGCGTGTATCCGGCGGGGCGGCTCGACACCGACAGCGAGGGGCTGGTGCTGCTGACCGACGATGGCGCACTGCAACATGAAATCGCCAACCCGCGGCATAAGATGGCCAAGATCTATTACGCCCAGGTCGATGGTGCAGCCACCGAAAATGCCCTGGAGCCGCTGCGCAAGGGTGTGCGTCTGAGCGACTTTCAGGCCAAGCCGGCTGAGGTCTGCATCGTTGAAGCGCCCGCCTGGTTATGGCCGAGGCAGCCGCCGATCCGGGTACGCCGGGAGATTCCAACCAGCTGGCTGAAATTGGTGCTGCGTGAAGGCAAAAATCGCCAGGTTCGGCGCATGACCGCCGCAGTCGGCCTGCCCACCTTGCGTCTGATACGCCACAGCATCGGTGACTGGAGTATCGATGGCCTGACGCAAGGAGATCATAAGTCATTGATAATAAACATATAATTTTCAACTCCCTGGTTTGGTCCAAATCCGGCCTGGTGCCTGCCGGATTACTTACACCAATCTGTCAACCGGGGCCGTACCGCGGCGTTATTGGCTCTGACCGAACGTTCGGTCCAGGGCTAAAAAAGCCTGGTTGATCAACCATTAATGAGGAAATCATGAACAAACTGTTCGCCGCCATCATCGCCGCTGTGTTCTCGACCGTCGCCATCGCCCCGGCCGTTGCCGCCGAGAAGAAGGAAGAGAAAAAAGCCGAGAAGAAAGAAGAGAAAAAAGCCGAGAAGAAGTAATCTCGTCTCGTCTCTGAAAGCAGGGCTGCGGCCCTGCTTTTTTTGCGTCCGTTTTTCGCGTTTTTCAAGACATGGGTGGCGGCTAAAATAACGCCCCATGAGCCATCGTGAACATCAGTGGAAACCCAGCGTCACCGTCGCCGCCGTGGTCGAGCGTGACGGCCGCTTCCTGCTGGTCGAGGAAGACACCCGCAGCGGCATCCGCTATAACCAGCCTGCCGGACACCTCGAGGACGGCGAGTCGCTGATCGATGCGGTGATCCGCGAAACGCTGGAGGAATCCGCCTGTGATTTCACCCCCGAGGCGCTGCTCGGCATCTACCAGTACGCGCATCCGGATGAAGGCGTGACCTACCTGCGCTTCGCCTTCACCGGCACCGCCTCCTCACCCCGCCCCGGATACAAGCTTGACGCGGGCATCCGCCGCGCACTGTGGATGAGTGCCACCGAAATCCGCGCCTGCGCCGACCATCACCGCAGTCCATTGCTGCAGCGCTGCGTTGACGACTGCCTGGCCGGTATCCGTTATCCTCTGCAGGCGATACACCACTTCCGCCGGCTCGCACCATGACCCGCAAACAGAAAATCGTCATCGGCATGTCCGGCGGCGTTGACTCCTCGGTGGCGGCCCTGCTGCTCAAACAGCAGGGTTTTGATGTCACCGGCCTGTTCATGAAGAACTGGGAGGACGACGACAATGACGAATACTGCAGCTCGCGCCAGGACCTGATCGACGCAGTGGCGGTCGCCGACCGCATCGGCATCGACATCGAGGCCGTCAATTTCAGCGCCGAGTACAAGGACCGCGTATTCAGCGAATTCCTCAGCGAATATCGGGCCGGTCGCACCCCGAATCCGGACGTGCTGTGTAATGCCGAGATCAAGTTCAAGGCCTTTCTCGACCATGCGCTTAGCCTCGGCGCCGACCGCATCGCCACCGGCCACTACGCCCAGGTGCGTGAAATCGACGGTCTGCATCAGTTGCTGAAGGCCGAGGACGGCACCAAGGACCAGAGTTACTTTCTGCACCGCCTGAACCAGAAGCAGCTGTCGAAGACTCTGTTCCCGCTGGGGGAGCTGTACAAGCGGGAAGTGCGCGAGATCGCGCGCCGCGAAGGCCTGCCCAACCATGACAAGAAGGATTCGACCGGCATCTGCTTCATCGGTGAACGTCCCTTCCGCGAATTCCTCAACCGTTACCTGCCCGCGAATCCCGGCGACATCGTCACGCCGGAGGGCCGCCGCGTCGGGCGCCACATGGGACTCACCTTCTACACCCTCGGCCAGCGCCAGGGCCTGGGCATCGGCGGTTCACGCGACGGTGACGGCGATGCCTGGTACGTTGCAGAAAAAGATCTGCAGAACAACCGCCTGGTGGTGGTGCAGGGCCACGACCATCCGCGCCTCTTGTCCGACCAGATCACCGCGGTCAATGTCAGCTGGATCAGCGGCGAGGCGCCGCGCACGCAGTGGGTCTACGGCGCGAAGTCGCGCTACCGCCAGCGCGACTCGGCCTGCTCGCTCGCCATCGCCGATGGTGAACGCTGCGTGGTCGAGTTTGCCGAAAACCAGTGGGCGGCAACACCCGGCCAGTCGTTGGTGATCTACGAAAGCCGCGTCTGCATCGGCGGCGGCATCATCGAATCAGCGCGCCAGGCGCCGCCGGCGTTGCCGGTCGAAGGCTGTCCGCCCGAATCCATCGCCGGCAGCTGATCGCCGCCGGGTCGAGCTCAGGCAGCTGTATCCTTGAACGAGGAACGCTGCGAGAGCTTGTCGGCAAGCCGTGCGAGATTGGGATGGTTGCGCCGCCACTGGATGTCCGGCAGGCGCAGCTCCAGCCAGCCCAGGCAACTGCCGACCGCGATATCGGCCAGTGTGAAAAAATCCCCTGCACACCAGGCTTTTGCCGCGAGTTCGTCAGCCATCACCTGCAGCGCACGATCGACCTTGCCCTGCTGGCGGGTGATCCAGTCCGCCGACTGCTGTTCGGCGGGTTTTTTCTTTTCGTTGAACAGCGCGATCGCCGCGTCGGTGCAACCGTCGGCAAGCGCCTCCCAGCGCCGCACCTGGATGCGCGGACGTTTTTCTTCCGGGATCAGCCGGTTGCCGGGACTGGCATTGTCGAGATACTCGGCAATCACCCGCGAATCAAAAATGCTGTGCTCGTCATCTAGCACCAGCACCGGGATCTTGCCCAACGGGTTGTAGCGGATGACCGTGCTTTCCGGCGTGTTCGGCACATCGACGACGAACTCGCATTCCAGGCGTTTTTCTGCAAGGACAACGCGCACCTTGCGGGTGAAGGGACTGGTGACGGTCCCGAGCAGCTTCATCATATGGATTTTCTAGAAGACGGCAGGAAATTTTGCGCGCGGATTATAGCACCGTGAATGATGGCGCCCGGATTCTTGACGCCCAATGTCACGGAACGTTAGTCTTGGCCTGCTCTTGTTGTTTTCCCTGCTGTTTTCCGATCAATCGCCTGCACTGGAGTTAATCATGGGCGCCGACCAGTTCATCCTGTTCACCCAGCCCGGGTGAAGCAGTTGTCTCCGGGCGAAAGAGTTTCTTTCGCGCAAAAAAATTGATTTTGTCGCCATCGACGTACTGAACGATCCCGCCGGCCGCGAAAAACTGCTCGCCTTAGGCGTGCGCAACGTGCCGGTGGTCGCCAAGGGCGAACAGTTCGTGTTCGGCCAGAACCTTGAAGATGTCGCCGAATTCGTCGGCCTCCAGGGCACTGGCCACAAACCGCTGCCACCCGAGGAACTGATCAAGCGCTGGGTCGTGGTGCTGCAGGCCGCGCAGCGGCTGATGCGCCAGCTTCCCGATGAACAGTTGCTGGAACGCGTGATCCCCAACCGTGACCGTTCGATCCGGCTGATGTGCCACCACATCTTCCGCATCGGCGAGGCCTATCTTGAGTCGGTCGAAGACGGTGTCGAATACGCGGTACAACTTGCCAACGTGCCGCCGAAAGACGGCACCTTCATGAGTGGCGAGGAAATCGCACGTTACGGCGACAGCATCATCGCGCGGCTGCAGAACTGGTGGGACAAGCTCGAAGACAAAAGCTGCCAGCAGAAGGTCAAGACCTTCTTCGGCATGCAGCCGATCTACATGCTCTACGAGCGCTCCACCTGGCACAGCGCACAACACGGCCGCCAGCTTGCCGCAGTGCTCGAGCGCATCGGCATCACGCCGGACCGCCCGCTGACCGCGGAACAACTGGCTGGACTGCCATTGCCAGAGAGGCTGTGGGAGTAATAAAATATATCAATAAAATCAATTACTTATTGATTAGTTGCCGATGCAGTCAAAACGGTGCCCGTGGGCGCCGTTTTTTTCGTACGCATCAAACTCAGATCGCGGCTATCGCCTGAATCTCGACTTTCAGTTCAGGCTGGGTGAAGTGGTTGACCTCGACCATGGTGCTGGTCGGCAGATTGGTCTTGAAGAACTCCTCGCGCGCGGCAATGATCTCGCGAAACTCGCGCATGTCAGTGGTGTACACCGTCGTCCACACCACATCCGACAGCGAGGCGCCCGCGGCCTTCAGGCTTTTCTCGATATTGCGCAGGCACTGCCGTGTCTGCTCAAGCATGCTCGCGCCGCCGACAACATTACCCTCATCGTCACGCGACACCTGGCCGGAAACAAAGATCAGGCTTTTCGGCTGATCGACGCGCACGTAGTGGTTGTATACGGTTGCGCGTACGTTTTTCATGCCCGGCGGATTACCACGCTGGATCGGCATTGTTTCCCCTCTGCTCTGGTTTGAAAAAACTGCGGGCAACAGGCGATGGTGCCGCCCTACTCCGCTTTGATGCCAGCCTCGCTGATCAGCGCGGTCCAGCGTTTTTTCTCGGCGGCCATCAGCGTCGCCATCTGCGCCGGCGTGATACCTGAAGGCAGGTAGCCCAGTTCGTCGAGGCGGGTGCGGGTCTCCGGTGTCGCAAGAATCCTCACCGCGGCCACCGAAACCTTCTCCGCCGCAGCAGCAGGCGAACCCGCCGGAAGCAGCAGCCCCTGCCAGTTGGCTGCCTCGTAATCCTTGATGCCGGTGGCCTCGGCTGCGGTCGGCAGATCAGGCAGCGCCGGCAGCCGTTTCAGTGTGGTCACCGCCAGCGGCCGGATCTTTCCGGCGCGGATGTGCGGCAGCGCGCCCTGGGTGCCGGAGAGTATCGCCGGCAACCGGCCCGCCATCACGTCAACCAGTCCGGGCGGGCCACCCTTGTACGGCACATGGTTGAGCTGGATGCCGGCCATCTTGTTGAACAGTTCCGCGCCGAGGTGCTGCATGCTGCCAACGCCGGAAGAGGCGTAATCGATGGCGCCGGGTTTGGCCTTGGCCGCGGCAATCAGCTCCTTCATCGTCTTCACCGGAAATCCGGGGCCGACCAGCCAGATGTTCGGCGACTGCGTGAGTTGTGTCACCGGCGCGAAGTCGCGCACGCCGTCGAGCGTCTTGTGTCGGGCGACGATAGGCGCGGTGATGGTGTCAATGGCGCAAAGCAACAGGGTATAGCCGTCAGCGCTGGCTTCCTTGACCATCATCGCGCCGAGCATGCCCGCGGCTCCGGGACGGTTGTCGACCACGATGTTCTGGCCCAGGGCTTCACCGAGGCGCTGGGCCATATAGCGACCGATGGTGTCGGAACCGCCGCCGGTGGCCTGCGGGATGATCAGCCGGATCGGTCGTTCGGGATAGCTGCCCTGCGCCGCGGCAGCAGGACCACATGTGATGGCGCAGACTGCGGCAATAGCCGGCAGCAGGGACAGGATATTCATGCCTGACACTCCTCGAATCGTTGACCGGATCAGCGCACCGGTTACTGGCCTGCCGGGTAGCAATAACCCTGCCACGTCCGGACTGCGGCGCGCCTTTCGCACGGCCCCGCAATGATGCGCAACCCTGCGGCAATCCGCAAACAGCGCGGCACCAGTGTAGTGCATCAACGACTTCAACGCGGCACCGTCCTGGCAGGGTGCGCGCCAGCGTGTGCTCCGGATCGCGGACTGCCGGGGCACGGGCGGCTGGCATCAGTTACACTTTGCCCCCCTGCCGGAAACGGTTTTCTTGCTGCATCGGCCGCCCCATGACCCGCCGCGTCTCATTCCAGCGATGGTGAATACCGACACAGCCGCGCGTCGCGCGCTGCCTTCGGTGGATCGCCTGCTCGGCAGCCCGGCAGTCGCGGCACTGCTTGCTGCCTGGGGCCGCAGCCGCGTAACCACGATCCTGCGTCTGGCCCTGGAGGCAGAGCGCGAGCGGCTGGCGCAGCCCGACGCCGGCGCCTACGACGAAACCCGCTTCCTGCAACGCTGCGCCGCCATGCTTGAGCGCGGCTCGGCACCTTCACTGAAGCCGGTGTTCAACCTCACCGGCACCGTGCTCCACACCAATCTCGGCCGCGCGGTGATGCCGGAAAGCGCCGCGAAAGCCGTGTATGCGGCAATGACCCGCCCGGTCAACCTCGAGTTCGACCTTGATGGCGGTGCCCGCGGCGAACGCGACAGCCACGTCGAGCGCTGGCTGCGCGAACTCACCGGCGGCGAAAAGGCGGTGGCCGTCAACAACAACGCCGCCGCGGTCTACCTGGTGCTGAACACCCTGGGCCTTAAACGCGAGGTGCTGGTGTCGCGCGGCGAGCTGATCGAAATCGGCGGCGCCTTCCGCATCCCCGACATCATGTCGCGTGCCGGCGTGAAGCTGGTCGAGGTCGGCACCACCAACCGCACCCATCTCAAGGATTTCGCCGAAGCGATCACCCCGCGCACCGCGGCGATCATGAAGGTGCACACCAGCAACTACGTGGTGCAGGGCTTCACCGCCACCGTGCCCGAATCTGAACTGGCGAAACTGGCGCATGAACACAATCTGCCCTTCCTCGTCGATCTCGGCAGCGGCTCGCTGATCAACCTCGAGGACTACGGCATTCCGCACGAACGCACGCCGCGCGAGACACTCGCCGATGGCGCCGACGTGGTCACCTTCAGCGGTGACAAGCTGCTTGGCGGCCCGCAGGCCGGACTGATTGTCGGTAAAAAAGACCTGATGGCGCGCATCGCGAAAAATCCGATGAAACGCTCTCTGCGCCTCGACAAGATGACCCTCACCGCGCTTGATGCGGTGCTGCGCCTCTACCTGCACCCGGAAAAGCTGCGCGGGGAACTGCCCGCGCTGCGCCTGCTCACCCGTGAACGCGACGAGATCGCGGCGCAGGCGGCGCGCGTCCAGCCTGCAATGGCGGCGGCACTGGGTGAACAGTGGACGGTTCAAATCGCCGACTGCAAATCACAGATCGGCAGCGGCGCGCTGCCGGTGGATTCGATGCCAAGCTGCGGCCTGGCCATCACGCCAGCGGGCAAAAAGGGCAACCTCAACAAACTCGCCGCCGCGCTGCGCGCGCTGCCGGTGCCGGTGATCGGCCACATCCGCGACGGCGCGCTGGTGCTCGACCTGCGCTGCCTGGATCATGAAGACGAGTTTGTTTCTCAGCTGAAAAACCTTAAAACCTAGCCACAGAGGACACAGAGAGCACAGAGAAAAACCAACATCAGAGACTGCCGGCTTCGTGCCGCGGAAAATTCCATCAGAAGGAAATCCGGCACAACAACAGATTTTTTTGCAGTTCTCTGTGTTCTCTGTGACCTCTGTGGCTAAACGCTTTTGACTGTACCCAAATGATCATCGCCACCGCAGGCCACATCGACCACGGCAAGACCTCGCTGGTGAAAACCCTCACCGGCACCGACACCGACCGGCTGCCCGAGGAAAAAGCGCGCGGCATCTCGATCGACCTCGGTTTCGCCTATCTGCCGCTGCCCGGGGGCGGGCTGATCGGCTTTGTCGATGTGCCCGGCCACGAACGCTTCATCCGCAACATGCTTGCCGGGGTCTCCGGCATCGATTACGCGCTGCTGATCGTCGCCGCCGATGATGGCGTGATGCCGCAGACCATTGAACACCTGCAGATCCTCGACCTGCTGCGCATCCCGCGCGGCGCGGTGGCGATCACCAAGACCGACCGCGTCGATGCCGCACGTGTCGCACAGGTGCGCGCGCAGGTGCAGGCCCTGCTCGCACCGACGCTGCTGGCACAGGCGCCGCTGCTGCCGGTATCCGCGGTCAGCGGCAGCGGCATCGCCGAACTCAAAGAACTGCTGCTCCGTGAAGCCGCGGCCCAGGGCGCGCGTAATGCCGCCGGCCAGCATCTGCGTTACGCCATCGACCGCGCCTTCAGCATCTCCGGCAGCGGCACCGTGGTCACCGGCACCGTGTTCAATGGCAGCGTGAAGACAGGCGACCGGCTGATGATTTCGCCGGCAGGCCGTGAAGTGCGCGTACGCGGCATCCAGATTCACGGCAAGGCGGCGCAGGAAGCACGCGCCGGCGAACGCTGCGCGCTGAATCTGACCGGCGCCGACGTCGAATCCGTGCGCCGCGGCGACTGGGTGCTGCATGAAGCGATCCACCGTCCGACGCAGCGCCTCGACGTGCGCCTGACAATACTCGCCGGCGAGAGCCGGCCGCTCAAACACTGGACACCGGTGCATCTGCACCTCGCCACCGCCGATGTCACGGCCCGTGTTTCACTGCGCCGCGGCGAGGCGCTGGCACCGGGTACGAATGCCATCGCACAGCTGGTGCTCGACGAACCGATCGCCGCGCTGCATGGCGACCGCTTCATCCTGCGCGACCAGTCCTCCGCCCGCACCCTCGGCGGCGGCGTGATCATCGATCCGCTGCCACCGGCTTCGCGCCGGAGCAAGACACGCGATGCCGTACTCGCTGCGCTGGAGTCAGCCGACCCGCGCAGCGCCCTGCAGGCGCTGTCAGGCGATACCCGGCGTCCGCTCAATCCCGTCCATTTCGAGGCGATCTACAACCTGCTGCCGGAAATCGCCGCCGCAGCCTATGCCGAAGCCGGGATCACGATACTCGGCAAGGACCGGCACGTCGCGCTGACCCGGACCCGGCTGCAGGCCTTGCACGATGCCGCGGTGAAGCAGGTGCTCGCCTTCCACCAGGCCCAGCCGCAGGCACCGGGCCTGGAAATCGAAGTATTGCGCACTGCACTCGCGCCGGAGCTCGACGCCGATGCCTTTGGCCACCTGCTGCGCCTGCTGGCCGAGCAGAAACAGGTTGAAATCCACAGTTCGCTGGTACGCAAGCCCGGCCACGACAACACCGCCAACAGCGCTGACACCATGCTCTGGGAAACCGTGCGGCCGGCGCTGGACAGTGCCGGCTTCAATCCGCCGCCGCTGAAGGAATTCGCACCGCTGCTGAAACTGAAGGACGCGATCCTCAAGGATTTTCTCTACCGCCAGATGAAGGCCGGCAACCTGTACAAGGTCGGCGCCGAGCGCTTTTATCTCAAATCTACGATGGCGGTGCTCGCCGCCACCGCGAAAATGGTCCACGCCAAACAGCCCAACGGCCTGTTCACTGCCGCGCAGTTCCGCGATGCCATTGGCATCGGCCGCACGCTGGCCATTGAAATTCTTGAAACACTCGACGGGCTGGCGATCACCCAGCGTATCGGCGACGCGCGCAAGATGCGCAAGGAGTTTGAACCCATCCTCGGCGCCGCCGAGCCCGCAGCACCGCCGCCACCGGGTGCGGCACAGCCGCAGCAGAACAAGGCTGCAGCGGGCAAACCGCAGCAGCGTCCGCCTTTCCGCAACCAAAAACGTTATTAGCCGCCCTATTAGTCATCCCTCTGTAAACAGGAAAACGCACCATGAGCACATCATTTGACGTCATTGTCATCGGTGAAGGCATCGCCGGCCTCAGCGCAGCAGGCGCGCTTGCCAGGCAGGGCTTCAGCACCGCCACTTTCGAGCAGCAGCTCTTTGGCGGCCTGGTCATCAACATCAATGAACTCGATCCTGCGCCTCCCGGTGGCGAAGCCGGCGGCGCGGCCTATGCGGCAGAGATGACCGGCGCCAATGCCGAAGCCGGCGTCACCAGCATCCAGGAAGAAGTCACCGCAATCGCCGCCGCTGATGGCGGTTACAGCGTGACCGCCGCCGGCGGCAGTTACCGTGCGCGCAAGGTGATCATTGCCAGCGGTGCAAAACTGAAAACCCTCGGCGTGCCCGGCGAAGCCGAATTCGAAGGCCGCGGCGTTTCGAAATGCGCCGACTGTGATGGCCCGATGTTCCAGAACGAAACCGTGGCGGTGATCGGCGGCGGCGATTCCGCGCTGCAGGAAGCGAACGTGCTCACCCACTACTGCGCCAGGGTGCTGCTGATCCACCGCGGCGGCAGCTTCAGCGCCCAGCCGCGTTTCCTCGAACAGGTACAGGGCAACAACAAGATCGAGCCGCGCTTCGACACCACGATCGAAGCCATCCTCGGCGACAAGATGGTCGAAAAAATCCGCGTCAAAAATGCTGCCGGCAGCGAAGAGCTGGCGGTTGCCGGCGTGTTCGCCTACATCGGCCTCGAACCGAATGCGGCTTTTGTGCCGGCTGCGGTGAAGCGTGATGCCACCGGCCGCCTGACCACCAACGAACAGCTCGAAACCGCGCTGCCCGGCGTATTCGCAGCCGGCGCGGTGCGCAGCGGCTGCGGCGGCAGCCTCGACGATGCGCTGGCCGATGCGCAGCGCGTGGCCGCTGCCGTCGCCGCGCAACTGAAATAACGCGCGGACTGATCGCATGGCCCTCGGCGCCACCATCTTCAAGGCCGCGCTGTCCGTCGCCGACATGGACCGCGGCCATTACGCCGACCACGCGCTGGTGATCGCACGCCATCCTTCGGAAACCGACGAAAGGATGATGGTGCGCCTCGCCGCCTTTGCGCTGAATGCCGACGAAACCCTGCAGTTCGGCAAAGGCCTGAGCAGCGAGGACGAAGCCGCGTTGTGGCAAAAAGACCTGACCGGCGCGGTCCAGCTGTGGATCGAAGTCGGCCTGCCCGATGAAAAAGTACTGCGCAAGGCCTGCAGCCGCTCTGCCGCGGTACGGCTTTATGTCTTCGGCCGCAACGCGCAGAAATGGTGGCGCGACAACGAAGCTGCGCTGCAGCGTTTCGAGCATCTGTCGGTATACGGGCTGGAAGAAAACACCACGCAGGCGCTGGCGGCACTGGCCCAGCGCACCATGCAGCTGCAATGCACGGTGCAGGACGGCCAGGCCTGGTTCAGCGACGGCGGACACACCGTCGAGTTTGCACCGCAGGTGCTGAAAACCTGAGCACGGGTAACACCGCAGTCTGCAGTCTGGAAGGCGACTGCTCCAAGAACGCGGCACGTTTTACAATGCAGCCTGCAGCACAGAAGCTAAGGAAGGGAATCGCTCCCGGTGGGGCGGCCGGACTTCAAACCCGGTAGGGGCCGCGAGCGGTCCTGTGTGGGTTCGACTCCCACTCTCTTCCGCC